>Ga0070682_100000025_pt1 | contig 195580 bp, 278 predicted proteins | sample KBSC63LmetaG_FD_64668 | JGI IMG/M metagenome (GOLD analysis project Ga0070682, IMG submission 64668) | Corn rhizosphere microbial communities from Kellogg Biological Station, Michigan, USA - KBS C6-3L metaG | ecosystem: Host-associated > Plants > Roots > Rhizosphere | place: USA: Michigan...
TGTTCTTAGTCCAGTCGCGTTTCCGCACCTTGCTCCAAACCCCGTCGAGAATTTCCAGGAAGTCCTTGTTCAGGTATTTACTGATGAGCTCGAGGTGGGCCAGGATGGCACGGCACGTGTCACCGATAGCGAGCATGTGCTGCTCTGGCGTGCCGCGGATACCCTGCTCACCCTTCAGATGGTGGTGCGCAAGCCGGCGCGCGAGCGGCACGAGGTACGACCATTTTTCAGGGTCCGTGTCCGGCAGCGTGCGGCGTAGCACCCACAGATGGTCGAGCTGCCAGTTGACCTTACCGCAGTAGTCGAGCATGTAGATGGCGATGTCGCCGATAGCGTCGACGACGTCATCGACAGCGGTGGTACGATCTGTGTCGTCTTGCACCAGAGCGCGACGCGTCTGCCAAGCTTCCTCGAACTCGAGGAGCTCCTCGATCATACCCAAGAGCGGGTACCGCGCGTGCTGCTTGCCGAAGTTCCGCTCTGACCACTCGATTTGCTCTGCTTGGATTGCAATGAGATTCATTTCAGTTTGCTCCTGGTGACGGCTCCGAACCCTCTTCCGAGGGTCTTTCGCCTTCGACACATTTTTGATGAACTAGCACAAGCCCGTTGTCGGCGGGCCTTTGAATGATGTTCGCGAGCGTGAAGCCTTCAGCGCTGCGCGCATTCAGCAGCTGCTCGAGCTCGTTCGCAAAGACCTTGGAGTCGTCATCGACAACAGCACTGGCCTTCCACACAATCGTGATTGGCCTCGGCCGACCAACAGCAATGCCTGATGCGTGTCTTTTATCCATGTGACCTCTCATGAACGTCATGGTTCCTCAGGATCATCTGCGGGGTCTGGAGCGCCACGAGTCAACGTGGTCTCCATGCTGTTGGCAAGTACATCCCAATACCAGCGGGTGGCCAGACGTACTTGATCTGCACTGAAGCGGATGTCGTAGTGCTTGGCCTCACGCACGTCTTGCGTGTAAGGCGTCAGCTGTAGCTGCGTCTCCATGAGCTCGCCTAGGATTTTGACGAAGCGCACGCCCTTCTGCAGCACAGTTTCGGCTTTCAGCGCACGCTGCTGCAGCTCTTGCGCACGAATTTCTAGCGCCTTGATGCTGTCTTGCAGCTCATGCTCCCTAGCTTCTTGCACGCCAGGCTTGTTGATGGCGCTGACGTAGGCGTTGAATTCGGTGTTCGCCTGGTGGTTGGAGCGCAGCAGCTGGTACAGCGTCGGGTAGTTTGTTAGTTGCGGCTTCGCCATGACCTACGGGGTTTCGTCATCGTCTCTATTATCCCGAGGCGGCCGGTTCTTTGCTCCGATGTAGGCGGCGAAGCAGAGGATCAAGAACAGTAGGACGAGCGACGCGATGAACACCCAAATGAACACGTCCTGCAGCTTCAAAAAGAAATCCCACATGAAACCTCCGAGGGGCTACGCAAAGCGCCCGTGTGGGCGCCCTGCAACTACTTCATGCCCGCAGCCATGGCTTTGGCACGGACCTCCACCAACTTGTACACGAGCGGCCAGTTGCCGACGAGCGCTACGCCAAGAGGTAGCTGCCCTTCGTTACGCCCTGTAGCCCACATCAGGGACATGCCCATCGGATGCTCGGCTTGCCACTCCTCGCAGTGGACTGGCTTGTCGTCGCACAAGAAATCGCCATCGACCGTGTGCTTCTCGCTCGTGCTCACGATCTTCGCGTCTTCGAAAAGCTTCTCGAGCCAGAGCCGCCTGTCGTAGCTCCAGGTAGGGCTCGACTTCAACGGCGACGTCAAGAAGAACACGTCGGCGATTTCCATGATCTTCGTGACGCCCTCCACCGCGCCGGGCAGTGGATTCAACATCGTGGCGAACCCGGGCATGTTGATGAGCGAGTAGACCTTGTCGTCCTCCTCGTCGGTGAGCTTGAGCGACTTCGACAAGTCCCACTCATCGAACTTGTGATTTTGTGAAAGGCCAGGGCGTACGCCAGTCGCTATCACCGCTGAGACGAAGCCCTGGACGTAGTTCGCCAGCACGTCGTCCACATCGCACAAGAACCTCGGCCTATTTCTGAAACTCACCGGTCACCTCATCAGAAGGGGATGTCTCCATCGTCACCTTTTCCACCGCCTCTGTCGTTGCTCGTATCCGTGTTGTCTTCTGCCTGCTCTTCTCCCTTGAACCGAATCGGCGGGTCGTCAGGGTCCATCGGGTCGAGCACGATGTACAGCTCATCTTTCCAGGAGAGGCTGAGGCCTGGGTTCAAGACGATCCGAATCTGGTTGAAGCTGCTGGCGAAAGCAGCGCCGGCGATGGTTCGTTGCTTGGTGTTGTCCTTGTTGACGACCTTCAGCAGATAGATCGGTCTGTTACCCTTCGGCATCTTCTTCAACCTCTCCGAAGAGCTCCGGGCTCGCCTTCATGGTGTCGTAGCCTTTGATGAGCCCCAAGCCACGTAGCATGCTCAAGCCGTTGCTGAAACCACTGCTGGTCAAGGAGTAGGGATTGCCGTCACGCGAATAGGCAGCGGACCCCTCCGAGATCTCTTCCTTGGTGAGCTCCTTCGGGTACGCCCGATAGAGCGTCTCCAGCATCGCAGCTGGACATGCCGTGACTTTGCTCTTCCAGAAAGTGAGCAGCTCCTCGCCTTCCGGCAGCGGCTCCGTCGGTCCATGGTGCGCCACACCTGCCTCAGTCGCCGCAATCGTTTTGCCTTTACCTTCAGCGAACCCAGCTGTGCGGAGCGCCGACAACCCGTTGGCGAAGCCGCTGCTCTTGATCGAGTACTTCGACATGAGCGACAGGTAAGTGAGCGAGACCTTTTTCGGATACACCGAAGCCAGCACAGCAAGCTGGGCACGGGGCGTGGCCGTGAGCTTCACGTTGCCATCTGGCTGCGCATGGTTGTGCAGGGTCTCCTTGCCACGCTTCTCGCGCGCCATCTTTTCCAAGATGTGCGTGCTTTCCTTGCGCGCACGAGCAAGTGTGGGCGGCAGCAGTGCGTCAACGCCTCTGCCCTTCGGCTTCGGTAGAACCGAGGGCCGTAGCTGCTCCACCTTGATGGAAAACGACTGCGCCGCCTTCTCGTTCGACTGAATGGCGAGGGTCAGCAGGTTCACCGTAGCCTCGACAGACTTGACCGTCTTCTGCAGCTTGCCGATAGCAGACGCTAGCGGCTTCATGCTGGGCAGCTTCACCTTCGGGATCTTCGGTAGCTTTGCCTGCACAACCGCGGTGGGCTTGAGCGGCATCTCTTTTCCTTTCCGGTCCAGCGCCGTGGTGAGGTTGTGCACTTCGGCGTTGAGCTTGGCGATCCGCGAGCGCAGCACCGCAGGGTTCTCCTGCTGCGCCTTCTCGATGGTCTCCTGGATACGACCCTTAAGCTTGCCAACGTCGACGTCGCGCAGCGAGGCCACCGGACGCCCGCGCTTGCCCTTCGGCGTAGCGCCAGAATCGAACGTCGCGCTCAGGTTGAAGCGGAAGGTCTTGAACTCCTTGAGCAGGTGCGGCGACCAGATCCAGGCTTCGCCGTCTTCGAGCGAGCTCAGCGACTCGAGCATCGTGTCGTCAACGGCGTGGTACTTCACCCATTCGGAGATGGCCTTGATGTCCTGCGGCCCCGTCGTGCGCAGTACGAACAGATTCTCGACCTGCGTGAGCACGTCCTTGTTCACCACCGCCGAACGCTGGGTGATGATGGTCATGCCAAGACCGCGCGAGCGCCCGCGGCGCACGATGTTCTCCCAAGCTCTCTTCAGATGTAGCTCGTCTCGCATCGGCTTCTGCGGGATGTAGTCATCCGCCTCTTCGAGGAAGAGATGAAGCGGCTCAGTGTTACGCTTGAACAGGCGCATCGCGAACTTCAACAGGAAGTACTTCTTGTCCGCCTCGGTGTTGAACTCGGTCAGGTCGAGGACGCAGGCCAGGCGCTGGTCGACGATGACGTCGGCCACGAGCTCGCCGGACTCCCGGGTTAGCGGCACGTCGCCGTGCTTGCCGCCGAAGATGAATACGTCGAGGCCGCCGCGCTTGGAGCCGTCACGGCCGGCGCGCAGCCCGTACCACGAACCGACCGGATCGACGGCCACGAACGGATAGCCAGCGTGGAACATCTGCTCGGCCATGAGCCGCGAAGCGTTGGTCTTGCCGGCGCCGCGCACGGCTAGAACGCCACCGGTGCTGGTGACGTAGTCCGTCGGCAGCGACAGCGAGCGTGAGAGGTGTAGTTTGTTAGCCATCTCGTTTCCATTCTGTGGGCGGGTAGCCACCCATCTTGAGCCAGCCGTCGAGGGTGTCGAACACGTTACAGACGAGCTCGGCGTTCTCTTCGTTTGGCTCCATCTCGAGCACAGCAAGCGCGACCCGCAGCTGCTTCAAAGTCTCATTAGGATCCATGAGCTCGCCATCTTCCGCTTGTAGTAGGCAACCGCCAACTTGAATGTGGTGTTTGTGGTTGAGTACGACCTCGCCCTCTTCGGTATGAAGGAACGGAACCACACAAGCTGCATGAAGCCCAGCGTCCCACTCTTCACAGAAGTGATCGCACTTCGGCTTACGACAGTGGAAACACAACCACTTTGGGTCAGCGTCACGTAACGGGTAGATGCCACCGCAGGGCACTAGGCCTCGACCTGAGCGAAAGCCGGCGGCGCGAGCGGCAGGACACGCTTGAAGCCCTTCCGAGTCTTGCCGTTGAAGCGCTTGATGTCGATGGTGGTGCGCTTGCCGTTGAGCAGGTTCTCAACCAGCACCTTGTCGGCGCCCAGGGCCAGAACGCGCACCTGGCGGGTGCGGCCTTCAACGGTGTCACGCGGGTCCAAGGATTCCCAGACCTGATCGCGCTCGACGCCGTACTCGTTCGTCGTCGTCGTCTCGTTCGCAGGGCGGAAGCCCCGCGGTAGCGGCCTAGCCCTTTGCCTTGGCAATGGGTCTTGCTTGAACCAGCCGGAGCCTACGAGACTTTGCAAGAGCGGCGGGGCGTTCTTCGACAGCTTTACCGAGCCGTCTCCCAGCCACCGCATGCTGAATATTCGTCTTCCCATTTGAGTCCTCTATGTAGTCGCGAGCCAAGAGAGTTTCGGCGCTCAGCTCACTTGCGGTAACGATTCGAATTTTTGGCATTTGGTACCTACGTCTTTCTTGCCGGCTGATGCTGCCGGAGTCAAGAGCGTGGACTTCACTTTGTGACTTGTACCTGGCCTACGTTGCCGTTTGCTCTCGGTACTTGGACACGCAACGCTTGCACGCATGGCCGAGGTGGTGCTCGGTGATCGACGCCTTCACGTCCCAGCCTTTGGTGACCAAGGTGCAGAGGCTTTCGGTGGTGATGCCACCGGTGTACTTCGGACCGCTGCTGTCCAACTGACGGATGTGCCAGGGGCTTGAGCCTGTCGCGTGCACTGACTCGCAGAACGAGTAGCGCACCGGCTGTCTTGTTTGGGGCGAGGAGCTGGATAGGTACTTCGCTCTCTCGTCTGAATTGGGTTCGCTCATTTTTGTTTGTCGGGGGCCACCCCTTGCGCGTGCGCGCGTAGGGAGGAAGGGAGAGTAAAATAAATAGAGGAGAGAGACGATCGAGAGAAAGAGAAAGCTTTCAGCCTCAAACGCCTCTCAACCCCATACTGAACATCCGCCTTGCAGTCGATTTTGAACCCTACCCGCGACCTAGTGCTGCCCAGTTGTACCCGCCATGGCCTGCGTCTGGATCATCGGCATGGCCGTCGTAGATCTGCGGCGTCAACGCCTGCTCCATCTTGGCCGCTACATCGTCAGACCGCCTGGCTGCCTTGCTGGTCCACTCGCCCCAGGGCGTGTACGTGTTCGTCTCGGGGTCGTAGAAGTCCCAATCGGTACCGTCGGACTTCTGGACCCGTTCGCCGGCGAAGAAGAGCGTCCAGCAGTTCTTGGTCGGTAGGAGCTCGACCTTGTGGTAGTCGCCGCGCCTGATGACGTTGAACTGCCCTGGCCCCACAAACCTGGTGTTCACCTGCCGACGGGTAAAGTCCCAGCGGTGGTCGAAGTAGCCCCCGGCCAGGATGGCGCTGTAGGACTTCGTGAACGGGTGGTTGTGAAAGGCGCGGTCGTCGTCACCGCGGAAGAAGTAGTGCAGGAACGGCCGGTGCACCTTGAGCGCCAGCTTGGCCATCCAGGACGGTAGGCCCCACTTGAACGCGGTGGCCGCCACGGCAGCCCGGTCTGGTCCCAAGTACACGCGCAGCAGGTAGGGGTCTGCCAGCCCGCTCGGGTTGGTCGGAATGACCTTGGCGCCGAATGGCGCAGCCTCAGCCAGGTTCCACAGCTTCTCCTCGACAAGTCCGAACGTGCGCTGCATACGTTCTTGCGAGCGGCTGCCGACAACAAACTTGCGAATCTCTTCCGGGCTGAGCTCTAGCTCTGAATCAGGATCCATCTGACAACTCCTCTTTCAATCGTTCTATCGTGCCCACGACCGTGCCGAGTTGGTCGGCGACATACTTGCCCTTCTTCATCAGCTCACTGGCGGCGCCAGCCTTGATGTCGTTGCTCCACGCGGTGAGCGCTTTCTTCACCACCAGGTGTTTCGTCGACTCTTCGTCAGCTGTCTGGCGGAGGTACTCGAGCAGCAAGGTCGTCATGTCGTAGACGTCCGTGTGCTTGTTGGCCAACTCCTCCAGCCGCTTCTTGGATTCTTGGCTCATGTGGCTCTCCTCGCTTTGTAGGCCGCCGCCTTCTCCAGGTTCTCCTCCAACACTGCACCGAGCTCTGACGCTACTTTCTGTACAGCAGCGTCTTTGTGCTTCAAACTGTTGGCCATGTCGTTGAGCGCGGCCGCTTCATCAAGCGACAGCGTCAACGACACGAACACTTCGGAGTAAGGGATGATGCGTCCGATCATGGGTCACACAAGATGTACCAGTTCTTCATGGGGAAGTCCTCTGCGTTGCTCTTATGCCCGATGAAGTTCCCTGATTACGGCAAGTTCATCTGAGATTCGGGAATAAGAAAGGTGAAGGAACAACGGGCACTGTCGCCCGAGGAGAGAAAACACATGTCAACCAACGTAGATACCGACGCCGTGAAGCAAGAACGCGAACGCCTGATGAACGAGACGAAGGCCAACCTCGTCGAGATGCGGGGCTCGCTGGCACGCAGCATGGACATGCTGGCCGAATACCCCAACAAGATCGACGACGACGCGCTCAGCGAGCTGCACATGGCGGCCGACCTGATACTTGCCGCTATCAAGCAAATCGAAAACGGCATGGTGGAAGCGCGCAAGCGTGGCACCAAAGAGGATGAGAAAGTCGCGTGAGCCTACTGTCGGCAATGCCGCCGACACAAATGACGGACAGAGAGCTCGCCCGTGAGGCTGCAAAGCTTCGCGGGCGACGCTTCCTCACACCTGCAGAAGATCTAAGATTAGCCGACCTGTCGCAGGAGATGAACCGTCGAGGTTTGGGAGCAAGTACATGAGCATTCGAATTTCAGCACAGCACGGTGTGAACCCATCCGTGGGACTCTGCTTCTTTTGCCAAGAGGCCAAGGAGGTCGTGCTGCTGGGAGCTATGAGCCCAGCGCGCCGCGACGCACTCTTTGGCCCAGGGCACAGCAGTCCCAACGATACTCAGTACAGCGCTGAGGCGCCTCACGAAGCTATCTACAACATGGAGCCGTGCGCTACGTGCGATAGTTTCATGAGGCAGGGGATCATCTTGATCAGCGTCGACCCAGACCAGTCTGGTGAAGATCACCTGAACCCCTGGCGCACCGGCGGCTGGTGCGTCGTCACCGAAGACGCCGTGAAGCGCTGGTTCACCGGCACCATGCTCAACAGCGTGATGCATAGACGTTTCGCTTTTGTCGAAGACAAAGTATGGGATCACCTTGGCCTGCCCAGAGGGCCGGCAAGCAGTCCCGACAACCCAGAAGGAAAGAAGGAATAGATGGAAGAGAAGAAAAAGAAGGTCTCCGGTCTTGCAAAACTGGTCGGAGAAGAGAACGCAGCGGTGCTGTTCAAGCAGATCGATGACAGCAGCGAAGAGCTCTACACGAGCATCATCGACCTGACGCGAACCTTCAGCGGGACAGTGCGCGCCAAGATGATCGAGATGGTCGACGGCATCGAGGGTCTGTCGAAAGAACAGCACGACAATGCCTTGGACATCCTGCGTACTGAAGTTCTTAAGAAGTTGGTGTGTGGCCAGCTGCACTTTGCGGGCACACTGCAGTCCGAAATTCCAACGGCCATGTCTGACTACGCTGCGCACGCTCTGATGCACTACGAAGAGGGCATCCAGGACAACGTTCGGCACAGCGCTGCGCATACGCTTCAAGATCTGCTGTCGTCGCTCCGCGGACATTCGCCGGATACGGCGCAAGCAGCACCTGCTGCAGAAAACAGCCCAGCAAGCTGAGCTACCACAGCGAGCTGAACTACTTTGGAGGGCTGCCCTCGGGCCCTTTTTTTAGCCCCAAATCACTAAGGTCCCCGAGCTCTACGTAGCGCGTCGACTCACGCCGCTCGGGAGACGGCTGCGGAGGTGGAGGCACGCTCGACTGCTTCAGCACCTCAAGCCGCACACGGTGCATCCGAAAGTCCTGCGCGCTCGAACGCATGCTCTCGCAAAGGTCCTCGGCCTTCTGCAGCGCGTCGATGAGCTCATTCAAGTCTCGACGCGAGATGTGCAGCGCGAGGATCTCTCTGTCGTTGGGAGGTGGGCTCACGTCCACATGATAGCCTTGTAGGCATGAAAAAACCGAGCTGGTTCCAACCACTAGATCTCATCCCACTCCTCATGCCCGCGGTTGCAGCAGCTTACGCATTCATCCACGGCTACGAAGCGAAGCACCACACGGAAGCCGGTGTCCTGATGGTGACGGTACCGGTACTGATGTGGCTGCTCTGGGGCCGCGTTATGTATGACCGCAAGAAGTTCCTCGACAGCTGCACATGGCTTCCAACCTACGGCTTCATGGTGGTGCCAGACACCAGAGTGCCCGAACAAGAACGGTACCTGCTGCCCGCTGAACAGGAATTTGACAGCGTCGTAGCCAGCACGGTGAACGCTTGGAAACCGTTTCATCCTGAAGCCGACAGCCTCATGCACAGAAGTGTGAAGTGGCTCACATTCCGCAAGGACTTGAACGAGGTGCCGCTCACTCCAAAGATTGGCCTAGTGAAAGGTCTCACCACAGGCTGGGGTACCGAAATCTTCATCGACTACGACAATCGGCTGGACGTGCTCGAGAAGACGGCGTTCGAGCATGAGCTCGGTCACGTGATCCACGGCCTGGCTACGAACACCTGGGACCAAGAAGAACACCACGCCTTCATGAAGAAGAACCATCTCCGCTAAGACGGTGCTGGAAGAATACACACCACTGGTTCACCAAATCGTTGGCGGCTTCCTCAAACGGCTGCCGCGCAACATTCTTCGGGAGGACCTGCTAGCAGCTGGAATGGGAGGGCTGTGGGACGCCATTCATCGTCATCCCGACGGCGGCGACGAGAGCTTCGAGTGGTACGTGCGGGTTCGCGTCCGCGGCGCCATCTTGGACGAGCTGCGTGCACAAGATTGGCTGCCGCGCCGAGCTCGGGAAACAGCAAAGACTGACAAGACGACGCTTCCTGCCGTCGTGCGTTACGACGACCTGAGCGCAGATGAGCAAAGGAGCCTCTTCGGCTACGACATCAACGTCGACGAGCTATTAGATTGCAGTCGGAGGCTTCGACAACTCCTCGTCCACGTCGATGATCTACCGACACGCGAGCGCTACATCATCACCGAACACTACTTCCGTGACGTCAGGCTCAAGGACCTGGCTGTAGAACTTGGGATCTCGGCACCACGCGTCTCACAACTTCATGCGCGCGCCCTCACTCATTTGCGTGATCTCGCCAAGCTTACGGAACGTTGAGGGTTGCGCAAGGGTATTGCGTGAGGCTTTTTCTTTGCCTACGATGTACTTGCCCCCGGGCCCACGGGTTACCGGACGGCGAAAGGAAGTACATGGAATCGAACAAAATCGAGAACGATGTTCCGCCCGCGCCCGAGAGCTGGAAGGACCTGCCCGGCGAGCTGGTGATGAGGTTCGAAGCTGACCCTGCTCGAGCTCACGACACCTACGGCTTCGAGTGGCAGGTGAAAAAGCTCGAGGCTGGCAAGCACTACGAGCTGAAGGAAGGCCAGACACGTAGGATCTACTTCGAAGCATCGACGCCTTACCGCCACTGCGTGTACGCCGGCGAGAGTGCTGAAGAGGCGGTGGCTGCCCTGATGAAAGGCATGGCGCTGCTCAGCCGAGAGGGCGCCATCAACCCCAACAACCCACATGGTGTCGGCGCTCCGATCATCCAGCACGCCATGGAGGTGTTGTCCGAGCGCCTACTATGGAACGTCGAGCAGCGTCAGAACCACTTGGTGACGGGCGGCTACGCAGACTCCCCCGGCAACATCTGGCCTTCTCCCTACTCCTCAGCGCGATACGCCAGTGCCTTTCCTGAGGGTGAAGACCAAGGCGGTGCTAAAAGCAAGCAAGCGCGCGAGGAAGCCTTCAACGAGCAGATGGTCAGGGCTGTTGCACGTGACAACGAAATCGTCTCGGCGCTGGCCACAGCCATCGCAGCCCTCGCTCGTGTGAAGGACATCTAAGCAGCCGCTGCTGCTAGTTGCACCGGGGCCAGAGGGAGCTCGCGCAGATACGCGTTGGCTCCCTCTCCCATAAAGGCTGCCGCAGTCCAGGCTCCGTTCAGGTCGGGCTCCCCGAATACCTGACAGGTCGTGCGGTTGTAGTCACGCTCCAGCACGAGCTCTGTCAACGTCGCTTCGTCTGCTACTTGTTTCACGATCACATTGTTCGACGTGTCGTACCAAGCTCTGGCCTCAGTTTGGTGCTCGAGCACGAATTGAATGGCAGCATGGATGGCCTGCGCCATCTGCAAGCCAGGGTCGAGATCTGCACGCACGACGATGAACAGCTTCAGCATTTTTCGTGTCCTTTCGGGGATAAGAGAGATGAAGGAGAGAAGCTACATGGAACAATCAGCAGAGGTATTTTCAACGACGTTACGGAAGCACGAGATTGCAGCTAGGCGCGTAGGACGCTACGAGCTCTCGAATTGGCTCAGCGAATGCGCTGCCGCGGTTGAGGCCGGCGACAGGAAATTGCACATCTCCCGGCGCTTCCCACATGGCAATCGCAAGGAGATCGACCGAGAAGGTCGCCGCTTCTACGGACTCACGCATGGACTGTTCAGCCCCAAAGCCTTTGGTAAGAGAGGCGGTTGCGCTGCGCAGCACATCGAAGACATGCTCGACAAAGTCACACGAGACGCAGCACACAAGAAGGAGATCTGAATCATGTTTGTACTTGGACACGCCACGGAAGATGAAATTGCCGCACTCATGAACAACGGCTACGACGTCGAAGAAGCTAGCGGCTTTGGGCGCGTCGTCGGACGTGAATCGGACACGTTGATGCTGCCGCCGGAGCCCTCGCCATCGAGGACCCGCGCTGTTGTCATTTTCCTCGACACCACCTTGACCGAAGTGGTGCACAACAACGAGCACGGGAGCTACAACCCAGACGGGTTCACCGATCGCGGGGAACACCACAAACACGGTGAAGAACGCGTCTGGCCCGAGCTCCCCTTCGACGAGGAGTTCTTGCGCATCATCCTGCTGCAGAACCGCATCCTTGGACGGGACACCACCATGGAGCCGTTCGCCAGCTACCGCGACGAGCTCGAGTGGCGGCGGACCGACAAGCACGTGCTCGAGACCGAAGGAGGCAAGAAGCTCCCCGTCGAACGCATCGCCGAACGGCACCGCATTCTCGCTAACCTGAGGGAGATCAGCACCGAACAGAACCACCTGGCTGCGCGGCAGCTGAAGGAGCTCTGCTCGCACAAGTACGAAGACGGCAAGGACGCCACCGCTGGCGTCCCGGTCTCCGGCGAACGCTGGTGCAGGACCTGCGGATCGCAATTCGATTGAGAGCTCTCGGGAGAGCGGGCAACCGCTTTCTCGTAGCCCTTCAGCGCACCCCGCTGGACTTGAACCAGCGACCACCGGGTTATTCAATCCTGGTGCTCTACCAACTGAGCTAGGGGTGCATGTGACGGCGGCGACAAGGACGAGTCCAAGTACGGCCCGCCGTCGGTGGGAAAGGATGGAGTTGAACCACCGACCTCGTGGGCTGTTGGCCCACACGCTCTGCCGCTGAGCTACTTTCCCAAAACGCAAAAACCCCGCTAGGCAAAGTGCCCGCAGGGTTCGTAGGAGACTAACCAGGCCCGGAGGCTGTCGGTCAAATCTTCATCGCCAGGCCATTCTATCCAGCTGGGTGGCGCCGTCAAGGCCCCTGCGGCAGCTCGCGCACGACCAGCACGGCGGTCTCCATCGCCTGCTTGGCCTTCTCCTTGGCGGCTTCAACAGAGGCCTCGAGCCCCACGCCCAGCGGCACGCCGGCGCTCCAGGCCGCCCATTGGTAGGCGGGCCCGTCGACAGCCTTCTCGACCTTGGCCAGGAGCTGAGTACCTTTGACGCGGCCGACCCAAAGGGGGAGCTCTACCCACTCCAGCTTCTTGGGAAATTCGATGAGCTTGGCAGGCACCTCATGAGCCTACCTCGGAGACTCCGCTCCCACAAGTTCATCCCCGTTTCGGGAATAAGAGAAGTGGAGGACCGACATGACCAAGACCCAACCAGACTACTGCACGATCGTTGACATAGCTGCGCTCCGCGCGGCCATCCATGTGTGGCTACATACGTCGATCATTCACATCCACACCGTTGGCGGCGTGAAGCAGGACCTGTACCTCAAGATCATCGCGATGGCGATCTTGCGGCCATACGACGAGACGTTCGAGCGCTACCAAAGCGGAGACCAGGGATTGCTTGATGCTCGTCGCAAATGCAAACGCATCATCTTCAATCAACTGGCGCTAGACCCGACCGCCGTCTTGTACTTCCACGACGAAGTCATAGTTCAAGAGGGAGCCGCTGTAGAATCCGGGCATGCCTCTCAAGAGCTGGAAGATCACACCGCAGTCCCACTACATTCGCCGGCGTGACAAGGCGCTGGTGGTGGTCGACTCACTCGATGGCCAGGGCGTGCGCTACCGGACGAAGCCCGCCCTAGTCGAGCACAAAGTTTCAATCGCTGGATTCAGGCAGGGCTTTCGGCCCGCCACAACGGAGGAGTTGGCTGGCCAACCACCTCAAAGTACGCTTGCGAAAAGCTGAAGCACAGCGAAACCCACTCACGTTCTAAACCCTCACTAGATCCGAACCTCGAAAGAAGACCGACCATGAAAACCCGTATCCTCACCATTGCGATTCTCGGCGCTGCCATTCTCACCGCCGCGGTGCAAACTACGCACGCTCAAGAGCCACCTCCCGTACTTACGGGCAGTGATCTCGAGACGCGCGTGCAGGCATTGGAAGATTCCAACGCCGAGTTGCAAGACGAAGTTGCCGCCCTCGAAGACGCCGTCACGGCCCTGCAAAACCCGTAACGACAGTTCTCTTTGAAGCATAGCGGGAGCGGGAACTACTACTGAGGGCTCGCGCAACGCGGCTCGCCAGAGTTCCCACAGTGAAGCTCCCGCTATGCCGGGATACCGAACAAGGAGCGTTATGCACGGACACAACGACGTGAAAGAGGCAACCCAATGAAGTGGTTGCTACTGCTCGCACTGGCGTGGCCAGCAAACACAGAGCGCTGTAGAGCCAAGGAATTCCGCTGCGAGCTACGCTGCAACGAAGACACAAAGGGCGGGACGATGTCCCGTCTGAAATGCTACGACAAGTGCCGTGAAGATGAAGCAGACTGCCGGAAGTACGGGAGCGATGAACCCTAGCAGGATGCAACAGCAAGAGCTGCCGTTCGAAGAGCAGCTTCGGCCAGGGTGGCAGGGCAAGCGCTACTTGCTCTGTACCGACGGCGTCTGGCACCTTGCTCTGCGCATACTTGCAGGGGGCGTCGTCGACACGCAATGCTGCGCTGACGCTCAAGCCATCTTGCCTCCGCCAGAGGGCTCAACCGAACAGATGTGCCAAGACTGCGTGAAGCTGCACTTCGCGCCGAAGAAGTAGATCAGATGGCGTGGAGCATGGTGACCTTGCTACGTCTGTTGGCGGAGAGCTTGACGTAGAGCTCCATATCCGTGTGGGCGCCACGGGCCCTGTGCATCAACTCGTCGTGGGCTAGCCGCATGGCGGTGCCGACCGAGAACTCCTCCTGGTCGATGTGGGGGATCTGCTCGTACAAAAGTTCCCCACTGAGGCGATTGCACTCGCTGAAACCTTGCACCAGCCGGACGAGCAGTGGTTCATCGTCGTGGGTGACCTCGAGCTCGCCCGCATCCCTGTCCAACGCCGAAACCACGGTGTGCAGGCGCTGAAGCAAGTGCGTCGCCTGTTGGCACCTCTCTGAAAAATTCATCGAATGAAACTCCTCGCAGTTGAGTGAGCCACCGAAAGGCAAGTACCAAACCATGAAGGAGACAGCAAGTAACGGCTGCCAGGTTTTGTCGGATGGTCGCCGAGTTTGGGTGAACGGTCTGTCCGGAGAATCACTGGCCCGCCTATCGGCATTTGGCGACCGTGTGATGATCGACATCCATCTGCCACTAGAAAAACAGAAGCAAACTGGCACCGAATGTCTCGACTGCCGCCACGACCTGACGGGAGCTGACGCTTGGAGGCACTTTGTTCAGTCCGTGAAGACCAACTACAACGTGGACGTGGGACCAGAACGTCAGCCCGGTTGGGCCAAAGAGAAACCATGAAACACATCGCATCGACGGTGCACGCAGTGGGCACCGACATGAACGAGTACACGTTGCTCGTGCTCATCGACTTCAGCGACATCCGCCTCGAGCAGCTGAAGAAGCTGCGCGCACTGATAATGGACATCGACAAGAAGGTGTTCGACTTGCGACACTCGTTCGCCTATCTGAAGCTATGGACCTCCGACGCCACCTGGCTGCACGTCCACGACTTGGAAGATGAAGCCACCGAGAAGATATTCGAAGCAGCCAGCTCTTCGGAGTACGGCTTCGTCGAGATCCCTAAGGACGTCTATGATGGACGCATGCGCGCTCACGACGTCAGCGACGGCGAGTACGCAGGTAAACAGCTGTGCACAGAGCTAGACTTCATTGAGCTCGACGACCGGGGCATCTTCTTCACATGCGCCGAAGACAACTCGCCGGCGTACTTCGAATCCCAGATCATCTCTTGGTGGCAACTATTCGACGAACCAAAACCGGAGGCTTCATGCGATCAGACACAAACGTAAAGAACCTCAAACAACAGACGCCTCGCATCTGCCTCGAGTGTGGCAGCAACCGCAAGGTCGAGTTCTGCATCGCCTGTTACGCACCGGTGTGCCCCAGCCATCGAGCAGGGTTCGGTAGCGTGAGCGACGGCTACACTTGCATGGGCTGTGTCGGCCACGGCTTTGGAGGTTTCGCTTCAGCAGCCGTAACGCCACTACCAGGCAGATGGCTCAAACGCGAGTACGGAGGCTGGCCACTGTGGCTCGTAGTACTCACGGGAGTAATCATCTTCTTGTTCATGCTCCTCATCGCAATAGGACCACCACCAAGATGATCAAGTACGTAAAGGGAGACGTGACCAAGCCCGAGAAGACGGACGGCATCTGCGTCATCGTCCACGTGTGCAACGACGAGGGCGGCTGGGGCCCGAAAGACAGGAGTGTCGCCGACGCCATCGGCAAGCGCTGGCCCGAAGCCAAGGACGAGTACAAGCAGCAATTCGCCGACGGCGCACCAGGGCTCAAACTCGGCGAGGTGCAGCTAGTCGCCATCGACGGCGAGAACACTGCGGGCAATCCACCGCTCTGGATTGCCAACTGCATCGCGCAGCACAACTACCGCAAGCCGGGTAACCTGCAGCCGTTCAAGTACGAGGCATTCGAAGCCTGCTGCGATTTCCTGGTGCGCACCTTTGCCGGTCAGAACGCGAGCTTCCACATGCCCAAGGTTGGCACGAAGCTAGGCGGTGCCGACTGGCACAGCGTCGAGCACATCATCGAGCGCACGCTAGAAGCAGCTGGGCTAGCCGTCACGGTTTACGTCCTGTGAGCGAGCAGGGCATGTCCGTGCTCGACGAGCTCCTGCTGAAGAAAGATCTCTCGTACGAGGCGCTGTTCTACAAGTACGACGAAGCTGCGTCGAAGCCCTACAGGCACGTGCTCAACAAGAAGAAGCTGTCGCGTGAAGCTCAGCACGTGGTGAACGGCGCGTACAGATACTTGACGGGCATGGAGCTGCACGTGAACCGCTACTGGCTGGCGGAGTCGATGACCGAGGCCATCTGCGCTGCAGAGGCTTTCGACCTGTGAACGTCGAAAGGGGCCTGCGCCCTTTCTCTAGCCCTTCGACGTCAACGCCAGTTTGAGCCGCCGAAACTCGGCCGCGCGCTCCACGATGAGCACCGCCTGCGCCAGGTTGAAGGGCTTGGGCAAGAACCCGAAGGCACCGATCTTCCGAGCTCGCTCCGCCTCGATGTCGAAGCCGCTCGTCAGGATGACCTCGATGATCGGGAAGTGCTTACGCACGTGCTCGAGCAGCGTGTAGCCGTTCTTCGGCATCGAGATGTCGGCTACGACCACTTCGATCATGTGGTCGTTGTCGAGCATTTCAGCAGCGGCCGCACCGCTGCCGGCCTCTCGCACGAGCATTCCCGACGCCGTGAAAATCTTCACGAATGCCTTACGAATTTCTGGGTAGTCATCGACCACCAGGACTCGTACAGCCAGCCCATCTTCCCCCTCTCCTTGGGTGGGCATCCCCCGCAACTCCTCCAAAAGACCCTTGGCCGTTAGGTCGTCACGCAGCTGCCCCATGTCCTGGCGCCAGAGCTCCAGTAGACGATCGTCCCGTGCGTCCAGCTCCTCTTTCAAGCCTTCTTTGAACCTGGCGGCGGTACGCGACGCCACAGCCTCGGCGAGCCGGTACTCGTCCGAATTTTCGTCGACCATGATGCCCAAGTTTACCGGACGAGGTCAGGTAACCCAAAGCGGTGGAGCTAGAAAATCGGTTACGGTACGAAGGCCGCGCTGAACGAACCGATGCACATCCAAATGTAGTTCCCGTCAGCAAGGGCGGACACGGCCTTCCAAAGGAACGTACGAGCAAAGCCTGCCGATGTAGTGCCCGCGGTACCGCCAAAGCCATCGACGAAGTTGATACCAACCCAGGAGCCGCCCGAGTTGTTGTAGACGGTGAGCACAAACTCTTGTCCGGGGAACAAGATGAACGGCATCGTAATAGTTGGCGCTGTGCCGCTGCTGCTGATCGACTGGCTTTGAAACCCATTGGCGCACGTGATCGACGCCGAGCTCGTGGTGCTGTACAGCGCACGTCCCAACGACAAACTGCCGGACGGATCCAGCAGGTTGTTGCTGTACATGTTGATGAGACGGAAGTTGTTGTCACGCTCAGTGATGAAAGCGCCGTCTATGAAGGAGAGAGCTTTGCCGCTGCTGAATGCGCTTTCGAAGGTGTTACCCACGATTTCATGCTGACCGACAATGTCAAGAACGCTGATCACGTTCTCGTTGCCAACGTGGTCGATCGCGTCGAAGCGATTGCCCTCAATGAAGGACGCACCCGCCACCATGGACAGGACAGGCGCCGTAGTGCTGGGGCCTTGGTGTATGTAGTTGTCGATGAGGCGCAGCTTTGAATCGGCACCGCTGTTGAAGAACGCTTCGCCGGTGCCGCCGGTGCTCTTCTGATAGACGTGGCACTTCTCGAAGATGAAATCCGAGTTGGCGCCCTGCATGTTGACGAGACGCCCAGTAAAATTATCATCGTAGCCCGGCGCGTTCCACGAGCAGTTCTTGTAGTGAACACGTGCAGCACCAGAGCTGAAGACAGGGATGCCAGTATTACCGATGAGCGCGCCGAAGATGATGTTCTCTACCAACGTGTAGTTGCTGCGAGGGCTACCGCTCACCCAGTCGTGATGGTTGCGGGTCGCATGGTTGTTACGCCACATCGTAGCGTCGGGCACACCCTTCCAACTCACGTTGGGCTCGAAGTGAATCGTCTGGTCGGTGCGGTACTGCTTGGGGCCAAGAAGAACGGTGCCGCCGGACACGTTGGCCAGAGCGTCGTTCGCCGCCTGGAACGCAACCGAGTCGTCGACCCCTGGCAAACCGCGCGCGCCGAAGTACTCGGGTGTCACCCAACCTTGTCCGCGCAGGCCTTTCCGAAACCAGACGTTCTCGTTGAATTGCGGCATGTCTCTACCCCAAGTCTACCACGGGCTTCAGACGCCCTTCACCACGCCATTTTGGATGAAGCTGTGCCAGCACTCGGGCTTGCCCACAGCGATCGACGGATGAATCGTGAGGTCGTGCAGCCCCGTCCCATGCATCTCCCAGCGCGGATGGGGCTCGCCGTCGACCGATGAAACAGGGCCGTGGTTAGGTGGCAGCGCCGGCGCATTCCGGGGGTTAGCAAAAGGGACGATGAGCCCATGCGGTCGACCACCCGCTTCGGGGTACTCTGCTTTGCCGTAGCCGCAGGGGCACCAGAGGAACAACCCCTGGGCCCCTTCAATCTGCGGTCCCTGCCTGCGCCACCCGCTTGGCGTCACGTTGCCGTAGAACTCGGCCTCGAACCACGGGTCCGTCAGGTTGGCCATCCAACGATTCTAGGCCGGGCTCTCGGTAGAGCCAAACGAGCTCGGCGGGCGCGGGTACGGCTTGAGCCCGTACTTCGCGTCGTCGTCCTCGTGCCAGGTGAAGTCGCACCTGATGCGCGGCTCGTCGGGGCCCTCGATAGGTACAAAGCCATTGGGACCGATCTTGCCGCGCTGCCCTCGCCCATTGCAGTAGCGCACGAGCTTGCCATCCTCGCCTGCCTTGTTGCTGCCGAATGAGCCGCCCCCGCACTTCGGGCAGGTGAACTTGCTAGGCCTGGCGTCCTCGCGACGTTTCAGCACACGCTCCTTTTCCTTCTCGGAGTTGAACGAGCGGCAGTTGCTCTCCAGGCACAGTACATCGTCCTGGCAGGTGGGCTCTTCGCCATCCGCCGGCGGCGGAGGATCACCAGGGTGGCGCTGCCTCCTGAGCAGCGCGTTGTCCACCATCGAAAAGCTCAGCTTGCCGCCGATGAAGCCCAGCCAGTGCACACCTTCCTTGGGCTCGTTCTTTGGATCCCTCACGACCTCGTTGATGAGCTCGATGAGCTTTCCCTGCTGCGCCTGCGACAAGTACGTAGGGATGGCGAAGTTGATCTCGATACGGTTGAGCTCGCAGTCGTCCTCGTCCGACGGCGCGCAGCGATCGTTCACGTCAATCTCTTTGACTTCTTCAATCATAAACTTCTCCTGTGCGACTTGAGCTGCTGCCGCACGGCTTCATGGATGATGGGGAAATCGATTTGGGCTGCGATGTGGTCATGCAAGTAGCCCTTGGCCTTACGCGCGAAGCCCTTCTCCAAACCGTTGTCGGTGAGGAGCTGCAGCGCCGAGTCCTTCCAAAGAAGGCCAGCGAGAGTGCGTGCGTCGATGAGCTTCTCGTTGATGGTAGGAAACTTCTCAGGCTGAATCACGCCGCCCTCGTAAATGTAGATGCCCCAGAACGACGGTAGACGTCGGCGTACGCTCGCCAAGTACTTGGGCGTGATGACCACCGACAGGTAGTCCATGATTTGCCCGTACAACCGAATCTGGATGCGCGACAGGCGCTGCAACCCATTCGTGTCGCCGTCGCTCTTGATCTCGAAACAGTGCAGGTGGCTGTTCACCACGCACACGTCGATGCGGCCCTCCTTGCGCCCGACACTGAAGCTGAGCTCGTCGATGAGCATGCTGCCTGGCTCTTGCATCAACGTCTTCCGCAGGAAGTCGTGGAGCGACACGCGCATGTGCTTGTCGAGGATGTTCTTGGTCGGACTCATGTAGGCCATGGGGCAATCTTACTCAAGGTTCGGGGATAAGATAGATAGAGGTGGAACATGAATTTCCAAGATTTTGTCGGTGCTGCTGAGGTTCATCTACGAATAGCCGGGTGGTTGATGCACGGGCACAATGGGGTGTGGCGGAAATACAAGAAAGCAGGTGACACTGAAACGAAGCCGATGCCAGCGGCGCTCGTCCATGAGCTGAGCCAAGACAACACGTTCCATCCGAACGTGGAACTCTACCTAACCAGCAATGGCTGGCGTCGCGGTACTGGCGGCGTTATCGCAGGCTGGCCGTTGTTTCACAGAGACGGCCGTTACAAGAACATGCTGCTTGCACTCCTGACCCAGCTTCGAGACGATCGAACAGATCGAGCTACACACTCGCCAAGAAACACGCCAAGCACGGTCGCTGACCTTCTCAGTGCGACTCGCATTCGTACAGACAGCGCGTCGATCAACGGCCACGCCGACACGGCGCGGGCGCGACGATGACTGTAGGGGGAAGGCCCGTCAGGGCCTTTTCTCTAGCCCCCAAAGCAGGAGCCTCTTCACTAGAAGCGCCGTGCACACCGTACACAGTACGATTTTGAGTGCACTGACAGCTGCCACTTCGAGCGCTTCCACATCGGGCTGCCGTTCGGCCACAGCGGTCCCTGCGGATACCCCATTGCCTTGAGCTCGGCGTGTTTCAGCACCAGCGTGTTCCTGAACTCGAACAACCAGATGGTCCACCCGTCCTGGAGCTTGTCGTTGAACGGGGAAGCGTCCATGTGCCGCCAGAAGAACCACCTTCGAATCCACCAGTGGGCACCGCAGTCGCATGCTCGTAAGCGTACCTTACGTATCGAAAAGAACGGCGTGTCTGAGATCCACGAAGACCAAATGACCATCCCACACAGAAGAAGCCAGCCGACGCCTATCACCAATAGCGACGTCAAAGATCACCAGCGCTGTCCAGTAAAGACCTGAACGACGTCGCCAATGCGAGCGGTTATCTCCATGCCGGCGGGGATGACGCCGGGAGAGAGGTGCGGCTTGCCACCGGGCGTTGGTTCGATGTGAGGTTCGTTGCGCCAACCTCTGAAGAACTGTACGCCCACGGAAGGCACCGACCCGCTAGCAGAGAAACCAAGGCCGCAGTACTGGCAGGCATGCATCTTGTGCGCGTGCTTCGCGAACTCACCCACGTCGATGTGCTGCTTCAAGCAGCGCGGGCAGTAGATGAGTAGCTCGAGAGGCTCCACCGGTTTGTCGAGACGGGCCATGATGGTGATCAAGCGCTCGTTCACTTCACCTGCAGTCACATCGACGGGCAGGTCGCGTACTCCACGCGCAGCACTTTTGGCGATGTCGATCAGCCAGAGGATGTCGTCGTTATTGAGCATGACTTTCCTTCCAGTCGTTCCAGGCGCCGCGCACCACTAACCAGAGGAGCCAGAGCATGGCCGGGATGAAGCCGAAGATCATCTTGGCGACGTCCTCGTCCAACACCTCGTTGTTGGTGGGCACCCGTGACCTATTCGGCATCGTTGGGTTTCCTTGGCGGCAAGGGAGGGTTCGGCTGGGCCACAGGCCCGCGCGTTCTACGTACGTCACGAATGGTGTAGCCGCGCAGCACCAGGTAGCGTACGGCGTCGTTGAGTGTCGGGTACTCCTCCGAGACCTTGGTTAGGTCGTCGATGTGCACGAAGTAGAAGCCCTGGCGCTCCCAGAAGATGTCGACGGTGATGCCATTGCCCAAGGCTTTGGCGGCGTCGACGAGCTCGTTCGCCGAGCTGATGATGGTGAGCGCGTCGTCGAGCACCTGCAGGAGCTGCGGTCCCGTCAGGCTGCTGGCGTCTTCACGCAAGAGCTTCGCCTGGATGCCGAAGCGGATGATGGCGTCGCCCAGCTTCTGTGCCGCCGTCGCTTGATCGTAGTTGATGGTCAATTTCTCTGTCATGGGTATGGACTCCACGCACTGCAGTCGGCTACGAGCACGCGGTAGTCGTAGCCATGGTCTCTTGTTTGGTCTTTGACGAGCCAGACGTCGCCCATCGTGCTGGCGCCCGTTACGCGGTAACGCTTGCCCTCGTACGTGCAGAAGAGCTTGCGGTCTCTGATGAACGGCTCGAACGCCAGCTTCTGCTCAGCTGGCAGTCGGAAGTGCAGGAACATCCAGCGCGCGTAGGCGTCCTGCCTATGATCGTCGATGAAGGCGTCGACGTGTTGCTTTTCAAACTCTTCGAGGGCCATTGAGATATGCTGCTCACCCCTCAGGATCGGCCGCACTGATGCCTGCCTTCCGCTCAACCTCGCGAGCTGCAATAAGCAGTAGGCGTCGACCACGAGCGTCGAACACTGAACTACGCGCGATCTCACGCAGGTGCCCAGCAACACCATGCGCCAGTATTGTCTTCACCGAAGAGGTGACGTTGATCTTCTTGCCTTTGACGCGCAGGATGTTCTCGCCGCCAAGTCGCTGGGCGACAGGGACGAAGTAGTACTGCTCAGTCACCCGGCTGTACAGGACTTGGTTGCGCTCCATCCCCAGCCACTTGCCCAGGCCCGACTTCACCTCCTGGTCCGGGTGTGGCTGCTTCAACTTTTGGCTTCTCTTCGGCTTCGAGCCGCGTCCCGCAGAACGGGCAGAACTTGCAGAGGCCGTAGCTGGTGTCCTTGAACTTGCTCTTGAAGCCATACTTGCTCTCGTCGCCTTTCTTAGCCTTGGGGAAGTAGATGACCACGGCGGTGCGCCAGGACGCGCGCTTGCCGCTGGTGGACAGCATTGAGCCGGTTTGAATACCGGAGCGCTGGTTGTCGTTGGCGCGCCCGCACGCCATCTCTAGCGCCGGACAGCAGAACTTGAACCTACCTGCCCTCGATTTCGGCTTCTCTACAGCAGGCTTCGGACTCGACGCGCGCGGCATAGCCGCTCGAATGCCTTTGGTCATTGTAGGGGCGCCTTGTGTGCTGTGATGTTTGCGATGGCTTCGGAGAAGCTATCGTAGAGGATGTCGACGATGAGAGCCGAGAGCACCGTCTCGTTCATCATCTCTAGCTGCTCGGTCGTGAAGCTGCGGTCGAGGGTGTCGAAGATCTGCCGCTGCGTGAGGCCGCAGAGATTCAGGGCTTCGTACATGTCGTTCTCATTCGCGTACGGTGGCATCAGATGCTGCACTGCCGGCTCGAACAGCTGAATCGTATCGTGGTCGCCTGGGTTGGGTTGGTTCATGTAGGTATCTCGTAGCCGTACTTGTTGTCGTGTTGGTGGTCGCGTACCTGACGCGTGAATTCAAAGAGCAAGCTCTCCAGCTCGTTGCGATAGCCTTCTACGCGGATGCGCGTCATCGCTTGGTTTGACGGATGGATGAAGAAGCATTCCAGCACTACCTCCGGCACCGCAGGTAGGTCAGCTATTACTTCGACCTTCAAGGGCTGTCTCCTTCCACCTTCTTATCTCCTAGGAGCTCGAGCAGTTTCTCCGGAGGGCTAGGCGGAAGGCCCGTGAGGGAGGCCAGTTCCCGCTGCCCCTTCTCCCAGGCGCGCGCTGCGGCGGCGCCGGGATCGGGGGCTTCTACGAATACGATGAGACCAGGCGTGGAATCGAGGGCGACGAGCTCGGGCCCGTACGGCATCGGCGCCACCTTGAACACGTAGCCGCCCTCGTCGCCGTCCTTGTCGACACGTACAGAGAACATCGCCGGTGGCGGGCCAGGGTCGCGCGGCTCGAAGCCCGGGCACGGACACCCACCTGGTTCTACGCAGGGCTTATGCCCGAGCGAGAAGTGCGCCCACGCCGTGTGAGGACAGTGTTTACACAACAAGGTCGGCTCCGTACGCGAAGTGCGAGCCAGCGCGGTGAAGCCCTGCGTACTCCTCCGGCAAAGGCCGGCGCGCTATCCACTTCTGGCCTGCGTAGACGATGAGGCTGTTCCACCGATCGGGCACAACCGCCAGCACCTCCCGGCGCTTCATGGTCTCCCAGAACTCCGTGCTGCCGCAGGCAGCGCCGTCGAAGTTCGAGCCGAGGTAGATGACAGTGCGCACGTTGTGTATGAGCTGGACGAGGCCCTGTTGTTCGTAGCACTCGGGCCAGCACACGAACGCCACGTCGATGAAGTGCCCGTGCCTGGCGTACTCTTCGAAGTACTCGCCCACCAAATTGACGTTTGGACGCCGGTCGGTGTAGCGGTCCAGGTTACCAGCGTAGTTCTTGTCGACGGCAGTCACTGTGTGCGCGCCGAGGTCAGAAAGCTGGTTCGCCATACCCAGCTGTCCAGCACCCAGGTCATGGACGTTGTAGCCGGCGACGAAGTTGCGTACCACCGCTTCTTGCTCGTCGTTGAATTTGCCAATGGAGATGAAAGTCATGACTGTTCCGTCGGGGTTGACCATGTGGTTTTTCATCCGCCAGTTTCCTTCTGCAGCTGCGCACGCGCTTCCCAGTAGCAGCGCTTCGCCATATCCAAGAACTCCTTCTCGGTCAGTGCCGTGCGCCCTGGGTGGTGCTGAATCTTGAACACGTCGAGATGTATCAATGCCGACGTGAACATCCACTTCACGCGCGTCGACGAATTTACACCCCTCGCGTCGTACTCTTCGTTCAGATCTTGAAGAGCCTTTCCAAAGTCATTCATGCTCGACCCTCCCGCATGCGCTGTATGTAGTCCTGTGAGAAAGCGGCGAGGGCGCTGCCAGCCGCTGCCGTCTTCTGTGCAGCCGGCTCGTCGCCATTCGCGCGCTCTTGTTCGGCTTTGGTCAGCAGCGCTTGCGCAAATTTGGATAGATCTTCGAGCACGTCGATGCGCCCGTCCAACCTACCCGCTTGATACGGGACTGGAGTCTCCTTGAACCGTTCCGGGATCTGAATGCTGTTCAGCGCCTTCGCCCTTTGCTCCGCTGTCGATGCCATCGTCTTCAACCTTTGGTAGTGAACCAAACTCTGGGTGACCTGGGTGCATCGGCCATGCGTCGGCGATGTGTTCCATAGTCTCTTTCACCTTGTAGTTCCGCAGCAGCACGTTGCCATGCTCTGGCCCTTTCCAATAGCCCTCGATCCGCATCTGCTTACGCAGCGTCATGCGAGGGCCGTATGCCTGGTTGCGCCAATGCCCGCGTACGAAGAACTGGACCGTAGGCGTACCGCCACCTCCTCCTGTTTTGCGCTTCTTTCCGGCGATGTAGTCCAAGAGGTGCGGGCGGGCGTCGACCATCACCGGCGCACTCAGCATGAACCTGGACACTGTGAAGTCCGGGTCGCCGTCGCGCTGCGCCTTCTTGGCCCCGCCTGCTGCCTTCTCCTTCAGCGACTGACGCTTGTACTCGTTTGGATTCGCCAGAGCCAAGCAGGCACCGCGGATGAGCGAGTCGAGCGCCTTGCCGATGGCAGTCACCTCTTTGTCTGCACCTTCGAACATCTGCAGGAAGGTCTTGCGGTCGAACGGCCCCAAGATGTCGCCAGTGCTCATGATGAAGAAAGCGGGATCGGCGTTGATGCACCAGATGCGTGCGTACGTCTCTTCGCCAGGCTTCTCGCCGAAGAGCCCCGGCGGCACGATGAGGCTCCAGGCCTTCCATGGTGACATGACTTCGATGTCGTCGGGCACGTCGGTCATAGCCAGTGACGCTGCCAGCTTGTGGCCAACCTCGAGTTTCGGGAAGCCTGCGTGCATCCACATGACGCCAAAATCCTGCAGGTGCGACGAGTACGGCATGCCCTTCAAACAGCCGGCTGTCTTCTCCAACAGTTTCTTGACAGCTGGGTTCTTGTACGAGAACACGCCGACGAGATCAGCGACGTGCTGAGAGAGCCGCTGCTTGTCGCCCACGCCCGCGAACTGTTGAAATTCATTTAGAGGCTCGAACACGTAGGCCGCAGCCATCAGCAGCGCTTCGACGTTGACCGCCGTGTTGGTGCTCGGCGGCAGCGGCACCTTCAGCGAGCGCCGCGTCACTACATCCCAGCGAGCTCGGAATTCAGGGATGAGCGAGTCAAACCTGGCTACGTCCTCTGCTTGTGCAGCCTCGTCTGCTAGCAGCTTGTCGCGCATGTCCTTGAGCACGAGATCCTCGTTGTGCACCTTCTCGAGGATCTCGCGGGCCATCTTCTTCGGGTACGGCTTGAGCATCCTCACGAGCTCGTCGGTGACGTCGGCTACCTTCTCGTCGCCGCTGTACCCAGGAGCTGCACCGACGTTGAAAGGCCAGCTAGTCAGGCGCTTATTCGAGGCCTCAGGGTGATGCTTCAAATCAGAGATCACTTCCTTGCCTTCGGCGTCTCTTTTGATCTCGGCCACGTGCGACGTGTGCACCTGCAATGTGCCGCAGAGCTCGGCCGAGATGAAGAGGACCCTCATCGCACCATGAGGCAGGTCTTTCATGCACGACAGGATGAGCTTCTCTTCGACCAACGGCTTGTCGAGCGGGCCTCTATCCGTGATCTCTGCGGCATACTTCTCGTAGTCGGCAAGGAAGGAGCGCAGCTCGGTCTTTGGTACTAGGGTGGCGATGTCCTCGCCCTGATTTGGCAAGAACAGCACCGCCACCTTGGTGGCAGCCTCATCCACGGTCAGCCCGTCTTCTAGCGCCTTCCTCTTGAGGGCATCCAGCGCCACCGTGAGACGCTGTTTCAACGTGGGCGAGATGTCCACGCCCGAGTTGTTCTGAAATAGGTTCTGCATTTGCTCTTCTTCCAGCGCGGCACGGCGGGACTGTACGCCCGCAAGTTCTGCTTCGAGCTTCTGTTCTTCTACCTGCAACCCCCTCAGCTCCTGCGCGAATCTACCGACGTTAAGGCCTACACTCGGAGCTCGCATCAGTCCTCCCAATTTGGTCCGCTGCCACCAAGGCTGACGTCATCGATACCAGGGCGTGGGTCGAAGCGCGTGTTGCGCTTGGGCAGTGGTTGCTCGTAGATTTTGCGTCGAGCGAATACCAGGCTTTCCTGGACGGTGCGCTCCGTGCCTTGCTCAGCCTCATGTTTGAGCTCGCACTCTCCGCAAATGCGGCCGTCACCAAGCTCGCTGCGTCCGAACACCAAGTTCGTCTTCAGGCTGCAACCACACTCGACGCACACACGCACCACCGCACGCTGTATCTCCTCGTCGCCCTTGGCCGTACGCCGCTCGTGGCCTTGCGCGATGCGCTCTTCCCTGTCTGCGGCTACAGCCTCTGGGGTGGGCTTCTTGTGCAGCTCTTCGTAAATCAGAGCAGCCATGTCTCTGCTGTCCAAGATCTTGCCTTCCGCGTAGCCCAGCAACCCCATGTTGGTTGCCATCATGCGTAGCTTGAAGCGCCCTACGGTCGTGAGCTCATCAAGGCTCATCTTTCGTGCCTGGTCGAGATCGGACTGCGCCCGGTCTTCGATTTCGTAGTACTTGAACACCTCAGCGCGTGTGATGATCAGGCGGCAATCCTCCAGCTCACGCGCATCCCACGCCTTCCAGCGATGAGCTTCCGCGCGCGACTTCACGCGCAAATTGAGCTTTCCCATGTCCGGGCACTTCATCCACGTGGCATGCAACCCAGTCAAGTTCTGGTCGACGCGCGCCATCTGAAACATGTACGTGTTGGGCGACACGCTCTTGTTGCGCCGACGGCCGACGAGCTTCAACGTAGGCCAGGTCTGGAACGCCAGTAGTAGCCACTTGCTGCCGTGCTCATCGAACACCTCAGCCAGCTCCTTGGCGCGGTCCTCGTCGTTGAGCTCTGTCTCGGGCTTCGGCTCAGCCAAACCGAGCGACTGCCGGTTCACCGACAGGCGCGTCGTACGCCGAAGTGGGCTTTCCAACCAGCGTGAGCTCATACCGATGCCGTCTTCGATAGACGTGCGCAGTGTGTGCACCAGCTGCTTGATGGTGTTGTAGTTGAAGTTCGTCCACGTCAGCAGGTGGTAGCGCAATGAGCCATCCAGCAGCTTCACAGCGACCGCGAAGTCGTAGTTGAAACCGCCACCTTCGGTGTGAAGCTCGCCGAGCCCCACCACGGATGGCTCGTTGTTGAACAGATCCATCACCCACGCAGCGCTTGCCCAACCGCCAGTACTGGTGTCGTCTTCACTCGATGCTTCAGTGCGTTCTGCAGGATCGGGATGAAGAATCTTGTGCAGGTTGATGACGTTCTTCACCAGGTAGGCCGGCGGTGAATCGTTGACCCATGTGTCAGGCAAGCTCTTGGTCTCGCCGTAGATACGCAAGAGGTCGGCTAGGCATGCCCGAATGTTTCTGTCGTCGTACGACGTTCGTCGTAGCCAACGATGGCATACCTGCCCGTCAGGCAGCTTCACTGTCATAGCGAAGTCGTACTGAAGCGAGTCAGACGACTGCTTACGTTCGCACAGCGACAGAATTGCCGGCGTGCTCTCCAACAAATACCGCACCCAAGGTGCTTGGTGCCACTCCGTCTTCACCGTGTTGGCTTCGGTGGAAGTGGTAACCCTGCCCGTCTCGGTCATATCGTAGCGCTTGGACGGTTGTGAATGATACGTCATGAGCTTGCTCCTTCTGGGCTTCGTACGAAGCCTTTCCACAGCTCTTATGCCCGCAGCGGCTACTCGATTTCGAGCATGGCCGCAGCCTTCTTCAAGCGTAGCTTATGGTGCAACTCTTTCTCGCAGCTCTCCTCCCAGAGCTCCTCGTCGAGCTTGTTCTTGATGGCCTTGCGGATGAGATTGGCCAGGATCTTGGGGTCGAGGGCATCGAGCTCCCACGACTCGTCGCCGAACTTTTCGACATAGACGTCGGAGCGCGAATCCGTGAGCTTGGCCGGATTGGGCGGCGGGTTGTACTTCTTCACCTGGTCCATGTTCAGCGCGATGCGCTCGAGGGCGCCGGCGAACTCGTAGCCTGAGTGATCCATGAAAAGCTGAAGACGGTCCTCGATGTCGCGGCTCATGTCGATACCAGACGGGTCGTGGTCGCCGAGGTGAATGATGTGCACGCCCTGTTCAGCTTCGCAGTACTTGATGAGCCGCTGCGCTGCCGACCACATCTCGCTCTGGCTCGTGTAGCCACGACACGAGAAGTAGGGCACGTTGAATTCCCGGCATACGCCTTCGATGACGCCGACGAGCGCGTCCTTCTCGATCCACACCTCGAGTCTGAAGTCCTGCTCCGCCCACTTGTCGATGCGGAACTGCTGCGCGCAGGCTTCAACAATGTCGGCGGGGCTCTCCCACGTCGAGAGCGCTTCCAAATTACGGGTGCGATCGACAATGGCGCTCCAGTCGATGAGCCCCGCCATACGCCCGTCGTTGATGATGCTGCCGAGGCGCTTGTACTCGGTTTGCTTGTTGGCGATGAGGTCTCTTGACACGAACTGGTAGTACAGCTGCCGCAAGGTGAGGTCGAATCCCTGCGCCTGGTATTCGTCGATGATGTCGTTGGCCTGTTCGACGATCTGAAGGCTTCCTGCCGACAGTTTCTTGTTCACGTACCTAATCTTGCTCATGAAATAGCTCCGCCACTACATGTGCGCCACACCGACGCAAATTGCAACGTTGCTATCAGATGAGGCGCCTCATAGGCTAAAAAGATGGCAATTGCGATTTTCCCCGTCATCCTCCTCGTCATCGGCATCCTCCTGTACTTCGTCTCCACGAATGGGAAAGTACAGGAGGTCGGCCGTCTGATGTTCTTCTGTGGACTGCTAGTGCTTACGTTCGACCTTTCGCGCGACGTGGTGAGGCTCCTCCACTGAGCAGATTCTCGATAGCTTCATCCTTCGACCAGCCGTAGTACCAAGCGCTGCCGCGCCCTGAACGGCAGCGCCACACCTTGTGGACGTTGGTACGGTCGAGCTTCACGCGCATCGACGCCGGCATGCCCGCGGCCTTCACGTCTTGGACGTTTGTCTTGGACGAGAATCTATGGAGCTCGAAGCCGTTGATCAATTCCCCAACGCGCCCCCAGACGTCTTGCTCTGGCAGCGGCACCGGCGCTAGAGGGTCCACGTAAACCGGCTCGTGGAAGTGCACTTCTTCGACCAGGTCGCTCAAGGTGTCTGTGTCTTCGAAGTTCCTACCATTGACGTCCACCCAAATGAGACTGGTAAGAAGATCGACGCGCACCGCGCCGAATGGGCAGACGGCGTCTTTCCTCTCCTCAACACAGACGTACTTGTAGCCATCGCGCGATCGAAAGAAGCCGCCAGGGTAGATGGTGACGCTCATGTGGCATTCAGCTCCGCCATCATCTTGGCATAGCGGTCAGGATGTTTGGAGCGTAGCTCCTTCAACACCGCCACCAAATCAGCGTCTGTGGCATCCCGCTGGTACCTGTCGTAGTCCGAAACCTGCAGTATTAGCGTGTGGGTGTGGTCCTTACCGTCAATGAACCACCCCTTCAAGGTCTCCTTGAATTCCAGGGCGGGCTCGAGCCTATTGCTAGCCATCGCCAGCATCCGCCGTGACCCGAAGATGTTCTTCCTGGCCTGCTTTTCCCAACTTCTGTGCGCAGAGTCGGTGGTGAAGATCCGCGGCATGCAAGCGAAGCGCTGCAGCACCAGCTCACGGCCACGGTAGAAATCGGCGTCAGCGACGTGAGCCCACTCCTTACGTATGTTCGCTTCGTATTGCTTGAAGTCTTCTTCGTCAGCGCCGAGCATCGACAAGTCGGCGTCGATCAGGATGGCCTCGTCTCTACGCACGGGCGCTTTCAGATGCGCTGTGGCCATAACAAGTCTGTACACATCTGCTTGAAAGATCACAGACAAGCCAGCGCGCTGCGCTGCTACGACGGCCATAGAGGCGGACAACTCCTCGTCCTTGGCTGCGTTAGTCGGGTCGAACGACATGCAGATGTCGTGAAACCACATCGCCCAGTACACCGACAGCATGTTCTCGTCCGGGTACCTTTCAGCTTCGGCAAGCTCACGCGCGCGCCTCAGGCCCCAGTAGACGTGTTCGAGCGTGTGGTAGTGACGCTCCGGGCTGTTGTAGCAGCTGACCAGCTTCTCATACACGGGCTGCGCTGAGCCTTTGCACTCGAGCTCGCGCCAGAGCGCTTCGAACATACTACCGAGCGCGGGTAGATTGATCATTTGAGTGGGCTCACGTAGACGACGGGCTTGTTCACGAGATAGCCGTAAGCAGTTGCATCAGCGTTTGGCTCCAGCACATGTTCAGCAGCACTGACGCTGTACAACTTGTCCTTGTGCCGAAGCTGGTCGCCTTCACGAGGCAGCGTCGACACCAACACTTTCTCGCGCCAGTTCTCGATTGGGCAGAACACTTCACAGTAGAAACTCATCTAGTCCTCTTTGCTTTGGGGAGATCGAACAACACCGGCGCTGTCCGCATGAAAAAGTCTCGGGCTCTGACGTCCACGTTGGGCTGATGCTTGTAGAGCTCCAGGTAGCTCGGGATCAACGCTTGAACCAAGGCCGTGGCGATACCCTGCTCACGGTGATCCTCGTCCACGTAGCAGTTCAGAAACACGTGGTTCAAGTAGATGTCGGTGGCTGCCCAACCGACTATACGCGCGCCGAGATGGGCCAGAGCGATACGTACGTCCTCGAACTTACCTACGCGAATGTCGCGTAGCAGCCGGTTCAAGTCGCTGTCGTCGTTGCACAGTGTGAGCTCGGCCAGGCGCCCTAGCTCGGCTGGAGTAAGGCTGCTCGGTACGACGACAATGATTCGCGCCGGGCAAGCTCCAGCTCGATGGTGAAGAGGCTGTGCCGCTGATCGCATTCGGAAAGTTCCTTCGTTTCTGTGCCACACGTGTCGCAGGTGCAGCTATTGTTAGCGCAGACAAAACGCGCGATCTCGAGTACGTACTTTGGCTTCAACAGCTCGACGCACGAGCGGCAGCACCAAATGAGGTCACCCTCAAGCACATGCGGCTTACTCATCGCTGGCGTACAGATTGGAGAGTGACCAACCCTTGGTCGTCAGTCGAAACTCACGTTCGGGAATGCCGCCCCGTACTGCTAGCTTTTCAGGCGACAACGGTAGGTTACGGGCGCGCACCAGGCCACGTTCGATGGCCACGCCCAAATCGACGTAGACCGTACCTCGTTTCGCATAGCCAGCATCGGCGAGCTCACGTCCTGTGCATGGCCCAATCTTAGCTAGCCCGATGATGAGCCTTCGCATGTCGTGCTTGCTGCGCACGGTCATGTAACTGAACAGCGCGAGGCACAGTCCCAGGATGATGCAGAAGATTCCCCAGAACTGCGAGCTCAGGTGGTCGTAGTTCTTCATCGTCTTCCTTCCCTTTGGTTGAGCGCAAGCTGCAGCACCGCGCTCAGCACCTTCAGCTCTGCAATAGTGGCGTCGCCGGCTTCTTTGTAGTCCTCGGCCAGGTCTTTCAGCTTGGGCAGCACATCCTTTCGGAAGAACTCGAGGCGCGTCCACTCGTACGTGGTAAGCACATCGGCTTGCTTGCCCTCTGGGAGCAAGCACTTACGCGTCCTCTTGCTGAAGACGTATTCATACCCGGCTGCGATGATGAAGAGGTCGTCTTCGTTGTGAACCTCTTTCACGAAGCCATCACGCACGTCCTCTTCAGACCCGCGCTTGAACACGACGACGCAAGTATCGCCGAGACTCAGCGTAAAGCGCTTGTTCGCGACTTCGAGCGCAACCCGCCTGGCCTTCTCCTTCAACAGCTCTTTACGTGGCTGCATAGATTCTGGAAGCCTCTTCGTCACTGCTGCGCCGTTCCCAGCACCACGCCGACCAAAGCGTTGAGCTTGGTGTGGGCCTCACGCAAGCGGCCACGACGCCTGACGCTCGGTATCTCTTGGTACCTGCCAGCGTCCTTCAGCGCCTCCTCGGCGTCGGAGCGTGCTTCCAAGTACTCCTGCGCCGCCAACGCTAGCTTCATGTGCTGTGTAACCCACGTATCGCTTATAGGCCCAAGTTCTTCAGCCGGGTTGGCTGCGTGCCGTGCCTTGATGCGCTTGATGCAAGCTTCGAGGTCGTCGAGCTCGCGATAGAACGCAGTGCGGTTTGACTCGCCGCCCTTTACGATGTGGTTCGGGTCATCGTAGACGTTCTCGAGGCCGAAGCGGAGGATCTTGCCGAAGTGCTTCAACACCTCGCCGGCCTCCTCGCAGATCTGACCCATCTCACCGAGCAAGTACTTGGGCTCGTAACCTGGTTTCATCACCGAATTCCTTTCAAATATTGGATGCAGCAACAGCGACCCGCACGATGGGCATACTCCAATAGCGGGCGCTGTTCCCTGCCATCCGCAGCCATCGACGATACCGCCATCGCCAAGCTTTCGTTTCTTGCATCTAACGATCATGCGCTGAGCTCCAACATCTCCGCATTGCGGTCGCGGGTGTACTCGAACTTGTAGATGCGGTAGTAGTGCAGCCAGATTGCGCCGCCGTACCCGCGCTCGTATTTGAGGCGCTCGAACCAACAGAACGAGCGCCAGCAGAGTTCGAAGTTCACGATAGGTCTTCCACGCAGCACATGCGGCTCACGCGCAGCAGGCTCGCCATCGGCGTCTGCTCGAACTCGATGTTGAGCCCGCGGTTGAGCCACCACTCGTGCAATTTGGCCGGCGCGTCCGCTGTGTAGTCGCCGTTGGGAAGGCGCAGCTGATCGGTCTCGAACATCCGAGCCGCATGCAAGTGCTTCAGCAGCCGCTGCATGGACGGCCCTGGCTCGGCGGGCAGCTCAATCTCACCGTACAGTCTTAGTGAGTCTCCCCAGTTGATTCGAAAGATGGGTTGTCCTGGTCCAGCTCCATGTACGTCCGAACCCCATCCATCCACCACACGTACCACGTGCTTCCTTCGACCTTTGTTTTGTCCACGATGCTTTCCCATGACTCACCGTCCCAGAGCTGGCTGATAGCAGCCATGCTCACTTTGTCCTGGCTCTCGATCGTTTCGTTGATCCACGTGCTCAGCGAGAAGCTGTAGAACTCCTCGTCCGCACTTTCAAGACAGATGATACTACCGTGCGGAAACTGCTCGCGCCTAGGTATGGTCATCGAAGATCCTTAGGCCCTACGTGCTCGTAGTAGCCCGGGCGTTTGTACTCGGGCAAGTACTTGAGCTTGAGCGCCAAGTTCACCCAGAAGGCGTTACCGCCCACCAGGATCACGCCACCTGCGAACGAGTACCACTGCCCGAGGCTCGGGTAGTAAGCCAGGTTCCAGAAACCCCACACCGTCATGAAAGCGATGAGCGGCCACCACACGCCCTTTAGCTCGAGGTCCTTACGCAGCTGAAAGTAGTTGCGCCACGTGAAGTACGCGCCGCCGAGCTCGAAGAGCCCGTTGACGATGTCGTTCCACTTCATGAGGTGCCCTTTCTGTAGAGAAGTAGGTGGAAGCAGAGCCACACTGCAGCGATTGCTGTGAGGTAGCCCTGCCAAAAGACGCATTCGATGTTGTAGGTGTCGTAGCTGAAAGCGAACAGCCTGAGCTCGATGTCGAATGCGAAGTAGGTGAGAAAGAAGCTCGAGGCCAACCGCAGCATGAAGCGCTGGAAAGAGTCAGCCCATTCCTTCAGCTTCACGGCTTCGGCTCGTCGCCAGCTGTGTCCTGCTCAGGGTTGTCGTCGTACTTCACCCAGGCGATAGATTCTGGCTTGACGCAGACGATCTTGTCGATGAAGAGCAACGGGTAATTGCCGTCTTCCCGACAGCGCGCGAAGAGCCGGTTGCGCTTCTGCTGCCGCAGCATCACAAGACGCTCTGCAGCTTCGTTACGCTCTGTTTCTCGCGCGAGAACCTCTGCGATTTTGTGCGCATCGCGATCCTTTACATTCTGCCCCATGCGGAAGAGAGCAGTGGCTACAAACAGAGCCACGCAGAAGAAGGCCAGCAGCCAGGCCCACGGCGGTATCTTCCGGTCGGGCTTCCACAGCTTCGATGGTGGCAGTGGAGCACGCCCTGGCTTGAGCCCTGGCGGCTGCACCTGGTTCGCGTTCCCGCGCGTAGGCACAGACTGCGTCCTTCCGTGCTCGTCGACTTCGAATTTCACGACGGCGCCTTCGACAGGTCGGGGCCAGGTTCGTGTTTCAGTACACGTTCTGCAGCCTGCTCCAAGGACTGCGCAAGCCTATTGTCCGAGTCTGACAACAAACCAAGCTCGGCCGTGGCTTGGGCAGAAAGAGCACAGCGCTGCACGTCTGGGTCGAGCCGCTCGCGCAGGTCCATGGCCACGAGGAGTGCGAGTAGATCGACGGGACGCACCAACACCCCTGACTCGGCGGTGCCGTTCGCAATCTGGCGCTCGACATGCTCGCGCAGCTGTTCAGTCGTTATTCCGCTAGGTAGCTTCATCAAATCCTCACTGTCTTGTAGCTGTGAAAGAACGTGCGTAGCACAGCGTCTGCCCGCGCTTGCAAGCTACGAAGAGCTTCCTCCTCGGTAGCCTCCGAAACTTCGATCAACTTTGGCTCACCGCCGCGCAGGTCAGCCAGCACGGTGAACGCTGTGTAAAGACCGGTCTGCATGTCCTTGCCCACGATGGCCTGGAACTCGGCGGGCGCGTCCTCGGGTTGTTTCTTCTTGGGAGCCTCTCCCGGCATGGGTGGCACCTCGATGATGCTGTAGTGCGTGACCTCGTGCTCGCTAAAGCGCTTGCTGAAGTTCTTGCCCTCGCCAGGCTCGAGAGGCCACCAATTACCAAGAGGCTTGCCTTCTGTACTTGGTGCCATTGGGTGCCACTCACGGATGTAGCGCTTCTTGTCGTGGATCACCCAAGCAACAGTACCGTGCGGCAGGCCAACGCCGTTACCTATGACGAACTTCCCAAGCGCTTCTACTGCACCAAGCATGGCGTCGAGCTCGTCTGCGCAGCGGTAGTAAGCCTGCCGTACACGTTGGTGATTGACCAGGGTCGGTGAGTCGCCGGCGCTGCGCCAATCCTTGGTGAGCTTCTTCAGAAAATTGGTCATGGGTAGAGCCTCACCGAAGTGTCGTTGGGGTTGTAGTTGTCAGCTTGGAACTTCAACCAGATGCGGCTACGCAGCGTCTCGTCACGCTGACCCCATGGCAGCTTGAAACCACAGAACTCAGCTGGTTCGCGTGTGAGATTGAAGCTACGTGCAGCTTTGTCCAACATCTTGCCGCTGGTGCGGTCGAGTGCTACGCCTACTATCCCTGGACGCATGCCTCGGCGGTTGAAGTAGACCAGCATCTCCTGCCGGTTCATACAACTAGTGACTGGTTCAAGTTCGGATGTGGACATGGTGGCCTTTCGAAATGTCCGGGTCGGCAAATGAAGCAGCCGATGTCGTACGCGCCGTCGCAGGCGCAGCCGTTTTGTTCCACGAAGCAGGCGTCGCACCTGCCGCACTTCCCTCTATTGCTACGACTGGTACATGGACATGGTGACGTATGCAGGACGTCGAGCTCGCCTTTGTGCCAAACGTAGCCAGGTAGGTCTTCTACGCTGACGCTGGGCGTCAGAGCGCCGCCGCACAGCGCGCAGTTCTTAGTCAAGTCGAGCGCGTTCGCCATTGTCCAATTTCTCCACAGCCTCGAGCGTCTTCTTGGCTAGGTTTTGAAGCAGCCGCAAGGTGAACGGTGAGATGCCCGGTTGCGTGAGCGTTTCGTTCACCAACGTGCGCAGCACAACCTCGCAGGCAGCGCGTGTTCTACTGTGGTGCATGATCGGGTCACCGCGATGCTCGTAGGCCACAGCGAGATGCTCGTTGATCTCGGCCTTGGCCTTCTCGATGTGGCTCATCGGTGCTCCGGCGGCGCACACTCCCAACAGCCAACACCGCCGCATTTGCAGCTAGCTTGCTTGAACGAGATACTCTCTTCGTGAATACCGTGCGTGTACGTGCGATCGACTTTAGGTGCTGGCCCAGCATCGTTGGGGTACTCCTTCTCGAGCTGCAGCATTGCCTTGGCTGCAGCTTCGACAGCGGCGTCGAGCTCCTTGCCATCTTGTGCAGCCAGCCAACCCGACATGGCTGAGCTGAGAGGATTGCCGTCACCCTCAGTGAAACGGCGAAGCTTCTGCACAGCGACCATGATGCCGCGCGTACCCTCGAGCGCCTTCACGGCGATGCTCAAGTGCCGACCGTATGTGATGGTCTCCAACGCGGCGGAGTTCGCACGACGTGTCGCCTCAGCCAGTTGTCTCTCCAGAGATTGGACGTACGTGTCCCTCGCCCAGTCCATGGAGACCTTGGGGATGGCCACCGTCTCACGCCGGCCGCTGGGGCCTGACTGCCAGGTCACTTCGATCGACTCGCCACCATGGCGGCGCTGCCAATCGCGGATGAGTGGGATGATCGAGCTCGGGCGCGCATCCTCAAAAAGCTGGTTGTGCTCCAGCAAGTCCATCGCCAGTGCGCCTGGCCCCCACGTGATGATCTCTTCGTAGCCGTTGGCTAAGGCCGCCGTGTCGAGTGCTTCGTCGATCTGTGCCTGCGTGAATTCGGGTTGGTTGCTCATGGGAAGTCTCCTTCCCAGCTCTTATGCCCTAAAAAAAAGAGGTTTTGGAGGCGCAGCGTCAGGCGTACTTGCCGTGAATCACGATGCGGCCGGGTGAGCCCTTGCCGCCCTGAGCGCCAGCTGCACCAGGCAGCGCAGCGCCGACTGAACAGCCGCCGCCTCCGCCGCCTCCACCGCCTCCGCCGCCCTGACCATTGACGCCCGCGGCGCCGGGGCTGCCAGGCGTGAGGCCTGCGTTGGTGTCAGCCGCACCGCCGTGACCTGGCTGACCGCCTACACCGTCAGTCGCGGCCGTGGCGACGCCCTCGAGCTTGAGCATGTCGGCGATACCACCATTACCGCCATCGCCGCCGGCTCCGCCACCACCACGGTTCGAGCCGTTGCCAGAGCCGCCGTTATTGCCCGTCGCACCATTGATTGAACCGGTCACGCCGTAGCGGTTGTAGATCAGGGAGCCCTTGTTTGCGGTGTTGCCGCCGCTCGTTCCGGTCGGGCCTCCGCCGGCGCCGCTCGCGCCTGGCGCGCCTGCCGCACCGCTTGCCACGCTGCCTGTGCCGTTGGTTCCCGTACCGATCGCAGGCGACGCGCCGCCAGCACCAACTAGCCCAGTGAGACCAGCAGGGCCACCGCCACCGATGCCAGTGTTGGTTGAGGTAACGCCGCCGGGCCAAGCGTCGACAATCAGCCCGCTCACGCTGCCGACGATCGAAGTAGTGCCACCGAGCGAGCCAGGGCTGCCAGGCGCGCCGGCAGCACCGCCATTGCCTCCCGAGCCGCCGTCACCGATCGTAATCGTCAGCGTTTCGCCGGGTACGATTGAAATGGTGTTGGTGTAGTAAGAGATTTGCGGCCCGCCGCCGCCTCCACCTCGACCGCCGCTTCCGCCTCCACCTGCGGTAGCTGCATTGAAGCCTGGTCCACCGCCTCCACCTCCGCCGCCTCCCGAGCTCGCAGGGCGTACTTCAAGTGTGATGTAGGGCGACGCAGTGAGCGGCCATACGACAGTGTAGACGCCCGGTGTGTTGTAGACCTGTTGGATGGGCGTAGCCGAAGCGATGAGCGCCAGCAGTGCGAGCATGTCGTCGCTGAACAAGAACTTTTTGAAGTTCGCAAGGCTGCCCGAACCAAGCGCAATCGGAAGATAGATCGTGCTGTCTACCCGGAAGCGGCGGCCTTGGTCGATGTCGTCTTGCGTAACCGTGTACAGAAGCAGTTCATCGATAGAAATGAACGACGCAGTGAGCGCAAAGTATTCCTTCATCGCGCAGCCTTCACAGTCATTGCGCAGGAAGTATAGCTTCTACTCGGGAGTAACCACAGGCTCGATCACGTCGGGGTTCTCGATGAGCATGTCGACAGCGCCGCTGCCGAACGGAGCCAGATACACGACGCGTGCGTAGCCATCTTCTGGTGGCTTCAAACAAGTACGGAAGAGCTCACCTTCCGTAACGCCGGCTACCTCCAAGTGCGCACGAATCGACGGCGAGTCGAAGGCGGTGTTGCCGTCTCCAGTCACGATCACAGCAGCTGGTGGCTTCATCCCACGCACCAACGTGTTCACGTCGTCGAGATTCTGCTGGAGGAAAGCGACGAGCTCCGGCGATACGGCGCCGTCGCTGTTGTTCTTGTAAGTGGCTGCGAGTTTCATGGATCCTGCTCTCCTGTGGCTGGAGGCTCGATTGTACCGCAGACGGAGCCAGGCTGGCCAGGCTCGTTCGAGCCGGTGCATGCGAGCTCGTGGTCGCTGGCTTTTGGGCAGCGCTTGTTGCCGCAGGTAGGACACACCACGTAGATGGCGACGTTCTTGCCGGCCAAGCACTTCCAACAGATGCACTCGCCGGGCTTGGGCGTGTACAGGTTCATCGCCGCGTTCAGCTCGTCGAGCTTACGTCGCTCCTCCAGCATGTCCTCATGCTCGAGCACAGCTGTGCCCAGCGCATGCGCGTCGAAGTAGTACGTGCGTGAGGTCTTGTCGACGTTGCGCATGGTGACCACGACCCCAGCACCGCTGAGGGTAGGCTCTACCACTATTTGTCTGCCGTCAGGAAGGTCAGCCGTAGCGCCGGCCATCCTGAAGTAGAGCTTGTGGTCGGAACGCTCGACGGTGATCTTAAGCTCAATCTTCTCGTCTTGCACGAAGCACAGCTCCTTTCACAGGCAAGCCCCGCAGCTGTTCGCGCTGCTCTTTCGTGGGCACGCTGAAGCCTAGCAGCTTGCCCGACTCATCGTCGTAGCTGGCAACAACATAGCCCACACCGTCTTCTCCGACGCCGATGAGTCCGTTGATCACACCAAGCATGCCGATGATGTACGCTGGCGAGGCTGTCCACGGAACCTCTTCGGTCTGCACCGTCGGATGCTCGGACAGCTCACAGTTGGCCGGCACGCGATAGTTCACGAGCGCGGAGATCGCTGTCTCATGGAGCTTGTGGAGCTCGTTCAAGTAGTCGACAGTCTCTTGAGCCAGCTGCAGCTTGGCCGCTTCGCTGCGCGCCAGGATGGTCTTGGCTGGCTGCGGCTCTTTGAGCTGCCTGGCTCGGTCAAGCATCGACGCCATGGTTGCGCACATGCACGGCGCCGAAGAACAAGCTTCACACAGGCCGTGGTTTCGGCCTCCATCTTCTCGACTCATGGTACTTTCCTTAGGTAGCGCTGCATCAGCCAATGCCATTGGTAGTAGGGACCGGTGAGCGGCGGATCGAGACGAGCCTGCCATTCGTCTTCGTTGTCTTCCACAGTTTGTACTTCAGCCAGGCTGTGCTCGGTGCCGGTGTTCTTGAAGATGTAGCGGTCGCCCACCTTCGGCAGCTCTGGCACGTACCGCTCAGTGGCTTTCGCTATGCATTCAGGCAGGCGCTTGTACGCATGAACGCCTTCGCTGTCTGACCACTCGCGCTTCTCGTGAAAGATGCCGCAGTTCTCTTCGGGGTAATCACCGGTGTTACCAGCGCAGCGGTGATGGCACAGCACCGGCGTGAGCACGGTGACGACCTCGAGCCGCAAGAACTTGAGCTTCACAGCTCGATCTCCAAGTCCTCGATAGTCTTCGCTGTCTCTCGCTCGAAGTATCTGCGCACGTAGTCGCGCAGCGAGTCCAACGCCGCTTCTTTGCTAGCGCAGTGATTGCTGTAGATCCTAGCCCCACCAGCTGGCGCCCAACTGGCACTGAAGCGGTTCGCAGGGTCTACCTTCCGGTACGGCGGACCCTTTGCGTTCCACTTGTCAACGTCGAGCTCGACGACCGTTACCATGATTTTCATGTAGTAGCCTCTCTAGCGTGGAGCGCCAGCCATGCGCAGCTGGAACGCAAGCAGCTCTGGGAGCTCATCGGTCTGCCTCAAGTTAGTGGCACCACACTGCGGGCAGTCACCATGGATCCTGCCGTCTGGTGGACGAAGAATTCCAAGCCGCCAGCGCCCGATGAAGCCGCAGTTCCCGCACTTGGCCAGCACGCACTCGCTATTCATTTCGGCGGTGAAGCGCTCAGCCAACACAGAGGCAGGGTGAACGTCGAAGCGCAGATGACCTACCATAACTAATCCTTTCAGATAGCGACCGGTTTGTAGCGCCCCTCGTCACCGACGTGGATGGGACAAGGTACTGGGTGTGGGCCAACGCACTGCGTGCAGAATAGACGGCAAGGCACGACGCCGGTCTCATCCAAGAAGGTGGCGCGCGCTTCGTAGCGCTTTAGCTGTTCGTACTCCGTGCGGCTGAGGGTGACAGCCACTTCTTCGCAGCGAGGGCACAAGCAATCCTTGCCGTGACCTGTCAGCGGATGTCGATAATGCTCGGTCATTCTTTCTTCACGTGGACGGTGGGGTATTTGACTGCGCGTGCGCTCATGACGACAGGATGAACCACCCGCACCACACGGTACAGCGTGGGCTTGTGCCTATCCGTCGCTTGAATGGTGAGCAAATCGTCAGGGCGAGGCAGCGCCTCAGCGTCGAGAGCAACGTCACCCAGATTGAGGCCTTCGATGTTGAGCAGGAACTTCATAGGCTCTCCAAAAGCAGAGGACCTGGGTGCAAAGGCCGCCCAGGTCCTACGTTCACACACGCGTCTTCAGATGTCGCCGCATTGATTGCTGACGAACTTTGCTTTCACGCTCTTCCACGTCGTCACGCCATTGACCGTGTTCCAGCCCTCGAACCAGAAGCTCGAGTCCGCGCCGGTGTTTTGGCGGATGCGCGAGACGCCGTCGCTGAAAGTGGCGGTGCTTTGCAGACCGGTGAGGGCGCCAAGGCCGTAGAGCTCCATGACCTTCAGACCGTTCACGGTCCAGCGCGAGATGGCCACTGATTGCAAACCTCCCGGAGTCGATTCCTGTAGGAACTGAGTGTCGATCCGCCAGGTCGTCAGGCGACCAGCTGGCCATGCGCTGCAAGACAGGCCGCCGATCGTGCAAGCAGTCCCAAGGCGAACGACAGCGCCGCTCTGAGCCGCCCAGCTCAGCTTCGCCGGGCCGCCGAAGTTGGTCATCACGGCGGTAGAGAAGGACTCGGCGGGAGGACCGCTCCACAGGTTGAAGGTCGTGATGTACTGCGGATTCGGAGCGGCTCCGGACATGGTACCAACGGTGCCGGTCGCGATGGGAGGGCCTGAGCACGTGTAGTAGGCCGCTGCTGGCAATGTAAACACCGTGACGAGAGTGAGGACGAGTAACGAGAGTAGCTTCTTCTTCATTTGGTTTCGGTTCCTTGTAGTGGCGAGGGAACATCCCCCTTTGGTTGAGAATCTTTCGTAGGCTTGGGCTCGTTGGCACACAAGTGCGGGTGCTTCTTGCAGCTTTCACAGAAGGCAATGCGCACGATGTGGCCGGTGGGTGTGCCAAGGAAGGGATCGCGCCGGCGGAACCAGCCCTCGTAGTCCGCGGGGTTCGGACAGCCAGGGAATTCGCAGGGTATGGCCGGCGGCTCTGGCGCGCGCTTGTTCCACTTCGCAGCTGCGTGCTCCTGCATCTGCTCGTCCGTCGTCTCGAGGTTATCGCCGACCTCCTTGTCCGGGTTGGGGCCGAAGCCGCCGCAGCTGTCGCAGATGATGCAGCTGGTGTCGGGATCGAAGGTCAGATCGGTGCTGCCGCAGAACGGGCAGGGCTTGAGCGACATCTAGTGCACCTTCCTGGGCTTGCGCTTCCTCGGCTCAGGCATCTCTTCCAAGATGTCCTTTGCCATCTGGCGCAGCATCTTCTTGTCGCGCAGTGCGAACTTCACCTCGCCGTCGACAGTTGTCGCTGTGACCAAGAGCCACGACGCCTTCTTATCCTCGCAGATGAGATGGATCGAGCACTTCTGCGTCACAACGTGATGGCTTGCTTTGCTCATGTTGTCCTTATTCCGTAGGCCAGCGGTTCCTGAAGAGGCGCCATGGCTCTGTGCGCAGACGCTTGTCGTACTCTTGCCTGATGCGCTTGGCCAAAGACGGCCCGATGTTCCAGCGGCTGTGCTCGAGCAGCTGAGCCGCTAGAAGGATCGACTGCTTCTGGCCGAGGCTGTAAGCCCACTTCATCGAGCAGATCCAGGCAACCACGATGGCAAGCCACTCGTCCCAGCTCATAGCGACAGCTCCTGCCAGCGCTTGCGCATGTGGTCCATGATCACCTCGGGTACGTTGTGCGTCGAAGGCCAGGCGCCTTTAGCCTCGTGGAAGGCGGTCACGAAGCCAAGGTCTCGGTAGGGTTGCATATCCTCGAGCGTGACGAAGGTGTTCGACACCACGACGCGCTTGCCGATGTGCAGCATGACGCGCGTCGTCTCCAAGCACCAACGATGCGCAGCCGACGCTTTGGCCGTGTCGTAGACGTACTCGCCCAGTTTCATGTGATACATGTCGGCTTCAAGATGCATGTCGTATTGGCCGCAGTGCAGCAGCGCCAGAGCGGCGGTGGTCTTCCCAGAGCCTGGCAGACCACGAATGAGCAGCAGCGGCGCTTTCATAAATTCGAGCGGGTCGGTCATTGGTTACCTCATGAAGAACAGGTCGACGCGCTTGTCGTTGTACGCCCAAACCTCGACATGCTTCGCATCGCTAGAGCCTTCACGCTCCCACGCAGCAGCAACCCTGGCCCTAGAAATGACGGGCCTCAAGCCAGCTATGGTCAGTTCAAGCCGAGCGGACTCTACGTCCACGCGGTTCGAGCTGTGCGGAAACAAGATCAGGTCGAGGTCGTTGGTTGAATGCCCTTCGATGAGCACGCTGCCCATCAGCGCTACGTGGAAACCAACCTGCGTGAGCTTTGGCTCTAGCATGCGTATGAGCGCCAGCGCTTCTTCGAGAGACCAAGGACTTCGGCTCATGCGTGCCCTTTAAGCAGCAGCATCTTGGTGAGTGAAATTTGGGTGTTGTGCAGGAGACCACGCAGGTTGCGAATAGCGGCCGCCGAGCTCGCTGAGTGAAGATGCGGCGTGAACTCTATCCCGCCGATGACAGCGGTAGCACGCCACCCCTCCTCTTCCTTGGCAATAACCACCGTAGAACCATCACGAGCTCGGCCCAACCAGGTCGGGTTGCCTTCGTAAGTTGTTCGTGTGCATTCACCACCGAATGCACGAATCACGGCGGGCAGTTCATCAGTCAAAGCTGCGTACTGCGGACAGCTTTGATAGTGCTCGTGTGCCGAAGCCTGCGCTGTCGCCGGGCAATTGCAGTTACCAGGTCCTTCTTGCTCGCTCATTCTTTCTGGACTTTCTTGATTGCTCGACCGTTGGTGTGCCCACACGATTCGCACGGCGCAATGACAAAGCTCGGGTCGTTGACGATGATGTCGACGATCCCTAACACGTTCTCGCGGCAGAATGGAGCCAGGTCTTGGCCGCCTTCCTTAGCTACCGCTTTCTTGATGAGCTCGTACTCCGCATCCGTGACGCTGAACGTGATGTAGCGCCGTGCTTTACCTGCCATGAAGTCACCTCTGAAGAACACGACACTTCAGCGTCGAACGTACGTACAAGCTCGAGTGCCGACTCGAACGTCCACATGTCCGGAGGTCCGCTCACTCGGCCTCTTCGTCGAACTCGATCGACACCCACTTCTTAGTCTCAGGGCAGCACACCAGGCTGTCGAGCAGTCGGATGCTAGCAGGGCGCAGGCTCGATACAAGCCAGCCGAGAAGTCGATGTCGTCGCTTGAAGGCGCTGGATTACCGCTCGGGTGGTTGTGGCCCACAACGATGGCGCGCGCATTGATCGCCAGGGCGCTGCGTAGTACATCCCCGGTCGTGAGGATCATTCCCGTCTGTGAACCACGAGCCACAGCCTCGAAGCCGATGATGCTGTTGCTGCCGCTGAGAAACACGACGTGCATCTCCTCATGAGGCAACCCTTTCAAGCTCTTCATAAAGAAGGCAGACGCATCGTCTGCTCCACCGATGGTGCGGTGAGAGCTCACCAGCTGCCCATCGCGCACCATCTTGCACTTGTACTTCTGAATCTTGTAGCTGGCCATCAGGGCCTCCACTTACGACACACGGTCAACGAACACCGTAGGCATCATGGCGGCGTATGTATTACCAACGCCGCGTAGTGTGGGATGCAAGATCTTCACTACAACCAAGTGCTCAATCGGCGCGTCCTGCTTAGTCATGGAGATGTGCTCGCCAACGCGAGGTAAGATCTCGGCGTCTTGTATCAAATGAGACTGCTGCTTATGGTCAGTAGGCTGCAGCAAATAGTTCATCAGAAGTTCTCTCCTGGGCTCGCCACATCGGGGCCTGTTGGGATGTCTGGCTGTCCTGGTGAATCAGCGTCGTCGGAGCTGAACTCGAAGTCCTTTTCATCCTGGCTCGAGCCGATGAGCTTCTCACCGCCAGCAGAGCGGCGGTTGAACTTGCGCACCGGCAGGTCTTCACGCGCGAGATTGCGCAGGCCGCTCATCAGCGTTCCCGAGTAGCTCACGCCGTCAACGTCCAGGTTGAAGAAGGTGCTGAACTGCCCTTCGATGAGCAGGTCGATTGCTCTGTCAGCTCCCTTTTGCCTGAATGTCCCCAGCAATGTGTCGACCGGCTCTTGCGCAGGCGCCTTGTAATTTGCGAGGGCGAACTCCAATGTGTCTTGGCCCACCACCGTTGGTACATGTAACTGTCCAAAGAGGTCTGCTCCATCCGTCGTGAGAACGGCAAGGAGCTTCTTCAGGTGGTTGTTGGCATCGTTTACCATCGACACAGTCGGATTCGCATTGGTGACGATGGGGTTCAGGAACCTGGCAAGGTCTCGGAAGTAGCTGGTCTGCTGCTCTGGTTGGGCAAGCCATGCGTCGAGCTCCTCTTTGAATTGGGTGTAGTTGGCCACCTGCACCACACGAATGCGGCCGAACGGATTGGGCACGCCGAAGTCGAACGACATGACGAACGTGCTCTCGATGAGCTCGAAGAGAGCAACCACACCGAGGGCGGGCTCGAGCCCAGTGATCGTGAACGTACGGCTCACCTCGTTGTACTGTGCTTCGTACAATTGCACGCTGTCGCCAACGACGGCTCCTGTGGGGAACGTATCGAAGTGTAGCCAGTTGGTGAAGCCGCGCACAGGCACGCCTACGTCTATCGGATCGAGGAAGTAGTTGGCTCCCAGGCTTGCGCCGGCGTTGTCCACGATGACCTCAGAGGCCAGGGTCGTGTCCCGTGAGGCGAACGTCACATCTTCGGCGCCGAGCGAAGCGTTGAAGAAGATGGGTAGGTCACCGTCTTTGAAGCTGGTGAGCCCGCGCTCGAGCACTAGCTCGAATGAAGCGGTCGTCTTCACGCCCTGGTCTTCGCCCACCACATAGCGACCAGCATTTGAGCCGTCGTTCACCACGAGGATGTCGCCGAAGCCGAAGCTGATGTTGGCTCCAATTTCGAAGGTCACGTCGCCAGCTGTGATGGTAGTTGGGAACGTCACGTCGATGGTCGTGTCAGTGGCTGCGATGATGAAACCCTCTTTGCCTGCGTCAAGACCGAACGTGCTGCTGCGAAGCACCACAGGATCGTTGATGTCGATGTCCACACGCTGATCTTCAGATGCGATGTTGATGGTGACGGTGGTGCCTCCCACTGTGATGGTCCCTGTGCCTGTAACTTTGGTGAACACCACGCGCGTGGGGTCTGTCGGCTCCGAGCGCGCTACGCCCACGTACTCGAAATCGTGGAACACCAGCTTGGCGGCGAGCTTGGAGGTCGAGCCGTTGATGTTGTCGACCACGGTGGTGGCCGGCACCGGCCTAGACCTGGCCGAAGCGCCAGGGAAGAAGCCGAGCACCGAGGCTGCTACATCCTCTTCGCCGCCCGTGCGGATGAGCTGAACCGTGCGGCGTTGCGCCAGGCTGCCGGACTCGTCGGTATCGCGCAGTCTCAGCGCGCGCGCCGCTGGTCCCACCGAGATCATGGCGCCAGGCAAGGGTACCGGCACCACCGGAGCCACACCCAAGGCGTCGATGAACTGCCCACCGGGGTCGACGGCTGTTACCACCCAGGTCGTACCATCGTTGGCTCCTTCATCGACGTCCACTTCATCACCCACCACGATGCCTAAGCCCGTGAGGGAGCCGCCGAGGATAGTGAAGCGCGCGTTGTTGCCGCCCAGGCTCGTAATAACGACGGGCGAGTTGTAGCGCACAGGGAAAAAGACCTCCTCGCACACCAGCGCAGAGGCGCCGAGCGCTGCGTTGATCTCAGAGGCCACCTGCGCCGCCGTGCGCAGCCCGTTCGTGAGCGTCACGGGGAATTGAGGCAGCCCCGTGTCCACGCTTCCGAAGCCGATGAGCAGCGCGTCACGGTCAGGGTCGATTTGAAACGGCTCGGCGAGCACGGCGGTGAGCTCGGCGATGAAGCTGAGCGGCAGCGGGTAGTCGAATGGGGCTCCGCCATCCATGGCGAAGCGGATGAATTGGTTGGCGGCCAGGATTGGGTAGGGCCCAGAGCTCGAGGAGGCGCGCTCGGCCGGCGTTGCCGGGTGCTGGGCGTCGGCGAAAGCCTGCGCCTGACCCGAAGTGGTGATGAATTCGCTCGGGGCCTGCGCCGCCCCGTACTTTGCGACCAGAGGCTGCTGGGTGATGAGGTCGAGCGCCACAGCTCGGAGGTTGTCGAGCCGGGCGTTCTCGTCCAGCGCGCTCAACTCAGTGAAATGCTGGTCCAGCACATCCCTGGCCCTCGAGATCACGCCTTGGGCTGCCACACGCGGCAGGTTCAAGCTCCCAAAGTCGGCGATGGCGTTGCTCAAGAGCCCAGCGCGCCGGATGAGCTCGCTGTGCGCCTCGGCCATCTGCCGCACCAGCGCTGGGATCTTCGCCCTAGCCCCGGAGGGGGTGTCTACGATAGCTGACCCGCCGCTCGAAGACGAGGATGAGGAGGCTGACTGGGCCTGCTTGATGTTGGGGCCCACGGTACCGAGGAAGCCGTCGAGGTTCTGGACGTAGCGCCGGTAGGCGGGGACTTTGGTGATGTCGGAGAAGCCATCGGTGCGTGAGGAGACTGCGGCCTCGAGCTCTTCAAGTGCGCTGCGGGCGTTGGCCAGAGGTGAAAGGTCGGAGATGGGCGTTACAAGGCGGTCTGTGGCGAAGACTGCGTCGATGAGGGATGTAACGGTAGAGGCCTGGGTTAGAGCCAGGTCTTGGAGCTTACGAGCGCCGAGGAGGATGGTGTAGAAGGGCGCGTTGAACCAGAGGATGTAGACGCCGGCGGCAGCCTCTTGGATGTCGGAGAAGGATACGGAAATCTTCCGGTCCCCGAGAATACCCGTAGGATGTCGAACCGTTGAACGCACGATTTTCTCGACGGCTGCTTGTACTTCTTCGGCGGTGTAGTTGCTCATTTGCTGTGATCTTTCAAGGTGATGAAGCTGTAGTTCTGCAGGTCCCGCTCGAAGTACTCCCTGAGCAGTGCTTTCAGCAAAATGTGACGTAGGGCACGTGCTAGCGGTGACATCGAGGTGCCGGCTACAAGCTGGCGTTCGGCGGGGGTGTACTCGCTCATGTAGTTCCCTCAGAAAGGTAGAATGCGGATGCCTTTACCTTGCCACTTGCCGTACTTGGCCAGCACTTCTTCTTCGGTTTCCATCCCATCTAAGTACCACTTGAGCGCCAGATGTTCGAAGTACCGCCAGAGTTCGGGCGGTGTGCCACGCTCTCCCCTGAATTGAATCTGCACACCACAGGGGAGGCCCTTGGCGAAGTTGCCGCTCACCAGCTCTTCTGGGATTGCAAAAACTATTCTGCCGTTACTGGGACGACGCCAAACCCTGCCTTGCATACCAGCTGGCAGAGGCAACGTTCCGTGGGTGTTGCGCAGGGTATAGATGCTGCCTTTTCGCTTCACGAAGTGGCTCGCTAGCGCCTCCTCCATGCCTTGCGCAATGTCGTCAGGTGCTGCGTTCATGTACTGGACACCTTCATGGCCTTCTTGAAAGCCTTGGACTTCAAGCAGCGCTTGCAGTTCACCTTGGATGAGGCCTTACGCACAGAGAGTACGGGACCGGCTTGGATGCCACAAGCTGTGCAGCCACCAGGGCCGAGGTGCGGGCGAAAGTGGGTGGCTTTGCCAGGCAGGTTGGGTATGGGTATGAGCCCAGGGACGAAGCCGGCGTACTCCTCGTTGAAGTGCTTGGTCATGTACCGGGCTCTTTCACCAAGGTCAGCTTGCGAGGCTCTTCAACCAACACATCCATGGGATCAGCCGTGCGTGTGACCGTGCCAGCAAACATGGCCAATGCGAAGGCCTCTGGGCGCATGGTTACCGTGCCCGTGCCTTGGCGCAGCGTCTTGCCACACAAAGCGCAGGGATATTCGCCGGGCACTCCGACGGTTTTCTCTTCAGACTCCTCGTTGAAGTGACTACGGCAGACGAAAAGCCAGGTTCGGTTGGTGTAGGCAGCGGCGAGGCCCGGGCCTTTGGCAGTGGGGTCTGCCATCCTGCTCGAGCCCCTCATGAGCAGCTCGTAGGCTGCCAGCTCTTCGCCTGTGTCAGCTTCGATGGTGCCATCGGGTAGCTTGCGAATGGTCACGTCGGTTCCCAGCCTTTCGTTCCTTCGGCTTTCATGTGATCGTAGACGCGGAGAAAAGCTACATCGAGGTCGAGCAGCGGCCCTTGCCAGTTCCACTCGGGGTCGTCAGCGGTCCACCACACCATCACGATGATTGGTATCTCCGGTGTGCGGTCTAGCACCACGCGGTAGTCAAGCGCCCAGCCCGTTGCGAGCGACAGCTCGAGGTGCTTGTTGCGCGCTTCGATGAGCCAGCTCGCAGCTACCTGCGGGTCGTCGAACGCCAGGCAGGTGAGCTCGAAGCGTGCAGCTTTCCAGGCACGGACGTCTCCCGTCTCTTCGAGCGTGTAGATGGTAGCGCCGAGCTTCATGTCATAGACCGACCAGAAGTTGGCTCGGCGCGGTTGGATGAGCGCGTTCATAGACACATGGGTTCTTCCTCGTAGACGTACTCTGCCGGGCCACGACGCCGGCGACAGATAGGGCCATGGAGATTGCCGTAGCGCCGCTGCAAAAACAGGAATACAGCGTCGGGGAAAGCGTGGCCGCCACCATGCTCATGCTCGAGCTCGCAGCGTTCACCGCCGCTCTCGAAGTAGGTGCACTGTGGTAGCGACGGTACATGGAGCACAGCAAACACACGGCCCTGCTCACAAACAGGGACAGCAGTCGCTACGCTGTGGAGCCGCACCGGCGGCTCAATAGGCAAGAGGCGGTAGCCGTAGCTCACGTGCTCTCCTCAACCGGCAACTTGGCCAAGCAGGCTGGGCAGGTCACCTTCGCATCGTCGAAGGTGTAGAGCGGGGTCTTGTCGGAAATGGGCGTGCCGTCCGACCAATCAGCGCGGTGCACGTCCTCAGGCAAGCCAGGGGGCTGGTTGTAAACGTAGTACTCTTCCTCGGTGCAAAGCAGCGTCACGTAGGGCTGCGAGGCGTACTGACAGGCGTGAATGGGATCGGTAATGCTCATGCGAACCTCGGTGCTGAAAACTCGTTCGGTTGGAGACCGTCGCTAGCTGCTAGCGCATCTTCCATGCCCTGGGCCAGGAAAGCCTCGGACGCTCGGCATGCAGGGCAGTCAACACGCTCGCGGTGGACAGAACGGTTGTGCATGTACGCGAAGAGCCCGCAACCAGTCTTGGTATCGTTGTAAGCCTTGTCGGTGGTCACGTCCAAGAAGTGGGTGTAGGTCAAGGTCAGGCTCATTTGACAGGCCCCGGAAAGTGCATGGCCAGCGCGCCCGGATCAACAAGGTCACCGTCGAGGCTGAACGTGCTCTTGTACTTGGTGAAGCCACGCAGCGTGGACATTTCGATGCGCACCATGCCGGTGTGCTTGGCCAATAGCCGCAGGTCGCTGACTACCAGGGTCCAACCTTGCTCGGGCTGGCTCATGTACTTGCCTTCATCAGTGCAATTTCACGTGGTGTAAAGGGGCCATGCTCGCTGTGTTTAGCCACAACTTCAATAGCGCTTGCGAGAGTGGATTCGTCGCCGTGCTTGAATAAGGCTTTGGCTACACCCAAGGCATGCTTCAGCCTGGGTGGAAGCTCAGGTTTTGGTGCTGGGCGATGCGTGCTCATCGCCAGCCCTTGGGCATCTTCGTCGGCAGTGTAGCGCCCAGCGGTAGTTTGAGCATGGACGCCTTGATCTGCACCTCCATGCCGTCGATGGCGCGCTTGCAGGCCTGACGAGCGAGCTGGAGCTGCATACGCATGTCGGCGAAGACCTCGGTCTTGGAGGCGTCATCGACATGTCTCTTGGCTAGGTCGAGCGCGGTTTGTATTTCGTCGAATCTCATTTGATGTAGTCCTTCTTGAAGCTCATTAACCTCTGAGGAGCTTCTGGATTTCGGCAGTGGCGTCGGTGACTCCATCGTCGAAGACTTTGAACGAAGACTGCTTCATTGAGGCTAGAATGTCGGAGGGGTAGATAGTTTCGAAGAACGATGAGCCAGGAGCTTTAGGTAACCGGTCGCCGTTTCTATTCGCTGGCGCCTGCAGCGCTTCCTCCATGCTTGCAGCCTGCGCGTCTTCGAACACAGGGGTGTCTTGGCAGTGCGGGCAGTCGGTGAGCTTGACGTCACGGGTGAGCGATAGGTCGTAGCTGATGAAGACGTGACAGGCGGTGTACTTGTCGTCAGCTCGATAGAAGTGCACGGTCATGTGCTCACCGATCCCAGAAGACGAAGCCTTGACTGTGCCTACCCTGGTGACCTGGCTTGAGCTTGCACGAAAAATTGGACCAGCGGTGGCCGCAGAACTCGGAGGTAGGGTACGGGCGTGTATTGAGCTCAGCACGTAATGTATCCAAGAGCCGTTCAGCCCAACCTACTGCAGCCACTAGCTCTTCGGTGGTCATGTCCGCGGGACGCTTGGTGTTCATGTAACAGCTGCTCCAATGACATCGCGCGCAAGCATGTCGTTGAACATGCGGCGTACCGCAATGCACTGCCGATCGCCAGGGTTCAAGGCCTTCTTGCAGATGTCGGGGCGCTTCTCATAGATGGAGCAGCTCACCTGCTTGCCGATGGAGCCTCGTAGGCTTACGCACCTGCAGTCCTCGGCGCCCTTGAGCGGACCCGTCTTGTTGAGAGTAGGCCTCGTGCGGATCTCGCTGTTGATGACGTTCAGCCGCACGTAGCGCCGGCCCAGTTTCTCTTCATCCTTGGGCGTCAGGTTCACGTAGGTGTCACTCCACGTAAGTGAGACACAACAGATGCCGCACTTGCGGCAGTCGGCTGATGTGAGCTTGGGCATGCTCAAAGACCCAACTCGAACCTAGCCGCTTTGATTGCTGTGAGCGAGATGTGTGAAGGTATATGGTTTTGGAGAGCGTGGATGTCACGACAAAACTCCCGCCAGGTCTCGAGGAGAAGTCTTTCTGCAGCACGTTCCTCCAGGCTGAGCCAGACTGAGCCGTTGCGGCTGTCCGGATGTAGCGTCTCGATGTCGAAGCGCCCTTGAGAGTGTGAGAACCTTGAGTCAGGGTACTTGTACTCCGCCCACTTGCGCCCAATTTTGCTGATCTCGTACTCGGTTGGTTTGCCGCGGTCGAAGTCGTGCTCGACGAATACACGCTGGCCTACCTTCAATTTGTGCTTGTTCATCTCTACTCCAGGTGATGCGGGCCTTCAGCACGGTATCGTTCGAGCTCCTGCGGCGTAGCGCCAGTGAGGCGCGTCTTCTTGCCCACACCATGCTCAAAATTGGCTTTGTGATGTCGAAACGCTTCAGCCTCGTACTCGAGCGCCACCATCTGCGTGGAGCCCCAGCCAGCTACCTCGATGGTCCACACGTGCGGCACCCACTTCTCGATTTTCTCGAAGGCCTTCTCCATGAAGCCAAAGCTGGGCTCGCCTTCGGTCTCTTGCTTCTCGATGAAGCCATGCTTGACTAGGCTTTCGAAGTCAGGGTGGAAGAAGGGGTTGGTAACCCACCAAGCAATGGGATTGGGCACAGGCTTGGCGGTGATCGCTTCTTGCATGAGCTCGCCCATTCGCTTGAGCGAGATGAACTTCCACTCGTCCCCGTCTTTGGAAAGCGTCCAGATGAGTAGCGCCCCAGCGCATTCTTCTTCGCTGTGTCCAAAGGTGGCGGTGAGCGGCGGCATGTCGAGAATCACAGCACTCGGTTTGTAGATGGGCATGTTCAATCCCTCATTGGAGCCAGAATCCAACGCCACTCGTCGGGCCAGCTGTCGTCTTCGTAGATAGGACGTATACCCTCACCAGGAGGGTTGCCAAGAAAGGTGATGGCCCGGTTGTTAACCTGAGCTATGTGCGCGTTCCAGAAAGTGATGCCAACCGGTGTGAGGATCACGATGTCCTGCCGACCCCGCACTGCTAAACGCGGGTCATCGTCACTCCAGTTCGGCTCACCCCGCATCTTCGGGCTCGTCTTTCGTCGTGAACTCGTCACGCGCGGCGTAGTCTCGGATTTGGAAGCTGCCGGTGATGGGCAGCGAGTCGAGCTTCACGTTGATGGAGCCATCAGTATTCTCGAAGGCCACACCGATGCGTGTCCAGTACTTTTTGCCGTTGCGCTCGGTGATGTTGTAGCAAATTTTGTGCTTGCCGTTGCTCATGTGTACCTCTGTCCTTTCAAGCAGCCTTCAGTTCGTTTGTAGCCGTCCACCTTGCGTCTCTTGTCCCACGTAAGCAGCTCATGAAAGAGCTTGCAGCTCATGTTGCTGTTGGCCGTGCCCTCCATCCAATCGCAGTCGTTCGAACAGTGCCCGTTGGTGGAGGTGGTCACGTCAACGCCCACCACGACCGGCAGTATCTTGCGGTTCACTTATCCCTCACAGGGCGAAACAAGGGGCGCTGGCCGCGTGCGAGCATGCGCTTGCGCATCTCGAGAGAGATTTGGTAGGCCGTGACGCTCTCGCGTTCCTTGAGCATCTCGTCTCTGATCTCGTCCCACTCCTTGCACTCGTTCGCCCACTGCTGAAGCTGCTCTTCAGTGAGGTCGCAGGACTTGAGCTCAGGCTCGCCCTCCACCATCTTGCTCTGGTCGATGCCACAGGAGCGGCAGCGTCCATGGAGACGTAGGCCAAGCTGCCCCATCTCTTCCACCTGACCGTTACAAGCCAAGCAGATCCACGCATCGGTTTCTTCGGCCATCTCACAGTCCTTCCATACTTGCGGCATTGGTAGGCCAATGCGTTCCAAGAAGAGACAAGCACTCACCTCTATGCAGATTCTCCAGACAGCAAGATTCGCTTGTGATAGGCGAGACGGAGGGGCAACCCACCTTTTTGGAGCTACCGTTGAGGTTCTCGAGAGCGCGCTCAAAGCGATCGAGCGGCGCTTCGTACTTCATGTACTGCTGATGCCTGTGCCGCTTCTTACGCAGCGCACGCTTCTGCAGCTTGTTCATCGCCGCCTGAGCCTTTCAAGCTCCGCTTTGTACTTCTCAGCCAGGGTGTAGGTGCCTGCTTTGTCGTACCTACGCATGCGTCTGCCGTCGATCTCGGCCTGACTGGGCCGGCTCAGCGCATCCTCCATGCTCTGTGCAAGCGCTTCGTCGAGCAGCATCTCACGCACATGCTCAGGTAGTTTTGCTTGTTTCATCAGATGAAGTTGGCAGCATCATCGAGCGCCACCCAGTATGCTGCGCGCCCCCTGATCCTAGATGGCCGTACTCGATACCCCGCTGTCAGCGGAAGCATCAACTGCGTCCACGGTTTGGTGGAGCTCATCGCTCGAAAGCGCTCGAGGTCGTAATCGTCGATGAACTTGCGCTGCTTGTCTTCAGGTATGTCTCGCCACTGCCCCAACACCTCCTCGTAGTACGACTTACCAGCGGCGCGCAGCGGGTAGCCCATGTACTCGCTAGACCAAGACGTACCCCAATCGATGAAGCGGTACGGAGCCAAGAGGGCAAGCTCCATGTCGTCAGCCATGAGCTCATTGAAGGGCAGCACAAGTTGTCGCATTTACGTGGATGGGCCGACGTAGTTGAAGCGATACACAGGCGTCTCGATGTGCGTGTTCTCTTCTAAAGTAGAGCGTAGGTAATCGTGGCGGATGAAGTCGCTCCACGAGTCCTTGCCTTCGGTGGCCCATTCACGCAGGCGCGTGCGCCCCGTCTCCCCGCACACGTACACCACAAAAAGCTCATCGGTGTCATGGTGCGATGTCAGGAACAGCGCGACGTACTTACCAGGACGCTTGTGGTGCGTGTAGATGCCGGGCTTGAAGTTCTTCGGGTCTTGGTATGGTTGCATGGATCCTCAGTACGGTTTCAGGGGTTTGTCGTTGGGCTCGCGCACAGCACGTGCCTCTGCTTCGTCTTCTAGCCCATGGAAGAACCACTCGGTAGCTTCCGGGTAGAGGTGGGTCTCAAATTTATCACTGAAGTAGCGCAGCTCGAGCTCGGCCTTTGCTTGCCCTTCATGTCTGATGCGCACGTCACACTCCTCGCCAACACGCGGGCCTTGCCGGTGTGCGTTCTGCACGACGTACTTCATCCACGGCGTGTAGCCGTCGTGGAGCGCGCGCTCCATACGCTCGGCCATGATGTCTTCGACGTCGGCGACGATCTCTTCCAGCCCTTCCGGGCTTCTCACTTTCGCGTTCAATAGGGCCTCATCTTCACCTTGATAGCAGTAGGGCGCACGGTGTAGCCCTCGTATAGCTTGCGCACCTTCGCCTCGTTTTCGATGCCTTCGAAGAACCACATATGGCGCTTCGGTCGATGCAACCGTGACCACTCCAGCTGCGGGAAGTCGGTAGCCCCTATCCCATCAACCCACGGCTCTGGATGTGTAGTTGGTGCTTGGGTCAGCGCGTAGCGCAGCAGAATACCAGCACGACCTGAACTCTGGGTGTAGAAGCGTACTACGCAGAGCTGGTCCTTCTTGCCGTACTCGTTGTGGCTGCTGCGCGTGATGTAGTAGTACCAACCGTTGGTGAGCGCAGCTTCCATACGCGCGGCAGGATCTACAAGTTGTTCTTCAGCGCCGCCGCGGTGCACTTTTGTATGAAGCCCCAAACTTTCTCACTTTCTCCTCCAAGTCCTCCAGCAGGTCGTGCAGCTCGGAGCTGCTCCTGCGCGAGTCGACTAAGAGGGATGGTGCCGTACCAGCGGGCCCGCCGAAGTTTGAGGGCTTCCCCCGCTCCGGCGGTGGTCCGGCAAGGGCTCGCTCCATACCTGCAGCAAGCTTGCCATTCTTCAAGTACCAGCCTTGGTATTTCCTGGCATAGAGCTTTTTCTTTCGACGACTCATCAGGCCTCTTCGAATACGTATCGGCCAGCGCGTAGGTGCGAGCCAATATGCGGCACTCGAGCGCCGCATAGTCGATCGTGCCGGTAACCAGCATCTCGTCGTGGATGAACGTCCCCGCAATCATCTTTTGGAGAGGGGTCTTTCGTATTCCCTGACCGCCGTAGACGGTTTCGAAGTCGAAGGGGATGAGCCCCGAAGGCTTAGGCTCACGAAATGCTTTCTCCATCCCGGCGGCGAGCTTGTCCTCGTAGGCCTTGAGCCTCAAGTACCGCCTGAGCTTGCGCTCTTTCTTGGAGCGTCGCCTAAGCCTTCGCATATTGCGGGCACCCTTCGTAGTGATGCTCGCCCTTGCTGGCCTGCAGCGACAAACGTTGCTCTTCGGGGAAGCGGTGCGGATCACATCTGCAGGTAGCTGCCAGCACGTCCATAGTCTTCTTGATCACTGCAACTTGTACTAGCTCTGTCACAGCACGACTCTTGGCTTGCTCGAAGGCTGCAACAGCATCTTCGTAGGAACCTCCAGTGGCGCGCACCCAGACGAGACGCAGCTGATGCTCAGACTCCAAAATCCTTTCGAAACCGCTCGCTAGCTCTTCGTCGCTCTTCGTTTCGTTCGGCATCGGTCATCGCCTCCTCTCGCTTGCGACGTTCTGTGATGAACTCAACGGTGCCCTTCCACGCCTCCTCGTAGGTGTAACCCTTGACCACCTCCATGTACAGAAGCGTGTGCCTGTGGAAGAGCCGCCCGTCAGCTGAATCGACGAGCGCCTTCTCCATGCTCGCAGCTAGCTCTTCATCACTCAGCTCGTCTGAGGATTCCTTTTCGAGGTCTTGCGACTGGGGTTGTGTCATCTTCCACCTTGCGCTGACCAAGGAAGGCCTTGGCCTGGAGCACGGTCTCCTGCGTGCCGTTCTTGATCTTGGCACCAAGAATACTCGTTTCCTCGGGCTGCAGCTCGATGATGTGCAGAAGCTCCTTGATGAGGGAGGGCGCTTCATCTAGGCGCCAGGTCTCCTCCCGCAGCGCTTTGACTGCGCGCACCAGCGCACGACTGCCCTTGGTGTGGACAACGCTCGGGTGCGACTCGAGCTCGTCGACGCACTCGAAGGCCGCACGGAGCACGCGCTCCTTCAGCAGGTTCACAGAAGCAATGCTCATCGGCGTATCTCCAAAGTTCGAATGACAGCTGGGCTGAGGTAGGGGTTTGCTTTGCAGGCGTTGACGATGAACTCTTCCATCGCCTTGTCGAAGTTGCCACCGTCGTCCCGACCACCAACGCCAATGCTAGTGGCCGCGCAGGGAATCAGATTCCTCTTCGTGTTCAACACAAGAGAACGCCCACTCGGCAGCCCCCAGCTAGCGCTGTGACCAGGGAAGTACATCAACTGCTGGATGTACATGCTGCCCACATCACGATCGACGATCTCGGCATTACGTTTGGCTTCGGCCACATGCATAGCTCGAGCTGTCGACGTTCGGTGCAGGTCAGCTTCCCAAAGCCTGGCGATCTTGCGCGGCGAGAGCGGTGATACTTCCAGGAGCTGGGCGTCCCATTCCTCATCGTGCTCGACGGTCTCCCACCCACTCTTATGTACATCAGGGGCACCCACCTCAATGCAGAAAAGCTGGCCAGGGGCTACGCCGTTCTCGAGCGCCCAATTGCGCCATGGCTGATGCCAGCTGCGGCCGTATTCCTCCACCGTACTGCCGCTCCAGTTGATGTTCAATGCCGTGTCTAAGTCGAAGTCGCTGAGCCACCAAGGCCACCATGCCGGCGGCTCGCTGTCTTCCACCTCGTTCCACATCGGCACCTGACCAGCCGCTTCTGGGGTCAGGTCGTAATCGAAGTTGCCCCAGTGCAGGCGGTACCAGAATTTGCACAGCTCTGGCCCGTGCACGTTTGCAGCTGAGATGTCAGTCGTCGGATACTTCGTCAGCTTCTTCAGTGTCCTCAGCGTCTTCTTCGTCTTCGTCGTCAGATACGTCATCGCCAGTGCTCCTAGCGTCGGGTGATGAGTCGGCGAGCTCGTCTTTGTCCATAGGTTCCACGTTTTGGACGGTGACTTCCCACCCATCCTCTTCGAGCTGTTTTACAGCCTCGCTCACCTGATCGTCCACCGGCGTCGCCTCTTGACCATCGTCGATGACGCTCCAGTTGGGATCGCCCGACATCTTGCGCTCGACCAGCAGCTCCACGTTGTACACGGGCTCGTTGAACATCCTCGCCTGGTCGACAACCTCTTCCGAGCTCAGATTGGTCAAAAACTCGCTGATGCCAGGCTCTGTGCCGTTGAAGTCCTTACCCGTACATTCTTTGAAGAGCTGCTTGCGTTCTTCGGGCAGAAGCACGATGACACGCATCTCGTCCATCACCCACCAGCGCTTGGTGTGATGCTTGAACCACCAATCCAGTAGGGACTGTAGCGACGGCGCATCGGCTACGGTGTAGCTGTCGGGCGCGTCCTGGTCCTCGTAGGCGTCGATGAGAAGCTGCTGCGCACTTGGCGCTTCCAACTGCACCGGCTTGCAAGGGATGAGCACGTAGGGGATGTTGATCTCGTCGATCTCAGGCTCGAAGTTCTTGCGCTCGAATGCGCCAGCCTCTTCGAGAGTCTGAAAGTAGCCCTCGTCTTCGTGAGCTTCCCACTGGAAGAAGCCCTCGGGGTGTTCGTCTTTGAACTGCTCGAGTGAGATGCGCTCCTCACCCGCATGCTCCTTGGCTACGTGCAGAGGCAATCGTCGAATAGCTTCAAGCAAAGGTGTCGTCATTTGTCTTTGTCCTCGTTGAACTTCCTGGGATTGAATGCGATACCAGGCACTACATTGGGGTTGTTCTTGTCGTCTTCGTACACGTAGCGCGTGGCCGCGCCCTTCTGCTCGATACGTTCGAAATTGCCGCACCGCCCGCATTCGAACAGTGTGGTCTTCGGCTCGCCCGAATCGTCTTCGAACAGCTCCTCAAGTGAAACCTCTCGCACCACGGCAAGCTCTTCCGTCTTGGTCGCCGCCCAGCTATCGCAGCGTGGGCACTCGACACCAGGTACCTGCCAGTTCTGCGCCAGGAAGGCCTCGAGCTGAGTTAGGTCACTGGTGTCGTAGCGCCTCACGATCTCGGGCTTGGGCATGCGCCGCACCTGCTCAGCCGTGGTCTCGAAGCGCAGGTTCGCACGCACGTGCGCGTAGCGCTCTTCGTGCGCATTGAGCAGGAAGTCCACGACCTCGCCTTGCTCCAAGACCCAGGCCATGGCCGTCTCGATGCCACGCTCGACGTGCTCGTTGGCCATGCTCTTCAAGTTGATGAGCGCAGCTTCATCGTCGGTGAGCTCACTACCTATCGCCTGGGTCAACAGCCAGATGGGAGCCTCGCTGAAGCCCATGAACTTGGGGCTGCTGAGAAACTGCATGGCCTTGGAGTAAGCCACGCGCAGCAGGGTCGTATACGAGTCGACACCGTCATCGCCTCCCTTGGGTCGCGTCCCGATGCAGATAGGGAACCGACTGCAGCCGTAGAACTCGCCCTTCTTACCCACGCGCTCCATCATGGGCACGCCGCATTCCGGGCATCGCACATGCTGAAGCAGCGTTCTCTCACGCCATTTTTTCAACTTGCCTCCTAGCAGTTTGCGTCGACGAGCACACCGCACTCATCACAGCAGCGATCGAGCGCTTCCTTGGCATCACTCCAAAGCGTTGTCATAAAGCCGCTCAGGTACGGCAGGTCAGGGTAGTTACTAGCGTTGGCTTGTACAACCAACGGTGCGTTGGTCTGCGCTGACAGCGCGATCTCCATACTACGTGCAGTGCAATGCTGGCGATGGCAACGCCAACACACGACGCAGCCGTTGCTGAACGTGTAGCCGATGAGCAGGTGCACAGCCTCTGACAGCACTCCGCCCCAACGAATCTCACCGCAGTAGGTACATTCCCAACCGCTGTGGAACCGAGGGGGCGGGTTCACTTCGACGCACTGCGCGTGCGTCTTGCAATTCTGACAGGGGCTGACGGGCTTGACCCGTCGAGTCATGGACTGCAGCAGGGCGCTGGCATGTGCTCTTGCTCGAGCTCGATGGCGCGCTCTACGAGCTGAGTCGCCAAGCCTTCGGGCTGGTGAAACGCGTCGAGGGCATCGAGCAGCTGCACGTGCGGAAGAAGCTCTTGGTAGAGCTCCACGGCTTTGTCGTGTTCGCCACGAGCTTTCGCTTCTGTTGCGTCGTCCTGAAGCTTGATAGCTGTGGCCATCAAGTCGTCCAAGGCGATGAAGCCACCCCGGAAAGGAATGAGCCCTCGCCCAACAGCTCCAGCGTCATCGAGCATACGATCATCACCAGCCATGCGACACCTATCACTATCTTTAGTGCGTTGTTCATACGAGCCTTTTCCTCCGCACCGTTGAAGAGAGGCTCGCCCTTTTCGGGAAACCTCACTCCGACGAGTCGTCTTCAGGTGGCTGCTCTATCAGCAAATCAGCTGGTAGCGCAGGTGCCCGCAGTGCAGGCAAGCCGGAGATCTCCGGCGGTGGATTGGATGAAACGGGAGACAACGGCGGGACCGGCCATGTTGAATGATCTTCAGGCAGGTCCGGCATGGGCTGGCTCACCAGCGTCTTGTCGTTCTCCTCGTTAGCCTTTGGGATTGTCATCGATCCCCTTGATCTCGTACTGCTCGGACATCTCGGCGGCCTGCCTCATCAGCTCCTCGGCGTTCTTGTGGCCCATCACCTTGCGGTAGTTGCCAATGATGCCTTTGAGCACGAGCCTGATGGCGGTCAGCTGAACCATCGTGGAATCGACTTCCAGGTTCAGCACTTCCATGATTTTGTTCACGAGCAGAAGAACGCGGTCTTCGGGAACGTCCTCGGACGGTTTTTTTAGCTGCCACTGCTGTGGCTTCGGGTCGAGAACTTTGCCCATCGTCGTTCTTATACCTCCGAACACGGAGCGTATTACGCCCGCCGCTCAGAGCAACGTGAAGGGATGTCCAGTGGTGCATCAAGCGCGAGGGATCAGTGTGCCTCCGCCAGCAAACGAAAGGGAAGCGCGGCAAACACTTGGCCAAATCGGGCATAAGAGTAGAGAAGGAGGAACTACAACATGATCCAACTACGAGGAATGGACGACAACAAGGAAGTGGTCGAGGTGGCTGACGACACCGTGTGCCACCTCATCGACGGCTTGCACTACACGGACACCAAAGAAGTGCGCCGCATTGGAGCGAAGACGACGCTTCAAGAGCTGCGCGCGTTCGAGATTGTGGAAGTCGACACGGGCTTGGACGACGACGAGCAGCCCCGCATCATGGCCATCATGCCAAGAAGCAGGAGCGGGGTAGCAGCACTGGTCGCCTCACTGGCGCTGATGCTGCTCTCTGGCTGCGGTAGTGGAGCGACGTACCACTACAGCTACACTTGCTTCGGTAACGGATGTGCGACGCCGGTGCAAATGTTCGGAGCCATGTACCCGCACGTGCTGCCTCAACAGGCGCGCGTCGTGTACGTGAACCGACCGGTTGAGCTGCGTGTGCACAATGATGGGGCTTCAGAGATTCAAAGAAGGGCGGCGATGCCGCGAAGGAGAGAGCGATGAAAAACTACAAGATTCTGAGTATGTTTGTACTGACAATAGTGTTCGTGGCTTGTGGCGGCGCAGAGGTTTCACTCGCGCCGTCTGCCAAGGCTGATGAGCCTGCCACCGCAGGTACTGCAGGCCAGGCAGCAAATGCCGGCGGCTCGAGTAGCAACAGCTGCGCGTGCCAGCCTGGCGCCAAGGGAGACCAAGGCGATCAGGGACCGGCTGGGCCGCAGGGATCCCCGGGTAAAGACGGCATTTCTGCGGTGTGCGTGAACGACTTGAACAGCTGCCCGCCCGGCGTCCCCGGCGCTAAGGGTGATGCCGGACCTGCAGGCCCCCAAGGCCCACGAGGCGAGGCTGGCCTAGACGGGCTCGACGGCAAGAACGGTGCGGTTGGACCAGCGGGGCCGCAAGGCGCCGTGGGTCCTGCCGGTGCTCCGGGTGCAGCTGGTCAACAAGGACCAGCTGGGCCTGCTGGACCTGCGGGCGCCAAGGGCGCTGATGGTAAGGACGGCATCTCGCTTACCAAAGGCAACCTGTACGTGCGCAGCACCAATCTCACGGCCAGCGTCGCCATCGCGTACTGCGATGACGAGAACGACATCGCGCTCTCAGGCTCCTGCGGCGGGCAGGGGATCTTCTGGGGCTCGATCGGCGTGTACCAACCCACGGACGAGAACACCAAGTCCGGATGGGAATGCAGGAGCTCCAACATAGGCGGCAACCCCGTGACTGCCACGGTCGTCTGTGTGGGTGTTCCATGACTGCCAAGAAAGCAGAGGAAGGAGAATTCTGGATCGAGTTTGCTCCACCGTTCACGAGCAAGCTCGACAAGCTGAAAGAGTTCGTAGATGAGCACGACCAACTCGGCGGGCTCGACAAGAAATTCCTGCGTCAGGTGCTCGGAGAGATCGAAGCTAGCAACCTCCGAGTCACCCACTTCAAAGCTGGCATCAAGAAAGTGGACAACGAGAAGCACACGCAGGTGTGGACCACAGCGTTCGTCATCAACAATGTGAAGGAGTTCAAAGGCGAAGCCGTAGACTTCGCCGATGCGTTCCTGGCCATGGCCGAGAACTTCGAGAGCTTCATCGACCAAGCAAGCGCGAATTGAGAAGGGTACGGGGTCAAGCCCCGGCCTTCTTTTAGCCCTCTGCTGCGAACATCGGGTCGTATGATGTGATGCTGCTCACGTCGACGTCGAACACGTTCAAGTCGTCGCTGTGCATGACCTCGTCAGCGCTCGCTTTGTGCTTGCGCTTCTCTGCAGGTCGACCAGCTCCCATGATGTCGCGCTCGGTGAGCGTGCGGATGCGCTTGCGCACTTGATTCACGTCGAGCTCGAGCGCATCGCAGATCGCAACGAAGCCGGTGAGCTCCTTGTCGTTGAACTCGCGCTGCTTCCACGCCGACGTGCCTTCCTCTTCCACGAAGAGCCAGTGGTACGCGTTGTCGGCCAGCATGCGATTGGCCAGCTTCGAGCTCGTACGGTAGAGCACCCAGTCGTAGCTGGCGCGCCTGATGATTTCCAGTAGGAGTGCACGGCAGGAGCTCGACTCGAGCAGAGGGTCCGAGTCCAAGCTGTACGGCCGCTCGTCGGGGTCCCAGGCGCTGCGCAGGTCCAGGCCGTTGAGGTCTGGCGGCGCCGGCAGCTGCCCCGGCGCCAAGGCCTGGAGGGTGGGCTTGCGCGCCCGCCGACGCTTGCGTGGACGCCGCGCACGCTGCGGCTGAGGCTCGTCGCCGAGGAGCGACGAAAGCCGCTCGAGCGGGCCCGTTATGGTCTGGTAAATAAATTCCTCGGACACGTACACGTCCGACGACGCGTCAGACGCACGTCCGGCCTGGTACATCGCGGCGGCCCCCGCGGATACCTCCCGGAGGGCCAGCTGAAGCTGGCTGTTGTCGAGCATGGCTAACCTACTGAGATGGCGGCTGGCACGTCCCCAAGTACCGGTGTGTTTGGGATGCGAATGATCGAGCGGTCGGCACGCAAGGCTTGGAGCTCGGCGGTGCCGACGCCAATGCCGCGCAGCACGAGCTTTGATGGCGTCACGTCGACAGCGGCGATGTTGGTGTCGCTGATGCGCCAGAGCACATCGACGAGCGCGGTGCCAGGCAGCTCTCGCCCCGACGACGCCCACACTGTAGGTATGATTTCGATTTCCGCCGAGGGGCCAAGGCCGATGTTGTACGGGCCAGGCGGGTCCAGCGTGACGCGCTCGATAACCGGGAACAGCAGGTCCGGCAGATTGGAGCTCGGGTAGTCGGGGATGGTGATGCAACGCTGCTGATCTTCGAGACCTTCCACCGTCACGTCGTACTGACCAAAGCGCACGAGGTCGACTTCGAAGTAGCCGCGCTCGTCGGTGCGCCCATGCACACGCTCTTTGAGCATGGCGTCACCTTCGAACAGTAGCGGGTCGAACCGCGCAATGAAGTGGATGTCGTGGTTCGGAGCTACAGCGCCGTTGGGGTACAGGAAGAAGCCAGAGCAGCGGCATAGCCGCGGGTGCACAGCCTCTGGCGGCTTGTACACGTGCCCGGTGATGGGAAACTCGTTGGTCAGCGGAGCGACAGGGGCTTCGAGCACGCTGAAGTTCTGCACGGGGTAAAGCGAAAACTTTGTCTTGAAGAAACGCGCTTGGTAGCTCACTGGTGCTAGCAGGTTGAACAGCACCTTGCCGTCCGCATCGCTAGTGCCCTGCATGAGAAACGTGACGCCCGTGCTGTCGAAGACTCGAACCACCACACCGGGCACCGGCGTCTTAGCTGGATCGTCGTCGGTGCAGATGATGGTGACGAGCTCGAAAGACGACATCAGGAATTCCTCCACTCCATAAGCGGGACCATCGGTGGAACCATATTGAGCGTGTCGCCAGCTGCCGGTACGTACGACATCTGCACGCGCTTCAAGCCATTGATGTTCAGAGCCAGGCGCATGCGCGCGCCGATGAGCCCGGCCTCGCGTAGGTACTGCTTTAGAGCCACGCCCGTGCGGTGCGGGACTCGAATCGTACGCAGCTGGCGCGCGACCATGAGCCGAATGATTAGGGTGGGGGGCGTCTCCGAGTCGTTCTGATCTTCGGCGTCCGAATTACCCATCGGCGCCGCTTGGACCTGCAAAGGGATGAACGTAACGCCGCTTGCCAGCGGAGTTGGTCGACCAACGCCTTTGGCCTCGAATTCGTCTCGAGAGACTTGTTCAGGCCACATCCCACCGGTTCTCGGAGAGCCCCCCATAGGTTGCATCAGAAACTCCTGCGCTCCATGGTCGGGATCTGGGGGACGCGAGCGCGGAAGTAATCGTCTTGCGTAGCGAACTTGGCGTCGACTAGCAAGAAAGAAGTGACGGTCTGGTCTGTCGGGGTAACGATCTCCTTGGCGAGGTTGGTGCCAGCAATGGCCAGCGTGTACGTTTGCCCACGCACCAGCGTGAATTCAACGTGGCCGTTGACATCCGTCTTCCTCATCAAGTCCTGGCCAGCCACGAGCTTGCCGGAGATGAGCTGCCCAACGAAAGGCGAACGCAGTGAAACTTCGATGCCAATCACCGGTGTGCCGTCGAGCGCAATCAGGTCGAGGTAGCCGAGCACTACGCTGGTCGAGTCGATACCGACCGCCAAGCTGGCGCTGTAGGTCTGGCTGAACGCGCTGGCGGTGTTGGTGAAGCGATTGCGGAAGCGTGTCTTGTAGAAGAAGGTACTGGCGCCCGCTTTGTCGTTGAAGGTGTAGCGGTTGACGCCTACCAAAAGAGGGATGCGAGCTTCGGTACCGAACGCGAAGTCGTCGGGCGCTGTCGTAGGCAGGCCTAGAAAAGAAGCTGCGTCGCTGGCGATCACGCGGAGCGTGGCTCCAGTGCCAGGCTCCGCTGTCTCCACAACCAGCTTCACGTTTTCGTCCACCCAGGAGCGCAGAAGGCCGAGGCTCTGCGCTGCGATTTGAACAGCGGCTTGCGCCAAGGTGAGCGGGTCCGAGCCGGTGAACGTGATGGACACCGGAGTCTTCTCGTTGAGCAAGAACTCGAGTGTCAGCCCAACCACGTTCACGTCGGGCCCCGTTTCCGGTGAAGCCGGAGGATCGAGGCCCACTCGTGGTAGGCGCGCGCCGCGCCACACGTCGCCGGTCAGCTCTTCGTACGGTCCACTCTCCGTGCCCCGCGACCGCCACACTTCGATGGTGTCGAAGCGTCCGACGAAATCGCCGTCGAGGGCGGTGATGTTCAGCGTCACCACCTCGAAGGCTGTGGAGCTCAGCGGACCTGGAGGGCTGACCGTGAAAAACATGAACTATCTTCGCACGAGAGGAACGCGTGGCACCAAGTAGCCGTCGTCGGTGACTTTGTTGGCGCGCATGTCGACCCCGTACTTCGCCCCGAGCTTAGTGAGAAGCTCGCTGGCTTCGAAGCCAATCTGGTTTGCCTCACCCTGCGATCGTTGAAGCTCCCTGGTGTACATGGTGACCTGGAGCTCCGCGTAACTGGCGCGAGACCCCAGCAGTTTGTACTCCAGAAGATCTTCCCTGTCGATCTTGATGGGCGCCGACGGCTCGGTGGGCGTGGACGCCTCTTGTGCGCCAAAAGCTGCTTCGGCCTGCTGTACGACGCGGTCGAGTTGATCCTCCATTCCCTGCGCCACTTCGGGACTCGGCGGCCCTCCACCCAATCTATTTTCTGAGCTTTCCATGGTTATCCTGTCAAGAATTCATCGATTTTGCCAACGACCAGACCCACTGACTGCTGCACCGAAGCTTGGGCCAGGCGGTCTGAACCCGTACGTCCGCGCAGAATCTGTTTGTTTTGGTCAACCCTGTGGGTGAGCGTCTTACGTTGTGCGGCAGCGTACTGCTTTACAGCTTTCTCGAGCTCGTCGAGACGCGCATTCCTCTCGGCGGTTGTCGCCATCCCAAGATCTTACCCGGCTGGGTCTTGGTTTGCGACGGTTTTGATGAAGCGGTGCCGTTCATCCCGAACTTCGCAGCCACTTCTTGAACGTTTCGGTAGCTGAACCGATGAATCGGGCAGGGCCCCCACCGCTGTAGGCCCGCCATGTGCTGGTCGGTGCCGTAGCCCACGTTGGTGTGGAAGCCGTAGTTTTTGTACTCATCGGCTGCCAAGATCATGAGCTCGTCGCGGTCGGCCTTTGCCAGGATGCTCGCTGCGCTCACGGCTTTCACCAGGTTGTCGGCCTTGGGCATGCAGATGACGTTCTGCACGTCGGACGGCAATGAGCTGCCGTCCATGACTGCCAAAGCGTCTGGGTAGAGCACACGGCAAGCTTCAATCGTTTTACGAACAAGGTCGTCGCGCGCGCGGATCACCCCTATGTAATCGATGACCATGCTGCTGTGGTTCATGATGACGTGGAACGGAACCGCCGGCGGCAAGAGCACCTCTTTCACCAGACGTACGTGCTGCGGACGCTCGAGCTTCTTCGAGTCCATCACCTGCGGGTGGTTCCAATCTGCGTAGGCCACGGCCGCACACACAGTCACAGGACCTGCGATGCAGCCGTAACCCACTTCGTCGACGCCGATGATGAGCTGGTGCCCACGCTTTCGAATCTCAGCAAGCCCTCGCTCTTGTAGCTGCCGCGTTGTTGGTTGCATGAGCCTCCAGCTCGTCTCTACTCTTTCTTCTTAACCACGGGTACGTACTTTGCAGCCTCGTTGGCGAAGTACTGCGCCGTCTTGGCCTTGCTCAAGTCGAGCTCGAATGCTTCCGGCTCCCAGCTGACAGCTGGGTCGAAGGCCGCCAACAAGTCTTCCCATTCACGCTTGGATAGACCGGCTTCCGTAGCTTCCGTCTCGAAGAGCTGTTGATTGCCTGAAACCAACCGAACAATACCCTCAGCTGGTGTGCACTTCGAGATGAAGTAGTTGTTCAGCAGCTTCATCTCCATGCGGCTGAACGTACGTGATTGGTACTTGTAGTCGACCCAGGCTTCGAAGGCCATTGGCGCCAGGATCTTGGCAATGGCGGCCTTGATGCGAGCCGTCTCTTGAATCTCCCACTGCGCGTGCTTGTCGACACGTAGCTTCAAGAAGTCGAGGCAGTTCTTCAGGTCGATCTTCCAGTACCACTCGGTGTAAAGCGAGAGCGGCAGGTGCATGCGCGCCAGCTCACGCGCTAGGTCCACTTCTTCCGCAATCATTGCCTCATACAGCTCAGCGGACTCACGCTGCAGACGCCGCGTGTTCAAGTCGAACACCTTCTGCGCCATCGCGCTGATGGGCTCGCCACGCCCCTGCTTGTTCTTCTTGCTCTGCGATCCCAGGTTCTCGGGCAGCGGGTTGTAGAACTGCATCGGTGCCAACGAGTACCTCATTGAGTACTCGTTCACGCTGGCGGTCCGGTGACGAATTAGCTGCCGCGCTACGAATATGGGTAGCTTCACGTGGAACTTCAGCTCCACCATCTCAAAAGGCGTGGTGTGGTTGTGGCGCATGAGGTAGCGCAGCACGCCCCGCGTCTCGCTGATCTTGCGCGTGCCGGCGCCATAGCTCACGCGCGCGGCCTGCTCGATGGCAAGGTCGTCGCCCATCGAATCCACCAAGGCAACGAAGCCGTGATCAAGCACGGGGAAATACATCCCCTTCAAACGGTCACGCAGCGGCAGCTGCTCTTCCATAGCTTCATTTAGGTCCGACATAGTCTTCGTTCTCCACTGGGTTGCCTGTGAAATAGATCTCGGTTGTGTTCCACTGCGATTCGAGAGAGCGCCACACTATTACGTAGCGCACCTTACCGTCGGGTCCGGGTGTGCCCTTCTCCGATACCATGACGAGCTTGCCTTCTTTTCTAGCTGGAGAGTGGGCCTGCTCGTCGCTGAGCGCCTCTTCCATCTCTTCGAGCAAGGCGCACTCGAGCGGAGCTCGTTGGTACGCCTCAGGCGGAGAGCCGCAAGTGCGGTCAGGGGTTGGTGACGTCCGACCGCACATCCTGCACACGAAGAGCGTCTTGCCACTCGGTGAAGTGGCGTAGAGCTCAATCCAACGGCTCATGCGCCGGGTACGGGACCCGGCGCGGGGGCTTGCGTCGCTGTCATTTGAGCCATGACAGCGTCCGTGAACGCTTTGGACGCGCGCTCACCGAGCAGCATGGGGTTGAACAGAACGACGTCGTAGAAGACGGCAACACGCGGGCCGGCAGGCTCATCATACTTACGCTTAAACTGGTCGATGCGATAAGCCTGCATGCCCTCATCGACGTGTGCGTTGAGCACGTCTTCGAGCTTCTCGGCTTCCACGCCGAGCAAGACCTTCCAAACCTTCTTCGTTTCTTCAGCCATGTGCTTCCTTACTTCGACTTCTCTTCGATTTTCAAGAAGGTTCCTGCAGCCTGCTTCAACTGCATGCTTTCCGTAGCATCAGCCGTCTTCTCCGATAGGTGCGCCAGGATGGAAGCCGCCCACCACTTGGTAAGCAGGGGCTCGCCGTCGCTGCCAACGCCGGCCGAGGGGAGCTCTTGGATACGCTCCTTCATCATATTTTCCACCGTGCCCATGTCCTTCTTGGACAAGAACTTGCTGAGGTGCTGCTTCATGTCGACCCAAGGCACCTTCTCGTCATGCGCAGCAGCTATGGCGTCAAGCACCTTCTTCACCTGCTCGGGCTTCATGACCTCGCGCACCGCGCTGATCGTGGCGGCAGCCACAGCCTCGAGCTCCTTCTTTGCCACCAGCTCGTCGAGCACTAGGTCCGTGTCTTCGACAACGGAGCCAAGATGCATGCGGCTGAAAGCGTCGTCGGTGACGAGGTTGCCCATGCCGTTCAGGCGCAGCACCGTGTGGCTGATCTTGAGCTTGCCCTGACCGAAGTCGCTATTGCTCCACGCTGTGCCAAGCGCCACGAATTCACCGGGGATGGGCTCGAAGGCGTAGGGCATGTAGCACTGCAGGTGCACCCGCATGTCTGTGATGGTGGCCTTGGCCGGCTCCACACCCACCGACTTGATGGCGGCCAGGAACGGCTGGAGCATGACATTGCTCAAGAGGTGGCGGTTGTAGCTCTGCGTGAGCACGGCGCGCAGCTCATCGTTCACGATGCGGTGCAGGAACTCAGCCGGCTTCTTCAACCGATTGATAAACTTCTGGTGCGAGAAGAGCTCGTTCAGGTTCTCCGCCAGGAGGCTGCGCTTCCACGCACCTTCGCTAGCTTCATCCAACTTACCGGCGTACTGACGAGGCATCCCACCGTAGTCACAAAGCTGGCCTAGGGCGTGCCTGTGGATGCGGAGCGCTTCATGCCGACCTCCTCCCAAGTCGTAGTCGATGACGAGGGGACCGTTCTTCACCTCTTCGGTGGTGTTCATCTTGTCGGTGAACGGCGTGTCGAAGTGCATCTTACTGGGCGGTACGTACCGATCGCGCGGGATGTTCTTCGCACAGTATTCGATGAGGCGCGTCTGCTCGTTCGCCCCCACTCGGATGTAAGCAAGCACACGGTCACGTGCTGCTTTGGATGCAGCAGTGTCCTTCAAATCGTAGTCGGCGGCTGTGGGCACAGTCGCTCCTTTCTAACGTAGGTCACCGCTTGCGCGGCTACGTCACATGTGTTTCTTGATTTTGGCTGCGATGGACGTCTTGAGCCGAGAGATCTTCGGCTGCGAATGTCCCAGCTGCGTAGCGAGTGTCGTCGTATCGGTGATGCGCTTCACCCCGTTGCCGTAAATGTGGTTGAACACCTGCGCCTCGTCGGGCGTCAGGTAGTCGTGTGGCGTGCGCTGCATGAGTCGGATGACGTCCGCCTCACGTGAAGTACCGAAGGCGCCTGGGTCCGTCTCGAACTTGCTGGACGGCACGTCGTTGCGCATCGCCTTCATCAAGCTCGTGACCTTGGCCGTAGGCATGTCCAGGCGCTCGCCGAGCTCGGCGTGCGTCGGGGCGCGCCCGAACTCCTCGGTCAGCTGGTTCTGCGCCTGCTGCAGCGGGCCAATGTTCTTGGCTTGTCCCTCGGGGATGTAGCCAACGTTCTGGTGCTTGGCGTTGAATCGCTTGGCCTTTTGGATGCGGTTCTGCACGTGCGTGTTGAAAGCCACGCCGCGCTCGGGGTCGAATGTCTGCGCTGCACCGATAAAATGCTTCGTGAGCTCGGCCTTGAACGCAGCCGGTGCCACCGCCGGCGCGCGCCACTCCCGCTCCTTGCGGTTGATGAGCGGCTGATAGCGCTGCATCAATGGTTGCAGCAGCTCCGGCGTACGCCCGCCCTGATCCCAGGCATGCCAAAGCCGGAGGTCGCCTTCTGCCTTGTCGGCGGCAACCTTCGTCTTCAAGCTGAGGAAATCCTCAGCTGGATTCGTCTTGGGCACGGCGTTCAGAAGCGACCAGTGGCGCGACGCACGCGGTCGGCCAGCGTCGGGGCTGGGGCAGCTGCTTCCTTGGCTTTGCCTAGAAGCAGAGCGGAGTGAGTAGTGAAGCGCCCGGTCTTGGCGTGGTCGAAGAGCGCGTTCACAGCAGCGCCGTCTTGCCGCTCGGCGGCTGGCATCTTGGCGAACGCCTTGCCCAGCGCTCCCGTGCGATCCTTCTGGCTCTCGGCGTAGGTGGCATCGTTGTGGTGGTTGAGCTCACCCTTGGTCTCCACGCCCCAGCGCGAGTCTAGGTTCTGACCATCCTTGCGGTCCGGTGGGTCAGCGTACAAGTCCACTGCCGGTTTCTTCGGCGTGGCCTCGTTGTCATCCGGCTTGATACCACCCTCCGCTTCTTTTTGAAGCCAAGCACCAAGCTCGCTCTGGTGAGCGGGACGGTAGTTGGCAGCCAAAATCTCGATGGGCTTATCGTCGGTTAGGGCCATTGATTCCTCACTGTGAATGATACACCACCTTTTCGTAGTTACCCACCTGCCTTGCGCCTACGCTTATACTGCTCACGTTCGAGCGCATTATCTTCGAGGTCGTCTTCGATACTTTGTAGTAGCCCACGAAGCCGCGCGTTCTCTGTTTCTTTCTCGGCGTTGAGTGCTTCCAGCTGGGTGCAGCGGCGCTGCGCCTGCTGGAGCGTCTCCATGGTCCTGTCGAGCTCGGCGCCGATGGCGTCCACTATTTCCTCGGCGAGCTCCCCGAAGATCTTGAAGCCGTCGAGCTTCTTGACCGCTTCATCCCACATGCGTGGGTCGGTGAACTCGCAGCGCAGCTTGATGATGCCGTGCTGCGTACCAGCGACTGTTTTACCAGCCTTGGTGGCGTCTTCCACCCGCAGCTGCAGGCCCGGCATTTCCTTCTTTACGTCGGCAGTGGTTCCCATGCGCGTCGACCCATTCCTTCATTTTGTGCCAGCAGCTCCTCGGCGAAGCGCAGCATGTCTTCGATATGAAACTTCGAGACGTGCGCAGCAAGCGCCAATCGCTTGCCGACACGAGTCAAAGTCACCTCGGGATTTTTCAGAGACTGACGCAAGATGACGCACGCCTCACAGACCAGCTTGAAGAGCTCAGCGTTCTGATGATTTGTATCGTGCTTGATTTGCTCAACACCACGAGGACGTGACGCCAGGTAGTAGTACTCGGTCACCTCCGCCAGTAAGTCATCGCGCACCTCGTTGGCCTGCTCGAGCACATAGTTCAAGCCCTCGCGTGAGCGCTCCCAGGAAAGCCACTTCAAAGTTTGCGGATCTTTCACGAAGCGCCACACCATGAGCTCGATGCTATAGAAAGCGCGTAGGTGCTGAACGCTACGAGAGCTGCCACCGTGAGCAGCACGCTCTCCCATCTCTTCAAGCGGCTCGAGCCACAGCTCGTTCTGCACCAACGTCAAATCGTAGAGGTTCCGCACGGTGTTGAGATACGCGCGCGTCACCGGGCATGTAGTGTCCATGCATCACCTCCATGGGTCTTATCCCGGGGGTAGTGCAGGAGTTGCCAGCGGTGCGACGTGGTCGATCATGCGCTCGAGCCCGCGCTTCATCCCGTGGTACGCAAGCGAGGCCCCAGGCACGGGGATCGCGTTGCTAGCCAGGGTGCCGATAGGGTCCTGCGCTACGAGCTTGGCGCCGCTGGTAGCTACGTTCTTGAGCTTGCCTTCCGGCAGCTTGCTCAAGCCCTTGTTCGCCACGTTCATCACGGGCTGCGTCACCTTCTTACCCCACCAGCTCTCGACGCCGTGCTGCAAACCTGCAAGCTCTTGCGGAGAGCGCCGCTTCATCAGCAGCCGCGGCGTCTGCGGAATGTCGGTGGCACCTAGGCGCACAAGCCTTTCCAGAAGCGCCTCCTTGGCAAGGCCAGCGACCTTCATCCCGTGCCCGAGCGACTGCCCAAGCAGACCTGGTACCGCGGCCATCGGGATCTGCGAGGCGTACGAACCGTAAGCGCGCAGCAGTTGCGACTTGGCGCGGGCCACCTGTTCTTCGGTAGCCCCGTTGTCGCGCATGTGTTGGATTGCTTTGTAACTGGCAACAATCTCAGGGATGTTGCTGATAGCATTCACGAGCATGGGGGCTGCGATCGAGGCCATGCTCAGGGCCTTTCCTCCATGACCGGCGCCAGCGAACATCCCAGCTGCGACTCCACCGACATTGGCGAGGGATGAAGCGTCGTCGCCATGCCGTTGCAGCAGCCTACCGATGGTGCTCTTGTCGAAGTCGCCGTGCCCTATCTCGTGCGCCAGCACGCCGGGCACATTGGCCTTCGGGTTCATGATGATGCTCGTTTTGTCGGCGCTTGGTTTGAACCCGAACTCTTTCTCAACGGCCTCGAGCACCTCAGGCGGCGCACCTGGCAGCAAAGCCGCGCCGTGCTCCATCTTCGGCGTCTTGTGCACCTTGTACTCGGAGTTATCGACGATACGCTCCGTAAGCAAGCGGTCGTCTTTGCTGCGTCGACTCTTGCTGATGTGCTTGTCCATCGAGTTGATGGCCATGCTGTTCAACCCCAAGCTTGCACCACCAACGCCGAGGCCGACCAGCAGCTTCAGAACCTGCGCCTTGGTGTCCGCGGGCATCTCCGCCAACGTCGCGCGCATGGAGTTTAACGCGCGTGACTCCATCAGATCTGGTTCTTCTGCGCTCCGGGCATCGGCGTGCCGAAGCCCTTGGGTTTCGCCACATCGGCGATGCTAGGCCCAGAAAAGCCAGTGGTCTTCGGTCCTGCCACACGCTGTGTAGCGTTGAGACTCGCTGCCGGCGACATGGCACCCGTAGCCGCAGTCGATGAAGCTTCCTTGCCGAAGAGCCGCACGAGCGCACGCGCCGCCGACTCCTTGTTCTGGCCGGTCATGTAACCGGGGGCGTCGAGCGATTCATCGTGCCTTGTAGCCGACGTGCGCCTGAAGGGCGGGATGCCGCTCGTCATCTTGAACGCGCCGTACGAAAGTGGGCCCGAGTACTGCGACGTCGACATACCAGCACCGACGCCTACGCCAGCTGCTTTCACTGCCAGCGGTGGTCTCGTGAACGCAGGCAGCTGGCTGTGAGACTTCATCCCCGGTCCGTTCTGCGCCACGTTACCTGCGTAAGCTGAATTGGCGAACGCGTGCTTGATTCTGGCTAGTGCAGGGCCGGCCAGCATGCCGAGGCCGCCCACTTCAAGAGCAGCGTGCCCACCTTCGCCCATGAGCTGCCGCTTCTCCACGGCGTGCTCTGAGCGATCACCAGCGATACGAGCTCGAGCCAAGGCCTGCATCTTGTCGATCGAAGGCACAGCCAGGACGCCGAGGCCACCAATCTCATTCAGGTGCTCCAAGTGCGGTGTGGCGCCGGTCATGAGGTTCTTCGCTGCGCCGGGCAGCGCCTTCATCGCCGTCGGCGCTTGACGCGCCACGTCCATGAGCCCGGCCTGCTTCACGATGAGCACGAGGGCCGACGCGAGCTTGGGGCTATCGAGCCCACCAGGGTTGGCGCGCTGCTCGTCGTTCTTCGGCGTGTCGAACTTCGCCTTCGCAGTCGCCTTGCCTTCAGCCGTACCAAAACTTTTGGGCGTGTGCCCCGTAGCGTGAGCCTGCTGTGTGGCAATGGCGAACGCCATGCCCTTCGGCATCGAAGGGTTCTTTGCGAGGATGTGCTCGGCTCGATTGTGGACCCACTCAGGCATTGGGACTCTCCTGCATGAACTTCCGCAGCGTACCCATCTCAGCGTGGCGGTCGCTGTGCGAGCGCAGCAGCGGCAGCGCGCCGCCGCCAATGGCGCCCTTCGCCGCAGCGGACACCAGGTTCAACGCCTTGGCTTTGGGCGTCGCCCCTTTGAGCGCGGTGCCGTGCTCAATGGCGTTGCCGAGAGCACCAGCAGCGGCGCCGCCGAGCGCACCGATCCCGCCGTAGCGAGCGACCTGCCCCACGTTGGGCTTGTTCCGCTCGAGCGTGTCGAGCCGGTCGAGGCTGCGGCGCGCGGCGTCGGGGGAGACAGCGGCCGATTTCGCGAGCGCCAGAGCCTGGTCGGCCGTGACCGCGTTCAGGCGCAGGAGCTCGCGCGCGCAGGCGACCTTAACGGCCGGGTCGATTGCAGGCGCGCTGGACTTTTTCTTCTCCCACGGGAACGGCTCGTCGTGCGACGGCCGCTTGAACATGAACATGTCGGCCAGCTTGCGCATCGACGTGCTGTACGCGCGCCCCAGCCCCTCCAGCTCATTCGGCTCGAGCAGATCCATCAGTGGGCTCCCGCCGCCATTGGGGGCGGCATCACGCTGTAGCCGGTGACGGGTTTGGCTACCGCCTTCGGTGCAAAGCCTGCAATGCGCCGTACCCTGTCAGCGACGTTGTGGGTGGCGTTGCCGACGACGTCGTGCGCCGCGTGCGCGGCGACGTGCCCGGCGCTGTGCAGGGCCTCGCCGACGGCAGGAGCCGCAGCAGAGGCGGCGCCCATGACCTTGCCGCCGACGGCGCCGGCGAGCGACAGCGGCGCGTGCACGGCGCTGCCCAGGCCCGCGAGCCCAGCTACCTCGCCGGCCATCCCCATCGGCTTGGCAGCGCGCTGCAGGCCTTTACCGGCAGACTGCATAGCGCCGCCCAGGCCGCCGCCGACGTTGCCGCCGGCGCCGTGAAGCTCCTTACCCGCGCTGCGCGTCAGGCCCTCGGAGATACCACCGAGCGCGCCGCCGAGCGGGTTCATGAGGTTGCCGAGTGTGCTCTTGTGCGCGTAATGGTTACCAGCGGACTGCGCCACCTCACTGGCGACGCGTGAGCCGATACCCGCCGGCGTGAACTTACCGACGCCAGTGAGCTTCTTGCTGCCGAGCATGGCTCCGCCGGCCATCAGGTCCTGGCCGAAGCGTTGGAACACGCCGGGCCCGCCCTTGAAGGGATTTGCGGCGCCGCCGGCTCCGAACAGCGCCACCTTCTCGAGCCCCGGCAACACACCGCCGTGCGCCGCTGCGATTTTCTGGAGCTCGTCGAGAAACGCTTGGTGAATGATCGATTCCATCACAGCCTCGTTGTGGCCCCAGTACCAGACGACGCCTGTGCCCCGTTGGTGGGTAGTGTAGTGGCACTGCCGCGCCCGTCTTCAGTTTTCTCGGAGCCAACGGTACCAGGATTAGTGCCGTCCATCGAAGGTACATCACCGCGCTTGCCAGGCTCTGGTTGTGCGTCACGGTCCACATACGGAGAAATCAGCGACGCCGTCGCGAGCTTCGTATGCTTGCGCTTCTCCTCGAGTTTGCGTTTGAGCTCGTCGACGGTGATGGTCGAGATGGGCCCGAGCAGCTTCGGCCCCACCTTGTTGTAGTGGTCGAGGTAGGCCCCACGCGCATCGTCCTTCGAATCGAAGCCGAGCATGACCTTATCCTCGTCGTGGCCACGCCCGTCGAGGTTGCGCTGGTGCACGACGAAAGCATGCGGCGCGCTCTTGTTCGGGCCGACGTAGGCGTCGATCTCCTCGCCGTCTTTGCCCTCAGTGTTCTTGATGTAGCCGTACGGGTGCTTGAAAATTGTGCGCCACTTCTTGCCGTCTTTGTCGATGCCCTTACGCACCGAGCCTCGATCGTTCTCGATGGCGAGCGACAAGCCCTGGTGCACTACATGCCCGTGTAGCTTGTGCTCCGTCTTCAGAGCGCCGTGCTCTTTAGCCGCACCTTTGTACAGGTCGCCGAAGCCAAGTCGCTTGAGCTCATCGCCACCAATGCTGGTCACACCATTCATCGTGCGCGTGCCGCTCACAGTTCGCAGCGGCGCCTTCTTCGCAATGCGCGCAGCGCCCTGCAACCCCTGCTTGCCGGTGTTGACCACCCAATCCTTGGTGCCAGGGATAGGCGTCTTCAACAGATCCATGAGGCCTGCGTGCTTCTTGAAGAGCGTGCCTTCTTTGTCCTTCTTGAGCAGTGTCGACACGCTTAGTGAACGACGCCCGCTGCGCGCCTTAGAGATGGAGAGCCTACCCTTGGAGGCTGCAATCTTTTGCAACTCATCCAAGAAACTCTCGAGGAGAGCGAGGTCTGTGGCCATTACGCAGCTACGGAGCCAAGGCCGGGTGCCGAGCGAGGCATGGAGAGCGTGGCACGGCTCTCTGCCGGGCCCTTCAAGAAGCCGCGCACGCTGTTGGCTATTTCAGCGGCACGTCCACGGTTGCCAGCAGCGGCGATGTTGCCGACCTGCTTGATGCCTGGCACCTGCGCAGGGTTCACGCCCTTGCGCGTTGCCAGCGAGGTAAGGAGCTGCCCGATGTCACGCCCTGCCGCGATCTTCGAGAGCTCATCCTGAAACGCACGGAACATCAGGTCGTCCATGCCACTATTTGTACCATTACGGCACGGCTGAACGGAATCAACCGATGATTGCGCGGCCAATTCCTAGGCCTGCGAGGAAGTCCTTCACCGCATCCTGCTTCACCTTGCGGGTGTCACCCTTCTGCGCTGCGGTGGTTCCGCGCTTCAGCCCAACCACATCTTCGATCTCGGGGGTGACCAGACCGAAGAGGTTGTTGTACTGACCGAACGCGCGTGAGTGAAACCCTTCGATGCCCTGCACGACGAAGTTACCGTCGGGGCTTAGCTGCAGGTCGCGCGTGCCGAAGATGTCGACCATCGTGGCGATGGGCCGCCAGGTGTAGGCGCGGATGAACTCTTCGACGTCGAGCCCGGCGAGCTTGATGTGGCTGTACGTAGCCTGCAGAAACGCAGAAGCCTGCTCGATAGAAGCGCCGGCCAAAAGCTGATAGGCGACGGGCGCGTCCTTGCGCGCGTCGTTCGGATCGTCAGTCTCTGCAGCGGAGTTCAGCGCGTCCTGCGCTTGGTCGTTCGACCTGAAGACGTTGTGCGGGTCGGTGATAGCACCGGTTGCGAAGAACAGATCGTAAGCCTCGCCAATCTTGGACGGGTGCCAGATGTCGCCGTACCAGCCTGGCCGGATGTACTCCTCGGCGGGCAGGTCCACTACATCTTGCCTGAATCGTGGCACCTCTTCCTCGATGCGGAAGACACGGATGGTGACAAGGTGTGACTGCGCGTAGAAGTTGGTGGTCTTCCCCGTATAACTAGGCTTGGTGGCCACACCAGTCTGGCGCGGCTGGTCCGGGGTGATTCCGAGCTCGGCGATGACGTTCTTGTCGAGCAGGCGCGCGTCGACTTCAATACCCACCGGCACTCGAGCGCGCACACGCTGTGAAGCAGGGCGCGGCTTTTGTCCCGGTACAGAGTTGCTGAAGAGTAGGAGCGGCTTCGAGCTCGTCGAGTTCTCGATAGTCTTCGTCTCGCCGGCGGCGCGGTAAAGCTGGGTCACTTCCTGCACGCGCGTGATGCGACCAAGGTTTGGGCCGAGCGACTGCACCCGCGGCTGGTCAATAGAAGCCACATCGGTAGAGCGTGTCGCGTCGTCATCAAAGCGTTTGCTGACACTGACTTCGTCGATGTCCGTAGCGCCCAAGAACTCCACGCTCTCGTCAGGCTGGCGTGGGTAGCTGAGTACGACCTCGGTTGAACCGGACTGCTGGTTCACCGAGATCGTGACCTGCGTCGCATTACCGAGGAACGCGGTGCCTAGCAGCTTGTTGACGTCACGCGTCGGCTGTCCGATCTTCTGCAGCAGCTCGTTGTGCAGCGCCAGGATGTTGGCGTCGACGTACTTGTCGATAACCAGCGTGGGGAAGCCGAGCGCTAGATACGGGTTGAACCGACCGCTCACCACCATCTGACGCGAGGCGAAGCGGTACTTGAAGTAGAGAAAGTTGGCCGAGCGCTGAGCCAAGCCCACCTGCGGGACACGGTCCTTCACCACACCGCCGCGTGCGGCGAAGATGTTGAGCTCGCCCATCTTCTCGAACACCGGCAAGATGCCCGTGAAAAGCTCGTGTTCGAGCAGGTCGTTGGTGAGTAGTGCCTGCAGGTTAACCTGGCTCTTCTTCAAGCTCTTGGTCTTCGGCGCAAAGTAGAAGCGGTCGAAGAGCTCATCCTCTCCAAAGAACTCGTCGTTGGTCTTGAGCAGCAAGCGCGTCGGCTCTTCCATGAAAGCGCGACGGTAGTTGAGCCTGTTGTAATGCTCGGGGAAAATGACGTTGCAGCGCGGCGGCGCGCTGAACCACACGTCGGGACGCAGGATCTGTTGTACCAGCCGCGCCGGCGTGCGGTTCTTGCGTGAGTTCGTGACTACGCTGAGGTTCGCCACGCGTCGTAGCTTGTCGATGGCGTCGTCGATTGGGGTGATGCAAGCGGCAATGGACTTGTCGTTGTTAGGACTCCAGCGCGCCGTCAATGTAGCGGCCGTACCGATGCGCTGCTGCGCCGTGTTCAAGAGCGAGCTCGCCGACGGCACGGCTGGCTTCACCTTGCTCAGCTGCATGATCGTGCTCTTCAAAAACGTCTGCTGCTTCTTGAGGCGGGTGATGATTTGATCGCGCAGGTTCTTCTGCACACTGGTGCTGTTGGCGAACAGTGCCACATCACCACGGTTGGACGCCACATTCAGCTGCAGCTTGATGTCGGCGAGAGCATCGGCGACGCCTGTGGCGTTACGCACAATGAAGACCGTGTTCGGAGACTGGTCGAGGCGCTTGCGCACTTGGCCGCTCACCGTTCCCTCGGTACCAGGAATGTACTTGGGGCACGGCTGGGCGTAGGTTTCGTGGAAGATGATGCCCTGCAGCGCCGTGATGCTCTGCCGAATCGAGGTCTGCCCGCCCATACCACCGAGCAGGCGGTTCAAGAGCCCGCCGTAGCCTTGCAGCGCGAGCAGCCGCGACGCCGTCGGGTCGTCTTCTACCGCCACAATCATCTGGTTGATGTGCAGGCGGAGCTCGGCGAGCGTGAAGAAGATGTTCTGCCCGGCAATCTTCTTGTCGTAGTAGTAGCTGCCGCCAATCGACTCGAGCAGGTGAATGATGCCGCCGCCCAGGCCCTTCAGGTTGGGGAAGCTGATGCTCGGCGTACGCAGGACATTGGTGATGACCTCAGCCGAGCTCGACAAGAAGTCGGTGAAGAGGTTCGTCGAACCGCCGCTGAACAGCGCCTTGATGCCAGGGCCGAAGAGCCCAGTGTTGGTCCACTGGTAGGCGTAGTCCCAGTAGTTCGAAAGGTCAGCACACTGCAGCACCAGCGCGCGCTGGCTCGAGTCCTTGGTCCACTCGAACCCCAAGATCTCCCCCATGAAGAGAACCTTGTAGCGGGTGAGGTCCTCCTCCATGCTTTGCGTATCCCCGCCACTCTCGGTGTCAGTGGCGTTGCGTGTGTTGAGCACGTTCTGGTAGGCGGTCGGGTCACGCTGATCGGTGGCTGCAGTGCTTGCACGTTGAGCTGCCAGAAAGGGGCTCTCTTCCTCGTAGCCGTCGAGGAAGAAGACGTGCACCAACGTGCGCGGCAGCAAGCGCGTGCCTTCTGGCACGGGCGGTACTTGAATCGCGCCTAGCAGCGGGGCGTTCGGCAGGCCCTGGATTTGGATGCCGACGATGGGGACTTCAACCCCTTCAAGAAACATCCGAAGGCGAAGACGTTGGGCTCTGGCCGACATGTCACAGCAAGCTCAACAGGTTTATTGCGCCGCGGGTAGTGTCTAGGCACGGTACATTGAACGGATTGGTGTTTGTGCGGCCAATTCGACGTCCTGTTGCTGTGAGCGCGTTGCCGTCCGGGTTGATTGTCCCCGGAGCTGCAAGCATGGAGAAGGCGGTGATGGAGCCGCCGACGAACACGGACGCACCCGCGCCAGCGCCAGCAAAGCTGTCGGCAGCACCCACGCCGCCAAAGCCAGAGCCGAAGCCGGGCGACGGCTTGAGCAGACGCTCGAGGTCACTACGCTGGTCTTCCGCGCCAGCGAACGTGAAGTCGGAGGGCGGAAGGTAGCCAGGATCGCCGGTGACGCCGAGGCTCGAGCCAAAACCCAGACCGCCGTAGTCGCCGTACCCAGCTTTGCCGAAGCCCGGCCCGCCGTAGGGACTGTCGTAGCCGTAGGTAGGGTCGCCGAAGCCTGTGTCGAATGGGTTCTGCTGCGCGAGGTTCGAAGAGCGTGAGCCTGCGCCTGCGCTGAAGAGAACGCCGGCGCCGGCGTCTACACCAAGCTGCCCAGGTGTGAACGCGTTCGATGGAGGGGCCACGGCCGGCGCGAAGCCGTTGGCCGTGCGGCCTGCCTGCGATCCGTTGGAGCCGAAGGTGCCAGGGCCGGCGAACACACCGCTGGTAAAACCCGATCCGGCGCCGGCGCCCCAGCCAAAGCCGGCCCCGGCGCTGCCGCCAAAGCCGACGCCCGCGCGTGCGACAGCACCAAAGGTGGCCCCAGCTCCAATGCCTGACCCCATGCCTACGCCATTGCCGATACCTACGCCCGCACCGGCGCCGAAGCTAACGCCCATACCGAGCCCAGCGATTGCCGTGTAGTTGTTGATGTCGGCGCCGAAGCACGCCATCCAGCTGATGGCCTCCTTGAACAGGTCTTCGACTTCCAGAGCGCCGCGTACGCGCGGATCGAACACCTCGGGAAGCGTGCCATGCAAGTAGTCAGTGGTGATGTTGCCGTTTCCTGTGAACTCATCCTGGTTGTCGGCGATGAGCGAACGCAGTGGCTTGGAATGCAAGCGGTCGAAGACATCGAGGGCAGGAATGTCTTGTTGGTTCGACGTACGCAAGTAGTCGATGTACGCCTGCACTGAGCCAGGGAAGGCGATGGAGCGCGTGCCGCGCGTCAAAGTGTCCGCGAGCCTGCCACGCGAACCGAATTGAGCCGGGTTTGCGTTGCGGTTCACTTCATCGTCCCAGGCTGCGTACTGGCCCTGCACGTCCGACGCTGACCTGAAAGCCTGGGTGAGCTCTCCGTAGGCGTCGGCGTCGGTGAGCGTGACGTCGGGCGGCAGCTCCACCGAAGCATGCACTGGGAAGTTCGGGTCGCCGACGAACGAGACGTTGCGCGTGCTCGACACGAACATGCGCCAGGTGAGCATGATTTGAAACGGCTCGGTGCTCACCTTCACGGCTTGCGCCATGAGCATGTACCCCTCGACCACGTTGTCGTCGTAGAAAAGGTACGTGCGCGCGCCCTGCTCCACGCTCTTCGAACCGCGCAGCGTGTTCTCCCAGTTCGCCCACCACTCCGCTTCCCAGTTGAAGTCGTGGCTGTTGATGAGCACCGCCTGAATGTCCAAGAAGCGCGGCGCCTCACCGAAGAAGTAGATGAACGGCTCGCCGAACGTCTCGATGATCTGGTGCTTCTCCATGCGCGCTTCCTGCACGCTCTGAAGAATGAAGTTCGAGTAGGCACGCGACTCACCGGTGGCCGAGCTCGAGTCGATGAACGGGACCTCGCTGCCGTCGGCACGAATCACCTTGAGCGAAGCGTAGGTGTCTTCTTTGATCTCAAGGCCACGCAGTGGACGGCGCACGTTCGTCAAACCAGCGCGTCCGGGGCGCGACAGCGACGGGTCGTTGCGATCCTTCAAGCGCTTGTAGTTTGCTTCGAAGGGGTCGGTGGTGAGCTCAATGAAGACGGCCATTAAATCACCGTGTCCGTCTTGATGAGGAAGTCCTTCACGCTGCGCGGCGGCGGGGTGCCGGCGTAGGGCTCGCCCTGACTGATGGCAAAGGCGGTGGCCTTCACCATGATAGAGAGCAAGTCTTCCGGTACGATTTTGTCGCGCAGCATGAAGCGGTAGATGCGCCCATTCTTGCGCAGAGAAATCGGCACTTCGATGCGCTCGCCGAGCGCGCAGCCCGGCGGGATGCGGAGCTCGGTCACGTCTTGGAACAGCAGAGACTTGGCCATCAGGGTGTCTTTTCGGGGTCTGTCTTGCCGGTGTTGCCGGCGATCTCGGCGAGCTTGGCGCGCGCGGCCTCGTTGGACTTGACCATGGCTTCCAAATATCGGTTGCTCTCGCCGATCTTGTCGATGATCTTTTCCTCGGGGGACTGGTTGCTTTTCGCCTGCTCCTCGAGCTTCTTCTTTGTCTCGTCGGTAGCACCAGCCATGGCCCGCGACAGGATGGCGCCGCCCTGAATACCGCCGCCCTTCTTGCTGGCTGCTGCGATGGATTCTTCGAGGCTCTTGACGAAGTTCTCGTCGCCGCCCACGCCGAGTCGTGCGGCCAGAGCTGCGGCAGCGCCGGCAGCGTCCTTGCCCTTGAGGCCCTTGAGCTCGTCGGCCCCGAACTGCAGGCCCAGCTGCGACGCAATAGCTCCCGCCGCACCCATCTTTCGCTTCGAGCCCTCGATGGCCTGGCCGCGCATGATCATCTCAGATGCCTGACCTCCGACCTCCGTACCGGCCATCTGCGAGCCAAGCGCGCGCAAGCTCTTCACGTCCATGCCGGACATCTGGTTGTACAGGTCTCCGCCCTTAGCGGTCATCTTCTCGTAGATCGCCGCCTTCTCTTCCGGCGTCGACGCCTTGCTCATCTCCATGCCCAACGACTGCACTTCGAGCGCCATCTGCGCTGCCTGTACCGCACCCTGGCCGCCCTGCTTGGCCAGTTTCATCTTGGCGTCGTCAGTGAGCATGAGCGTGTCGACGACGGTGCCGCCGGCGCCACGACCGTCGCTGCCTGTGCGCACGCCCACGAGCTTGGCGATGCCGCCAGCACGCAGCGCCTGCATTTCTTGACGCGCGCTCTTACCAACCTGGCTTGCCAGCTGGTTGATGATCTCTTTGCGCTGCTCAGAAGCTGCGCCTTGCACCCCCTGCGCCTGGGCCAAGATGCTCTCCTTGGTGACAGCGTCGGGGTCGCCGCCCATCTCAGACACGGTCTTCTTGCGACGAGCGATGAGCTTGCCCCAGTCCGCGTTCGACATCTTGTCGACGCCACCCTTGGCGTTGGCGGTCTTCATGAGGTCGGCAGTCAGTCGTACCGACTCGAGCGCGCCGAGTCGGCCCTGCTCATCCTCGCTCAGCTTGTCGATACCACCACGCTCGGCGCCGGCGCCACGGATGTTCGAGATAGCGCTGAGCAGGCTTTCTTCAGAACCAGCGGCGCCCGAGAGCGCGTCGAACGCAACGCGGCGCATCTCAGGGTCGTCGAGCGCAGCGCCGGCGGCACGGGCGCGCTTGGCGTTGCCGTTCCACTCTTCGAGCATTTGGCCACCCAAACCGCCAAGCTTTTTACCCAGGAAACCACCAGCGGCCATGCCGGCTGCGCCGCCTAGAAAACCACCAGCAGCGCCGAGCGCGCTGCCGATCGCACCGGAAGCGCGGGCCATCCCGCTCTTACCAAGGCCGAGCATCGAACGACCCATCACCTCTTGGCGTTGAGCTTCCGTACGCAAGCTGCCGCCGCCCACCATGTCCGACAGACCAGGGACCTGGAAGGTCTCGCTCAAACGTCCGGACTTGATACCAATCTCGCCTTCCATCTGCTGCATGAACTCGGCCTGCTCACGCTGGTCCATGCCGCGGAACTTCTTCCCCATCGCCGTGTCTTTGCCAAAGTGGCGCTTGAATGCAGCCATGCGGTCCTCGCCGCCCAGACCGCTGAGCTCGTCAGCGTACGCGCGCTTGAGCTCGAGCGAGTTGCCCTTCACCAAGCCGGCCATCTCGTCGCTCATGCTGCCAGCGGTGCCAAGGCGTGCGGAGAACTGCAGGTCCTCCACGTGCTCTTTGTAACGAGATTGGCTGAAGTTCTCGCGGGGGCCACCCATCCCGGTCATGGCACCACCGCCCAGGTTGCGGATGAAGCCATTGCTGCCGGTCAGGCTGCCGCGCGCTGCCGCGCCTTCACGCCCGCCCATCATAGCCACGCGGTGCGCCTCGCGCACACCGGTGATGATGTGCTCCTCGTAGGTACCGGCGATGCGGTTGCCCCACTCAGAAATCTTGTCGGTGGCCACGTTCAAGATGTCCTGCCCGGCCTTGTTCATCTCGTTGTTGACCTTGTCGCGCGCAGCCTCGAGCTTGCGCTTCACACCTTCGATGCCCGAGTTCTGAGCGCGAAGACCATGCTCGCGCACCATCGAGTCGTCCTGCTGCGCCTCGCGCCGGTGCTGCATCATCTCCGGCATCTTCCGGACCATCTTCATCATCGAGTCCATCTCGTCGCGCCCCATGCCGAGCTGCCGCTGCATGAACAGCATTTCGCGGTCGCCCATCGAGTGAACGTCGATCCCCTTGCCCTGCGCCCAGCCCATCATCGCCATGGCCGGAGCCATGCCACCGAACTCTTCCATCACAGCACCACGCAGGCGCCCTTCGTTACGGATGAAGTTGGCGCGGCCCACACCAGCCAGGTTCTTGTGCGCGGCGTTGCGTGTGTCGTTCACGCTCATGCCGCCCGTGAGAAAGTCGTTGACTGAGCCTTGGTTGAGCTTCCCGTCCTTGCCGGCGAGCGAAGCCAGAAGCCAGCGGCCTTTGCTGGACTTCAAAAAGCTACCCGTCTGCATCATGTTCTGCTGCGCCATGGCAGCACGGCCTTCAGCCCCGGTTTGGCCCGTGGCTTGGAAGATGTCCTCTTCGCTCAGCGCGCCGACCTGCTGCGCGATGCCGACTTGCTCGATGGCTTTGATGCCGCCCATCGCGCCCTGTCTGCCGGTACCGCCGAACATGCGGCTGATCTGCGAGCCGGCGTTCATCATGCCGGTGACTTCGGTCGTAGCCAGACCGCCGCTCACTGACGCAGCACGGATCGCTCCGCTCACACCAGCCTGGTTACGGAAGACGCCCGACCCTTTCATGGAGGCCATCGTCTTTTGCGCCTCCTCGAGCGTCGTACCCATGTCCTCGGCGATGGCCTTCACCGACTTCATCATCTCGCGAAACTTCTCGGTGAACTCCTTGGAGTTGCGCACGCCGTCGGCGAGACCCATACGACCCATGTTCGACGCGAGACGACCGAGCTCGTTGAAGCTAGGCCCTAGCTCGGTGAGGCCACCCTCACCTGCCATGCTGCGCATGTTGCCGCCGATGGATCGAATATCACCTTCGGAGAAGCCACGACCGTGGCTAGCGCCAGGATTGAAGAACGAGTAGCCGTTGCGCATCGACTGGTTGAATTGCTGGCCCTGCTGCATGCCCTGCATGACCTGGTTGCCCATGTAGCTGATGGCGCCGATGCCAAGAGCCATACCGCCGCCTACTGCAGCACCAGTCAACGCAGCTCCACCAAACCCAGCACCTGCCCCCATCGCTCCGGCGCCGGCGCGCACGCCTATTGACATCGGGTCGAGCCCCATCATGCCAAGGCCGAGCATTGCCGCGGGAGCGCCGATAGCACTCGACGTGTTGAGCGCGCTGGCGGCCATACCTTCGCTCTGTCCACGCGTGTTCATCCCGCCGAAGTTGTAGCCGTTCGGTTGAATCATCCCCGCGTACTGCATCTGCTGCATGTGCTGCTGGGTGAAGGACCCATTCAGCTGGGCGATTTGTGCGGAGGAAAGCGGCATCTACTTCCCAAGATCCTAACACGTGGCACCAAGCAAAAAGCTCGGGGCATCGGAGATAAGAATGATGAAGGCGCTGGAAGCCCTCTCTTCGGAGAACCTCCTGCGAGATTGCTCCTCCTTCTTGGGCCAGCGCCTCGGCGTGCCCTTCGGCAAGGCACGTCATCGTGTCCCCCACACCCCCACCAGCAGGACTCGTCATCCTGTTGGTGGGGTGCCGCTTGCTGTGAAAGTCGACCAAGCTTCAAAACTAGCCATGCATCGAAACCAAACATCCATCATCTTCACGCCGGACCAGCTGCTACGAGCCGTCAAAGGCTGGTGCTGGGACTGCGGCGAGAGAGTGCCTGACTACATCGTGCAGAAAGAGGTTTGGAATGCAGCCTGGCCCGGCGACGATCGAATGGGTACTAAACGTCTCAAGCGTCTGAAGCAAGCAGCGACCAGGGTCTTTCCTGAACGCGCTCGCTCCATCGACAGCAACCTCGTGCACGTTCACGTCCACCTGTGCTTCCCCTGCTTGGAGAAGAGGCTGGGCAGGAAACTAGTCATCACCGACTTCACCACCAAGACCAGAGCGGGGAAGATCGTCAAGGAGAACGCTGGGATCTTCCTCGGCTTCATGTTGGGGCAGAAGGTAGAGCGTGCGAAAAAAGGCGAGGAAACCGGGGATAAGAAAGATGAAGGAGGATAGCAATGTCCCAACAATCAGGTGAGCTGGCGCCGTGCTGAGCGTAGCCAGCCTCATCGCCGCCGAGTGGTTAGTTGAATTCGCCATCGGCTGGCACAACGGTTTCATGCGGAAGTACCGCCAAGCGCAAAAGGAAGGACGACTCTGATGCTGACCCCCGTACGTGAGATGGCTGAGCCGGAGCGTCGCCGCCACCAACAGAACCTAGGCCTGGTCATTGTGACCCGGCGTTCCGATCCACCACTAACCGAGAAGAGAAAAAGAATGGACGAGACGGCACGACCCCAAACCCCTCGCGCTGGCATGAGCCGCGCTGCCCAGACCCTCGAGCGAATGACGGAGACGCCGACCTTCAAAGAGGTCGCGCTCCACGAGCTCCAGCGCGCGTCGGTCTACGTGCCGATGCTGTTTTCAGCAGGAATTGGGCTGCTTTGGCTCAACAAGCGCTTCTTCCTGAAGGTCATCTGACCGACGCCAGGCAGAGGCGGAGAAGGCACAAGACCAATCGGTCACGTGCCTTTTCGTAGCCCTGTGGCGGACATGTGGCGCCTCAATTGTGGTGATGAGCTGCCCACACCCCAAGATGAATTCCCTTGAACTTCGCTGAGAATTCCCCAAACTACGGACCAGGCAATCAAGCCTATCCGAAATGCAGGTGCACCATGGCCAAGCAGACCTTCTTCCAGATGGGTATGAACCCGCTCGGAAATGCCGAGGTGATGCTGGACGTGTGCCGTAAAGAGTATGAGAAAGCTGGTCGCGCTGCGGATGTCGAGGAGCTCAAGAGCATCTCGGTCCGTAACGCAGACGGCGCTCGTCTCGCGCTGCTCACCGTCTGGCACCTCCCGGAAGACATTCACGTCACCGACATCAAGCGCTACACCGTCGTAGCAATGCGCTTGGCGGTACGTGCGACCGATCGCCAGCGTGGTTCGCAGCTTCAGCTAGCCAGCTGACAGCAGCTGCAAAACACCTCCTTCGCACGGAATAAGAGAAGTGAAGGCACAGACGTGGGGTCTGTGCGAAGGAGGTTCCACATGTTGCTGTTCGAAGTACACGAAAGCGTGCGCCCAGGTTTCAACTTAGTCTTGGACGATGGTGAAGCAGGCGTGCCAATGGGCTACGACGACAAGGTCGGCGGTAAAACTTGGTTGCCGCTCGGCAACTCCGTCGAGCGGTGGCTGACTCATCCCGAAGATCAACGGGAAGAGTTCAAGCTGCTGCACGCGCATCTCGAAGAGAAGAACATCGGCTTCTGCCTGACGGGGCAGACCGCCGAAGAAGCAGCGCTAGAAAAAAGAGCGCTGGTGTTGATCGACGGCTGTACCGATCCCGAGGTAGGCGTCACCATCATCGCAGAGGCTTTCGGAAAGACCATGCCGGAGCTGGTGACGCACACACACGGCGATGGACATTCGAGGCAGCTCTACATCTTCAATCACGGCGACGCGCTGTTCATCAGCTGGTCTGCTGCGTCGTTGGAGGCGAGCCGCCCCAAACGTTTCATCGTTACCTGGGACGCGGAGAAGAAGCAGTTGTTGGAGACGTCCGTTGGCCGCCCGCGCCGGAACTCGAGGCCGACGAAGAAGCAGGAGAAGAAGCGCCAACAGCAGGCACCTGCGGTGGGTCAGGAGTTACGACCGGAATGACAGGCGGGTCGGTGGACGAGGGCTTTCCCTTGTCTGCCGATTCCTCTTTTTTCTTAGCCCTGGGCGCGCGTGGCTTGGTGAAGTCCTTGGCGATCGACTTCAGCAGACTGGTCACGGTCTTGGTACACCCGTCACACAGGCAGCCGTACTTGGCTTCGAACTTTTCGCCTGCGAGCTCGGCCACCAACTCGAGCTTCACCTCGACTGCTTTGTCGGTATACCAAACGCGCGTACAGCGCTCACACGCGTTCTGAACTACTGTCTTGCTCGGCATCGTGCTTCTCCGGATGGGTTTTCCACCAAAGGTAGGTCTTGAGAATCGCCTTCTCAGACTTGCTGAGTGGTTCATCGTTCTTGAGCTCCCGCTGGAAGTACTCGCCGAAGGCTGCGATGTCGGCGTCGACTACGGCTGCGATGAAGTCACCTTCCGTCGTAGTGAAAGAGCGATGGGCGTCGTCCTCTAAGTAAACGACGACTTTGTAATTCTCAGGTGTACCAGCCATAGACCCTGATGTACCATGCCTTCATGCGTACTGTCACGGTGGACGACGCTGATGAACTTGCCGAGCTGGACAAGCAGCTCTTCCCGAACAACTGCCTCAACGAGTTTACGTTGGCCAGGGAGATTGCCTTGGGCTCCGGCTGGTGCTTCGTCGAAGCCGGTGACATCGTCGCGTACATACTGTGCCGCGGAGACAGCTACCTCACCGACATTATGCGGCTCGGCGTGCTACCTGCGTACGAGGGGCGCGGCCTTGGTCGCTCGCTACTGCTGCGCGGCATGATGACGACGCCGCACACCATGCTCACGGTCGCCACTGACAACACCCGCGCCCTACGTCTCTACCACCACTTGGGCTTTGAGATCGTAGGGCGACTTCTCGGCGACAGCGCTTGGGTAATGGGCAAGGCCCAGCAGAACATGACCCGCTACTTCATCGGCTTGGACCGGTAGGTCCTGCCGTCGGGCGACTTCAAAACGGTCGATCCGTCACGAGCCCTGGTCTCTACCGCCAGCTGGTGCCCCGGCGTGCGAATCTTTCGCATACCACCGGGGGCCGACTCGTGGATGATGACCTTGCCGCCTTCAACCCGTCGAGCTTGCCTCGAGTCCGGTACTAGTCTCGCCATTGCTACTGTCCTTTCCGCCGAACACGACGTCGTCGTCGGCTGATTCTGTTTCGCCCTCGGGCGTGATGAGTGGATCGAAGGGCTCCGTCTGCGGCGCCGCCGAAGCGTGCTTCGCCTTCAGCTCCTCGAGCTCTTCGTTCACCTGCGTCAAGTACATCTTGATGTACCCAGGCCAGTGTACTCCACCAACCGAACGGTGCTGAAGGCTCGGCGCTTCGAGAGCGCTCAGCTTGGAAATGTTGTCGACGCCACCACGCACGAGGTCGTCGAGGATCAAGGAGATGGCACCGACGCGTGAGTCGAGGTGCTGGATCGAGTTGCCGAAGCCCTGCCAATTTGCGTTGTAGGCTTCGACGAGCTCGTTATGACCTTTGACCACCAGCTGCAGCTGCTGGTTGAGCTGCTGGATGTGCGGGTTTTTGTCCCCCGCGTCCAGGTCCTGCAGCCTTTTGATGTGGGTGGCTACCTTTGCCCTTTCCTTTTCCTGCTGACGGGCTAGAGCCTTTTTGACTTGGCTGGGGCGCGGGCGGTTCCTCTGTCCATTCCTGCTCATCGTTTCTCTCCGCTAGTACGTGGTTGAACTTCGACATCTCGAGCTCGCGGTTCTTCGCAAGCCTCTGAAGCTTCATCACCACGTCGATGATGACGTCTTCAGGTACGGTACTCTCATTCCGCGTAAGCTCCTCACATTCGAGGCGCCGCTGCGGGTCTTCTTCGCCCTCAGGCGGCAGCAGGTACTCGTGCGCCAATCCGATCAGCGCGAGGATTGCGGTCCGTTCGTAGGCGAGCTTTCTGTATTCGGAGTTCATGCGACTAGGAAGGCGTAGAACCTGGACAGGAGGTCGGCACCGGCCGAGGTATCCTTGATTATGTTCCGAAGGGGGTAGATGTGTCGAGCCCGCCGGGCCCGGGTCCGCTCCAGAGCCTGGCTGCCCTTCCACGTCGCTTTGTCCACTTGAGCCAAGGAAATCGAGCGGATGTCCTCCTTGGCGTGCTTCAGGTAGATGTCGGCGTTGTAGTCGCAGAGCCGGTAGTACCGGTAGATTACCTCCGCCCACTTGCGCATAGGCAGGTTGAAGAACAGCTCCCCGATGACATCCTCGTGCCTCCACATCGTGCCACAGGCGGGGCACACGATCCCCTGCGAGTTGTTGTACTGGTCGAGCAGCAGCGCCTGGCACTGGTTCTTGCCAAGGCGTGAGCCCGGGCACAGGTAGAGCTTGTCGTCGCCACCACCATGCAGCTTGGCGCCACTTCCCCAGAAGCTCATCACCCCGGGCGTTGGGTTCGACGTCGACCGCTGCTTGCCGAACAGGATTTCGATCTTGAACTTGGCCTTGACCTCTTTGTCCGCCAGCAGCTTGGCGAGCACGGTCGCCTGCTTGGCAAAGCGTTCAGCCTCCTCGTTCGTGAGGATGATCTCGCCGTCACGCACGTCGTCGTAACGAATCGCTCCTTCATGCTGCTCGGTCATCCGCGTTGCCTTGTCTGTGCCATGACGGGCGAGCCAGCTGACTGCGAGCCCTTGCCCCTGGCGTTCACACCACCACGCACGTCACCTTCCTTGTAGCCAGGTAGCAACTGCCGGGTGAGCTCGACGCGCGCGGGCTGCGACGACGACATGATGGTGGCCACGATGTTCTGGTACTGCGCGGCCAGGTCTGGGCTCTGGAAGATGAGTCGCCAGACGTAGCGAATTTTGTCGCCGTGGATGATGTACTTCTTGGAGATGTCCAGCGTCCACGGGTTACCGGGCTTCTCCGACGTGGTGAGCAGCTGGTAGATGACCGGAGCGAAGAACGCCCAGCGGTCCTGGTGGCTACGCCCGGAGATGCGCAGCTGCTTGGCCCCCTCCAGCTCCTCGAGAACCTCGAAGCCACACTTCTGCATGAGCGCAGCGTAAACGTTAGCCTTGGTGATCGGTGCTGCGTTTGGCATTGCCTTCTCGAATGGGGGTGCAGATGATGAACGCTTTGGTGTCTTCGAAGTAGAGGTCCAGCACGGACGAGAAGAAAACCTTCTTTTTATCGTCGAGCAAGTACGACTCACCGTTGGTGAGCATCGCCTCGATAGAATCGTTGTTCCATGGGATGATGTAGTCGATGTAGTTGCGCCGGTTGATGGTGCCGAAAGTAACGTTCAGCGTACCGCTCGAGCCGTTCTCAGTGACGAGATGAAGCTTCCCAGACTTGCGGGTCTGCAAAAAGTTCTTGAGGATGTCCAAGTCGGTGACGCGCACCTCAACCTGGTTGGCGCTGGTCATCGCTTCTTCGATGGCTTCGATCGCTTCCTCCGGCGACTTGAACCCATCACCCTCAGGTACCACCACGCCTGGCAGCTTCCACTTCTTGAGCTCCTGCAGCATGGTCTCGTCGAGAGCTCCAGACTGCGTGACAGCGCGCGCTAGTTCACTCATGATTTTGGTCTTTCCTTCAGGAAGGGGATGGTGATCTTGTAGGAGCGCACCGTATCCGGCAAGGCGGCGCGCCGGCCGTACCCAGCGCACAGGAACAATGCCTCGTCCGGAAGCTCGGGATCGGCCAAGAACGACAGGCCGTAGCACTCCTCCTTGGCCAGCACTACGTTCGTCGTCCGCGCGTGCCAGGGGAAGAAGAGAGAGTTCGGCCCGCCGGCGAACGCGATGGGGTTCATCCCATCCATATGCGCCTTGGCGAAGAGCTGGCCCACAGCCGCCGCCGCGTTGGTCTCTGTGAGAAGCCGAAGCTCTTCCAGCTGCGAGTTACGGATCACAGCGAACGGCATCAGCGTGGCCAGGTCTATCTCGAGCTCGGTCTCCGCTTCATCATCACGACGGAAGCGACGGTACGTGATCTTGTCCTTGCTCAGAACAATCTCCTGCACCCGCGGGCGCTCGAGGATGCCGGCTACGACCTTCAAGAAACCAGGAACGCCGGTAGCCGGCGGTACGGGGATCTCTTTCGTCTCTTCGATGTAAGCTGGCATCAGACTTGCTCCGCGTCGTACTTGACCTGTTCCTCGGCGGCTAGTAGCTGCTCAAAGAGCTGCGTTGCCACAGCGGACAGGCTAGTGCTGTGCCGCTCCACGTAGTCGTGCATCTTCTGCTCGAGCGCTTCAGACACTCTAAGGTGAATCCGCCCGGCCTTCTTCTTGGCGCGGACCTTCTTGGGTTTTGACATCGGTCTCCACGTACTTTAGGCCATCGAGGTACTCGAAGATGCCCTTGATGTTGGGGAACTTACCGGACAAGTACTGCACCACCGCGTCGCCAGCGCGGTCGAGTATCTCATCGGTGAGCGGCTGCCCTACGAAGATAGGCGAGATGTGCTCACCGATTTCCTTGATGAGCTGCCCGTTCATGCCAATCCACGTGGGCAGCCACATGTAGTTGAGGCTGACCTCACCGGGACCTGTGCGTTGAACGAGCTTCACAACGTGACCTCGACCTCTCCCTCTTCGAGAATGAAGAGCACGTCGCTGGCGCGGATCATGACCTCGTTGTCTTCGAGCAGCATGGCAAAGGCGTGGCCCTGCTTGGTTTCGCTCGCGCCCTTGAAGAACGGGAAGCGGTCACCCGGCTTCACCTCGGACGGCACGAGGTACTCGCGCTTGAGCTTCTTGCTGTAGAAGCGACGGCCAGGCCCCACCTCTTTGCATACGGCAAAGCGAATGGGGTCAGGCCCTACTTTGATGATGCCGCCTTTCGTAGTCTTCGGCGCAGGCTCGACTACGGCCACCATCCAATCGCTCCAGAGCTCGATCTTCATAGCGAAGGTGCAGCTCCGCCGAGGACGTCGACCGTGTCGTCCTTCGGGATGTTCACCGGCGCGCTGTCCTTCTGGAACTCGGCGACGCCAGCGGCGAGCCAGTCGGTCATGGGCTTGAGCGTGGAGCACCAGGCGACGGTGTCGCTCGGCGCGTAGTGTTGGCCGCCGACCTCGAAGAACATGGCCACCGTGGGGCGGCCTTGCTCGTCGTTGTAGTTGACGAAGATCACCTTGCCCTCCACGACGTGCATGACCTTCTGCGAAGGCCCAACGGATGCGCCGGTGGCGTCGCGCGCCGTGCGTACACCTTGCATACGAGCCGCGAGTGGATTGTTCTGATTACCTAGAGACATTTGCTTTGTCCTTCCTGAATTTCTCGATCTTCGCTTGCAGCTGTTCCTTGGTGATCCAGCTGCCAAATTCGTTCCACTCGCGGGGGTAGTAGAACCGCTCCGCGTGGGTCTTGAGCAAGAGCTCCACCTTGATGAGGAGCCAACCGCCGGTATCACTCGACGGTCGTACTTCCGTATCGTGAGAACTGAGCCAGTGCTCGATGGTCTGTAAGTCCGACCAGCGCCCAGTGGCTGGGTGCTCGTAGCGCCAATAACCACCGGCCATGGGCTTGGCTTTGGCGTAGAGCACTTCGCCGAATGCATCGGCCAGGGTGTCGAGACCGTGGCGCAAGCCCACGCTCTTCGGCACTACATGATCATCGCTCTCGGCGAGTTTGCTCTTGCGTGTGGAGTCACGCAGGTCCAGCACACGGTCGGGCACCGAGTTGGCCTTGATGTAAGCCACCGGGTCCGTGCGCAGTAGATGCAGCAGCTGTGGCTCAAGCCGCGCTGGTAGCAGGCCCTTACGATCCGTTCGCTTGATGACCAAACCTACATGGGGGTCGACTAGCTGAAGACGAAGCGACGCTTCCGTCATCATTTTGGCGAAGCTCCAGTCGCTGAACGCCACAGTAATACTGCTGGCGGTGATCTCACCTTCGTAATGCTCACCCACGCGCTTGTACGTGAGCTCCACGTCATTCGACATCGTTTGCCTTTCGATAGCTGTGCGGCTTGGTGATGCGATAGATGGCCGCACCCTGTGGACTCGCACCAAAGTGAAACTTGGTTCCGTCTGGCAGCTCGAGCTCGTCCAAGAAGTAGCGCGTCATGCCCCGATACTCCTTGCCCTTCACCTTCAGGCCGAGCGCCGTCAGCATAGGAACGATGACGTCGGCACAGCACACACGCTCCTCAGGGATGCCAAGACCGTTCAACGCAGCGAATGCCTCCTGCACCGTCACATCGTAGATGTCGAGCTCGCCGAGCGCTGCTGCACTGATCTGCGGTGTAAGAAAACCTGTGGCTACGCCACCACACGAGAAGCACGTGTACTTGTTGGGCCAGTACTCGCTGCGCTGACCAACGAGCTGGTCCACTTCGGACATCTCGCCGACTACGTTCAGCGCCTTCTTGCAGTCAGTGCAGACAATCGAGATCATATTTGACCGGCGTCTTCTTCACCTTCGGTGTTGCCACCCACGAGGCTGCGTGGGTCCACCAGGCCCGCGCCTTTGATGACAGGGTTGCCGAAACTGTCGGCCTCGACATGCGGAGCCGTCTTGAGCGGTGAGCGCGCCATGATGTTCGGCACAGGCATGGCCGGCCCCGAGTTGGTGATGCGAGACACCACCTGGCGAAGCTCTGCCGGACTCGCGGTGGTAGTGTCGCCGATGGCGCTAGCCAACTTGCTTTCGGCTTGAGCCAGCTGTTGTTCGATAGCATGCAGCTGAGCTTGATCTTCTCCGGTGTAGTCCCCTCCGAATGGCACGACGTCATCGCCGCCACCACCATCAGAGAAGTCCACCGGCGAGAACGATCGCTTCTGCAATCCTTCTGACTGAGCGCGCTCCATCTGGCTGAACGCCCCGTCCTCTGGCTCCGACTGCGCCTGAATTGAGGGTGGGGGAGAGGGTGCCCCATCCACCGAAGCCTGCACGCGCGCGGTCGCTGCCTGAGCTGCAGGGCTGCCACTGTTCATGAAGACGGCGGTCAGCTCAGCGATGACGTCGTCAGCCACAGTGGCGCGTACCTCCTTGCCCGTAGGTAGCAAAAGCGTGAGGTAGCTGTACGTCTCACCCGTTTGGAACGAGAGAGCTTGGGCAATGCCCACGATTTGAACGAGCATCAACCAACTCCCGGCGGCGTCTTCTGCCGTACTGCTTCAGCCTCAGCTTTGCGCTGAACGCTAACGAGCTTCGAACCGACGTCAGCCAGCACCACCAGGTGGCGGCCTTGCCGATCCATGTTCACGAGCACGTGGCAGTGAGCCCACTGCTCGCCGATGTATGCCTTGCCTTCCGGCTTCTGCGGTAGATACGCCATGCAGTCTGGCCCGCAGATGCGCGCCTGGTCGCGGTAGCAGCTAGCGCCTTTTATAGGTCCGTCGCTACCTTCCAGAGCTACTTCTTCAGCTTGCTGCACCATCACTCTTCTCCTTGGTTTGTAAAGCCTTGCCCTCGCTCTGCTTCGTGCGCTCGAGAATCACGGCCGTGAGGATGGAATGGCCGATGACTGCGAGGTAGCGCGCGAACTTCTTGCGGTCGAGCGTGCCCGCCAAGTTGTCGATGTTGCCTTCCAAAAAGCCCCACTTCAACATGAAGCGTAGGTAAGGCAGACCGAGCTCGCCGGCGAGCAGCCGGCGCACATCGTTCATCATCTCGACGAGCATCGAAGCGTTGCCGAACGTGAACTCGTGTTGGATGGGAACGATCAACAGCTCGTCGTCCTTGCCTTCCCAGTGGCAGCCACGGCAGCGTGCAGTACTGCCAGCCAACACCGAGAAGTCGACGCTGGCGCTGCCACACTGCGGACAAAACTTGACGGTGTCGTTGGTCACAGATGGCCGCCAATCTTCTTCGTGATTCTTCGTGTCGATGCCAATTCTTCCTCCGCGCTACGCGCTACGTGCCGCGTCTTGAGCTTGCTCTTGACCTGCTTCTGCATCACGGGTGCGATCGACATCGGACCGCGTGCCACCTCGTCCATGAGGTGCTTGATGTGTTGGTTCCTGTCGCTCTTCTGGATGCGCGACAGGTACGGCATGAGCGTGTCGCGATAGACCTTGAGCGCCTCGTCGGCGGCGTCCTTGTTGATGGTTGCCTGAATGATGGCGCGCGTGCGCGTGTACTCGACTTGGTCGCGGCGTAAGAGGAGTGCCTGTAGAACGTACGCTTGTACGGACCCCCGAGGAGGCGGCCTCCTCAGCGTCGCAAGCATCAGATTCGCTTGCGCCCAACCCTCGGGGGTATCTAGCCATTTCCCAGGGCCTCGGCTTTGAACAGGTGGCGTACTCGAAGGTCGAACCAAAACCAGTTCACCACCAAGCTTCCAATCATGTGGAAGTTGAACTTGGCCACCAACCTGTACTTCTTCCAGAAGAGGTCGTTGTCCCAGTTCCCGTTGGCGTCATAGATGTCAGGTAACTGACGCTTGTTGATCGCCTTCATCGAAACCGAGAGGCCCATGATGGTGTAGCGGTCGGTGATGTAGCGCTCCATGCCAGCGTTCATCGGCTTGAGATTCTCCATCTCCTCGCCGAGCAGTCGCTTGATAATGAGGTCCTCGTCGCCGCCGTACGATTGAAACTCCGGCTCAAATTTGCCTGGGATGATCGGCACAGTCTGCGTCACACGTCCGTTGATGACCAGGTCGCTCAGGTCCAGGGGCGCGAGCCGCGCTTCGATGATCTTTTTTTGGTCTTCGTTGTTGAGCAGATCCTTGTAGATGGCGTTGCGCAGACGAGTGATGTCGAACTCGTCCATCTCGTCCAGGAGGTTCTTCTTTTCCTCGCCCGACATCGCAGCCTTCGTAACGCCAGCGCCCTGCCCTGCGACGCCGCGCTGCGCCTCTTCCGCAATGCGCTGGTCCTCACCGACGAGACCACGCTCGGCGCGGTCTCGTTCCGCGTTGAACTTCTCGAGCGCAGCGAGTCCTGCAGCTGTCTCCGCGCTGACCTGAGGCACGTTCTGCTGCGTCTTGGCACCACCAACCTGACGCGCACCAGGTTGCATGCGCTGTTGGAAATGCTGCGGTGCAATGAATTGGCCGCTGCGAAGCACACCGTACTTCACCGCCATCTCAGGCTGGTTCATGGCGACCATGTCACCTTGCCCCTGGCGGAAGGCTGGGTCTTGGCGCGCGGTAGCGGGCAGCATGTCACCTGGAGCCAAGCCGCTTGGCATGGCGGGTCCGCCCGCACGCTGCTGTTGCGGAGGCGGCACCAAGTGCTCGACGCCCGACACGATGCCCGCCGGCGCTGGCAGCCCAGCAGGCCGACCGAGCGCTGGCTCCGACGGCACCATGGCAGGGTCGAAGGAAGGCTGCGGCAGAGGGCGCATCGCCGCCGCCTGCGCCGCCATGGTCAGCCCGCCGACGGCTTCGCTGTCGAGCCGCGGGATGGACATGTCGGGACCACCGGCGACAGGGTCGGTGTAGCGCGGGATCGGCGCCGGCCGGCGCCGCTCAGCAGCGCCAGCGGCGTACCGCAGCGCAGCTGGGTCGGAGATGCCAGGGTGTACGAAAGGCTGCGGAGCTGTGGGGTCGCCGCCGAGCCGCGTGGGATTTGACGGGTCCCTGCGCGTCGTCGTGGAGGGTATCCCCGGACCGCCAGGTGACTCGATTATGGTGCCGCTACCGCCGTCTTCACGCTTCGCCATGCATCTCCATTCTTGGCGTACACTTGGCGTACACCAAAACAAGTAGCTAGAAAAAAGGCCTCGGTCAAGCCGGGGCAGAGTCTGAGACCAGCGCTGCCAGCAATTCCGTGGGGGAAATGCCGACAGGAACCTCGCCCAGCTGGGCCAGGACCAAGCCGGTGAGCCGCGAAACCGGACGCCACGGCTCCCATGGATCCACACGCAGCAGCAGGTGGGCGAGCTGCACACGCGTCTCGCCGAGCTCCACGCTGTGGTTGGGGATGAGCAGCTGCGACAGCGACTTGCCCTGCAGTAGCAGCAACGCGGTGGTGCGCTCGAGCACGAGCTCGGGGATGTCGACGCGCATCCACGAGATCCACTTGCCCTGCACGTTGGAGCGCAGCGCCGTCGTCTGCATGAAGTCGAATGAAGCGACCGGGTTGGGCCAGTCGCTTCGTCTCCAGATTACTTGTCCGGGACTTTTGAAAAGCCCTTCGGTGGTGGTGGGAGCGGTGGCTCCGGAGCCTTGATAATCCTGAGCGAGTACCTCTTGCATCGTGGACACTTTCCGAACTCTGAATCGCTGGGCGACGGCGGCACCATGTCGCCAGGCTTCAGCCCCGCGGAGAGTCCTTGTTCGAAGACACGGGTGCCGCCGCATGGATGCGTGCCAACGTGCGTACATGCGGCGGTGTAGCTTCCGTAGAGGGGGTGGGTTGGCATGACTTTTCTTTCGCGCGGTGCTCTTCCATCTTCAAGATTTCCTCGAGCACCTGCCGTTTCGACGGTTCACCAGCTGGCCCCTCGGGGAAAGAGAACTTGCCCTCGACCAGAGAGATTCGAATCGACTCCCTAGCAATGACGAGCAGGTACTTGAGCTCGCGCTCGAGGCGTTCATGGAAGTGCTGCGCCATCGTGTGGCAGCTCTCGCACAAGAACACCTCAGCGAAAAACTTACCGGCGCCAGGCGCTACGTCGGCTTTGCAATTCAGACAGGGCAGGTTCATCCGGTTTGTTGCACCTTGTCAGAGGTGCGTTCCCAAAGAGTAGACCACGCATCATCACGCTCTTCGGCCTCGGCGGGTACATAAATGATGCGCTTGATGAGCCTCCAGGGAATTACCAGGGCGCAGCTGTCCTTGTTCACTAGCGACAGAACCGAGCTGTCGGCGAGCGCGTTGGCCAGCGCCTTCCTCAGATCGGCAGCGCGCACGTTCAAGAATTGGAAGAAGTCCCCCTCTTCCGTCTCGATAGCAACGTCTTGTACTTCAGTCATCACGGGCTTTCGCTAAGCGCTCGATCAGGTCGCGCTTGATTTCTTCAGCATCGAGCCTATCAAATGTCTGTCCAACCAATTGGCGAGCGACGGCAGACAGATGAGAAGTCGGTGCTACTGCACCAACGACAAGTTTCCCGACGTCTAGCTTTACTACATCGCTTTCCTGCACACCTTGGTGGACGAAGTCCGCCTTCGGCAGCGACGTTTCAATGCGTTGCTCCTGCCTGGCGGCGATGATCTCGACAAGCTTCTCCGGGATCTCACCGTGATTCAGCAGAATAAATTCGACGAGCGTGTCGAACGCCACGCACAGAGTCTTGAGCTGCTCGTCTGCTTCGTCTGCACTCTTCTTGTGCAAGGCCCTAGCGTCGACTAAATCCTGCTCTGCCTTACGCGCCCACGTTTGAGCATCTTTCTCACGCTGCTGTGCACGTTGCAACAGCGTGTTGTTCGTCTGCTCTCGAATCCTGGCGGCACTATCTCTACTTGAAGAACTCATCGAGCTCCGTCCAGCCCACAAGTGCAGCTGGATCTCTGGTTACGAGGATGCTGGTCGGCTTCTTGGCGCGTACGGCCAGCAGACTGGTGACGTCCGACTTAGCAATGGCACGAGACACCAACGACAGTGGAGCGCGCAGCTCAGGCGGCCACTTCTTTGGGAAGTTGACACCAGGCGGAAGCGGGGCGTCTTGTTCCTGCCACTGCACCCACACAAAGCTTCGCACCACGCCGTTCTTCTGTTCGATCATTCGGAGCCAGGCGTTCAGGCCGATGGCCTTGTCCTGGTTCACCGTACCGTCAGAGTTCAGCGTACCCTGACGCGCGAACTCGATGATGGTTTCGTATTCGCCTTGTTCTAGTTGTAGTGGGAATCCCATGTGGTTACCTTCGCTGCAGCAGCTGCTCTTCAGTATAGCCGGCCAAGGCGTCGAGGATGCTGGACGGGGGCTCCTTGCCCTCTATGTAGTTGCGGATGGCGCGCGTACGCACCTTGGAAGAGATGCCGTACCTGATGAGGTACTTGTTCAAGCGCACGAGGTACGCCGGCGCCCACCACTGGCCTTCCGACCTGAGGCCGATGTTGCGCTCCTCGCCAATCCCAAGTGCTCTGAAGAACGGGGCCTCCTTGCCTGCGCTCAGAAGCCCAGACCGTTCAATAGACTCACGCTCCTCCGCTAGTTTGCGCTCCTGCTCCTTACGCTTCCACCGTTTAGCTACGGTCATCTCACGTCGATGGTTGGCGTAGAAACGGCGGAACGTCCTTCTGGTCTTCATCATACGGACGGATCTTCCCAGTGAACACGTCGACCATCCTATCGACGTTCATGGCAAGGTCGTGGAGCGACCCGCTATTGTCGATGATGTAGTCGAACTGGTCATCGCCGTAGCCAGACAGTTGCGTCTCGCTGGCGTGCTGCTTGTCGACCGCTGTGTTGAACTTCGTCCAGCTGAAACGACGCACGCGCACCATCTTGCCGCCGGCGTCTTTGATGGCCTTGTACTCATTGAAAAAGCGCACGTCGGAGAAGACCACGCCCTTCAACGGCTTCGGCCAATTCTCAACAGCCTCGAACTCACCCTGCGGGTACTGCTGCACGAGCGGTATCAGCCCATCCTTGGCGGTGTACGCCATGGACTTATCCTTGAGCAGCTCGTGGGCAATGCGCAAGCCGTAGTTGATCCAGACGTCGCCGTAACAGTCGCGGCCCCACTGCGTGCCGAGCTGCTGCAGAGCATGACGCGGCGTGAGCCAGCCCCAGCTTTCGTAGTTGTTGATTTCTTCGCGAAGCTTTTTGAGATCGAACTCCGACATCGGCTTCAAGTCGGTGGCTGGTAAGTTGGTACCAGCTGGAGGACCGTTCAACCGCCTGTCTAACTCTTGGCTCAGCTCGTTGTACTTATTACGATTGGCTGCGCCGTGCTCATGCCCACGCGGATAGCGTTTGTCTGGCGCGTTGCGGCTGTCGCTCGGACCCCACAGCTGGTCGTCGCTGAAGTCGAAGACCTCGCGGCAGATACGCTTCAACGGGTCGGCCAGGCCGATGCGGACGAAGCCGTGCTTGCTGATAAGCACCTCGGCAGTAGCGTCCTTGCCAGCGCCGATGGTCTGCCTCGAGCCAGCTTCATCACGATGTAACCCTGTGATACCTACGATCATAAAACTCCTCGCTTCTCGAGCACCTCTTTCACGAAGGCTCGAGCGTAATCTTTTGTACAACCACGCGTTCCCTGACGCAGCACACCGGCTACGTCGTACAACTTCTCGTGCTCCCCGTCTGCCCACTTTGCCACAAGCTTGAAGGCGTTGCCCTGCCCGGTGGGCGCGATGCGCACCTCGGCCTTGGTGGCAATCTTCAACCAGGGTAGCCAGGCTGCGAACCTTCGTCGCAATTGTTGCAGCACCTGCTCTTGGTAGGGCATATTGGACACGTGGACCAAGAGTACATCCATGGCTCCTACTTCATCCATGAAGAACTACTTCGGCGTTGCGCTACGCTCACCGACCGCGTCACACAGATGTTCCGGAAGGACAAGCGCATCTACCCGACGCTGCTCATCTGGCCCTCCGACTCAGTGAAAGCTGTCGACGGCACGCAATTCACCGGAGTTATCTTCACCGAGCTCTCTGAAGACCCGACTCTGCGCAAGGAGGAGATCAAGAACTCCATCCTCAGCACCGCCGCTTTCGCCGCGCTCGTCACTGAGCAGCTCGAGACCGACATCCGCATGATCTTCGAGAGCGGACACGGTACGAGGACCTGGAGACTCCCCATCAGAAACCACGGGGACATCCAGATCCTCGGCCGTGCCGTGCAGCGCGACAACGCCGAGAGCATCGGCGTGTTGTGGAAAGCGAACTAACCTTCGGGATTCGCCTGCGTCGTACGAGCCAGGCGCAGTTGCTCCTGCTCTTCTTCACTGAGGTCGTTCTCGTCCTGCGAGCCATTCGCCGGCGGCTCTGCCGGGGCAGGTGGGCTGGCCTTGGCCCTTGTGCCCTTCTTCGATCCCTTCTTGCGACCCGCCGGCGCTGTGGCGGAGGCAGGCGCATCGTCACTGAGGCGTGGCGCCATGATTTCTTGGTCGATGATTCTGACCGCTCGAGTCATGGCGCCCGTGGCTACACCCACGTCATGCTCGAGCTGTGCTTTTGGGAAGAGACGCTTCGCAGTCTCCATCGCCTTGAGCGCCTCGGCAGCGGTGCTGATGACCTGGCCCATCTCCAGCACGACGTTGCTCTTCGGTGCGGGGTGCGCGCTCTTCAGCGGGTTCCCTTTGACTACCGCATCTTTCTTTTGATCTTCTACGACCTCCGGAGTTGAGCCGCCTTGGTCGCCCTCCGCTGAAGCCGCCGGCTTCGAGCGCCTCGTCTTCTTCGCAGCCTTCTTGGCCACTGCTTTCTTCGGAGCAGCGGCAGCCACAGGCTTGGCCGCTTTGGCTCGCGCAGCCTTGGGCTTCGTCGCCGCTTTCTTCGCGGCTTTCTTTGCCGCCTTCTTGGCAGCCTTCTTCGCGCGCGGCGCCTTGGTCTTCGGCGCATCCTCTACGCCGAAATGCTTTCGCACCATGGCGCGGGCCTTTTCCTTGTCGCCTTCGCTGAGCTCCTGCGTCTTACCGATAGCACGCATGGCGCCGACGGGGGCTTCGTACTCGCCGTTCTTGAGCTTCTGCTTGATGGTGTCGAGGGTGAATTTCTTGTAGTTGCTCATGTAGTTCCTGCTTTTTCTCTCAGCGTTCGCCGCGTTGGTACTACGGCCTCAAAATACTCGTAAAGTTTGTTGAACGTGCCCGGGTCGCTAGGTCTGCCAGTCTTCTCGTCGACGGGCAACATGCCGGCCGAAGTTTCAATGCAGTCGAGGAGCTCGCGCGTGTCGTAGTGCAGCTCTACCTTGCCATCGAGTGAAGGCATGATCGAGACGATGGGCACGAAGCCCAAGACCATCTTGTCCATCAAGAACCAGAGCAGGTCGCGGCCACCGCCTAGCTCATAGCCCTCGAAGTCATCCTCCGGTACGGGCACGTACGCCATACCGTCGACATCCCACTTGTAGTAGAAGAACCAGCTCTTGGTGTCACCGCCGGTGGCGGGAGCCGGGTCTACGGAGTTCATGGAGTAGATGAAGTGGTTCATGGTTGTATACTGGGGTGGTTCATCACAGAGGAGCAAGCATGCCGAACACATTGACGGGGAGCAAGCGTCTTGAAGTAGCCGACCTCATGAATTCGTCCGTCATCCTGTCGGAATACGACGAAGACAGCCAAAGGGAGTACTTCGGCAGCCTGGCGCACATGTACGTAGGGGCTAAGGTTGGAGACGAGAAGTTCAAAGAGATATGCCAAGGTCGCGCTGAAGCGCCGGCTGCCGCTGGTCACCTCTTCAGTACTTGCGGAGAGTGGGCGCAGTTCCTGCTCGAGCGCGCCGGCTACCGCGGGCCAATATTGAACCGTGATCTGTGGTACGCGGGGCAGAAAAGCCAAGCGTGGCAGGACGGTAAGAACATCGAGTACCTGTTCAGTCGTGCGCGCAAGGCCGGCGCATTCTCCGAGTACCTGTTGAGCAAACAAAAGAGCAAGCGACCGCAGTGCGGCGACATCTGCTACATCGCGGTTCAAGGCCAACCGTCGACGGAACACGTCTTCATGTTCGAAGGTAACGACCCGCTGGACGGTTCGACTTACGAACTGTGGACCAGCTTCGACGGTGGTCAAGGCGGCCTCACTACCCAGCACATCGCCGAGTGTCATCGAATGTTCAAGGACGGCATCCTGTACGGCGCCCACCAAGATGCGAACGGGCGCTGGTTGCCCGCAGGTGAAGGCAGGCCGCTCATCGGCTGGCTCAACATCGCGCTGCTCGAGTTCACAGCACCGGCAAACCTCATCGTGCCGTCGGCATAAGAGAGACAGCAACACGTCTGCGCGCAAGGGCTGTCGGTAACACGGCGGCCCTTTTCATTTCTGGAGGACACGATGAGTGATCTACGAGGAGCGACTATGGTTCGCTTCGGCCCATTCGACGCCATGGTTACGGCTGGGAAGCTGGAAGATAGCGATGCTGGCAAACCGGTCTGGAAGGTTTGGTGGCCAGTCGAAGACGAAAGTCAGGCCACCAAGCTGGCGGAAGGCATGACCAGAGAGGCTGCAGTGCAACTCGCACAGCGCACGGCGGAGCTCTGGCGCACAGCAGGACGTCCTACGTTAACCCCTGAGCTAGCCAAGAGCCTGATCGCTAAAGCCAATGAACTATGAAGAGGCGAAAGAGATCATCGACAAGCAGGGACGCCGCGTGCGTGGCGGCGTCGGCATTGTCTCGACGCACAACCCGACAGCCAAGAAGCTGAAGAACCAGACGTGGTTGCACTACGACAAGGACGGCCACTACACCCTCGCCTACTTCAACAAGCAGATCATCGAGTTCCATCCGAAGTACATGGTGTTCAACGACCACGACTACTTCAGCAGCTCGACGATGCAGCGCTTCAACGAGTACATGCCGCGTGGCTTTCACATCAGAGGTTGTACTTACCCTGCGTTCAAGCTGCAGCGACCGCTTGGTTTTATAACCACGCCGGTGGGTACCTACCCCTACCGAATGCCGTGCTCGTACACCTACGAAGGTGAATCGTTCGACCATGGTGGGCTATACGCCGATGCACGCACTGTGCTCATGAAGATCCCCAAGTACGTCGACGTCTACTTGGATGAACTATTGAAGAACAAGCCTTGTTTCATCGACGACGAGGAGACAACGCAACGTGCCTTCCAAGAACAGTTAGTAGGCCGCAACTTCGAGGAAGAGAAGTTCCGCATCAGCAGGCTCATAGGAACCAGCATCGAACAGGGGCGCACGTACAAGCACCTCGCTGTGTTGGCCGCAGAGAACTCCGGTACTTCGCTGGAAGGCTTGCGCATCGAAGGTATAGCTCGTGCGGTTGCTGACTACGGCGCCGTCATCTTCAAGACGCAGACTCCTGCTGGCCAGATGGAGTCGGCGCTTCGCTTCGCCATGAAGCTGCCGCCTATCAAAGAGCCGCAGATACGAAAAACCATTCGGTACTTAGTCATCGAGCACATCATAAACCTTCTCGGCTTCGACGTCGTGCAGTGGAACAGGAGAGAAAGATGAAAGTACTTCTAGGTGATCACGTCGTAATCCATCGCTATGTGGAGCTGCCGGACGTGTGTCCACGTTGTCGAGCCAAGATCGAGCCGGGGGAGATAGTCACCGGCTGGCAGCTGCGTCCGCGTTTCGAAAAGATGCGGTTGACCACGTTGAAAGACAAGAACAAGCTCACCGAACTGGCTGGCACCATCAACGCCGTGCGCTGGGGAGACAAGTGGTCGGTGCGTATACCACTGGACTACCGATGCAAGTGCAACCACATCTTGGCCTCTGCGCACAACCGTGCGTACGAGCTCGTCTCCATGAACATGCTCACTGCATTCAAGCTGCGCGGCTTGCTCTACGATTCGAACGCCGAAGATCCCCAGGTCCAGCGCAAGTGCTACGACGAAACGCAGGGCTATCACGGTGACTGCGTCGCCTGTAATATCGAGGCAGACATCGGCACCGAAGAGGTACCTCATCCTATTGACCTACGCGTGCACACCTGCGTAAGAAACCCAGAGCATGTCCAGCACGAACCGCGGTGAAGAATCGACAGAGAACTGGGAGACACCCTTCTGGACAGTACGCAGGCTGCTCGAAGAAGTGTGGTTCCCCGCCGGCGAGTGGCTCGAGCCCATGGCGGGTACCGGACGGCTCATCCAAGCAGTGAACGAGAATGGGCCGTCGGGCATTCGCTGGACAGCGTGCGAGCTACGCGCCGAGTGCGCGCCACGTCTGAAGAACCTACAGCTGGCCAAGGTTAGCTGCCCCGAAGACTTCATCCTCGATTTCAGCCCAAACCTCAACCGTGGGAAGAAGCCAATCGACGTCGACCCGCTGGTGTCGATGTACGACGTCGGCATCGCCAACCCAGCCTTCTCGCTCACCTTCGAGACGCTCAGCAAAATGCTGGTGTGCTGCGAGCACGTAGCGATCTTGCAGCGCGCCAACTGGCTGGGCAGCGGCGTGAACAACGGCAAGTACGACTTCCTCAGGAACTTCCACCCCGACGTCTACCAGCTGCCTGACCGCGTGAAGTTCTTGCTCGACGGCAAGTTCCCGCGACACCCACCAGGTACCAAGGATGCCAACGGCGTGAACATCGGCGGTCACCTCAAGTCGGGCGACTCCATCGAGTACGCCTGGTTCGTGTGGGGACCGAAGGCCACACGCCGACGTCTGAAAGGTCAAATCATGCAGCTAGCTGCAACACGCAAAGAAGAACGTACGTTCATGGAGGAGGCCATCGCAGCATGAAACCAGCGGTCAGACAGAAGGCACTGCTGTTCATCTCGAAGCACCCTGGCACGCGACACAAAGCGTTCCCCGCAGGGCATGCCTATCACTTCGATGCGCCAGAGCTGGGGCGCGCGCCGTTCCGTGCGTCGACCATCAACCAGCTCATCGCAGAAGGCTTCGTTACAGACAAAGGCCCAGTCACACTTACAGCGAAAGGTGAGCACGAGCTACACAAGCCACCCAACCTTTCGCCTGCGGTGAAAGGTCGCGTCATCTACAGCATGATCAGGCAAGGCACCCGTCGAAACTTCTCGCTACAAGCCACGCTACTGAATGGAAGTGGTCTTGAAGTGCACGGGGCTAAGTTCTACCCCACGTACGCAGACATCGTGGCGCACATCAGGAACATGCCGAAGCGTGACAAGCAGCGCGTGCTGCGCGAGCTCATCAAAGACCTGGCTGAGCAAGCGACGAAGAGGAGCGAAGATGTCCGAGCTGAAGAGTAGGAGGGGCATCCCGCTCATCTGGACGCACGTCGCAGTCGAGCTGCCGCACAGAGGTACGCTGACAGCTGAGCTCTACGTGAAGTGGTACACGCTGTACCTCGTAGACACTGACGGGCGTGCGTACCCGATCGACTTCTGGGACTTGGAGCCGTACGCACCGGAGGGTGAGTCGGCTTTCGTCGACCACGTGCCCAACCCTCGCGCAATCGAAGAGTACTGCGAGCAGCGCAGCATCAGCGTAGACCCGGTGTTCTTGGAGGTGGCACACGGGCGCTGGCTACTGGAAGTGAAGCAGCTCTATCAAGAACCCCAAGCCGCCACGCCAGAGCGCAGTCCGAGCAAGGCAGCACTATCCTCCGCTATCGATCGGCTTTACCAGCAGGTCGAAGGTCGCACGCCGCAACCTGGGGTTGTTTCGCACCACACAGCAATCTGCACGCGAGGCTGTTGCTGCCTGGCTTGTAACCTGCATTGTGATTGCGGCGCAGCGCGAGGGAAGCCCCACACGTCAGCATGCCGTTTGACGCATGAATGCCGGAAAGCGCACGAGGAAGTCAAAGAAACCTCATGAGCGAAGAACAACCAGACGTTGCCTTGGAGTCGCGTCTCGAATCATGGCAGGTGCGCTTCCGCTGTCCGTTCTCTGGCCGATGGGAGTGGAGCGACTTCTTCAAAGCTAGGCGTGCTGACGCGGCTGAAAAAGAAGCTCCGGCCGCACTGGCTAAATTGATTCGCGAAAGTGCAGAGCGCTGCGAGGCCGAGGCGCGCAAGTTCCTGAACATGGCCGCTAACCTGCGCACCCGCGCCCACCTAATCGAACACGGCGAAGAACCAGGGCCCAAAGCCATCCGGCGTCGACGCCGGTAAGTAGCGGCCAGACAGAACAGCAGGTACACTGGATAGCTCATGAAGCTGCTCACGAAGTACCACGCAGCAGGGCCTGCCATGTTCCCCCAAGTGTGGGAGCTGCTTCGCATGTACACGTTCGTGGTCAACGAAAAGATGAAGCGCCGCGGGTTGCCTCACAGGAGTCAGCTCGCGGTGATGGGCGCAATCTGCTCGCGCTTTCTTCTAGCCATGCGTTCGAGGATTATCGATGAGTACCAAACCGAAATGGCAGCCAGGACCATCCGAAACCACGGCGCTCCTCTCTCTGCCAAAGATAGAGCCGCTCTCACCGCCAACATTCCCGACATTCCAACAGCTGGTGGAAGCCGATCGCGTAAGCCAGCTGTCGACCTCATCTGTCCCGAAGAAGATGAACGACCTATTCGATGGCATTCTGGGAACCCTCGAACCATTACTGGCGGACTTCCAGGATCACCCGGAGAAGTACGGCGAAGAGACGCACGAGCTCCTCGGGCAGCTGACCCTTGGGAGCAAATCACTCGAGCAGCTCTCACCGAATGAACGCAGGCTCTTGAACCTGGCGACGTTCGACTTCTACCAAGCACCGAAGCCCAAGCCGCCGGAGGAGCCAGAGCCGCTGGTGAAAGAAGCTGAAGCCGAGGACGGCGAGGACACGCTCGACGAGCTCGAAGAAGAGGCCGTGGAAAGACTGGCCGCCAAAAACGGCGAAGGCCGGGGCCCAATCCCAGGGGTTGATGTCCCTGTGACCGAGCTCCCGGCCTACTGGTGGCTCAGCTGAGCCTTACGGCGCCGTGAAATCGCCTTCGTAGAAGATGGCGTAGTCGTGCACGTCATTGGGTGCAGCGTTCGGCGTGTAGCTGCCGTTCGGCAGGTCGGTAGTGGTCGGAGCCGCGAAGGTACCGTTGGTCACGACCGCGCCGTCCACGATCTCTTTGAGCGGCGAGACCAAGCCCGCACGCGTCTTGATCTTGCGGCGCAAGCCCACCGGAGCTGCGTAACCGATGGCAATGGTGCCGCCGGTGCCGTCGCCTGCCGGGAAGGCAAGGCTGATGATCTTGGACCAGTACTTCACCGACGTCGCCGTCGTTGCGGTCTGAGCCAGGGTCACCGTTTCCGTCTGCGGGTTGCCGTTCGGATCGAGGCCCGTGATGAGCACGTTGGCTGGCACGTCAGCAGCAGTGCCGCCGGCGGTCGTGAACACCAGCTGGCGCGGGGCGTCCGCGAAGCTGGACTGCACGAGCTGCGCACCTTGAATCGTCGTCGCCGCGCGCACCGAAGCCGTTGCCGGATAGACGAAGGCCGCGCCGATACCCACCGCGATGGTGGCGCCAGTACCGTCAGCAGCTGGGTACACCAGACTGACGATGGTCTTGTACGCCTTCACGCTGGTGACGGTCGCTGCGGTCTGCGCCAAGTTCAGAGTCTCGCTCTGCGCAGCGCCGTTGAAGTCGGTGCCCGTGATGACCACGTTCGCCGGCGCGTCGGCAGCGGTACCGCCCGCCGTGGTGAACGTGATTTGCCGGGGATGCTTCACCAGCATTGCGAGGCCAGCGGCCAAGAGACCAGCGGTTAGCACCGTCACCGGTGCAGCAACCGTCGCCGTGGCTGCCTTGAGCACCGCGGTGCCCGGCGCGGCAGCGCCTGGAAGATTGGTGTACTCTTCGACCACGAAGGCAGCCGACGAGCTCATCTCGCGGACCAGGTCCCTTCGAAGGTCGAAAATCTCACCAGAGAGACCGCTGCCTGGGTTCACCAGGTGGTCAAACTTTTCCTTCATCCTGCTGAAAAAACCAGAACCTGCGGTCATGTGACTTCCTCCATGAATTACCCGGAACTTCTTACGTTTCGGGCTTCCGGAAGCCCTTTCAAACCTGATCGTAAACCAGAGTCAGTGAGCAAGAGAAGACTAGCCCATCGTCGGCACGCCGTACTGGTTTACGTACGACGGCAGAGCCGCGGAATGCCCGCCCAAAGCGTGCTCTTGCGGCGGCGCCATGCCGAATTCACCAGCCTTCTTTGCGCCCTTCGCCGCCAGCATTCCGGCTCCCAGCACGCCTGCGCCGATGGCTGCCTTACCTAGCAAGCCAGGGCCTGGGATGGCGCTCACCACCGGCTTCAAGAGCTTCTGAGCTCCACTGACCAGCGCGTTAGGTGCCTTGTTCACCGCGCCGAGCGCTGAGCCAAGCATGCCTCCGATCCCCGCGGTCTTGGCCAAGACCCGACCGGCTTCTTCGCCGATGGCAGCTGCGGCTTTGTCGAACAAGCTCATGTCACCGGGTATGTCGCTGTCGGAACGCTCACCCTGGTAAAGCATCGATCCCATCGGATCGAGCGGCACGCCGCCGCGCAGCGCCGCATTCATCGGCGCGTTGCGGTTGGCCTCCTCGAAGCGCTGGACGTTGTGCTTCAGCTCCGCTTTGGCAACGCCGGCGTCAGCGCTACGGCTCATGCCGCGCGCAAGCAGCAGCCCGCCTACCAGCGCAGCCAGGGGTAGTCCGCCCTTCATCGGCGACCACTTGGCCTGCGCTTCGGCGACTTTCTCCATGTCGCCCGTGCCCATGTACGCGGCCAAAACCGTGTGCAAGCTCATACCCAGAGGATACTACTTCGGCGGCGGCGTCGGAACAGGGGTCCGCACCGTGACTGGAGTCTGCCGGCGCGCGCCGAGCGGAAGCGGGTCGGACAGAATGGGGCTGCCGGTACCGGGCACATTCACGCCTGCCTTGGGCAACACACCTACCAAGAAGCCAGCCAGATTGGCCTGCGTCTCACGGAGCTCGGCAATCTCCCGGCTCTGTTCGGTGAGGCGCTTGTCCTGCTCGTCGAGACGCGTGTCCTTGGAGGTGCTCAAGGTCACCAGCGCTTTCACCTGGCGCTGCAGCTCGAGGTACTGCTGCACGACAGCCCAACCAGCGGCCAAGACCGGCACCAGAATAGCCAGCGGGATGCCGACCTTCAGGCCCTTAGCCTGCACAGTGAGCACACCAGGGCGCATCGAAGACTTGGGCGTGTCGTTGGCGAGCTCGACCTTGGGCGTCGCTGCCGCCTTGGCCACAGCATCGAGCTGGCGCTGCACCTCCGCTGCCTTGTAGCGCTCGAGCTCGGCCTCTGCGTCCTCACGCGCCATTCGCTCGTCGTTCATCAGACGCAGCGCTGCCGTAGCGCGGGACTCAGCGGCGTCTATCGCAGCGACCCCTTCCAGGTCGTCAGAGCTTTGGCTCTTGGGGCGCGGGGGCAGTGGCTTCTGCACAACCCCGGTAGAGTATCAGCCGAAGAGCCGTACTCGAACCACGCCGTCAGTGGTGCGCACTAGCGAGATCTCCGTGATGCTCGTGGCCGGCGACGGGTTCGTGTACAGGATGAGCCCGCCGGGCTTCAGCTCGATGCCGTCGGCCGACCCGTTGAACTTCACGAGGATGGAATCTGCAGCAGGGTCGGCTTCGTACTCGATGATCGCCACCTTGACGCCGGGCGTGTCGATGGAGCCGAACGGCACTGCCGTGGTACCTGAACCGACGAGGCTGAGCCTCGAGTCGACGACCTGCGTGTACTGTCCGGAGAAGCCGAACTGCACCGGCACCGGCTGTTGCCCCTCGTCTGGGGGAAACTGCACGGTGCCTTGCACGATGATCGGGTTCGTAGAAGCTGACATGTAGCGCCCTCAGATCACGAGCCAGGAATGCCGAGGAATGTCGCCGAGACGTTGGAGCCTCCGGCGTTCGGGTTGGTCGCGCTCGAGATGAGCGTGAGCGCCGAGATGGCCACTGGCACGGCGCGCTCGAATTGCACCGCCACCGACTCTTGGATGAGCACGCCTTGCGCGTCCGTCGCCCAGGTGTGGTTCGGCAGGTAGCAAGCTTCGAAGTACACGGCGCCGAGCGCGTCCTGATTGATGTCGCGGATGTACATCAACAAGCCGATGGGCTGCGTGAACAGGTCGGACGCCAAGTTGAGGTAGATGTTCTCGTAGCCCGGCGGGATGATGACGTTGTGCGGGTTGGAGACCGACGCCGCGCCAGCGTTGAGGAACATCGCCGGCACCACGGTGGGCGGCAGCAGGTCCTGGTAGTACGAGTACAGCAGCCGCAGCAGCGACGCGCCGTGGTAATAGATGCGGCCGAGGCCGATCTGTCCGACGGTGCGACCGGTGATGAAGTAGCTGCGCTCCGAACCGATTTCGAAGATGCGGTTGAACTGGCGCGTGTGCGACAGCTGGAAGTTCTGCACGATGCCGATGGGCAGAACGATTTGGTTGGCAGCCTGCCCGGTACCGCTCACCGCTTGTGCGAACGCGGCGGCACCGCCGATGTTGGCGATGCGAGGCGGGCCGGCAGCGAGCATGGTGAAGCCGGCGTTCGCGTACGCGCCATCCACCAAACCTGCCTGCACGTAGTTGGTGTAGGGACTCCAGTCGGAAAAGTTGCCGGCCATCTTGCTGTTGCTCCTTCTCTCAGAATATCACGGCGTCTGCGTCTGCTTGCCGCCCAAGATCTCATCCCACTTCTTCGTGCTCACGCCTTTGGGCGGCGGGGGCTCGGCGACCTTGAACTTCCCACCGAGCTTCACGTAGTACTCGAGCGGGGCTTCTGGGCTGTACGTCGCCGCCAGCTTCAGGAGCTCGGGGTCTTCAGCCGCGCCGGCGCGCGCGAGGTTCGCGAGCTGCACAGCAGAAACGGCCGGAGCCGAGGCAGCCTTCTCTTGCAAAAGCTGCTCGGCTCGAACGCGGCCCACGGCCGCTATGAACGGCGCGCGGTCCATTAGATCACCAGGGTGACGCGGATGTAGTTGCAGGGGAAGGGCGGGTCGATCAACACGTCGACCAGCACCGTATCGGGCGCGTCCTCGTCCTGGATGATGTTGTTCAGGTTGAAGCCGACGAGCACGCCGACCTCGACCAGGTACCCGCCGACGCCACCGATGACGGTGCCGAGCTGGTCCAGGAAGGCCTGGGTGATGTTGAACCGACCGATGAAGTTCTTCAGCGAACGGCGCAGGAACTTGGCCGTGAAGTCGACCACTTTCGTGATCGAGTCCGTGCGGGTCTCCACCGAGGTGAGGTCGGTGGTGAGCGCCATACGGCTGATGAGCGGTGCCGATGGCGCGTCTTGCACGATGATGTACGTGCCGCCTGCCGCCATGATGTTCATCTGCGACTCGGAGAAGAAGTCGTTGCTTCCGAGCACGCGGGTGAACCCAGCCATCGGGAAGTTCGTGAACGACTGCTGGGGCGGTTGCTGCCCGATCATGCCCGCGATGGCCGCGTTCATGTAGAAGCCGTTGACGATCTGTTCGATGCCCTCGATGGTGGCCGCAGCCTGGTCCGGCGCCGTGTGCCAGAAGCGGCGGTCGCCGAAGCTCTGGCTGAGCGCCTGGTAGGTCTCGGCAATCTTGGCCTTGTCGGGCGCGCCCTCGGACGTGACCAGGGCCGCGCCGCGTACGCGAACGGCAAAGGCCTCGCTGATGAGCTGGCTTGGCAGCGGCGGGGTGTTGAGTGCCGTCGTCGCATAGTAGCCGTCGTCATTGTCGCCGGCGTTGAACGACGTGCGGATGGTGACGACCGAGCCACTGATGCCAGCCACCGAGTAGCGCTTGGCGTCGCTCGCGATGTCGATGAACACCCCCGACGTGGCCAAGATGGTGCCGACGGGGCTCACACCCTTGGCCAACAGCAGAGCGCTCAGGTTGGGGATACCGGTGTCGAAGGTCAGGCCGGACGAGCCGGTCGTGTTGCCGTCGGCGCCGGAAGCCACCAACGTGTCGAGCATGTTGGCCGGCTGCTCACTGTTGAACAGCGTGATGCGCTCGCCCTTCTGAGCAGGTTCGCTCATGAAGTCGGTGTGGGTCTTGAAGATCTGCGCGACGGTCTGGTCGTGCGTGAGCGGCGCCAGCGCGTAGACCTCGAAGGCTTCGAGCAATTCAGCGGCGCGCGTGAAGGCCTCGGGCGTGCCGAACGGCGCATCCGCGCTCACTGCGTCGATGCCCAAGCCCGTGATCTGCACGCCGGGGGCGTTGACCAGGGCGAAGAACATACCGAGCGCCAGCGGGTTCTGCGTGGTGATGGGAGCCATCACCGACTCGAGCTGGGTCTGGCTGTCGATGCGAATGAGCGAGGCCTGGTCGGCCAGAGCCGACAGGTCCTTGCGGATGGCCGTGTACGACAGGTACACCGGCGCGCGGCCCTGCGACGGGTGAATCGCAGCGCCCGTGGTGTCGCGCAGCAGATTGTTCTTCAGCGTCGCCGTCTTGTTGGCGTCGACCACCAAGCTCGGCACCGGCCGGTCAGAGCCGAGACCCGTCAGGTTCTTGGCGATGATGTACCAGTACCGGCCCGCGTTGAGCGTGATGGTCTTCTGCTCGCTCATCTTCAGGATGGAGACCTGCCCACCTGGGGCGACCTGACTGATGATGCCGGCGGACACACCATCGACGATGAGCTCGTCGCCGGGCTCCGCGTGGCCGAGGGCGCCGTACGCGCGCGTGTCGGCGACCAAACCGAGAGTCGTGAGCGCAGTGCCGCTCTTGATCCAGATGAAGGCGTCGGCGCCCGTGAGGCTGTGCGTAAAACGCAGGAAGTTGGTGCTGAGCGAAGCCGTGAGGCGTCCGCCTGCAGCCGTACCCATCACCGCGTTGATCTCGGAGAGCACCGCCGCAGCGTTGGCGATACCAGACGAGAAGGTGATGGTCTGCAGCTGCTGACCATCGCTGATCTCGATGGTCTTGCCGGCGAGGTCGCCCGGGTAGGATAGCGCCGTGATGTTGACGTTGCCCGTCACGACCGCCGCAGTGCTGACCGCCGTGAAGTCGTAACCGAGGAACTTCATGAGCGGCGAGAAGTTGTCGCCGTTGCCATCGTCGGTCACTTCGATGGACTGGCCGACGTCGGTCTCGTTCGTGGTGAAACCGAGCGTAGTGTTGGCGGTACCGACCTTGATGACGAGCTTCGAGTCAGCGCCACCGTTGTCGTCGAGCAATTGCAAGAAGTTGGTAGTAGGCGTCAGCGAAGCAGTGAGCCCCGTGGTAGACGAGTTGACGCGAGCTACGACCAGTGAGGGCGTCGTGTCGCCCACCTGGAACGTGACCGTCTGGTCAGCACCATCGTCTACCGAAATGACGAGAGTCTTGGCCGTGAGATCGCCAGGCAGCGTGAGCGTGGTGACGTCGACGGTACCGACCAGGACAGCCGCGTCATCGACTACGCCGTTGCGAAGGAAGGCCTCCGTACGCAGCTCTTCGATGAAGTTGTTCGCTGCCATCGCGAGGAACGCGCGCACGCTGTTCGACTCGATGACGAGCTCTTCGATGTTGCCGCGAGGGTCCGGAAAGTTGGTCGCCGGGATGGGCTCCTCGAGCTGCGAGTAGCTGTCGACACCCGTCGCCGTACGCGCTGCACCGAAGCCGAAGGCAGAGAGCACTGCGGGCGAGCTCGTACCGATGATCTGCAGCGTCTGAAATTCACCGACGCCAACGGTGCGCAGGCGCCACACCGTGGAGCTCAGCACCTCAGCCTTCGACGACGTAACGCCAGCAGCGGCGAGCGCCTTGTTGATCGCAGTCACCACCGACGCGGGCGTGAGCCCGGTCGTAGTCGGATCGGCGAAGAGAACGGTGACGTTCGGTCCGTGATTTGTCGAGAAGATGAGCTGCAAGCCGTCGAGCCCGGTGTAGACGGGCGGGCTGCCCGTAGCTGCCTTCGCGTCGAAGAACGCGGGCAGGTTGATGAGCGCGTCACCGTTCAATACCGACGTGCCGCTACCATCGGGGACCAAAAGGTCGACGACTTGGCGAGCCACACCGATGATGCACGGCACCAGCGTAGGGGTAACGACCGACGGCGTCGTCGTACGGATGACTTGAATTACTTCTACGCCGGGGCGGGGCAGCTGAGCGGCCATGTACTGGCTCCTTCCTTCAAACCTTCGTCTTGATAGGCGGTGACGGTTTCGATTCTTCCACGGCGCATTCGGCTATGGGAATAGCGCGTCCTCCCATGGAAGGTGGGCGAAGCCCTGGTCGAAACGGGTGAATGGTGCGCACGCGCACTTGGCGCGCAGGATCGAGTGGGTGTGTCGCGTAAGTCGGCGCCGCCGGCAGTAATCCAGCAGGATCTGGCGAGCGCCCACGAGCATCCGATGCCAGCGGATCAAAGGCAGGCGGACCGTCGACACAGAAATGAAGCGGCAGCTCGACGCCGTTGTGGCTCATTGCCGGACCGCCAGTTTGCAGCTCACGCGTCTTCAACAGCTGGGTGCGAATCTGTAGTTCAATGGACTGCACGATGTGCTGGTTCAACGGCGTGTACTGACTCATGCGCGGGAACTGGAATGGCGATGAAACAACCGTGGCGTACCAGCCTTCAGCGTTATCACCAGCAACGATGCCTTCCGCCGGTGATGGCGAAGAGATTTGCGGCTGCCGTCCCACTTCGAAGAACAAGTTCGAACCGATGAGCTGCTGACGCAAAAGCCAGAGGTGCTCGGCTACGACGAAGGCAATCTTGTCGCACTCAAGCGTGACACGCGACACGCAGTTGATGCTCATTACACCGGGGATGAGCACGCCCTTCGTCTTCTGGCCAGTGTCGAACTGGAAGGCCAGCATGTCGTCCTGGCCAAGCGAATAGAACTGCACCGGCCCGCGCGTGAACGAGATGGCGGGGCGCGCGCCGATGGTGTCGCTGTTGATCGCACCCTCGCCGACGATGAAGATTTCCGTACGGTCGTTGTCCGGCGACCAGTGATAGCTACCGGGCGGAGCTGCCGCAAAGAGACCCTGCACGAAAGCCACGTAGAGCATACGCAGCTGTGTGAGCGGGTCGTCTTTGAAACTACTCTGCGGAAACTGCCCGTGAGGGTTGACTCTTGTAGGCTTCGTGGGCACGACCGAGCTCCTTGCTCGCGCGCGAGTGGTACTGCTGCATGGCCAAGGCCAGGCCGCCGCCCATGAACGGAGCTACCTTGCGCATGGTAGGCGCCGCCGACGGACTGAGGCCAAGGCCGTGCGTGATCCCGCGTCCAGCAAGTGCGCCGGCCGCTGTGCCAACACCGAACGCCGCTGCCGGCGCCATCACCGCTTTGAGCGCATGAAGGATGGGGTGCTTGATGTCTCCAGGCTGGTTCTTCACCTCTTCCTGCGGCACCTCACCCGAGTCGGGCGGCGGCTCCGGCAGGTTGGCGAGCTTGAGCAACTCGCGCGCCATCGGGGCGCGGTCGTAGGTGAAGGGGAGAGCCAAGCTCATGGTTCTTTCGGGTACGACGTCGGGTACAACGCAAAGATACCAGGGATTTCCTCGTCCTCGAAGTTGGCCAGGTTGAAGGGGTTTGTGTAGTTGCGCGCCGGCGTGATGAAGAGGTTCTTGAGCGCAGAGGAGAAGCTCACTGGGATAGAGAACTCGATGTCCTTCGTCTCGATGGCATGAACCTGCACCTCTTGATGAACCGCCGCCCGGCTGTGCTCGGTCTGCGTCTGGCCAACGACCTTCCAACGCAGGTTCTCCGCCTCGATCACCAGGTCGCCGGGTTTGAGGATGGGGTAGAAGCCCAACCGCAACGTCGTGTTGTCCTGCTGCGTCTCGCCCGTGTTCAAGTGCTGTGTGCTCTTCGAGCTCGGATCGATCTGAATGAACGTCTCGATGGGATGCAGATAGCCGCGCACAAAGCCGGTGCAAAAACAGGTGATGCAGCCGCTCTTTGTCACCTGGTTCAGCGTTTCATTCCAGCAATCTGGGCAGCGCTGGCCAAAAGTGCGTCGTGGCAGCACGATGCAGCGGCGCCCAGCGAACTCCCGCATCAGCAGGCGGATATGCCGCCGAAGCTCAGTAGCGATGATGTCGGCCTCGGGCTCATGTGCCACAGGCCCGAAGTCCTTCACGTCGCCCGAGCTCTTCTCACGCACACGGATGAGGTACTGGTACTCGCGCCAGCGATGCGCGATCTGAATCACGTTGTCGACGAACGTGTACTGGTCCTGAAAGGGCGGCGTGAGCGTGTCCCACGGGCCTTCCGGCGACTCGGACCGCAACACCTGAAACTCGAAGTCGAAGATGTCGCGTGTCGTCGGCGCGACGCGCCAAGTCACCTCGTGGAAGTCGATGTCCAGCGAGATGACTCGGAGCTTGTCGAGCTCGATCGGTACCGGCATTACTGCCTGGGTTGCGTGTTCGACAGCATCTTGCCCGCAACCAGGCCGCCAGCGCCGGCGACGCCTGCCGCTGCGAGCGGGTTCTTCTGCGCGAAGTTCTTGGCGACGTTGCCGAACGAGCTGGCAACCTGACCCAGGCCGCCGCTCTTGTAGGCCGACGTAGCCAGGCTCTTGCCTGCGCTGAGCGCATTGCCGACGGCAGGCAGCGCAGCTTTACCAGCGTTCAGCGCGGTACCGAGGATGCCTGCGGTCTTGTCGGTCTTTTCCAGGCCGGGGAACTTCTTCGCCACCGCAGCACGCACCTTGCTCTTCTCCGAATCAGAGCCGTGCATGCCGACCAAGCCCAGCGCCGAGCGCGCGTGCTTGGCGTCGGGGATTGGGTACTTGCCGGTGTCACCAGGGCCGTCTGCCTTAGGCTCGGCGAAGTTCTTGTCGGCGATGTGCTCACGCGCATTCAACGTGAGTGGCGCCGCCGTCTTCGCGAGGAAGCGACCGGCTTCGATGATGGCAGCGACCTTGGCGGCCGATTGCTTCACCTCTTCCTCTTTCGGCAGTGCTTTCGGTTTCGCCTTCGGAGGTTGCGGAGGCGCACCTTCACCGCCGCCAGCGTGCGCCTGCTCGAGCAGCTTGATGGCCTCGTCCTCGGTCGCTTCATGAGCGGCATCTTCACCGCCACCGACAGCAGCTTCTTCCTGCTGCGCGCCCTCGAGCTCAGCGATAGCCTTCTCTTCCTTGGCCTCCGGAGAAGCCGCCGGCTCGCCGGCGCCGCCGTTCTGAGCCATGACCAGGTCTAGATCCAGCATACGCTTCTGCAGCTGGATGGCGTCGCGCTTGGCCCAGGTGTCGCTGGGCTGCGGCTTCATCGCTCGCTCCTGCTCACGCAGCTGCTGATCTTCCATGTCGAGCTGCAGCAGCGCCTTCTCGAGCTCCACCGCCTTAGCGAATAGCGGAGTGCCCGTGTACTTGCCGAGCCAGGTGTTGTCGCTGCCGCCAGGACCGCAGGCGTCCATGCCGTAGGCAAGCTTGCAGGTCTCGTCGCCGCTTGCGAGCTTCTGTAGCTCCTCGAGCGGGAACTGCTTGAGCTTGTCGACGAGCTGGCGCGAAGCCGTCTTCTCGGTGGCAGAGCGGTAAGAAACTTCCAGGAATTTGTCGAGCATGATGGTCTCCTACGCGCCACGATGAAATGAGGCGGCTTGTCGAACGAGGTCGGCAATCTTGGGTCCAGCTGAGGCACCAACCGTGGCGCCACCGATACCTCCAGCAATGGTAGCGGGGATGGGATGCGCGCGCGTAGCCTCGCCCAGGCCGAGACGCATCTTCTCTTCGACCTGCAACAGCGCGTCGGCAAAGCCGCGTAGACCAGGGCGCTTCGGCGCTGCTTCACGCTCCGCGATGCTCGCGCGCATCTTGTCGAGGTCCGGGCCGTGTCCAGCTGCTTCGAGCCCAGCAGCACCAGCGCCTAGTGCGCCGCCGGCAAGAGCGCCGACCGTCGACGCCGTGCTGGCGGTCTTGAAGAGCTCGGGCATAGCTGCGGCAAGCTTCTCGCGTCGAGACTCAGCGCTCGCCTTGCCTGCAGCCACGCCAGCTGCCCCCGCGAGTGCGCCGCCAGCGAGGGCGCCACGCACGCCGCTGGTAAGTGCCCGTTCTTTGGACGCATTACCGACGGCCGCACGGCCTACCTCGCCCAATTGCGGCGCAAACCGATCGGCTTCCCCCTGCCACGCGCGCGCGGTAGAGCCGCTCAACACGCGGGCCGTACGGTCCAGCCCTTTGCGCAGGCCTTTGCTGATCGCGCTTCCAACCTTGATGGAAACCTGGCCTGTGGGTTTCCTGGGAGCGGGCTGGCCTTCCTCGCTGGCGTTCGCCTGCGGGGGCGCGCTGGCGCCGCCTCCAGTCCCGCCGCCGCCGGCGCCGGGCGGCACAGCTCCAGGCGCAGCCTCAGCTGGCGTGCCCTCGGGAGCTGGCGCTTCCTCCTGCTCTGCAATGCCGTCGCTCGACGCCGTGGCGCCCTGCTCAGCGTCGGTGGTGGGGACGTCGCCGCCTTCGGCCGGAGCACCCTCCGTGCCTTCCCCGCTACCTGGTACCGGAGCACCACCTTCAGCAGGGGCTTCCTCGCCCGGCGCACCCTCGGCGCCCTCGGCACCAACCTCCTGCGGTGCCAGCGGCTCCATGCCGCCGGCAGCTCCACCTTCGCCGCCGAGCTCTGGCTCGGTGCCAGGTAGGCCTTGGGAAGCCAGGTCGAAGAGCTGTGAGCGCACGCCCTGCACCTCGATCTTGGCCGCCGCCTCTTGACCCTTGGCTTGTAGGGCCTGGTTGGACGCGCCGACGGCCTGTTGCATGGCCTGTGTCGCTGCCAGATTGGCTGTTTCGACCTGCTGCATGGCGGCCTGCTGCGCGATCTGGCCCTCCTGCTGCGCAGCCGACAGCTGCTGCTGGTGAGCTTCCTGCTCGGCGGTCAGCTGCTCAACCTGCTGCTGAGCCTGCGCTGCCTGCTCGGTGGCAGCAGCGGCCTGGGCGCGCGCTTCCTCGAGCCGCGCCTGGTAGTACTCGACTGCGCTCTGTTCCTCGGCCGCCATACCAGCCTGTTCGTTGGCCAGGTACTCGGCTTGCGCCGGCACCGCCGCCGGCGTCGGTGAAGAAATGGTAGCGGCAGACGCGTCTTCGCTCGCCGCGGTCTCGTCGCCTGCCGTCTTCATGAACGTACGGCCGAGCAGCTTGAAGCGCAGCGAGGCGCTCTTCACGTTAAGGAACGGCTGCGGATCGGTCTGCGCGCTGTCCGCGGGTGCCTCTTCATGGAGCGGCACTTTCTGCGGCGCGCGGTCGGCGGCAGCTTGTTTCACGCACTCAGCCATGAGCGCGTCATCCTCGTGTGTCACCTTGCCGAAGTCTTTCAGCCCCACGAAGAACGAAGCCGCTTTGTCGAGCGGAATGGGACGGCTGAGACCACGTTCGATGGCATTCATTGCTTACTCCTCCGTCAACACGTAGAGCGTATCGCCTTGTGACTCGAATTGCATAACGCGCGGCGCCGCGCCGCTTGATGGCGCGTAAACCTTGCCAGAGAGGGCTTCGTTGTTGGGCAGTCCAAGCTTCGCGCGCCCCGTCTCGTTCACGGCAGCAAGCGTCACAGCCGCCCCAGACGTTTGTTTGAAGATGATCTTTCCGTCGAGCTGCAACACCACCAACGTGGCGATGGCAGCTTCGAGCTGCGTCTTGATCTCGGCGAAGGTGAGCCTGCCCTGGAACTGCGCACCCTGCGTAAAGGTCTTGGTTCCAGCGGGTGAAGTAAAGGTAATGGTCGTGCCGACAATATCGTCGACAGCGGGGCCGATGTTGCCACCTTCCAACGCGCCGTTGAGCAGGAGGTTGGCCGTTTCGATGTTGCGGAACTTACGGAATTTGAGAGCTGCCATGTTGCCTCTTAGTACTGAGCGTAGGTGCCGTTGACCGCCCAGTACTCGGAGAACACCCCCGAATTGCTCGGGCCAAGGATGCCTTCGATGTTGAGCGCTACCTTCACCCGCTGCTTCATCTGCTCGGTGGAGGCCTTGAAATACTGCAGCCACTGCATGAGCATCGGCGTCTTGTCGTTCACACCAACGTTGATACCACCCGTCGAGTAGTTGATGTGGTTGCGCGTCTGCAGCAAGCCCACCTGCTCGATCAAGCTGATGACCGTCATGCGTAAAAGCAACGCGTGTTGGTTGCGCTGCAGCAAGTCGTCGATCGACAACGACGTGAAGTGAGGCGTGCCGTTGAAATCAGCGAGAGCGTCGACGACCGACCAAGCAATCTGCCGGTCCGTCGACTCCTCACCTGCGATGATGCGATTGAGCTCCGGGAAGTCGCGCGTGTAGCCACGCACCATCTGCACGAACGCCCGGAACATCGGAGTGACGCCGGGCAGTCCTTGCAGATTTCTTGTGGTGGCTAGCGCGTCCATTTACCGGTTCTTTTTCTGCTTCGATTGCCCTCCCACCGGCACTTGATTCGGCGGTGGGTCTTCTGCCATGGGCGGCGGCGTGCGTTCTTCAGGTGGCGGTGGTGGGTCGGGAGGCCCTAGTTCCTCGCGACCCAGAGTAACCTGCTCACCTTCGGCAGGTGGGCTGAGCGGCGGCTCGCCGGCGACCTTGGTCTCACCGACCTCCACGTGCTGCCTCATACGAGGCCCGCCGGCGCTCGCTTGAGCCTGCTGTCGTGCCAACACGTACGGCGGGGGCAGCTGGTCGATGGCAACGGCACCAACTTGGAGAAGGTACGCCAGGTTGCCGCGTGAAGTAGGTGTGTCCTCGACATCGACGAATTCGCCAGGGTTCACGATGCGCCCGGCAATGGCGATGCCCTGATCGGAGAGCCCGCGCTGCTCGAGCACGGGCGTTTTGATGTCGGTCAGGTTGTAGACCTTCACCGGTGGCTACCTTTCTTGTGGCTCTTCGAAGAGCCACCCTTTGAGCTCGAGGACGACCCAGTCTTGGCCGGCTCATCCTTCGGAGGCTCGACGGCCTCAGCCTCGGTGTCGGTGTCAGCCAGGGCTGGGTCCTGTTGCTCTTCGGCTTCGCCTTTGAACGCCGGCGCCGTAGGGGTTTCCGTTGAAGTCTCGGTGTTGGTGTCGGGCGCCGGCTGAATTGGGGTGAGGTTGCCGTCCACGCCCACGGGCGGCTGCTCGAGCTCGGTCGGTACCACCGGCGTCGTAGTAGCAGCAGCATCAGGCGCGGGCGTCGCCGCAGGCTTCGCAGGGTCTGCAGGATCGACGAAGTCACCAGACCCTTCGGTCGACGCTTCACCGGAGCCCGGGGACTCCTTCTTCGCAATTTCAGCCTCTTTCTCAGCCTTCATCGCGTCGACCGCATCGTCGGCCGCCGGGTCGTTGACGAAAGTGCCGTCCAGGTACTGCGGCATAGCCTCGCCCGCAGGCGTGTCGTTGGCGGCCGAGTCGAGCGGCGGGTTGGGCATTGGCGGCGTTGGTGCCACAGCCGACATGACCACGCGGCCTGCCTTCAAAGCAGCCAGGTCGATGCGAGCTCCGTTCGGGGCGTGCACCGACAAGATGCCAACGCGTTCCTTCTCGATTAGCTCGTCGAGATTGGCACGCACGAGCTCGGCGGAGACGCGCAGCGGACGCTTGCGCACCAGGCGCTTCGACGGGTCCGCAAAAAGGTACTGCTTGAAGCGATGCCGGGTGGGGTTCCGCGCGCGCTGCGTGCGGTTGCCGACGGCGCGTACTTGGCTGCGCACGTGCAGAAGGTCAGGCAGGCCGTCGCCGTCGGCGTCGACCATCTCGTCTTCGAGATCATCTTCGGCACGCGCGGCTACCTCGGCTTCGTACGCTTCATCCGTCAGCGCACCCGAGGTGTAAGCCACAGACAGTGCCGATTCGTACTCGGCCATGCTCTTCTCGTAGTTCTCCTCCGAGTAGCCTTGGCTGAGGTAACGCTTCAACGTCGGCCTCACATAGGCCTTAGGGAACTTCAACTCGGTCTTCGTGTCTTCGCTCATGACAACTCCTTACACGGCAGCGTACCCCGATCCCTAAAACCAAGAAAGGGCGCCGGGCCACTCGGCACCGACGCCCTTCTTCCGCCCTCACAAGGCGAACTCAGGTCAGAACTGAGTGACTTGCGGGAACTTCAAGCCCGCATCGACACGGTTGTTCACCGCGCCCAGCTGATCCTCGGTCTTCGGGATGAAGCTCGAGAGCAAGCCGTCGGCGTTCGTGGTCGGGTTCGCGTCAGCCGAGTAGAGCTCGAGCTTGCGGACCGCCGCGATGTTGATCACCGACATGCCGATGTCCTCCCATGCCTGGAAGGTGATCATGTTCGCGATCTTGTCGATGTAGAACTTCGTGTTGTTGAGCACGTAGAACTTGCCGAAGAACTCCGGCTTCGTGAACACGTAGATGTTGCCGGGGCGCAGGATGTCCGTCTTGATCGTACGGATGTACGCACGGCCCAAGATGGTGTTGTACTTGTAGCCGTCGACCGTCGTCTCCGACTGCACCCTGTCGCCGAAGTCCTCGACCGTCCACTGCAGCAGGTCGTCCCAGTCGACCTCGGTGCAGAGCAGGCGCTCCGACCGCAAGCGGTTGCCGTCGAGCATCTTGAACAGGTTCACGAAGTCGGGGCGCTGTACGGGCAGCACCTCGGCCGTGTTCGTGCTCGCGTTGCGCGCCAGCTCGCCCTTGCGAACCGAGAACTCCACCGTGGTGCCGATGGTCGACGCAGACAGGGCCGTGGCGGTACCGCCGTTGGCTTCCGTCTGCAGCGCTTGCACCGCCGCCTCGATGTGGATCGTGAACTCGCGGTCCTCGATCTCTTGGATGTCCTTCACCGAGTTCTCCTCGATGATCTTCGTGATGGGCATCTCGTACGCCATCAACTCCTGCTCCGTCTTCTGGAACATCTCGGAGCTGATGGTGAAGAACGCCACCTCCGCGCGCGAGCCGCGGATGAATCGTGCGTCTGGGGTGCCACGAAAGGTGATCGCCATCGCGCGGCTCTGAGGCTCCACGTCGATGATCTTCACCAGGGTATCGTGGTTGACCGAGCGCTGGCAGTCTGCACGCGTGACCTGCTCCGGCGGAACGACTTTCCGAGCGAAGCTCACCTCACGGAGGCGGTCACGAATGTAAGAACCGCTGTACTCGGCGATCTTTTCCTTGCCCTCGGAGCTGTTCAGCTTCGATGCAAAGAGCTCGTTGATAACGCTCGCCGGAACCATGTTCGTTTCTCCTTCTTCCTGTAGGGGTGGGTCGAGCGTTAGCTACGGTACCCCGAGATGAACCTGAGCTTACCACCGTTGCTGGCGGGAAGCCGAGTGACGTAGCCCACGATCGGGGCGGTATCGGCAGAACCACCGTGGCCGACGAGGCCCGTGTAGCTGCGCGGACCGATGGCGATGGTCGCAACCTTGAGAGGCTGCATGACCGAAGTGATGGCCGCACCCGAACCGATGGCGGCGGTCGCGTCGTAGATGCGGGTGTCGCACTCGAACTCACCACGGAATAGGCAGGTGGTCTTCTTGTCTGCCATGCCCATGCGGTCCGAGCGACCACGCTCGTTGAACAGCGGGAAGCTGCGCACGGTTGCGGGGTCGGCGGGAGTGCCAACGACGCTCGCCCGTACCCACTGGTACGAGGCGTTCAACGTCATCCACTCGCCATCGACGAGCGCTACGGCGTTGAGGGGGTCGGCCAGCGTTTTGTCAGCCAGAGGAAGGTCTTTCCTCCAGATGTTCAAGACGTCGGTGACAGGCTCGAGGTTTACTTTTTGAACGGTCGACATGACTTCTTTCTACTCCTTTCAGCTCAGGAGAAACCGCTCGAGGTCACTTGACCCTGCGGCGCCCGAGAGCTCGTCGGACACGTGTGCACGTTTGCCCATGTCCGGGCCCACGAGCTCCACCGCTTTTTCCGTGACGTCGAGATTCAGAGAGCCTGCGGCGGCCTGCTTCTGAAGCTCGTCTGCAACCTCGTCGACCGTCCCGGACTTGATGCCCTTGTCGATCATCGAAGTTGCAATCTTTTCGACGCGCTGCCGCGACGCATTCTCGAGGAACGCATCGCGGTAGAGGTCACGCTCACTTGCGAGCTTGCGGAGGGTCTCGGGGACTTCCGCGAGGACCTCGCGTTTCATTGCTGCACTCAGCTTGTCCATCGTTTCTGTCCTCCGACTTACGTGCCAGAGCCGGCGACACCGCCGACGGGGGGAGCTGTATAGGTGCCCATGCCACCCATCGACTCCTTTTTCTTGTCCTTGACGTCTTTGTCTTTCGCCGCCGCTTCAGCCATCTTTTCCAAGACGGCACGAGCAGCTGCGCTCCTGGTCGACGCCGAGATCTTCACCCCGGCTTGACCGGTGTGGACCAGGGTCTTCTGCAGCACGTTGTCGTGCGCAGCGGAGAGTGCGGGCTCGGAGAGCACCGCCTTGAGTTGCGGCTTCACCTGGGCCTTGGCGTCGCCCTTGGTGTAGTTGCGCGCGGCGTCGTTCGACGCGATGAGCCCGGTCGGGCCCTGGGGCTTGCCGCCCGCCGGCGCGCCGCCGTCTTCACCCGAAGCCGACGTGTCGGGCGGCACCGCAGCGCCGGCCGAAATCTTCGCGGGGTTGATGGCGTCCTCGGCGGTCTTCTCCACCGACGCACCCGCCTGCTTCACCGCGCCGAGCATGTAGTCGACCAAGCGAGGGTCGACAGCCGGCGTGGCTGCGGAAGCTTCCTTCGCGACAGCGACCGGCGCGATGACCTTCTCCGAGGCCTCCTTGCGCAGGAGCGCGATGGGCGCGGTGTACTGCGGTTGAGCCGCAGAGACCTTCTGCTTGCCGGCCACCGGCTTGTTGGTCTCGAGCGCCGTCGCCGGACCAGCAGGCTGATTGCCAGGATTCACCGTGCCGGTGCTCTTCGGCACTTGATGAGCCGGCGTCGCCGCACCCTGCTGACCAGGCGCGACGGTGTTCTTACCGCCAGGGCTCTCGAGCACCTTCAGCGGGTTCGGGCCGGTACCGGGGCCGATCTCGGCTGCGGTCTTCGCCGCCGCTGCCTCGACCTCTTCATCGATGAACGAGTTGCCGAGCACGTACTCGACAGCGGTCGCGAGCTTCTCGACGTAGTCGGTGGGGATGGAATCGACTTCGCTGTTGCGGCCGGCGGACGCCGTCTTTTCGACGGTTGCGGCCGGTGCGTCACCTTGCGAAGCAAGCTGACGAGCTGCTTCGAGCGTGACGGCGGTATGGTCGGCAGCACCAGCTGCAGCGGCCTTTACCATTTCGTGAATCGTGAATCGGGGAGTGGCTGCGGGCATTGAAACCTCACTGTGCGCAATCTTCGGAGGGAGAAAACCTTGTTGGTCGGGAGTGGCGCTCTTCTGCGCCGACGAGCCCGCGTCGGAATTGATCGGCGACCCATTGTTGACGCGCGAGTAGTTGGTTCGCGGTGCCATCCCCTTCGGACCGGTCTGCCCTGGTGCGGGCTTGTTGCCGACGGCGAGGCCAGGAATGGGAGCAGACGAAGCCGTGTCCACCGACGAGTCGGGGAATGGCACCGATGTAGCTTCCGCTACCTTCGCTGCTGGCTGTCGTTGCTCCCATACCTTCATCTCACAGGTTGCTGATCTGAGTTTACGCCGAGGGCCAGGTCACCTGGAAGCCAGCGGCTTCGCAGATCTCCAACGCGCGCACGTGCAGACCAGTCTGCAGGTCCGGCGCCGACGCGATCTTCGTGCTCTCGCTGAGGCCGAGCACGTAGGCAGCGTTCACCTTGTTGTAGGCGATGTCCGGGCTCACGCCCGCTTCTTTGAGCAGCTCGATGGCGTGCCACGCCGCCTGCTCATCGAAGTTCGGCGTCGTGGTTCCCGACGCGGCTGCTGAAGCGGTCTTCGCCGTCTGGAACGCGGTAACGAGAGCGGAGATCTTGGCGGAGGCAGAAGCTTCCTTCTCCTCGCCTTCCTTCTTCTCCTTACCCTCTTTGCCGTCCTTGCCTTCGCCATCCTTCTTACCGAACGGAGGAGCCATGTCGCCCTTCTCGGCGATCTTGTTGAGCTCGGCAACGAACGAGTGCGCCATGATGCGACCCATCGCGTCGGCTTCGGCGACCTTCTCGGCAGCGGCCCTCTTCTGGAGGAACTCGGACTCGGCAGCAGCCAGCTTCGCAGCGGCAGCTTCCTTCTCCTTTTCCTTCTCTTCTTTCTCCTTGCCCTCTTTGCCTTCAGGCTTCTTGCCTTCGCCTTCGCCGTCCTTCTTGCCGAAGTTCGGTGGGAACTCGGCCGCCTTCATCTCCATGGCGACCTTCCACAACTCTTCGACCTGCACGTCGTTCAGCGACTTGATGTCGATGCCCTGTTCTTGGCAGAGGCCGTTGAAGTACTCGACCTGGGCTTGCTTCTCCAGATCCTCCGGCGTCGCACTCGCGACCTTGGTCGTACCGAACACTTCACCAAGCGTGCTGCTCATGTCGTTGGCTCCACTCATGATCTGTCTCCTGTTGGATGGTTCATCGCGTGGTCACCAAGGGGAGTGCCCTCTGCACGCCGGCGTGCGCCTGATCGCCCGATAGCTTTACCACCCCTTGCGATGAATACCCAGCAGGCAATTCGTTCATGAACGCGCCCGACAGGTACTTGAACGACAAGGGAGTGAAGAGCTCCTCTGCCGACACGCTCGCAAACTTGCGCAGCATGACGTCGTCGGCTGATGTAGCCGCTTCAATCATGTCCTGTGCGTTGGCGACGAGTTGCATGAGGTTCGCTCGGTAGCTGTTGTAGGCAGACCCAATCTTACGGAGAAGATCCGAGGGATGGGAAGAAGCCCTCTTCTCAGATTTGGGTGGAACGCCTGCAATCACCAACACCCGGCGCTCGATGACCGGGCCAAACGCCGAGCGCTCGCCCATGAACGGGGCGAGCAGCTGGGCCAGCACAGGGCTGAAATCCTGCTCCTTCAGCGATTCGTCGCCTGTCTCATCCATCTTCGGGAAGCCTTGACCCATCGCCTCGAGCTGGTCGGCCAGGTCGCCCTTCCCCATGCTCACCAAAGTGATGCGCTGAAACTCACGCGGGCGAAGAACCATCCCCAAGCCAGCGGTAGTCGACAGTGCTTTGCCAAGGCCGGATTGACCCAGTATCTCCTGCAGTTCTTTAGGCAAGTCGGCTTCGCGATCGGTTAGCAGCGGCACTGCTTTACCTGCCAGTTGGTTCGGCACGACCTTCTTGGTCATCTCCGCTTGCTTGGCGCGCCCGCGCGCGCGCACCTCGTCCTCCTGCAGATAGCGCGCTGTGACCTGGTCCTTACCCGCTGTCTTCTCGAGCACGTCCTCGCCACTCGCCATCTTCTCGGCCACTTCAGCTGAACCCATGAAGCCGTACGTGCGCTTGCCATCGTCGGCGATCTTCAGCATCGCCTTGGCAATCTTGTCGGCGCCGATGAAGACGTAGCTGATGTCGAAGAAGCGAGGGAAGTCGTTGTCGACCCAGACCTTGCGCCCGTCGGGCAAGATTCGATTCATCTGCGTGCGGCCGTACTCCGAGTACTCCTTGCGCGTCACCTGCACACCGCGGATGGGGTGCTTCTTATGCACCTCCAAGATCGCTGCGCCGGGACTCGTGTGCTTCTTCGGGTCGTACGTGTCCCACGCCTCTTGGTAACGCTTGCGGTCGAGCGTGATCGAACACGTGTCGAAGGGCACCTTCGTACCCATGCTGACGTCTGGGTAACCGCCCATCTTCAACTTGTCCCAGATGCTCTCACCGCCGTTGGCTAGGCAGGTGTCACGATCGAGACGCGTCACGAGCTCGACCCGCTTCATGTGCGGGTTCCAGGCTGCGAGCTCGACGACGCCGAGTTTCTTGTTGGGGTCCTTGTTGCGATGATGCGGAAAAACGCAGGCGCTGTAGAACGTGGGGAAGCCGTAGGCCCAGCCCTTGGCCTTCACCATGTCGTAAACGGGCACGCCCTTCCAGTCGTCGGGCGCATGCACCAACGAGGCTTCAGAGAAGCGGTCGCCGTTGATGTTCGATCCGTAGTACTCGCCGGCGCCCATGGCGTTGACGAGCACGTACTGCGAGTCGCTGCGCGGCTCGAGCTGCGCGATGTACGACGACACCTCCGGCAGCAGGCTGGCTGACGCTACCTTCTCGAAGTAAGAGTCAGCTGGCCCGAAGAGCGGGACTGCGGCCGGGCCGAACTCTTCGCTCCCCTGGAAGAGGCTGACCTTGATCATCCGTAGTAATTTTGCGCCTCTTCCACACGGTCCGGCGACGTCTCACCTTGCTCATTCATGCGCGAGATGGTCTTCGTCTGGCGCAGGAGCTGCGGCTTCTTGCCCTCGCCGCCCCCGCCGAAGCCCTTCATGAAGCCACCGAGCGCGGCCTCGGTCAGAGGGCCCTGCTTAGGAGGCTGCCGATTACGCTGCGCGCCGATCGAAACGTTGCCGCGCTCTTCGATGGCGCCATTCATGGCCTGTCGCATGAGCGTGCCAGCAACCACCGGTTCCTTCGTAAACTCCGGCGAGAAGCGGCGCAGCGAAGTGAACATGCGATTGAAGCCAGCCGGGTCGCTCTGCAGATGCTCGTGCAAGTCGGGGTTGGCTTCCAGCATGCTCTGGAAATCACGCGTCTTGGTAGCCGCGTCGTAGAGCTTACCGGCGGCGCCGACGAGACCGGCGAATGCTGCAGCGCCGACGCCGGCCATCGCTGCGTTGCCGGCTTGTTCCCCCATCCGACTGAGCGCGGGCCCGGCCTTGCCGGCCATGCCCTTCAGGTTCGGCATCCCGAAGGCGCGCTTCTCGGACAGAAACTCATCGACAGGGTTCTTGGCCATGATCACTGTCCCGTCATCGTACGATAGCGGCGGTTGTTGTACTCGGCAGTGCCCGGCACCACCGCCTTGGCAGCGCCAAGACCAGCTTGGACGATGGGCCTGTCGGTGACTGACTGCAGCGCCGCATTGCCGGCAAGCGCGCCACCGACGAGCGCCGTACCCTTCAGGCCCTTGGAAATCGTAGGGGCCAGACGCTTGGCGTCTTTGGCGCCCACGAGAAAATGGGCAATAGCAGGCGAAGCCGCGTCGATGCCACCGCTCGCGGCGTCGATGCCCTTCTTGGCAGCACCGAGGAGCCCGCCCGAAGAAGCCTGCTTGAGCAAGTTTTCCGACTGCTCCACGCCTTCGATGAGCTCCTGATGAAGCACCCGCATGTTGGCCAACTTGTTCAGGGCGTCGATGAACTCCCCGTACGAAGTGACCAACGGGTGCTCCGCGTTCACGTCGCCGGCCGAAGCCTGCTTCGTGAGTGACTCACCGAGCGCATCGAGGCTCGGGAACACACCTTCGCGCTGCAGGCGCGGCGTCATCAGGCGGAAGGCGATCTTCACGTACAACGGGTCTTCCGACACCACCGCCCAAGACTTGACCACGTCGGCCAGGCTCACACCCTCGAGCGCCGCCTGTTTCACGTGGCCATACAGCTGGGTGCCAGCCTCGGCGTAGTCGACCTCGAGCTTGTCGATTTCGTACGCAACTTCGTCGACGCCGGCGGCGAGCTTGCTGCGCACTTCGACCAGCGGCTGCAGCGGTTCGGCGAACGCGATGTGCGATGGCTCACCGTGGTTGAAGAGCGCCCAGAGCTCGTCTTCGTACGGGGACGCGTGCTTGGGCAGCGACGGCAGCTTCTGCGGCTTGGGCAGACCTTCGACCGCCTCGAGCCCCTCAGCCTCCGTGGCCGACGCGGTCTTCTCGGTACCGCCATAGGAGCCAACTGCCTGCGCGTGCTTGTGCACTTCCTTGGGGTCGCGGGTGTAGTCGAGCGTGCCTCGGTCGTACACTGAACCACCACCGCCGTCGTTCAGGTCTTGAAGTACCTGCGACGGGTCAGCCGGGCCTTTGTCGAAATGAACCACCCGGTGATTGGCTTCCTTGCGGAACTCACGCAGGTAAGCGTCGCCGTTCGTGAACTCGACCACTCGCTTTACCTGCTCGGGGGAGAGCCGCTCGCCGCGGACTACATCCACGATGGCGTCATGAAGCGACGCTACTTTGCCCTCGCACCAGTTGGCTGCCGCTTGTTTTCCGAGCACTTCGAGATGCTCCCCAGAAACCGGGCGCGCATCGCGCTGTTGAAGAACCGTCTGGATGGGGGAGTCGCCGCTCATGACAGAGCCCTTTCTTCAGTACATTCTAAGAAGTAGCATGACGTTTCACTCCATGGGAAGGAACGAGGACCTGCTGACCTTCGCTGCCGTCGCCGAGCGGCTGGACGTAACACGTCGCCATCTAGGCCACATGATACGACAAGGCTTCATTCGCCCGGTGAAAGCGGCCCGCCACCTGCGCGAGCTACGCTTCAGGCCAGAGGACGTGAACGCGGTGCTGTCGCTGCGCCAGCACGGTACCGATCTCCCCAAGTTGGCCGTCATGGCCGCCCAGGCGCGCAGCCTCAGCCTGAGCAACGCGGCCAAGTTGGACAAGTTGTGCTCGTTCCTAGGGCTAGAAAATAACCGCCTGCGCATCGACGAGGACTCCGTCTTCATGCTGCACATGAAGACGCACGACACGATTGAGCTCCCGCTGTCCGACCTGCGAGCGGGCGCCGTCATGGAGTGGGCATCAACCTTTAACGCCTTCGACGAGGGCTACCTGCAGATCATCGAAGAGTTCACGAACGACCCGCAGCCCTGGGTCGCGTACCTCGCCTTGGCCAACAAGATGATGGAGCAGCAGAACACGCGGTCCGAAACGAACCTGCGCTTTGCCTACGCCTGCCTCGACAGCTCACGTCGACACCTGCGCCACGTCAGCTACTTCTACGTCATGAACAAGTCCGGTGAGCGGCTCGCCAACGACCTGTTCATCCGCGAAGCGGTCGACGATGAGATCATCGCACAGCTTCACCCTACGCTAGACGAAACGACGCACTAGCCTTGGTACGTCGGGCCTGAGTAGCCAGACCAGATGGAGCCCTGGTGGTCAGCCTCTTTGTTCGGGGCGATGACGTCTGGGCGCGGCTTCGTGACCATCGAAGCGAGGAAGCAATAGAGCAGCGAGTGCAGCGTGTCGTCGGTCTTGCCTGCGGTGTGCCCATACTGAATCATGCGAATCTTTTCGTTGTACTCGCTGTAGATGTTGAGCATGTCCTGCCCGTACGGCTCTTGGAACTCCACCCAGCGCGGGAACTCGAACACGGTGCCGCGCTTGATCGCGTTGAAGATGGCGCTCATGATTTCCGTGCGATGAACCATCCAGCGCTGGAGCTTGGCTTCCCAGCGCACCTTGGCCGAGAGCCGGGCCACGTATTGGTACTTCATCACGCGCTCCTTGCCGAAACGTCGGACTAGAAAGTCGTTCGGGTAGTGACCGCCGCCGTAGTCGACGCCAATAATGCGGACGTTGAACGCACGAAGAATGCGTTCGATCTTCTCGAGCTGGCGATCCGGCTCCGTGTCCTCGCCCGTGAAGCGGTGCACGTAGAAGACGCGAAACTTATTGCCGATGTACGTGGCCAGCGTGAGCACCGTGTAGCTGTGCTCGCCCGTGCCCCAGTCTATGCCAGCGTAGATCTCCTGGCCGAAGCCCAGCCGCTGGTACTTGTCGACCGCGGACATCTTCACTTTCTCGTTACAACACGCACGGACCTGCGCCATCGTGAGCGGGCGGAGACCAGTGTCGAACGAGACGCCGAGGACTTCGTTGTAGAACTTGTTGCGAGGGTAGTGCTCGTAGTTGTAGAGCAGCTCGTTCCAGTCGAGCCACGGCACCATGAGCTGCGGGATGCGGAACGCTTCGAACGGCGTGTGCACCGGGTCCCACTCGATGGCAGAGGCCCACTGCGCATCGTCGCTCATTGGATTGAGCCGCTTGCCGCAGTGCTCGCAGATGAGGAACTTCTTGCCGATGTTCTTCTCGCCGAGAATGTTCCAGAAGCGGCCGCCCTCACCGCCCTTGCAATCGCAGGGCGCCATCCACTGGTTCTGCGTCGAGCGGTTCGCCCAGTAATCTTCGATGACGTTGTCGAGCGTCTTCGGCGTGCCGGAGTACAGGTAGCGCTTGAGCTCTTCCGGAGAGTGGGAAAGACACTGCTCGATGACGGGGATGTTGTCCGAGTAGATGTCCTGAATCTCGTCGATGCACAGGCTGTGCGCCGGGATGCCGCGCGCGCGGTCGGCGTTCAAGAAGGCGTAGCGCAGCGTGATCTTCGAACGATTGACGAACTGCTTCTCGAGAACGTTCTGCGAGAGCATGCTGTTCGTGTACGTGCGTAAGATCGGCGAGGTCTCGATAGGCTCCTTGATGCGGTCGTTCGAGAACGTCTTCGTCTGCGTCATCGACGGCGAGACGTAGAGCGACTTGTACGCAGGGATGAGGCAGGAGAAGCTCAGCATGCGGTTGCCGAGCAACGTCGACTTCTCGACCTGACGTCCGCACATCAGGAGCACACGCTTCATCGGCGTGTCGTAGATTTGGTTGAGGTGCCGACGGCCGGCGAAGGAGAAGTTCTCCCAGCCCTGCGTCGTTGGCATCCGGAACGCAAACTGCGTGAACGCAGAAGGAAGTACTTCCGGGGCTGGCTCCGGCGCTGGGAAGCCAGGGGAATCGTCTGTGGTCAGGTCCAGGTACTCGAGCTGCTCCGGAACCCAAGCCTGGCCGCGCTCGATTAGCCGTAGCTCTTCATCAGAAAGCGGTGCACCATCTGGGTCATCCGAGTAGTAAACCTCAGCAGCTGCCATGTACCCCCCTGAACCTACCAAGGATCCGTACCAGCTGCTCACCAACCTGTGGTCGTCGCTTCGGCGCGCCTGCGAAGACCACTGGGGAAGCGAGTGCACCATCGACCCGGCTGAAGGAGGCGGCTACAAGCTCACGCTCCGCTTCGCCGAAGCAATGACTGAGCGCGGCTGGGAGCTCGCGTCCAGGTACGTGCGCAGCTACTCGAAAGCCTCGCACTGGGCGGTCGACAAGCTCACTCGACGCCAGACGCACATGGAATTGATCGTGGAGCACTCTCCGCCTAAGCCAAAAAAGAAATGGCGTCGAGAGCCTGATCCAGCTCCTCAAAAAACTTCATGATGTAGGTGTCGGGGTCAAGACGCTCCGCGAAGCCAGCGGCTTTGAACCACCAACTGAACATCTCGGCGGTGTACGCCGCCTGCAGTCGTGGCTGCGTCGCGCGGAAGTAGCGCTCAGCAGCCGGGCTCAGCACGCTGGGGAAAGTGCGCTGCCACTTCACCAGGAACTCACCGTGCACCTGCATCTTGCCCTGACCGGCTGGCACGTAGCGCTCGCGCGGCGGAAAGAAGTGCACGATGTACGAGCCGTCCTGCACCGCGTACTCGGCGAGGAACGTCGTGAAACCTTTGACCTCCGTGAACCTGATCACAGCATCCTTCACGTTGCCGATGAGAACCGGGGCGTCTCCACCAGCCTGCCGTCGTTCGTTGTCGAAAACTTCATCGGTCTGCTTGGCTGTGTAGTTACTTGGCATCGCCCCCATCATCCACATCTTCGGCGGTGGTTTCAACCTCAACGGGGTCAGGGTGCACGTTGGTAGTGTGATTCCCGCTCGTAAGCTGAGCAAGGGTCGGTACTTTGTTCGGGGTTGTAGCGACCGAAATCCGCTTCAAGTCCTCGCGCAGCTTGTCCTCGGGGTTCACGAGCGTCTGCTTGAGGCGCCCCATGATGTCGGCGATCACGGCATAGCCCTGACCCATCTGCGCGTTCAGGGGGCCGCCGGTCTGCACCGACGCGAAGGTACGCAGTAGCGCTGCCTCCATGGTGCGCTCGGCCACCTCACCCATGTCGATCTTGCGTGGCATCACACCGAGCTCCATCTGCGCCACGAGGCCCGCCAGGGGTGAGCTCGGTAGCCGCGCCGCTACGACACGTGGATCAGTGTGCCTGAACGCACGCAGCGCTACGTGCTGTTTCTGCGTAGCCGTATCGTCGGACGCCAACAGTCCGGAGTGCCGTAGTTCTAGCAGCGCTCGCATCTCCATACTCTCGAGCAACTCGATGTTCCAGAAGTAGTAGCGGTAGGTCTTGATACCGTCATCCGTCACCTTGCCTTGCATACGAACGCGCACCGCATGTGCGATCACTTCATTGGGAGCGCCAGCGAGGGCCATGGATTCGACCAGCTCACGCCAACGCGGCTTGCTCAGGATACGCAGCGCCTCGTTGTACGCCCGCGTCGGGTTGAACGCGGACAGCAAGCCCTCACGTAACAGAAAACGGTACGACGGCTTGTGCGTCTCCTCTTCCGGGCGAAATGGCTTCGGCGGCACCACTCGGTCACGCAGCCACTGGATGTACCAGTCGCCGAGGTAGTCAAGCTTGAGCTCCGCGGAGATGTCCTGGATGTACTTGTTCTCGTAACACGCAGGGTGCGCGACCAAGTACCGGTAGTAATTCTCCGCGGGGCTCCGCCGAATCATCCCTGGAAAGCTATCACCTTCAAGCCCTCGATTACATCTTCGAGGGCGCGGATGGCGCGCTCGATGGCGCCTTCCGACAGCTCACGCATGCCCAAACGGGCGCCGATCAGCAGCTCGCACAGCCGGCGCTGCGCCTCGTCCAAGGTGGGGAGGTAGCCGATGTAAGTGGCCAGATTCTCGGGGTTGATGAAGCCGAGGCTGAGCACCGAGTCGACGGCAATCGGGTCCGTGATGGCCGCCGCTTCCTTCCAAAGCCGGTGCCGGAACGTCGGCATCGAGCTCAAGAACTTCTCGGCCTCCACGTAGCTCTCGCCGCGGGCTTCGGCCGCCGTCTTCAACATGTTGCTGATCCGCACCAGCTGGGGCGTGCCGCCGACGGCGTGCGCCATCTTCTCCAGCGCGTAGCTCGGGTTGGCGCCGAGCCCAGTCAGCAAGAAGAGACAGGCATCCTGGTTCAAGAACTGCCGCTCCTCCATGGCCAGCTTCTCTACGGAGAAGCCGCGCACGCTAAAGCTGTCCAGGCCGCCGGCGACTACTTCCACCGACGCAAGCTTCCGCTTCAACGACGCCGTCTTGTTCACATCGGCCGCACTCTCGGCCAGATCGATCTCCGCAGCCGAGTCGAGCGGCATCCACATCCAACCCTGCGGCACGATCATCAGACCGTCGATGCTGACGATCTGCTGTGCGTACGGCTGCACGCTCACCTGCACTGGCCGGCCATCGAACGTCTCACCGTCGAACTTCGGCATCTCGTCGACACCGTTGCCAGCCAGCGTGGCGCCGAGCTGCAGCGGCAGCGTGGCGCACGGGATGCCACCGTACTCAGTGTAGAAGCAGCCGTGACCCTGCGCCTGCTCCGCTGGCACCGTCGCCGGTGCCGAGAACTCGCCGGCGGGGACGCCGGAGATGTCTGACTGCACCGCCGCGTGCTGGCCGTCCGTGAATAGCGAGATGGGCAGCGCCGAGCCGTCGATGTCGACCAGGTTCGGAATCACCACACCGGTGAGATCTTCGCCGGCAGTCGACTTGACCATGTACATGCCAGGCGCTGAGATGGGACCAGCAGCCACGTGGGATTCACCGGCTTCTTCCTGCACACCTTCGTCGGCGCCCAGCGTCACAGCGCCGGCCGTGTCTGCAGCCAACGCGATCTTCACGCCAACGCGGCGCACGAGCTCGCCACGGTCCACGCGCTCAGACATTGGCTCCCACATTCTGTGGCTGGCCGTCTTGATCTCGTAGCCACCCGGCAGCTTCACCACCTGCAGCACGCTGGGCTTCACGTAGTTCAGCATCGCCGACGCACGCTTCTCGACCGTTGACGGCTGCGCTTCTGCTAGCAACAAGACGGAGTCATACGTCGCCACGTTGTTCGCGTAAGCCAGCTTCGTGGCTGGGTCGATCATCGAATCGCGAAAGTCTTGTAGGTCGCTGACGTTCGCCGTCGGCAGCACGGCCTCCAAGATGGAGCCCATCTTCATCCCCGCACCACAGGAGTCTTTCTCTTCCTTGACGGCGTAGCTTTCGAGCTTGGGAACTTTTGCGCCTCTGACGACCACTTCCTTGCCGACCTTCAACGCGCTGGCCAGTTTCAACGCATCGGCTGGTAGCTCGATCGTACGAGCTGCTTCCTTCTCCGCTTCGAATTCATCGCCAAGATGTGTGAGGTAGTCCTCGAGCGAAGCAATCTTCTTGGACGCGGTCTTGCCACCCATACCGGCGCTCATCTGCGCGCCACCGCCACCGAAGCCGTAGCTCTGACGATACGGAGGATAGAGCTGACCGATCATCGACTGGTCACCCGGCGTCTTGCTGGTGACGTCGAACGCTTGCGGGCGGAACATCGCCTGGCGCATACGGCTCTCGGTAAGCGGCATCGCCTTGGAGTCGTCCGTGATCACCACGTCGAACGGCATGAGCTTACCGTCCTTGATGATGACCGGGATGCGCGCCTTGCGAATGCCAGCGGCGTCTTGCTGCTCCTGCGGCGACGTCATCGGAGCCTCGGACTTGCTCGTCACTTCGACGTGGCCAAGGCCGTAGCCGCGCTCGCCGTCGACCGTCTCCATCACCACCTCGAGGCTGAAGTCGGCGAGGTAGGGCACCTGCTTGTAGACTTCCTGCAGCACCTCGTCTTGCCATTGGTTTGGGTCCTCGGGCAGCGTGGTCTCGGCCGCGATCTTGACGAAAACGTGCTTGGGTTCGTGGAAGAGAGGCATCTGCTGCGTCATAGAGTCTCCTAGCTGGTCTTCAGGATAGCGCCGAGAGCAGCGAAAACGGCAGGGTCTTTCGTAACGATGAGAATACCGCTCACCAGCTCGGCCGGATTGATGGGAGCAGAGGGACCTAGCCCACTTCCAAATTGAGCTGCAATCTGGGCACCAGTGACACCAAGAGAATCCCCAGTGAACGAGAGCAGATGAACCGGCCCGGCCGACAAAGCCGCCGCGGTCTTCGCTACGAATTGTAGTGCCGGGATTTTCACGGCCAGGCCTGCAGCAAGTAGCGCCTTGATGCCACCAATCTTGAGAGCGAGCGTCGCACTCAGCGAAGCGATGGCAGCAATCTGAGCTGTAGCTTGAAGCGAGATGTTCGGCAGAGGAAGTGCCAGCGCCACAGCCAGCGAGGCCTGCACCTGGATGAGTGCGGCCAGGAGCGCCTGCAGCGCAGCCAAGGGGTTGCTCACGCCGATGCCGATCTGCAACGCCGCCGAGATAGCGGCGTTGAACTGCACTTGGATGTCAGCCAAGAACGGACCGAGTCCGAACTGCCCGGTGAGGAACAAATCGAGCTGTAGCAGCAGCGGGTTCATGAGCCCGATGCCTACGGCGAGTCCGATGTTGACTTCGCCTAAGGTGTAGCTGCCGAGATCAGTGAGGGCCATTAAACCAGAATGGTGGAGTTACCGTCGGTTATTACGCCGGTGCAAGTCAGGCCAACACCTGCGCCGATAAGTGGAGCAAAGCCCGCTGGGTTAGGAGCCACCGCCAAGAGCGTGGGGGGCAACGTCACCGTGACCAAGGAGCCAACGTGTGCCACGGGGTTGCTGCCGCCGTTGAGCTTCAGAACGGCCGCTGTGATCTCGAAGGTACCGCCTACGGTCATCTTCGCGTCGCTCTTCACGTTCATGTTGAACGTGTTGTCCGCGAAGATCTCCATCTCGTCCTTCACGCGCAGGCGCAGCTTCTTCTTACAGAGCACGCCGACGTTGCCGTCGAAGCGCGCGAAGGTGTTGCCGGCGCGATCGAACACGAAGCGCATCTTCACCAGGTTGCCGGTGCCTGGTAGCAGGGAGCCGTCCTCTGCCTTGAAGGCGTTCTTGGCCAGGGTGAGCTCGTACACGATGGGCTCGGTCTTGCCGAGCTCGACGCTCTGCTCGTCGACGATGGCGTCGCTGTCCGTCTCTGGTACGGGGTCGTGCACGCGGCCTACTGCGCAACGGATGTCGGCGTACTGGTCGTTGGCGTAGACGCGGAAGGTCTGCTTGAACTCCGTCGGGTTGGTGGTGTCGCCTTCGGATTCTTGGATGCCCCAGTTGATGGAGCCGCCAGCGTTGTGCAGCGCGTAGTTCTCCGCAAAATCCATGACGAGGTTGTTGAGCGGCACGTACACGCGCTGCGCGAGCTCGTTCGCCCCAATCTGCAGAACACCACCGCGGTGCAGCACGATGAAGTTCCCGTCACGCCCTCGGATGAACATGTCGCCGGGCTTGCCTCGTGGCCTACCGCCAGCGAAGCTGGCAGCCGTTGGCGCCTGATTGTCGCTGGCCCGTCCCTCCGTACCGGCCGGAGCTTCCGATGAATCACCAGCCAGCGGAATGGTCTCGTGCGGCATCACGAAGGCCAGAACGAACGGCGGCGAGCTGTCGCCCGGCCAGCACACGGCGCACTTCGAGCCCACCTCCGGCACCGCCGTCCAACCGTCACCACGGTTCGGGTGTGAGTACGGCGAGCCCACCGGGATGTTGAGCAGACGCATCTGGTCGAACTGACTGAAGACATCGACTGTATAGTTCACAAGGTCGACGTTCACCACACGGCCCATGAAGACGTGGGTAGCTCCAAGACCTTCAGGCGCAGTGAAGCTCGAACGGTACTCAGTGCGCGGCTTGACCGCGCCTCGTGCCGCCTTCATACCTTGGTGAAGGGCCATCAGTACTTGTGACCTGCCACGTCGTGTAGGTGCTGAAGAGACGGGCGACCTTTGATCGTGTCCTTGTTGAGACCGAACTCAGCGCCGTACGCCATACCTGGCACAGGATGCAGGCCGTGGATGTTGGAGCGACCCATCGTGGAAGCGGCTTCGAGGATCGTCTGGCCAAGTCGCTGATGCTGCAGCTTCGCCATCCAATCTTCTTGCAGCGACAATGGCATCATGTCGACACCCTTGAGCACCGGCTTGTGCTCGATGGGACGCAACCCCTTGCTCACGAGATCCCGGTTGATAGCGTGAATCTTCGACGTGGGATGAAATTCCCCACGCAGCACGCCTTCATAGTCACCCGGTTCATCGATTTTGGTGAGGTTGCTCATCGCCTTCACCACAGTCTCTACGTGCTGGCGCTTGATGCCTTCATCTTTGTACAGGCCGTAGACTTCATCCGCCAGGTAATTCTGCACGGACTCGATGCTATTGGTCGCCTTGTACAGGTCGTGCGGATTCACGAGCGTACGCAACGGGTCGCTCAAGAGCTGCCCGCGCTCCACTTTCATGCCCTGCTTGGGCGGCACCCAAGAGCTGAGCTCGCCCTTCTCTGTGCTCCAAAGCGGCGCGCCGCCCTCATCCTTGCCGACGTGGTGCTTCTTGCCACCGATGGTGATGGTCACGCCCGTCGGGTTCTTTTCAACCTTCTCGATCACGCCCGAGCGCATGGCCAGGGTAGCGGAGTCCGGGATGGTCTTCGGCAGCGTCATGAGCTGGTTGAAGCGGTCGAAGCCGCCCAGCACCTTGGAGCCGCCGCTGGTGTCCACGGTACCGCCGGTGTGGAAGACGCGCAGCGTGAGCTGCACCGCTCGCTCGCCAAGACTTTGAGCCGACGTGACACCCAGGTTCTCGCCGATTTGGTGGACGTGGCCATCCGCTGCCAAGCCGGCGCATTTCTGACAGATGCCCTTGGCGTGCTCGCACTTGAGCGGTGAGCGCACCAGTACCTGCGCGTTCTTGTCCGCTGCGCGCATCTTCGAGACGATGCTCGGCGTGAGCATCGTGCCTGCCGGCACGCTCATCCCCTTGGCACTGAAGTCCTTCTGCAGAATGCGGTCGTGGACGTCGCGGTCCGTAATGGGCATCGCGATGCCGCGGGTCGTACCGCAGTCGTCGCCGGTCACCACGAGATCCATCGTGTTGGCCATCAGCAACTTCGACAGGTAGCCAGGGTCGCGTACCTGCTGCACCTTGAGCACAGAGCCTCGGCGCGCGCCGTGCATCTGGGTCCAGTACTCGCCGGTGTCGAGGCCTTCTGCGTAGCTCTTGGTGATGGGCGTGGGGATGACGCGGCCGGCCGCGTCCTCGACAAGCATCGGCGCCAAGGTCATCTGCTTGTACTGACCCCAGCCTGGCTTCACGCCGGCGAGATGCATCGTCATCAGGTTGTTCGGGTCTTCGGTGTGCGTCTTGAGATGCTCGGTCTTCATCTGACGGTCGGCTTCCGACCAGATGCGTACAAGCTCACGGTCTTCCGAGGCGCCCGTGAGGTGCGGGTTCTTCTTCACCGCAGCAGCGTCGCGGCGAGCACCAGTCAGCACGCGCTCGCGCGTCTTGATGTCGGGCGTGAAATCGGAAAGCCCCAACGTGTGCACGCCGATGGGCACGTGAATATGCTGGCCAGGGTCGAGACGGTTGGCGCCGGCGAATTGGCTGTGCTCCACCGTGACCACACCACTCGCTGCGCCGTTGCCGATGTCCTTGAGCTTGTCGGCCACGCTGCCGTAGTCGCCGGTGTGATCGCTGGCTACCGTGGTGAGCAGCTTGTCGAGGCCCTTCTTATCGAGGTGGAAGTCCAAGTCCTCGAGCATCTTCTTCTGCATCGACTGCGGCAGCGCTGCGGCGATGAGGATGCGGCCGGTGGTCGTGACCTGCCCGTCGATGTTCACCTTGTCGTTGATATGAAGCTTCCCCTTCTGAACCGCCGTAATGGCGTCGGCGGGGTGCTTCATGGCAACAGCCTTCTTGTCGTTCGAGCGCGTGAGCTTGTAGAGCCCGAGCGCCGACTCAAGAGTCGGCTGGTACATCACCCGGCCCGACGCCTCGCTGAAGAGATTGTTCGAGGGGAACATCTTGCGAGCTTCATGAACCGCCTCATCCGAGATGGGCACGAACACGCTCATGGTATCGCCGTCGAAGTCGGCGTTGTAGCCGCCGGTGACGAGCGGGTGAATCTTGATGGCGCTGCCCTCGACCACCTTCGGCTTGAAGGCCTGCACGCTGTACTTGTGCAGCGACGGATCGCGCTTGAGCATGACGGGGCGCTCTTCCATGACGCGCTGTAGCGCACGCTGAGCCTGCAGCCCGCCCTTCGCCACCATCTTTTGAGCCTCGGCCACGTTCTCCGCAACGCCGCTCTTCTTGAGCTGGTTCACGACGAACGGGGCGAAGAGCTTCATCGCGTGCTCTTTGGGCAAGCCCACCTCATCCAAGCTGAGTGAGGGCTCAGGCACGATGGTCGACCGCATACTCATGTCCTGCTTGCGGCTGATGAGCGTACTCTGAAAGTAGCCGGTCTTCGGCGTGGCGCCACTGATCTGATGGAGCAATCCCTTGTGCGCTGCGTCCTTGTACGGAACGCCGACGCCCATGATGGCCTTCACGCCGTCGTACAAGTTCTTGCGCAGGTCCGACTTGTTCAGGTCGGTGAGGTTAGTCATCAGCGTCGGATCGCGCATCTGGTCGTTGTTCTGCGCGAACTGTGAGTAGAGCTGGTTGATGTCGGCAAAGTTGAAGTTGCCGTCTTGCATCACCGTCACGGGGCGCAGCGCCGGCGGCAGCACCGGGATGCTGTGCAGCACGTAGGCCTCGTCTGGCTTCATGTGACTCTCTTGCAAAGCCTGCAAGCGCTTCACCTTCTTCAACACCTTGTCGACCTTGGACGACGCCGTGGTCGAAAGCTCCTTGCGCGCCGCCGACAGCTCGCGGTCCACGTCGATGTGCGAGAGCAGCTGCTTCACCGCCGCACCGCCGGTCACACCCTTGCCAAGCTCCACGATCTTACCGTGCTTGTCGACGGCGTGCGTACCGTTCACTAGGCCGGTGTAGTCGTTGTCGGTGAGCCCCGTCAGCATGCGAATGCTGTCCTCGAACACAGGGTTCGGGATGGGCTCGGCCAGCTCGATGCGGCTCCACTTGCGACCGCCATGGCCACCCGTGAGCTTCTCGTCGAAGAGCCCGCCAGGCTTGGGGCGCGGGTCGCCCGTCTTCGGATCGACCTTGGCGTAGAGGAGCTCGGCAGGCTTGGGCAGCACACGATCGCCGGTCAGGTCCTTGATGTGCTTGTCGGTGAGCGGGGAGAGGATGAACTCGTGCCCCTTCTTCTCCATGTTGATGCCCATGCCCTGCAGCATGTCGGTGAACTTCTTGAAGGCGAACGTCGGCTTCGGCGTCGGCAACGGATCGCCGTGCTGAATCGCGTCCCACACATCGTGGTGCTGGCTTTGCCACTGCTTCTGCGGGCTCACGCTCGGGTCCGGGCCCTCGCTCTTCCACGTCTGCATCTCGCGGATGTTGGCGCGCGCGCCGTGCGCCAGTAGGGCGTAAAGTCCCAAGGGGTCCATGGACTGACCACCGGCGTGGCCGCCGCCCGAGGGCTGCAAGTTGATGTCGTACTTCTCGACGTCGCCGCCAGGCAGGTTCAAGCCCGACCGCACCGACACCTTCTTGTCGACCTGGTGGTGCAGCTTGATCATGTGCTGGAAGCCGACCAAGGCGTCGCCGAGCTTCTGCTTGTTCGACGGGTCGTACAGCGACTCCACGTCACTAATGCCGTGCTTCTTCAACTCGGACTGCACGTTGGCGAGCTGGTTCTCACCGTCGAAGTTCTGCACGAGGTACGGCTTGCCGGTCTTCTTAGCAATCTTGCTGGCCGCCGTCTCTAACACCTGGCCGATGTTCATGCGGCCCGGAACGCCAGACGGATTGAGCGCCACCTCGATGTGCTTGCCATCCGGCGTGTGCGGCATCTCGTGGTCCGGCACGATCTTGGTGACGATGCCTTTGTTGCCGTAACGGCCAGCGAGTTTGTCGCCCACCTGCATCGGCTCGATGGCTTTCACGTGCACAACGACTTCACCATCGCGCTTGAACGCACCTACCACCTCGCCTGCGCCCTCGCCCTCCCACGTGAGAGAACGGTCGGCGTACTGCTCACCCAAGCTCTTGCGAATAGCCGACAGTCCCACACGATCTTGGACGTTCGACTTCTTCATCGACAGCACAAGAGGGTCACCAGGCACGACGCGGGTGCCTTTCTTGATGAGCCCATCATCGCCGATGTTCTCCAGCTGGTTCCGCAAGTACAAGCCAGGGTGCTGCGCCAGGTAGCGCTTCTTGGCCAGGATGGTCTCGTCGTCGACCGGGAGATTGTGCTTGTAGAGATGAACGCTCGACAGCTTGTCGGCGGCGCTCTGGCTGATGACGATGCCGTCTTCGAAGTTGTAGCCCTTATAGGGGATGTAACCGACACGCAGGTTGGTGCCGAGAGCGATAGCACCGTTCTTCGAAAAGTTCGTGTCGGCAATGGTCTGACCGGACTTCACCTTGTCGCCGACACTGACGAGCGCCGTAGAGTCGAGCACGGACTTGGCATCGTTGAGTGGGTAGTTCCTGTAGATCTGCACCTCGTGGTTCCTGCCGTCCTTGCCGGCAATCACGATGGCGTCGTTCTTCACCGCATGGACCACACCGTCCACTGGTGATTGGTGCGAGGCCTGCGTGCCGATAATTTCCTCAAACGTCTGACGCCCTTCTCTGCCGACACCGGTGCCGACCTGCACCAGCGGCGCCTCACGGTGCACGAGCGAGATGGCCTGCTCCATGTGCCGGGTGGCCATGGAGGCGCGCCCGCCGGAGGTGTTGTTGATGAACGGGATGAGGTTCGACGTGATATTGAAGAACTGCGAGGGGTGCCTCATCACGTAGTCGGCGTCCTTGATGTGGCCCTCGCCGATGTCGTTGCCGGCGTTCGACCACTTCACCACGCCACTCTTCGCCGTGGGCTTGTCCTTCTCCCAGGTGACCTGGTCGGGAAGTACAACCTTCGACTGCAAGAACTTGGTCGGCCCCACGTACTCCATCTTGTTCGTGTGCAGGTTGAAGAGCGGCACCTGCGGCTCATTGCCGTGCTTGCGCACGCCGAGCGGCATGCGTAACGTCACGCCCGTCTTCGAACCCTCAGGCGTGTGGATAGGGTCGAGGAACGCCATGTGCGACGGGTTGACGAACTTCACCTCATCGAGAATCTGCTGCTCGCTCTGAATGCCGCCAGGGCCCATCACCGTCGTCTGTTGCGCGGTCGACACCATCTCGACAGGGTTCACCTGCTTGGCTACCTGCGCCGCGCTGTTCTTGTGGAACGTCTCGCGGATGGGCTTGTCGAACACCTCGAAGCGCAGCGCGTCGCGCGGGTTTTCAGCCGTGTTGATCTTGCGCTGCATCTTGGCGCGGATGGACGAGCTCGCCGCCATGATCTTGTCGTGCGCGAAGTCACCCACGCTGCGCAGGTCCTTGAAGACCAGTGAGTCGCGGTCGTCAGGCTCGGCGCCATTCTGCACCGCCAGCATCTTCTTCGTGGCGCGCGTGAGCGCGTCGCCGTTCACGTGATCGAACGCCTTGCCAAGCGTGATCTGCGTAGCCTCCGGGCGCATGTCCGTGTTCTTGAACACCTGCACCATATGCTTGGCAGCGTCCGCTTCATTGGGTGGCGGCATACGCTTCGTCGTGCGGTAGAACTGGTCAACCGTGCTGCCAGCCTTGCGAGCTACCTGGTTGGCTTTGAGGATGTCCTTGCCCCAAGTCTTCTCGAGCTCGCTATCGGAAACGCCGAGCGTCTGCAGGATCGGGTAGAGCGGCAACTTGGCCTTGCCGTACTCGACACGGAACTCCTTAGACTCATCGTCGAACGTGACGTCGAACGACGGCGCTTGCGAGCTCTGGAAGCGCGTCTCCAGCTGACCAGTCTTGCGGCGGCGCACGTACGCACCAGGCTTGAGCTGCCATTGGTTGTCGACCTGGTATTCCTGGCCGCCAACAATCTGGCTGTGGCGCCGCGTGATCTTCGGGAGCTCGGCGATGCGCGTCTTCGCACGCACTTCCCTGCCCGTCAGCTTATCGCGAAGCACCAGATGAGCCACGACCGGCACGCCCCACGTCTCACCGCTCACCTTGGCTTGGTGCTGACCTCGCAAGTCGTCTGGGCTCTTGTCGTCATGAACTTCCAGCTTCTCGAGCTCGAGCATCTGCGTGCGCCCGTCGATCGGAAACTGCTTCTTGATGCCCTCCAGCGTCCGGTCGCGGAAGTTGTCGAAGGCTTCGTTGGGGTCCAGGTACGCCATGCTCAGCCCAAAGTATACCCAGTACCCGCAGAGAATGGCTCGCTTCTCTGCAAGGCCCGCAACTACCCCGAGATAAGAGAGCTGTATGAAGGGAGCTCTGCATGAGTGCTACCGACCCTAGGGCGAAGGACAAGCAGGAAAACAAACGCCCGGCGAGCACAGGCAAAGTCTATGAGCAGTTGGTCGAAGACCTGTTCATGGGCGACTCGACCGAGGAGGACGAGGAAGAAGAAACCAACGATACGGAATAAGTACTGAAGTGACAGCTCTCATCATCTGGGCCTTCGTGGCCGGTTTGCTGAACGGTTTGTTGATGGCAATCCAGGATTTCATTCTGGAGCAAGAAAGGAGGCAAGCGTGATCGTCAACCCCTACACGCCAGAGGGACAGGCACTCCTGGCGCCCATACCGGGGACGCATATCGTCGAAGATTCGCTTGGACTCGTAGGCTCTACATTCAACGACCCGACTAACTTGGTCCGTCGATGGACCATCCGAGCGCTCTACACGCCGGTGCGAGGGCGCTCTCTTGGTGGGCTGCGCGCCAAGCTGGAGGACCAGAAGGGCTTCATCACTTTCTGCAACCAACGAGACCTAGAAGTGCTGCTGGACATAGCCAGCCCCGGCGGCTACTGCGCCTGGCTCGACGACGAGTACGTTGAGCCAGGCGAGCGCGGGTGGTACGGGCTGTGCGTTGATGAGCTGGACCTGCTGGACGACTTGTACGACCGTGAGCTGGAGGCACGGGCCCAATACCCGAACGACGTTGTGCTGCCTCAAGGATTGAGCTTCGAGCGCCGCGTACACAACGGCGTGCGCAACGACTTCATCGAGCTCATGTCGTTGCTGTGGGACATCGATCCGGATACCGGCATGGGGCCGGACACCAGGATGGTTACTGTCGATCGGCGTTGGACAAGCGTCGAGCGCACCGCCGGATCAGAAAGGCCGAAGCTTTGGCTGCGAGTCTGATCGAGGAAGAGGAAGTTGAAGAGGAAGAAGAGTCCGAGCTCATGGCATCCGGGTGCGGCTGCGCAATCTGCGCGAACGACATCAAGCTCACCGACGAAGTCTTCCTACTCAGAATCGTGCACCCGTTCATCGTCGACGGGACGCTGACTTATTACGACATCGTGGAAGCCAACGGGGACTACAAGTACCCGCCGGCGTTCTTCGACTTCGAATGCTGGGAGGACGAAGAAGAAGAAATCCGAACCATTCAGGAGGACGTGCCGCCAGTACAGCACTACAACGGCATCATCCTCTGCGACATCTGCGAGAGCGACATTTGCCAAGGTGAAGCGATGGGGCTCGCGCAGTTTGGTGAAATTCGACTGTCGGAGCGGTCGCCTAACAACATACTGTCGGCGTCTTTCGTCGGCATGGCAGAGCCGCAGCACCTCTGCATCGCGTGCCTCACGCACATGGAAGAGAACCAACAGGACCCAATCTGGCCTGGAGAGATAGAACCAGTACCGAACCACGAGGTGTGCGTCGAAGGACTCTTCGAACGCTGCTGGCGTGAAGGGCAGTGCTACTGCCCAAAACGAATCTGTGAGAGCTGACCCAAGAAGAGGAAGAGAAGTTACATGGCAAGTAAGAAGACCACCGCTGCAGCAACCAGTACCGCCGTCGACCCGAACGATTCCGACGCAGCAAAAACCGTCGCTCAGTCCCTGACCGCAAACGAAGTCAACGAAGTCGTAGAGGTATGCCTGGCCACGCCCATGGAAGGCTACCCGTCGAAGAAGAACGATGACTGCCTGTGGGGTCTGCCGCTGTGCGTCGAAGGCGAACCTGGTATCGCCAAGACGGCTCGCATGAAACAGCTGGGCCGCGTGCTGTCGATCAAGGTGAGGTCTCTTTTCGCGGCGCAGCACCCACCGGAGGACTTCTCCGGCGCGCTCATCCCCGACGGTAAGGGCGACGCCACTCAAATCTGCCCGCTCTCGCAAGTGCGGGAGCTCATCAAAGAGAAGCGAGGCCTCATCCACCTCGACGAGCTCAACGGAGCGCCGCCTGCCACACAGGGTGCGCTGCAGAGCTTCATCCACGAACGCGTCGCCGGCGACCAGCCTATCCCGGGAAAGATCCGCATCGTCGCGTCGCAGAACCCAGCAGAGATTGCGACGGGCGGCTTCGCACTGTCAGCGCCGCTCGCCAACCGCTTCGTGCATCTAGTCGATCCAGGACCAACCGCACGCGACTGGATCTCCTGGCTCATGGGCAACACCACATCGCGGCTCAACGCCTCGATGGAACAAATCGAAGACCAAATATGCGACGACTGGCCGCAGCTCTTTCCGGAGAGCCAGGCGCTGTTCGCTGGTTTCATGGAGGCCAACGGTGAGGAGCTGCTCCACAAACGACCTGACAGCGGCGACCCAGCGGCGAGCAAAGCGTGGCCGTCGCACCGCACGTGGGACTATGCCATCCGAGCTTGGACTACAGCACGCATCCTCGAGAAGAACGACAGTATCCGCGACGCCATCATCGAATGTTGCGTAGGGCCAGGCGCCGCTGCAGTCTTCCTCGAGTACATGAACGAGCACGACATCCCCAAGCCCATGGAGGTGCTCAAAGGCACGTGGAAGCCAGACCAGAACCGCATCGACATCGTGATGGCAGCCTACGTCGGCGCCATCGCGTACGTGAGGCAGCGTCCGACGATGAAAGACAAGATGGAGCTTGGCGTCCTGGCTTGGGGGAGCATGAAGCAGCTCTTCCCACTCGGACTCGCCGACATCGCAGTGCCAGCCTCAGAAGGCCTGGTGCTAGAGAAGCTGGGGCGCGCGTCGGGTGACCCAGACCTGAAGAAAGCTGCCAGCGAAATCCTGACCCTGCTGGCCAGGAGCGGTGTGCAGTCATACGTCGAGGAGCGCGACACGTGACAGCACGCGGCTGGGCCGCGCAACACAGGGCTTCAAACCTGGTGATTGCGCGGCTGTACGTGAAACTGCACGCACCTTACCTCTCGCCGACGTTGTTCGGTCTCATCCCAGTCCCCATGGCGGACCTGCGTAAGATCGCAGGCGGCCCGCTTGCTGTGACCGAGCGGCTCGTCATGTACTACGACCCGGTATGGGTCGAAGAAGTATCTGTCGAAGTACTGGCGACTGGTCTCGGCCACGAGTGTATGCACTGCCAGCTCAGACACGTCACTCGCGGCATGAAGTACCCAGACAAGAAACGCTGGAACATTGCTGGTGATCTCTTCATCAACGGCGCTATGCGCGACGTCAAACGCCAGAAGAAGGTCAGCGGCAAGGCGGTGGGTATGGAGACACCGCTCTGGAACTTCCCAGAGTGGGCGCACATGCCCGAGGACTACGGCTTCGAGAAAGGGCTCACCGCCGACGCCTACTACCGACTGCTGGAGCAGTTCGAAGGCCCTGCCCCAGAGAAGAAAGAGGGCAGCAAGGGCGATCCGGGCGGTGAGTCACACATCATGCGTGGCTGCTGCGGCGGTGCAGCTGGAAACCCGCTGGGCGCCGAGCTCGAAGGCAACCTGAACGAAACCAGAGGCAGGTCCGAGTCCAACGTGCACGCTATCGCCAAAGCGACAGCCAAGGCGATCAAGGCGCACATGGAATCGACAGAGGGCCGAGGCAACCTGCCAGGTATGTGGTCGGAACTCATCAACGTCAGCGACAAGGTATTCAACGTACCGTGGCGCACAAAGCTCGCCAACGTGCTGCGCTACAGCATCGGCAAGGCGCGCGTGGGAGGCCTCGACTACAGCATGCACCGCGCGTCGAAGAGGTCGTACCTGCGCGGCATCAGGCTACCCAGCCTGGTGAGCTACGACCCGGAGGTCTGGTTCATCGTCGACAGCTCAGGATCGATGGGAAAGGGGCAGCTCTCCGACACGTCGCGCGTCTGCATGGACGTGCTGAAGCAGACTGGCATCACGCAAGCCTGGTGGATGGAGGCTGACGTCGAGAACAAACGAGAGCCGTTGAAAATCAACGTGCGCGACCTGATGCACATGGAGATCCGTGGTCGTGGCGGAACCGACTTCCGTCCGGCCGTGAAATTCGCGGCGTCCAGGCGGCCGAAGCCACACATCGTCATCTACATCACCGACGGTGACGGACCAGCACCGCGCAGACCTCCACAAGGCATCCACTTCATTTGGGTAGTCGTACCATCGCCGTTCCGACGCAGACCTGCCAATTGGGGTGACCTGGTTGTGCTCGAAGACGGCTCCAACTTGAAGCCGCTCGGCGCACCCTACGATTGGCCTGACGACGAAGACGCAGCGTGAAGTGAAAATACCCCCGACAATCAGGGATAAGAAAGATGAAGAGGAACAGCTACACGCTGTCCAAGAAGGAGACTACAACATGAACCGCATTCTCAAGATTTCGCTCATCTCAGCCGGCGGCGCTGTCGCAACCGCTCTCGTCAGTGGCCTCAGCTACATCAAAGGCAAGAAGGACGGCATCATGCTGGCCTCCAAGAAGTACGAGTCGCTCAACGCCTCCCCCGAGCGCGCGACGTCGACTCAGCCGCAAGCGTGAGCAGAAGGTGCCGCCTCGAATTGGGCACGTCGCATGTTAGGCTTTCCCCCCGGCCGACTGTGACGTGCCCACTTCGGGGCGGCACGCTGGAACGGGGACCTGTCCCGTTCTTTAGCCCTTCAAACAGCGCCGGCTGCGCGGCGCGGCGGCAGCTTGTCGGGCATCGGCTTCATGTTGATGCTGACAGCCGCGTTGCCGTTGGCGCCCAAGCCAGAGTCGCCGCCCGCTGCTGGTTGCTGCTGCGGCTGACCAGGCGGGGCCATCCCTCCACCCGGGGCCATCGACTGCAAGAACTGCAACACGAGGTCGGCGAACTCTGGCGACTGCGCGCGCAGCTGCTTGATCTCGAGGAGCTGACTTGCCGGATCCTTCTGCGACAGCTGCAGCGCTGTTGCCTGAGCCACGGCGGTCAGACTCGAGCCGCCCAGCGAAGGTTGCCCGCCGGCGGCTGGGCTGGTGCCCATGCCCATGTTCTGGCCAGCGTTGAGCGGGCTGGACATGGCCGCCATAGGACCTGCTGCCGCGCCGGCCTGCGCCGGCATTCCCTCGCTGCCAGCCTGCCCGCCGGGCGGCGCTGCGCCGGTCTCGGGGCCACCGGGCTCGCCAGGAGCGACCGGAGCGTTGGCTGCAGTCGCCATCTCCTGCTGCGCCTTGGCCTGCATCTTCATCATGATGACCTGCTGCTCGCCCTGCATCTCAGCCATCGCCAGCTGCTGCTTCTTGGTGGCCTGCAAGCGATTCGAGGTCTCGCGCTCCATGATCTGGTTCTCCTTCTCTTGGTCGAGATCGGAGTCAGCCAGCAGCGTCGTGTCGGAGACTTTGTTGGCCTGGTTCAGCTGGAACATGAAGGCCTTGCGCTGAATATCGTCGGCCATTTTGAACGGCTTGAAGCGAATGTTCGCCAGCGGCCAGTCCAGGTAATCGGCGACGTGCTTCATCGTCCACTTCGCCATGCGCACGTGACGAGACAGGTACGTGATGAACTGATTCTCGAGCATGCGCATCGACACGTTCGTGCCGGCGTAGCTCATGCCGCCCTTGATGAATTCGAGCGGCACCTGCATGCCGTTGATGAGCTGCTCGCTCATCGTCTGCATTTCCTGCACCATCAATAGAGCGCGGCCGTCGCCGCCAATGGTCTGGTTGCCGATGGGCAGTGGCAAGATCGGGATGTAGTTCGGGTCCATACGCCAGCGCGCGATCTCGGCGGCGACGTGGTCACGCCAGTCGACCAGGTTGATGGTCGTGTACGGATCGCTGGTACCCGAGCCGGCCTGCGGGAAGAGCACGCGCAAGGGCACAATGTGCTCGAGCAGGATGGCCTCCTGCGCCTTCTTCATGATCTGCAGGTAGAACGTGTCCTTCAAGCAGGCCAGGAGCAGCGGGATGCCCCAACCCCGGTCTTGATCGGCGAGCGTCGGGCGGCGCAGGTGGAAGAACAAGTCCTTCGAGAACGTCACACCCTTCTGCTGACGCAGCGCCTGGATGAAGATGTCCGGCACCTGCTCGATGGCGTCCTTCTTACCGACGATGATGTCGTTACGCACGCCCGGCGGTATGTTGTAGAAGTACGTGTGCTCGCCCGAGAGATCCGAGTACGTGACCTCGACGTCCTCCGGGCTCCAGCGCATCATGCGGATGCCACTCTCGTTCTTGAAGTACAAGTCCTTCGATCGCGCCGTGCCGAGGTTGCCGCAGTGTGGGCAGCTGAGTCTGAACTCGTAGTTCGTGAACACCCAGTGCGGCCGGATGCGCGAAGCCTCCATCTGCTTCTTGCAGCCAGCGCAAGTGAGGAACTTCTTGAACGGGAAGCTCAGGCTCGTGAGACAGTTGCCGTACGTGTTGTAGTCGAGGCCGCACTCGATTTGAAACGCCTTGTAGTTCAGGTGATCTATGAAGTACTCCTTCCACCGGTCAGCGACACGGCGGTCGGGGTGGTCGATCATAATCTCGGTGATAGGGTATTCACTGAGCTTGAAGACCGTGGCGTTGATGATGGGATTCGTGAGGAAGTAGTAGCGGCACCACCTGAACATCGACTTGATCGTCGTCGGCAGGTACGTGTGTGCGATGTCGAAGAACGGCGAGGGGTAGTTCACCCCCTGCGCGGCACCATTGCCCATGCGCGCGCGCGTCTGCGCGAAGCGCAATCCGCCGCCAGGACCGCCGCCAATGCCCAACGCGCCGGGGATGCCGCTCATGAATTACTCCAGGCCTCCACTATTGAAGCCCCTACCATACACGTGCTCAACGGTATGCTGACCAGTATCCCCAGGCTCGCTCGCCGGTGGGCGTGAGGCCTCTTGCGGAACCTGCGGTTGTTGAACCGGCCGCTTGCCGCGCAGCTTGTCGACGCCCTTGCCTGCCGCGCCGCCGGCGCGCTCGAGCGCCGTGGACAACGCCGCGCTGCCCGCCAGCGACAGCGGCGCCGCCAGGCCGCCCACGGTACCGCCGACCACACGGCCGAGGCGTTCGGCGCGCCCTGGCTTCCCGTCGCCCTCCGGCGCGCGCGCGGCGTTCACCGCTGCCAGCGCTGGCAGACCCACCATCATCGCCTTGCCCTTCACACCGGCCGAGTCCCACTGCGATTTCACGCCGGCGGAGAGCGTCGGCAGCACGCCGTTGTTTTTCAGGGATTTCGCGTAGCCCGGTAGGCTGGTGAGCCCCATTTCCTGTGCCTTATCGGCGGAAGCCAGCGATTTAGCGGCCTGCTGCAGCTTGCCGGACGGCACGCCCGCGCCTGAGCTCAGATCCTTGCCGAGCGCGGCGAGCTCGCGGCGCGCGGGGGCGGCGCCGGCGCCGATGCGCTCCACAGAGCTCGCTGCGCCGCCTGGTTTCCAGCCCGTGACGCTGTGGACCTGCCGCTGTCCGAAATTGCTCAGGGATCCCAGCGAGTTATCCATCTTCGACAGCGATTTCGTCGCGGAAAGCACCTTGGTAGGGCTGGCAGCACCCAGCGCAAGCCCGGATCCCGCGCCAATTAAGGCCCCTTTGCCCGCGCCGCGCACCGCACCACCCAACCCGCCGCCGAGTGCTGCCAGCGCCGCCCCCGCTCGGCTCGAGCCGCGCTCGCGCGCCGTGTCGTACGCGTCTTTGCCCCCGCGCGCGCCGCCGACCAGCGCGCCGGCGCCGAGACCGAGACCTAGCCCGCTGCCAAGGCCTGCACCCATGGCTTTGCGCACCCCTGAGCGACTCAAATGCGCAAGAAGCTCCTGCGGAACACCCGACGTCTTGTCGAGCTCTGCATGAAACCCCTTCATCAGGGCCGGTGAAAGGGTAACTTCAAACATGCTTCAAAATGTCGAGCTGCAAACGGAGCCGACGGCGTGTCGACTCGAGGTACGCCCACGATCCTAGCAGCCGCCGAAGCTGCTCGTCCTCTACCGAGTCGCCAGATGGGGCGCGCCCGCTTGCGCGCACCTCTGGCCAGCGCTCGTTCACTTCTTTGCAGTCGACGGGAAGACCTTCCACGTCGATCTTCACAAAATCCAGGGGCGGCTGCGGGCACAGCACGCCGTCGTGCCGGTGCACAGCGGCCAGGTAGGTCTTCACCTCGTCGCTGAAGTTCACGTCGTCACGAATTCGGTTGGCAATGTCGACGGCCACCATGCACTCGGCGACGGTGGGCACCTGCATGCGCTGGAAGTCAGCGAACGCGCCGTTGAATGGCGCACAGCAGTGAATGAACACCTCCCACTTGAGCCAAAAATCGTCGACGAGGTGCAACGCCTTGCAAGCCTGAAGCTTCTCGATATTGATGTCGGCGATGGAGGGCGTTTTGAAGTCCTCCTGCACGCGCTGCACGATGGTCTCTAGCTCCCAGCCGAGCCAGACCAGGTCGTACTTGCGCAGCAGCATCAAATCGAGGATGAGCGGGTGCGCGTCGGGGCTGCGAAAGACGTTGCCCACCGAGACGTTCGACGTCTTGGTGATGCTCTCCACCGTCCCGTGAACGGTGGGGTTCTCGCTCTCGTCGCCCTGCGTGGTCTCGATGACCGTCGTGGGCTCCTCCTCTTGCAAGTGGTGCGGCAGCCGCTGCACGCTCGAGAGGACCTGCTCGAAGATGCCCTCAGGCGACATCGTGCAAGCCCGTTGCGCTGTTGTCACCGGCAGCACGCGCTAGGCGGCGCTTCTGGTCGACGGGCAACGAGCTGAAGATACCCCATGGGTCCTTCTTGAATTCCTTGGCCATCTCTTCGCCGTAATCGATCTTCAGCGAATGGTAGCCCGTGACCGCGTAATTTTCGATTTGCTTCTTGGTGATGTAGTCGTTGCCGTTGATCCAGCTGTCACCTTCGTCGGATGCCGTCTTCTGCACGCCGTAGGTCGAGGCGTACGGGTCCATGACCGACTGGTCGTAGCGCCAATCGAGTTGGGCGAGCTTGTCGAACTCCTCGAGCGCACTACAGAACTGCTCGGGGCCGAGGGCAGCACGGTGCTCGAAGAGCTGATCTAGCACGGCGGCCTGCTTCTCCGTGAGGTGCGGCCGGCGCGTGTCGAACGCCACCTTGATCTGCTCGACGGGAGCAAAGGTCGTAGAGCCGTACGCCGCTGCGACGTCGTTCACTTCGATGCCGAGCGCGGAAGCGCGCTTTACCATGTTCGTTGCAAATTCATGGCGCATCTCCGGCGGCATACGGCGGAGATTGTCATCAAAGTACTGGGTAGCTGCCTGCACCTGGGTGTAGCTATCGAGCGGGTACAAGCCCTGGTAGGCGCTATACTCGTACGGCGCCGCCGCTTCTTTCACCGTGGCGTGCTTGCCGGTCACGTCCACGTACGGTCGCAGCCCAGCCGACTTAGCCACGCTGGTGTTGCTAGAGCCTGGCTTACCGGGCGCCACCGCGGCAGACAGATCTCCGGGATCTTGGCTCGGCATCGTGCTGGTGCCCGAGAGCTCGGCGCTCTTCATCAACGCGCTCATCTGGTGCTGCTGATGCGGCGGCATCACGGTACCGCCGGACATGCGGGTCGCCTGCAGGTTGTCTTTGATTTGACCGCCCGTGCCCTTCACAATGGAGGGAATCATCGCTGCGTTCATCACAGTGCTGAGGCCGAGAGCGATCTTTTCGAGCTCGTCCGGCACCTCGATGTTGTACCAGGCGCAGGCCACCTTCAGGTTCTCGGCTGCCGTCTTCTGCGCCTCCGCCGGGAGCTTGTGCCCATGGAGAAAGAAATAGCTCACATTCAAGAGCGTGTTGCCCTCGTCGACGCAAGCGAACTTTCGGAGGCGGTCGCCATCGTCGAGGAGTACCAGGGCGAAGGCGTCGTCGGGCAGCGCAGCCAGCTCATCCGAAGAGAGGCGGTGCGCAATCTTCACAGATTCGGGAATTACATCTACGGAGGGGAAGATCGCCCGGAGGTCGTGCGGGTTGTCGTAGAGGTCCAAGACGATACCTGCCGTTTGCATGCTCGCAATAATAGACGGTTAGCCGAGAAAAGAAAACAGAGCACTGAATGGACCGGATAGCTCCAAGGAGGAACGTTGCTGAAGCAAAACCATGAAGTCGATACGCCGCCCAGCTGCTTTGGGAAGCACTTCGACGCCACCTCACCAGAATGCAAGGGCGGGCACGACCCGTCGTTCCGCAACGATGACGAGCAAAGTCGCAACTACAACACGCAGATCCGCGACACCTGCGACTGGGTGCAGAGCTGCTCGAGTCGCATGCAGGCCGGCAGGAACTTCATACCAGCCAGCAGCTTGGTGAGGCCAACGCAGCCGCCACCAAGCCCGTACCAAACGAGGTTCAACACACCAACACAACCGCAGCCGCAACCCTGGAGGCCACCAGCATATGCGCCCCAGCAGCCGGGCGCGCACCTGATGTCGATGCAGTTCGGCATTCCGCAGTATCTCTCCGTGCGAGAGCCGCAGACCTTTGGCGCTAGCTTCGGCAAACGGCTGGCTCGTGAGTCGCTGCGGTCGGTGCTGAAATCAATCGGGCATACGATTGCCCACTTCTTCGATGTCGAAATTCTTGGTCCTCCACCCGGAGGAGGCAACCCGCCAGAACAGTGATAGGAGATCGGCATGAAGCTCATCAAGAGGAACCCCGACCTCGGGTACTTGGACACGATGCTGTGGGTTCCGAAGAAGCTCCTCAACGTCGAAGGCGTAAAGAGGGCGCTGGAGTTTGAGCTTACCGACCGCGACTCGATCAGGTGCCTCCGTCTCTGGGAAGAGGCGGAGCACCATCTGATCGTCCCCCGCGCGTTCTGGAAGCCAGGTGACTTGCCTTTCGACTGCGTCGACTGCAGGCCTACAAGCTTCGCGCGCACCGGCGTGAAGAGCAAGATTCGCCTCGACTACAAACCCCTCAAAGGAAAGCTGCTCCCGACAGGAGAAACCGTACAGTCAGACGCCATCCAAGCCTTGCTCGAGGCCATGGGTGGCGTGCTGCAGCTGGCGTGCGGCAAAGGGAAAACCGTCGTGGCTCTTCATCTAGCCTCCCTTTTGCAAGTGCCCATGCTCATCGTCGTCGACAACACGACGTTGATGGTGCAATGGCAAGACGAGATCGCACGGCACCTCGACGTACCAGGCGGCGTCGGGCTCATCAAGGGTCAGGTCAAAGACTGGAAGAAGGGCATCGTGCTGGCGACGTACCACACGCTAGCCAACTGGGCTTCAACGATACCCGAGGAGGTTCGTCGTTGGTTCGGACTCATCGTCTGGGACGAAGGGCACCACATCAGCGCACCCACGTTCAGCAAGAGCGCGCCTCTTTTTTACGGCTATCGTCTGGCGTTGACCGCCACGCCGACCAGGCCGGACGGCACGCACGTTATCTGCCAGCACCACATCGGCGACATCATCTTCAAGGACCTGATCCAGGACATGCCGCCGAAGATCTACTTCAAATGGACCGGCTTCGAGCTCGACTTCGAGAGCTCGCAAACTCGGGATGCCGTCTGTGACAAGAACGGTGAGATGCACCTTGGCAAGGTAGCGGGTCACTTTGGGGCCAGCCGGAAGCGCATGACGGAAGTTGTGTTGCCTGAGGTACGCAAGCTGCTGAGCGGGGGACACAAGGTCATCGTGCTGTCGCACTCGGTCGACGAGGTCATCAATCTCCACGCGCTCTGGACTGGCAGCGCCTTAGGCCAAAAGGACGAGGACATCGAGCTCTACACCGACATCCCATACCCAACGTCCGAGGACGTCGGCGAGACCCTGCCTGGCGCTGAATTGAAGAAGGACCAGGTAGCACGTGCCGTCCGCACCGTCACCGACATCAAAAACAACCTGAAGGCCAACCCCAACATGGCCAAGGCGAAGCGCGAGATGGCGGAGGAGCGGCTCAAGAAGTACGCAGAGCTGCTGGAACAGTACGCTGTGTGGAAGAAGACCGAGAAGGAGATGCGCCGGCGCCAGCGCGCTTACTTGAAAGAGCTGCTGGCGAAGAAGAGCACCAGCGGGATCTTCACCGAAGCCGTCGAACCCGAGGAGCGCTTCAAGATGCTGAAGGAGCGTCAGGTCATCTTCGCCATCATGAAGTACGGCAAGGAAGGCCTCGACGACAAGAACTTGTCGGCCATCCTGGTCAGCGAGCCCATCTCGGACCGGAACACCCTTCAGCAGATCATGGGCAGACCCAGGGACAAGAACAACTCGGTACTCATCTTCCTCGAAGACAACATCGGCCCGCTCATCGGGCAATGCCGCAAGCTGCGGCACCACCTTCGCGATTGGCCTATCGACGAGGGCGGTCCTTTCAAGTACGAACAGATCGGCCACCCCTCAACACACCGACGACAAGGAAGCACATGGAACGCACAGACACGCCAGAACTTGAGAAGACCGGGCCTGCAGGCACCTGGCTCGTAATCATTGGGGTCACCGGCAAGTACATCGTACGCACGCTCAAGACGATGGAGGAAGTGCGCGAGATTCACGACCGTAACGGTCGGCTCGACACCGAGGATTGCTTCGAGTTCATCTCGAACCTGCAGGTGCGTCCGGCCATGGACCCGCGTACGCAGCAGCCACTGGGCTTGAGCTTCAGCAAGCAGACCATAGCGTGCCGCATCGACGCTACCCTCTTCCCGATGCCGCTGGCGCTGTCGCTGTTTGGAGCTGCGTTGTATTTCCTCGACGACCTGAAGGAAGGCGACGCCATGGCCTACAAGGACATCATCCGCGACGCCGTGCGCATGGGCGACGACATGCACAAGCAGCGCGTCGAAGCACTAACGGGCATCAAGGCAGCGCAGGCTAGCGCTATTCCTCAGGTCGGGCTGCCGTTTGTCCGCTGACGCACGCAAAACACTTCCGATGCTATGCGACGAGTGGATGGGTTGCACCAAGTGCAGCCTGTCCACCCACCGTGAGGCCAATCAAGGGCACATGGTATTTGGTGAAGGACGCCAGCGTGGCATCCTCTTCCTGGGAGAGGGCCCCGGCGCCACCGAAGAAAACTACGGCAGACCGTTCATCGGAAAGTCGGGCGACCTGCTGCACAGGTTCTTGGACCACTACAAAATCAAGAACTTCTACATCACTAACGTCGTGGCCTGCCGCTCTTGCATACCCATGACAGACGCGCTCGGCAACCCCGTCTTCTCACGAGGTCGAGGGAACATGCCTGGCGCGCCGCGCTACAAAGACCAGCCTCCCACCAAGGACCAGATGGAGGCCTGCGCTCCTCGAGTCTACGAGGAAATCTACATGGCGGACCCAGTGCTCATCGTGGCATTGGGTCAGAACGCAGCTTCGTTCTTGCGCAGGTCCAGCGTGAAGATCACACAGGAGCGCGGCGTTGCTCAAGAGATAGCGATACCTGGCGCCGGCTTCAAAGCAAACCTGTCCGCGAAGAAGCGCGAGTGGGCTCGCAAGGTGAAGGGCCAGCTCGTCGCCCCGGTCGAGCAGAGCACAGTACGCTACCTCATGTTGCCGACCTTTCACCCATCCTTCGTGCTGCGCAACAAGCACGACGAAAAACCAAACAATCCCTTCCAGTTGTTCGCCAGAGACCTCGAGATGGCGAAGATGCTGTACAACAGGTACTACGTCGAAGTCAGCGGCATTGCACCAGACGACTACGAAGATGAAACGCCGGACGCCGACGTACCCTACAGCATCCTGGAAGACATCGAGAGAGCAGAAGGAGCAGAGGACTGACCATGAAGAGCACCGCAAAAGGCAAACGTGTCCCCATCGCCGAAATCGATTCCGTCCAGAAGCTGGCGGACTTGAAGATGGAGATCGACGGCCTGAAAGCAGAGCACCCCGAGGTGTTCATGAAGTACGCCGACCTCGTCGACCGCTACAACACCGTCCTCGAAGAGGCCGAGAAAGAAGTGCGGGCGCGGGGCGTAAGCTGCGGCGATTTCGACAACTACTCGACGTCGGTGAAGTTCGACGCCGTCAAGATGTTCGAAGAGCTGGGCGAAGATATGTTCATCGCCGCCGGCGGCATCATGAACAAGAAGACGGTGTACGAGGTCGACCCGAAGAAGGTCGAAGCAGCCATCGCCAACGGCACCGTTCCGGAAGACTGCGTCGACAACTTCCGTGAAGTGCGCCGCAACTACCGCAAGCCCGACAAACTCAGTGCATAGCAACTGGTCCCGCGAAATGAAAAGTCCAAAGAAGGGCCAGACGTCTGAGGCCGGCCAGATCGTCGAAGACAAATTCGCAGCGCTCTGGACAGACCGCAGCGTCGACCCGGCCCGCGTTGCGGTCGGCACAGCAGAGGGCATGGACTTCGGGCAACTGAAAGTCTCGGTCACCGTGTCGGTGGCCTGTGATCAAACCGAAGCTGCCATCAACAAGGCGGGCGAGCTTGCCTTCTACAAAGCCGTCGAGCTAATGCGTGATGGCTGGAGCGAGCTCAACAAGTAGGATTGAAACATGCCCGTCATTGGAACCCCTGCCTTCAACGCCGTAGCCATTCTGAAGATCGACGCCATCCACTTCCACCACAACAGCATCGCGCTAGTAGCGCACGGAGCCTTCGTGAGCACCGAGACCGGCAGCACGTACGGAAGTACAACGTGCCGCCAGTGGTCGAAGCTCACGCTCGATAAGCTGGCTGAGCTCCGTGCGCTGATGGAAGAAGACCTAGCAGCTCTCGTGTTCAACCGACAGCCCATGGCAGCAGCTGTCTCGCAGCAGACAGAACCTGGTGGTATCGGTGAGGCTTTGCGAAACGCTAACGACGCGCCACAAGTCTAACCACAAGAGCTTGGTGCACTACATGCGTTGCCGCACGACATCTTGGGGTCGTGCAGGAGCAGGTTGACGAACGTGAAGAGGGACTCCAGCATGAGTCCCTTTCTCCGGCACCCTGCGTGACGCATCAACAACAAAAATGGAGGCAGCTTGGCTAACCCCGAGATGGGATTGCTCAGCAAGATTGTTCGGCACGATGCGCTCAAGCAGGCCATCGAATGGGGTCTACGCGAAGAAGACTTCCTGACCGACGAGGGCCGCGCCATCTACCAGCACATGCTGATGATGATCCGCGACCCGAGGTTCAACGGATCAACGCCCGGCGTGAACGTCATGGCGAAGCTCTACCCGAACTTCGACATGTGCGACGACGAGGGCATGTCGCTCGAGGCGTACTGCACCATGGTGCGGGAGGAGAAGCTAGCCGTAGAGCTTCAGGGAGCCACGCGCGAAGCCCTGGTCTCAAGTGAAAATGCCGTACAACGCACCACGAAGCTCATGGACAGACTGCAGCGCAACGTCCTCTCTGTAGCGTATGGTCAGCGCGACGACGTGAACTTCGCAGACGCGCTCACCAGGATCGTGGCTGACTACGATTTGCGTGAATCGGGCGTGGACCTGTCTGTCGGCAAGTGGCCGTGGAAACCGTTCAACGATACGTCTGGTGGACTTCAGAGCGACGACTACATCGTTCTCTACGGCAGGCCGAAGAGCAAGAAGTCCTGGGTCCTGGCCGCGTTCATCGCCAGCTTGTACCTACAGGACAAGACGGTGCTCATCTACACGAAGGAGATGACGGCGGACAACATCCTCACGCGCGTAGCTGCATGCATCATCGGCGTGCCCTACCAAGAGCTGCGTACAGGTAGGATGAGCCGGGAGATGCGCCAGAGGCTTGGCATGCTGCAGCAAGTAGTGGCGGAGATGCAAGCCACCCAGCGCATGATTTGCTTGAACGGCAAAGACTCGGGCGGCAATGACACAGTCGAATGGCTCGAAGCCAAGGCGAAGAAGTACAAACCGGACGTCATCTTCATCGACGGCCTCTACCTGATGAACGACAGCCGTGGCAGCAAAAACCAGAAGGACAACTTCCGAGTGCAGAACATTTCACGCGCGTGTCGCCAGATGGTGCTCTCGCTTGGCATCCCGCTGATAGCCACCCTTCAAGCTACTCGCGCTGCGTCGGCGCACAAGAGCGCCAACCTGGACGAGATTGCGTTCTCCGACGCCATCGGGCAGGACGTGACGTGCGCCATTCGTGTCATCAGCGACGACGACCTAGACACCATCACCCTAGTAGTAGGCGGCTCGCGCGAGTACAAGTTCAGCGGCTGCCTCATCAACGGCAAGTGCGCCGAGGACTTCAACTGGGTGAAGAACCTCAACCAGCGCGAGATCGACAGCATCAAGCAGAGGGACGAACGTGGCGACGAGAAAGCCTCTGGCGTCCTACCAAACGGAAAGCCGAACCCAGGCAGGCAGGACCATAAGAAGGGCCTACCTACGGAGAGGCAGCAAATAAATCGGCAATTCAAGAGCCTCAACAGCAGGCCTAGACCAGGCATGAGGGCGCCATGAACGACATCCCCGACGACCCGCTGATGCGGAAGGTCCGAGACACCATCGACAAGCACCTGCGGAAAGTGCGCCCGTCAGGTTCGAACAACATCGTAGCTCTATGCCCTTTCCACGACGATCACTCGCCGTCGTTTTCGATGAGCGTCGTGAACGGGCTCTTCATTTGCTTCTCGTGTGGCGAGACGGGCAACTTCAGGAAGTTTTTGACACAAGTCGGAATGTCACCCGACGAGATCAAATACCACTACGGACGCACGCTCGAAGAGCTGAAGAAGAACGCACCGCCTCCGCCAGATCCGACGAAGCCCGGCGTCGTGATGGAGTCGAACAGGCATTTGCCGGAAGAGCTCTTGGGCATCTTCCACCACTGCCCACTCGACCTGATCGAAGAAGGCTTCGATGAAGCGACGCTCGAAGAGTTCGGGGTCGGCGTCGACGAGAAACACCAACGCATCACGTACCCTATGCGCGACCTGCACGGAAACCTGGTGGGCATCAGCGGCCGCGCAATGCACGAAGACCAGGAGCCCAGGTACAAGGTCTACGACAAGGAGTACCTGGCCTGGGAGCTCCCGCCCTACGACACAGACAAGAGCCTCTGCCTCTGGAATGCGCACAACGTCTACGCCGCTACCAGGACCAGCGTGACCAACGAGCCCATCGTGATCGTGGAGGGATTCAAAGCAGCCATGTGGTTGAAACAAGCCGGCGTCAAGTACATCACGGCCCTGATGACGGCCTCGATGAGCTGGGCGCAGAAGTGGATGCTAGAACGCATGGGCAAACGCTTCATCGTCATGCTGGACAACAACGACGCGGGCATAAAAGGGACAATCAACGTCACACGGGAGCTTGCAAAAATCTCCTCAAATGTGCGAGTAGTGGAGTACGAAGAAGAGCAACCTTCAGATGTTCCTCGTGAGGACGTGCTGGAGGTGGTGTACAACGCAACGCCTTACGACTTGATGCTTCATGATTAGCCCCGTACGGGCATGAACCGACCCCATGGGGTCACGACACGAAACGGTCCCATGGGACCAAAGGAGAACAGATGGCATTCGGAAAAGATCGCGGCAAGGTGGGGAACATGAATCTGCGCCAGCAGATGCGGCGCGGGTCGAAGAGACCGCCTAAAGGGAGCGGTGGCGGTGGAGGTGGCGCGCCGTACTTCGTCAACAAGTACCAGCCACCAGATGCAGGCCCCGCTGACGTCATCCGCGTGATCCCTGGCAACTACCCGACGCCGCGCGTGGACTTCGACGCGAAGGACTACGTGCGAGATGAAGCGGGCAACGTGGTCATGGACCCGTATGCGTACATGAAGTACATCGAGTACTACCACGGCACGCGCAACCGTAGCTGCATCGGCTCGGAAGGTCCGCTCGGCAACTTCAAAGGCAAGGGCGAGCCCTGCGTCGCCATGGACTGGTACTGGTGGGAGTGGCGTGAGCGGCAGCGCACGGGCAACAAGGCGCACCCGAAGTCGATGAGCCAACGCGAGAAGTTCGCATTCACCGTGCTCGTACAAGCCCCGTTCTACAAGGTCCCGCGCGTCGTCGACGGGCAGATCAAGATGAACGAGACTACCAACGAGCCGTACTACGACTGGCTCAAAGGTTCGAAGCGCCCCAACAACGAGTACGACCAGGCCGGCTACGAGCGCAAGGAAGGCCACCTGCAGCACTGGTCGATGGGCACGGCGCACTGGAACACGCTCACCGAGTACACCGACAGCCTGGCCAAGCACTGCCGGCATTGCTCGGGGCACGACTGCATCGAAGAAGTCGCGCTCATCTGCCAGCACTGCGGCGACGCAGTGGTGGAGTTTGCCACCACGTCGCTGTCCGACGAGGACATCGAACGGGTGCGCAGCGAGGAAGCCAAGTGCGGTAGTTGCGGTGCCATCGACTACCTCGAAGAAATGATCACGTGCACCCAGTGCAACAGCGCCGAGCAGGCCACGCTGTTCGATTTCGACCTCAGCGTGAAACGCGTGAAGACCGCCGGTCAGGAAGGCAACCAAACGACGCTCCAAATCTTGAGCGCCGTGGGTCCGCGCCCCATCGACCCAATCTACGGTGACGACTTGCGAAAGCCGCTGCCTCTCGACAAGATCTTCGCGCCCACGCCGATTGCTAAACAGATCGAATTGTTCGGAGAAGTTCCGGCAGCCGGTCAAGACCAGGGCCAGCAGCAAGGCCAAGGGACTCAGCGCCAACCGAGCACCAAAGGCGCGCGCTCGTACGGCGGCTAGTCGACGAAACGTGGGAGAGGCTCTTCCCGCTGGGAGGGGCCTCTTTCTTTTACCCTGAGGAGCGCTATGGGCTGGAACATCAAGATGCCCGATGCCGAGTACGTCACGCTCGGCAGTCGCGAGCTAGATGGTCTCGTACGCGAGGTCGTCGACAAGAAGAAAGTAGCCATCGACACGGAGACCGATGGGCTCATCCTGCACAAGTGCCGGCCCTACTACTGGTCTATGTGCTTCAAGAGCGAGATGGGCCGCGAGCGCCGCATCACGCTGCCAGCCGACACCTTGGGTGCTTTCAAGCCGGCCTTCAACGACTATGAAAAGAAGTGGGTCTTCGCCAACGCCAAGTTCGATATGCACATGCTCTCGAACCTGGACATCAACATCAAGGGCTTGTTGGTCGACGTGCAGGTGATGCACGCCCTACTCTACGAAGAGCAGCCGCACGGTCTCAAAGACATAGCCAGCACTCTCCTCGGTTGGAAGTGGACGGACTTCACGGACACCTTCGGATCGATGCGCGCCGGCATCTGCGTGTGCGGCGGCTCCAAGGCTTCCCACTTCAACAAGGACGGCATCTGCAAGAAGACGGGTTGCGCTGAGTTCAGACAAGTCGGCCCATTGGACCTACTTCGCCGCGCTGAAGCGACGAACATGAACTTGCTCATCGACTACGCAGCCAACGACGCCTTCGGGACGTGGAAGGTCTTCGAGAAGCTCGACGAGGACCTGGCGAAAGAAGACACCTGGAGCCTCTACGACACACAGTGGCCGCACATCAAAACGATGTGGGACTACTACTACAAAACGGAGATGCCGTTCACGCGCGTGCTCTTCGCCTGCGAGCGCAACGGCTTGCGCGTCAACAAGAAGTACTTACAGGACATCTCGCCCGGCATCCTGCGCGACATGGCCACGCTTAGGTCAAAGATCAACGAGCTCACCGGCACGATGATGAAGACCAACGGCCCGATGTTGGCCGAGTACTTCATCGGCAAGTGCGGCCTGCGCCCGCACAAGATGACCAAAGGCGGTAAGAGCGGCGTTCAGAAGCCATCGGTCGACGAGAAGTTCCTGGATTGGGTAGCTACCGAGCACCGGGACAAAGTCTATGGCGAGGTGGCGCGGCTCCTCTGCGAACACAACAAGATCGAGAAACAGTACGGCACGTACATCGAGAAGATGCCTGGCCGCTTGGACGCGCAGGACCGCGTGCACCCGAGGCTAAACCAGGACGTTGCCCGTACCGGCCGCCTGAGCTCGAGCGACCCGAATCTGCAGAACGTGACCGGCGGCGAGAAGGACCTCTACAAGCTACGCAACTCGTTCATCGCCAAGAAGCACCACAAGCTCATCGTTGCCGACTACTCCCAGCTCGAGATGCGTCTCCTGGCCGCTGCTTCGCAAGAGCCGGCGATGATGGAGATCTTCCACAAGAACTGGGACATTCACATGGGCAACGTCTCCATCGTCTACGGCATCCCGTACGAAGACATGGTGGAGGCCAAGAAGATCGACAAGGCTGTGGGCAAGAAGGACCTACCCGAGTCCGCCCTCACCGACTACGTAAAGCGCTGCCTAAGCCTACGCGGAAGCATCAAACAGATCGGCTTCGGTCTGAACTACGGCATGAAGGAGAAAGCCATGGCGGCCCGTATCGGCTGCAGTGTGGAAGAAGCCATCGACACCATCGACAAGTACATGGCGACGTACCCAGCGGTGCGCGCCTTCTTTGCCTCCGCAGCTGAAGACGCCCGACGCACAGGCTACGCCTTCACACTCATGGGGCGCCGGCGCTACTTGCCGGACATCATCGCCCGCGACGACTACACCCGATTCCGCGCTGAGCGCCAGGCCTCGAACATGCCCATCCAGGGCACGGCCGCCGAGGTCTGCAAGATGGCGATGATCAACATCTACGAAGACGTCGAGCTTCGCGAGAAGTACGGCTACGAGATGTGCCTGCAGGTGCACGACGAAATCGTAGGCGAATGCCCTGACGAGCACGTCGATATAGTGGTGCCGCGCGTACGTGAGTGGATGGAGCACCCGTTCCCCACGGACATCGGCGTGCCGCTCACCGCCGAGATTGGCTACGGTGACGAATGGGGCAACGCCAAGAAAGGTTGAGATGCGCAAGCACGAGCTGGACTTGGACGTAGCGCTAGAGACCGGGCTCTCACAGAAGAAGGTGAAGCTCGTCACGCAGATCTTCTTGCACAAGACGATGCAGGCACTCATCGAGGGCAGCGAGGTGACCCTGGACGGATTCGGGCGGTTCCGCCTGGTGGAACAGGGCGGCGCACCGCCCCCGCATGCCCGCTTCGGAACAGGGGAAAAGAACACGGAAGCGACAGGCGTAAGGCTTCGGGTACACTTCAAGAAGTCGGCGCCCTTCACCAAAGCGGTGAAGCGCCACCAACAGGAGAAGTTACATGGAGAAGTACGCCGTAGACGAAACCGTTGACCAAGATGTGATGGAGAAGGCAGCTGCTGACGGCTGCCCCGAATGTGGCGCCAAGTGCGAACGGCATGGCAACACGATGAAGTGCCCGGTGCATGGCACCGAGCCCTTTGAAAGAAAGAGGAGCGATGGCGGCTAAAAAGGTTGCGAAGAAGAAGGGCTCGAAGCGCGCAGAAGCCCTGATCGTACGAACGCCGAAAAGCATGCGTGATGCAGCTAGGCGAGAGCCTACGACGAAGGGGGCGGCTCAGTCCGCCCCAGTGTCGCCGGCAAAGCAGGCTGTGATGACCAAGGCGGGTCGCCTGGCGGGCGTGCCCGACATGAGCCCGAAGGAGCGCTTGGCCGCAGCCAAGGCCGGTGCCGACAAGATCAACAAGGAGTTCAAGGGCGAGATTGTAGTGTCGGCAGAGGACGCCCACGGCAAATCCTTTCTGCGGCGGCCGTGCGGCATCATGCAGCTCGACATCGACACTGGCGGTGGACTTCCCGCGGGCAGCTTCAACACCATCAGCGGCCCGAACAACGCCGGCAAGTCGACCATCCTGTACTACTACTTCGCCGAGCATCAGCGGCTGTACGGCGACGCAGCCTACTGCGCACTGGTGCTGTCCGAAGGCCACGTCGACTACGACCAGGCGCGGCGCTGCGGTTGGATCATCCCCTACCCGAAGGAAGTCATCGCGGGCAAACGCCAGGCTCGGCTCGAGCTCGGTGAGCCAGACTTCACGGAAGAGGAGCTCGCTGACATGCGCCGCAGCATCGGCGTGAACAACATCGTCTACGGGCTATCGACAGCCGAGGAGATGCTGGACGTCACCGGCAAGCTGCTCGAGTCCAACCTCTACGGCCTCGTCGGGCTCGATTCGTACGAAGGGCTCATGCCGAACGCCGAAGCGCAGCTCGAGTCCCTGGAGGACTTCCCGCAGCAAGCAGCGCGCGCCACAGCCATCGGCCGCTTCCTGCAGCACTACGGCCCCATCAAGCGCTCCCCGGACCACTTCACGACCTTCATCATGACCTGCCAGATCCGCTTCAACCGAAAGAAGCAGGAGGCGCAGTCGTTCATGCAGAAGTACTTGAAGGACTGGGCAGAGGTCGTCCCCGACGTCGTCAAACACTGGCGCACCAACGCCATAGTGCTGTGGGCCTCCGGCAAGCAGAAAGAGAAGGGGGACAAGGACGACAAGGGTCCGAAGGAAGTCGTCGGCAAGGACGTGAACTGGGAGATCACCAAAGGCAAGGACGGTACCCACGACAACATCATGGGCTCCACCGTCTACTGGTACGACCCGCGCTGCTTCGACATTCAGCGCACGGTGATACACGCTGGCATGCGCTACGGCGTGCTGCGTGAAATCAACGGGCAGCTCACGCTCTTCAAGAACGGCGAGCCGCACGAGTACCTGCGGAACATCGACGGGCCCGACATGTTCGTACAGGCCATGTTGGAAGAGCCAGACTCGGAGTGGGACGCGCGCCACGTCATCCTCCACGCCCTCGGCAAGGACTGCTTGTACCGATGAAAGACACCAGGTACAGGTGGGTCCAAGACTCGCCGCGCCGGTACTCAGCAAGGATTGGTCCGCTTAGTATCGGCATCGTACGCATCGCGATGGGTCCACTGAACGGGCTGTGGCGTATCGAACATATCTTCGGGGATCAAGTAGTAGGTCCGAAGGACGGCACGGTGCTGCAGGTGGCCATGCTTAGTGCCGAAGACGTGGCGATGAACCTGCTCATCAAAACCTTCACCTTCATGGCGCGTCGATGACCTACGGCGGGCGGCGACCTTCGGCCAAGGCAATCAGGCGTAGATCGCGGAGACAAGAGCAAGAGCTGGCAGAAGGGACAGGAGCTAGGGTCCAAAAGGGCTCCGGCTCCATCCCTCACCTGAAGGGCGACGTGCACTTCAAAGGCAAGTTCAGAGCCGAGTGCAAACAGACCCGACAGAAGAGCTTCTCAGTGACGCGCGCCATCCTGGACAAGATTCGCAGCGAATGTTCATTCGATGAAGTCCCCGTGCTCGACGTCGAGTTCCTGAACCCTGTCGGTCGCACCGAAGAACGCTTCATCGTCATCCCCTACAACGTGTGGCTCGAGCTACAGAAAGACTAAGCATGGGCCTCGTCTCCATCAACGATTTGTTCACTGAGCCTCCCGACAGACTAGCCTGGTACCGCGTCTGGGCTCAGGACCTAGGCGAGATGTACAACGCCTTCATCGAGAAGGACGACGAAAACGTTTCGTTCGAAGTGGGCTGGCATGGTGCGAAAGCCCGCAGCGCTGGCGTCCATGCCTCTGAGCTGTCGGGCTCATGCCAGCGCCCGGTCTGGTACTCACTCACCGGCGCGCAGCGCAGCGACGCCGCGCTCGACCCGTTCTGGAAGAAGAAGTTCCGGGTCGGACACGTTTACCACGCCATGGTGCAAGAGGACTGGCGGCGCATGTGCGAAAAGAGTCACGGCATGCTCACCTTCGAGAAGGAAGTGCGCATCGACCCTTCGCTGCAGCTGATTGCCAAGCAGTACGACATCCAATCGAGCTGCGACGGCGTCATCAACTTCCACGACAAGCCCGGTGAGCCGCCGATCATGAGAGTGGGGCTCGAGATCAAAACCGAGTCCCCCGACCAGTTCAAGGACCTGAAGAAGCCCAAGGACCAACACCTCCGCCAGACGTGCGTCTACATGAAGTGCCTCGACGTGCCCCTGCTTTGGACGATGTACATCAACAAGGGCACACAGAACAACGTCCCTTCGAAGCCACCCTGGATCTTCGACTTCGACCACAACTTGTGGAACACCATCGAGGAAGAGACCAAACAGATCATCCACCTCGCCACCGTCAACGAGATACCGGACCGCGCCGAGGGCATCTGGTGCGAGTTCTGCGGCTACGGCGCCATCTGCAAGCCGGACTACTTGGCGAAGAAAGCCAGGAGCGTCGCTGGTAAGAAAGCCAGGGCTGTTCAGCAGAAGCGCTTCCGTACGGTCGGCATCGGAGGCATACGCACACCGAAAGGAACCCTATGAACGAACCCCATGGAGGACTTAGGCTTCAAGGCCCCGTCGCCGGTGTCGGAGAGACGGAAGCAGAAGACATTCACCGCGAATGGTCGCTGTACCCCGCGGTGCAGGAATACCTGACGACACACCTGGCGTTGGCGATGCCGAAGGAGCCTGAGTTCGCATGCCCTCCTCTTCGAGTGGAAGACCTGACGACAAACGACAACAAGGTGTACACCGAGACGTACGCCCAGCGGGTCGCATGGTTCGGCTTCTATTCAGAGCGCAAGGCAGAACACGATGCCATCGTGCTCGAGGTCGAAGCGGAGATGAGCGTGATCGAGACACGCATCCGCAACCACATGCGCAGGAACAGCAAGAAGCTGACAGCCTCCGGTGACTCGAAGGCCCCGCCAGCGCAGGCCATGGAAGACGCGATCAACAGCGACACCCGCTACCTCGAGCTCAAGCAGAAGGTGGTCTTCCACAAGCAAATCCTGAAGCGCGTCAACGCCAGAGTGGAGACCTTGGACCGCGAGATTCGCCTGACGTCGCGCCAGGTAGAGATTCGCAGGCAGGAGTTCGACAACGCCGGCCGTGGCAGCGGCAGCGTGCGACAGCCAGGCCCTGGTATGAGACCGCCGGGGAGCTACGGCCGCGGATGATTCACCTCCAGTTCCCTTGGCTACCGCCGTCGATCAACAACCTGTACCACGACCAAGCGGTGCACGTTGGCGGCAAGGGCAGGTTCAAGAAGATCATCATCAAGCGCGTGCTTACTGACGAGGGCAAGCTCTTCAAGAAGGAAACGCTCTCGTACTTAGTGAAGGGCTACCAGCCACAGCTCCGCTTCTTCAAGAAGAATGTGCCCTACCTCTTCTACTACCGCTTCATCACGCCAGACCTATTCAACAAGACCTGGCCAAAAGAGGCAGAGAGCAGGTACAAGAGGTTTGACGCAAGCAACTTGGTCAAGGTACTGGAAGATGTCGTAGTCGAAGCGTGCGGTGTCGACGACTCGAACTACCTGACCGTAGTGAGCGAGAAGCGAAAGGGGACGAGCGAAGAGACGCACATCTGGGTCTGGAATCTTGAAGAGGAGGGATGTCCCTTCCATGCAGCAGCACTCTCCATTTGAGGCATACAACCACACGGAACTCTACCAATCGTGCATCAGCGCGAACATCATGGTGCGCCCTAACGAGGCGCGGGAAGAGATGATCGCGTACCTCGAAGGGCTCAAGGAGCCACCACCGCTCGCCGAGGCCGACCAGGTGTTCAACAGCTGGCGGAACGGCTTCATCAACTTCTTCAACGAGTACTGGCGCAAGCTGGAGACCCAGCTCGTCTGCCCCGCTCGAATGATGAAGCACCCAACGCACCCCAACCCAAAACCCTGCTTTGGATGTCTTGACGCCCAAGTCGTCCACTGCCTAGTAAGTAATCCCGAGAACGCTTCATTGATCGAAGCACATCGGCTAGTGAGGAGACCGCGAACCAAATGACCACCACTCAAATTTCCGTAGCAACCGCTCCCCGTGACATCGCCGGCCTGAAGAACCTCGGCCGGTTCAACATGCGCATCCTGGCTCAAGAGCTGGGTGCCTTCGAACAGGAGGAGACCAAGACTGCTTTCATGCAGCAGTCGACCGACGAGCAGGTTGCCTTCGTGCACAAGCTGCTGCTCGAGAAGGACGGCGGCGGCAAAGCCAGTAAGGGAGCTGGTGGTGCTTCGCCACGGCAGCCGTCGACGAAGGGCGCCGCCAAAGGCGGTGGCGTAGTCGGCAAACCCGCCGGCGAGGCCGCGAAAGGTACGGGAGGCGGTGGTACCGCAACGGCTGGTCCTGCCGTCGGCGCCGGCGCGGAGAAGTTGCTCGCGGCCATCGGCGAGCTGAACGAGAAGATCGACGGGTTCAACGAGACCCTAGGCAATCTGCAGACCGCAGTCGAGCAGCTGCAGGGCATCAGCGCTGGCACGAACCGTTTCGTTGCGCTGGCGATTGGCCTCTCTGGCAAGCTCGCCGAGCAGGTGATGGGCGCGTCGCTGGCCCAGATCATCGACGTCGTACTCGAAGACATGCCGGCAGTAGAGGAAGCCATGAAACGGATGGCGCCGGCAGCCGAAGAGGACGAGGAGCCAGAAGCGGGAAACGAAGAGTAGTAGCCGTCAAGACGTGGCCAGGCTGCAGACGGCTAGCGGCGCACGATGTCGTTGAAGTGAACGCCGGGTATCTCAGTTCCCTGCGTTACCACGACCTCCGCGTCCTGGCCGTCAGCCTGGGCGTCCTAGTACAGGACGATCCAAGCGTCGACGTGCTACGCCAACGAATTCGTCAGTGTCGCCTTGTGTGAAGGGCGGCACTGTTCGATGGGGCGTGCTCACTGTGCAGAAAGGTTACGATGGGCGCGTCATGTAACGGGGAAGTGCGGCAGGACGGACATCAGTGGTTCTGCCTCGATTGCGGTCATGTGAGCTCTTCCTGGAGCACACAGCACAAGCCACTGCAGTCCAGACGGGCGCTCTTCCTCACAAGTCTGCTGGAGCTACTGCGCGAAGCCGAAGCAGAGGAAAACGTGGGAGCTGCGCAAGCAGCGACATGACCACGGAGGGATCAGCGCCGTGCCAAACGACGCTTTTTCCTTAGCCCTACTTCGCCTTTGCAGCCACCACAGTGACGGCCACAGTGGTCAAGACGCCGACGGCGAACCAGAGCCCTGGCTCCTTGAAGAACGACGGGTTCCTGAGATTCTCCTCGGCCTCAAGCCGAGCCTTGTCGGCAGCTAGAAGGCGGTCTCGCAGGTCCTTCTCGCTCTTGGTGTTGCGCTCCTGCTCAATGACTCGGTACGAGTCTTCATGCGCCACCAAGACCTTGCAGCTGTCCTGCGCCGCCTTCAAGTCCGTGCCGTAGCGAAGCTCGTATTGCTTCAGCCACATAGCCCAGCGCAGGGACGTGTTCTCGTCGAAGAGCTGCCCGTCATACGGGGCAGGATAGCCCTTCTTCACCGCCGTGATGTTGTCGTCACCAGCTGGCAGGGTGACGAGGTGGGGAGACGGCAGCGGCTCTTCCGCCAGGGCCAGCGCGGGTATGAGAAACGCAGCAACGGAGGCTCGGTACTTCATCACTCAAGAGTACAGCTTCACGCCATCTTCTGACCAGCCAATACCTTGGCCACAGCCGCGTCGTACCAGCGCTCCATGTGCGCGCGGAACGGCCACATCCAGAAGTAGCCAGGTCCGGTGAAGTTCTCGATCATCTGCGTCCTGGCGTCAGGCCGTAGCACCAGCTGGGCTCCGTTCGGATAGAGCTCGACGGTGGCTTTGATCGTCTCTTCGAAAGCCTCCATCTCGAACTTGGCGCGGAAGTAAGCCAGGCCGCCCGGTAGTGGAAACAGCAGGTACAGAAACGAGAAGAGCAGCATGCTGTACTTGCGACGCTGCCGCATGTGCACGCGCTCGTGACGCAACGTGATGATGCGCGAGATGTCTCTGGTCAACCGCCAACCCTCCGGCACATACACCGAGCAACCGATGGTCGTGATGTACGCCGTCTGGAACGTGCGCTGCCGACCGAACGTGATGAGGAACAAAAAGCCGGCGATGAACTTCATCAGCAAGCTGTCTTCCTTCCACACCAGCTTGAAAGCAGGAAATTCGGCGCGGATGTCGGAGAGCGTGTCCTCGTAGTTGCAGCCGACGCAGTCGTTCATTTGGACCTGATGTCTTTGCCGATTTGCTTGAGCAGATCGGTGACCTTTTGCGGGTCGCCCTGCACAGCTTCGATTTCAGCCACCTGCTGCTTGGTCTCCGCGTCGACGACCTGTGCGCGCTGCACCTCAATTGCGGAGAGCTCCTGAGAAGCGACGACGTCGGCTTGCTGCTTCTTGGCGGCAGCCTCATCGTCCAGCTTGGCCTTGACCTCTTCATGCCCCTCGAGTGAAGGGCTAACGACGTTCGTGGTCGTCTTTGCCGACGCACGCCCCAGGACGTAGGCCAGCACGCCGATAGGGAAGAGCAGCCACTTCCAGTACTTCTTCAGCCACTCCCACGTGGCCTTGAGCCAGAGCGGGGCGGTCATTCGTCGTCCGTGTCGCCGCCAGGGTTGATGTCGATGCCCATCTTCTGTTTGAAGGCTCGCTTCAACGCCTGGTAGATGAAGCCAGCGAACCAGCCCACGCAGCCGCCGAACGCAATGCGTCCACCCTTGTCGCCGATGCCATCGAAAAAGAAGTCGCTACGCAGGAGCGTGGAGAGCGCGCCGAACGCGACGGGCAGAGCAGGTAGCAGAACGGTGTTCCACCAACGCGACATCGCCGTGAGGTAGGTGATCTTCGGTGAGTTTTCGTCGTGCTGCTTCTTGAGCGTCGGCCAGACGTTCTCGAAGCTGCGACGCACGAACAGTGTGGCGACGAAGATGATGACCGCCAGCACGTACGTGCCCGGCCTCGTAAGGAGCGCGACGATGTCGAGATCTTGCACAGGCGGTACTTGCGGCTGGTCCATGAAGTGCTCCTATCAGACGGTGTAGTCAGTGCGCTTCGCCAACCAAACGCTGGCGGTGATCGGCGAAGTGATCGACATCAAGTGGAAATGGTAGCTGACGTAGACGGTTTCCGAGAACTCGTCGCCGGTGCTGAGCGGCAACACGTTGTCGGTCTCGGAGAAGACAAAGTTGGCAGGCCAGGTGATGCTCACGTGCGGCGTGCCAGTGGGGATGGCGATGTCGAGCGTGAACTCGTCGCCGTCCTCGGGGACGTAGCCCTTTGACGTGTCGATCGAAAACACGATGGGAGACGGGTCCGTGCTCCAGTTCGTGGCTGGCTGGATGACGACTTGACCGCCAGCCATTGGGTTCCAAGCAACTGCACCACCGCCGTTGGGTACGCTGAAGCGCTGCTGCAGCTTGCTGATCATGCTGAAGCGCTGCTTGCCGCCAGCTACTAGAACGCTGCCGTCGCCGTACAAAAATCCGTTGTAGACCAGCGTACCGTCGAGGTCGAAGCCGCCCCATGCCAATGACTGCAGCACGCTCGGCGATGTGATGCCTATGTCGGCTCGACAGAGCGACGACATGAAAGCGGCGTAGGGCACTAACCCGTTGATGTTGTACGAGCTGTGCAGAACACCAGGAGACGCCACCATGAAGTGCGGCGTGCCTTGCGAGCCGTTCGCAGCACGATGGGTACCGCCAATGGACACAGTAGGCTGCAGCCAACGCAGACGCACAGACGCAGAAGCTCCTGATGGTCCTATGGGTGGATTTGCACCAGTAAGCGCCTTCACCGTAATGCGCGTGGTGCTCAGAATCGAATCGACGCGGTATGTGCCAACCACCTGCCCCGTGGCGTTGTTGGTGACTTCGATGAGGTCGGTCTTGCGCAAGCCCGTTCGATTCGAGCCGTCCTTGACGAAGTCAGATCCTCCGACCTGCAAAGTACGACGACTGGTCGTATCGGTCAGCGCATCCGGATTCACCGTAGCCACTGTGGCTGGGTTGATGCGCGTGAGAACCGCTGCGCCTGTGAGAGTGCTAGCGAGAATCGCACGCGGGATAGCATCAAGAAGTAGAGGCCCGGTTACATGACCGCTGGCCACTTCATTGGCGTCGTTGGTGTTGTGGTAGGGCGATTCTTGCGTCAGGCCAACATCACCGCCACGCGTCAGATCGTAGCCAGTAGTTGTAGTGGTGGTCGTACGCTTGAGCCGCAGCATCGCGAACAACGGGTCCGGGTACTTGTCGACGCCGACGGTGCCGACGGTATCGAGCAAGTAAGTAGGAGCTCGTAGCTCAACACCAGGGCCGTCTCGGGTGATGAAGCCGCCATTGCCAGGCGTGTCCATCGTCGTGCCAACACCAGGGTCGGCGATAGAGGACAAGCGGTAGCGACCATCCAAGCCAGTGCGCGCCAGGGAATTGATAGTAGCCAACCACGGGTCGTTCCACGTGGCGCCGATGGCCGCATGCAGATCACGCAGCACACGTTCGACCTCACCTGAAACCTCTTGCGCGCTACGAATCTTGATGTTCGTGAACGCATCCTTGGGCATCGTCGCCAAGTTGGTGCGAACGCCGTAGAGCACATGGTAGGTCGTACCTGCCGGAATCGGGACGTTCAGATTGACGGTGGGGGTGTTGAAGAATCCCGACGTCTGCGTACCAACGACGTTGGCGCTAGCGCCGTCGTGAATGAGCAGCGCCTTCACCGTGACGCCAGCCGCCGTGATGATCTCGTTGTCGTTGAGGTCGAGCACGCTGACTAGCAGATCGCGCGTTGCCTGGTTGTTAGGCACGCCGAATTCGCCCACGAAGACCTGCGCAGCAATGACGATAGAGCTCACTGGCGAGCCCGCAAGCACATTTGCCGTCTGCTCCGTGATCGCGAGGTCGCGACGCATCAGGTTGTCGAGGATGTCGGTGTTCTCCGCCAACGCCGCCAACCCACGATTGGTAAAGGTAGAGGTGGCATCCTCTCCAAACGCAACGAGGTAAGTACCTTGGTTAGGACCGGATGACTTCTTGCCGTCTGTGAAAGAGGCAACGCCCGGGTCGCCGTTCAGCGGCGGGTTGTTGATGTAGTCGTAGCCCCCGGGGAGGCCGCCAAAGTAGGTGGGTACTGCTAGACGATGAAACATCAGAACCTAACCGTCCATTCGACCTCGAGCTCCAAGGCTCCGGTCTTTGAAATCGTGTCGAACGTGTCGTAGGCAACGCCTGTGTTGAAAGGCTGACCGATAGGATTTGCGGCGGAGGTGAAGAGCATCACCTCACTGAGCGGCACCGTGAGGAACGAGGAGTAGCTGATCTCCAGCTGCGTGAACAGGCGACGGAAGGTCACCTGCGTCGCCGTGTTATGGATGGGCGGCGCTTGAATGGTGCCGAGCCACACGTCACCTGAGTCGTACGGGTCGCTCGGAGTCGTCGTAGTGCCAGAGACACGTACCGGGCGCTCGAGCGTCGTGACCGTCGGGTCGAGGTCTGTCTGCGCGTTGAGGCCAGGATACGCCGTGGACATGGGCGGGCTATTGGCCACGCTGGGCGCTACTTGTCGCGTGCCACCGATCCCGAAGCCCATGTACTTGATGCGGTCGTTGCGCTCCGGCGTATCGGGGCCGTACGAAACCAAAGCGATGAGGCTGGCCAAGTACTCGCGCCCGAGGTCGACCCAGATGTTGTGGCCTTCCCTGCGCTGGACAATCTTCCCGCGCTCACGCGCGATGAGCTTGAGGTTGTTCTTGACCTCGACTGTCTCTTGGAACCTCATCGTACTTCTCGTGATTCTAACATGAAGGTCACGCTACTCTGACGAAGCAATAGTCGCCAGCTGGGAGGCCTGTGTCGAAGGCAAAAGCGATGGGCGTCTGCATCAAAGTGACCGAAAGGTAGGACCAGACAGGTGCTCGCGCGCCGCCGGTGGCCGGACGTATGCGGACCTGCAGGGTGTTGGTAGCCGCCACCGCCAAGGTGATGGGTACCTGCAAAATCACACCCGATGGAGTGACCGTAACCGGAACGACCAGCGCGTCCACGCCGTTCTTCCTGATGACAATCTCGTAGTTGCCAGGATCTGGCCCGAGCGTGCCGCTAATTACCAGCCGCAGCTGCTCCAGAGTGCCCGTAACCGTCACGGTCGATGTACCGGGCAGCGCTAGCCCAGTCGGGCCTGCAGCCACCGACGTCACTGCAGTCGTAGTGAAGTGGTGAGAGGGCGCGTTGCTAACGTCGAACTGGAAGCCACCGTCGAACGGCACAACGCCACCAGGGTGCGTGAGGCAGTACGAGAACGTGATCTCGTCTTCCGGGCAGAGGTAGTTCTTGTCGAAGCCCCAGGTGACTGGCTCCGACGTCGGAAAGGTGGGCGGCGGATTCGTGGGGTCGAAGTCCGAGTCAAATTGGTTGCGCACGCCGCCGCCGCCGGCGCGGAAGTCGTCGAACATCGTCGTCTCGCCCATCAGCCCGTTGAAGCAGGCTCCATCGTTCAAGATGAGCGTGGCTGCGTACGTCACTTCATCGGTCACGTTTACTTCCGTGTCGCCTACCTTCGCCCGCACGATGAAGAGCGGAAAGACGTAGGTCGGTTTCACACGGAGGATGAAGTTCCGAACGAACATCATCGAGCTCAGGTTGAACACGGCGCTGTCGACACGCACCATGAACTTGTGGAACTTTTCCACCTCGAAGAAGATGCCCTGGTTCAAGATACCCTGAAACCAGGACGGGTCTTTGATGTAGTCGACGACCTCCGCACCTTGCACAAGAGGAGCGAATTGCGTCACCGAGTCGCCGACAGCATAGGTCACACCCGTGTCCGGGTTGATCTCCAGCGTCAGCGAGCTCGGAAAGGAGTACGAGCGCACGACAGCCGTATTGGCTGCGTCGCGCATCAGGATGCGGCCCTGCGTCGGCGAGAAGTCCGTCCGAATCTCTTCGATGGTGCCCGGCTCTTCAGCGTACGGCAGGCCTAGCAGGATCTGCGTGCCTACGCGCAGGTTGAACATCGTCGGCCCGTTGATGAACGAGTACCAAAGACCGCGCACAGCCGACAAGTAGTCGAGGTCCGAATCGAGCTCGGAGAATTGGTCGAGTGTGAGCTCCGCCGGGATGCCGAAGTTGGCCTCGATCGTCGGTCTGTTGTCGAGGTATGTGACCTCAGCCCAAAGCCGATCCGGAGGTACTTCCCCTTGCCACACGTCGCCGAGGTCGCCAGCATTGCCAGCGACAAAGCGCAGGGAGCTCCGGCCGCGGAATTCTTCGATGAAGTAGTCGATGTTCCGACGGAGCAGCGCGGAGTCGTCCGTCTCCTTGATGTTCTCCTGCAGCCCAGGAATGTCCTGCACCAGCGCGCCGATGGGCAAGTGCGAACGGCGGATCACGTAGGCCAAGCACACCGAAGTGGGGTCTGCTGCCATCGCTCCCAAGAGCGGCGCAGTGTAGAAAACACCAAGGCGGCCAGGGTCCTGCTGGCAGGCACCGGCCACCGTGGTGCTGGTCAAAATAACGGCGGTACCATTGGTCACTTCGAACACCGCGGTGTCGCCGGCGCTCACCATGCCGTTGTAGAAGTCGAGCAGGCGGCTCGCAACCTGACCAGGAATGCTCCAGGTCGTGCCGGGAAGTAGCGGTAGGTCTGTCTGCAGGACGATGCGCTGGAAGCGGACGTCGTCGATCGGGTCGTCTGCGAGACGCGAAATCTTGTAGGCCTCACCACCAATAACCAAGAGGTCGCCTTCGGTGATGCCCAAGCCATCGATCGAGAAGTCCACCTTGTACGTACGCGAGGTGAGACGCTGGCCAGACGTACCTGCAGGGGCTCCGTTGAGAGTACCAGCCGTGAAGTGCGTCAGAGAGTTCGTACCTTCACCGATGGCAAAGATGAAAGGCGCGTAGATGCGAATTCGCACGAAGCCGCTGGGCTGTACGACTATGGTCGCCGAGTACCCAGGATTCTTCGCCCTCAGCACCATCTGAATTCTGGCTGCGATGTCTTCCGGCGTGTACGGGTCTGGCAGCGGAAAGGTGACCCTGATTGGGTCATGTAGCGGCGAAGTGATCTCGAGAATTGAGCCGAAGAAGCCGCCGTTGACTTGGCCGGTAACGAGGTCGGTGGAAGTGATGCCAGCAAAGATGGCGCGCGTCGTCGTGAGCGTCGGCAGTGGCTCCGGCAGCTTCAAGTCGTAGTGCAGCCAGCGACGCTGAAACGTACGTTGAATGTCGCGCAGGCTCTTCGAATAATCGATTTGCCAGAGCGTCATGAGCTCGGCAGCCGCCACTTGAGCCATGCCCTCCCACAACGTCTGGATGCGCTCGCGGTCCTCGACGAGCTTCCAGAAGTCGCTCAAGTGCTGCCACACGAAACCGAGGTCGGGGACCACGCCTTTCGGCACAGAGCTCTCGAGCACGTTGACGATGGTCACCGACGGCAAGCTCAAATATTGACCGTCGAAGACAACCAGATCGAAGCGCCAAATACCAGGTACGTCCGGGAAGAACGAAGGCTTGGCAGAAGTGGGGTTCGACAGCACGCGTTGCCGTAGCAACTTGAAGAAGATGTTGACGAGGTTGTCCGCCAACAAATTGTCGGAGAGCTCGACGTAGAAGCCCGTACCGTCGATACCGCTAGAAACAATCGAGTAGGGAGTGCCGGCGAACAGCAGCACGTCACCTACCGCGAGTGGGTCGATCAAATCCTCGTTGCCGAGCTGCACGGAGTAGAACTTGAACGCAGTACCATCTGGGATGGCCTGAGGCACGGTGAAGCCGTCGCTGCCTTCGAACGAAAACGCGCTGTCGAGCGGCGCGTCGATCATGCGCCAGCTGTACGTGATATTGCCACCTTCAGGATCGAAGCTGGCGGTGCCATCGAGCAAGCCCAATGTGCAGGTGCGCATCGACTGGTCTCGACCAGCGTCGGCGCGCGGCGGCAGGTTGGGCATGATCAAACCAGTGCCCATGCAAATCTGGTCGAACAGAGCCGAGACGAGACTGACAGCCGTTCCACGCACGCTCAGCTGCGCGCCATCGCCGGCGAACCCGCCGGTGGGTATGGCCGGCAGGATGGCGATGAGCTGGTGCCCAATGTAGGGAACGTCGACGGTCTTCGTTGCGAAGAGGTAGGTGGTTGAAGTCGCTGCATCGACCGCGATGCGAAACGTGTACGAGACGTTCTCTTGAATGAGGCCAGCCGTACCCGGAATTACTTGAAGCGGGCCGTCCAAGACGAGACCAGCAGCCAGGTGCACGGCACCTGAGTAGCCGATGCCTGCTTGCGTGATGAAGAGCCCGCCAGCAAAGCCGGTGGCGTTCTGACCACCGAAGTACGTGTGCGAGTGCGTGATGTCGCTGAAATCAGACGGCAGATCCGTGAACATCGCCACGACCTGCAAGGTCCATGAAGAAGGAACCCCTACAGAGATGGTGAGGAAAGCGTCGTCCGTCGACGACGTAGGCCCGCCACTGCTCACCCGAAGATCGTCGCCTTCGATGCTGAACTGCCCACCGGCGTCGACTACCGAAACATCGGGAGAGACCAGGATCTCCCCCATCGACGTCGGGTCGTCGAAGAAGCAAAACAGATCGAAGCCGTCCGGAGGCTCGGGCGGCGGCGCGCTCGGCAGGAAGAAGCCGCCCCACGGCGTTAGACCCCAGCCAAAACCCCAGCCTCCGCTTCCACTCACGGCACACCTAGCTGAAAGTTGTACGGCGTTGCGCAGCGCATGGTCGTGGAGACCCTATTATAGGCTGTGGCCGTAGCACAACCATCTCGACCAAAAGCCGAGCAAGTACACCCCCTACTTGTAGCGCAGAGACTGGTGCAGCTCGACGTGGCCCCAAGTGAACAATTTCGACGGGACGTAGCGTGTGTCGTCGAAGGTGATCAAATACTGGTACTTGCCCAACGGCACGATCGACGGGTGCGGAAAAGTGTTCACGCTCACCATGTCCGCGTCCAGATTGGCCACGAAGGCGCCTGTCACTAGGTTGTAGATGCGGGAGAAGGCGTTGCCGCCGGCGAGCATCCAGTACGTCCTGTCCGACTTGAGGATCTTCGTACCCTCGAACGGCGTGTGCGAGCTGTCCTCCATGACGTTGGTCCACGTCGTCAGGTTCGTCGACGAGTCGATGCAGGCATGGAAGTCGACGCCCAAGTTCGGCGACTTGGTGTACGCCATGTAGTACGTGCTGCCAATCTTCACCACGTACGGGTCGTAGTACCCGTTGTTGGACAGACTGATCGTAATTAGCGCCATGCTCGCAACGATGTGCGTACCAACCAGGAGATCGACGCCGGTCTCGAGCTTGTGCAAAATCTTTGGAACAGTGGTGAGCGAATCCCCCCAGCTGCTGATGAACATGCGGCTGTCGCTACCTATCTTGATGAGCTGACCGGCATGATCGTTCTGAATCTTGCCAGAACGGTTGACCATGATGCAGCCAAGCTGCACGAGCTCGAACGTCGTCACGTCCAAGCTGAAGGTCGCTTGGTACGTACCTCCGTGCGGAACCTGCTCCTGCGTGTCGCTCGCGCTGCCCATGAAGTAGACGAGATTGCCGGACACGTACGGCGTGCCGTCCTCATTGCTCACGATCGTCTCGTCGCGAATCGAGATACCGCCAAAGCGCCCGAAGATCAAGTTGTCGAACGTAGTGGTGGCGCTGCCGTTGCTCGTCATCGCCAGAGCAGCCTTGTAGCCACCGCCGGCGACGAGGATCGTCTTCAAGTCGAAGGTCGCTTCAACGTCTGCGCCAGTGATGCGCTCCCAGCCGTTACCTTGGTCAACCCAGCAGGCGCACGAGTTACCAACCACTGAAAAACCAAGCCGGAATGGCGTCGTAAAACTAATGGTTACGCCGCTGTTGACGTTGTTGGTCCCGTCGCTGATACGTACGACCAGGTTGCCATCGAGTGTCGAGTATCGACAAAGAACGAAGTGGGTTGCGTCCTTGACCACGCCCACGCTGAGCCGGCTGCCAGAGCCCGTCATGCTCAAGATGTCGAGCGACCCAAAGAACTGTGGCAACTGAACTTCCGCGCCTATGACCTCGAACGTGCTCGTGTCCGCCACACCGTGAACGATCTGACCGTGGCCTCCAGTAAACGAGAAAGTGCCAGGGTTGCCGGCGGTGAACTGCGTGAACTGCCCGGTGTTCGTGGTGAAGGGCTCATTGACGGTGATGAGCGAAGGCGGCTGCACATCGAAGTAGGCGATTCGTCGCTGGGCGATGAAGTCGTCAAAACTAGTGGTCGCCGTCGCACTTCCAGAGTCGAACACTCCGAAGCCGCAGCGCCACAAGGACAGGTCGGTCGCCGTGAGGTCGATGAGCGGCGTCAGGTCGTACGTGATCTTCTGCGTCCAACCCTCTGATGAGCCCGTATCCACGTAGCCCGTGAGGCGATTCTTGAAGATAGAGATCGCAATCTTGTAGCTCGTGTTGATGAGCGACACGCCAGAGATTTCAGCCTTGATCGACAGGACACCCGCGATACGGAGGGCGAAATGCATCTTCGCCGAGATCCTGTCGTACTCGAACAGGAGCAGGTTGTTCACGTCTTTGATGATGCCGATGGCGACGGCATCGTTAGCGCTCGGTGAGCCAGACCTGGCAGCAATCGTCGCCTGAATGAACGTCGTTAGCGACGGCGCTGTACCCGTCTTGACGTAGCAGTCGCGGGCGGAGCCAGAGGCATTGGTAATGACGCCTTGGCCGCCCGTCACCGCAAAAGAACCAGCGGTGCCGACGTTCAAGACGGTGAACTGACCAACATCTGCGGTGAAGTTCTCGTTGGCGTAGAACTTCTTTGCGAAGTGCAGCTTGGCAGCACTTCTCTCAGGTTGTACCTGCGACCAAGCAGCTGCGGTCATGGGCTAACCGTCAAGTCTCCGAGAAGCCACCAAACGTCTGTGGCCTGCTGCCAGAGCTCGGCTGGGCTTCCCTGCTCACGCAAGGTGAGGGCTAGCGACGTTGCTTTCTTCACGGTCACCGCACCGCTGAAAGGAACTACCGTGACTTGCGCAAGACCCGCTACATCCGCCAACAGCGGGATACGAATACCGACTGGAAGAGCCACGGTTGCGTTTAGAGGCACCGTGATGGTGAGCGCCGCCGTGCACCGAATCTTTTTGTACAGGTCGGTAAGCGCGAGGGTGAAGCTGGCGCCCTTCGCTAGGTCAGTCTCCATGAACGGATTGTGATCAGCCGACGTCTGAGCGTTGTTAGCAGAAGTCTGTGCCGCGGACGCAGCCGAGGCGGCCGCATTGGCTGTGGACTGCGCCGTTGAAGTTGCCGCAGCAAGAGCGCTAACTGTCGTTCCGCTACTCTTAACGAATCTGCCGGAGGTCTGGTCGTAGACAACGATCTCGTTATCGCCTACGGCGCTACCGGCCCCTACTATATCGCCATCGGTGATGACAAACCCGCCAGGAAGGGGCTCCGTGCCCGTACCGTTGGCTAGGAAATCACGCATGTCGCTGGCGCTGATGTAAATCAGACACAGCGCTATGCTGAACGTCGCCGCGTAGAAATTGTCCCAATAAAAATCGGCGGCAGCAGTGATGTCAGCGCAGGCGATGTTGTGAAACTCCGTCCAGAAATTGCCGGACTCGGAGCCGTTATTGACGACGATGTTGTTGAACGTCACCATCGGATCGCCATTGTTATGCGGACGAGAGCCACCCAGCCCGATGATCACGCAGCTGTTAGGACCGCCTAGCTCTGGCGCCGTGATGGTAAGGTTCTGCGCGGTGTAATCACCGTACGCGCAAATGACAGTGAACTTCCGAATCGGCAGCGTGATGCCGAAGTCCACGGCAGCTTGAGCTGTCTTGAATGGCTGCGAAGAGCTGCCGTCCTCCGTCGATGTAGTTCTGCCTGGGTCTACATAAAACACAGCGGTGAGTGGAACGCTGCTACCTCCCGACGGCGTGAAGTGACGCAAGAAGTCGTTCAGCAGACCGTCTGAATCGTTGCCCGACCAACCCAGGTCTTCGCGCCCTCCGAGATTGACTTCATTCGGTTTGGCACCAGCAAAACCAGACGAGAGCGACGGGAGAGGTAGCGGGAAGATTTGCGGAGGCGGGATGTGAAAGCCAGCGGCTGTCTTCGCCAGCACGTTTCTGATGTCGATGTCCGTCGGCGCACCAGTCCTGTTGGCGCCGCTCCACACCTTGAGCATGAACCGCCAAGAACCTGGAATGTTGATAGGTACCGTGAGATTCAGAGGAGACGAGCCGTCGTCGGCGAAAGCCAACTCGAGCGTCGCCGGCGTCGTCGCACCGGGCGGGGAGTACAACAAGTCGAGTTGCCATGAACCGACGCCGGTGTCGTCGGAGTTTTTGACGACTACATCCTTCGGCAAGTCGGAGAAGACGAGCTCGGCAGCCTGACCATCCGGTCCGTCTACGGAGTCAATCGCAAACTTCAAGAGCGCAGTTGCAGGCATATTTCTCCTCTCCGAAGTATACCAACCTGTCGCGAGCACCCCCAAGCTGCCGTCATTGCACCGCGGGCGGGCCGCGCGTACGCTCGAGCGCGTGAGCGACGGCATCCCTCTCCACTTCCAACTGCTCGACCCGGAAGTTGCGCGTAAGGCCGTGGAAGGCGTGCCCGACGTGCTCAGCGGACAGTCCAAGATGGCGGAGGCCATCTACCGCCAGCACTTGGTCTGCCCAAACGGCTGCGGTCAGACCATGGAGAAGAGCTTCGGGGGCACGGCCTTCGCCTTCGCCGACAGCGAGTGGCTCATCCCACGCTGCCTCATGAAGTGCCACGCTTGCGGCTGCTGCATCAACCCGTTCGACGGGATGCTGGTGGAGCCAGGAAACAAAGACGTGGCCAAGATTGGCCACATCCCGATCATCAACCCGAACGACGATTCACGTTGATCCTGTCGGCCACGAAAGCGGCGAGCCGCCCCGTGTTGAGCGCGTTCTGCGAGCGCTGCGCCTGTACCGTGCGATCGTAGTTGTGCACGAGAGCGATGAGGTCGACAGGGTTCTGCACACTCGTCGCACCACGCTGGTACGCGATGTCGTTCAAGTCACTCACTTCCAAGAAGTCCGACGGGAAGAGGCTGCGGACGTAGGTCTCCATGTCCGTGGTCACCAACTGCACAGCGGAGCCTCCCACGTACTCGAAGTCGAAGCGTACGAAGTGGGGGATGAGATGCCTCGACAGCGGATTGGCACAAACCACGCGCTCAGTCTCGCTGAGCGCGAAGTTCTGCACATCGGCAACCAGCGTGGCGCGCTCGTACGTCACCTCGATGTTCTGGCCAGTGATCTGCGTCGCGTTGGCAGGACTGTCCGACACACCCACTTCCAAGATGGAGCGCGAGATGTGCAGCGTCGGCTCTTCAGTCATCGAGAACGTAAGGTTCGAATTCTTCGTCGACAAGAAATAACCGTCGCTTCGGAAGCCTTCAGCGGTGAGCTGCTGATCGCTGGCGATATTGAAGAGATCGCCAGTACCCTCGCTGACGAGCTCGACGTCGAAGAAGAAGAGCCCGGCCTCGGCCGTGTTAGCGTTCATCGCAGTGGAACTGATGCGCTGCGTGCCAGGCCGGCGGATCTCGTAGCCCTCACGGGACTCGAGCACAGCGGCACCGGGGAAGGTGCCCGAGATGAGTAGCGACGTCGGATTGACGAAAAAGATCTGGTAGGTGCCAGCGTGTGCGGCACTGTTCTGCGACGACACGAGACTGAAGCCCAGAATACTGTTGGCCGAACCACCACCGCGGATGATGATGGAAACGTCGCCTTCGAACTCGAGCTTGTTGGCACCGTTGATCCTTGCGACAGTGCGCCCCACAGCACTGTTGATCTGAGCCGCCACACCGGCGCGACTCACATCGTTGGGGAAGCCAGCCACGTCGTTGGACAGAATGACGGTCTGGTCCGCGCCACCGGCGAGCGAAATGATGATGGAGGTAAGCGCCACCGACGGCACTGGATCCGCCAGCACGTTGGCGCCGATGATGGGCACGTACTTGATTACTAGCTCGTCGCCAGGAACGATACCACTCAGCACGAAGTCTTGCGCACTGGACGTGAAGACATTGCTGCCGCCAGTGCTCTGGCCATCCTTGGGCAGTGACGTCGAAGGCGCCGCCGGGATGCGCGTCGAATCCAGTGTGGGGTCGGGGAAGTAGCGAATGACCGAGCCGTCGTCGAGCGTCGCCGAGAAGAACGACTTGCGGTTCACCTCGAAGCTGGTCGGGTCGATGAAGAAGCAGCGAGCGCTGCCGATGGAGCGCGCGCCGACCTGCAGATGCCGACTAATCTCGGGCGAGAAGGAAGCCAGCGTATCGACGAACGTCGGGTTGCCAGCAAGCAGCGCATTGTTAGTGGGGTCGGCGAAGACCAGAGCTCCGAAGCGCAGACTGCCGTAGAACCCAATCTGATTGCCGTCGAGGACCTGCGAAACGTCCAGATCATCTTGGTTGACGGCAGGAGAAACGCTCTGCCAACCACCCAGACTGTCGATGGTGGCGCTGCGGATGTCCGAGCTCGTGCGCGCCTGCGCATCCCCGAAGAGTCCAACCATAGCCGTACCCGTCGTGATCCGCGTGTCTGGGTCAAGCGGCACAACACCAACCCGGTCTCCAGCCGGGTCCGGCACAACGATGGCCAAGACCGTGTTCGCGCCGATGGCCGAAGCCGCAGCTGCGTTCATCTCATCGACTACTTGCTGAGCTGTCTTGCTACCAGCAGTGAAGGCGAAGGAGATAGTGGAGTAGCCGGTGACGCCGCTGTTGAACGTGATGTTCAGGTTGAAACCGCCAACGAAGAAGCCGCCTAGGGGTGTCGGCTGCGAAACGATGCCGAGGATGGCGTCGGTCACATCGACCTTCACGCCACGGCCAGGGTTCTCGAACGCTCGGCTCTGAATGTCGACAGGGTTCGCGTACGGGATGACCGAGCCGACGGGCTGCCCGGAGGTGTCGAGGAGCTCGACCTTGGTGACGCGCACCAGCGGACGCTGAATACCGCCGGCGTTGTTGGCTTTGAAAATGGTGTAGTTGAGCGATCCCGACGACGCTGTCATGTCGCGGTCGACCTGCACTGAGTTGAAAGCGGGCAAGGACTTGACCGTGAAATCACCCTTGTCGAGGCCTTCGAATATACGCAGGGTGTCGCCGACGCTCACACCGAGCGCCATGAAGTCGACGCTGCCCGCCGTAGAAAGTACATCGGTGTGCTGGATCGACTGCAGGTCGCTGCCTGAGACGCGTGTGTCCTTGGGCTCGACCAAATCAACCTCGAGCACGTCGACCAGGCGCCAGCGGAAGCTGCCGACAACCACGGGGATCGCCGTGTCGAGCGTGAGGATGGGCGACGAGCCCGTCACCTGAATGACGTCGAGCACGCGGTAGTTGCCAGCGTTCGGGCCGTCCTGCACCTGCAGCGTGAACCCGAACTGCTTGGCCTCGCCGAGGGCTACGTACGTGGCGTCGTCGATGGCGTAGGTCGTACCGAGAACCAGGTCGTGCAGTACCACCTGGCCCGCTCCGCTGTGCTCGAGATTGACCCCGGCAGCAGCCGGCTGCGCGTCGGTGAGGTTTTCGATGACCAAGGACGACTCGTCGAAATCGGAGCCGCGCACGCTGACGTCGAAGAGCCCACCGACGTGCACCTCATTGTCGGGGATCGTGACCGTCCCCTCGGCCGAATCGGGGAAGAGAATGCCGCCCGGAATCTCGCTGAGGGTGAGCTCTTCCTTGCGCACTGACCACGGCCGGCCGCTGAAGAAGGGCGCCATGACCTGGTCCTCCACTTCCACGGTGTCCGGCGCCAGCACGCGCAGGATGCGCAGGTCGCGGATCAAGGGCGGACCAGCGAAGGCATGGAAAACAGTCAGGATAAAACCGCTGGGGTTGGAAGCGTCGACCAGCGCGCTGAAATCGACGCCAGCGTCCAGTGACGTGAAGCGGCGGGTCACAGGCCGGCCAGTGCCGTCCACAGGCGTGGTGCCGAGCACGCCACCGGCGATGACCGCGCCCAGGCCGCCGCCGCGCAGCACGTCACGCTGCATCTCTGGGTCGCCGAAGCCCACGACAGCCAGACGGGTGACCTCCGGAAACGCCTTGGGGATGCGCGCGCCGATGCCCCGCAGCGTCACCATAGAGCGCTCGGTGAGCTCCTGCTCCGTGCGGTCGATGAAGTCGCTGGCCGTCTCCTCGTCCTGCCCCGTACGGAAGCGCCGCAGGTTGGCAACCCGAGCTGTGCCCTCCAGATTGGCGATGGTGAGGATCTCGTTCGGGCCGATGTTGTAGGAGACGCCGGGGTTCTCGGCGATGCAGTTCACGTCGAAGTAGTAGAGGCTGCCGTCTACGTTGAGCAGCATCTCCTCAACGGTGATGTCCTGCTTGCCATCGGGGAAGTAGTGCAAGCCCGTCTTCGAGGTGAAGAAATTCGCCGGCGTGACGGTCACCGTACGCGGCTGCGCAAAGAAGATGCGGGCTATGCCGCGTGCAAAGTCGCCGCGCTCCCTGTTGCTGAACAAATTGGCGCCAAGAGCCTCGGCTTCTTCCGTCGTCAGCGTCACCGCGTCTTTGAATGAAAGGCTGCTCTTCACGCGGAAGATTTCACGCACCACGGGGTCCCAGAGCAGCGTCGCAGGCTTGATGAGCAGGTCGGTGATGGCGTCGCCTTCATCAGTGGCGAGCTCCGGGAAAGCCTGCTTCACGCGGTCGTTCAGAAACACGGCCAAGTCGACCGAGAACGGGTCGGTGCCCAGCCTACGCAAAATAGGCTGAATCACCTGCACGTCGGCAGGCGAGCCCGACGAGATGTCCATGGACTCGTCGAAGGCGCGAAAACGCTCCTGAATGAAAACCTGAAGGTCACGTACGGCCATTTGCCTAAACCTCGAGCCTTGCTACTGCGGCACGCCCCGCCTGTGAAAGCACTTCAACAGACGCGATGATCGCGGTCTCGTTCTTGTTGAAACCAGCTGAGAGGACCTTTGCGGTCAGCAGCCTCTCGTCAGGTGGGATGGCCTGATTGCGGCTCTGAATCTGGATGACCTGTCGCGTGGTGTTGTCCACGCTCACGATGAAGTCGCCCACCAGATCGGTGCCATTCTCCACGCTCACGCTCTGACCGATATGTACCAGAGCTCCGCCGCCAAGCTTGGGGCTGAAGATGTCGGTGCCCGGCGTCTGAAAGAGCAAGCGCAGGTAGACCTGCATGAGACGGAGAATTCCACGTGTCTTGCTTGGCACCCGACCGATGCGAAAGCGGATGAAGCTGCGCGGCGTGATGGTGAGCCTCTTGCTCAAAACCGAGATTGACGAGATCGTCGAGCTCTTGAGCGCGTCCGGCACCTCCGCCAAGAGGCGGTTCTTGGTCAGCACAACGAACGAAGGCGAGGGGACTTCATTCATCAGCACTTCATCGGCCGACCGGAAATCATCCCCCAGAATTTCCAGCGTGCGTATCGGCAGGCCAGGCACAGTGCGCACCAGGCTGACCTTCACGGTCTCCTGCGGGAACGCGATCTGGAAGTCGACTGCCACAGCCCATCGTACCATCGATAGGGCTAAAAAAGATGAGGGGCCCCTGGTGTGTGAAGAGGCCCCTCAAACGGAGTCGCGTGGCTTTTAGGGGAACGTGTCGGTGCGCGAGCTTATACTTGCGCACGACACGTCCTACGTCAAGCCGGCAGCGAAAGCCCCTTTGCCTGCAGCGCAGCGATGAGGGCCGGATAGGTCCACACGTCGACGACACCATCCTGATTGGCCAGCGGCACGAGCCCGCCCGACTGCTGCTCCAGGGTCAGCACAGCCTCGGTGGTCTTCTTGCCGTACTTGCCGTCGTCCTTGTAGGGGCCAAGGTCGAAGCCCAGCGCCAGCAGTCCGCGCTGCAGCCGCGCCGTCGTGAGGTCCGCGGGAATTCCCGTGCTGGCCGACCAGGCCTGGAGTTCACTTGAGAAGTCCGGCAGCTGCATGTTGTACAACCGCTCGAGCACCGGGCGAATGGCTTCGTAGCGCCGCGGGTAGATGGCGACCTTCGGTCCGAACGTCATCTCCTTGAGAATGGCGATGACCCAATCCAAGCTCCATGCCTGCAGCTGTGGGTTGGCCTTGATGGCATTCGTGAGCGACGTGTTCGCCCACGTCGGATTGTTTGCAGCGAACGACAGGTAGGCCGCATACAAGCCGCTCGCAACGTTGGTACTAGGCATCGCAGAGAACACGCTCTTCGCGTACGACAACAAGAAGCCGGCGAGGCGCTTGGACGTGTACGTCACCTGCACGACGCGCGCCTCCGGGTTCTCCCAGACGCTCGAGATCGTCGCCGCCCAGCGCTTGGCGTACAACGTGTTCTCCGTGTTCCAGGAGCCCTGCGTGCCGTCGCCGTCGATGTAGAAGAGCTGCTGCTGTTCTTGCTGTGAGTCAACCTCACCGCGCGCGTCGAGGAACGAGAAGCGGTAGCGCTGCTTTTCGTTCTTCTCGAACTTCAGACCATTGTCCTTGGCCAGCTGGTCAACGCCATAGATCAGGTCTTCGTCCTTCTCGCACACGGCACCGAGCATGTCGCTCACGGAGTACTGGTTGCGCTCGCACCACTGTATGAGGCCACTCGTCCACCCGCACACGTCGTAGCCGTTCCAGGCGTCGAAGTGCCCGCCTTCCGTGGCGGTGATGACAGCCATCTGCATGTCCTCGGGACTAGGGTTCGCCGGCAGCGTGTAGCCGAACTTGCCCTTGTAGAACGGTCCTTCGTACTGACGGTATTTTCCCCATCCGATTTCGTTGACGGCTACCATTTGCGATTCTCCATTTTGTGCTCGAAGTTGTCGACCGTGTTCTTGAAGTAGTTCTGCCCATTGGGCTTTGGCTCTTCACTGTACTGAGGATCTTCGTGCCAATCACGTAGCAACGAAAGCGCCTCCGCCTTGGAGAGCAGGCACCAAAAAAGATCTTCCTTGTCGTCGTTGAACCGCCGAGGCTCAACAAACGAACCAACCCGACATGGCGTCCAATCCACACCAGGGTGTAGTTCCAATATTGTTGGGCCCAGCAGCGTGATGTTATTTGGATCGCTGACAGCTACAAACTTCAACAACTTGAGAAGTAGCATGTGCCCCATCCCCGTCACCAGGAAATGGAGCTTGAAGCCTTCGTTCAAATTAGCCCGCAGAAGGTACCCTCGCAGCGGTTGCGGTTTTGCTGCGTTCTGCAGCCGGTCGGTCTTTGTCATACGTGCACCTGAAGTTCTGTGGAAGCGCGTAGCTGCTGTTCTTGAGCCCAGCGACCATCCTGGTCACAAGGTCGCAGCGTTCCTTCGCTTCATAGTCGATGTAGTACTTGTCGGTCTTGTAGTGAAACGGGCAGCGCCCGTAGCGGTAGGCCGTGAACCAGACGCCGGCGGGCGCCGGGCCGTCTTTGCCTTGGCACTCTTGCTTCCAATGCGCGAGCACGCCGTACGAGAGCTTGATGTTCGTCGCGGGGTCGCGTAGCTGCTCCTCGGTGAGCTTGTCGATCTTGCGACCTTCCGGCGACCGCCACGACCGCTCAGGGAACAGCGCTTGAATCTCCGGCCAGGGCGGCAGGTGCATCGTGTTGCCGCGGTTCAATTGCTGAGGGCCCACGGCGTTGCAGCGCATCTTCAGCACCGGCACGTAGCCAGAGGGCCAGAGCCCTGCGGGTACGTTAGCCAAGCGGTGTGTGGTTCGACAGTCGCCGTCCACCGGCGGCAGGCGGAACCTGGACTCACGGTACGTGATGGAAGCTAGCAGCAGTACATCGGTCTGCTGGTCGAAGAGACGGCCGTCGGAGATCCGTTCCTCCATGGCGAGCGTCGTCGCGATGTCCTGGTTGAACTTCTGCTTCAGCTCCTCGTTCCGCTGCACGTTCGGTGCCTCTCGCAAAATGAATCCCAAGATAGTGACGGTAAGTACTTCCAAAAAAGTCATCATTCCTCCATGTCCTTGCAGCAGCGAAACCCAGTCTCGTAGTAGTGCCAATCGGGGACGTGCTTCGTGATCACGTACGAGCACGACGAGCGGCTGTCCGCCCAGTAGCCTCCAACCAAGCACCAACCTTCCACGCCGGCGTCGCAGCGAACCCACTCCTCGGCGTTGCCGACCATGTCGTAAGCGCCGGCAGCACTCACGCACTCAGGGAAAGAGCCAGAGGGCTCGCTTTGATCCAGGCGTGCAAGCTCCTTCGTGTTGCGGATCTCGACCTTGCGTTGGTCTACGTAGCGCCATTGCTTGTCGGTGTTGCACTTGCCAGCCTGCGGCTTCTTTCCGCCGTAGGGCAGGTTTGAACCTTCAGACCCGCGGCAAGCCGACATCCACTCGCGCCTCGTACAGGTGCGCTTGCCCTGTACCGCACAGAGAGTCCAGGCGTCGTAGACAGGTCCGTTCTCTTCCACGAGAGCATCCATAGCCACACGAGGCCGCGTGCCCGCCTGGTTGGGGTACTCGTACTTGTCGATGCACACGCCAACTCGAGCAACGACCATGTCGTCGGGGCACGCAGCATTCGGCGATGTGACTGGAGCCGCAGCGGTCGTCAGACCAGCGCAAATCAGTAACAATACTTTTCGCAAAACTCCTCCACGGAAGGGGAGGTTCATCCCGACGGCGTTACTGCTGTGCCGTAGGAGAACTTCCGTTGTACGAGCGCTCGAGCTCGCTCGTACGCTCTTCGACGTCGGTGTATCCCTCGTCGAGCTTGTCGATCTTGTCCCCCAAATCACGCTGCGTTTGGTCTAACGCCTTCTGCAACTTGGCGAAGCCATCGTTGATGTTTTGCTGCAACGTCGAGAGACGCTCCGACAAGTCGAACTGACGATTCGAGATATGCGCGAGGATGCGCACCTTCGGGTCTTCGTGATTTGCAAGCTGCTGCGCAAGACTCTTGTGCGCCCTGTCGAGGTCGCTTTCCGCTGGAGTAGGCGGTGGCGGGGTCAGCGTTGCAGCTTCACGGTCGACCATCACCCAAGTATGCCCGAGCACCCCATAGGGTCGTCAATCTGCAGGCGGTTCAACCGGCGTATTCACGTCGCGAGAAGGGTCGGCCAGCAAAAAGTTCTCGGGTGGGATGGTCCTGATCTGAGAGACCGCGTTCAAGAGGTCGCTCTCGATTTTGTTCACCCGCTCGAGCTCGTTGGGCCGCGTGTCAGTACCAGGTCCTTCGATACGCTCGATCTGCTGGTCAGCCAGCTCTTCGTACGTCACCGCGTAGAAGCTCTCAGTCGTTTGCCGACCCTGCACAGCCCCGATGGACTGATTCAGAACACGCCGGAGCTCTTCATTTACGTCGAGCGCCGGCGCTTCTTTGTTCGCTTGCTGAGACGGGGCGTCTACGGAAGGCACTTCATGAGCCTATCAGATTTACTTTCCCGTACGCAGGCACATTTCGCACACGAACGTCAGTCTCGAGCGTCACACCTTCTTCCAACCACTTCTCGTAGTAGGCCTCCACGTCGGCTCGTTCTACCGACATACGGCGTCCGGTCTTGTCTACGGCGTAGTATGTCACCGTACGCTCCAGGACAATTTCTGTAGCCGTCGGCACTTTCATCTCTGCTGCTCCTCGAATTGCTTCCACGACATGGATGGTACCGGACCTTCGGCGGCAGCGCCAACGTAGTGCCCGGTCTGCTCGTAGTGCAGGTGCTTGCCTACGTACGTATGGAAGCGCATCTGACAGAAGCGCATACCCGGGTAGACGATAACCGGCTGGGTCACGACCACCTCAAGAGTGTACTGACCGTTGAAACCAGGGTCGCCGTAGCCCGCAGTGACGTGCGCCGTCATGAAAAGCCGACCGAGCGAGCTCTTACCGTCGAGAACTGGGACGTACTTCGTCGTCCAAACACGCTCGGCGGTGTGCATGAGGTACCCGATCCCTGGTTTGAGCAACCAGCCACGCTCGGCGTTCATCTCGAACGTGGCTACCTCGTGCTTCCTCTTGGAGCTAAGGATGCAGGCGGGGCTCGGGTACATCCAATCGCTCTTGAGACTGTCACTCAATTCCAAGACGCTACCGTCGTGCGCACGGTAGGTGCCGTCCAGTGGCTCGAGCTCGTAGGACATGCCGGCGTAGACGAAGTACACCGCTTCTTTGTACACAGCCACCTTCGAACCCAACGTCAAGTCGTACGACGCTGGGTTGACGCACCGAGGATCAAACCCCGGCTCGATGAGGATGTTGCCTTCTTCAACCTCCGACGCAATCGTCGGACCGGAGATGATTCCACCTTCGATCATGGATCGACGCTCTTCGCCAGCAGCGCGGCGGGCTGCTGCTCAGCAACCTCATGCGCGTTCGCCTTGTTCTTAGTCCAGTCGCGTTTCCGCACCTTGCTCCAAACCCCGTCGAGAATTTCCAGGAAGTCCTTGTTCAGGTATTTACTGATGAGCTCGAGGTGGGC
>Ga0070682_100000026_pt1 | contig 191388 bp, 194 predicted proteins | sample KBSC63LmetaG_FD_64668 | JGI IMG/M metagenome (GOLD analysis project Ga0070682, IMG submission 64668) | Corn rhizosphere microbial communities from Kellogg Biological Station, Michigan, USA - KBS C6-3L metaG | ecosystem: Host-associated > Plants > Roots > Rhizosphere | place: USA: Michigan...
CGCGCGGTCGCGGGCGCGGTCGTCCTGGAAGGCCGAGCGGGAGCTGTGGCCATCCCAGCCGTCGAGCTCGACGATCAGGCGGAGGTCGGGCCAGTGGCAGTCGACTCGGTAGCGCTTGGGATCGAGGGTAATCCAGTCGTTGAAGCGGGGTAGGGGGAGGCGGTGCCGGCGGAGGAAGGGCGCGAAGCGTTTCTCCAGCTCGCTGCGCTTGCGGCCAGTCGGCTCTTCGGTGATGCGCTCCAGGGCGAAGCGGAGGCTCCGCGAGCCTCGTTTGGCTGGGTAGCGATCGAGTAGGTCCCAGAGCGAGAGGCGGTCCCAGAGGTTGAGGTATTCGGCCTCCTTGATCATCGCTACCACTTCGTCAACGGAGGCGATGGCGGCAAGGTCGAAGATCGTCCGGTGGGCCGAGGTCACCGGTATCCCCTCCTTCATGGTCCGCTCATCGAGGGGCACCTGGGATACGTGCCGTCGAATCCGCTTCGAAGAAGTGCTCTTGCGTGGCACGGTCACGTGGACAGCGCCGCCCGAGTAGCCGCGCAGGCCCCAGAGCGCCGCTGCGGTCCGGTGGCTCAGAAGCGCATCGGGTCCCGAGGCGAGCACGGCTGCCGTCCACCATCCCTCCTTCGGGATCGAGCGGTGGCCCACCGCATAGACGCCATCGTGCAGATGGTGCAGCCGAGCAGCTTCCAGCCGCCGCTCAATCGCCCGCCTCCCGAACCCCAGGTCCAGCAGTTGGGCTCGCGAGACGACGCCGTGTTGCCGGAGGGCCAGGTCGGCCAACCCCTGATGGCGAGTCTGTCTCAGACCACCTATATGGGGGCGTGGGACAGACTCGCGAGCCATGCCGGGAGCGTGCCGAGTTATGGCGCACGTGTGGCGCGCGGCTTGTGCCGTTTCACCCCGCCAAATGAGTCGGAAGCGTGACTTCCCACCTCAACCCTGGAACCGCATCAACCTCCCTCACAAAGCCAGGGGAGGTTGATGCGGTTCTGAGGTTGCGACCACCCCGGTTCGCACACCCCTCCCCTCGGGTACCCACCCCCCATGTCGAGCGCCGCTGCCCCGCCTCGCCGTCGCCGTCTGAAACGGGCCGATTGCGCGGGGCCGGGGATCCAGAGAATCCGGCGCGGGCGCGGCTTCTCGTTCAGCGACTGCGACGGCACTTCGATTGAGGACGAGGAGACGCTTGACCGAATCCGCCAGCTGGCGATCCCGCCCGCCTGGAAGGAGGTCTGGATCTGCCCCGACCCCTTCGGCCACATCCAGGCCACCGGCTACGACGAAGCCGGGCGCAAGCAGTACCTCTACCACGAGCGCTGGCAGGAACGTCAGGCGGAACGGAAGTTCGAGCTGGTGCGCGAATTCGCCCTCAAGCTGCCGAAGCTGCGCCGGGCCGTCACCGCCGACCTGCGCCGTCAGGGGATGCCGCGGGAGCGGGCGCTGGCCTGCGCCGTCCGCCTCCTCGACCTCGGTTTCTTCCGCGTCGGCAGCGAGGTCTACGCCGAGGAAAACGAGAGCTTCGGCCTCGCCACCGTGCGCCGGGAGCACGTCACGATCGCCAAGACCGAGGTCATCTTCGACTTCCCGGCCAAGAGCGGCCAGCGCCGCGTCCAGTCGATCCGCGACGCGGCGGCGCGGCGGGCGATCGAGACGATGCACCGGCGCCGCGGCGGCCCCGAGGATCTGCTCGCCTACCGCGAGGGCAGGGAGTGGCGCGACGTCCGCTCCGAGGAGATCAACGAGTACATCCACGAGAAGATCGGCGAGCGCTTCACGGCGAAGAACTTCCGCACCTGGCACGGGACCGTGCTGGCGGCGGTCGAGCTCGCCGGTGAGGAGCCGCCGCGCTCGGAGGCGGCGGCGAAGCGGGCGATCAAGCGCGCGGTCGACGGCGTCTCCGAGGCGCTCGGCAACACCCCCGCCGTCTGCCGCGCCTCCTACATCGACCCGCGCGTCCTCGACCGCTACCGCGATGGGGTGACGATCAAGCCGCCCAGCTCCGCCAACGGCCGCATTACCGCGAAACAGCGGCTGAAGATCGAGCGCGAAGTAGTCGACCTCGTCTCTTGAGCGTTAACGGGCCGATTCGGGCTCCGGAATTCCCCTAATTTCGGGGATGAGTTGCGGTTTTCGCGTCGAAGCCTTGGGTAACGAAGGCCCATGGCAGCACCGAAAGTCAAATCCATTCCAAAGCCCGGCGAGGTTTGGCTCAGCTGCCCGCCCTACCTGATGCTGGCTCGCATCGTCGCCGTCAACGCCGAGGCCGAGCCGCCCGTGGTCAGCTACGAGCTGCACGACGACGACGGCTCGCTGCTGCAGGCGGTCGAGCACGCGAGGCTCGACCGCGGCTGGTGGCGCGCCTTCCAGCGGCTCGAGCCGCGCTTCGGCTGAGGCGGCTAGGCGTCTGCGCCGGTGTCGCCGAGCGCCGCGAGGGCCTCCTCGGCGCTGGCGAAGACGAGGCTGTTGTCGGTGAGGCCGGTCATCGAGAGCACCCGCAGCACCTGGTCGGTCGGCGCGTAGACCACGAGCCTCTTCCCCTCCTCCTGCATCCGGCTGTGGGCGCGAAGGATGACCGCGATCCCGGAGGAGTCGATGAAGGCGCAGCGCTCGAGGCCGACCAGCACCTTGGTGCACTCCTCGACCGCGGTGGCGAGGACCTCGTCGAGCTGGCCGGCGACCGCCAGGTCGAGCTCGCCTTCGATCTGGACGTCGCGCGTGCCTGGTCGCAGGTCACGGGTGCTGACCTTGAAGCGCTGCATCATCGGGGATCGTTCTCGAGGTATTCGGACATGATCAGACGGCTCCGAAGCGTCGGCGCGATCCTAACGTCGAGGACAGGGCGACGCATCGTCACCAGCGGCGAGGGTTGGAACCTCCACCGCGCTGGGTAGGAAGAAGCGGTGAACGAGAGCAAGCTCCGCGACGTCGTAGAGGACCTGCCCAATCCCGCCGAGGGCTACGCGCCGCCGGAGAAGCGACCGCCGCTCCTCTCCTACCTCGGCTTCATGAGCGTCTTCGGCACGCTGGTCGCCGCGGCGCTGGCGGTGGCGAAGCGGCAGGGGCGGGAGCTGCCGGAGCGGGTCCCGGCCGGGCAGCTGCTGCTGATCGGCACCGCCTCCCACAAACTGAGCCGGATACTCGCCAAGGACAAGGTGACGAGCCCGCTGCGGGCGCCCTTCACCGAGCTCGAAGGCAAGGGCGGCCCGGCGGAGCTCGAGGAGCGCTCGCGCGGGACCGGGGTCCGCAAGGCGATCGGCGAGCTCTTGACCTGCCCCTTCTGCCTCGGCCTCTGGGTGATCGCCGCCTTCTCGGTCGGCCTCGTCTTCGCCCCGCGCGTGACCCGCTTCGTCGCCTCGCTGTTCGCGGCGCTGACGATCGCCGACTTCCTCCAGATCGCCTACAAAGCGGCCGAGGACAAGGGCCTGGGCGAGTGAGGGCTTAGGCCTTCGAGGGCTCTGTCCGCGGGTCCATCGGCGCGGAGAAGGGCTCGTCCGTCCCCGCGCGCTCGCCCACGAGCACGTGCAGCCGCACCGTCGTCCCGCCCTCGCCCGAGCGGATCTGGACCAGGTCGCAGAGCCGGTTGGCGAGCCAGAGGCCGCGGCCGCCCTCCTGGGCGATGCCGGGCCGCAGCCGCCCGACCAGCGGCTCCTCGATCCGACCGCGGTCCTCGACCTCGGCCAGCAGGCTTCCGTTCTCGCGCCAAAGCCGCAGGGTGCCGGTGCCGCCGCCGTGCATGACGCTGTTGGCGGCGAGCTCGCTGGTCGCGATGACGAGGTCGGCGACCCCGCGCGAGTCCATTCCCGCCTCCTGCGCGGCGTCCGCAACCCGGTCCCGCACTTCCTTCAGCCCGGTCAGGCCGAAGGTGAGCGTCTCCGGCATCGACACCGGCGCCGAGAGCTCGCCGGCGAAGCAGTCCAGGTCGGCGTCGAATGCGCCGCTCTCTTCGGTCCTGCCCTCGCGCTCGACATGACGGTGCGAGACGGCGACCCGCTCTATCGCGTCAGCCGGGAGCGAGCCGCTGTCGTAAGGGCAGAGCAGCGAGAGGACGGGGTCGTTGGCGAAGGCGAGGTTGAGCAGCGCCTCGTGGCGATGGCACTCCTCCAAGACCGCCGGGTCACGATCGTGCCAGACCGGTTCCGAGACCCCCCGCACCGGAGCGCCGTCGCTCTCGTCGAGGAAGTTGCGCCAGAGCGGTATGAGCGCGGCGGGGTTGTGACCGACCTCCTCCATCGCCACGAAGTGAACCCACGGCGCGTCGCCGCCCAGCTCGGCTTCGAGCAGTTCGACCTTCTCCTGCCCGACGGCCACCAAGACCGGCTCCTCCGCTTCCAAAGCGGCCCAGAGGAAGGGAACGGTCCCTGCCAGGTACTCGTCGGCACCCTCGTAGACCAGGGCTCGATGTTGGAAACCGGCATCTGCCATCGGATTGATCGGATTCGCTCCTTTCAGCCCCTCTTCCCGAATGACAAGCCCTCAAACGAGCGTTTGCCCACATAGGCACTGGGTATCCAGACGATTGGCACAACAGTCACAGGGCGGCTTGTATCGGAAGGCAAACGCATGAATACCCAGTCAATTCCAGTCAACAGCAGAGACGCCACCCCCTCCCCGCGGGAGGTTCGTGGTCCCGAGATCGGGCCGGCACACAAGCGGGACAGGCTCCTACAGCGAGTACGGGCCGCCCGCAAGAGACTGACCCCGACCGCCCGGCGCACTGCTTAGGCTGCGTCAGCGAAAGGGCTCCAGCGCCGGCTAGCTGCCGTCGCTGTTTTTCCGCTCCTCCTTCGCCGCCGCCGCAGCCTCCTGCAGCCGCTGGGCCTCGCGCTCGGTCGCCGTCGCCTCCTCTTTGGCCTCGAGGCTCTCTTCCTTGGCCTCGAGCTTCTCGAGCTGCGCGGCCTTGTTCGCTTTGGCGTTGGCCCGTTTGGCTTTGGCGGCCGCTTTCGCGGCTTTCTCCTTTTTCTTCGCCTCGGCTTTGGCGGCGCGGGCCTCGCGTTCGCGGCGGCGCTTCTCGGCTTTGCGGCGATCCTGCTCGGCTTTGCGCCGCGCTTCGGCCGCGGCCTCCTCGGCCGCTTCGCTTACCTCGGCCTGGCGCTCGGAGGCCTGGCGCTCCCGCCCCTCGGCTTGATCGCGCAAGGTGGCAGCACGGCTGCGGAGACGATCGGCGCTCGATTCGGGGCTGCCGAAGACACCTTGGGCGATGTCGAAAGGCGCCCGCGCCAGCTTGATCGACGAGTCGAAGATCATCTTCGGGACGGCTAGCAGCGACATCTAGCCCTCCTCCTTCGGGTCGATCGCCGCGGCGGCCTCTTCGGCCCGGTCGGCTTCGCGCTGCAGCTCGGTTGCCTCGCGCTCCGCTGCGCCTTTTTCGGCGGCGGCCTGCTGTTTTGCGGACTGGGCGCCCTGTTCGCTGGCACGCCGCTCCCGCTCAGCCTGGGCCTTGTCGACCTGCGCCTGCTGCGCGGCGATGCGCTCCTCCTCGGCCCGTTTGCGCTCGGCCTCCTCTTCGGCGGCGATCTCCTGCGCCTCCAGTTCGACCTCGCGGCGCTCGGCTTGGGTCTCAGCCCGCTCGGCCTCGACCTCCGCTTCCTGCTCCTTGCGCTCGGCCTCGGCAGCCTGCTCGGCCGCCTCCGCCTGGGCGTCGACCTGGACCTCTTGCAGCTTTCCCTCGCGGTGCAGGCCTTCATGGCCCAGTGCCGCTCCGGCTAATTGCTTCGCCCGACCGACCACCTTGCCAAGGGGGCCGCCGGCGACTCGCTCTTGCTCGCTCAAGCTCTTTCTCCTTTTACGTTTCGTCCTCTCGGTCTCATCGCCCTCCAGCTACCCGAGCGGGGCGCGGGCCGAACCGTGCGCCGAGTCACACTCAGTAGCGGAGGATCGCGGCGACCCCTTCGGCCTCGGCCAGCGGCTCGGCGAGCTCGTCGCGGACGATCGTCACCTGGGCGCTGCTGGAGAGCGCGGCGCGGATCATCAGCTCGGCGTCCTCGTCGATCGCGGCGTCGAAGACGAGGTGGTCGACCCGGCCTTCGAGCAGCGCCTCCTTCGTCTCCTGGATGCCGGCCGAGCCGTGGCTGCCGCCCCTTGCCTCACCCAGCGCCCGCTCGACGATTGTGCGGTCGCGCTCGCTGTCGAGCCGCTCGATCGCCTCGGCGACGACCTCGCCCAGCTTCCCCTTGGGGACGGAGATCAGGTCCTGCTCGCCGCCGAGCGCCAGCTTCGCCTTGGCCGAGCCGAAGCCGGAGTCGAAGCCCTCGACGTCTCTGGCGGGGCCGAAGACGACCGCCTCGTCGAGGCCGTTCTGCTCGAGCGCACGGGCCGCGAGGCCGCCGCACTCGGCGAGGAAGCGCTGGCGGTTGTGTTCGAGCCGCTCGTCATATTGGTCATGACCGGAGGAGCTGACGCCCTGCCCGCGAGCGGGGTTGCTGGTGCTTTGCGATTTGCGCTCGCGCCAGTCGAGGCTGAAGACGCTCATCTCCCAGTCCTCGAGCTCATCGAGGGTGCCTTCGGCGCAGCGCAGCAGCCGCACTCGCTCGGCGGAGAGCAGGGCGACCCCGCGGGGGGCGCCGTGGCAGCAGAGGGCGATCAGCGGCGCGACCACCGGCTCGGGCGCGAACTCGACGCAGGTGTCGGCGGCCGGCGGCGTCCCGGTCCCCCACCAGTGCTCGGCCCCCTCCTTCTCGGAGACCGCGACGAAGCCGACTTCGCCGCGCGGCGGCGGCCGCAGGTCGCCGTCTTCGAAGCGCTCCAACACCCGTTTCGCGGTCGCGCGCAGCGCCACCCGCGGTTCGTGGTCGATTTCCTTGTTGGCATCGAGGATCGCGTCGAGGCCGTTGCGCAGCTCGGTCCGCCAGGCGCCACCGCGATCGGCGGGGTCGAAGCCGAGATAGACGGAGAGCACCCCCAGCTCGGGCCGCCACTTGCTGATCTCGCGGGCTTCCTCCAGGGTCGGTTGGGTCATCTGCTCATCTCTCCTTGATCGGGTGCGCCCCGGCTACCCCGCCGTGTCTGACCGAGAAACCCGCCCGCCGGGGCCGCCGCGGCCGCCGCTCAGCCGCCGGCGCCAGAAATCGCCGTCCGCTCTTCGTGCGGGAGCATCACCTCGGCGGCCTCGTCCGGCGTCAGGTCCGGGTAGAGCACCCGGATCACGGCGAAGGCGAGCGCGGCGCCGACCAGCTGCGCGGCGATGAAAGGCGGCACCGAGGCCGGGGCGATCCCGGCGAAGGTGTCGGAGAAGATCCGCCCGATGTCGATCGCCGGGTTGGCGAAGCTGGTCGAGCTGGTGAAGAAGTAGGCGGAGCCGATGTAGGCGCCGACCGCGGCCGGCGCCAGCTCGCCGCGGCGGGTGCGCGCCAGCGCGAAGATCACCAGCAGCAGGCCGAGCGTCGCCACCACCTCGGCGAGGAGGTGCGCGGGCGAGGCGCGATGGTGGGTGGAGATGCTGATCGCCGAAAGCGAGAACATCGCGTTGGCGAGGACGGCGCCGGCGATGCAGCCGCCGACCTGAGCCGGGATGTAGGCGAGGGCGTGTCGCCAGCGGAGGCCGCCGAAGGCGGCGTCGACCAGCGAGACGACGGGGTTGAAGTGCGCGCCGGAGACCGGGCCGAACATGAGGATGAAGGTGAAGAGCCCGGCCGCGGTGGCGGCGGCGTTCTCGAGCAGCTGCAGCCCGGTGTTGCCGGCCGAGAGCGACGCGGCGGCGATCCCCGAGCCGATCACGGTCGCCGCCAGAAAGGCGGAGCCGAGGAACTCGGCAAGGAGTCGTCGGGACAGCGGCGCGTCGGTCATGGCCGCGACCATATTCCATTGACATATGTCATTTCAATAGATATATGTGAATAGATGTCTGCCGAGATGGAGCTGGCACCCAAGACCAAGCGCGCCGCCGGCGAGTGCTGCTCGGAGCCGCTGGTTCATCCCGATATCTCACCCCAGCAGGCCGAGCGGATGGCGGCGATCGCCAAGGCCCTCGGCGACCCGATCCGGCTGCAGCTCGTCGACGTCCTCCGCAAGAACGCCGGCAAGGTCTGCGTCTGCGAGCTCGTCCCCCTCTTCGACCTCTCCCAGCCGACGGTCTCCCACCACCTCAAGGTCTTGCGCGAGGCCGGCGTCGTCGCCTCCGAGCGGCAGGGCCTCTGGGCCTATTACTACGTCGTCCCCGGAGCCCTCGACGGGCTGTCGGCCTGGCTGCCCTGATGGCGAACGCGCTCTTCGTCTGCCTCCACAACGCCGGTCGCTCGCAGATGAGCCAGGCGCTGTTCGAACGCGCCGCGGGTGGCCGTCACGGCGCCCGCTCCGCCGGCACTACGCCCGGCGAGCGCGTCCACCCCGAGGTCGCCGAGGCGATGCGCGAGCTAGGGATCGAGATCGGCGACCGCCAGCCCCGCCTCCTCACCACCGAGGACGCCGAATGGGCCGACGTCGTGGTGACGATGGGCTGCGGCGACAAGTGCCCCTACATCCCCGGCCGCCGCTACCTCGATTGGGACCTGCCCGACCCGAAGGGCCAGCCCCTCGACGCGGTGCGGGCGACCCGCGACGAGATCGCCACCCGCGTCGAGGCACTGGTCGCGGAACTCGACGCCGCTTAAAGAGGGAGTTAGGCGCCTTTGCTGCAATGGAGGGGTGACCGCAGCGATCATCGGGTTGATCTCGGCGCTTTTGGGCATCGCGATCGGCCGCGCCACCACTTTCTGGTCGGGGCGACGGTCGGAACTGGCCGAAGCGGCATCGGCAGCGGCGATTCTCGGGGAAGAGGTGGAGCAGATAGCGCCTGGCAGCACCGAGGTGGAGACCGGGCTCAGGGAGAGCTGGGACGAGCTTCGCCGTCCCTTGATCGTCCTGATGAATCCGCGGGATTACGAGGCCCTTGCGGCTGCAATCGCCACGGCAGGGCAGTCAGGAAACCCGATCGAGCTGCGATCGCGCCTACGCGCCCTTCACACCCTCCTCTGGGAAGAGCACGAGGCATTCATCCTCGTTCCATTGATCCGCTACCTGCAGGGGGAGACCCTTTCGAAACGGATCCACGAGGTCTTCGAAGCCCCGCGGGTCCGCCAGACGCCTCCCCCACCTCCGTCACCCGCTGATCAACCCGCCGCGCCCGAGTAGCGCAGCGACCCCGGGGTGTCGAGGTCCTCGCCGGTCTCCAGCAGCGTCTTCAAGCCGGAGAGGATCATCGGCCAGCCGCCGTACAGTTCGTTGTTGGCATCGTCGCCGAGCTGGTCGTGGGTGACCCGCAGCCGGCAGGAGCTGCCGACCGGCTCGATCTCCCAGGTCACGCGCGAGGTGCCTTCGCTCTTGACCTGGTCGCTCCAGAGGGCGGTGAAGCTCTGCACCAGCCGGCGCGGCGGGTCGACCTCGACGTTCTCGCCGCTGGCGATGTCGATCACCCCCGGCACTCCGGACTTGTACTCGGAGCCCTCGGTCCAGTCGGAGGCCGTCCCCACCCCGAAGCTGTAGCGCTTGCGCATCTGCTCGCTGGTGATCGCCTCCCAGAGGCGCTCCGGCGTCGTCTTGATGTAGATCTCGAACACGGTCATGCTGCCGCGCCCGCCGACCACGGCGTAAGCCTGATCCTCGCTCATCGTTCGTCCTCCTCGTTCTCGCTTTTCTCCAGGTCTTGCTTCAGCTCGCTGAGCGCCGAGGCCCAGGGCTGCGCGTACTTGCCCACCCACCGGTCGTGGAGGAGCCTGATCGGGACGGGGTTGAGGAAGTGCAGCTTCTCGCGGCCGCGCCGCCTCGTCGTCACCAGCCCTGCCTCCTCGAGCACCCGCAGGTGCTTCATCACGCCGAAGCGGGACATCGGCAGCTCCGCTTCAAGCGCGCCCAGCGACTGCCCGTCCCGCTCGAAGAGCCGGTCGAGCAGCTCGCGGCGGGTTGGGTCCGCCAGCGCCTTGAAGACCTCGTCCATACGAGAAGAATATGTTACCTATTGGTCACATGTCAAGAGAGGGCTGGGAGAAGCGGGCTCCCGTTCATGCGCCATCAGGGGGCGTGCGGCTTGATCACGGCGTGCGAGCTGCCGTCGCAGGCATGGAAGCCGTACTTCCGCGCCAATTCGTTCGCTTCGGCGAAGGGATCGTTTTCTTCGTAGAAGACGTCCAGGTAGTCGTGCTGCGCGTCGTGGACCCCACTTTCAATCCCCTCGAGGATCGCCCGGACCTTCTTTTCGTCGTCCTGGGGCGGACTCAGGCCCTTGAGCCTTCGCAGCTCCTTTTCCATCGGCGGCACGACGACGCTGGTCGTCGCTTTGTAGTGCCCGGGTGCAATTTCTTTCTTTTTGTAATGGCTGGCGAGCTTCACTTGTTCGGCCGCGGCCTGCCTGCAGATCGCGTCTCCCTGCCTGATGAACTGCGCTTTCGTCGGCCCCTCTTCGCCACCGCCGCAGCCGGTCAGCGAGGAGAGCGCGGCCACCATGAGCGCCGCAAACAGGATGGTGGTCAGTCCTCTTGTCGTCATTGCATCCTCAGCTCGCCGTGGATGACCGTCTCGGTTCGGCCACCGGCCCAGATCGTCCCATCGTCGTCCTGCTCGACGTAAACGCGGCCGGCGCGGCCGATCGCGCTGCCCTGGGTGGCGATGTATGGAGCGCTGAGGCGGCCGCTGCCGAGCAGCCATTGGGCGACCGAGGCGTTGAGGCTGCCGGTGACGGGGTCCTCGGCGGCGACGCCGTTGATCGGGAAGAAGGCGCGGACCTCGATCGCTGCCTCGGAGCCGGGCGGGTGGAAGCCGACGACGCCGAGGTCGAAGTCGAGCTGGCGCGGCTGCAGCTCCAGCACCCGCTCGGCGCTCTCGAGCAGGGCCCCGATCCAGCCGGGGCCGTTGTCGACCCACTCGACCGCGAGCATCTCAGCTGGATCGAGGTTGAGCGCGGCGGCGACCCGAGCCGCCTCCTCCTCGGAAGCGGGGCCGGAGCGCAGCAGCGGCGGTGCGGCAAAGGCGAGCCGATCCTCGTCGCGGCGGATCCGCACCAGCCCGGCGTCGCACTCCTGGACCATCTCGGCGGAGTCGCGCGCCTCTCCCCCAGCCTCGAGCCAGGCGTGACAGGTGCCGAGGGTCGGGTGCCCCGCAAAGGGCAGCTCCAGCACCGGCGTGAAGATCCGCACCCGGTAGTCGGCCCCCGGATCGCTCGGCGGCAGCACGAAGGTCGTCTCCGAGAGGTTCGTCCAGCGCGCGAACCGCTGCATCTCCTCAGTCGAAAGCCCCTCCGCGTCGAGCACCACCGCCACCGGGTTGCCCGAGCACGCCCCGCTGCCGAAGACGTCGACTTGGCTGAAGCGGCGGCCCACGGTGGCGAGTCTAAGGCGCGACGTGCAGCTCCAACGCGTGGATCTGGTGCTGGCCGTAGGAGCCGGTCTGGACCGGGCCGGCGGCGCTGATCTCGTCGCCGGGGCCGGGCAGCGGGTGCGGGCGCAGACCCTTGCGGACGTCGATCGCGGTCAGCCCCGGCAGGGTGATCCCCTGCGGGTCGCGGATCACGAAGTGGGCATCGCCGTCCCCATCGGGATCGACCCGCTCGACGTAGATGATCCGGCCGACCGTTTCGCGACAGGCGGGATGTCCGCGTGGGCAGTGGGATGGCGCGACGGCCTCCGGCGCCGTCTCGCGCGGCGAAGTCGTCGCTCCCTCCTGTATCCGAGCCGAGCCAAGGCCGCCATCGCCTGACCCGCAGCCGGCGAAGAGGCCGGTCAGCAGCAAGGCGCCTGCGGTCAGTAGGGCTCGCAGCCGACCCCGTCGCCGTCGGCGTCCAGGCCATAGTGGTCTTCGCCGACCACGGTCACCGTCCCGGTGTACTCCGGTCCATCGCCGCTGCCACCTTCGCAGTCGTAGTCCGAGGCGTACGGATCGAGGCAGGCGCCGGAGTAGTTGGGGTCGCATTCGCTGGCTTCTTCTTCGGCCTGTTCGGCAGCCCTCTGTTCCACTGCTTCGGCGCGGATCTGGCGCATTTCCGTCTGATGCAGGCGGCGGGCTGCTGCCTGCCGACGGCGGCGCTCAGCCACCCGCGCCTGCCGACGGATCTTGGCACGGCGAGCCGCGGCCCGATGCTGGGGCGTCTGACGTTCGATCCGTCCCTGACCGGTCCCACCGTCAGTCGTCTCGTCGCCTTCCCCGCAACCGGCAACCGCCACCAGCGCGACGATCGCCAGGACAGAGAAGGCCTTGATCCCAAGCCTGCCCACGCTTTGGTGAGCATATTGTCCTGGCGCTCAGGAAAACAAGTGGTACTTAAAGAACTCTCTTGTCAGGCTACATCCGGTAGACCGGCGCCGCCAGGTCTCCGAGCGGGGCGTTGGCGCAGGCGGCTAGGGCGAGACTGAGGACTTGGCGGGTGTCGCGGGGGTCGATCACGCCGTCGTCCCAGAGGCGGGCGCTGGAGTAGAAGGGGCGGCCCTGCTCTTCGTACTGCTCGCGCAGCTCGGCGGCGATCTCGGGCTGGCCGACCTCGTTCATCACCGCCGCGGCCATGTCGCCGCCCATGACGGAGATGCGGGCGTTGGGCCACATGAAGAGGAAGCGGGGTGAGTAGGCGCGGCCGCACATGCCGTAGTTGCCGGCCCCGAAGGAGCCGCCGACGATGACGGTCAGCTTGGGGACACGGGCGGTGGAGACGGCGGCGACCATCTTCGCGCCGTCCTTGGCGATCCCGCCCGCCTCGTACTTGGAGCCGACCATGAAGCCGTTGACGTTCTGGAGGAAGACGAGGGGAATCCGGCGGTGGTCGCAGAGCTCGACGAAGTGGGCCCCCTTCAGGGCGCTCTCGGAGAAGAGGATGCCGTTGTTGGCGACGATCCCGACCGGGTGGCCGTCGAGGTGGGCGAAGGCGCAGACCAGGGTTTTGCCGTACTTCTCCTTGAACTCGCGCAGCTCGCCGCCGTCGACGACGCGGCGCATCACCTCGCGGATGTCCCAGGGCGCCCGCGAGCCGATCGGCACCACGTCGAGGATCTCCTCCGGGTCGCCGGCCGGCGGTCGCGGCTCGATCCGCTCCCAGGGCGGCGCCGGGCTCGGCGGCAGCGTGGCGACGATTTCGCGCAGGATCTGCAGCGCCTCGGCGTCGTCCTTGGCGAGGTGGTCGGCGACGCCGGACTTGCGGGCGTGGACGTCGCCGCCGCCGAGCTCCTCCGCCGTCACCTCCTCCCCGGTCGCCGCCTTCACCAGCGGCGGCCCGCCGAGGAAGATCGTCCCCTGGTGGCGGACGATCACGGTCTCGTCGCTCATCGCCGGCACGTAGGCGCCGCCGGCCGTGCACGACCCCATCACCGCGGCGATCTGCGGGATCTCCCGCGCAGACATCGTCGCCTGGTTGAAGAAGATGCGGCCGAAGTGCTCGCGGTCGGGGAAGACTTCGTCCTGCAGCGGCAGGTAGGCGCCGCCGGAGTCGACCAGGTAGATGCACGGCAGCCGGTTCTGCAGCGCCACCTCCTGCGCCCGCAGGTGCTTCTTCACCGTGACCGGGTAGTAGGTGCCGCCTTTGACGGTGGCGTCGTTGGCGGCGATCACACAGCGGCGGCCGCTGACGGTGCCGACGCCGCTGACGATCCCCGCCCCCGGCGCCGCGTCGTCGTACATCCCGTGCGCGGCCAGCGGCGAGAGCTCGAGGAAGGGAGTGCCGGGGTCGCAGAGGCCCTCGACCCGCTCGCGCGCGGTCAGCTTGCCGCGGCCGCGATGGCGCTCGACCGCCTTCGGCCCGCCGCCGGCGCGGACCCGGCCCAGCTCGGCCTCCAGCTCGGCAATCAGCTCCAGGTGCTTGTCGCGCATGCCCTCGGCGGCGCCCTTGGTCACGCTCATCGCGGCGGGCTCTCCTTGAAGGGGTCGCGCTCGGCGTGCCACTCGACCCGCCCGGCGACGAGCGTGTGCGAGCCGAGCGGCCGGCCCAGCACTTCCTGCGCCGCCCGTGCGGCGTCGAGCAGTTTCTCCAGGTCGATCCCGGTCTCGATCCTCATCTCGTGCAGCATCGAGACCAGGTCCTCGCTGGCGATGTTGCCGGTGGCGCCGGGCGGAACCGGGCAGCCGCCGAGCTCGCCGAAGCTCGACTCGAAGGAGTCGACCCCGGCCTCGAGCGCCGCCAGCACGTTGGCCAGTCCCTGACCGCGGGTGTTGTGGAAGTGGGCGGTGCGCTCGACCTCGGGCAGCTCCTCGGCGGCGCGACGGAAGAACTCGCCGACCTCGACCGGGTTGGCCATCCCGGTGGTGTCGCCGAAGCCGATCTCGACCGCGCCCGCTGCCGCCAGGCGCTGGGCGATCTCGAAGACGCGCTCGAAGGGCACGTAGCCCTCGTAGGGGCAGCCGAAGCTGGTGCTGATCACGCCCTCGCAGCGCAGCCCCTCCGCGGTCGCTCTCTCCAACACCTTCTCCAGCCCGGTCAGCGACTCCTCGACCGAGCGGTTGACGTTGCGCCGGTTGTGGGTCTCCGAGGCGGAGAGGAAGACGTTGACCTCGTCGATCCGGTCGCGCACCTCGAGCGCCGCCTCCAGCCCGCGCTCGTTCGGGACCAGGACCGAGACCGAGACCTCGTCGGGAATCTCGGCCCGTTCCAGCACCTCGCGCCCGTCGGCGAGCTGCGGCACCACGTCGGCGCGGACGAAGCTCGTCACCTCCAGCCGCCGCAGCCCGGTGCGCGCCAGCATCTCGACCAACCGCACCTTCTCGTCGGTCGGGATCGTCTCCGGCTCGTTCTGGAAGCCGTCGCGCGGGCCGACCTCGCGGATGCGGACGGCGGTCGGCAGTGCCATCAGGCTCCCAACGCCCTCGCGATCACCATCTGCTGCACCTCGTCGGTCCCCTCGCCGATCGTGAGGATCTTGGCGTCCCGGTAGAAGCGGCAGACCGGGTACTCCTCGATGTAGCCGTAGCCGCCGTGGATCTGCACCGCCTCCTCGCAGCAGCGCACGGCGAGGCGGCCGCTCTTCAGCTTCGCCTGGGCGGCGGTGAGGCTGAAGTTTTCGCCCCGGTCCTTCATCCGGGCAGCTTTGTAGACGAGCAGCCGGGTCGCCTCGATCTCGGTCGCCATGTCGGCGAGCTTGGCCTGGATCGACTGGAAGCGGGAGATCGCCTGGCCGAAGGCCTGGCGCTCCTTGGCGTAGGCGAGCGCCTCGTCGAGCGCCCCCTGTGCCAGCCCTACGCCCATCGCGGCGACGCCGATGCGGCCGATGTCGAGCACCTGCAGGAACTGGCGGAAACCCATCCCGCGCAGGCCGAGCAGGTGGGTCTCCGGCACCCGGCAGTCGGTGAAGGTGAGCGGCCGCGTGTCGGAGGCGTTCCAGCCCATCTTGCGGTACGGCTCGCCCTGCTCGTAGCCGGGGGTGCCGTTGGCGACGATCAGGTTGGAGATCTCCTCGTCGCCGGTGCGGGCGGTGATGCAGACGACGCCGGAGATCTCGGTGCCGGCGTTGGTGATGAACTGCTTGGCGCCGTCGATCACCCATTCGCCGCCGTCGAGGCGGGCCTTGGTGCGGACGTTGCCGGCGTCGGAGCCGGCCTCGGGCTCGGTCAGGCCGAAGGCACCGAGGACCTCGCCCGCGCAGAGCCGCGGCAGCCACTCTTGTTTCTGCGCCTCGTCGCCGAAGAGATAAATGGGTTGCGTGCCGAGGGAGGTGTGGGCGCAGAGGGTGATCGCGACCGAGGAGTCGACCCGGGTCAGCTCCTCGACCGCGAGCGCGTAGGCGAGCGAGTCCCCTCCCCCGCCGCCGTACTCCTGCGGGAACGGGATCCCCATCAGGTTCAGCTCGGCCAGCTTGGCGACGATCTCGTAGGGGAAGCGCTTTTCACGGTCGAGCTCCTCGGCGACCGGCGCCACCTCCTGGGTGGCGAAGTCGCGGACAGTGCTCTGGATCAGGCGATGCTCGTCGCCGAGGTTGAAGTCCATTCCCACAAGTTACCGAATTGTCGTTCTAAATTCGAAGATTCGCTCGGTTTTCGGCTACCTTGTTGCAATGCCGTTGCCCTCTCCCCCGACCCGGCCGGCTCTGCGCGCCCGCTACGAGGCCCGGCGGCGCGAGGTGGTCGACGCCGCCGCCAAGCTCTTCGCCGAGCGCGGCTACGACGGCACCTCGATCAGCGATCTCACTAATGCGACCGGCCTCGCGGCCGGCGGCCTCTACCACTACATCGAGGGCAAGGACGACCTGCTGATCGCGATCTGCGACGAGCTGCTGGAACCGCTGCTGGCGCGGGCGCGCGAGATCGTCGCCGCCGAGGCGCCCCCGGTCGACCAACTGCGCAAGCTGGTCGAGGCCTGGGTCGCCCACGTCGTCGCCCACCGTCACCACATGCTCGTCTTCACCCAGGAGCGCCAGGCGATCGAGCGCCAGGCACGCTGGCGCCACGTCCGCTCCCAGCGCAAAGCCTTCGAGAAGATCCTCGACGACGTGCTCGCCCGCGGCGAGGCCGACGGCTCGATGACCTTCGCCGACCGCCGCCTCTCCCTCCTCGCCCTGCTCGGCATGGTCAACTACACGCCCCAATGGGTGCGGCCGCACGGGCGTCTCTCGGCAGCGGAGATCGCCGACGGCTACTGCGCGATGGTGCTTGGGCGCGCCTGACCTTTACTGGAAGCCGCCGACAGCGGGTTGCAGCTGATAGCCGCTGATCGTCGACTGCGGATAGGGCGTCGGGATCGCGCAGCTGCCGCCGGAGGCGCCCCCAACCGCTGAGTCGCCCCCCTCTCCCAGAGAAGAGCCAATCCCGTAGCCAAGCCCGAAGCTCGAGGTGAAGAGGTCGTAGCCCTGCCTAAACGCCTCCGAGGCCTTCCTCACCTTGAGCACTGCGCCGCCACCTAACGTGACGGCATCGAAGCCGCACTGGAAGCCCACCTTCTCCACACAGTCGGCTCCAGCTCCGACGATTCCTGCACCAAGCCCTATGCCGCCCACGACATCGGCGACGCCCCCGGTACCCACGGAGACGACGACTACGGCCGCAGTAACGCCGACTACCGCCGCCCCCAACCCGATCACGTGGGCTGCCGAGTGCCCCCGGCAGGTGTGGTCGGGGTTGGTTCCGAGGAGGCAGAACATGCCAGTCGGATCAGCGATGTCAACCGGATCGTTGAATCCGAATGAGAAGGGGGTATTGGTGATTTCGAACAGCGGGTCCCGCGTCAGGAACTGACCGGTCGATGGATCGTAGTAGCGGGTCCGCAGATACTGGAGTCCGGTCTCCGCATCGGTGTACTCGCCGTCGAACTGGAGGTTCGTCGAGGCCGTGCCGGTGTGGGAAGCGACCGCTCCCCACGCGCTGTAGTCGTAGCGGCCGACGACATTGCCGGCGCCATTCGTCAGCAGCCTCGTGCTCCCCTGCTGGTCTTGGTGCAGGTAAGTCGGAACGCCTCCGGTGACCTGCTCGATCGCTTCGCCTTCCGGCCCGTAGACGAAGTCCGTTTCCCCTTCCTGCAGCAGCTCGGGAACTGATTCGACTTCGTTCCAGACGAAATGGGTAGCGGTGCCGTTCACCGTCTTCTCGACTCGCAGGCCGTCGCCGTCATAGGCATAGGAGATTTCGCCGCCGACCTCGATCAATCGGTTTGCCTGGTCGTAGCTGTAGCCGACCGTGGGCCCGCCGACCACCTGTTCGGAGATGCGGTTGCCGCGCCGGTCGTAGGAGTACTGCCGCGAGATCGTGTTCCCGGACGCGAAGGCAGCGGCAGCTCTCCGCAGCGCGGGGGGCGAAGCAGCAGCGCTGGCCGTGTTTCGCCCTGCCGGATCTGCGGCACTGCTAGCCGCGGCGCCGCCAGCGCCCATGCCGACCGTTACCGCGGCCAGCGTCCAGCTACCCGCTTTAACCCGCTCCGCCGCCGAGCCCGGCTGCCCCGGGGGGAGTGCCTGGACCCAACCGGCACTGTGGGATTTGCGATCGAAGACCTGGGCGACGAGTTGCTGCCCCGGCGCGGCCCCAGCGGGGTGCCCTTGACCGGAACTGTGACCAACCGCCCAGAGCAGAGTCGAAGCCGATCCTTCCAGCGGATTGCCGGGCGTTGAGGAGCGCCCGTGTGCCACCCCGTGTGCCTGCACCGAGACCCCGGCACCATTGAAGGCAACCACCGTCGCCACCGTCGTCCGGCTGCGGTGACGGAGGTGGACAACCACCTTTCCGGGTAGCTTCGATCCGGCTCGGGCCTTCCAGACGTCTGACGCACCGGCGCCGTCGTCTCCCCTCTGGACCGGGCGCCAGTGCAAGCCGGCACTGCTGACTCCGGTCACCTTTTGGCCGCCGCCGACCGCAGAGACGAAAGCGAGGAGAAGATCGCCGCGCGCGGTGGCGTGAAGGCTCGGCGTGATCAAGGTGCGGCCGTGCGCCTTCTTGCCGGTGACCATCCCGTCCACCACTGGCGCCCTGGCGGGCTCGGGCGTCGGCCGCGCTTCCCCACCGCTGGGGCCGGTTGCCCCACCCGAGCCCTGGCCGCCGCCGGACCCGCCGCTCGAGCCTTCTTCGGGCTTTTCCTGAGGTTCTTCTTCCGGCTTTTCTTCCGGTTCTTCAGGAGCCGGCCCTTGGCTCGAGGTCAGCTCATTCGCGGCATCGAATGACTGGCTGACGCCCGTTCCGAAAGTCGTCGGGTTATCGGCTTCGTCGTAGGCGTAGGGATCTTCACCCGCTTCGGTCAGCTGGCCGAGCGCGTCGTAGGCAAAGCCGGTGCTCTTGCTCTGCCCGTTCACCGCCTGTTCCGTCGTCACCTGGCCAAGCGCATCCCGCCCGTATTCGAAGTCGGCGAGCGGGGTGCCCGCCTTCGTGTCGACGATCGCTTCGAGCCGATTGGCGGCGTCGAAGCGACGTTCGGCCTGGATGCCGTTGGGATACGCCGTTTCCGTCTGATTCGAATTTGCGTCGTAGGCGAAGTGGGTCGTGTGCCCAAGCCAGTCGGTGACGCCAGTGAGGTTGCCAGCCGCGTCGTATGCCCGCGTGACCTGATGACCATCGGGATAGGCGATGCCGGTCAGCCGGTTCGCGAGGTCGTACTGGTATTCGACGGTGGCGCCGCTGCCGTCGGTGGCCTGCGTCATCCGGTTGAGCGAGTCGTAGGAGAAGGTGCTTTCGCCGGAGCCGTCGTAGCGGTAAACGCGGTTGCCGTCTTCGTCGTAGTACTGGTAGACGGCCGCCGTCGTCCCGTCGGAGTAGTTGATTTCCGTCAGATGGCCGACCCCGTCGTAACGGAATTCCGTCATCTCGCCTTCCGGGTCGACCAGCTCAGTGCGATGGCCGGCAGGGTCGTACCCGAAGGTCGTCGTGTTCCCGTTGGGATCGGTTACCGATACCTCCCGGTCGAGCGCGTCGTAGCCATAACTGGTCTTGTGGCCCGCCGCGTCGACCTGGGCGATCCGGTTGCCCGCCTGGTCGTATTCGTTTTCGAGGGCAGTGCCGTCCGGCCGGATGACCTTGGTCAGCTCGTCGTCGGCGTCGAAGGTGCGGTGGGTCGTATGGCCGAGGGCGTCCGTGGTCGTCGTACGGTTGCCGTTCCCGTCGTAGCCGTATTCCGTCTTACCGCCAAGAGGTTCGGTTTCCGATTCGAGCTGACCAGCCGCATCGTAGGAGTAGACGGTGCGGTGAGCGCTGGGGTCGCCCCCCGCCACGTTGCCGGTGGGGGAGACCGTCCCGGTCAGCTCGCCGTCGAGGTTGTATTCGAAGGTGGTTTCGTTCCCGTCGGGGTCGGTCAGGCTCGCCCGGTTCCCGTGCGAGTCGTATCCGATCCGGGTCGAGTTGCCGTCGGGGTCGGTCACTTTCGTGATCTCACCGGGAGCGGCTTCGTAGGAGTAAGTCGTGGAGGCTTCTTCGCCGCTCCCCAGCAGCGGCGTCGACTTTTCCAGGAGGTTGCCGTTGCCGTCGTATTCGAACGTCGTCGTCGTGCCCCGCGGGTCGGTGGCGGCAATGACTTCGTCCCCCGGCCCGTATTCGTACTGGGTGGTCCAGCCGTCCTGGTTGGTCGTTTCGAGCAGGTTGCCGTGACTGTCGTAGGCGTTGTAGGTGGTATAGCCATCAGGGTCGGTGGCCTGGGTCACCCCGAGGGTGGTCGGGTCGTAGCGATACGAAGAGGTCGCTTCGTCGGCGGTTTCGTAGCCACGGCTGACAGAAGCGAGCTCCAGGTTGCGGTACTGGTAGAGCGTCACGTGGCCGCGCGGATCGGTCATGCGGGTGGTCCCGCCTTCAGGCGACGTCGGGTCGCCTTCGTAGGCGAAGTCGGTCTCCCGCCCCATCGGGTCCGTCTGGGCGACCACGCGGCCCGCGGAGTCGTAGGCGTTGGAGGTTGCGCCCCCGCGCGGATCGGTCATCGTCAACATCCGGTGCTGGCCGTCGTAGGCGAAGCCCCAGGTGCGGCCGAGCGGGTCGGTTGCTTCGACGAGGTTGCCTTCGCCGTCGTAGGTGAAGGTCGTAGTCCTGCCCATCGGATCCGTGACCGAGCTGACGTGGCTGCCGCTGTAGGCGAAGGCGAGGGTGCGCCCAGAGGGATCGGTGACGTCGGTCAGCTTGCCGCCGCTGTAGGTCAGCTGGGTGGCCTCCCCGTTGCGATCCACCTCGCGCAGAAGCTTGCCGTCTTCGCCGAAGACGTATTCGACGTGATCGGAGAAGCGGCTGAACGAGTAGGTGCCGTCGCCATTGTGGACGAGCGAGGCCAGAACCCGTGGGGGCGTTTCGAATTCGCCGCCTTCGGTGGCGGGGAAGACCACCGAGGAACCACCCTCTTCGTGAATGGTGGCGGCGCCGGTTTCACCATCGATGCCGAGCGACATGTCATAGCTCGACGACCAGCCGTAACCGAACGGGCCGTCGAGTTCAGCGTTGATCGAGCTGTAGGTGCGAGTCAGCTTCAGCGGCACACCCCGGCCCGGGACCGCAACGTCGGTGAATTCGTGCCAGAAGACGCCGGTGGCGCAGTTGACGGGACGCGGGGTGTGGCAGGTGGTCTGGTGCTCGCTGCCGTTACGGGCGCCTCCCTGCTCCTTCAAGTTGGGCCCACCGCTGACGACCGTGCTGGAGCTCAAAGACTCCTCCAGCGAGAAGTAGGTCGATTCGCCGGGTTCCAACGGCGGGGTGAATTCGACGACGCCGCTCGAGTAGTCCGGCGAGATCGCGCCGAAGCTGGTGCGAGGGCCCTCGTACCCCGTGGGGCCGAAGGGGCAGCCGGCGACGCCGTAGTAACAAAGGCCGTCTTCGTCGAAGCCGAAGAGGTCGGTGCTGGAGACGAGCGAGAGCCTTTCCAGGCTCTTGTTCGACTGGTTTACAACTCCGACGAGCGTGTCCTCGATTCCGTCGAACGGCCCCTGTGAAGGGTCTTGGAGGATCGAAACCCCTGCCCCCGTGACGTCGACTAGAAGGGCGCAACTGTTGTCGTACCCAACCGGCGGGCATTGGGTGAACGGCGCCGAAGGAGTGGCCAGGCTAGACAGCGCCAGCGAGCTGGTGCGCCGGCTTGCCCGCGAGCGGGACGACAGGCTCGGCCTGATCGAGATCAAGCGACCTGGGTGTGGGCTCTCGTCCCCCCGTGCCGCGGAGGGGAAAGCCATCACGCAGAGCAGGATGACCGGAAGACACCATCTCGAACTGCCCGTCGCCGCTGATATCCGCACTCTTTTTACCCCCGCTCTAAATAGGAACCGCCCGATATCCGGGCCACCCTATGCAGGTTTGGAGAAGAAGCACGTATTACTTGGGCTTCTTTTTTTACTTCTAGTGCAAGTCCGTCATCAGAATTGGCTAGCCAGTGGTCGGTTTGACCTTGACGCCAGCCGGCGCGGTACGGCCCGAGCTAAAGGGGCCGCGCTGCGAACAGGGCGACCAGGACGACGATTGCAAACGTGAGGGCCGCGGTCTTGAACGGCGCAGGTGGAGCGGAACGGATCATGCCCCGAAAGTACGCCGTTAACGGCGATTTGCCTGTGCAAAAGAGCACAGTCGGACGTGCGTCACATTGAGCAGGTCTTTCACCCTTGGATCGCGAAGCGTCTCCAGCTCGATTTAGCCACCGCCCTGCTTACGACGCCATCGACCGGGCGATCACGACGCGCTGGATCTCGTTCGTGCCCTCGTAGATCTGGGTGATCTTGGCGTCGCGCATCATCCGCTCGACCGGGTACTCGTTGACGTAGCCATAGCCGCCGAGGACCTGGATCGCCTCGACGGTGGCTTTCATCGCGTTGTCGGAGGCGAAGAGCTTCGCCATCGAGGTCCACTTGCCGAGGTCGGCGGGGCGCTCGGGCTTGTCGGCCATCGAGCAGGCTTTGTAGAGGAGCTCGCGGGCGGCGGCGGTGCCGGTCTCCATGTCGGCGAGCTTGAACTGGATCGCCTGCAGCTGGTTGATCGGCTTGCCGAAGGCGACCCGCTCGGCGGCGTAGGAGTTGGCGTAATCGGTCGCGCCCTGGGCGATCCCGACCGCCTGGGCGGCGGCGCCGAGGCGGGTGCGCTCGAGCGTGCCGAGGGCGACGTGGAGGCCCTTGCCTTCCTCGCCGATCAGGTTCTCGTGCGGGACGCGGACGTCGGTGAAGCTCGGCGAGCCGGTCGGCGAGCCCTTGATCCCGAGCTTGTGCTCGAGCTGGCCGGGGTCGAAGCCGGGCGCGTCTTTCTCGACGACGAAGGCGCTGGTGCGGCGGTTCTCGCGGTCGGTGGTGGCGAAGACGACGTAGAAGTCGGCGATCGTGGCGTTGGAGATCCACGCCTTCTGCCCGTTGATCACCCATTCGTCGCCGTCGCGGACGGCGCTGGTCCGCATCGCCGCCGGGTCCGATCCCGCCTCCGGCTCCGAGAGCGCGAAGGCCGGCGACCACTCGCCGCTGGCGCACTTCGGCAGCCACCTCTGTTTCTGCTCCTCGGATCCGAACAGCTGGATCGGCAGCGTCCCCAGCTCCTGCACCATCAGGATCAGCGCCGAGGAGGCGCAGGCCTTGGCGATCTCCTCGACCGCCATCTGCAGCACCAGCGTCCCGGTCCCGGTCCCCCCGTAGGCGGAGTCGAACGGCAACCCGAGCACGTCGTGGGAGGCGAGCAGCTCGCGCACATCCCACGGGTATTCGCTCTTGCGGTCGATGTCGCCGGCCCGCGGCGCGATCTTGTCCTGGGCGAGCCGGCGGACCATGTCGCGCAGGTCGAGCGCCTCCTGGGAGATCTCGTAGGCGGGGGCAACTGCTTCGACGCTCATTAGTTCCTCTCGATTCGGGTCAGGTGGTGTGGCTTAGAAGACCGGGGACTCGGTGTAGGTGCCGAAGACCTCTTGCATCGCCGCGATCATCTCGCCCTCGGTGGCTTGGGTGCGGGCTGCCTCGATGATCGGCGGCATCAGGTTGCCCTCGCCGGCGGCGGCTCGCTTCAGCTCGGTCAGGGCGGCCTCGACGGCCGCGCCGTCGCGGGCGGCTTTGGTCGCCGCCAGGCGCTCGGTCTGTTTGCGTTCCAGCGCCGGGTCGATGCGCAGGATCGGCGGCTCCTCTTCGCCCTCCTGGACGAAGTCGTTGACGCCGACGACGATGCGGCGCCTTTCGTTCAGCTCCTGCTGGTAGGTGAAGGAGGACTCGGCGATCTCGCGCTGGGGGAAGTTGCGGCGGATCGCCTCCACCATCCCCCCCAGCTCGTCGATCCGGGCGAAGTACTCATAGGCGCTGCGCTCCATCTCGTCGGTCAGCTGCTCGACGAACCAGGAGCCGCCGAGCGGGTCGGCGGTGCTGGCGACACCGGTCTCGGTGGCGATGATCTGCTGCGTGCGCAGCGCCACCCGCACCGCCTCCTCGGTCGGCAGCGCCAGCGCCTCGTCGTAGGAGTTCGTGTGCAGCGACTGGGTCCCGCCCAGCACCCCCGCCAGCGCCTCCAGCGCCGTGCGGACGATGTTGTTGAGCGGCTGCTGCGCGGTCAGGCTGACGCCGGCGGTCTGCGTGTGGAAGCGCAGTCGCATCGACTCCTCCCGGGTCGCGCCGTAGGTCTCTTTCATCTCCCGCGCCCAGATCCGCCGCGCCGCCCGGTACTTGGCGATCTCCTCGAAGAAGTCGATGTGGGAGTTGAAGAAGAAGGAGAGACGCGGCGCGAAATCGTCGACGTCGAGCCCGCGCTCGATCGCCCGCTCCACATAGGTGAAGCCATCCTTGAGGGTGAAGGCGAGCTCCTGCTGGGCGGTCGATCCGGCCTCGCGGATGTGGTAGCCGGAGATCGAGACCGGATGCCAGCGCGGCATGCTCTCCGTGCACCACTCGATCATGTCGGTGACCAGGCGCATCGCCGGCTCGATCGGGAAGCACCACTCCTTCTGGGCGATGTACTCCTTGAGGATGTCGGTCTGGATCGTGCCGCCGAGCTGCTCGGGCGCGACGCCCTGCTTCTCCCCCACCAGCACGTAGAAGGCGAGCAGAATCGCCGCCGGGGCGTTGATCGTCATCGAGGTGGTGACGCCGCCGAGCGGGATCCCCTCGAACAGGCGCTCCATGTCGGCGAGGGTGTCGACGGCGACCCCCTCGCGGCCGACCTCGCCGAGGCTTTTCGCGTGGTCGGAGTCGTAGCCCATCAGGGTGGGCATGTCGAAGGCGGTCGAGAGCCCCGTCTGCCCGTGGTCGAGCAGGTAGTGGAAGCGCTCGTTGGTCTCCTCGACGGTGCCGAAACCGGCGAACTGGCGCATCGTCCACAGTCGCCCCCGGTACATCGACTCGTACGGCCCGCGGGTGAACGGGTAGCGGCCGGGCTCGCCGACCCGCTCCTCCAGGTCGGGCGCCTGGTCGGCCTCGGTGTAGAGCGGCTTGATCTCGTGCCCAGAGATGGTCGAGAACTCAGCGTCGCGTTCGACCCGCTTGTCGCCGGAAACTTGGCTCACCGGCCAGTAAGTGTGACAGCGACCTCAGCCAGCCGCGACGGCGCGCAACTGCGGCGCCCAGACTTCCTCGAGGTACTCGCTCAGCTCCTCGTTCAGCCGCTCCGGGCTGAGGCGCCACTCGAGGATCGAGTTGGCTTCGACCAGGCGCGCGTTCGGCAGCTCTTCCAGCAGCATCCCCGAGTCGCTGAAGGGGTGCAGCGGGTCGCGCGGGTGGCCGACGACCAGCGTCGGGTGCTCGATCTTCACCCGCTCCTCGCGGTGCGGCGCGGTCTCCCCCAGCAACAGCCCCTCCAGGACCGCCTGCGAGGGACCGGGCCGCTGGCGGACGAAGTCGAGGCCGATGTCAGCGAGGTAGGTGGTGCGCGGGATCGCCCGGGTGAAGAGCGAGACGCCCTCGAAGACGGGCCGGCCGAATTTGAGCCCGAGCAGGACCGGGGCGAAGAAGCCGGCGACGGCCGAGAGGGCGTTGTCGAGGACCGGCATCTCGATGAAGAGGGCGCGCGCCCGGTCGGGGTAGCGGACCGCCAGCTCGAGTGCGATGTTGGCCCCCAGCGAGGTGCCGCCGATCACCGCCTGCTCCTCCTCCAGGTGGTCGAGCAGCGCCACCACCTGGCGGGAGAAGAGCGGCATCGAGTAGAGCCGCAGGTCCTCGGGCCGGTCGGAGCGGCCGTGGCCGAGCATGTCGACCGTCACCACCCGGTTGCCGCGTTCGGCCAGCTCCGGCCCCAGACGGTCGAACATGTGGCGGTTCATCAGCAGCCCGTGCACGAGCACGATCAGCCGCTTGCCCTCGCCGTAGACGTCGTAGGAGATCCGGTGCCCCTCGTAGCGGAACTCGCCCATGGCGGCATCGTACGACTGCGCGGTGGCGGAAGCCATCAGTAGTCCACCGCCGGCTCGGGCAGGTCGCGCAGGCGCGGCATCGGCGAGGGCAGCAGCCAGAGCACGCCGGCGAGGGCGCCGATGGTGGTCACCCACATCGTCGCGTGCAGCCCCACCACCGTCGCCAGCAGCCCGCCGGCGAGGGCGCCGATCGGGCGGACGCCGTAGTTGACGAGCAGGAAGGCGCCGGAGACACGCGCCCGCAGGTGGTCGGGCACGACCGAGGCGTAGAGGACGCCGAGGCCGACGTCGAGCACCATCACCCCGACCCCGGTGAAGAACTCGGCGATCCCGACCACGACCGCCGGCGAGGAGGAGCCGGCCGCCATCGGCACCAGCAGCAGCGGTGCCGGCGTCAGCACGAAGGCGGCGACGAGCGCCTTGCCGAAGCCGAACCGACCGCTGAGGCGGCGGGTCAGGGCGACGCCGAGGAGCGAGCCGATGCCGCCGGCGGCGAGGGCGAGCCCGACGGCGCCGGCGCTCATCCCCAGCTCGCGGGTCGCGTAGAGGACGAGCAGCGCGTAGAAGGCGGTGTTGAAGAGGTTGAGGGTCGCCGAGGCCATCAGCGAGGCGCGGATCAGCGGCGTGCGGACGATGAAGCGGGCGCCGGCAGCGAGGCTGGCGATTCCCGCGCCAGGCGGCGCCGGCGCCGCCTCCTCGGCATCCGCCCGGTTGACGAAGAAGGCGGAGGCGAGGTAGGAGAAGGCGTCGAGCAGCAGGGCGAACGGCGCGGTTATCGATTGCACCAGGAGGCCGGCGACGCTGTTGCCGGCGACGAAGGAGGCGGCGCGGCTGGCGTTCAGCAGCGAGCTGCCTTCGATGTATTCGTCGCGCTCGAGCAGGGAGACGAAGACGACGTCGTAGGCGACGCTGAAGATGACGCCGAGCGAGCCGGCGGCGAAGGCGACGATATAGAGCTGGGTCAGCGAGAGGATCCCGATCGCCCAGGCCAGCGGAATCGTCAGCAGCAGCAGCGCCCGTCCGAGGTCGGCGCCGATCAGCAGGTCGCGGCGCCGCGGCCGGCGGTCGGCCCAGGCGCCGACGTGGATCGAGAAGAGCAGGTTCGGGGCCAGGGCCGCCGCGGTCAGCAGCCCCATCTGGGCGGCGCCGGCATTGAGCTCGAGCGCGGCAAGCAGCGGGATCGCCAGCAGCGAGACCTGGTCGCCGAAGAGCGAGATCGTCTGCCCTGTCCAGAAGTCGCGAAAGGAGCGGTTCGACCGCAGCAGCGGCGGTGGCGAGGGGTGCGGCGTCACGAGGTCCCCTGCGGCTCCCCGGGAAGCGGGAAGGCGAGGGCGATGACGCTGACCGGCCGCGCCCCCTCCTTCGGTTGTTCCCTGGCTTCAAGTCGCTTCAGGTAGGGCTCGAGCAGGGCGCGCATTCCCCGGTCGAGGTCGCGCAGCTCCTCCGCGGTCATATAGACGAGCGCGTCGCTTATGGCGGCCGCGTCGACCCACTGCGGCTCTTCCGCGTCGCGCCGGTCGAGCCACTCGAGCGCGCTCTCGAAGTAGCGCTCGATGACGACCCGCGAGAGCATCGCCGTCGCCGTGTCGGCCTCGTCGTCGCTGCCGCGGGCGGCCCATTCGGTCGAGATCGCCGTCGCCCGCCAGGGCCGCTCGCGCCCGTGACCACCGCCGGCCTCCTCGACCAGCCCGTACTTCGCCAACTGGCGCAGGTGGAAGGAGCAGCTCGAAGGGCTCTCGCCGATCCGCTCTCCCGCCTGCGTCGCCGTCAGCGGCCCGCCCCGCCGCAGCAGGCCGATCAGCTCGAGCCGAACCGGGTGGGCGAGCGCGCGCAGCGCCCGCGGGTTGGTGAGTTGGACGGTGCGCTGGGCTGCCATGTTCGAAAGATAGCTTTCGAAAGACTTCTTTTCAAGTAGCTCTTCCCGCCCGTGAAGCCTGAGACCCTCGAGAGCCGCCGAACCGTTACCTGGAGGGCGAAGGAGGCGCGGTGACCGAGCGGCTGCTCTGATCGAGTCGCGGCACGACCTTCTCGCAGAACGCGCGCACCAGCTCGGGGTCGAACTGGGTGCCGGCGGCCTGGCGCAGCTCCTCCAGCGCCTGCTCGCTGCTCAGCGGCGGACGGTAGGGCCGGCCTTCGGTCATCGCGTTGTAGGCGTCGCAGATGAAGATCATGCGAGAGCCGAGGGGGATGTCCTTGCCGGTGAGGCGGTCGGGATAGCCCTCGCCGTCCCAGCGCTCGTGGGTCGAGCGGACCAGAGCCGCAACCGGGCTCATCGCCGGCGCGGCGTCGAGGACGCGCTGGCCGATGATCGTGTGCTTGCGCATCAGCTCCCACTCCTCCGCGGTCAGCTTCTCGCCTTTGTGGAGGATCTCGTCGGGGACCGCGACCTTGCCGATGTCGTGCAGCTCCGCCGCGCGGACGACGACGTCCTGCTCCTCGGCGTCGAGCGCCAGCGCTTTGCCGAAGGCGGCGGCGAGGCGGGTGACGCCGTCGAGGTGGCGCTCGAGGTCGGGCTCGCGCTCGTGCAGCATCCGCAGCAGCACGCCGCGGGTCTGGCTGCGGGCGGAGTCCGCCCGCCGGCCCTTTTTCGCGTACATGCGGCGGTCGGCCACCCGCAGCGCGTCGGTCGAGGTGGTCACCTCGACCGGGATCAGCACCTTGCCCCAGGAAGCGGTGATCGTGAAGCCCTTGCCGCGCTCCGAGAGAGCCGCCTCGGCCGCTTTGCAGATCGCTTCCGCCGAGATCGCCCGGGTCGCAGCGAGGACGCAGAACTCGTCGCCGCCGAGGCGGTAGGCGCGGCCGTGCGGCTCGACCGAGGCCGCGAGCGCCGTGCCGAGCCGGCGCAGCAGGTCGTCGCCGGCCGGGTGGCCGTAGCCGTCGTTGTAGGCCTTGAAGCCGTCGAGGTCGAACAGGGCCAGCACCATCGCCTCCGGCGGCGAGGCCGAGACGGCGGCCTCGAGGTCGGCCATCAGCTGCCGCCGGTTGGCGAGCTCGGTGAGGGAGTCGGTCACCGCCTTGGTCTCGGTGATCGCGAGGATCCGCGTGTTCTGGTTGAAGGTGATGACGAGGCGGGCGAGGACCGCGAGCAGGCAGGCGACGCCGCAGGCCACCGCGACCGCCCCGAGCGGGACGAAGCTGCCGACCGCCAGCAGGCCGACGCCGACCAGGCCCATCGTGATCGGGACCGCGATCCGCCGCCGCTCGGTCTGGGCCACGGCCGCGCCGGCGCCTGCGGCCGGGAGCCACGAGGCCAGCGCCAGCAGCAGGAAGGCGAGCGGCCAGCCGACGCTGGCGATGTTGAGGGCGGTGGTCGACTGCCCCAGGACCGAGAGGTAGACGACGTCGGAGGCGACGAAGAGCAGCAGCGCGGCGGCGATCAACAGCCAGGTCCCCTGGGTCTTCCACTTCGAGGCGGCGAAGGCGCCGCTCAGCAGCCCGAGCAGGACGAGGTCGAAGCAGGGGTAGGCGAGGCTGACCGCGACTCCGAACGGCTCGCCTTCGAGCGCTTCCAGCACCGGCGGGAAGATCAGCGCGGCGGCGACGCCGGCGACGGCGAGGGCGCCGATCAGGCCGTCGACCCAGGAGAGCGGGTCGAGGCGGGAGACCCTCGACTTCAGCAGTAGCACCAGGGCGATGTAGCTGGCGGGGTAGAAGGCGAGGAAGAGGACGTCGGCCGGCGAGGGAAAGGGCGCCGGGCTGGCGTAGTAGAGGACGACCGAGTAGTAGGTCTGCCCCAGCGCCCAGAGCAGCAGGCCGGTGCCGAGCGCGAGCCAGGCCCGCCGCTCTTCCTCGAACAGCGCCGCCCGCGCCAGCACGACCAGGGCGGCCCCGAGGACGACCGCGTCGTAGACCCAGCGTCCGACGGCATCCTGCAGCGAGGCGCCGCCGAGTTCCCAGAGGATTACGACGGCATAGAAAACCAGAAGCCCCGCGAGGAGCCCCAGCGCTGGAAAAGCCAGTTTTCGCGACCTAATGGCCCGCTTGGACGGGTTGTCCACGAAAGGGTCATCGGCCGGTGCCTTGAAACGCTTGAGAGAGCTTTTCTGGGTGCCGCCGACGTTTCTTCCAGTGAGGCTCCTCCCGTTGCTTCCGGCGTTTCCGAGGATTCCGCTTCGGAGGGAGCTTCTTCAACCGGTTCCGGAGCTTCTTCCGCTTCGGGTTCTTCTTCGACTGCTTCGGGGGGTTCGGTTTCTTCGGTCGCTTCCCCTTCGGCTTCCGCCCCTTCCCCTTCACCCTGTTCTGCCGAGTTCGATTCGGCTTCAGGCGATGATTCGGGTTCCGCCTGCAGCGCCCGCGGCGCCGCCCCGGGCGCTTCTTCGGCTTCTTCGGCTTCTTCTTCCTTGACTTCGTCAACCGCCTGCTGGACCTGCCCGAGCGTGTTCGCTTCGCGGACCTCGACCCTGGCAACCGACCCCAGTTGCCGTTCCATCACTTTGAGGCTCCTCTTCGTCTGCTTCGAGACCTTGAGCGCGAAGAACCTGAAAACGGTCTCGACGCCCGACTGCTCGAGCTCGTCGCGGATTTCTTCGCCGGGAACGCCCCAGCATTCGTCGTCTCCGCCGAGGAACACCATCACCTGGTTCCTCGATCCCGGCCGCTGGAATTCGGCTTCGCTGAAGTCCGTGATCGCGGCGCGCACGGCAGCGGCGAAATTGGACTTCCCACCTGGTTCTCGCTCCAAGGCCGCTTCTCGCACCTCCTCGCTGTTCCCCTTGCCGAAATCGACCAAGGGCTCGCTGCGTTCGTTGCAGGAGCCGCCGGCCACCCGCAACGCCAGCCCGGAGTCTTCGTCGGCGATCGCCCAGCGGGCGGCTTCGGTGGCGGCGATGTCGTACTTGGTGACGCGGCCGAACGGCTCGCCCATGTGGGCGGAGGCGTCGAGGACGATCTCGGTGTTCTTCAGCGGCAGCGGCGCCTTGGCGGTGACCTCCTTGGCGACGTCCCACGGTTTCGGCGCTCCGAGCAGAGCCCAGACGGCGCCGAGCAGGCCGACCACGGCGACGGCGGCTTTGAACGAGCTCCGTTCGAAGAACGGCTTTTTCGTGCTCTCCCTATCGGCTTCGGCGTCGGCCATCGACTACTAGGAAGAATCCTAGTGTTCCCAAACGAGTATTGCCACCTCTATTTGGGCTGAGCGAACTCGTCGCGGCGCTTGATCAGCAGCCACTGCGGCTTCTCGCCCCCGCGGGTGCGCTGGAGGGCGAAACCGCCCCGCAGCTTCTCGCCGTGGAGGACGAAGACGGCGTGGCCGCGCTCCAGCGCCTCCGGCCAGGGGACGCGACCGCCCTGCTCGTAGGTGCCGCGGTCCCAGGCCTTCACCCAGCCGCCGTCGAGCTCGCCCTCGAAGTCGTTGTGGGAGATCGAGTGGTCCTCGACCTCGAGCGCCAGCCGTTTCACCGCCGGGTCCATCGAGGGCTCTTTCGGCACCGCCCAGGAGCGCATCACGCCGTCGACCTCGAGCCGCAGGTCGTAGTGGTGCGCGGTCGCCTGGTGCTCCTGGACGACGAAGACGCCGGCGCTGACGCCGCGGACGGCGAACTGCTCGTGGCCCTCAGGCTTGACCTCTTCGACGGCGACGTCCTCGACTGCGGCGGCCGGCGGGCCTTGGCGGAGGAACTCGACCAGCTCATCGACGGCGGCGTCCTCGCCCTCGGCGTGGACCTCGACCGTGCCGTCGTCGGCGTTTCGAACCCAGCCGAAGACGCCGAGGCGATGCGCGAGCTCGACGGTTGTGTCGCGGAAGAAAACGCCCTGCACCTGCCCCCGCACCACTGCCCGCACCGCAACCATGCAGAGAGGCTAGAGGCAAGCGCTAAGTTCGGTCGATGCGAGTCACCTGCGCGAGCCTCTTGGCAGCGGCTCTGTTGCTTGCCACCGCATCCCCCGCCGCCGCGGAGCCCCCGTCCTGCCCGCCGGTGCAGCGTCAGGCGAACGGGACCTGGAAGCCCGTGGCGACCGACGCACCCTGGCAGTGGCAGCTGCAGGGGAAGGTCGACACCGGCGTCCCGGCCTGCGCCTTCGACGTCGACGGCTTCGAAACCCCGGGCGCCACCGTCGCCGCGCTGCACCGCAGCGGCCGCGTCGCGATCTGCTACCTCGACGTCGGCAGCTGGGAGAGCTACCGGCCCGACGCCGGGCGCTTCCCCCGCTCGGTGATCGGCCGCCGCTACGAAGGCTTCCCCGACGAGCGCTGGCTCGACATCGCCCGCTTCCGCCGCTTCGCGCCGATCCTCGAACGCCGCTTCCGGCTCTGCGCCCGCAAGGGCTTCGACGCGGTCGAGCCCGACAACGTCGCGGGCTTCGAAAACCGCACCGGCTTCGACCTCACCGCCGCCGAGCAGCTGCGCTTCAACCGCTGGGTCGCCGCGCGGGTGCACCTGCTGGGGATGGCGGTGGCGCTGAAGAACGACCCGCAACAGGTACGCGCCCTGCTCGGCCGCTTCGACTTCGCGTTCGTCGAGCAGTGCTTCCAGTACGAAGAATGCGAGAGCTACGAGCCCTTCGTCCGCAACGACAAGCCGGTCTTCGAGGCCGAGTACGAAATCGAGCCGAGCGCTTACTGCGAAGCCGCCGCCGCGCTCGGCTTCAGCTCGATCCGCAAGTCGTATGACCTCTTCGCCCAGCCATGGGAGCCGTGCGGAGCGTAAGTAAAGAGACCTTTTGCGTTTAGCCGCGGCTGCGGGAGGCAATAGGGAGAGCGCATGAGGGTCGTCTTCTTCTCCGACTCGCTGGTCTCCGACGGGAACCACGACAGCACCCACTTCCTTCGCGGCGTCGTCGCCGAGCTGCAGGAGCTAGGGCACGAGGTCGAGGCCTTCGAGCGGATGCCCAATCTCGACGACGCCCTCGACGAGGCCGACCTCGTAATCGTCCGTGAGTGGAACCATCCGCGACTGGTGCGGCTGGTCGGTGAGCACCGGGCTCGCCACGACGGCTATCGCCTCCTCTTCCACGACACCCATCACCGGGCGGTCACCGCGCCGGAGGAGATGCGCCGCTTCGACCTCACGCACTACGACGGCGTGCTCGCCTCCGGCGAGGCGATCCGCCACGCCTACCTCGAGCACGGCTGGGCGGCGCAGGCCTGGACCTGGCACGAGGCCGCCGACGTGCGCGTCTTCCACCCGCTGCCGGCGACCGAGCAGGAGGCCGACCTCGTCTGGGTCGGCAACTGGGGCGACGGCGAGCGCGGCCAGGAGCTGCGGGACTTCCTCCTGCGCCCGGCGCGGGGCGCGCGCCTGCACGGCTCTATATATGGAGACCGCTACCCGCGCTCGGCACGGCTGCGGATCAGCCTGGCGCGGCTGCGCTATCGCGGCGGGGTCGCCGACCACCGCGTCCCCGAGCTCTTCGCCCGCCACCGCCTGACCGTGCACGTGCCCCATCGCCCCTACGTCGAGGCGCTGCCGGGCATCCCGACGATCCGACCCTTCGAGGCGCTGGCCTGCGGCATCCCCCTGATCTGCTCGCCCTGGGACGACTGCGAGGGGCTCTTCCGGCCCGAGCAGGACTACCTCGTCGCCCGCGACTGCGCCGAGATGCGCGAGGCGATGCAGGCGATTATCGAGTTCCCCGAGCTCGCCGCGCAGCTGCGCGAGAGCGGCCTGGAGACGATCCGCACCCGCCACACCTGCGCCCACCGCGTCGACGAGCTACTCACTATCGACGCCGAGTTGCGCGGGGGTCTAGTCAGCGACCACGTCCGATGAGATACTCGCCGCGTGAGGACACATGGATGCATCCACTCGGGGGGCGATCTTGGGGCTGACGCTCACGCCTGCTGGGGTTTCGACCGCCGGCAGGAATTCGTCGATGCCGCGCTTGAATTCCTGACCGACGGGCTGCGCAGCGGCCAGCGGATCGTCTACGTCGGCAGCGAACCGGTGGCCGAGCAGCGGGAGCGGCTGGAGCCGCTCGGCGGCGTCGGCGCGATGATCGACGAGGGCGCGCTGCTGCTGATCGACCTGACCGGCATCTACAAAGCCGGCGAATCGCTCGACCCCCTCTCCCAGATGGCCGTCTACTCGGCGGTGACCGACGCCGCCGTCGCCGACGGCTACGCCGGCATCCGGGTCGCCGCCCAGGTCACCAACCTCGTCCGCGAGCCCGAGGCCTGGGACGCCCACCTGCGCTGGGAGAGCATGGCCGACCGCTTCATGTCGGTCCAGCCGATGTCGGCGATGTGTGGATACCAGCGCGACGTCGTCCCCGAGCAGCTGCTCGGGGAACTTTCGGCCGTCCACCCCACGTCGAACGCGCCCGCCAAGACGGTGCCGTTCCGCCTTTTCGCCGATGAAGGCGACATGGTCCTCAGCGGTGACGTCGACTTCATCTCGGTCAAGGCCCTCGACCGCGCCCTGGAGACGGCGTGCGACGGGACCGAGCCGGTCGTGCTCGACCTTCGGGACCTCGGCTTCATCGACCCGAACGGCCTCGAGGTGCTGGCCCGCCACACTCGCCGGCTCGCCGCCGAAGGCGGCTGCAGCGTCCGCAACATGCCGCCCCCCCTCGAGCGCCTCTGCCAGATCCTCGACGTGGCGCTGTGAGCGACATCGACCTCTGCCGGGGCTGAGTTGCACGACTACGTGATCGTCGGCGCCGGCTCGGCGGGCTGCGTACTGGCCAACCGCCTCAGCGAAGACCCCTCGGTGCGGGTGCTGCTGATCGAGGCCGGCAAGCGCGACCGGCATCCCAACATCAAGATCCCGGCCGCCTTCGCCAAACAGTTCAAGACCAAGCTCGACTGGGACCTGGCGACCGAGCCCGAGCCCCACTGCGACAACCGCTCGCTCTACATCCCCCGCGGCAAAGGGCTCGGCGGCTCGAGCTCGATGAACGCGATGCTCTACGTGCGCGGCAACCCGCTCGACTACGAGGGCTGGGCCGCCGCCGGCGCGACCGGCTGGGGCTGGGACGATGTCCTCCCCTACTTCCTCCGCGCCGAGGACAACCAGCGCGGCGCCTCCGAGTACCACGCGACCGGCGGGCCGCTGCGGGTCGAGGACGAGCGCTCCCCCCGCCCACTCACCGGCCGCTTCCTCGCCGCCTGCGCCGAGGCCGGCATCCCCCGCATCGCCGACTACAACGGCCCCGAGCAGGACGGGGCGGCGCTGGCGCAGGTGACGCAGCGGCGTGGCCGCCGCTGGAGCACCGCCGACGCCTACCTGCGCCCGGCGCAGAAGCGGCCGAACCTGGAGGTGGTGACGGGGGCTATGGTCGCGGGGCTGGAGATCGAGGGCGGCGTCGCCCGGGGCGTGCGCTACTCGCGCCGCCGCGGCGGCGAGCAGGTGGCCCGGGCCGAGCGCGAGGTGGTCCTCAGTGCCGGTGCGATCGGCTCGCCGCAGCTGCTGATGCTCTCCGGAGTCGGCCCCGCCGAGCAGCTGCGACAGCTCGAGCTGCCGGTCGTCCACGACCTGCCCGGGGTCGGCGAGAACCTGCAGGACCACCCATACGTCTCCTGCATCTGGGACGTCCCGGGGGGCGGCTCCCTCGCCGACGCCGAGAAGCCGAAGGCGCTGCTCGAATACGCCCTGCGCAAAACCGGCCCGCTCAGCTCGACCGTCGCCGAGGCATTCGCCTTCATCCGCAGCCGGCCCGGCCTGCCGGCGCCCGACCTGCAGTTCCACTTCGCCCCCGCCTACTTCGTCGACAACGGCTTCGAGGAATACGACGGCCACGCGATCACCAGCGGGCCGGTCCTGGTCAAACCGAAGAGCCGCGGCTGGGTGCGGCTGCGCTCCGCCGACCCGAGCGCGAAGCCGCGCATCCTCACCAACTCCCTCGCCGAGGACGAGGACGTCGCGGCACTGCGGGCCGGGGTCGAGCGCGCCCGCGAGATCGCCGCCGCCGGCCCGCTCGCCGAGGTCGTCGGGCGCGAGGTCTTCCCGGGGCCGGACGTCGACACCGACGAGGCGATCACCGCCGACATCCGCCGCCGCGTCGAGCTGCTCTACCACCCGGTCGGCACCTGCCGGATGGGCAGCGACGCCGACGCCGTCGTCTCCCCCGACCTCCGCGTCCACGGCATCGAGGGCCTGCGCGTCGCCGATGCCTCGGTGATGCCGGTGATCCCCAACGGCAACACCAACGCGCCGACGATCATGATCGCCGAGAAAGCCGCGGATTTGATCCGGACCGCCGCCTAAGCTGCGCGGCCGTGCCCTTCCTCTTCTTCGCCGCGATCGCGCTGATCGGCGCCGCGATCCACCTCCACCGCGACAAGCAGCCGCGCAGCGCCGCGCGCACGCTGGAAATCTTCCTCGTCTGGTGGATGGTCGTCGCGGTCGGCGTCGCCGCGATCTTCGGCTCGATGTTCCACCTCTTCGACGGCCCGAGCACGGCGCGGGAAATCGGCTACACCAACGGCGACGGCGGCTTCCAGACCGAGGTCGGGTTCGCCGACCTGGCGATCGGCGTCCTCGGCGTCCTCTGCTGGCGCTTCCGCGACGGCTTCCTCCTCGCCGCCGTGACCGCCGTCTCGATCGCCTACCTCGGTGACGCCTACGGCCACCTCCACCAAGAGGCGATCCACGACAACCACGACCCGGACAACACCGGGCTGCTCCTCTGGAGCGACTTCATCACGCCTCTGGTCGCGATCGGCCTCTACGCCGCCTGGCAGCGCTCACGGCGAGTGCTCGCCGCTCCGCCTCGGTAACTGAGGCGAAAAATCAGAACCCTGCGTATAAACGCAGTACGCGCACGATTTCCTGCGTTTTGCTAGCTTACGCAGCTATGACTACTGCAACTAAGCCTGAACTCTCCATTCCGCCCTCCCGCGGCTATCTCGATTTCAAGGCAATTCGGGACGAGGAAGTCGACCGGATCGTCTACATCGGCGCGATGCCGATCTTCGAGCTGATCGATCGGCACTTCATAACCCCGGTGGCAAGCCAGGGCCTCACCCGCGAGATCCTCGACAAGAGCAAGCCGACGGAACCGGTGCAGAGGAGGACCAATGCCTCCCACGTCCAGGCGATCCTCGACTACATCGTCGAGGAGGCCGAGGCGGGGAGGCCGTGGGCCTTCGGGGCGATCGTCCTCTACTCGACCGAGGAACTGGAGTACACCCCCCTGGCGATGGGCCATCAAAGTGTCGTCGAGGTCCGCATCACCCATTCCTTCAGCGTCGGCGAGGGCCTTCATCGAGCCCTCGCCTGGGCGGTCGCGCTGGGGCTGGGCAAGGTCCGCGGCGTCAAGCGGCCGCAGATCAGCGCTGCGGCGGAAGCTCGCATCATGCAGGCGACGATCCCCGCCATGATCGTCGTCGAGTCCGATCTCAAACGGCAGAAGGGCGATTTCCACCGCCTCAACCAGCAAAAGCCCTTGACCTCGACCGTCCTCACCCTCACCGACGAGACCCTGCTCTCGGAGCTGACGAAAGCCGTCATCCACGACGTCCCCATCTTCGAGGACCGGATCGACCTCAACAATGCCAGCGTCGGGGCCAAGAGCGACAAGCTCCTCTCCTTCGCGCAGCTTCGGTTCGTGGTCGCCTCGTACCTGCTTGGCCGCGCCACCCGGAATAAAAAGGGGGTCGAAGAAGGGATCGAGCAGATCGTCAAGGAAGAGGGCAGGCAGAACGTCCGCACCGAGCTGGCGGAAGTCTTCACCGAGGTGGCCACCAAGCTGGGGCCCCTCGGGCAACTGCAGCAGAAGAAGGTCCCCCCGGGCGAGGTGGGCGACTTCGTCCGCCAGGTTCGCCAGGAAACGCTGCTCGCCTCGAACGCCGCCTGGAGGGCCCTCTTCGTCGCCCTCCACGAAGCCCAGGTGGAAGGCGTGGCACCGAAAACCGCGATCAGGCGGGTGGCCAAGGATCCGAAGATCTGGTCCCGGAAGGGGAGGTTCTTCGTCGGCTCCCTGATCGACCGCGAAACGAAAAAACTGCTGTCGAACCGGGAGAGCATCGACGCCGCCAGCGACAAGCTGCGCGACCTGATGCTCGGCAAATAGGGGCGCGTCAGCTCCGCGTCGCCAGCTCCGCCGCCGGGTCGGGGTAGGCGAAGGTGCTGAAGCCGAGCCAGTCGGGGAGGCTGCGGACGAGGTGGTCGGGGCCGGTGATGCGGACGCGGTGGGAGCGTATTGCCGCCCCGAGCTCGACCTGGCCGATCCAGACTTCGGCCATCGCCCGCGCCTCGGCGTCGACCTGGAGGTCGACCGGGAAGCCGGGGTCGGTGAAGCAGAGGTCGGCGCCCTCCTCCTGGGCGACCAGCCACCAGGCGCGCTTGCCCTCCTCGGCGTCGCGGTAGCGGAAGAACGCGACCACCCGCTCCTCGGGCAGGCGGTCGAGGCGGACGCTGCGCCGCACGTCCCACATCAGCAGCGCCGGGTCGGCCTCCTCCTCGCTGATCTCCCGCTTCAGCCATTCGCGGCTCCAGGTCCCGAGCCCGACCACCAGCGGCCCCAGCGCCTCACCGGCGGGGGTGAGGCGGTAGGTGTGGCCGCGTTCCCCCTGCAGCGGCTCGCGGGTGAGCAGGCCGGAGCGCTCCATCTCGCGCAGCCGCTTGCTGAGCAGCGACGAGGACATCCGCGGCACCCCGCGCTGGAGGTCGTTGAAACGAATGCTCCCCATCAGCAGCTCGCGCAGGACCAGCAGGGTCCAGCGCTCGGTCAGGACCTCTGCGGCTTGGGCGACCGGGCAGAACTGTCCGTAGCTATCGGGCATCGGCTCGAAGCCAGTCTAGGCGCCTAACTGCAGATTTTGCAGTTGATCGACGGGCGGCATGGGCGTAGTAATGGATAACCACGCCGATCCAAAGGAGATTCCCCGTGACCACCGATACCGACGCCCTCAATCCCGAGCTGAAGGCCAAACACCGCAAGATGTGGGCCTCGGGCGACTACCCCGACATGGTCGAGACCTTCCTCACCCCGCTCGGCCCGCGCCTGGTCGAGTTCTGCGAGATCGGCCCCGGCGAGCGTGTCCTCGACGTCGCCGCCGGCACCGGCAACGCCGCGATCGTCGCCGCGGGCGCCGGCGCGAACGTCGTCGCCAGCGACCTGACGCCGGAGCTGTTCGAGGCGGGCCGCGCCCGCGCCGCCGACGCCGGGGTCGAGCTCGAGTGGGCCGAGGCCGACGCCGAGAACCTGCCCTTCGACGACGCCAGCTTCGACACCGTGATCTCCACGATCGGCGTGATGTTCGCCCCCCACCACCAGCTCGCCGCCGACGAGCTGGTTCGGGCCTGCCGCCCGGGCGGCAAGATCGGCCTGCTCAGCTGGACCCCGGAGGGGATGATCGGCGCCCTCTTCAGGGCGATGGGCCAGTTCATGCCGGCGCCGCCGCCGGGAGTGTCGCCGCCGCCGCTGTGGGGTGGCGAGGACCACCTGCGCGAGCTGTTCGGCGAGCGGGTCGAGCTCGAGAAGCTGGAGCGCGACGTGCTCGAGGTGACCGCCTTCCAGCGGCCCGACGACTACGGCGAGCACTTCAAGCAGCGCTACGGGCCGACGATCGCGGCACGGGCCAACGCCGAGAAAGAGGGGCGCGCGGAGGAGTTCGACCAGGCGCTGAGCGAGTTCTGCGCCGAGTGGAACCGCGGCAGCGACGAGGACGCCCGCTTCGAGATGGAGTACCTGCTCGCGGTCGGGCGGCGCCTATAGGGGCCGCGCCGCGAGGCGCAGCCCCTGGGCGGAGTTCCTAGCGGGCGAAGGCCCGGTTCCCGACCGCGGGATCGCCGATCTGTTCGAAGGCGATCAGCTTGCCTTCCTGGCTGAACGTGAGGACGTCGGCGGCCTCGCCGCTCTCGCCGTCGAGGCCGGTGGTGGTCAGGACCACGACCTTGTCGCCGTCGGCGACGAAGTCGTGGGGTTCCGTTTTGATTCCTTTCTCGGCGAATTTGGCCCAGAGGCCGGCGATCTCCTCTTTGCCTTTGTAGGTGCCGGTCAGCGAGTTGTCGCCGCCCACCGTCCAGACAACCCCGTCGTCCATGTTCGCCATCGCCCCAGCGGCGTCGCCGTCGCTGAACGCTTTGTAGGCGGCTTCCGCCTGCTGCTTATTGTCTTGTGCGCTCATCTGAGCTCTCTTTCTGATCGATCGATGCGTCAAATGCCCCTAGAAGGAGCCGAGGTTCTTGGAGACGCCGTGTTCGGTGTCGGTGACGACGACGTTCGAGAACCGGACCGTCATCGGCGGGCTGCAATCGGGCTGGAAGCTCGCCGTCAGGGTCAGCGAGAAGTCAGCCTTGCCGTTCTGGACCGGGAAGTCGCCTTCCGCCGAGACCGATTCCTTGTTTTCCGCTTTCGGGTGCTTTTTGCCGCCGTTGACGCATTCGGCGGTGGCGGTCACTTCGATGTGGACCTGGGTCTCGTTGCCGAGGCCGGCCTCCTTGCCCGAAACGGTGATGCTGTTGCCCGACCGGGTGGCGGTGACGCTGACGAAATGCGGGCTGCCCGCGAGAGCAGCCGGCACCGTGAGGGCCGCCGTTGCCAGCGCAATCGTTGCGACCAGCAGTAATCGGCGCATTGGAACCTCCTTGGCGCGGCGAACGCGCGTATGAGGCTCCGAAAATTAACCGTCCGGCGAAATCCACCTCCCCTCGCCGAACAGAATCACGCTAATTGGGACCGATGTGTAAGGCAACCCCCCGATTGGCCCAAACACGAGAGTTCATTTGTGCAATCGGGGGATTCACCGCCTGAGGGGCTATTCGTGCTTCACCGCCCGGATCAGGAGGTTGCTGTGGCCCGGCTTGGCGCAGGCTTCGAAGGGGAACGGCACGAACCTCGAACCGGCCTGCCCGGGAGGTGAGACGCGGAAGCCCGCCGCCGTCCGCGGGTGGCAATCCGAGGGTGAGAAGTTGCCGGCCTCAACGACGCGGACCAGGGCCGAGGCGCTGTCGCCGGCGGCGAGGCTGACGGTGTGCGGCGCACCCGTTGCTTCCTGCGCCGCGGCGCTCCCGAAACGCTGCCCGGCCAGGTTGGCCGCGAAGACCTTCGGATAGCCCTTGAGCGTGCAGCGATGGCCGGAGAGGTTGGTGAGCTGGAATCGGTAGAAGATGCTGCCGGCGGTGCCGCCGCCGATTTCCGGTTCGAACCAGATGTCGATGCCGGAGGTCTTGCAGGGCGGCGCTCCGGCGGCGCCGGCGCTGGGCGCCACCAGAACGAGGAGCGCGGCGATCGCCGCCAGGCACAACGCGGAGGCACAGCGGACGTACTTGGACCAGGACGGCGATGAGGGCACGGCGACCTTCCCTTCTTTCGGTGGCGAACGGCTAATGAATAGCCGATACACAGGGGTTTCTCTACTAACCCCTGGTGCCACCCCCACTCCCGTCGGGTGACCAGCCGGGGCCGCGGAAGAGGTAGCCGAGGCGGTGGCGCCAGCTGGTCGCCCCCCGCACGTCCTGCCAGATCGCGGCGAACTCGTGGAAGGCGACGCGGGTCGGGCGGAAGCTGCGGATGTTCTGGGTGAGGCCGTAGCGGGGACGCTCGGTCTCGCCCTGGAGGCTGCCGAAGATCCGGTCCCAGACGATCAGGATGCCGCCGTAGTTGCGGTCGAGGTAGACCTCGTTGGAGCCGTGGTGGACGCGGTGGTGCGAGGGCGTGTTGAAGACGAGCTCGAACCAGGCGGGCATCTTCTTCACCCGCTCGGTGTGGATCCAGAACTGGTAGATGAGGCTGATCGCCTGCTGGGTGAGGATCATCCAGGGGGCGAAGCCGACCAGCGCCAGCGGCGCCCAGAACGGCAGCGCCGTCATCGGCGTCCAGGTCTGCCGCAGCGCGGTCGAGAGGTTGTAGTGCTCGGAGGAGTGGTGGACGACGTGGCTCGCCCAGAAGACCCGCACCTCGTGGTGGATGCGGTGGAACCAGTAGTAGGCGAGGTCGTCGGCGAAGAACAGCAGGACGTAGGTCCACCACTCGTCGGCCGGCATCCGCAGCGGCGTCAGCTCGTACAGCCCGGCGTAGATCGCGATCACGACCAGCTTCCAGACAGCGTTGATGGCGACGTTGCCGCCGCCCATCGTCAGGCTGGTCCGCGTGTCGCGCGCCTCGTAGCCGACCAGGTCCTCGTCGCGCGCGTACTTGAACGAGAGCAGCTCGACGACCAGCAGCAGCACGAAGGCCGGAATCGCGTAGAGGATCAGCTCAGCCATGCCGGGAACTGTAGTTATCAAGTTGGCGAGCAGCCCTGGCCGCGTTAGGTTCTCAGCGATGAGCGAGTCGGAGTACCAGGAGGCGAGTCGGCAACAGTGGAGCGACGCGGCCAAGAGCTGGGCGGACGCCGCGGAAGAGGAGGAGACGGGAGCCTCCGGCGACGCCACTCCCTGGATGCTGGAGGCGGCCGAGCTGCAACCGGGGCAGCGGGTGCTGGAGCTCGCCTGCGGCGCCGGGCGGGTCGGCTTGCAGGCCGCGAGCCGGGTCGGGCCCGACGGGACCGTCCTCTGCTCGGACTTCTCGCAGGCGATGGTCGACGCGGTCGCCGAGCGGGTCGAGCGGCTCGGGATTCCGAACGTGAGCCAGCAGGTGCTGGATGCGCAGCAGCTCGAGCTCCCGGACGAGGACTTCGACCGCGTCCTCTGCCGCTTCGGCTACATGCTGATGGCCGATCCCCAACAGGCGCTGCGGGAAAGCGCCCGGGTCCTGCGCCCGGACGGTCGCCTGGTGCTCGCGGTCTGGGGCGTGGCCGAGGAGAACCCCTGGCTCTCGCTGATCATCTATGCCTTGATCGACCACCTGAACGCGCCGCCTCCGGAGCCTGGCACCCCCGGCCCCTTCTCCCTTGGCGACGTCGACCGCCTGCGGACGCTGGTCGAGGAGGCGGGGTTGGTCGACGTCGAGATCGAGAGGATCGAGACCGAGCAGGCCTACGACTCGCTCGACGGCTGGTGGGAGGAGATCCTCGAGGTCAGCGGCCCGCTGGCGGCGATGCTGAAGGCGCTGCCCGAGGCGGACCGGGAGTCGATCCGCGCCAAGGTCGTGGCCGCTGGCGAGCGATTCGTCAGCGACGACGGCCGCGCCGTCTTCCCCGCCTCGATCGTCGGCGTCAAGACGCGGAAGCCGAGCTCATGAGCCCGCCCAGTCCTCGCGGCTGAGCGCGTAGACGATCACGTCCTCGCCGAGCAACCGGTCGGAGCGGATCGGGCTCATGCCGAGGCGCTCGGCGACGCGGATCGAGGCGGCGTTGTCCGGCTGGATCATTGCCATCAGGTAGGGCGGCTGGAACTGCTCGAAGCCCCAACGGAGGGCGGCCGCGCCCGCCTCGGTCGCATAGCCCTTGCCGCGGGCGTCGGCGTGCAGCACCCAGCTGACCTCGGTCTCGCCGAACTGCTGCCAGTGCTTGAGGCCGGTGCGGCCGAGGAAGCGGCCGCTCTCGCGCTCGACGACGGCGACGCGGCCGTGGCCGCGCTCGGCCCATTCCTCGTCGACCATGCCGATCAACCGCTCGAGCCAGGCGCGGTCGCGCGAGCCCAGGAAACGGGCGATCAGCGGATCTTCGTGGAGCGCCACGAGCTCGTCGACGTCATCCATCACCAGAGGACGGAATCGCAGTCGCTCGGTATCGGCAGGCAGGCTCGGCGCCATCGGGACCACCATAAAAGACAGGCTCCCAGGCCGGGAAATAGGCTCCGCCGATGGCCGAGGGCCGCGAGGAGAAACCGCTGAAGCGATTTGCCGGCGCCGCGCGGCGGCTCAACCACCAGCCGGAACTGCTGCGCTCGGTCCGCCGGGCGCGCGAGCGGCTGCTCGGCGGCGACCAGCTCGTCGACCGGCTCTCGACCGCCCGCGGGCGGCCCTCCGACCTCGCCGTCCAGCAGCTGGCGGAGCTGCGGCGCGAGGAGCCGGGCGTGGTCGGCGAGCTCGGCCTGACCGCGCTGCAGGCCTGGCAGCGGCTGGCCGAGTCGCAGCACCGCGGCCGCGGCACGGTCGACGTCGCGATCCTCTTCACCGACCTCGTCGGCTTCTCGAGCTGGGCGCTGGAGGCCGGCGACGGCCCGGCGCTGCGGCTGCTGCGCGAGGTGGCCGAGGCGATCGAGCCTCCCATCGCCGAGCATCACGGCGAAGTCGTGAAGCGGCTCGGCGACGGGTTGATGGCGGCCTTCTGGGACGCGCCCGGAGCCGTCGAGGCGGCCTTCGCCGCCCACGAGCGGGTGGCGGCGGTCGAGGTCGACGGCTACCGCCCGCGCTTGCGCACCGGCATCCACCTCGGCCGCCCACGCAAGGTCGGTGGCGACTACCTCGGCGTCGACGTCAACGTCGCCGCCCGGCTCTGCGAGGCGGCGAAGCCCGACGAGGTCCTCGCCTCCGACCGCGCCCTGCCGAAGCTCGACATGGCGACCATCTCGAGCAAGAACCGGCGCTTCCGCGCCAAGGGCGTGCCGAAAGCCGTTGCGGTCTACTCGCTGAGCCGCGCCGACTAGCAGCGCCGCTCACACCATTAGACACACCGTGTGGTTTTTCACACCATCCACACATCATGGTTTTCCTTTTGGGAGTACTTTTCTTTGAATGAACAACTCTTCGGGAGTACTCCATGTCCGTCGTGAAGTTCGAAGCCTCGGACCGGGTGACCTGACGCTGGCCCACTACGCCGACGCGGTGGCCGAGATGCAGAGCAGGCCCGAAGACGACGAAACCAGCTGGGTCTACCAGGCCTCCATCCACGGGACCGAAGTCGAAGACCCGCTCTCGACCTGGAACCAGTGCACCCACAACACCTGGTTCTTCGTCTCCTGGCACCGGATCTTCGTCTACTACTTCGAGGAGATCGTGCGCTCGGTGGTCAAGGAGCTGCACGGCGCCCAAGCCGCCCAGAACTGGGCGCTGCCGTACTGGAACTACTGCCGCAGCGGCGAATTCGCGACCCTGCCCGAGGCGTTCCGCGAAGAAAGGCGCGAAGACGGCAGCCCGAACCCGCTCTTCGTCGACGAGCGCGACCCGCTGATCAACGCCGGCGGCGAAATCCCCGAAGAAGCGACCGAATCGAAACGGGCGCTCGCGACCCCGGAATTCATCGGCAAAGCCGAGTTCGGCGGCCTCCCCGAAGAAGTCAAACAGTTCGGGAAAAAGAGCAGCCGCGGCGTCCTCGAGGGCACCCCTCACGGCACCGTCCACAACGGCGTCGGCGGCGAAGAAGGCTGGATGTCCAACGTCCTGATCGCCGCCAAAGACCCGATCTTCTGGCTCCACCACTGCAACATCGACCGCCTCTGGGCGGAGTGGATCGCGCAGGGCGGCGGCCGCGAAAACCCGACCGAAGGGGCGTGGCTCCACCAGTCGTTCTCGTTCTTCGACGCCCATAACAACCATGTCGCCAAGGCCTGCGGCGAAGTGGTCGATACCGAAGCCCTCCACTACAAATACGATTCCGTCAACGGGATCCCGACCGGGCCTGCGCCCGCGGCGGAACCGCCGGCTCCAGCGCCCACCCCCGAACCGGAAGGGGAAGCCGCCGTGTCAGCAGCCGCAGACCCACCCGCCGAACCGCCGATCGAGCGCAAAATCATCGGCGCCTCGAAAAAAGTGACGCTCGAAGGCGAACCGGCGGCGATCCCAGTCGAAATCGACGACCGCGCCCGCGAAGAGGTCCGCGAAGCCTCGAAAAAAGCGGATCCGCGGAACCTCTACCTCAACATCGAGGACATCGAAGGCAAGGTGAACCCCGGCGTCTCCTACGGCATCTACGTGAACCTGCCGCAGGGGGCCGACGAAGAGGCCAAAGCCAAGCACCACGTCGGCAACGTCTCGCTCTTCGGGATCGAGCTCGCCAACGAGCCACTCAAAGACGAGCCCGCCCACAGCGTGGCGACGAGCGTCGAGCTCGGCTCCTTCCTGCGGGCCCTGGGCGGCGGTGAGCCATTCGACGAGGGCGAGATCAAGGTCACCTTCCTGCCGCTGCTGCCGAAGCCGCCGCAGGGCAAGGAGGACGAGTACAAGCAGCTGCTCGAGAAACGAGCGGCGGAAAGCCCGCCCGTGCATATCGGCCGGGTCAGCATCGGGATCGACGCTTGAGGTAATGGCCGCCCTGGCCAGGATCGCGCGACGCCCGACTTTCTTGGCCGAGTCGGGCGTCGTCCTGGTCTGGGGAGTGCTGACCCTGGGGTCGGTTTTGTCGACCGGCAGCGCCTCCGCGAGCGGTTCGCCGTGGTCGAGCGGGCCGCTCTGGATCTGCGCGACCGGCATGGCGAAGATGGGCTCCGGCGTGTCCGGCCACGCTGGGCACCTCGTCCTCGCCGGCCCCTCGACCTCCCTCGCCGCGACCCTGCCGATGCTGGCGCTGATGGCGATGGCGATGATGGTGCCGTCGGCGATGCCGATGATCCAGTACGTCGGCCTCAACAGCCTCTACTGGCGGCGGCGGCGGGCGGTGCTCGAGTTCGTCGTCGTCTTCCTCGCCGTCTGGGTCGCCTACAGCGTCGTCGTCCTCGGCGCCGTCGGCAGCTCGGGGGCGGCGGCCTCCCCCCTCGCGGCGGCGGCCGCGCTGGCGCTGGCGGCGCTCTGGCAGCTGACGCCGGCGAAGCACCGGGCCCTGCAGGCCTGCCACCGCACCCGGCCGCTTCCTCCCAAGGGCTGGCGCGCCACCGCCGGGGTCGCCGACTTCGGCCTCCACAACGGCGCCGCCTGCCTCGCCTCCTGCTGGGCGCTGATGCTGACGACCGCCTTCGTCGGCCTGCCGAAACTCGCCTGGATGGCGGCGCTGACGGGGTTGATCACGGCTGAGCGGCTGAGCCTGAAACCGCGCCGCGACTCGCGCCGGATCGGGATCGCGCTGGGTGCCGCGGCGCTCGCCGCGGCGGCGCTTGCGCTCCTCTAGCCGGCGCGCGCGACGATCTCGACCAGCTCCAGATGGCTGTCGACGACGAAGTCGGCCTCCACCCCGTCCTCGTCGCCGTCGTCGTGCATGCCCCGGTAGCGAACGGTCTTCATCCCGAGCGCGGCGGCGCCGGCGATGTCGGTGCGGCGCAGGTCACCGACGTGCATCGCCTCCGCCGGCCCCGCCCCGAGCGAGGCGAGGGCGGCTTCGAAAGCCTGCGGCGCGGGCTTGTAGTGGCCGGTTTCGTCGGAGAAGGACCAACCGTCGAAGTGGTCGAGCAGGCTCGCCGCGGCGAGCAGGTCGCGCAGCAGGGCGCCGCCGCTGAAGCCGACATCGCAGACGATCCCGATCCGGACGCCGCGCTCGCCCAGCGCCTCCAGCGCGGATCCGATCCCCGGCGCCAGCTCCAGCTCCACCTGGCGGCCGGCGCCCAGGAACGCCTCGGCAACCAGCTCCCCCGCCGCGGCCTCCACGTCCAGGGTCCGCACCAGCGTCGCCGCCGCCTCGTGCGGATGCAGATGGACGCCTTCCGCCCACGAGCGCTCCCACTGCATCCCCACCTCCTCCAGGCTCGCCGCCACGAGTTTCGGCTCGACTTCGACGCCGCTGCTCTCGCAGGCCACCAGCACCGCCCGCCGCCGCGCCTCTGCCATCGCCCCCGTCGGCACCCGGGCGATCGTGTTCCAGAAGTCGAAGGTGACGGCTCGCAGGGGCACTCCCCACATTCAACCCGAGTCGGATCCGGATCATTGGGTACTCAGTGGTATCCCGCTGTGGTAGAAGACGTTTGAGGCATTCGGGATGAACAGCGCTTACGACATCGTGGTGGTCGGGTCCGGGTTCGGGGGCGGCATCGCTGCCTGCCGCCTCGCCGAAGCGGGCAAGCGGGTCTGTCTGCTCGAGCGCGGGCGCCGCTTCGAGCCCGACGACTTCATCTCCGAGGCCGACGAAGCGCCATCGGTGATCTGGCACGAGCGGCTCAACCCGGAGGGCATGTTCGACGTCCGCATCATGAAGGACGTCTCGGTGATCACCGCCGCGGGGGTCGGCGGCGGCTCGCTCGTCTACGCGAACGTGCAGCTGCGAGCCGACCCGGAGGCCTTCGAGCAGGACTGGCCGGCGGCGCTCTCCCGGCATGCCCTCGAACCTTGGTATGACCGGACCGAGGAAGCGCTGCAGCCACGGACGACGCCGGCCGATCCCGCCCTGCCCAAGGTCGCCTCCTTCGCCGCCGCCGGCCGCCACGTCGGCCACGAGGCGGAGCTGCTGCCGCTCGCCGTCCACTTCGGCGAGGAGCGCGAGCACCCGTTCAGCGGCGTCCACCAGAAAGGCTGCGAAAACCTCGGGCTCTGCGACGTCGGCTGCCCGGTCAACGCCAGGAACACGGTCGACATCACCTACGTCGCCCGGGCCGAAGCCCACGGCGCCGAGGTCCGGCCGCTGCACCTGGCGCAGCGGATTGAGCCGCCGGCCGCCAAGGGCGGCAACTGGACCGTCACCTTCGAGCACCTCGGCGACGGCGACGACGGCAGCGTCGAAGCGCCGCGGGTGGTGCTGGCGGCCGGCACCCTCGGCTCCTCCCGCCTCCTGCTCACCAACCGCAAGCGCCTGCCCAGCCTCTCCCCCGCCCTCGGCAGCCGCTTCTCCGGCAACGGCGACGCGCTGGGGATGGCCTTCGACCCGGCCGCCGCCAACGTCCGCGGCGCCCGCAACGACTACGGCCCGACGATGACCAGCCGGCTGCTCTACCCGGAGCGCAACCTGATGGTCGCCGACGGCGGCCTGCCGGCGAACTTCGACTTCCTGCTCGACATTGCGCGCGGCGTCAACGTGATCAAGGGCTGGGAGCGGGCGCTGCTGCGGCTGCGCGACTGGCTCGTGCACCTCGGCTGGAGCGACCAGTCGCTGCGACCGCGGGCGGTGCGAGCGCGGGGGGAACGTTCCGACACCGGCTCGCTGATCTTCCTGATGATCGGCCGCGACGCCGCCGACGGGCAGATGCGCCTGACGCCGCTCTTCAAGCGCTTCGACATCCGCTGGAGCAAAGCCGCCAGCGCCAAGCTATTCGCCGACCTGGAGCGGACGGCGAACGAACTGGCAGAAGGAAGCGAAGCGGAGCCCTTCTACGCGCTGGACGGCGGGCCGCTGGGCAAGTTCACGACGGTCCACCCGCTCGGCGGCTGCCCGATGGCCGACGATCCCGCGCTCGGCGTCGTCGACGACGCCGGCTACGTCCACGGCTACCCCGGCCTGCATGTGCTCGACGGCTCGATCGTCCCCACCTCGCTCGGCGTCAACCCGTCGAAGACGATCGCCGCCCTGGCCGAGCGCGGCGCCGCGCGGCTGGTCGAGGAAATCGGTTGAGCCTGACCTGGCAAAACCACGCCGGCAACCAGGCCTGCCACCCGCGGCAGATCGTCAGGCCGGGCTCGCTCGCCGAGCTTGTCGAACTGGTGCGGCGGGCCGAAGCCGAGGGGCAGACGATCCGGATGACCGGGACCGGCCACTCCTGGTCCGACATCGCCCTGACCGACGGCTTCCTGCTCGACCCGCGCGACCTCAGCGGCGTCAGCGGCGTCGAGGGAGAGCCGCTGAGCGAAGCGGCCCGGGAGCGCAAGCTCGTCCGCGTCCTCGGCGGCACCCCGATCCGCGTCCTCAACGACAGGCTCTGGGAGATGGGGCTGGGGCTGCCCAACATGGGCGGCTACGACGCGCAGACGCTTGCCGGCGTCATCTCGACCTCGACCCACGGCTCGGGCCTCGCCTACGGGCCCTTCCCCGACCTCGTCCGCTCGCTCGACGTCGTCGCCAGCGGCGGCAGCGTGCTGCGGCTGGAGCCCGAGGGCGGGCCGACCCTCGCCAACCCGGGGCCGCTCGGCGACGACGGCGGGCCGCCGATCGAGCTGGTCGAGGACGACACGCTCTTCCACGCCGCGGTCTGCGGGCTCGGCACCCTCGGCCTCGTCCACTCGATGCTGATCGAGGTGCGCGAGCGCTTCTGGCTGAACGAGGTGCGCACGCTCAGCACCTGGGAGGAGGTGCGCGAAACGCTGACGCCCGAGGGGGCGCTGGCGGGACCGGACCACTACGAGCTCTTCGTCAACCCCTATCCGGAACGGGGCGGCAAACACCGGGTGCTGGTCACCCGCCGCAACGAGTGCCAGGAGCCCCCCGAGGGGACGCCCCAAGACAAGCTCGAACGCCACTTCCTCACCGAACTCGAGTCCTCGCTGCCGCTGACCGGCGCGCTCGTCCGCTTCCTCGCCCGCCACTTCCCGCACCTGATGACCACGCGCTTCGACTCGGTGCTGAAGGGCATGCGCGACACCGGCTTCGCCGACCGCTCCTACAAGGTCTTCAACATCGGCGAGGCCAACCACCTGCCCGCCTACTCGATGGAGCTGGGGATCGCGGTCGACGGCCGCCACGTCGAAGCCGTGGACCGCATCCTCGAAGTCGCCGCCGTCCGCGCCAAGGAGGGCCTCTTCCACAGCTCGCCGTTCTCCCTCCGCTTCACCGGCCCCTCCAGCGCCTACGCCTCGATGATGCACGACCAGCCGACGATGATGATCGAGCTGATCATGGTCACCGAAAGCCGCGGCGGCTTCGCCCTGCTGGAGGGGTACGAGCACCGCCTCGAGGACCTCGGCGCCCGCCCCCACTGGGGCCAGTACAACACCCTCACCCCAGAACGAGTCGCCCAGCTCTACCCCGCCTGGAGCAAATGGCTAGCCGCCGAGAGCGAGCTCAACGCCTCAGGGGTCTTCGACTCGCCGTTCACTCGGCGGGTGGGGATCTAATCCTCGGTCGGAGCAAGGTTCTTCGAACAAAAAAGCGGGGTAAGGGGGCGAGTTCCCGCCCTCTCCGAACTTTGGGCCCCTATGGGGGACCAAATCTCGGAGCCGCGAAGCCGCGCCGCCTGGAACTTGGCGCGACGACAGCACGGAGTGCTGACGCGCGGCGATCTACTCCGGCTCGGCTACACCCCGAAGGCGATCAAGCATCGCGTCCGGAATGGACGCCTCCACCCGATAGTTCGTGGCGTCTACGCGGTGGGGCGCCGCCACCTGAGTCGGGAGGGGCGCTGGATGGCTGCCGTTCTCGCCTGTGGACCCGATGCGGTCCTGAGCCACCGCAGTGCCGCCGCCCACTGGGGGTTTGGCAGGGAGCATGAGGACTACATCGACCTCAGCGTTGTGCGCACCTCCGAATCGCGCCTACGTGGCCTCCGCTGCCACCGGCGTCCCTCCCTACCTGCCAGCGCCATCACCACCCGCCTGAACATCCCCCTTACCCAGCCTGTTCAGACGTTCCTAGATCTCGCGACCGTCACGGGCCCGAAGGGCATAGAGCGCGCGATCAACGAGGCCGACAAGCGCGACGTCATCGACCCCGACGCCCTGCGCAAGGCCCTCGACGACCACCCGGGCGAGCCCGGCGTCCGCCCCCTGCGCCAGATCCTCGACAAGCACACCTTCCGCCTCTCCGACGACGAACTGGAACTGCTCTTCCGCCCGCTCGCCGCAGCGGCCGGGCTCCCGACCCCGCTCACGAAAGTGAAGGTCGACGACTTCGAGGTCGACTTCTTCTGGCCCGACCTAGGCCTCGTCGTCGAGACCGACGGCTGGCGCTACCACCGCACCCCCGCCGCCCAGACTCGTGATGCCCTGCGCTTCCAGGAACACACCGCCGCCGGACTGACCCCACTCCGCTTCTCCCACTGGCAGGTGAAGCACGCGCCCCGGCACGTGGAATCCGTTCTCAGGAGAACCGCCGCGAACCTGCGCGCCTGACCCTGGACGCCCCTTGCAGCCGGTGTTACCTTCGTTTCATGCCTCACAAGGCTGCAGATCGGATCCGCAACGTCGCGTTGATCGGTCATCGCGGCTGCGGGAAGACGAGCCTGCACGAGGCGATGCTGTTCGAGGCGGGGGCGGTCAACCGGCTCGGCAAGGTGGACGACGGCTCGACCGTCTCCGACCACGAGGAGGACGAGAAGGCGCGGGGGCTCTCGATCAACGCCTGCGTCTCCTGCTTCCCCTACGACGACCGCGAGATCAACCTGATCGACACCCCCGGCGACCCCAGCTTCGTCGCCGACGCCGCCGCGGCGCTGCGGGTCGCCGACTCGGCCGTGGTCGTGGTCAACGCTGTCGCCGGGGTCGAGGTCCAGACCGAGCGGCTCTGGCGGCGCGCCGACGCCGAGGGCCTCTCCCGCCTCGTCTTCGTCAACATGCTCGACCGCGAGCGGGCGGACTTCTTCGCCGCGCTCGACTCGCTCAAGGCCGCCTTCGGCCCGCACGTGGTGGCGACCGAGATCCCGATCGGCGCCGAGCACGAGGTGCGCGGCGTGGTCGACCTGATCGACATGGAGGCCTGGGTCTACGAGGGGAGCGAGCGCGGCAGCGCCGAGCGGGCGGAGATCCCCGACGAGCTGCGGCCGCGGGCCGAGGAGTACCGCGAGAAGCTGATGGACGAGGTGGCGGAGAACTCCGACGAGCTGATGGAGCGCTACCTCGAGGGCGAGGAGATCGACCACGAGGAGATCGTCACCGCGCTGAAGCGCGGGGTCACCGAGGGGCACCTCTTCCCCGTCACCTGCGGGGTCGCGCCCGCGAACCTCGGCACCAACCGGCTGCTCGAGGCGCTGGTGGAGGACCTGCCCTCGCCGCAGATGCGCGGGGCGCTGGCGGCGCTCGACGGCGACGGCACCGCGACCGAGGTCGCCCCCGACGAGGACGGGCCGCTGGTCGCCTACGTGTTCAAGACCACGGCCGACCCCTACGCCGGCCGGATCAATCTCTTCCGCGTCTGCAGCGGCACCCTGCGCTCGGACTCGCAGGTGCAGAACGCCACCCGCAACGAGAAGGAGAGGATCGGCCAGCTCGGCCAGCCGCTGGGAAAAGACCTGAAGCCGGTCTCCGAGCTGGGGGCCGGCGACATCGGGGCGATTGCGAAGCTGAAGGAGACGCGGGCCGGCGACGTCATCTGCGACGGCAACCACGCCGTCTCCTTCCGGCCGCTCGAGCTGCCGGCGCCGGTGATGGCGTTCTCCTATGAGGCGAAGACGAAGGGCGACGAGGACAAGGCCGCGACCGCGGTGCGGCGGCTGAGCGAGGAGGACCCGACCCTCGACGTCCACCGCGACCCCCAGACCGGCGAGCAGATCATCGCTGGGCTGACCCAGGTCCACGTCGAGGTCCTGGTCGAGCGGATGAAGAGCCGCTTCGGGGCCGAGATCGAGCTGCACCCGCCGCGGGTGCCCTACCAGGAGACGATCCGCCAGCCCGCCAGTGCCCACGCCCGCTACAAGAAGCAGACCGGCGGCAAAGGCCAGTTCGCCGACTGCGCGATCGAGATCGAGCCGGGCGAGGACGGCGGCGGCCTCGAGTTCGTCAACAAGATCAAGGGCGCGTCGATCCCCGGCGGCTTCATCCCCGCGGTCGAGAAAGGCGTCGCCGAAGCGATGCAGCACGGCACCATCGCCGGCTACCCCGTCAAGGACGTCCGCGTCCGCCTCGTCGACGGCAAACACCACGACACCGACTCCTCGGAACTGGCCTTCAAACTGGCCGGGGCGATGGCCTTCAAGCAGGCGATGGAAGAGGCCGACCCCGTCCTCCTCGAGCCGATCGTCAAGCTCACGATCAGCTGCCCCGACGACTGCGTCGGCGACGTCATCGGCGACCTCAACTCCCGCCGCGGCCACCCCCTCGGCATGGACGCCAAAGGCTCATCGACCGAGATCCGCGCCGAGGCCCCGATGTCCGAGGTCCTCGACTTCGCCCCCGACCTCCGCTCGATCTCCGGCGGCCGCGCCGACTACACCCTCGAGTTCGAGCGCTACGAGGAAGTCCCCGCGCACCTGGCGGCGAAGGTGATGGCCTCGACGCAGGAGGAAGCCCCCGTCGGCTCCTGACTCGCCCACCAGCCCATGCCCGGGCTAAAGGGAAGCCGGATCGATGTCCAGGTCCTTTTGATAGTCGCTGGCGATGGGGTCATCGGCGAAGTCGAGCTGCGCGCCCCGTTGGTTCGTCAGGTAAGGCGGGATGTCCTGGGACAACAGGGCCTCGATGAAGAACGCCGGCTTGCGACGCTCCCGGCGCAACGCATCGCGCTCCTCCCGCGCCTTCAGGTATCCCCCCTTGCTCCCGCGCCTGAACACCGCTTACCCGATCCTGGTCATCGGCGGCAGGTCGACCGGCGGCGTGGTCTGCTTTATCGAGGCGGGGAGCTTTCGCTTGCGGTTGCCGTAGAGCGTGTCCACGACGTCCATCGACGTGTAGTAACGGGCGCCGAAGAAAACCCACGAGAGAAGGCCCGCGAGCAGCAGCACGAGAACAGCGAGCACCCAAAGCACCGTCGTCGGCCAGCCGACGATCAGGGTGACGGCCGCCAGCGCTGATAGTGGGATCACGTTCAGAGTGAGAATGCGCGGCCCCACCAGCACACGGGTGACGCGTGGGTGCTCGGCGGGCCGAGCCGCTACCAGCGCCACCAATGCGGGCAGGACGAGCAGGAGTGAAGCGGCGGCATCGACCAGGCCCGCGTTGCTGTCGATGTCGGAGCGCCAGTGGGCGATGATCAGTATCAGCCCCAAGAGCAGGAGCGCGACGGCCTGCCCCGCATCCCTCATGATGCCGGCGCCGGGCCGAAGGTTCACGGTCGCGGCGTAGGCCCCAAAGGGTGCCGAGCGCGGTATCAGGAACCGGGCGCGGCGCTTCGAGGTCCCCCGGGACGAGAGGCTCGCCAGGACTTCGTGCCCGAACGAGGGTGCAACCCCGAACCCGAGGTGGTCGATCACCCGGTAGCCGATCGCGATCCCGTCCGGGGCCTCGACCTCGATGTGGGTGGACCCCGCGCTCTGGATGAACTCGTGTCGGAACTCGTGCGAGGCGAGGCCCAGCCAGCGGCGGGCCTGGAGGTTCCGCGGCGGCGGATCCTTCTCGGCAAGTTCGAAATCCCCCCTCGAATCGGGAACGCGTCGCTCGAGGCGCATCGTCAAGACGTGATCATCGGCCACCTGTTTGACCGGAATGGCACGGTAGATCAGGTAGTTGCGGGCGAGGAACTCGACGAGGCGGAACATCTCACTGCCCAACAGGTCTCGCCCGCGACGGGTGCGACCGAGGAACTCTTCGAAATCGTCGAGCGGAACCTGTTCCGGAGACTCCACGATGTGCCAAAGATGGTCGAGAAGAGTGTCCTCCTCCTTGAGGTCCGCCGTCCGCATCAGGTCGAGCAGGGCCAGGAAAGAGAGCTTGCAGCGATCCTGGAGCGGAGCCAGTGAAACCGCATGGCCGCCACCGTCGATCAGGTCGCAGCTGATGAACTGCCCCTTGCGGACGGCGTACACGGGCATCGCGTACCGGCCGTCCACTTCGGGTCGCGCGCCCTCGTCCCGCGGCACGACGAAATGGCGCACGACGCGGCGGCTGACGACGTTGCGGTCGACGAACCGAACGCTCTCGACCGTCCGGGTGATCCATCTCGGTTGGGTGAGCAGGGCGAGCACGACCTGACGCCCGAGCCGCGCGTACGGTCCCTTCTTCCTGCTCCGCTCAGCCAGGAATTTCGCACTGTGTAGTGAGCTCTCCATCTGGGTTCCCGCTTCGGGAGCGAGCACCCTAGGGGCAAAAGCGAAGCGAACACGCGGTTTTCTATAAGTACTTCAAATATTCGGTACCGAGTTGAACGAAGATTCCGGAAGCGGGAGGGGTGTAGTCGCCGGGCCCTCGGGTAAGTGGGAGCCTCGATGAGCTACGTCGCCGGCGAAGACCGCTACGAGGGCAAGATGCGCTACCGGCGCTGCGGTAGCTCCGGGCTCGACCTGCCGGTGCTCTCGCTCGGCTACTGGCACAACTTCGGCGACGAGCGGCCGTTCGAGGCGCAGCGGGCGATCGCGCGGCGCGCCTTCGACCTCGGCATCGTCCATCACGACCTCGCCAACAACTACGGGCCGCCCTACGGCTCCGCCGAGCTGAATTTCGGCCGGCTGATGCGCGAGGACTTCGGCCCCTACCGCGACGAGATGATCGTCTCGACCAAGGCCGGCTGGGACATGTGGCCCGGCCCCTACGGCCAGGGCGGCGGCTCCCGCAAGTACCTGCTCGCATCTTTGGACCAGTCGCTGCGGCGGATGGGGCTCGAGTACGTCGACGTCTTCTACAGCCACCGCCTCGACGGCTCGACGCCGCTGGAGGAGACGATGGGCGCCCTCGACACTGCGGTGCGGCAGGGCAAGGCCCTCTACGTCGGCATCTCCTCCTACGACGCCGAGCGCACCCGGCAGGCGGCGGCGATCCTCCGCGACCTCGGCACGCCGCTGCTGATCCACCAGCCCTCCTACTCGATGCTGAACCGCTGGATCGAGACCGAGGGCCTGCTCGACGCGGCGGCGGAGCTGGGGATCGGCGTGATCGGCTTCACCGCCCTCGCCCAGGGCCTGCTCACCAACCGCTACCTCGACGGCATCCCCGAGGGCTCGCGCGCCGCCCGCGGCGAAACCTTCGACCGCGGCTGGCTGACCGGGGAGATGATCGAGCGCCTCCGCGCCCTCGACGACCTCGCCTCCCGCCGCGGCCAGACCCTCGCCCAGCTCGCCCTCGCCTGGGCCCTGCGCGACGAGCGCGTCACCAGCCTCGTGATCGGCGCCTCATCCGTCGAGCAGCTCGAGCAGAACGTCGACGCCCTCGACAACCTCGAGCTCTCCGAGGAGGAGCTGACGGAGATCGATCGGCACACCACTGCCGACACGGACGTGGACCTGTGGGCCCAGGCCCGCGTCGGCGAGTGGTGAGTCAGGCTGAAATCAGCCGGTAATCCCGTGAATCACCGGGTAGTACCCGTCGGCGTGACCTGTGGCCTTCGGGTGGTAGCTTTCTTCCGTCGGGTTCGAGAGGCCGTTGATCCACTCGGTTGAGGAGCCTCCCCCACCGTCACAGACCGCGTGGCCGATGAACGCCGGGATCACGTTGCCGAAGTGGAAGTTCGACCCCGCCCTGGTCGCCGCGGCGCTGATCACGTTCTTCAGCATGTCGGCCGTTTCGTTCAGTCGCGTCTCCTCGCTGGGGCTGAACCAGGTGAATGCGTTGCAGTCTTCACCGTTGAACAGCTTCGGGTAGTCGAGCACGACCACCTGCGCGCTCGGCGACTTTTCCTTGATCTTGTTGTTGACCAGGTCGAGCCGGCCCGGCAGCGTGTTCTGGATGTAGGACTGGGCGGTGTTGATCGCACCGTTGCAGTCAGAAGCCCAGGACGGCTGCGCGCAGGTAGTGATCACGGTCGAGAAGCCGGCGTCGTTGCCGCCGATCGTGTAGCTCACCCAGTTGGTGTCAGAGGTAAGGCTGTTCGCCTGGGTGTTGAGGATGTCGCTCGTCTTCGCCCCGGTGCAGGTCGCGTTCACGAAGGTCCATTCCGGATGGGCGTTGTGAATCAGGTACGGGTACGAGTAGACCGACCGCTTGCAGGTTTCTTCGTAGAACGTGCGCGTTCCCACGCCCGACGAGTACGAGTCGCCCAGCGCGACGTACTTCGTCGCCCATGCCGAGCTTGCGAACACGGCACAGATTGCCGCCGCCACACAGAGAACTGCTGAGATGCGCCTCCACTTCATGGTGCTCTCCTCCTAGAAATCGTCCGGGCGCCCCTGCCGCGGAAGCGCTTGCCAACGCTCACCCGAAGTTGGCTGGCTGTCCAAATAGACAGCTCTTTTCGACCATATCGGACGGAGGGCAGATGTCGAGCATCTACAAACCAGTGTTCGAAAAGAAGTCACCCGGGAGCGCCGACCGAAATGGCAGACGTCTGGGAAGCGCAGCGGCCGTAGGTCAGACGACTTGGCCGACGGGAACGAGCAAGGCCCTGCCGGCGAAGCCGACCGCCCTTTCGTTCATCTCTTCGTACTCGTGGCGCAGGGGCGGCAGCTCGCGCAGGGCCCAGAGCACCTTGGCCCGGGTCCAGGCGGCGGCGCGGGCGGCGTCCACATCCCAGACGGCGACGATGTCGTCGACCGGCCGGAAGACTCGGTCGAGGTCTTTGAGCAGGCCGGTCATCATCCACTTCTTCATCCGCTTCTCCACTGCGGCGATCATCCCGTTGACCGAGTCGTAGTCCTTGTGCTCGGGGCTGTCGTCGCGGAGGTCCCGCCCCAGCTCGGTGCAGGTTTCGCAGACCGAGACCGAGAGGTCGTGGTTGATGTGCGCGTTCATTCCCGCGAGGGCGAACTGCACCGGGGCGATGCCGCGCTCGTGGCGCGCCTCGAACAACGGCTTCCAGGCATGAAAGGGGTAATTGGCCGGCAGCGAATCCCCGGCGGCGTCATAGGCGGCGAAGTAGCGATTGGCGAAGACCACGTCCAGGTCCGCCAGGAATGGCGGCGCCTCCTGATGTTGAGGCGGCAGGGCCTCCACCTCCTGCGTCATTTCCAGGTAGAGCTTGTTGAACCACTTCACCCCGTCCTTCTGCGAAAGCTCCCCCTCGATCGCTTCCAGCCGAGCCAGCACCTCTTTGATGTTCGTCACCGGGGTCGTCATACGGAGAGACTCGCAAGAATCAGATGGCCATGTCGGAGAAATCGAGTGACTTCGAGATCATCAACGAACCCGAGGCGGAGCGCTACTCGATCTCGGTCGACGGCGAGCTGGCGGGTTTCACGCAGTACCGCGAGCGGCCCGGTGGACTTGCCTTTGTCCACACCGAGATCGACGACCGCTTCGAGGGTCAGGGGCTTGGCAGTCGCCTCATCTCCTTCGCCCTCGACGACGCCCGCTCGCGGGGGCTTGCCGTCCTCCCGTTCTGCCCGTTCGTCAAGTCCTACATCCAGCGGCACAGCGAGTACGTCGACCTGGTCCCGGAGGGCATGCGAGCGCAGTTCGGGCTCTGAGCCGCCTCAGCTGTCCAGCGGGTGGAGCTCGCCCTTGGCCAAGGCCTCGGTGCGCAGGTGGGCGATCGCCTGGTAGTCCGGGGACTGGATCATCTCCAGGAAGGCCCGGCGGGTCGGGTACTCGACCAGGAGGAAGAGGTCCCAGGACTCCTCGCCGAGCACCACCGGCGCCGCCTGGCCCTGGAAGACCACATGGCCGCCGGCCTTCTCGAGCAGCGGCAGCACGGCCGCGCCGTATTCCAGGTAGCGCTCGCGGCCTCCGTCGGGCTTGAAGGCGAGCAGGTTCAGCATCGTCACCGGGCCCTCGTCGAGCCGGCGCGTGAGATCGGCGAAGCCCTCCTCGTTCGGATGCTCGGGCGAAGCCCGAGCATCCATCGGTCCGTTCATACGGCGACTCTATTTGCCGCCCTGGATCTCCTTGATCTGCGCCCGCCAGGCATCGGCCTTCGAGGATGCGGACTTTTCCGTGCTCTTCCCCGCCGCCACCGCCGCTTTCAGCGCCGCGCTGCTCTTTTTGAGGCCATGGTCGATGCCGGGATGATCGGTCTGAGCGTCGATCCAGGAGCGGATGCTGCCCGCCCTGGCGTCGAAGACGCCGAGGTCACGGTATTCGCGCCGGGAGCCGAAGAAGACTTCCTGCCACCAGTGGTTGGAAACCGGCTCGCGCCAGCTCAGGTAGCCACCGCGCAGCACCTGCCACGGTTTTTCGATCGCACCGGTGAAGCTGTAGCGCGTGCCGGACGACTGAACCGGGTCGAAGAAGTGGGGCGTGTAGAAATCGGAGACGAGGATGTCGTTGACCGTGTAGGCGAACTGGTCGGCCTCGCAGGGATCGCAGACCTCGACCAGGAACTCGACCCGGCCTTGGCCGCGTTTCGGCGAGGGCCCGGGAACCACCCGTTTGAGGGACGAATCGCCCAGCATCTCGAGCATCTCGTGGCTGGCGGTCAGCGACCAGCTGTCCGACATCTCGATCAGCGCAAATGGCTGACCGTCTTTGTCTTCGTGAACCCCAGCGGCTTCGGGCCTCTGGATGTCGGTGGCGACGATCATCGGCCAATACCCGACCGGGACGTCATCGAGGCTCGGAAATGAATCGACCGTCGCGCTGACGTTCCAGATCGGGCCGAAATCGCGCGTCGCCTGCCGTTGCAATGCCGCGGCGACCCGCGCCACGTCGCTTGGATCGTGATCTTCGACCGTCGAGACCAAGGCGAGGTTTATGGGGAACATGGACTCTCCCTTCCATCTGTCCTATTCGGCGCACAGCGCCGCTGAACTCACACTAGGAATCAGTTAGGGAAAGTCAAGTACACAATGGTTTCTTAAGTACCTACCTAGGGCGTCGCCGGCTGGTTCGCGAAGGCCTGGTAGCTGCGACACGGCTCACCCCGCAGGCCCGGGCAGGGAGGCAGGCCGGCCGGCACGCTCAGTCCGGGAACGACGGGCAGGAGGAGGTTCGAGGGGGTGGCGCCGCCGTAGGCGATCGCGACCTGGGCGGTGGTGCCTTCGGGCTCGGCATGGTCGAAGGCCCAGATCGGCTGGGTGCCGTTGGGGGCGGCGATCGTCACCCGGATCCGCGAGCCGGCGCGGTAGGCGTGGCCCTCGTAGTAGAGCGGGATCGTCACCGGCACGAACTGATCGGCCGACAGCGGTTCGACGTCGGATTCGCGCAGGCTCAGGACCGGCTCGAGCGCGGTGCTCTTTTTGGAGTCGAGCTTGCGCTCGTTGCCCCGCACCCAGCCGTTCTGGACGAAGGTCTCCTTGCCGTCGGGCCGGACCTCGCTGATCGTCGCCTGCAGGTCGACGTTCGGAGTCGAGGAGCGGACCCAGACGTTCACAGCGCCGGCGCCGATCACGGTCGTGTTCGCGCCGAGCGGAGCGGTCAGGTAGGAGACGGCGCTCCCGGGCGGGCTCTGTTCCCAGTGGTATGACGGCAACGCCGTCCAGAGGCCGCCTTCGCCGGCGGCGGTGTCGCCGCTGAAGTCGGTCTTCGGCAGGGCGTTGGCGTCCCAGGTGAATTCGTCGGCGCCTGCGGCCGGGGGGCTGCCGGCGAGAGCGCCGCCCGGCGAGAGGTACCAGGCCTTCGCTTCGGTGCCGGCGATCGGGAACTCGTCGAAGGACTTTTCATAGCTCGGGTAGGGCTGGCCCGGCGATAGCCCACCGGCGCCGCTGTCGAAGAGCACCCGGATCGGCTTCAGGTTTTCGAAGGCGGCCTTCGCCAGGCTGTAGGTCGGCTGCAGCTGGATCGGGTCCGGCGGCAGGGTGACGCCGGAGATCCCCATCGCTTCCTGGTAGATCAGCGGCGCCGCGGCTTGGATCGCCGCCGAGGCGAGGATCGGCGGGCGCTTGGCGACGTAGATCTGGAGGAAGTCGTACCAGCGGTTGAAGGTCTGCGGGTCGAGCGAGTCGACGTGGGTGCCGTTGGTGAAGGTGAACCACTTCTGGCGCGTGCCGGTCATGTGCTCGGCCAGGGTCGGGCAGTGGCCGCCGGTCTGCTCGTCGGTCCACTGGCAGGCCATGAAGGTCGGCACGTTGATCTTGTTGACGAAGGTGACGGGAGAGAGCGGGTCGGCGACTTCGGGCTTGTAGTGGCTGTTTTCTTCGATCTTGCCGAGCAGGTCGACCGCCTCCGGATGCAGGGCCTGGTTGGCCGCACAGGTCTGGTCGCCTTCCTGGGTGCGTTTGTAGGCCCATTCCTGGCCGCTGCCGGGGCCCGCCGCTTCGGCGTCGTGGACCCGCTCTTTGGCCCATTCGAGCGCGAACCCGGTGTTGAGGATGCCGCCCGGATACAGCGTCGTCTGGGTGTTGTCGATCACCGACAGCGGCGAGATCGCGGCCAGGTCCGGGGGACGGGTGGCGGCGGTGAAGAGCTGGCTGATGCCGCCGTAGCTGATCCCCATCATCCCCACCTTGTTGTTGAGGGCCCAGGGCTGGTGCGCGACCGTCTCGACGACGTCGTAGCCGTCGAGGCTCTGCAGCGGCTCGAAGAAGTCGAAGGCGCCGCCCGAGCAGCCGGTGCCGCGCATGTTGACGTCGACCACCGTGAAGCCCATCAGGTTGGCGAGGATCGAGATCCCGCTTTCGGGGCCAGCCGGGTTCGCGTACCCGTAGCCCGAGTACTCGATCAGGGTCGGCGTCGGGCCGCTCGGCAGTGGCGGCAGTTCGACCCCCGGCAGCACGTGCGTCACGTCCTGCGGCGGGTGGACGTCGATCGCCAGCTTGGTCCCGTCGCGCGTGGTCAGGTAGCCGTATCCGCTGGACGGGATCGACTGGTTGTAGATGCTCGTGTCGGGCGGCGCGGACTGGGTCGTGAGCACCTGCAGCGGAGGCGATTCCTGCCCTCCGGACACAACCCGGTAGCCGGAGCCCGGCGCGACGTTGCGGAAGAGCGTCCCGCCGAGTTCGTTGGCGCTCCGCGTCGCGACTTCCGCGCCTTCGCCGTTGTAGAGAGAGACCTGCGCGCCGGGTGGGAGGCCGGTCGCATAGACCTGTTCGACGCTGCCGTGGGCTTCGAACGACGGTTCGGCGGCGGCGCGACCGGGAGCGAGCAGCAACGCGAGCAATCCGCAGCAGAGCGCCACCCAAAGCGGCACCCGGCCCCAACTCCGCCGGCAGTCGAGAATTCCTTCCTTACCCAAGATTAAGTACTCGTACCACGCCGCACAGACTCCTAAACCCCGGATAGGCACACTGTCGCAATGGCTGAGACGCCGATCCTGATCACGATCCCGATCAGCCACTACTGCGAGAAGGCTCGCTGGGCGCTGGACCGGGCCGGCATCGCCTACCGAGAGCGGGCGCACCTCCAGGTGATCCACTGGATCCCCGTCGCTCGCGCCGGCGGGAAGAAAACGGCGCCCGTGCTCGTCTGGGGCGATCGGGTCTTTGCCGACTCGGCAGACATCGTCGAGGAGGCAAGCGCGCGGGCGCGACCCGACCGTGCCCTGTTCCCCGACGACCCCGCCGCCGCGGCGGAGGTCCGGGCGCTGCAGCGCGACTTCGACGAGACCCTCGGGCCCGAGGGGCGCCGGTGGATGTACTTCAACCTGCGCGGCCGGCGTGACATCGCGATCGCCTACGGCTGCACCGGCGCGCCCGCCTGGCAGCGCCGCGGGCTGCCGCTGGTGTACCCGCTCGCCGCCCGAATCATCGACCGCTACCTCGACATCACCCCGGCCAGCGCCGAGCGATCGGAGACGGAGGTGCGCGCGGTCTTCGACAACGTCGCCGAGCGACTCGGCGACGGCCGCCCCTATCTCTGCGGCGAGCGCTTCAGCGCCGCCGACCTCACCTTCGCCTCACTGGCAGCGTCGCTGCTGATGCCACCCGAGTACGGCGTGCCCCTCCCCCAGCCCGACGAGCTCCCCCCGGCCATGGCCGCGAAGGTCCGCGAGTTCCGCGCCCACCCCGCCGGCGCCCACGCCCTGAAGATGTTCCGCGAGGAGCGGCGCTAGCCCAACCCCACAAATCAGCCGGCGACGAGGGCGCTGACGGCGCGGGTCCTCGAGACGGCGACGGCGCCGAGGGCGATCAGCAGCAGGCCGGCGATCAGGGGGACGCCGTAGAGGGCGGCGCTGCCCCAGCGCTCGGTCAGGTAGATCGGCTCGAGCACGACCGGCAGGAAGGTCTGGATCGCGAAGGAGACCGGGACGACGAAGGTCGCCGGGCGGCGCTGCAGGGCGGTCATCTCGGTGGTCAGGGCGACGATGCCGGTCGCGGCGGCGGTGGCGAGCCAGATCCCGGCCAGGAGCCAGGAGCGGGTATCGATCCCGTCGCTGACCAGCTTCGTCGCGATGTTGCTGGCGCCGTAGGCGAGCGCGGAGGCGACGATCACGAAGGTCGCCGAATCGAGGCGGCCGCGGCCGCGCAGCGCGAAGGGGATCAGCGAGATCGCCACCATCGCGCCCATCACCGAGATCACCGCGGTCTCGTTGCCGACCGTCTCGATCCCCGCCGGCTGCCCCCAGGCGAGCAGCCCGATCCCGGCGGTGATCCCGACGACGCCCGCCACCTCGGCCCGGCCGACCCGCTCGCCGAGCATCCTCACGCCGAGGTAGAGCATCAGCAGCAGGCCCGCCGCGAGCACCGGCTGGACGACGATGAACGGGGCCAGCGAGAGGGCCAGCACCTGCAGGAGGAAGCCGACGCCGCCGAGCAGCAGGCCGGCGATCCAGCGGCGGCGGCGGGCGAGGTGGGCGAGCAGCGAGAGCCGCAGCCCCTCGGCGGCGGGCTCCTGGCGGGCGTCGGCGGCCTGCAGGACGATGCCGACGTTGAAGGCGACCGAGGCCGCGGCCGCCGCGATCAGGCCGAGCGCGACCACCGACTAGGCGACGGCCTTGGAGGCGATGCGCTCGGGGCCGATCCGGACCACGTCCCAGGCCAGGCCGACCCGCTCCATCGCTGTGATCAGCGCCGCCGAGGGGTCGAGCTCGCCGCGACCGAGGCCGTGCCGGGCCGAGGTAGGGAAGGCGTGGTGGTTGTTGTGCCAGGCCTCGCCGAAGGTGAACGGCGCCAGCCAGCGGAGGTTGCGGGACTCGTCCTTGGTGGCGAAGTCGCGACTGCCGAAGAAGTGGCAGAGGGAGTTGACGCAGAAGGTGATGTGGTGGAGGAAGAAGATCCGCACCGCGCCGCCCCACAGCAGCCCCATCAGGCCACCGAAGACGGTGCCGGTCAGCGCCACCCCCAGCCCGAAGGGCAGCGCCATGCCGACGATCGCCCAGAGGACGAAGGTGCGGTCGACGAAGAGCACAACCGGGTCGGCGATCAGGTCCGGGGCGTAGCGCTCCTCCTCGGCCGGCTCGTCGCTGAAGAGGACCCAGCCGACGTGGGCGTGGAAGAGGCCGCGGACGGCGCCGCGGATGCCGCTGCCGTGGCCGACGTGGGGGCTGTGGGGGTCGCCCTCGGCGTCGGAGAAGCGGTGATGGCGGCGGTGGTAGGCGACCCACTCGATCACCGGCCCCTCCAGCGCCATCGACCCCAGCACCGCCCAGAGGAAGCGCATCGGCCGCGTCGTTTTGAAGGCGCGGTGGGTGAAGAGCCGGTGGAAGCCGACCGTGATCCCGAACCCGAACGGGATCAGCGTCGCGAAGAAGATCAGGATGTCCTGCCAGACCAGCAGCCCGCCCCACGACTGCCAGATCGCCACCCCGATCAGCGCCAGCGGCACGACCGTGACGGCGAGGTTGGCGAAGCGATCGACGGCGCTGCCGGCGGCAGGCATGCCCGCTGTGTAGGTCTGGTCCTCTGGCATCGGGGGTTCCTTTCGGGTCTCGAGTGGAACAGACCCCCGAGGCAGTTGAGATAGCCGGCCTTGGTTAGCCGGCCGTCAGACCCTACGGCGGGTACCTAAAGAGAAGCTTGCCCAGCCGCGGCAGCGGCCAAGGGCGGCGGCGTGGGCCCTGCCACGCACACCGACCCGAGAAGACGCTAGAGACCCCGCGCCGACCCGCCCCGAACCCGCTGGAACAGGTAGATGGCAAGCAGCACCAGGATGATCACGACAAGAATTCCGACAATGGTCAAGAGACTCACTCCTTCGTTGGATTGAGTCTTAGATGCCCTGAGTCGGCACCCTCGAAACCAAAAGGCGGGTGCGCGTTCCGATCAGGCCAGCGAGGAAGCCGCTTCTTGAGCATCCTCATGGCAATGAGTTCCCTGGCTCCTGCACCAAACGAGAAAGCTTCGGCCCAAATTCGGCCCCTCCAACAGGCTCTCCATAGCGGAAGCCATCCGGGCGAACTCGAAACTCGGGAAGCGGGTCGGATGGACGATCACCAAACCATGATGCTCGCGGTTCGCCTCGGCATATTCGCGGATGATCGGTTCGAAGTCGACCCGGTTGTAGGTGACCAGGGCGCGGCCTTGCTGCTGGGCCACCTGGAAGAGATCGGGGTCGCTCAGCCCCTGGAGGCTTGGATCATCTGTGGCGGCTGTGACATCGTGACCGCGGCCTCGGAGTCGCTCCGCCACCTTGCCACTGATCTGCTCGTCGAGGAGGATCTTCACGCCAAAGCGGCCTGTTCGCGCTTCCAGGCCGCTTCGGCTTCATCAGCGTCTTCGGTGTTGAGGGCGATGCGCCGTTCGATCTCGTCAGTGAACGCGCCGTAGTAACGAACAGCGATCCGCACTTGGGAGTCGGTGAGATTGAGAAGCTCGGCGGTGGCGATGATCGCCTTCTCCCCCCGGGCCTTACCGCTCTTGAGCGTGGACATCAGCTCCCATACATCCGGGCCCCCGGCCAAAGCAGCACGGCGGCCGGCGGGGCCACCGCGGAAGACGATGCCGGGATGTTCATCCATGCGCGTCCCCTCGTCTACGTACCGCTCGGCCAAGCGAGACTTATTCGTGCCCGCGAGTTCGCTGTGCCGCTTCAAGCGAGCGAGCACATCGGCATCCCAGCGGGCAGAGAACGTTTGCGTGTCGCGTGCCGACATTTGTAATACAGCGTATTACATCTATCCCGCGAGCCACCCGGGAGAATCGCCCGATGCCGCCCGACCCCGAGTTCGACCTCAGCGCCGCGCAGGCGCGGCGGCTCGCCCTCGCCGCGCAGGGCTTCGCTCGACCGCGGCCGAGCGGGCGGGTCGACGCCAGGCACCTGCGGCGGGCGATCGACGACGTCGGCCTGCTGCAGCTCGACTCGGTCAACGTCTTCTGCCGCTCCCACTACATGCCGGTCTTCTCGCGGCTCGGCCCGTATCCGCGGCAGGCCCTGGACCGGCTGGCCTGGCACGAGGATCGGCAGGGGCATGCCCGGCGGGCGCGACGGCGGGACCTGATCGAGTACTGGGGGCACGAGGCCTCGCTGCTGCCGGTCGAGCTGCAGCCGCTGCTGCGCTGGCGGATGGCGCGGGCGGATGCGCTGGCGTGGAAGAGCGTGGCGCGGGTCGCGGCGGAGCAGCCGCGGCTGGTCGAGTTCGTGCTCGACATGGTGCGGGAGCGCGGGCCGGTCCGGGCCTCGGAGCTGGCGGCGAAAGGGCGGCGGCGGGAGCCGGGAGAGATGTGGAGCTGGAGCGAAGAGAAGACCGCGCTCGAGTACCTGTTCTTCTCGGGGCGGGTGTGCGCGGCGCGGCGGGTCAACTTCGAGCGGCTCTACGACCTGCCCGAGCGGGTGCTGCCGCGGCACGTCCTCGAGGCGCCGACGCCCTCGCAGGAGGAGGCGCAGCGGCAGCTGCTCCTGATCGCCGCCAAGCGCCTGGGGGTGGCGACCGAGGCCGACCTCGGCGACTACTTCCGCCTGCCCCGCGCCGAGTCGAAGGCCCGCGTCGCCGAGCTGGCCGAGGACGGCGGCCTGGTCCCGGTCCGGGTCGAGGGCTGGCGGCAGCCCGCCTACCTCGCGACCGAGCGGCCCGCGGCCCTGCGCCGGGCCGCGACGGCGCGGGCGCTGCTGACCCCGTTCGACTCCCTCGTCTGGGCGCGCGAGCGGACCGAGCGGATCTTCAACTTCCGCTACCGGATCGAGATCTACGTGCCGGCGCCGAAGCGCGTTTACGGCTACTACGTCCTCCCCTTCCTGCTCGGCGACCGCCTGGTCGCTCGGGTCGACCTCAAGAGCGACCGGCAGGCCGGCGTGCTGCGGGTGCGCAGCGCCTTCGCCGAGCCGGACGCCGACACCCCCCGCGTCGCCGAGGAGCTGGCCGCGGAGCTGCGGCTGCTCAGCGAGTGGCTTGGCCTAGGCGGCGTCTCGGTCGCGCGCAAAGGCGACCTCGCCGCGCCGCTCCGCCGCGCGCTCGCCTGAGAGGATGCACGCATGCCCCAGCCGCGCCGCACGAAGAGGACCGAGCGAGAGGACTACGGCTGGGTGATCTCCTTCGGCTGCAAGCCGACCGGGCAGCTGCGGCGGCTCAAGGTCGACACCGACCCCGCCCCGGACACCCGCCCGATCGAAGTGCCCTGCGTCTGCGGCGAGACCCACCGCGTCACGGTCTCGCCCTATCGCCGCCGCCGCTCCGCCGACGAGGCGTTCGACCTCGAGGTCGGCTCGCTCGACGAGCTTCGCTGAGGGCTACAGTGGGTCGGTGTCCAGGCCGACCCTTCTTCGCGAGCGTCCCGAGAACACCCAGGTCGTGCTCGCCGTCATCGTCCCGCTTCTCTTCGGCGCCGTCGTCGGCGTCGTCCTCGGCACCTCGGCGAGCTTCTACTGGATCCTCCTCGCCGTGGCCTCCCTCGGCGCCCTGCTGTCGGGCCTCGAGCACGACGAAGTCAAGGAGGCCGCCGGCCGCGGCGCCGTCGCCGGAGCGATGTTCGGCCTCGGCATCCTCGCCGCCCATCAGCTGGCCGGCACCGACGCCAAGGTCTCCCTCGGCAGCTTCCCCCCGGCCCTGATCGTCATCGACGCGATCGCCGGCGCCCTGCTGGCCGCGCTGGGGTGCTGGCTGAGCAGGCGGCGGTAGTCAGCGACTCCGAACTTTGGGTCCCTATAGGGCACCAAATCTCGGAGTCGCCAAAGCTCAGGCGTAGAGGCGCTCGATCTCGGCTTCGTACTTGCGCTCGATCGGCCGCCGTTTCAGCTTCATCGTCGGCGTCAGCTCGTCGCCCCCCGGCAACCACTCCCTGGGCAGCAGCTCGAACTTCTTCACCTGCTCGACCCGCGAAAGCCCAGCGTTGCCGCGCTCGACGGCGGCATCGATCTCGGCCCGGATCGCCGGCTCCGCGGCGAGCTGCTCGAGCGAGCCGTCCTCGATTCCGTGCTGCTGGGCGAAGACCGGCGCGACGTCGGCGTCGAGGACGATCAGCGCCACGTTGTAGGGGCGGTTGTCGCCGACCGCGCAGACCTGGCCGATCAGCGGGCTCGCCGCCTTGATCTTCGCCTCGATGTTGGCCGGCGACATGTTTTTGCCGGCGGCGTTGATGATCAGCTCCTTCTTGCGATCGACGATCCGCAGGTACCCGTCGGCGTCGAATTCGCCGACGTCGCCGGTGTGCAGCCAGCCCTCGGAGTCGATCGCCTCCGCCGTCTTCTCCGGGGCGTTGCGGTACCCGGCCATCACCGTGCCGCCGCGCATCAGCACCTCGCCGTCGTCGGCCAGCTTCAGCTCGACGCCCGGCGCCGCCGGGCCGACGGTGCCGAGCCGGATCGCGCCAGGGAGGTTGCAGGACCCGACGCCGGTCGTCTCCGAGAGGCCCCACAGCTCGGCCAGCGGCACCCCCATCGCGAGGAAGAACTCGATCGTCTCGCGCGGGGTCGGCGCCGCACCGACGTTGGCGATCAACAACTGGTCGAGGCCGACCCGCTGCCGCAGCTCGGAGAGGACCTGCTCCTCGGCGCGGGCGTGCTCGGCGGCGAGGTCCGCGGGCAGATCTCCCCCTCCCTGCTCGATCTCGACCTTCTGCCTGCCCAGCTCGATAGCCCGGTCGACCGCCTGCTGGCGCGCGGGGTCGGGGTCGGCGGCGATGCCGATCTCCAGCGCCGCCTTCAGTTTTTCCCAGACCCGCGGCACCGCGAAGAACCAGTGCGGGCGCACTTCGGTCAGGTAGGCGACGACCTGGCGCGGGTCCGGGCAGCAGGTGACGCCGGCGCCGAAGGCGATTGGCGCGTAGTGGGTGGCGTTGCGCTCGGCGATGTGGGCCATCGGCAGCCAGGAGACGAGGCGCGAGTCGCTGGAGAGCCGCAGCACCTCGTCGAAGGAGTTGAACGCCGCCATCACGTTGGCGTGGGTCAGCTGCACGCCCTTCGGCGGCCCGGTCGTGCCCGAGGTGTAGATCAGGGTCGCGAAGTCGCCGGGCTCGACCGCCCGCCAGGCCGCCTCGAAGTCGAAGCCCTCCTCGCCCATCGCTTCCAGCTCGGCGAGAGAGATCGTCCCCTCCCCCGCCTCGCCGTCGACGACGACGACGTGCTCGAGCGCATCGACCGCGTCGCGCACCGCCAGCACCGTCGCGAGGAAGGCCGCCTCGGTGAAGACGACCCGGCAGCCGGCGTCGGCGACGAGGAACTCGATCTGCTCCGCGGTCAGCGTGTTGTAGACGGAGAAGGGCGTCGCGCCGAGGTGCATCGCAGCGGTGTCGGCAAGGTGGAACTCGGGCCGGTTGGTGAGCATGATCCCGACGGTGTCGCCGCGCCCCACCCCGAGCGCAGCCAGGCCGGCGGCAACCGCCCGCACCCGCTCCGCGTACTCGCCCCAGCTGATGCTGACCTCGTCGTCCCTGGTCCGGATCGCGTTGGCGCCGGCATTCTCGGCCGCGGTGACCTGGAAGGCCGCCGCCACGGTCGGCGCGTCGAGCGCCTGCGGCCTCGCTCCACGGTCTGCAGTCTCGGGCGGCATCTTCCCTCCCAGTCTGACTAAGAAAATTCGATCGCGCTAGACGGAACGCGAAGCGCTTCCCTCCGGACTTCATGTTCAGCTCAACAAAGAAGAAGCTGCGGCTTTGAGGTCGCAGATTGCGACCTCAAACACCGGCCGGGGCGGGCGCCGCTATGCCCCATATGTCTTTACGGAGCAAGGAGTGGCGATGCTCTCGTCGGTCGCACGATGATCAGCTCGCTCGGATCTTCAACGCTCTTCGTCAGCTAATTGGCCCGCCGCCGCGGCCAAAGCGACCAGTTGGCTTCAGGGTCCGGGAGGGTGACAAGTAGCGACCGTGACTAGGAAAGCTCGATCACGCTGCCTCCATCAGCTCGAAGCCGCGGTTGACTTCGTCGAGCGCGATCCGGTGGGAGACGAACGGGTCAGGGTCTCGTCGCCGAGGAACTGCGGCTCCTCAGCGGCTAGCTCGAGTTGGGCGGCGTCTCGGTCGCGCGCAAAGCCGACCTCGCCTCCCCACGCTCCGCCGATGCTCAAGGTGCTACCGCGGAGGCCGCGATAACCGAGACATCGTCATGTGCGACTGCTCCGTGCTTCTGCGCGCGAGCCGTGACCAGCATTGGCTTACTTCCCGCCGGTGAAATGTCGAGCACAAACTCGATCCCAAGCCGTCGCGCCGCATTGATGATCGTGTCGACCTCCGGGTTGTGCTCTCCCGACTCAAGCTTCACGATCCGTGGCTGCGAGATGCCAAGCCTCTCGGCAAGAGCTCGCTGGCTCAACTTGTGGGCCGCTCGGTATCGCAACAGAGTCGCCGCGAACTCACGAGCCGGAGCGAGCCGCTGCCATTCAGCCTTAAAGCTCGGATCCGCCAGCTGCTCTTCCGCAACCAGCGCGTCGAAGTTCTTCCCAGAGGCCGCCATCAGTTTTGATAATAGCAGCGTTATCAACCCCAACGGTAGCGCTCGAGGCGCTGACTCGCCTCGGCGACCATTCGGTCAAAGTCCTTCTTCTTCGCCGCAATGGCCAGGACCACAAACCGGTCACCAAGCCGCGCATAGATGGGTCGCGCCTCGCAGCCACCCTGTTTTGGCCGCAGCTCGAAGAGATCCGCCTCGCCCTTTAATGACTTCATGTGCGGCGATGGCAGATCCGGCCCCAGGTCTTTCAACTTCTGCACCACATTGAAGATCGCCTTGCGGTCTCCTCGGGACTTCACATCCTCGAGGTCGACTACGGCGTCGCTGTCGAACTCGAAGCCAGAGCTTCGGTCCTTGCCTCATTGTCGAGACCCTAAGGAGCACGTCGGACTAAACTTTTTGTCTACGCTCCTGCCAAGACCTAGTGTCTTCCGCTGCCTCCCGCTCTAGGTCCTTCACCGGTCAGTTAGGCACACCATGCTGTGCTCAAGTGACCAACCGTCTAGTTGGATTAACTAAGCCAGCTCGATCACGCTGCGGATGCCGTCTTGGGCCTCCATCAGCTCGAAGCCGCGGTTGACCTCGTCAAGGCCGATCCGGTGGGAGACGAAGGGGTCGAGGTCGATTTCCCCGGCCAGGTAGCGGTCGATCAGGGCCGGGACCTGGTCGCGGCCCTTGACGCCGCCGAAGGAGGAGCCGGCGATCCGGCGGCCGGTGATCAGCAGGCGGGGGACGACGTCGAGGGTCTCCCCCCGACCGGCGACCCCGGCGACGGTGCAGAGGCCCCAGCCCATCCGCGCCGCTTCGACCGCCTGGCGCATCACCGCGACGTTGCCGGTCGCCTCGAAGGTGTAGTCGGCGCCGAAGCCGTCGGTCATCTCGAGGACGCGCTCGACCGCCCCCTCCCCACCCTCGAGCAGGTCGGTCGCGCCCTGGCCGCGGGCCAGCTCCAGCCGCTGCGGCGAGAGGTCGACGCAGACGATCCGCTCGGCCCCCTGCAGGCGACAGCCGGCGACCGCGCCGAGCCCGACCATGCCGGCGCCGAAGACGGCGCAGGTGCTGCCGGGGCGCACGGCGGCGGTGTTGATCGCGGCGCCGAGGCCGGTCGAGAGCCCGCAGGCGAAGAGGCAGGCGTGCTCGAACGGGGCCTCCGGGCTTGCCTTCGCCAGCGCGATCTCCGGCATCACCGTGTACTCGGCGAAGGTCGAGCAGCCCATGAAGCTGCGGATCTCCTCGCCGTCGCGGGAGATCCGCGTCGTGCCGTCGGGCAGGTGCCCCTGGTTCTGCTCCTCGCGGATCGCCAGGCAGAGGTTGGTGCGCGGGTCGCGGCAGTGGACGCACTCACGGCACTGGGGCGAGAACAGGGTGACGACGTGGTCGCCCGGCGCCAGCGCGGCGACGTCCGGCCCGATCGCCTCGACGACCCCGGCGCCCTCGTGGCCGAGCACGGTCGGCGCGTAGCCGGAGGGGTCGGCGCCGGAGGCGGTGTAGAGGTCGGTGTGGCAGACGCCGCAGGCGTGCAGGCGGACCAGCACCTCGCCGGCCCGCGGCTCGGCCAGCTCGACCTCCTGCACCGCGAGCGGCGCGCCGAACTCCTCCAGCACCGCCGCCCGCATCTTCATCCGGCCAGGCTCCTGCCGCAGTCGACGATCGTCTCCTCGACCTGGCGCGGCTCCCAGCCCATAGCCCGCGCCTTGGCGTTGGAGAGCTCGACCCGGTGCCCGAGCTGGCCGACGACCGAGCGGGCGGCGGGGTCGAACAGCGCCATCGCCCGCACCAGGAAGTTCGGAATCGAGCGCTTCGGCACCTTCGCCGCCTCCGGCCCCAGGCGCTCGCGCAGAACCTTTGCGACGTCGGCCATCCACTGGAAGCGCTCGACCGCGAGGTAGCGCTCGCCGCCGGCCTCGGCGGCAGTCATCGCGAGGATGTGGAGGTCGGCGACGTCGCGCACGTCGACGACGCTGAAGCCGATCCGCGGCGTTCCCGGCATACCGTTGAGCAGCCGCTCGACGAGCGCCAGGGAGCTGGATCGCTCGCCGCCGAGAACGGGGCCGAGGATCGCGCCGGGGTTGACCACCGCCAGCCTCTCCTCCTCCCCCCGCTCCCGTACCAGGTCCCAGGCCGCCCGCTCGGCGATCGTCTTCGAACGGGCGTACGGCGTCAGCTTGGGGTAGTCGGGGTCCGTCCAGTCGGCCTCGGTGAGCGGCGCCGAGGCGGACTCGGTGCTGCCGCGAACGGCGGCCACCGAAGACGTGACGACGACCCGGCGGACCCCAGCGTCAAGCGCCGCCCGCAGCACCCGCAGCGTCCCCTCCCGCGCCGGCACGATCAGCTCGTCGGGGTCCTTCGGCTGCGCCGACGGGAACGGTGAGGCGACCTGAAGCACGTACTCGCAGCCCGCGACCGCCTCCGCCCAGCCCTCGTCGGAGCGCAGGTCCGCCGCCAGCACCGCGAGCCGGTCGCCGGGGTCGACCTCGGACCCGACCCGCTCCCGCACTTCCCCCTCCTTGGCGAGGTCCCGCGCCGTCGTCCGCACCGCATAGCCGCGACGCAGCAGCTCGACCACGCAGCGCCCCCCGAGGAAGCCCGACCCGCCGCTGACCAGGACCGTCTCCATTAGCGCTCACCGTATAGCCCGTGGCGCCTCCGCACGGCCAAGCAAGCAAAAGCCCCGCAATGCGGGGCTTTTGCTCTATCGATTTGTGGGCAATTTATTCTCGGTACTCCGCCAAGGTGGTGTCGACTCCCGACCCGTTGGTGCTCCACCCGACACCCAGGCAAGCGGTGCTGCGACACGAGAGGCCGAAGAAAGCGCTGAAGGTCGCCCCAGCCGGATTCGGGGTTCCCTGAATCGACCAACTGCTCCCGTTCCACGCCTCGGCCAGCGTCATATTCGATCCACCACTGCCACTGACCCAGCTTCCGTCCGCCGTGCAGGACGTTTCGGTTGCGCAGGAGACCTCCTGGAACACGCTCGCGATGCTCCCGGTGGGGTTGGGCGTGCTCTGCAGCGTCCAAGTCGTCACCCCGTTGAAGCGATAGACCAGGGTGAACTGTTCACCGAAAACGTTCTTCCAACCTCCGACCGCCGTGCAGCGGTTCGGCGTCGGCGTGCAGGCGACATCGAGAAGGGTGCTCTGGTAAGCCCCTTCAGGATCCGTCGCGGTCTGAAGCGACCATTCAGTGCCGTTCCAAAACTCGACGAGGCTTTTGATGTAGCCGGTGCTGTTGGTGTAACGCCCAACGGCAACGCAGAAGTTCGACCACAGGCAGTCGACGCCGTCGAGCTGGCTCGAGGTAGCCCCTTCCGGAATCGGAATCGTGGACGCGGCCCAGGTCGGGCTCGTCCACCTCTCCGCGATCGCCGTTTTTTTACCGCCGATCACGGCCGAACCGACAGCGGTGCAGTTCGCGGTCGAGTTGCAGCCGATAGCCACGAATTCGCTCGAGGTCGATTCCGAAGGAAGCGGCGTCGTCTGGACCGACCATTTGCTTTCGTTCCAGAGCTCCGACAGGAGCGTCGGGCCTTCCGACGACTCATAATTGCCGACCGCCAGGCAGCGGGTTTCCGAGGGGCAGTCGACGCCGAACAAGCGGGTGTGAGTCGCGCCTGACTTTTTTGCGGCAGCCTGTTCAGACCAAGAGGTGCCGTTCCAGCGCTGGGCCAACGGGCTGTCCACCCCCGAGGTAGTGCTTTTGCCAACCGCCGTGCAAACGCTCGTGCTTGGTTCGCAACTGGCGTCGTAAAGGTTGCTGTCGCTCGCCCCTTCGGGATTCAACGTTTTCTGGATTTTCCAAAGCGTCGAAGACGTGGTGAAACTCAGTTCGCTTCCCGTTGTCGTACCCGCGGAATTGGTTGCGGACATACGGAAGTAGTAAAGGGTCGACGGTTCTAGGCTTACTTCAATTCCTTTCACTTTCGCGTTGGAGGTTCCAGATCCCGCGCTGAAAGATCCGGTCGCTTTGGTAAGGCTCCCTTTGGTGGTCCCATATTCGAATTTGTACGTAGTGGAGAGACCGTGCGGATTAACCGATCCGTTCAACGTGGCCCCGCTGGTCGTAATTCCCGTAGCCGCTTCCGTGGTGACCGAGGGATCTTCCGACGGTGGCGGCGGTTTTGCGTTGGTCGTAAACGTTTTGTCTGCCCCTTCGCCCGTAGTGCCTTCTGAGTTCGTGGCGAAGAGACGGAAATGATAGGTCGTCGACGGTTCAAGGTTGGTTACCAAGTCCTGCACGGACGTGGCGAAATTCGACCATCCGGCGTAGCCAACAACCGAGTAGCCGTACGAAGTGCTGGGGCCGTATTTGAACGTGTAAGTGGTTTCACAACCGTGCGGGGTTACTGAGCCATGGAGTTCAGCGGAACTACTGCCAATCTGAGTTGCCGCTTCGGTAGTTACCGATGGTTTTTCGCATTTGGGTGGCGGGATACCATCGCAAGCTGCCGTAATGCCTGCGAACAGCAGGACCACGGTCACGTTAACACTCGCAAGGATGAACACTTTAGATACTAGGTGCGTAATGTATAATTGTCGCAAGTTCATGTTTCTCCCGATTGTTTCTATTACTTATTTAGCCCATCCAGGCCCGCCGGTTCAGTGACTTTCAGAGTCGGAAAGTCTTTCCGCGTTTCTTTCAGCACGGCATCGAGATCGCGTTGCAAACTTGCCTCCACTTCGCTTTTCATCGACGCCCAAGCAACGGGGTCATCAGGCCGGTCTCCCTTGCTGCCGCTGTAGCTGATGAGAAATGAGGGCGTCGAGTGGAACCCGTGAGTGTGTGCCGCGTAGACGCCTAAAGCCACGTGCTTCGAAAGCAATGCATCCTCGCGATCGCGGGACCATTGCGGCAACTCCAAGCTTGGAACCTGTGAAGCGATTTCCCTGATGAATTCTTCGGTCGCATAGTCAGTGCGCACATCTCCCTGCTGGCGCACAAAGGTCAACAGGAAGTTCCACATTCGGTGCTGCCTGCCGGCAGCTAAGGCGGCGGCTTCCTGTTTGAAGAAGACCTGTTCATCGGACGTATCCGTCTGAAGGGAGCGATATGCGATTTTCACATCTCCATTCCGCACCCAGTCGGTGACAAACGATGGAAGATGTTTTTCGACAAAGAGTCTCACCGTCGGACACTCGAGGTCGGCATATACCGTGACGGTTATCGGCGCCTTTGGCGAGCCGAGAACGGCACCTTTCTGAGGTATGCCACCCAAAAGCCCGGTGACTTCTCGAGCGACTTGCGCTTTGCTGATCCCGCCACTGGTGCCGAACCCCAAGACACCGACGACGGCGAAGATCGCAGCTATGAGGAGAATCGGTACGAGAGCCGTAAAACGCGGCCGATAAGCCGTGAAGCGCTTCCAGTAGGGGATGAGCCGGCTGGGTCGCGTCGGCTCGGCGGCCGCTCGTGCTTGTCGCCTTTTCGCCTTTCGCCGTGCGTTGTACGCGCGAGACACAGTTGCCCTCCCATCCGGGCCGGCTCGCCTCTCCCTACGACTGCTTCGGACTGGTGAGGGAACCTCCGTTGGTCCCTCGTCGCAGAATCTAAAAAGAGCCTAAAGAAAACCCGAATATAAGTCAAGGATATTTAGGTTATTCAGAGATATTTGTCATACGAGCTGCCAGTAGAAGCCCGCCCCGATGAGGGGATCCGACCCAGTCTGGTAAGAACGAGCGCTCGTGAATCGCGGCGGAGGAAAAGGGGGACGAGCTATGCGCCGTCGGCTTCTCGGTCTGGTCATCGCTCTGCTCGTCGTGCTGGCGGCGCCGGCCCCCGCCCCCGCGGCCTCGAAGTGGACCGTGCGCCAGTTGCCGCCGCAGCCGATCAGGGGCAGCTCCTCGACCGACCAGGTGGTCCTGTACGCCGTCTCCTGTCCGAGCAAGTCCCTCTGCGTCGCCACCGGTGCCCTGGACACGGTCGCCTTCTCGCAGACGCCGACCGCGGGCGCCGATCGCTGGCACGTGGTCAACCCCCTCTACGACGAACCGAAACAGAGCTGCCTGGAAGAAGAAGGAGTGCCCGCGGCATCGTGCTCCTACCCGCGCGGCTCGATCGATGCCATCTCCTGCGCCAGCGAGAGCCTCTGCCTCGCGGTGGGATACGAAGGCTCCGTCTTCGCCTCGACCGATCCGACCGGCGGTGCGAATGCCTGGTCGGTGAGCGACGTGAACGAAGGGGGCGGCGCCACGCACCTGACCGCGGTCTCCTGTCCCTCGCCGGCGCTCTGCGTCACGGTCTCCGGCGGCTACGGCGCGGCGGCGGGCAGGGTCCTGACCTCGACGACCCCGGCTTCGGGGGGCTGGCAGACGGCCCGGCTCGCCGGATCGCCCGACCTGCGCGGCGTCTCCTGCGCCACCCCCGCGCTCTGCGTCGCCGTCGCCAAAGAAGGTCGGATCTTCGTCTCGAGCGATCCCACCGGCGGCGCCTCGGCCTGGCACGAGGTGAGCTCCCCGACGGCGCGCGACCTGCAGGGCGTCTCCTGCGTCGCCTCCCTGCTCTGCGTCGCCGGCGATGCCGGCGGCGACCTCCTCACCTCGACCGACCCGGCCGGCGGGGTGCCTTTCTCGGAGACGAACGCCGACGGCTCCGTACAGGTCACCGGCCTCGCCTGCCCGACGACCACTCGCTGCGTCGCGGTCGACAACAACGCCAACGTCCTCACCTCGACCGACCCGGCCGGGGGGCCGGGCTCCTGGACCTTCGAGAACCTCGTCCCCTTCGAAGCCGACGATCCCGACACCGGGCAGTTCGTGAAAAACGCGCTCTGGGGCGCCTCCTGCGCCTCACCCTCGCTCTGCGCCCTGGTCGGCGCCAACAGCCGCATCTTCACCGCCACCGACCCGTTCGCCGCGCCGGCCCCCTCCCCCTCCGCCGGCTCACCGCGCAAGCATCGGCGACGGCCGCGGACCCACCTCGTCTTCGCCGAGGGCTTCTGGAGATCCACCGCCACCCGCCACCGTCGCATCAAGGCCCGCTTCCGCTTCTATTCACGCGACGGCGCCCGCGGCTTCCTCTGCAAGCGCGACCGCGGCCCCTGGCGCCGCTGCCACTCACCCTTGCGCTACTGGGTCCCGATCGGCCACCACACGCTGCGCGTCCGCGCGATCGGCGCGACCGGCCTCCGCGGCCCGATCGCGAGCCTGCGATTCAAAGTGGCGCACCGCCGCCGCCCCTGATTCGGCGCGCCGGCACGGCAGGCCCTCGCAGGTGGCCTATTTCAGCTTCACGGTCAGCAGCGGCGAGTAGCCGAGCGTCACATGGCCCGCGGGGCGGGTGAGGACCGCACGGAAAATGCTCTTCGCGGTCACTTTGACGCGTTTGGAGACGGTGCAGCCCTTGCCCGGCCTCAGGGCTTTGCCGAGGTTGTCCCAGGAGCGTTTCTCTTTGAGCTGGAAGAGGACGAGGCGCTGCTGGCAGGTCGCGGGCGGGTTGACGATCGCCGTCAGTTTCGTTTTCTTCCCTTTCGCGACCTTCAGCGGCTTCGCTTTGATCCGGACTTTGTCTTTTTCCGGTCTTGTCGGAATGGATATTGGAGCGGCGCCGTTTGGCGCGCCCGGGTTGACCCCGCCGCTGACGCCGAAGACCTGGATCTGGCCCAGCAGCGGCATGTAGGCGTAGAGATCGCCGTTGGGCGCGAAGTCGAGTCGGCTGAAGTAGGAGCGCGAATCGACGAGGTAGGAGATGCCGGCCTGGCAGGGGCCGATTTCGATCCCGCAGACCTGCATCGTGTCACTGCCGTCGCGGACCCCATAGCCGAAGGCGGCGATGAAGTTGCCGTCCCCGTCGAAGACCGAGATCCGCCGGTTCCCTCCCTCGCTGACGTAGAGGAAGCCGGTGCTCGGTTGCCGCACGATCGATTCCGGGCCACTGAGCTGCCCCGCCCCGCTGCCGGGACCGACGCCGAACCGCAGGTCGAGAGTGGCACCCGGGTTGGCCACGGTGTTGTAGTGGGTGATCTCGTTGCCCCCTCCCTCGGAGATGTAGATGCCGCCGAGGCCAAAGGCGATGTCGTTGGGGTAGTTGACGCCGTCGGGGGCCTGGGCGCCGGCGCGGCCGTGTTGGTTCCCGCATTTTTCCGGTTCGCCGGAGACCGGGACACCCCCGAGCCCGAGCACGCAGCTTTCGAGGGCAAACGGAGGTTCGGCGAGGAAGTTTTTGTTGATCCCCGCTCCGTGGAAGGCCTGCGGGTAGAAGGGGTGTTCTTTCGTCAGGTCTTTGCCGTCGAGGGTGCCGACTTTGTTTTCCTGACCCAGCGCCACCGCCATGCTGCCGTCGGAAAAGACCCGCAGCGCCGCCTGGTTGGAACCGATCCGTTCGTCGGTCCCGGCGTCGGTGAAAAGGAAGTCGTGGGCCGGGTCTGCGCTGTCGGCCTGGTAGCTGATCAGGCGCCCTCCGAAGCTGCTGGAGACCGTCACATAGACGCGATTGCCGTAGAACCCGATGCCCAGCGGGAAGTAGCTGTTGCGGCTGACCGAGAACCCGTCGCCCAGGTCGTTGCCTTCGTCATCGAGGTGGAAGAAGCTCGCCGTGCTGCTTTCGCCGGCCGGCGTCGCCCAGATCGTGCCGTCGGGAGCCAACCCGTAGAGCGAGCCCATCCCCCCGAAGGTGCGGAGCGGCGCCACCGAAAGCGCCGCCTGCGCGCTGCCGGCCAGCACCAGCCCCGCGATCGAGGCGATCGCGAGTAGGACGAGAACGTGCCTGCGGACGAGACTCACGGCCCGGGCAGACTTTCATCTGGCCCGGCAGTCGTCAAGTGACCGGGGTTCGAAGCGGGCAGTCCGACTTAGGCACCAACCGCCTGGAATCGTCCAGTTGCCGCTCCGAGAAAGGAGTTGACGACTACGCGTTCCGTCACTCAAGGGAACGGATTGCAGCGAGCAAGCGCTCAAAGTATTCGGGAACGTCGTCGGCGCCCTCAGGGGCGCGACGATAAACCTCACCAGATTTGGGCTTGAGGCCAAGTTCGGATGCGATGCGGTTGCGCTCTGTGACCAGTGCAGGCCAAACCTCGGGAGTATCAGACTCAACATTTCCAGTGAAGTTGGCGCAGCGCTGACGGACATCGCGCTCAGGCCAATCCTCGGAGGCCTCCCCGCATAGCTCGAGGAGCTGGCGGTTCTTTGTTGCGATAGCTGTGATCTGGGTCTTGCGCTCGGCCTCGGTGCCCTTATCGCTCTCTTCGAGCCTCTTCTTAACTTGCCTGTCGGCATCGAAGAGGACGAAACATGGGATTCCGAGGCCGTTGAGGATTGCCAGAGCGACAGGAATGATCGACTTTCCATGGCATTCGGCCACGGCTATGCCGTCCTGCTCGAAGGGGCGGTCGAGCGAAGCGAGCGCTTCGAGAAGCACAGCATCGGTGCGACCCTCGCAAAGAACAACGCGCTTGGCGAATACAGCCTGGCTGAGGCTAACCGAAAGGGTGTTCCTCACTTGGGCCTCCTGAGCAGAGAGGCCAACTTCCTGCAGGGCCGTTTCAACAACGTCCGGATCGGCGGAGACAACCGAAGTTTCTCTTCCGCCCTCCCGCCTCACGATCCGAAGATCCTCGAAGAGGGCGGGCTTGACGAAGTGCTCTGAGTGGGTGCTGTAGGCGATCTGAGGACCAGCCTCGCCCTCGGCTCCAGTTGAGAGCCGAAACAAAGCGGTAGCAACAGCGCGGGCTTGCAATGGATGCTGGTAAAGCTCGGGCTCCTCAATGGCGAGCATCAGCGATTTATGTGGGGCAGATGCTCCCTCCCCCGCGCTGTGCGATGGTCCAGCGTCGGCGAGAACCTGCAGGACCGCGATAACGAGGGTGCGCTGCAGACCGTGCCCTTGGCGCTCGACGTCCGTCGGGTAGCCGCCGCCATAGACGATCTGCACCTTCGGCCTTGGCTTTGGAGGCGCAGGCGGAGCGAGTTCCTCACTGACCTGAACCGAGGCGTCGGGTACATAGTCCTGCACGCGGCTGGTAATCCCCTGCTCCAAGCTGCGCAGCGCCTCCTCCCGAGCATCTCCATACAAGGCACTGGTCTTCTTCTGAGTCTGGGACTGCAGGCTATCGATCTTCTCCTGGGTCTCCTCGTCAACGCCACCGATATTGGCAAGCAACTGGGTGAGTGGTGAGTCGCGACCCTCGCCGAGCGCGCCAGGGGCATCGGTGTCTGCACTGACGAAGACATAATCGAAACAATCGCGAAGCTTCGGACCGCTGGTAAATCCGAAGAGATGGGTGGCCTCAGGCGGACGCAGCTCACAAAGCGTGTCTGCATGCTCGCGCTCGAACTGAGACATATGAGCATCAACATCGGCAACTTTGGTCGCCCTCGGGGTTGGATAACCCTTCTCTTCGCCCTCCGCCTCAAAGAGAACCTTGTAAGCAGCCGTCCTTTTGGTTCCCTTCTCGGCGCGAACCGCGTCGAACGGCTCATAAAAGTACGCCGAGCCGGAGAGCACAGCGGACTCTCCGGGCGTCCAGATTCGGGCAATCGTCGTTTCGTCGCCAGTCGCATAGCGGCCAAGGATCTCCGCTTCGGGGTCTCCCAAATCGGCAAAGTGGAGGGTGACGACGATGCGCTCCGCACCGTTTCCTTCGGGGTCGCGGTAGAGATCCTCGTCTTCGCAGGGTCGCTCATTTACGCACCAGTCAATTGCTCGCAGAAGAGCCGACTTGCCCACACCCCCACTGCCCACGAGCGCAGTAAGCGACCCAAAGTCAATGGTCTCGTCCTTCACGCAGCGATAACCCTGAACCCGTGCCTTGACCAGCCTCATACCGCGCATCCTTCTGATCCCGGCGGACAGCAAATGGGTATTGGATAGGTTCCGTTCTGGTCTCCAGGCTGTCAAAGATTCTCGGGCCTCGCGCAGCGAAGGCCCCAGGGGTCATCAAGTGGCTCAGACGAAGAGCAGGGGCCGGCTGCGCAAGACGTGAGAGGGCATGAAAGGCTTCCGGCTGGAGGGAACTGTTGGCGGACGACCGAAAGATACGCAGGCGCCTCGAAGAGGAAGACGAGGATCTCTTTCAACGCTTTCGTCAGGCTGAGCGCGAGCTAGGGAATCTTCTTGAGTACAGCCAAGGTGGGGCGCACCTCACCTACACGCCTCACGGTCCCTCCCATGTTGCCGCTGTTGAGCGCAATTACGACTGGCTGCTCGCCGACGAAGATATCGCCGCTCTGAGTTCAACCGAGTGCTATTGCCTACTGCTTGCAACTCAAATACATGATGCGTTAATGGTCCCGCGCGAACCCGGCAAGGAGAAAGAAGCACGGATCGGGCATGCCAGAACCCCCAGAGACTACCTGATCGAGCATGGTGCGCGACTGGGCGTCAATACCCATGAGGCATATGCGGTCGGAGAGATCGTCCGGGCCCACCATGCTGAGAGCATTTCGGAAATTGAGGAGCGGATTGTCCTCGGGGATGAAACCGTTGATTTGCGCAAGCTTGGCGCCTGCCTATCAATGGCCGACATCTGCCACGCCGATAGTTCCAGAGCTCCCCAAATTGTCTTCGAGTACCTGACTCTTGATGCTGAGAGCGCCCGCCACTGGCGTCGTCACATGGACATCAGCGGAATTACCCGTCCTCCCGGCAACGCCCAGATCCTGCTGAGCGCCCTCGCCTTCAGCGATGAGGGCGCCGAGGCCGTGACCGAATATGCGCAGGAGATTGAACAGCAGCTTGAGCGCATCCGTCCCTACTTCCACACTGAGCTTCGGGAGATCACTGGCGTAGAGCTTGACCTGAAGCGTCTCACCTCAGCCGTCGACCGCGAGCTTCGCTTCAAGACCGACATGTCGGCAGTCCTTCGGATTTTGATTGATGGTGTTTACGAGCGCGACGACGTCTTTATCCGCGAGCTCGTCCAGAACGCCCTCGATGCCACCTACATCCGAGCGGCTCAGGCCATTCGTCGCGGCGAAGAATATGAACCCCGTGTCGCAGTCACCGAATACGCGGACGGAGAGACCTGTTGTGGTGTACGCGTGGATGACAACGGCGCAGGCATGGACTTCACGCAAGTCCAAGACATGTTGTTGCTCATCGGTGGCACCTCCACCGACAGCTCCACCGTCCGCCGCCTGCTCAACGAAACCACCCACAAGAATCTGATCGCGACCTTCGGCGTGGGGCTACTGTCCTGCCTCAAGGTGGCCTCACGAATCGTAATCGTCACCGCAAAAGCTGGCGCCACCCCTGTTCGCTTGGAGTTGCGTGGAATCGATGAGCGGATCCTGTCCAGCAGGGCAGAGCCCCAAGAACCCGGCACGTCGATCTACATCGAGCTCGATGAGTCGTACAGGGACGACATAGATGTCGAGGAGAGCTGCAATCACTACTTGCAGATGGTCAGCCAGGCCAACCTCCATACGCACTGGCTGCCATGGAGCGAAGCCACCATCGAGATGCCCCGGGAAACCTTGATGGCCTCGGCGGCGACCGAGGGTGAAGAGCCAGCAGAGATCAGTCTCGGCAAATTGGGGCTGACCGAGGTGGGCGGTGCCGAGTATCGAGGCTGGATCTGGTTCCCGGATCCAGAGAAATCCGACCTTGCCCCCTCTAGCGCAGGTGAGTTGACGATTCTCAATGACGGGGTCTATGTATCCGTCGACGGCGCCGACGAATGGCTACCGAAATCTCTTCAGCTCTGTGATGGTGTTCTGAACTTTTCTGCTCGCTCTATTGATCTGCCGGTCTCTCGTGACCGAGTGATGCAGAACAAACGTCTGACTGAGCGGAAGTCCGAACTAGCAGTGCGCTCGCGACGCGCGGTTGCAGAGCTAAGCCGGCTTACCCAGCAACCGGCCACCGCCGAAGCCGCCGCGTTGTTGGCTATAGCGGTCCTGCGCGACGCTAGCGAGGAGGAACGGGTGGAGCTTGTGCGTGAACTCGATGACTACGTGGTGCGAGTTGCTGGTCACCGCCCAATGTCACTTTCTGCCCTCGCCAACAAAGGTCAGCAGATGATCTACGTTGGCTATCCCCAAGGGCGCTTGGTCGGGAAGCTGACCGAGTTCGATAGCAAGCAACTCTTTCACAAGGAAGACGACATTGTCACCTTGCAATCTAGCTGGCTTTCCCAACAGGGCCAGCTAGTGATCGAAGCACGCCGAAGCGACAGCTCAAGTATCGATCTGATTGAGGCAGCCGTAGTCTCCCCCTACCTCGAAGCTAAAGACATCACGGTGGTCGACCTAAACGAGCAGCGCCCGATTCAGGGTCAAGAACGCTCGAAACCGTTGCCGAAAGAGTCTCGTAATTTGATCGGCACCGCAATCAAGTTTGTGGAGTTTCCAGGACTCTCTGCCAAGCGTGGCTGGCGAGTGGGTCGCGAGACTTGGCTGAACCTTGCCCATCCTGAGATCGCGCTCTGCTATGAGGTCTTAAGCAAGGAGTCAGATAGTTCTGTCGCCCGAGCCGCAGCGACGATGGTCAAGTTGGTGGCATTGAACTTCGAGGGTGTACGACGAGACCTGATGGCCGAGCTGCACAAGGGGGAAGACGGCTAGTGGCTCCTGTGTTCTGCTTTCGCAGTGCATGTCCCTACGCGTAGATCACCCATCAGGCAGTTTCTGCCTGATGGGGAGCGGAATTTGAGCCCCGTTCAAGCGCCTCCTGCGCCCCAACCTGCTCATTTCAAGCAACTTCAAGAGGAGAGCCGACACTGCCCACTCGGAACGCCCCGCCCGCTACCTCGACTTCGCCGACTTCTTGCCCCCCTCGCGCCCAGCCGCCCGCTTTTGGGACTTCGAGCCGCCGTGGCCCTTGCCGCTCTTTTCGCCGCCTTTCTTCGAGGCTTCTGGGGAGTTGGCGATTGAGGCGGCGCGTTGCTTGCTCATGCCCTTCTTGCGCAGGCCTTCGTACTGCTTGTCGTTCTTGATGCTGGGGCCGTGGTCTTTGGCCATCTCGGGTCCTCCTCTCGATTAGGGCTTCAGGACGACCTTGATCGCCCCGTCTTCCTTCTTCTGGAACATCTCGTAGGCGCTCGGCGCCTCTGATAGCGGCACCTGATGGGTGGTGAGGTCGTCGACGCCGAGCGGGTCCTCGTCGCCTTCGAGCAGGGGGAGGATCTCGTCGGTCCAGCGCCGCACGTGCGCCTGGCCCATGCGGATCTGCACGCCCTTGTCGAAGAGCTGCATCATCGGCAGCGGGTCGAGCTGGCCGCCGTAGACGCCGGAGATCGAGATCGTGCCGCCGCGGCGGACCGTGTCGATCGCCTCCAGCAGCGCCGAGAGCCGGTCGACGGCGAAGCGTTCGGTCGCCTTCGCCGCCAGCGAGTCGGGCAGCAGGCCGGTCGCCTTCTGCGCCAGCTCGGCAGCCGGCGCGCCGTGGGCCTCCATGCCGACCGCGTCGATCACGCCGTCGGGGCCGCGCCCGTCGGTCATCTCGCGGATCGCCGCCGGCACGTCTTCGTGCGCGGAGGAGTCGATCGCCTCGACCCCGTGGCGCCGGGCCATCTCCAGGCGCTCGGGCACGGAATCGACGCCGATCACCGTCTCCGCCCCCTGGTGTCGGGCGATCCGCGCGCACATCTGTCCGATCGGCCCCAGCCCGAAGACCGCGACGCTGCCGCCCTTCGGGATCGCCGCGTACTCGACCGCCTGCCAGGCGGTCGGCAGCACGTCGGAGAGGAACAGGTAGCGCTCGTCCGGCGCCCCGTTCCCGGGCACCTTGATCGGCCCGAAGTGGGCCTGCGGCACCCGCAGGTACTCGGCCTGCCCGCCCGGCACCTCGCCGTAGAGCTTGGTGTAGCCGAACAGGGAGGCGCCCTTTTCCTGCTCGCGGTTCTGCGTCGTCTCGCACTGGGCGAAGAGCTTCTCCCTGCACATCCAGCACTCGCCGCAGGAGATGTTGAACGGGATCACCACGCGGTCGCCCGCTGCGATGTGGCTGACCTCGGAGCCGACCTCCTCGACGATCCCCATCGGCTCGTGGCCGAGGATGTCGCCCTCTTCGATGAACATCCCCAGCACCTCGTAGAGATGCAGGTCGGAGCCGCAGATCGCGGTCGAGGTGATGCGGACGATCGCGTCGGTCGGCTCCTCGATCCTCGGGTCCGGCACCTCGTCGACGCGGACGTCGCGTTTGCCGTGGAAGGTGAGCGCCTTCACGAGGTCACCCCGAGCGGCACGTCGGGCCGGTCCCAGCTCTCGGCAACCCGCTCGGCCGCCTGGCGCTCCTCGGCGAGGATCTCCTCCGCCGCCGCGACCACGCCCTCGTCGCCGGCCCGGGCCGCCACCCGCTGCAGCAGTTCGTAGGCGGCGATCTCGAGATGCTCGAAGGCGAACGCGAAGCCCGCGAGCTTGGTGGTCGAGTCGGGTTGGGCGGCGAAGAAGGCGGAGAGGTTGAGCCCGCCGGCCTTCAGCAGCGTGTCCTTGACCAGCGAGGGCCGGGCGCCGCGCTCCTCCAGCAGGCCTTCGACCCGCGCCTGGTGGCCCCGGGTCTCCGCCAGGTGGTCGCGGAAGGCAGCCTCGAGCTGCTCGTCGTCGACCCGCTCGGCCCCGGCTTCGAGCAGCTTCGCCGCCTGGCCCTCGAGGGCGTGGACGTCGCGCAGGTAGGCGAGCAGGAGCGAGTCGAGCTGCTCCGAGTCGACCGCCCCCAGGGAGACCTCGACCGCGGTGTCGAAGGACTCCTCCAGGCGCCCGGCCATCCGGCTCTCCTCGGCGGCGATGTCGGCGGCCATCCGCGCCGTCTCCTCGTCGCCGGCGCGTTCCGCCAGCCGTTTCAGCAGTTCGTAGGCGGCGAGCTCCAGGCGCTCGTAGGAGTAGGCGTGCATCGCCAGCTTCCCCGGGGTGTCGGGCTGGCTGGCGGCGAAGGCGGCCATCGCCCAGCCGCCGCTCGCGCCCGCCGCGTCCTTCAGCTTCGAGGGCTTTCCGCCGAGCTCTTCCAGGCGCTCGCGCACGCGCCGCTCCTGGTCTTCGGTCTCGACCAGGTGCCGCTCGAAGGCCCGGCAGAGGCGCTCGTCGCCGGCGATGCTCAAGGCGGGCCGAAGCTGCGCCAGCGCCTGCAGCTCGATCGAGTGGACATCGGCGAGGTTCTTGACCAGCTGCTCGTCGCGGTCGCGGTCCCACTGGCGAGTGCCGACGCCGGTCTTGAGATCGTCGAGCCGGGCGCCGACACCGTCGGCCTCGAGCGGCGGAGTGCCGTCGCCGTGGCCCTCGCGCATGCCCTCCAGCAGCTCTTCCAGCGCCTCCACCCCGCTGTGGCGCGGCTCCCAGCCGAGCTCGGCGCGCGCCCGCTCGGAGGACATCAGCGGCACGTTCCGCGCCATGTCGAGCCAGCCCGGCGGGGTCGGCTGCAGGCGCAGCCGCCAGCTCACCTCGGCGAGCCGGCGCACGACGCGGGCCGGGACCGGGAAGCTGCGGACGCCGATCCGCTCGGCCAGCTCCTCGGGGCTGAGCGGCGGCTCGGCGGCGAGGTTGAAGGCCCCGTCCACGTCGGCCAGGACCGCCCGCAGGTAGGCCTGCCCGACGTCCTCGGAGTGGACGGCCTGGAAGCGCAGGCGATCGATCCGGGGAAGGGCCGGCAGGAGGCCGCGGCGCAGCAGGAAGTTGGGCAGGAAGGGGCCGACGAAGAGGCGGCGGATCTCGGTCGCGGCCTCGTCCTTGAAGATCAGCGCCGGGCGCATCCGCACCACCCGCGTCTCGGGGTTGCCGGCTTCGAAGCGGTCCAGCTCGCGCTCGACCGCGACCTTGTGGCGCGAGTAGAAGGACATCGGCGTGCCCTCGGTGGGCCAGTCCTCGCCGACCTCGCGGTCCTTCGGTCCGCATGAGTAGGCGCCGACGGAAGAGGCGTGGACGAGCTTCGGGACCCCGGCCGCCGCCACCGCTTCGAAGACGCGCCGGCTCCCCTCGACGTTGATCCGCTCCAGCGTCACCGCGTCGCGCGAGGGCTGGATCGCCCAGGCCAGGTGGATGACCGCGTCGGCTCCCGCGAAGATCGCCGCCAGGTCGGCGCTGAGGACGTTCGCCTCGACCCAGCTCGTCTTCGGCAGGGTCAGGGTCGGCTCGCGCCGGGCGAGGCCGACGATCTCGTCGATCTCAGGGCTCTCGCTCAGAGCCTTGACCGTGCTGGTTCCGACGTTTCCGGTCGCGCCGGTGACAATTACCTTCATCCTCTCGCCTCCGTGATTGCTGCCGAACGGGCTTGGAGAGGAGTGAGCGGACTGGCCGCTCCCCTAGGCCTCTTTCTCGGCTCTGTACCCCTGCCTGTCGCGGGAGAAACGCCGCCGCGCCTGCCCCGCGCCTGCCTACAGAGCCAGCGAAGCGGCCTTCAGGTGCAGCGCTTCGAGCCGGCGCAGCTGGCTCGTCGCACGCTCGGCCAAGGCGCCCAAGTCGAAGCCCGACAGGTCCTCGGCGTGGGTGTGCTCGATAGCCCGCCAGAGCCGGCGCTTGCCGACGACGCCGAGCTGCAGCAGCTCGAGCTCGTCGAGACGGCTGAGCGGCGAATAGCCACGCAACTGTCCGTTCAACTTCAGCCGGCCCAGCCGCTCGCCGACCACGGCGGCGCCCGGTTTGAGCCTGCCCTGGCCGACTCCCAGCTGGTCCATCACCGCCTTCAGCGTCTCGCGGTCGGCTTCGATCTCGGCGCAGAGCTCGGCCAACGCCGGCCCGAACTCCTCGTCGTCCTCGTTGCTCGCCCGCAGCCGCCGCGCCAGCTCGACCCCCGCCGTCGAACCTGCCAGGTGGTCGTTGAGATAGATGGGAAGCAGCGACTGCGGCATGCGAGCGGTCTACCCAAGCGGAGGCAGCCCCCAAACCGTTCAGGCACCAGCTCCTTCGGGTACGAGGCGCCTGTACCCAAGAGAAAGGTTCAAGCATGGGAATTCTCGACAAGCTCACCGGCAGGGCCAAGCAGGCGGCCGGCGACCTCGCCGACGACCCCTCGCTTCGCCGTCAAGGCAAACGCGAGGAGCGCAAGGGCGAGAAGAAGGACGAGCTCAACCACGCCCAGGAGAAGGCCGACGAGAAGGCCGAAGAGGTAGCCGACCTCGAGCGGAAAACCTGAGAGCATCCGGGCCGCGCCGGGCGAGTCAGGGAAGTTGGCCGGCGGCGCCCAGCAGAGAGCCGGTGGTGTGGCCGCAGAGGCGCTGATAGATCTGCACAGCCGCCGCCTCGGTGAGGCCGGCAATCAGGTCGATAACCGCTCGCACCTTGGCCGGGTCGGTCTCGGCCACCTCTAAGCGCTCGACGTAGCCCGGCGGAAAGAGGCGGTACTGCTCCTTCTCGATGCCTTCGCGGTAGCTCTCGAACAGCGTGCGAATTACGCGCCGCTGGCCCTCCTGGATGATCGCCAGCGAGGGACGGTCGATGACGTAGAACCAGGTCAGTTGCTTCAGCATCCCGACCTCGCTCACGAGCTTCTCGGGAACGGTGAAGTACGCCACGCCGGCATCCTCGACCAGGCTCACCGCCTGCACGTAGCGACCGATCAGGCCGCCCCCGGCGGCCCGCAGGGGTACTTGAGGGTTCCGTTCAGCGTCCGTCGGGTCAGGTTGAGGCCGGTTGATTTCGCCGTGAAGGGACCGGCGGTGCCGAGGCGGGTGAGGATGCGGAAGGACTGAGGGTTGCCCTCGAAGCCGTCGAGTTCGGCGCCGACCGCGAGCGCCTTCAGCTCCGTCTCGGCGATATGCCCAAACGGCGGATGGCCCAGGTCATGGGCGAGCCCGGCCGCCTCGACCGAATCGATGTCGAGCGCATCGAGGAGCGAGCGGAGGAGATCGGAGTCACCGCCCCCTTTCGCTTTCAGGCGCTGGGCGATCCTCTGGGCCACCTGCGCGACCTTCACCGAGTGGATGAGACGCGTGTGGAAGGCGTAACCGCTCTCGGGCGGGCTCACTTGGGTGATACCGCCGAGCCGCTGCAGGGCCGAGGAGTAGAGGACGCGATCGCGATCGCGCTGAGCCTCGGTTCTCGTCTCCGGAGAGTCCTCGGCGAGAAGCCGCTCGTCCAAGAATGCGCTGTCGCCCACCGGGGGCGTCAACTCTTTGCGCATCTCTAGGGAGGCGGCTCAGTCCCCTGCCCGGACGCGCAGCGCGTCGTCAACCCGCAGCACCCTCCGGTTCACCAAGCTCCAGAAGGCGATCGCCATCACCGACGGTGACCAGCCGTTGCGGGCGCCGGCCTGCACCTCTCCAGGGCTCTTCCCCGGATGGGATTGGACGTAGACGCGGATCGCCTCCTCCGCAGCATCGACTTTCGCGGCGAGTTTCGCTCGCGTTGGCTCGGACTCGGTTACAGGCTCGGACATGGTCAAAGGGTTGCGGCGAGATCGGACGGAACAAACCTATCGCCGAGGCTCCGCCAATCGTCAAGGCGAGCGAAAGAATCGTCGGCGAGCCATGCGCGAATGCCTTTCGCGCCACTAGCCTCCCTGCGATGAGCGGCACCCTCCCCCACACGCCCGAGCCGCATCACCACGAGCACGAGCATCGCCACGGCGGGCACGGGCATTCGCACGGCCTGGTCGACGAGAGCATCAAACGGTCGCGCGAGGGGCTGCGGGCGGTCGGGGTGTCGCTGGCGGTGCTTGCGCTCGCGGCGGGCGCTCAGCTGGCGATCTTCCTCGCCAGCGGCAGCGTCGCCCTCCTCGCCGACCTGATCCACAACTTCGGCGATGCCAGCACCGCGATTCCGCTCGGTGTGGCGTTCATGCTGCACTCCGCCCGGGCCGAGCGCTGGGCTGGGCTGTTCGTGGTCGCGACGATCTTCGCCTCCGCCTGCGTCGCCGGGGTCGAGGCGATCTCGCGGCTGATCCATCCTCAGACCCCTACGCACCTTCTCGCCCTGGCCGCCGCCGGGCTGATCGGCTTCGCGGGCAACTGGATCGCAGCGGGCATCCGCACCCGCGCCGGCAACCGCCTCGACAGCGCGGCCCTGATCGCCGACGGCAACCACGCTCGCGCCGACTCCTACGTCAGCCTTGCCGTGGTCGCCGCCGCGGCGGTCGTCGCGCTCGGCATCCCGATCGCCGACCCGCTGATCGGCCTCGCGATCACGGCGGTGATCCTCAAGATCACCCTGGACTCCTGGCGGACCGTGCGCGGCGGCGCCCACCACCACCACTGAACAGGCTCCCTCCATCGGCTGCGATCCGATGTATTGACAAACGTCAGTTAAATAGATAGATGTAAATAGATGCCTGTCGAGAGAGAGGAGATCCGCGAGGCCGTTCGCAGCCGCTACGCCGCCGCCGCCACGAGCGTTGGCGCGGGCGGGTCCTGCTGCGGGTCGGGGACCGTTCTCAGCGACGAGGAAGCCGAGGTGTTCGGCGCCGGCCTCTACGACGAGGCCGCCCGGGGGGAGCTTCCCGACACGGCGACGCTGGCCTCGCTGGGCTGCGGCAACCCGACCGCCGTCGCCGAGCTGGCTGCCGGGGAAACCGTCCTCGACCTCGGCTCGGGCGGAGGCATCGACGTCCTGCTCTCGGCCAAGCGGGTCGGCCCGAGCGGCAAGGCATACGGGCTCGACATGACCGACGAGATGCTCGCCCTCGCCCGCGAGAATCAGCGCAAGGCCGGCGTCGAAAACGTCGAGTGGCTGCGCGGCGAGATCGAGGCGATCCCGCTCCCGGCCGCGACCGTCGACGTGGTGATCTCCAACTGCGTGATCAACCTCTCCGGCGACAAGCCGGCGGTGCTGGCCGAGGCGGCGAGGGTCCTGAAGCCGGGCGGGCGCTTCGCCGTCTCCGACGTCATCGCCGACGAGGACATGGACGACGCGACCCGCGCCGAGATGGCCCAGTGGACCGGCTGCATCGCCGGGGCGCTGACGCGCCGCCAGTTCGAAGCGGCGCTCATCGCCGCCGGCCTTGAAGACGTTGAGATCACCGTGACCCACCGCGTTCACGAGAAGGCCGCCTCGGCAATCATCCGCGCTCGCAAGCCGGCGCTCACCGCCTAAGCGCGACGAACGACGATCAGACGTTGCGCGAGGCGGCGAGGTCGAGGAGTCGCGCCTGGGGGACCGTCGAGGAAGCCACGATCGCGCAGGTATGGCCCTGCTGGGTCCAGGTGACGAGGGTGCGCTTGCCGGCCTGGGCGACGTGGTAGGTGTTGCCTTCGCGGACGACCCGGCGCCCGGGCGGATGCTCGCGCAGGGGGTCCCCGGCGAGGACCGAGTAACCGAGCTGGGCGCCTTCGGGGTTGCGGTAGTAGACGGTCTTGACCATGCGGCCCGAGACCTCGGCCTCGCGGCTGCCGACGGCCCTCCAGCCGAATTTCTTCTCCCAGTCGGGGAACGAGATCGGCCCCACGCGCATCTGCAGGACGGGCGGGTCGCCGCCGGCCCTCGCCGGGGCCGGCTGGGTCGCCCTGAGCTGCGTCGCCGCCTCGAGCGCCGCCAGCGAGGGCGCCGCTTCCTCGGAGCCCGAGCCCCCCTGGAGGGCGAGGACGACGCCCGCGAGCACCACCATCGCCGCGCCGGCGCCGGCCAGCGCACGCCCGCGGCGGCGCCAGAAGGACGCCTTCGGGGCCGGGGCCGACTGGGCGCGCACCCGCTCGCGCTCGATCGACTCGCGCAGCGACTGGGGCGCCTGGGTCTCGCTGACCGCGGCGGCGATCAGGGCCTCGCCCCGCTTCGCCAGCTCGCGCTCCTCGTCGCTCAGGGGGATGTCGTCTTCGTGGTGGGTCATCGGTCTCCATCTTCTAGGACGCCCGCGGGGGGCGATTCCATCCCGCGGGCCACCTGCGCCCGCGCCCGAAACAGCCTCGACGTGATCGTCGCCTCCTTGGCGCCGAGCAGCTCGCCCGCCTCCGCGTAGCTCAACCCCGCCACGTCGACCGCGACGAGAGCGTCGCGGAACGGCTCGGAGAGGTCGGCGATCACCGCGAACACCTCGCGCGCCTCGGCGGCGAGGTCGGGCCGGGTCGCCGGGCTCGGGTCGACCGGCTCGAACCCCTCGGCGAGTGCCTCGGGCCGCAGGCGCCGGGCGGCGGCGCGGCGCGAGCTGATGAAGGTGTTGCGCAGGACGCTGAGCAGATAGCCGAGGTCGTTTTCGTTGCGGATGACGCGCGGCTTGGCGAGCACCAGGGCGAAGGTCTCCTGCACCAGGTCCTCGGCGTCGGCGCGCGACCCGGAGAGCGCCCAGGCGGCGCGGAAGAGGCGATCGATGTGGTCCCCGAGGCTGTCGGGGTCGAGCAAGCGGCCGGAGGTCGGCACGGGGGCGACGCTATCAACGGTCGCCGTGCTCAAGCCCGTGCCTCCTCCGGCCGCTGCATCTCGCCTAGCGGCGCGGGATCCGCAGGCCGACGGTGAGCGCCCGGACCGCGGAGTTGCCCGCGGCGTCGGAGCTTTCGACCCGGACCCGGGTCGCCAGCTTGCCGTGGGTGGCAAGGCCGGCCGCGGCGTCGATGCGGACCGACACGGTCATCCGCTGTCCGGGGGCGAGGTCGACCGACTTCGATCCCAGGACCAGCGCCGCCCGGAACCGGCCCAGGTTGACGGCCTTCGCCGTCTCCAGGGTCACGGTGGTCTGGCACCCTCCCGCCTCCATCGCCGAGCAGGCGAGGGGGACGCGGGCGATCAGCTTGCCGTGGGCGCGGATCACGCCGATCTTGCCCACCTGGGGCGGCAGCGCCGTCGTGTCGGCCGGCGGCTGCGGCGCCGGGGCGGGTGCGGGCGCGGGCGCCGGGGTCGCGTCGAGCGCCTCGACGCCTTCGATCGCGTCGACGGTGACCCCGTCGGTTTCGGCGCTGTCGGTGCCACTGCCGCCGCGGACCAGGTCGCCGACGTGGTCGCGGGCGAACAGCCCGTCGTTGCCTTCACCGCCGTCGAGGAGGTCGTTGCCACCGCCGCCGGAGATCAGGTCGTTGCCGGAGCCGCCGAAGAAGCTGTCCGCCTCGTTGGCGCCTGCCAGCCGGTCGTCGCCAGGGCCGCCGTCCGCTGCCACCAGCAGCTTCTGGCCTTCCTGCTGCACGACGAGCTCGTCGGCACCGCCGCCGCCGTTGACCGAGACGACCTCGCTGTCGGGAGAGATTCCCAGCGTGAACGGGACGAGGTTGGTGCGCTGGAAGGTCGCCCCGGATGCACCGGCTTCGAGCTTGAACAGATCGCCCGCGGCGGCCGAGCCGTTGACCTCGACACGGTCGAACCCGGCTCCACCCTGGTTCTCCGGATCGCTGCCGTCGCCGTTGTTCCAGACGAGGACGTCGTCGCCTTCGCCGCCGCGCTGGGTGTCCGACCCGGTCGCGCCGACGAGGCGGTCGTCGCCGCCTTCGCCTTCGAGGGTGTCGTTCCCGTCGCCGCCGTTGATCTGATCGGCGCCGGCACGACCGAAGAGCGAGTCTTCGCCGCTGCCGCCGTTGACCTGGTCGGCACCGTCGCCACCCGCGAGCACGTCGGCGGCGCTGCCGCCGTTCAGGGTCAGGCTGGTGAGGCCGTTGAGCCCGGTCGGGGCGTTGGGGTCGGGCTGGAAGCTGTCCGAGCCGCCGAGCCCGTTGACCGTCAGGCGCTCGGCCTGGAGGTCGATTTCGAATTTGACCAGGTTGGTCCGTTCGAAGATCACCGCGCCCGGTTCAGCGGCATCGGGCCTGGCGACGAAGACGTCGCCCAGGGTCGAGGCGCCGTTGACCTCGACTTCGTCGGTGCCGGCGCCGCCGACGTCGAAGTCGGTGTTGTCGCCGTTGTTCCAGACCAGCACGTCGTTGCCGTCACCGCCGAAGAGCTCGTCTTCGCCTTTGAAGCCGACGACGCGATCTTCGCCGGTGTCGCCTTCGAGCACGTCGGCCTTCGCCCCGCCGGTCAGCAGGTCGTCGTTTTCGCCGCCGTCGACCTTGAGGCTGCCGTAGCCCGTCCCGAGCGCGGTGGCGTCGACGGTGTCGTTGCCGCCGCCGGCGTTGACGACGATCTGGGCGTTGCCATCGGCAGCGAGGGTCGTCGCCGTGCCGTTGACGGTGATGAAGCCGGCCGCGGCGGCGAGCGTGATCGCGTCGCCGTCGTTGTTGCTGGTCACGGTCAGCGTGTTGTTGTTGACTTCTGGGGGAGCGACGGTCGCACTCGCCTCACTCGTGGCCGCGAGAACGGCGACCGAGGCGAGTGCGGCGAGCAGCGCCAGCCTTCTGGGGAGCTTGAACATTCTCGGAGTACCTCCGGATTGGGTTGAGGACCGCCAGATGGCGATCCCGTGCGTCTACAAGCCAAAGACGCACACGCGGCCCGATCCTTCCCGCCGCGGTAAATCCGATTGGTCGTCGGCGCCGCAAGCGGCCACCGACCCTGCCGCGCCGCTATCCTGCTGCTCGCTACATGGCGGCCATAGTTCAACGGTAGAACTTCGCGTTGTGGTCGCGACAATGAGGGTTCGATTCCCTCTGGTCGCCCCTCTCAGGCTTCGACGATCGACTCGCGGAAAGACGGCGGGTCGGTCGTCGGGGCCGACTAAGCGACCGCGGCGAACTCGCCGGTGCGGCCGCGCTGCGCGGCCTCGGGGCCGCGCGAGAAGTCGATCTCGTCGTCGATCGGGCCGTGCTTGAAGAGACGGATGTCCCGCGCGTAGTTCTGGTGCAGGCGCCAGGGCTGCGAATTGCCCTGCTTCGGCAGCTGGTCGATCGAGCGCAGGACGTAGCCGGACTTGAGGCCGATGAAGGGCTCGCGCGGCAGCGAGGGGTCGGGGCTGCGGGGGGTGGCGACGCGGTAGCCGTGGGCGTCCATGTGGTTGAGCAGGCGGCACATGTACTGGGAGACGAGGTCGCACTTGAGGGTGAAGGAGGCGTTGGTGTAGCCAAGGGCGATCGCCAGGTTGGGGACGCCGCCGAACATCGCGCCCTTGTAGCCGACCAGGTCCGAGAAGCTCTTCCTCTCGCCGTCGACCGAGACCTCGATCCCACCCAGCACCAGTAGGTTCAGCCCGGTCGCGGTGACGATGATGTCGGCCTCGAGCTCGCGGCCGGAGGCCAGCTTCAGCCCCTTCTCGGTGAAGGTCTCGATCGTGTCGGTGACGACGTCGGCGCCGCCCGAGCTCAGCGTCTGGAAGAAGTCGCCGCCGGGGACGAGGCAGACCCGCTCGTCCCAGGGGTTGTACCGCGGTTCGAAGTCGCGGTCGATGTCGTAGCCCGCCGGCAGCTGGCCTTCGGCGCCGCGCCGGATCAGCTTGCGGGTGAAGCGCGGCGCCCGGCGCGCGAGCTGGTAGAAGGCCAGCTGGTTGAGGACGTTCTTCCAGCGAACGATCGGATAGACGACCCTGTCGGGGAGGAACCGGCGCAGCCTCTTGGCGACCGGGTCCTGTCCCGGGAGGGTGACGACGTAGCTCGGCGAGCGCTGCAGCATCGTGACCTGCTCGGCCTCGGGGGCCATCGCCGGGATCAGCGTCACCGCGGTGGCGCCGCTGCCGATCACGACCACGCGCTTGCCACAGTAGTCGAGGTCCTCGGGCCAGTGCTGCGGGTGGACGATCTCCCCCTGGAAGCGCTCGCGGCCCTCGAACTCGGGCGTGAAGCCCTCGTCGTAGCGGTAGTAGCCGGTGCAGCCGTAGAAGAAGTTGCAGGTCAGCTCGACCGTCTCGCCCCCGCGCTCGGCGCGGACGGTCCACAGCGCCTCGTCGCTCGACCACTCGGCGGAGAGGGCCTTGTGGCCGAAGCGGATGTGGTCCTCGACCCGGTATTCGCGGGCGGTCTCCTCGATGTAGTTGCGGATCTTCTCGCCGGCGGCGATCGAGTCCTCGTCGCGCCAGGGCTTGAACGAGTAGCCGAGCGTGTACATGTCGGAGTCGGAGCGGATGCCGGGATAGCGGAAGAGGTCCCAGGTGCCGCCGATCGCCTCGCGCGACTCGAGGATCGCGTAGCTCTTGCCTGGGCAGTTCCGCTGCAGGTGGGCGGCGGCGCCGATGCCGGAGAGGCCGGCGCCGACGATCAGGACGTCGACGTGCTCGCGGGAGGGGGAATCGCTCATGCCGGGACCTTATCAACAGGGTGTCGAGTGTGTCAACGATTTGTCGAAACTCTCGACGCTATGTAGCATGACTCACACATGCCCGCCGTCTCCAAAACGAAACCGACCCCCAATGGGCGCGGCCGCCGCGCCACCCGCGCCAGCGGCGACGACCGCGAGCGGGCGATCCTGGAGACCGCCGAGCGGCTGCTGGAGGAGCGGCCGCTGAGCGCGATCTCGGTCGACGACCTCGCCAAGGGCGCCGGCATCTCCCGCCCCACCTTCTACTTCTACTTCCCCTCCCGGGACGCGGTGGTGCTGACGATCATCGACCGCCTCGTCGCCGCTGCCGCCGACAGTCGCGAGGAAGCGCTGAAGATGCTGGCCGCGGGCGAGCCGCGGGCCGGCCTGCGCCAGGCCCTCGAGGACCTCTACGGCGCCTTCCGCTCCCGCCGCGCCGTCTCCCTCGCCGCCTCCGAACTGCGGATGACCAACCCCGAGGCGCGTGAGCTCTGGTCGCAGGTGATGGAGGGCTGGGTCGCCGACACCACCGCCGTGATCGAGGCCGAGCGCGCCCGCGGCGCCGCCCCTCCCGGCCAACCCGCCCGCGACCTCGCAATCGCCCTCGTGCAGATGAACGAGCGCGTCCAGTACGCGACCTTCGCCGACGAGTCCCCCTCCCTCGAGGAGGACCGCGTCCTCGACGTCCTCGTCGACATCTGGCTGCGAACGATCTACGGCACCGCCGAGCCGAGCTAGGAACGCGAGTCCGTCAAAAGGCGGGTACTACACGCTTTTTCACAGACTCGCGTTCGCTATCGATAGGGCCTAGGTCAGCACCCGTACTTCTGAGCGAGGACGGTCACAACATTGCCGTGAGGTTCGCTCTCTTCGCACACCGTGTAGTGCGAGGGAATGACGATGCCGAATGCGGTGTCGGTATTTTCTGCCTGAGCCTGATATCCGGCTGCACTGAGAGTTGACCTAGCCTCAGGCAATCGCATTCCCACCACATCAGGCACTTCTTGGGGTTCCGGTTCCGGTTTGGTTTCCTTTTCAGAAGAGGCTTTTGCCTGAGCGGCTCGCTTGGAAGCTTGCCGTGCTTCTCGAGCTTCACGCTGCGCCACCTGAGCTTCCTTTTGCACTTCCGCCTTCGCGGTTTCGGCTTCTACTTCCGCTTTTTCCTTTTCCAAGCGCAGCGCTTCAACTTCAGCGGAGCCCTCACTGCTAGTAGTAGCCGTTGAGCTGCTGCCGCCGCAGCCCACAGCTCCCACTGCGATGACCGCGAGGGCGAGAACACATAGAACCTTCAATTAAATTGCCTCCCCACCTAGTTATGTGAGGTTTGAACATAAGGCTCCATAGAAGTATTAGTCAAGTACGAACTAAGTCCTGAGTCGCTCTCACTCCGTCTTTTCATTCGTTAGCCGCGGCGCGACCTCGCGGCCCATCAGAGCGACCGCGTCGAGGTCGCGGTGGAGCAGGTGCTGGCCCATGAGCCGGGTCAGGCCCGCCGCCTCCAGCTCTTGCAGCTGCTCGACCGCCTCGTCGACGGTGCCGAGGATCGTGCTCTCGCGCAGGCCGGCGATGAACGCCTCGCCGTCGTCGCCCTGGCCCTTCCATTGCGAGAGGCGCGAGGCGCGGTCGACCAGTTCGGCGCGGTCGGCGCCGATCAGCCAGCCGGTCATCATCGAGAGCGGCAGCGTCGCCGGGTCGCGGCCCTCCTTCTCGCAGGCCTCGTCGAGCCGCCGCCGCAGGTCGGCGATCTCCGCCGCGGTCGACATCACCGTGTTGTACTCGTCGGCGTAGCGAGCGCCGAGCCGCAGCGTCCGCGGCCCGCCTTTGGCGCCGAGGATCAGCGGCAGCGGTCGCTGCACCGGCTTCGGCAGCGCGTCGAGCTCGTGGGCCGAGTAGTGCTTGCCCTCGAAGCTGAACGGCCCCTCGCCCCAGTGGCCGCGGACGATCTGCATCTGCTCCTCGAGCGCGTCCATCCGCGGCCCGATCGGCGGCAGCTCGAAGCCGTATAGCTCGTGCTCACGCTCCCACCAGCCAGCGCCGATCCCGACTTCGACCCGGCCGCCGGATACGTGGTCGGCGGTGACCGCCATCTTCGCCAGCACCGCCGGGTGGCGGAAGGTCGCCGGCGAGACCATCGTCCCCAGCCGCAGCCTCTCGGTCACCGCCCCCAGCGCCGCGATCGTCCCCCAAGCGTCGAGCGACCCACGCTCGCGCCGATCGTCGACCGAGAGGTAATGGTCGGAGCGAAACATCGTCCCCACCCCGCTCTCTTCGCACGCCCCAGCCAGCGCCAGCCAGTCCTCCCAGCTCACGTCCTCCTGGCCCTCGATCATCAGGCAGATCTCCATCGACCCTCCTCGTTTTTGGTTGCTTGGGTCCGGGTACCCAGACGGCGCGGCACCGACCCGGATCCCAGCGGCTTTTTACCGAGCCTGGCTCGGTTCCCGCTCTGGGTGAGAAGACCAACCGCCTCGGCGGAGCGGCGTCCGGGTTCGGTGCTGGTTCTTCGTCCAAGCCCCTCGAGGACAACCATTCGCGGCGCTACGGTGCCGGGATGGCAAGGGCTGACGGTGCGCGAGGGGCCGCCTCGATGACGACTCCGAAGTTGTCCTCGCCATGGTGGGGACAAGTGCGGAAGGGGTGGCTGGCCGGTGCGGTTGGCGCGTTTGCAGCGCTCCTCGTCGGCGTAGTCCTGTCGGGATCTGCCGGCGCCGTCGGCCCCTACCCCGCCCTCTCTCCCTGCTCGGTCTTTCCGCAGCCGCCCGCTTCGGTTTCGCCCCGCGCGCCGTCGCTCCCTACCGAGGCCGCTTGGAACCAGGACATCTCGAAAGCACCGCGGGATCCGCGCTCTGCCGCCTACATCTCCTACATCGACTCCCACGGCGGCGACCACCTGCACCCCGACTTCGGCTCGCCCCGCGCCTACGGCTTCCCCTACTCGGTCGTCAATGCCGGCCAGCGGAAGCTGCCGATCCACTACACCGCCTACGGCGACGAGAGCGATCCCGGGCCGTTCCCGGTCCCGGCGAAGGCGCCGGTCGAGGGCGGCAACGGCAGCGACGGCGACCGCCACGTGCTCGTCGTCGACCGCTCCGCCTGCAGGCTCTACGAGCTCTACCGCGCCTTCTACGTCGCCAAGCCCCGCCCGCACTGGAACGCCGACTCGGGGACCGAATGGGACCTGCGCTCGGCCGCCCGCCGCCCCGAGGGCTGGACCTCGGCCGACGCCGCCGGGCTGCCGATCTTCCCCGGCCTCGTCCGCTACGACGAGGCCGCCTCCGGCCACCTCGAACACGCGATCCGCGTCACCTTCGACAGCACCCGCGACGCCTGGGCCCACCCCGCCTCCCACTGCGCCGGCGACACCTCCGACCCCAGCGCGCCGCCGATGGGCCTGCGCCTCCGCCTCAAGGCGAGCTACGGCCTCGGCAACTTCAGCGGCCCGGCGAAGACGATCGCCGAAGCGATGAAGCGCTACGGCCTGATCGTCGCCGACAACGGCTCCAACTGGTTCTTCTCCGGCAGCAGCGACCGCCGCTGGGACGACGAGAACCTGAACGAGCTGAAGCGGATCCCCGGCAGCGCCTTCGAGGTCGTGAAGAGCGCCGCCGGCGTCCATTCCTGCTGATTTCGCCGCATTCCCGCTGATTTGCAGCCATTGGATTGGGTACCTGAATCATTGGGACACCCTGAGGAGAGAGGAAAAATGGCTCAGACCAAAACGAAATCGAAATCACCTAAATCGAAATCGCAGCCGAAACCGAAAGCGGCGAAAAAAGCCGCGAAACAAAAAGCGGCGAAACCGAAAAGCGCGAGCAAAAGCGCAAGCTCGAAATCGCATAGCTCGAACGGCGCCAGCGCCAGCAACGGCGCCGGCCCGATGAGGACCGTCGGCAAAGCTGCGAGCAAGGCGAAAGTGCCGCTGGTCGCAGGTGGGGCCGCGCTGGTCGGGGCCGCCGGGGGTATGGCCCTGGCGAGCGCCAAGCAGGCCCGCAAGAGCGGCGTCGCCAAGGCGCTGACCCGCCGCCCGAAGATCAAGGTCAAGTCGGGCGACGTGGCGAAGGCAGCTAAAGAGGTAGGGAACTTCGGCGCGCAGGTAGGCGAGCTCGCCACCGAGCTCCAGCGCGCTCGAGAGTCGGCGGACGGCAAAAAGCGCCGCTCGCCGGTAGAGGTCGTTCTACAGGGACTCACCGCGAGGCGCTAGCGCCGGGCAGGCCCTGAGGGCATTGGGCTGCGACCGCGCGTAGGAGACGCGCGGTCGCCGGCCTCACTCGTCTTCTTCGTCGTCGGCCGCTTCTTCCTCGGCCGGGTGGACGATCCGCTGCGCCACCGACCAGTCGACCTTGACGTCGCGATAGGTGACGCCCTCCTCCGGCTCCTCCGGGATGTTCTCCCGCTCGACCTCGGCGTCGGTTTCGTGGTCGGGCTCGCCGTAATAGGTGACCCGCCTCTTCTGCGGCACCTTGCCGAAGGTCACCTCCTTCGCCTTCACCGAGGTGAAGAAGTCGAGGTCGGGGCGCCCCTTCACTTGACCGCCGCCTTCTCGACGTCGTGGACGGTGACGCGGCCTTCGGCCCCCGTGCCTTCGACCTCGTCGACGTCGACGCCGGCCTCCTCGGCCTTGCGCAGCGCCGCCTCGGTCGCGTTGTGCTTCATCGCCCGCTTCTGCCGGCGACGCTCGCCGAGCTCCATCGCTTTATGAGTGGCGGCGAGGCCGAGCTCTTTCGCCTCGTCGCTGGCCGCGGCGCCGATTTCTTTGGCGACGATCTTGGCGATCTGTTTGACGATCTGGCCGCCGGAGACCCCCTCGCCGCCGTTACCGCCTCCGTTGCCTTCGCCGCCGTTGCCACCGCCAGCGCCACTGCCGGCCAGTGCGCCCAACGCCCCGGCGCCCTGCCCGAGGCCACCGACCGCCTGGCCCGCGCCTTGGCCCAGGCCGCCGACCGCCTGCCCGGCACCTTCGCCGACCTCGCCGACCGCTTTGTTCGCACCTTCGCCGACTTCGCCGACGGCTTTGCCGGCCCCGCCGCCGACGTCTTTGACCGCGCCCTCGGCGCCTTCGCCGACGTCTTCGACCGCGCTGCCGGCCCCTTCGCCGATCTGCCCGACGGCCTTGTTCGCACCTTCGCCGACTTCGCCCACCGCTTTGCCGGCGCCTTTGCCGACCGGTTCCAGCGTGTGCGCGATGCCTTTCAGCACGTCCGGGTTGCGGTCGAGCGTGGTCAGGACGCGGTCGATGATCGCGGTCACGTGGTCGAGCCGCGCCCGCAGCAGCGCCTGGGCTTCGACCCCCTTGATGTCAAGCTCGACTTTCCCCAGCTCGACGTGGACGCCGACGCTCAGCTTGACCAGGTCGAGCACCTCGGCGTGCAGCGAGACCCGCGCCTCGAGGTCGTCGAGCTCGAAGTGGATCTCGTCGACCTTGACGACCGGAATGTCGACGATGACGTCGGGCTCGTCGGTATCGCTGATTTCGCCCGGGTCGATGAGCGTGTAGTCCTCGTACATCCGCTCTGGCACGGTCTTGTCCGAGCCTTGGTTGCGCTTCTTCGGGGTCGGGCTTTTGTTGCGCCCGCGGCCGTTCGATTTCGACCGTTTGCGATCGCTTTTCGGTTTGGTCTGCTGCGCCATCTCCTGCCACCTCTCCGACTGGTGTCGATTCCTCTTCCCAAAGGAAAAAGTTCCCGATGCAAGGGAGGGCAAACGCTGGGGGCGCCGATTCAGTGCGCGGCGTCAGTGCGCGCGGCGGAAGACCAGGCGCCAGGCGCGGCCGAGCACCGCGAGCACGGCGAACGCCACGGCGAAGCCGATCGCCCCGAGCAGGAGCAGGAAGAGGATGAAGGCGACGATCGCGAAGGGGACCAGGAGTAATTTCACGCACTCCCTAGTCTTTCAATGACGATGGGAGCGACGGCAGCACTGGCGACCGTCCTGATCGCCTTCGGCCACGTCGGCATGGGGGTCAGCGGCAGCAATCAGCGACTGGAGGCGGTCAGCGACAGCCTCGCGCTGATGACCGCCCGCCACCAGATCGCCACCGAGGCCCCGGCGCCGAAGCCGCAGCCAGCCGCAGCGCCGGCCGCGCCGAGCACCCCGACCGCGGCGGAAATCGCCGCCGACCCCTCGAAGCTGCCCCCCGCCTCGGCCGGCAGCAACGGCACCAGCGTGCCCCACGACTCCAGCCTCAGCCGCGACGCGATCTTCGCCCACCGCCGCGCCGGTAGCCCCGGCTCGACCGCGCTCCTGCTCACCGGCGTCGCCCTCGCCCCGCCCGACGCGCCGGAAGCCGTCAAGGGCGCGATCAACGCCGCCAACATGATCATCGGCCGCCCCTATATATGGGGCGGCGGCCACGCCTCCTTCTACTCGCGCGGCTACGACTGCTCCGGCTCGGTCAGCTTCGCCCTCTTCGGCGGCGGCCTCATCCCCCGCCCCCTCACCTCCGGCGAGCTGGAGGGCTGGGGCGCCCCGGGCCCCGGCAAGTGGATCACCGTCTACGCCAACGCCGGCCACACCTTCGCCGAGATCGCCGGCCTGCGCTGGGACACCGTCGGCGACGAACAGGGAACCGGCCCGCGCTGGCACCTCGCCACCACCGATACCTCCGGTTTTGTCGCCCGGCACCCGCCGGGCCTCTAGCCTCGCGCCCCGCCCATTTCGCTCAAATTGCGGGCTTTTTGAACACACTGTCCAGTAGGTCGCTTACGATCAAGCCCTCGGCAGTAATCAGACCCCCATAAGAGAGCGAGTGATGTCAACCAAAACCGAGAGTCGCAAAGCCGCCGATAACCGGATCAAAGCGATGAGCCACCCGCTGCGCGCTTCGGTCCTGCGCATCCTCGCCGACCGCACCGCCAGCCCTGCCGAAATGGCCCGCGAGCTCAACGAGGAGCTGTCGAACGTCAGCTACCACACCAAACAGCTGGTCGAGTTCGAATGCGCCGAGCTGGTCAGCACGCGACCAGTGCGGGGGGCGCTCGAGCACTTCTACCGGGCGACCGAGCGGCACCTGATCAACACCGAGGACTGGGACGAGATCGACCCGGTGGTGGCCGAGGACATCATCTGCGAAGTCCAGCAGAAGATGCTCGACGACTTCGTCGCCTCGGTGCGGGCGAACCTGATCGGCGGCGACAAACACTTCCACCTCACCCGCTCCCCGCTCCTGCTCGACGCCGAGGGGCTGCAGGAAGCCCTGGAGGTGCACGAACGCGCGCGCCTCGAGCTGGAGGAGATCGCGGCGAGCTGCGCCACCCGCTTGGTCGAGTCCGGCGAGGAGGGCATCAACGTGACCAGCACCCAGGGCTGCTTCAAAATGCCCCGCTCGAAAGCTCGCTGAAGCCTTAGGCTCCGAGAACCAGCTCGAGCGTGCCGCGGACCAGCAGCAGGATGCCGATCACGATCGCCACCCTTGCCCCGGCGAGCCGACCTCGTTCGCTCAACCAGCGACGGAACCCGTCGACCGCCCGCTGGGTGCGCTCCGGCGAGATCGCGTAGCCGACCAGCGGCGCCTCGAGGAAGACCGCCTGGATCAGGCAGAAGAGGACGATCAGCAGCACCGTCGCCCCCGCCCCCGGGTCGAGGTGGACGAGCCGGTTGAGCGCGACCAGGTAGGAGGCGCCCGGAAAGCTGAGCACGGCACCGACGGCGAAGGCGACCTTCGGCGAGCCGCGGCCGAGCATCCGCTGCGGCCACGATTCCTTTTCCGATTCCTGCTTCTTCCGCCGCCGCTCCTCGCCGACGTCGCTGCGCAGCACCAGCCCGACGATCACCGCGATCACCCCGAAGACCAGGTCCTCGGCCGGCGTCAGCGCGCTCTGGGCGAGTTCGATCCCGCCGCTGCCGTGCAGCTCGAAGGCGATCAGCAGCCCGGCCGCGATGCTGGTCAGGTAGCTGCCCAGCAGGTAGCCGAACATCAGCCGCTTCGTCTCCGGCAGCAGCATCATGATCGTCACCGCCGCCAGCAGCGTCGGGTTCAGCATCGCCGTGAGCGACAGCCCGATGAAACTCGCAAGGTCGCCCACGGCGTTGTGTTTACACCCTCACCCGGTCATTCCTGCCATTCGAGCGACCGTTGAGGGCCAGGGCCTTCTCGTCGTCGGGCGCCGGCCGCAGGATCAGCACCTCCGCCGGGGCCTTCTCGAGCAGCCAGACCAGGTCGTCGCCGCCGAGCCCTTCCGCTCCGTCGGCGCCGCCCGCCGGCACGACCACCCGGTCGACCCGCTCGCCGTCGAGCAACCGCGCCAGCGCGTGGCGGTAGGAGCGGCCGCGCTCGATCCGCGCGTCCACCGGCACGCCCTGGGCCGCGGCCCGCTGCTCGATCGCCTCCAGCAGCGCCATCGCCTTGCCGGCCTCATTCGGGATCGAGCACTCGAGCGGCAGTCGCATCGGCACCTGGGCGAGGTAGGCGGGCATCAGCTCGGCGTCCTCGGCGCGGGCGAGCCGCAGGGCGGCGTCGACGGCGCGGCGGGAGATCTCGGTCCCGGTGAACGGCAGCAGGATGCGCCGGACCGGCTCGGAGCCACGCGCGTGCCGACCCTGGATCGAGCGAGCGATCAGGTAGCCGCCGCCGAGCCCGAGCGCCAGCGCCACGCCGACGAGGACGTGGTCGATCACGGCTCCTCCTCGCCGGTCGAGCGGTGGGCGACGATCCGCACGTCCACGCCCGGCGGGGTCGCCCGCATCAGCCGCTGCGGCAGCCGTTCGCACAGCCGCGCGAAGCCGCGCACCGGCTTCGACTCGCCGACCATGATGTAGGTGGTCTTGCGCTCGCGCACCACCCGCGCCACCACCGCGACCAGGTCATCGTGTTCCTCGATCAGGAACTTCGCGCCGAGGACCGAGGCGAGCTGGCGCAGCGCGGTCACCTGGCGCTCGACCTCGCCCTCGATCGCCTGCCCCGGCGGCTTCACCCAGAGCAGGTCGAGGTCGGTCCCGAGCCGCTGCGCCGAGCGCCAGGCCCGCCGCACCAGGCGCTGCGAGCTGGGCTGCGGCCGCACCAGCGCCAGCAGCCTCTCCCCCACCGCCTTCGGCGCGTCGGCGGCGACCTTGTCTTCTTCGCGGCGCGTGCCGACCGCCTCGACCTCGCCGTAGACGAGGCGCTTGGACTCGACGTCCTCGGCCACCTGGCGCAGGCTGACCTCGCGCAGCGCGGCGAGGTTCTCGATCTTGAAGAAGTTGTCGAGGGCGGCCTGGATGTTCTCGCCGGGGTAGACCTTGCCGGCGCGCAGGCGCTCGATCAGCGCCTCGGGGGTGAGGTCGATGAGGACGACCTCGTCGGCGGTGCCGAGGACCGAGTCGGGGACCGTCTCCCGCACCCGCACCCCGGTCAGCTCGGCGACCTGGTCGTTGAGGGACTCCAGGTGCTGCACGTTGACCGTCGAGAAGACGTCGATCCCCGCCGCCAGCACCTCGGCGATGTCCTCGTAGCGCTTCTCGTGCTCCAGCCCCGGCGGGTTGGTGTGGGCGAGCTCGTCGATCAGCGCCAAGTCGGGGCTACGCCGCAGCACCCCCGGCAGGTCCATCTCCTCGACCTCGACCTCGCGGATCGAGGCCCGGCGCCGCGGCACCACCTCCAGGCCGCGCGCCTGGGCGCTGGTGTCCTCGCGCCTGTGCGGCTCCAGGTAGCCGATCGCCACGTCGCGCCCCGCGTCGGCTTCGGCCTGGCCCTCCTGCAGCATGCGGTAGGTCTTGCCGACGCCGGCCGCCATGCCGAGGAAGATCTTGTAGCGGCCCTGTGGCATGCCGCGCCCCGGTCAGGCCCCCAGCAGGTTGTGGACGACGAGGTCGATCAGCTTGATCCCGACGAACGGCGCGATCAGCCCGCCGAGCCCGTAGACGAGCATGTTTCGCCGCAGCAGCGCGGTCGCGCCGAGGGGCCGGTAGCGAACGCCGCGCAGCGAGAGCGGGATCAGCAGCGGGATCACCAGGGCGTTGAAGATCACCGCCGAGAGGATCGCCGACTCCGGCGTCCCCAGCGACATCACGTTGAGCGAGTCGAGCGGGCCCTTTTCGCCCGCCGCGGCCCAGGTGGCGGCGAACATCGCCGGCAGGATCGCGAAGTACTTGGCGACGTCGTTGGCGATCGAGAAGGTCGTCAGCGCCCCGCGGGTGATCAGCAGCTGCTTGCCGACCTCGACGATCTCGATCAGCTTCGTCGGGTTGGAGTCGAGGTCGACCATGTTGCCGGCCTCGCGCGCCGCCTGGGTGCCGGTGTTCATCGCCACGCCGACGTCGGCCTGGGCCAGCGCCGGGGCGTCGTTGGTGCCGTCGCCGGTCATCGCGATCAGGCGCCCGTCGGCCTGCTGCTCGCGGATCAGCTCGAGCTTGCGCTCGGGGGTCGCTTCGGCGAGGAAGTCGTCGACGCCGGCCTCCTTGGCGATCTTCGCCGCCGTCAGCTTGTTGTCGCCGGTGACCATGATCGTGCGGATCCCCATCGCCCGCAGCTGGTCGAAGCGCGCCTTCATCCCCTCCTTGACCACGTCCTTGAGGTAGACGACCCCGAGCACCCGCTCGTCGCGGGCGACCGCCAGCGGCGTGCCGCCCTCGCGGCCGATCCGGTCGAGCTCGCCGTGCAGCTCGGCGGGGGGACGCCCGCCCTCGGCGAGCACCCAGCTCTCGATCGCGTCGCCGGCCCCCTTGCGCAGCCGCGTCCCGTTGAAGTCGACGCCGCTCATCCGCGTCTCGGCGCTGAAGGGGACGAAGGCCGGCTCGTGGCCGTCGAAGTCGTGCTCGCGGATGCCGTAGGCCTTGGCGAGGACGACGATCGAGCGCCCCTCCGGCGTCTCGTCGGCGAGCGAGGACATCTGCGCCGCCTCGGCCAGGTCCTCGGCGCTGATCCCCGGCATCGGCATGAACTCGACCGCCTCGCGGTTGCCGAGCGTGATCGTCCCGGTCTTGTCGAGGAGGAGGACGTCGCAGTCGCCCGAGGCCTCGACCGCCCGCCCGGAGAGGGCGAGGACGTTGCGCCGCACCAGCCGGTCCATGCCGGCGATCCCGATCGCCGAGAGCAGCGCCCCGATCGTGGTCGGGATCAGGGCGACGAGGAGGGCGATCAGGGTCGTGATCGAGAGCTCGGTGCCGGCGAACTCGGCGAAGGGGCGCAGCGAGGCGACAACCGCGATAAAGATCACGGTCATCGCGACAAGCAGGATGCCGAGGGCGATCTCGTTCGGGGTCTTGCGCCGCTCGGCCCCCTCGACCAGGCCGATCATCCGGTCGAGGAACGACTTGCCGGGCTCCTGCGTGATCTCGACGACGATGCGGTCGGAGAGGACCCTGGTGCCGCCGGTGACGGCCGAGCGGTCGCCGCCGGCCTCGCGGATCACCGGCGCCGACTCGCCGGTTATCGCCGACTCGTCGACCGAGGCGATCCCCTCGATCACGGTGCCGTCGCCGGGGATCGTCCCCCCCGCGACGACGACGACCACGTCGCCGCGGACGAGCTCGGCGGCGGGCTTCTCGCCCCCGTCGCGGAGCGTCGCCGTCGTCTCGGTCTGCATCGCCCGCAGGCTCGCCGCCTGGGCGCGCCCCCGGCCCTCGGCCATCGCCTCGGCGAGGTTGGCGAAGACGACCGTCAGCCAGAGCCAGACGGTGACGCTGAAGGCGAACCAGGCCGGTTCGTGGCCGCCGCCCAGCGGCCCGCCGCCGAAGACCTGGATCAGCCAGGCGAAGGTGGTGACGACGGCGCCGACCTCGACCACGAACATCACCGGGTTGCGGACCTGGACACGCGGGTCGAGCTTGCGCACGGACTCGAGCAGCGCCGGCCGCACGATCTCCGGGTCGAACAGCGAGCGTGGTTGCCTCGCGGCGGTCATCGCAGCGGCGCCGCTTCTTCGAGGGCGATGTTGAGCTGGAGAACGTTGACGCCGGGCTCGCCGAGCGCTCCCAGCGAGCGGCCGTCGGTGTGGTCGGAGATCAGCCCTTCGACTTCATCGAGGGAGAGGCCGCGGACCGCAGCGACCCGGCGAGCCTGGATGCGGGCGTTGGCCTCGGAGATCTGCGGGTCGACGCCGGAGGCGGATTCGGTCACCGCATCGACCGGGACCTGCTCGCGGGTCAGCGAACGGTCGTAGGGCTTCTCGCGCTTGACGTAAGCGGCGAGGTTTTCCCTGATCGCGTCGCGCAGTTCGGCGCTGTTGGGGCCGGCGTTGCCGAAGAAGGTGACGTCGCCGGAGTATTCGGTCGCCGAGGGGCGCGAGTGGAAGTAGGCCCTGCCCTTGAATTCCTGGCCGATCAGCTTCGAGCCGACGATTTTGCCGTCGAGCGAGACCTTCGAGCCGTTCGCCTTGCCCGGGAAGACGACCTGGGCGATCCCGGTGATCGCCAGCGGATAGGCGAGGCCGAGGACCAGCGTCATCACGACCACCGCCAGCAGCGAGGTGAGCAGGTCCCGCCGCATCAGAACAACCTGCCGCTGAGGCCGTTGGCGACCGGGCCGAGCAGGATCGCCGGGAAGAAGGTGAGGGCGCCGACGAGGATCACGATCCCGACCAGGAGGAAGACGAAGGTCGGGTTGTCGGTTCGCATCGTCCCCAGGCCCGGCGGCGAGACCTTCTTGCCGGCCAGGGCGCCGGCGACGGCGAGGACGAAGAGGATCGGCGCGAAGCGCGCCCCGAGCATGACCGCACCGCCGAGCAGGTCGGTGAAGCTGAGCCCGTAGGCGCCGGCGTTGCCGGGCGCGTGCGGCTGGACGAAGCCGGTGTAGCCGGCGAAGGCCGAGCCGTTGTTGTTCGCCTGCGAGAGGTAGGCGTAGAGGGTCTCGGAGAACCCGGTCGGGTTCGTCCCCGCGTAGATCGACTGCTTGGCGAGCGGCGCCGCCGAGGCGACCCCGGCCGAGAGCAGCACCGTTAGTGGCGTGAAGAGGACCCCGAGCGAGACCAGTTTGATCTCCCGCGCCTGGATCTTCTTGCCGAGGTACTCGGGCGTGCGGCCGACCATCAGGCCGCCGATGAAGACCGCCAGCAGGACGTAGAGCAGCATCGAGTAGAGGCCGGCGCCGACCCCGCCGAAGACGACCTCGCTGAAGCCGAGGTTGGTGAAGGGGACGGCGCCGCCGATCCCGGTCAGCGACTCGAAGGCGGCGTTGACCGCGCCGCAGGAGGTGACGGTCGTGACCGCCGTCCACAGCGCGGAGTCGGCGATGCCGAAGCGCTGGTCCTTGCCGACCATGTTGCCGCCGGTGGAGCCGTCGAAGGCGGCGGTGTGGAGGCCGGCGGCGTGCTGGGCGGGGCTGCCGTGCTGCTCGGCCAGGTAGACGACGACCACCCCGACGACGAAGAGGGCGAACATCGCGCTGAAGATCGCCCAGCCCTGGCGCTGGCTGCCGACCATGCGCCCGTAGGTGTAGGGGAGGCCGGCCGGGATCACCAGGATCAGCAGCAGCTCGACGAAGTTGGTCAGCCCGCTCGGGTTCTCGAAGGGGAAGGCGGAGTTGACGTTGAAGAAGCCGCCGCCGTTGGTCCCCAGCTCCTTGATCGCCTCCTGCGAGGCGACCGGCCCCTGGGCGAGAACCTGCTGCCCGCCGGTGAGGGTGTGGATCGCCTGGTAGTGGCCGAGGCTCTGGATCACGCCCTGGCTGACGAGGAAGAGGGCGCCGACGATCGAGACCGGCAGCAGGATGTAGAGCAGCGTCCGCACCAGGTCCTGCCAGAAGTTGCCGATCGCCCTGCCGCTGCGGGCGACGATGCCGCGGATCAGGGCGACGACGACGGCGATCCCGACCGCGGCCGAGACGAAGTTCTGCACCGCCAGCCCCGCCATCTGCGAGAAGTAGCTCATCGTCGTCTCGCCGCCGTAGTACTGCCAGTTGGTGTTGGTGACGAACGACGAGGTGGTGTTGAAGTTGACGTCCCACGGCGCCGAGTTGAAGCCCTGCGGGTTGAACGGCTGCACCCCCTGGGTCCGCAGGATCAGGTACAGCGCGATCCAGAAGACCAGCGAGAAGACGATCAGGCTGCGCGCGTATTCCTTCCAGTCCTGGCCCTCCCCCGGCCGCACGCGCAGCACCCTGTAGGTGAAGCGCTCGATTGGCCAGAGGAGGCGACTCAGGAGGACACGCTGCCCGGTGAAGACCCGCGCCATGTAGACGCCAACCGGCTTGGTCAGCGCCACCAGGACGACGACGAAGAGCCCGATCTGCAGCCAGCCCTCAGCCATCAGATCCTGTCGATCAGCTCGACCGCCCAGTAGAGGAGGGCGAAGAGGACGATCGCGATCCCGACCGAGAAGACGTCCGCCAGCGGGCCGCCACCACCGGGGAAGAGGTTTGCGAACAAGAGCACGAGAGCATCGTGCGCCGCCCCCCGTCAAGACCGCATGAAGTTCCCGCCCCTCCCCATACAGATTTCATGAAGGTCGAGGCTCAGGGGCAAACCCGTCCGCTGATGCGGAGACGCATCAGCAAATACTCTGGCCCCGTGGACGAGTTCTTCGAGCCCCCGCCTCGCTACAAAATCGCCTTCGAGGTCTTGCCGCCTCAAGAGTGGGACGGTCCACCACGCGATGCAGTCCCGGCAATCGTCCCACTCGAGCGGGTGATAGCTCAGAACGATGATGTCGGCGTGTACCTGGCCTGCCTATGGGTCTATCCGACTGGCTTCGAGTTCGAAGTGTTCGTGGTGGCGAAAGACGAGTCAACCAAGCTGAAGCCTTTCGACTTCGAGCGTCAGTACGAGGCTGAAGAAGATGGCGAGATCGCTCCCGCACAGCTGAGGCTCGGTTTCTTGTTTGCCGACGGTGCGAAGGCCACCAACATCGGGCGTAGATCCGACTGGGATCGAGAGCCTGGATCACGCCCGAAAGGACCTGTGATGTGGAGCCCCGAAAGCGGTGGGGGCGGCGGCGAGTGGTATTGCAAGTTGTGGGTCTGGCCGCTCCCGCCTCCCGGCCCCCTGCAGTTTGTCTGCGAGTGGCCCGAGGCCGGCATTTCGCTGACCTACGCAGACCTGGACTCGGCGGCGATTATCGACGCCGCCTCACGCGCCAAGGCGATCTTCCCGAGCGACTGACGACCGCGGCCATATCGGCCAGCTTCGCTCTACCGCCGGTTTACCTTGTCGGCGTCAACAGCAAGCGAGTCGGTCGGCTCGACCTGCCAGGCCTCGAGCTCAGGTGAATCGACGATGGCTTTGATCAGCTCAGCGCTTCCTCCCACCAAGGTTGAGTCAAAGTCGACCTCGCTCACTACGAACCAAGTGTGATCCGCAGGCCAGATCAGATCTGGCCGCCCACGTGTGATCTGATCAACGGCGGAGAGGGGACCGGCTAGCACAACATGATCCCGTTCCATGGGTAGCTTCAGAAGCGGCTTGAGTTCATCAGCTGAAAATGAATCCTGCCAGCTCTCGATCGTGCAGAGGCCGAAGTAGCAATGACTGGGATCGGTCGTATGGGCGACGAGGATCTCGCACAGCGCACCAAGTCCATCGATGTCCATCCCGCCAGTCGATGGATCGTTCCCTGCCCATACTGGGCCGCCCGCAGCGCCATCCTCGTCGGACCCATGGGATTCCCCCGGCTCGGATAAGCCGAGAATCGCATGCCACTGCATCTCACGGTGGGCCACCGTGCCGGCGGCTTTCGCAACTTCAGCCCACCTGACCGGATTCCCGTTTGGGTCAGAGGCTGGATGAAAGATCCGGGCGTACGCCTCGTAACCCTTCGGCACCTGAAGCGTTACCGCGCCGAACTTTCCACCCAGCCGAGGCTTGATCCAAGCCCCTGCAGCCGCACCGTCCCAGACCTTGAGGTCGCTGGAGGTCGTGGACCAGCTTCCCCCTTTTTCCCTTCTCCTACCGAACCAACGGGAACCCCAAATCACCAGGAGCACGATGAGCGCCAGTTGCAAAACCGAATCGACGACCCGCGTCACATGCCATAGGACGTCAACGAAGACATTGCCATGTCCTGAACCGTGATGCCATGAATAGACAACGCTCTCCACAATCCCGAGCACCACGACCACCAGCGCTAGGTAGAACACGAACCAGCCATTGGCGATGGGCGCGTTTGGGTCGGCGGCCGCTCTTGCCGCCAGCTGCTGAATCTTTCCGGCGGCAACACCGAGCGTGCGCTGGCGCAAAGACTTGGCCGACCCTCGGCCAGGCGACAGAGCACCGCCGCCATGGTCGACGAAGTATCGCCGAGTGACGGGGAGCAAAAGGAGTACGGGGCTGACCAGGCCCAAGGCAACTCCTTGCCATCCGAGGGAGCCAGAAATCACATCGGGTACAAACGCCAGGATGGAGAGTCCCACGGCGACAATCCAGACCCAGCGGACGCCTTTGAGGAGGAAGAAGAGCCACGCGAGCATGACGAAGGGAAAGATCACCCTGGGCAGAACCGGGCCGTGAAGACCGACCTCTAACCAAGTCGCTTCTGCGACTACGACTGCCGAATACACCCACAGCGGCCACGGCACTCGCTTCCACTCGGTCACCCCCCGTCTCATAGTCGATATATAGGACATGAAGACAGTTGTCGTCTCACTCCATCAGCCGGTCTACGCCCCAGCTGAGGGCGCTCGCAGGGCGGCCATGCATGCTGCCAAAGCAACCACAGCCAGGGCGACTTTTGCCAGCGTGTAGACGATCCACACAAGCCACCAGAGAATGTCTACGCCGATGCTGCCGCTACCGCCGCCGTTGTTCCACATCGTCAAAGCTCCCATAAGGAGAAACAAAGCGGCAGTCGCGACGGCCACCGCAGCAAGAAGCGATTGCAGCTTGACCACGGGACGAGAGTCGGTTCTATACACCCCGAACCGCACAAGCCGGCGATCGGCTGCGGCGATAATCGCGGAACGCCGGGCCTTCGCTGATCTCGGCAGAGCCGCAGTGGTCCACTTCACGGCGTGTGCCCTCCGCCAAATCCCGCTCCGACGGCCCGGATCTTCCAGAGCCACTCCCCTTCCTCGGTCCGGCTTTCAGGAAAAACCCCCAATAGCCTTGAAACGACGAGGCCCCGTCGAACGACATGGACCAATCGCCCGGTCTCCTCGGCCACTTCGCGCCCGAAGGTCAAAGCGCGGGCTTCGTCCTCGAAGCTCTCCTGCCACCTACCGTCGTAACACAACAGGTATCTCGCCATCTATCAGCTCGGAAACAGCGAGGCGCGGAGCGTGGGGCCGGTAAGGGGGACCCCGGTTCTCCCAGGCAGGTCGACCGTCAGGTCACCGCTCCATCGCCGGCCCGCCTTCTTGCCGAGGTCGAAGTGGGCGCTGCCGGCAAACGGCGCCGGCGGGCGGACGGCGGCGGTCCGTAGGCGCCGGTCGTACCTGAAGTCCGCGCCCGGCATCCGCATGCTCGCGAACCTTTCGATCGAGATGCCATTGCTGTACTCGTCGGTCCAGGCGAAGATCCGTGCCGCGGCCCCCGGGCGGCGCTTGCGGACGATCAATCCCGGCCCCAGGGCGGGATTGCGAACATAGAGTTCGGCGCCCCGCGGACGGCCGTACGAGACACTTATCAAGTAGCCACAGCTGAGGACCCCCGGCGCGGTGGCTGCTTCGACGCTCGTGTACCCCTCCTCGCCGTGGAAATCGACCTTGCCTTCGTACTGGCCGGAGTCGAGGTGGATCGTTTCCTTGCCGCAATGGACGTTGGTCGGCTGATTCGTGCGCTGGAAAGTCACCGAGATTTCCCCCAGTTCGCCGAGGTCCGCCTGCATCGAGGTTTCGGTCACCGTCGCGGGAACCTTGTAGAAGGCACCCTTGCCGCCCGCGATTGCGGAGATCGCCAGAGAGGCCGAGCGACCGGCGCGCGATGGCTCGGCGATCACATACAGCGTGTATCCGTTGCTGGCCGACAACCCAAATGCGCCTGGAATGGGCAGAGACCCTTCCTTCACGGCCACTGACCGCGACGAGGATGACGCCGTGGCAGGCTCGACCACCAGCGCGACCACAAAAAAGAGTGCCAGGAACACACCCGCCGGCGAAAAGAGCTGAGCCACAGAGCGGCGCAGACCGCGGGACTCAGTCATGGCGGGAGCCATGGGTGCGAACGATGATCGGTTCGGGTTCGGCGCTGGCACCGGCGAAGCTGTGATCGGCTCCTTCCCAGAACACTTCGAGGTCGATTCGTTCACCGTCGCGGAAATAGACGGAGCGGCCCCGGTGATCGATGAAGGTCCCCGGAACATGAACCCGGAGCTTCGCTGCCCCCCTCGCATTGGTCCGCCCACCCCGGAAGGGCCGGGCGGCGCATTCGTCTTCGCAGATGGCGGTGGGAAAGAAGGTGACTTCAGTGGCCCCCTTGCCTGGGAAGCCCACTACACGGATGGTCTCGAGGTGCCCAGGCCGCAGGCGCCCGTCGGTGATCACCCTTGCATGCCTCTTCTCCCCTTGTTCCGTAGCGAAACCGGTATGGGCAAATGCTAGGAAGTAGACGCCGATCGCTGCTACGGCCAAAAGGACTCTCCCCGCCGATTCCATCGCCGCAGATTATCGAACGTGACTGAAAGTGACATTGATATTTACCGGCTGTTACCAAGTAACATGCCGTCGATGCACCTCCGGCCGCTCCCCATCCTCTTTGCCATAGTCGCCTTGCTGGTCTTCGTCCCCACCGCCGAGGCCGCTTGCATCAAGAGACACGACGTGCACATAGCGTCAGGGACGAGTCCGAGCGGGTGGGGGTGGACCGTCGACGGCACGATCGGCCCCAACGGCGGTAACTGCCGTGAATGGCTGTTCGGCATGGACTTCGAACTGGAAGGGGCGGCGAATTGGGGCTGGGGAACCGGCATCCCCGCCGGCGGCCACCTCGGCCGTCGTTTCACCATCGAGGCTTCCGACAATCTCCTCGAAGACGGCAGCTACCGCGTCTTCGCCGGAGCCGTCAACGGCGAAGTCGCGAAAGTACTGCTCACGCTGAGCAACAACAAACACCTGACGATCCGCCCCAAATCGCCCGCGGAGAGCCTGCGCCGCAAGGTCGTCTGGCTACGCAACGTCCGCTACTTCGTCGATTACTACCCGCCGGAAGCCTTCGTCACCGGCGTCGCAACCTTCAGCGCCTCCGGCGTGCTGCTTTACCGCGACAAAAGCTTCGAAGGCTTCTAGCTGCCCTCATCCTTCTCATCCTTCTCGCTTCGAAACCACCACTGCGAAATACGAGAAGGGGCGCCCCCCACGCTTCCTCGAATTCGCTCTCCTAGCGCGGTAAACACGACCGCCAAGAGAAGGACGACAACTACAACGACGAGCAAGGCTTCAAAAAAGATTCCGTACCCGAATTCACTGCCCTCAATAGTGAACGAGTTCAGCATGAAATGGCTTTCGCCCGTGAATACCGCAATCAAGGGGGCAAGAATGGTGCGAACAAACGTGCTGACTAGATTCCAGCCAGCGAAGCCGAGTGCCACTCCGCCTGCGATCTGGACGATGCCACTGTTCTCCAGCTGCTTCCCTCGCTCTTTCATTTCCCTCCTAAGAAGAATGCTTCTTTAGCGTGATACTCACCGCCGCGCCTGGAGGCAAGATTGAGCCAGGCTTCGGACGCTGTTTGACGACTCTTCCCGTTCTAGCCGTCGCCCCCGGTAATTTCTTGACGCTTCCAGGCCTGCAGTGCTCTCTGCGCAGCCGGCCCTTGGCAGATTTGAGCCGACGGCCCTTCAGCTTCGGCACGGTGCAGGCGACATAGGCGAATTGCTTGGCCAAAGGGGTAGTCCCCGCGGCGGTCTTGACGGTGATTCCCACCTTGCCCGGCGTGCTGCTCGGCGGAACGGTCGCGGTGATTTCGAAGTCCGAGTTAACCGTGAAGGTTGCCGGAACTTCTCCAAACAAGACCGCCGTGGCACCGGAGAAGTCGTTGCCTTCAAGAGTCACCGAAAAGCCGCCCTCGATCGAGCCCCACTCCCGGGAAAGAGAGGTCAAAGTCGGAAGCGGTTGAACATCCGCATCGAAGGCAAGCACCAGCCCTTCGCCGACGGCGGCATTCCGCGATTCGCCATCACTGAGCGGGGGCGCCCACAGCAAAGTTGGCTTACCAAGGGCTTCTTCCCAGACAAGATCGCTTGATTCACTGAGAAGGTCGATTCCGATGAGTTGACCCTTCCGTATAGGGAGGCTCGCAGGAAACGTGCTGAGTCCGTTGTTGTTCGGAGCCACGGTTTCAGTGCTACCTGCCCCAGCAAAGAGATTTAGGCCGCCTTCGCCGCCGCCTTGCGCAAGGACGCGCAGGCGATAGGCAGCACTCGCGCTCCGATCGCCTACGATCCGCCACCGGACTATCGTCCCGGTAATCGGCGAGCGGTAAGAAGGTCCAACCGACCCGTCGCGATCCGTCAACGTGCATGGTTCCCCACACGCAAGCGTCCCAGCGGCTTGCAGCAGTGGCAGCGTCGGCCCCACCGTCACCGTCGCCGCTCTAGCTGATGGCGCTTGAGGGGCAACGAAATAGCTCGTCATAATAAGAATAAGTAGCGTTAGCAGGCGGGCCTGCCAACTTCTATATATGTTGAACTTGCGTACACAGTAATTCATATCAACGGTGAATCGGGTGGAAGTGAACATTTCCGTCTGAGCCACTGCTGAATCGAAGGCACGCCTTAGTGACCTTTCGCTGTTGCGGAGTTGGCCGGTCCACAAACACTACGAAACTTCCGGCGGGCTGCTTTTCCACGAGCTCAATGGGAGAAAGATCGGTTTCGATTGACTGGCCGAACCAAATGGTCCACTCAGGCGGTTGACGTTCGAACGTTGCTGCATTCCACTGCCTAACAAGCTGCTTCGTCTCTTTGTCGTAGTACAAACCGTTTTTGGATACCGCCTCTTCAGATTCGCTTTTGCTCAAGAACATCAAGTCATCCGAGGAGCTTGCAGGAGTCGCACCTCCTTGCTCAAGGCAGGCCGCAATTGAACTCTTTGCAGAGAGTCCGGAGGTGGCAGTCGTTTCAGAGGGATCTCCAGTTGAACCGCAGCCCGAGAGTAGCGCGTAAAGCGCTACCGAAACAACAGCGGCGAGCTTCTTATGATCTTTCAACGCTGGCACGTTGCCTGCCCCTTCGCTTCAAAGGTTTCTTCCTTACTAGGGACTACGCCATTCACAGGACTCTGCAATATTACATTGATTATGTAGACCATTTGGTATTCACGTCCGAGATCGCCACAGTAGAAGTGTTCATTCGCCCCCCAATGCCTCCATTTCGGATCTGATGGGTTCTTCGGCTTCCACGACCAATGGCCCTTCGTTTCGAACTGGCCCTTAAACGTTTCATCGAACCATCCCTTAGTGTGGCGTTGGAACAAGATAGTCAGCTTTTGGAACACATGTCCGAAAGGCCAAGCGCCCTTTGGACATACGTAGCGAGCCCTCGTATAAATATAGTGGTTTTCTGACCACACATTCAACGTTAGACCGCATCCTCCCGGAGCTTCCCCAGTTAGGTCATATCCGTTGACGGGATCTTGATTCGTGTAGTCGTACGCGTTGGCAGAGCCGCTACGTATTGGATCAGTCGAAAGGAAGCGGCCAAGCTGTGGCACGTAGCTCCGTGCGCCCATTTGGAGAGTGCCGGAAGCAAGTTCAGTGCGACGCTGTGCGCCACCCAGCCATCCGAAACGACCGGCGCTTCCGGAAGCCGGATTCCCGAACTCGTCGTATCTGAAGGTAGCTTTCAGACTCATGGTTCCGGGGTTGATCGCTGCGGTCGCACTCACGTCTCCGTGCAGATTCGTGAGCGGAATCGTTATTTCTTTGCCGCTTTCCTGAATGGCAGCAAGTTCGCCGCCGATGCCGACGATGCTGCGGGTCCAGGTAGAGCCGCGTGCGGTCCAGGCCGGTGAGTCGCCGGGGCCGTCGTAGTGGAAGACTTCGGCTCCTTCGAGGCCTCCCCCTTGCAGGCGCTGCCGTTGGCGCAAGGTGGCGTCGAGCTGGAAGGTGTTGGTCACTCCATTCTGGGACTGGCTGGCGACCATGTCGTTGGCGAAGTAGCTGGTGACGAGTTCTTTGCCGCCGGCCAGCGAGCCGGGGAGGTTGGTGATGCGGCCGAATTCGTCGTAGGTGAGGCCGCTTTCTTTAAGCCGATCCGCCTGGTCATAGCCGTAGTTCTGGGTGGTGCCGCCGGTGCTGGCGCAGGCGCCACCGATTTCTGGCGCGCGAGTGGTGAGCGTTTTGCGGTTGGAGTCCGCGTCGTAGGTGTAGGCGCGGGTCGTGCAGGACCCTCCTTTGGGCGTTTCCTGGGCAGAGATGAGGCGGCCGGCTTTGTCGTAGCCGTAGCGCTCGGTGCCGAGGGTGCCGTTTTCGGAGAGGATCTGGCCGTAGACGGAGCGTTCGAGGCCGAAGTCGAGCCAGGTGCAGCTGGTGCCACAATAGGCCTGCTTCGTGTAGGTGAGGTGGACCGGTGCGCCAGTGGGGTCGAAGGTGGTTTCGGCGACGAGGGTGTTCGGCAGTTCGCGTTCGATCATGTTGCCGTCAGCGTCGTAGCGGGCGCTGAACAGACCCGCCGCGGAGTCTTCGAGTTCGACCAGTAGGCCGGTGTTGGCGTCGTAGCGGAGCGTCTGGGTGCCCTTGCCGTCGCTGACCGTGACCGGCCTGCTGAGGAGGTCATAGGTCGTCGTCGCTTTGTTGCCGTCGGCGTCTTCGTAGGAGGTGGAGCGCCCGAGCGTGTCGTAGCTGCTCGTCACCGCCTGATTGTCGAAGCCGGTGCAATTGGCTTCTTCGCAGACGAATTTTTCGACGGTCGGCAGTCCGAGGGTCGAGCTGTATTCAGTTTCGGTCTTCGGGATCGATTCGCCGCCGCCTTCGATCTTCTTGGTCTTCAAGCGCCCGACGGCGTCGTAGGTGAGTTTGGTGGTGCGGCCATCGTGCCCGGCGGTAGCTTCGTTGATCGTGAGCGGCTCGCCGAACTGGTTGTAGGTGAGGAACTTCTCCACCGGGATTTCGGGCAGGCCCGCGTCCGGCTGCGATGCCGGCAGCACCTTGCACGGCAGCCCCGCGTAGGCCGTGCTTTCGCAGCCAGTTTCGGCCCCGTCTGCACCGGGATCGTTGTAGTAGAGGGTCTTGGTGGTTCCGGCACCACCCCCGCCGGCGTTGGAGGGCTGGCGCTGTTCGACCGCCAGGCCGGTGGCAGCGTCGTAGGCCGTCACGCTCTTGATGTCGAGCGCTTCGGGTCCTTCTCCCGGGTCGACGATCGTTTCGGTCGGCTGGCGCAGGGTCCAGTCGTAGGAGATCTTGGTGGTGCGCTGGTCAGCGTCGGCCGGCTGGCCGGCGATGCTCGCGCCGGTAGCTTCCAGCGTCGGGAGGTGGGGCTCGGGGTTGCTCGGCGACCACGAGCCGCATTCGGTTGAACATTCGTCGTAGAAGACGACCCTGTGGAGGCGTGCTTCGGCGCTTCCGCCGGAGGAAAGGGCGACCTGGTGCAGAGGCCCCCATTCCTCCAGCATCTCGGTGCCGTCGGCAGAGAAGGCGCGGTGGGTGTCGAGCTGCGCAGCGCGCTGCGCGGTTTCCCCACTCGGCGCCGCCAGCGCCCGCAGGCGGTTCTGGGCGCTCAGTTCTCGGGTGACGTTGCCGAACTGGTCGGTTTCGGTGGTCGTGATCGAAGGCGAGGTGGTTCCGGCCCCCGCCGCGCTCGCCGTGTTGACGCTCATCCCTTCGGAGTCCATGTAGTAGACGGCGGCATGGCTGTAGCTCGAGGGCGGGCTCGCGGGGATCTGGTCAGGCGGGAAGATCGCGGTCGCGTCGACCGGGATGTCCTGCTGGCCCCATTTGGCGATGGTTGCGGGACTGAGGTCATAGGGCGCACCACTGCCGCTGACCGGGACGCCGTAGGCGATCGTCGTCTGCGCGGTCGCCGGCGAGGCAAGCAGGCTCGGACGTTTGACCGCGACCAGGCGGCCGGTGCCTTCCTCTTCGTCGGCGAAGCCGTATTCGAGCGTCCATGGCTGCTGACCCGGGGGCGTGATCGTTTTCAGCTGGCCGGTGGAGGTGTAGGCGTAGGTCTCTTTCAGTGCCGGAGAGATCCGCGGGTCCCAGGCTTCGACCAGGAACCCTTCTGAGTTGTAGGCGAATTTTGCCACTTCCCAGCTTTTCTCGCTCCCTTCGGAGGGGCCGTAGTAGGTGATCGAGGTGAGCCGATCACCGTATGCGTAGGTCGTGTAGTTGAACTTCAGTGCTTTGCAACCGAATGAGAAGCTCGTCGGGGCCAAGCTGCATCCGATCGCCGGCGGCGTAGGGGCGACGATGGTGTTCAGTCGCCGCTTCCCGTTGGCGGGCGTGTCGTAGATCAACCGCGTCTGTTCACCCGCCCCGCCGGGCAGCGATACCGACGCCGGCAGGTATTCGGTGCCGCCGCTCGTGCTGGCGAACGTAGTCCGTTCTCCGCCAGGCGCCGCCACCACGAACTGACCCGCGCCGTTTTTGGTCAGTCCCGAGCCGGTCAGTTCGGGCGGGGTGATGAACTCTCCTCCTTTCTTTTCAAAGGAGAATTCTTCTCCGCCGACCGACTTCAGAAGCGCGTAGGCGTGCGTGATGGTTTCGCCTTCTTCTTCTACGGATTCGACCCCTTCGACCATCCTTATGCTTACCCAAGGGCTGCCGCCGCCCGCTTCCATCGTCCCACTCGGTTCCCAGCCGGGACCGAGAACTTTCTTCATTTCCGCTTCGTAGGGCGATTCTTTCTGCTCGGGGGGAACCGTTTTGCTGAGATTCACCCCGCGAGAATTGAACGTACGGGAGAGGGAGAGGTTGTCCCTGAACGCCGGAATCGAGACGTCAGAGCGCGTCACCGAGAAGTTTCCGGTCAGGAGGTCGAGCGTGCCTGGGCCGACGTCAGCGGTGGTGTCTTTGGGCCCGCCGAGGCCACGGTCCACCTTCGCTTCAACCGGAGCGCTCACTCCTTCGCCTCCCGTCGCTTCGAACAGCGCCCGCACCTGGATCACGCCGCCCTTTTTCTGCAGGGTGGGGGTGGCGTGGGCGGCATCGAAGTAGAAAGTGGGGCTCTGTTTGACTTCGGAGACCGCGATCGGCCAGCTGACCGGCTGGTTGTTCGCATCGCGGACGAGGCTCGAGGGGATCTTTTCGAACGGCCCCGACCTGCCTTCGCGGTAGAGGAAGGTGACGCCGGTCACCCCACTGCTCCAGCCAGCCTGCAGCCTCAGGCGCCGCGCCGTAACCGTCCCCTCGCTCGGCAGCGTGACCACGCTGGTCGAAGGCGCTTTCGAGTAGTAGGTGACCGTCAGCTTCGGCCGTAATTCGACCGACTCGGCTTTGGAGGAGCTGAAGGCGACGTAGCGGCGCGGGCAGTTGCCGCTCGATTCGCATTCGACGGTGCGGGTCTCGTTCGTCTGTTTGACGAGCAGGCCATAGTTGTTGGTCGTGCCCGCTGCCCAACCGGCGACGAGCCTGCGCAGGCTTTCTGATTCGAAGTTCCACCAGCCAGCCGCGGAGCCCCTTTTGCTGGTCAGCACTTCAGCGAGACCTTCGGAGTTGAAGTCGCCTCCTGGGGTGGTCCAGAGGTTTTCGGATTTGTCGGATTTCCCGATCGGCGATTCCCAGTTCAGTTCCGAGTTCCAGAGCTTGGTCACGCGGCGGGTTTCGAGGCCCGTCGTGTTTTCCGCCGCGGCCGGCGCGTAGAGGCCGAGCACCGCTTTGGAGACATAGGAGTTCGTGGTGAGCGAGCTTGAGGGTTCCTCTTTTCCGAAGGGGAAGCGCAGGAAGGTGCGCACCGGCTGTTTTTCTTTCTGGCTGTAGGAGGCGAGCAGTTCTTTGGCGCCGATGGTGCCGCATTCGTGCCAGCCTTTCGGCGCCGGGAGGCTGCCGAGGTCGCAATCGAGCGTCGTGTTGAGCAGAATGGACGGGTCCAAGGTCACGGGGTACTGCCTCGCCGGGTCGGAGAGCCATTCCTCGCTGGCGATGACGCTGAGCAGCCAGGTGCCTTCCGCGGCGGGTTCGATCGCGTAGTGGACCGCGCCCACCGGGCCGGAGAGACCGCCGCTGCTGTCGGAGATCACGGGCGCCGGCAGTGCGGCGAAGGCGTTGCCGTCTGCGTCGCGGATCGCGACCGAGCCGTCTTCGAGCAGCTCCGGCGCCAGATCGCTGGAGAGGTCCAGTGCGAACTTGTATTCCGAGGGCTGGGAGGGACTGGCAAGGACGATGTTCTCCTTCAGGCCGTCGCTCAGGCTCTGCAGCTCGAAGGAGAGGGCGCCGCTCGGCGCTTCGTAGGTCGCGGTCGCGCCGTCGAGGGTGGCGACTGTAGTCGCCGGGCCGAGGTAGCGGTAGGAGACCCAAGTGCCGTCTTCGGAGAGCCGGACCGGGCCTTCTCCCATTTCTTCGGGCAGGTGGAGGTCGAAGGAGTTCGCGCCGTTGATAATTCCCCCGGCCGGCGCTTCTTCGAGACTTTCGTCGATCGGCTGCCATTCGCCGCCGTCCGTTTCGTAGTTGACCGGGGAGGAGAAGAGTTCGGTCTGCAGCGCCCCGCTCTCCAGCAGGTAGGTATCCGAAGTCGCCGTCCGCTTTTCCGGGAGCTCGGTTCGCGCAACGGGCGTTTCCGCTTCGCCCAGGGGTTCGCCTTCGCCTCGCGCCGCGCCGAGCTGGATGCTCAGCGTCAGCACCGCGGCGAGCAGGACTGCCCAGACGTTCCTCGACCTCTTCCCCCGCATGACACCTTTCTTGCCGCTTAGCGCTTGGAGCAGCTGCTCAGCGGCTCCCCTGTCGGGGCGGCATGATGCACGCTTTCACGAAAAGGTCAAGCGTACTTTTGGGTAGGTTCCGGACACACTAATTACACCGGTAACAATGTTTTGCGACTTCTTCGGTGATTGGACTGACTGTCCACTTGAGGCAATGGCCCCAGCCGCAAAACCCGGTAGTAGCGCAGAATTCATTCCCCTTGCCGAACCAGACCGTATGTCTCAAATCGAGGGACCGTCAGTATCCGCTTAGACGTGATTTGCCGCCTCGAAGTCGGTTTTCAAATCCAGAGAATTAGTTGGATTCCCTGCTGTGTAATGGTGACATTTCCCAAGTTAGGAAACCGGCACGGGGCTCGGGACCCGCGGTGAGCGCTTCGCGCTGGCCTGCCCTCCCTCGACGATCAGGCGGCAGGGACGCTTGGCCAACAGGTATCGCGTCGTCGGCCCCAGCAGGCGCTCGTCGCTCGGGGCGTGCTCGGTGCTGACGTAGATCAGGTCCGAGCCTCGCTCCCGCGCCTCTTCGACGATCGCCCGGCCGGGGTTGCGGGTGCGGATCAGTTTCACCCTCACTTTCAGGCCGCGGACCCGAGCCTGGAGGCGGGCGACCTCGAGCAGGCGACGGGCTTCGTACTCCTGGACGTCGAAGTCGACGTCGCGCAGCTCGCACGACTTCGGGATCTGCAGGACGTAGAGCGCCTCGACCACGGCGTCGGGGTCGACCACCGCCGCCGCCCGCGCCATCGCGTCGGCGTCGACGTTGGTGCCGAAGATCGGCACCAGGGCCGATTTGTAGGAGACGTCGAGGAAGTCGAGCGGCCGCTCGCGGCGGCGGACCTGCTGCAGCTCCCGCGGGTCGATGCCGAGGCGGCGGCGGTAGAGCAGGTAGCCGGCCAGACCGGCCGCGAGCCAGGCGGTGCCGAGGATCCGCGCCTCGGGGTGCAGGGCGATGACCGAGACGAAGGCCGCTCCGGTCCCCACCGCCCCGATCACCGCCGTCAGTGGGATCTCGGCCCCCCGCCAGCGCACGTTCCAGGGCGCGCGGTAGGGCCGGTCGGTGTCGGGCTGACGCCGCCGCAGGGCGATGATCGAGACGTGGGCGATCGTGAACGAGAGCATCGCCCCGAAGCTGTAGAGGTTGCCGAGGAAGGCGGTGTTGCCGGGGAGGATCAGCACCGCCGCGATCGCCCCGAAGAAGATGATCGTGAACCAGGGGGTGTGGTAGCGCGGGTGCAGCCTGGCGAAGACGCTCGGCAGCTGGCGGTGCTCGGCCAGCGACCACGACAGCCGCGAGGCGCCGATCATCCCCGCGTTGGTCGCGATCAGCAGGATCGTCGCCGCGAGGGCGCCGACGTAGTAGTTGGCCGCCGTCGCCACCGTCCCGTGCAGCCCCAACGCCGAGACGATCCCCAGCACCGGGTCGTCGGCATAGGTGGTGCCAAGGGCGGTCGCGTAATGCCCCGGCGAGGTCTGGTGGACCGGCAGCGCCGAGAGGGCGATCACCGAGATGCCGGCGTAGATGGCGAGCACCGCGACGAGGACGAGATTGACGGCCTTCGGCACCTGCTCGCCGGGGTCGCGCGCCTCCTCGGCCATGTTGGAGACGGTCTCGATCCCGGTGTAGGCGAGCATCGAGATCGAGACGGCGAAGATCAGCTGCGAGTAGCTGGGGACCGTGCCGAGGTGAACCTGGTCGACCAGCACGTTCGGATGCAGGACCATCGCGGCGCCGACGACGACCAGCGCCACCTGCGTGCAGAGGTCGAGCACGGCGAGGCCGATGTTGAGGTTCGCCGACTCGCCGAGGCCGCGGATGTTGACCAGGGCGAGCAGGGCGACGACGGCGATGCCGCCGACGACGTCACCGGGGGCGTGGCCGAGCGCGGGGAAGAAGGCGGCCAGGTAATGCGGGACGAAGAAGGCGCTGATCGCGATCGTGAGGATGTAGTCGAGCGAGAGGCCCCAGCCGGCGATGAAGGAGACGACCTCGTTGAAGGCGTGCCGGGCGAAGGAGGAGGAGCCGCCCGCCTCCGGGAACATCGCCGCGCCCTCGGCGTAGGTCTTGGCGGTCAGCGCGAAGAGGCCGCCGGCGAAGAGGAAGACGAGCGGGGTCAGCCCGAGGGCGTGGGCGGCGACGAGCCCGAGCGCGTAGTAGATCGAGGAGCCGACGTTGCCGTATGCGGTCGCGAAGAGGCCGGGAACGCCGACGGTTTTCCGCAGTCCGCGGACCTTCAGTTGCGCCATGAGCCCATCCCACCGATGGTGCTCTAGCCCCCGTCAAGATCGCATGAAGAAGGAGCGCCCTCGTATACAGATTTCGTGAAGGCTCACACTGCGAAGCGGTAGCCCACCCCTGGATCAGTCCGGATGAAGACGTGCTCGCCGGGCGGCTCGATCTTGCGGCGGAGGTTGGCGACGTGGGCGCGGAGGACCTGCAGGTCGTCTTCGTACTCCACCCCCCACACCTCGACCAGGAGGGAGCGGTGGGTCATCAGCCGGCCGCGGTTGCGGACGAGGACGCGCAGCAGCTCGAACTCGGTCGGGGTGAGGTGGACCTCCTCGCCCTCGCGGCGGACGACCCGGGCGGCGAGGTCGATCTCCAGCCCGGCGATCGCGATCGCCGGCTCCTCCGCCTCCGGCCGCGCCCGCCGCAGCGCCGCTTCCAGCCGCGCCACCAGCTCGCGCGGGCCGAAGGGCTTGGTCACGTAGTCGTCGGCGCCGGCCGCCAGCGCCTCGACCTTGCGGTCCTCCTCCCCGACCGCCGAGAGGACGACGATCGGCATCTCGCTCCACTCGCGGATCCGCCGCGTCACCTCGACCCCGTCGAGGTCGGGCAGCATCAGGTCGAGGATCGCCGCCTGCGGCGGGCGGACCGCGACCAGGTCGAGCGCCTCCTCCCCGGTGCTCGCCGGCACCGCCTCGAAGCCGGCGTCGCGGAGGATGACGCGGAGCGCGCGGACGATCTGCGGCTCGTCGTCGCAGACGAGGATGCGGCGCTGCTCGCTCACCCCGCTCCCCCGTCCAGGGGGAACGAGACGACGAAGGTGCTGCCCTGCCCCGGCACCGACTCGACCGCGAGCTCGCCGCCGTTGGCCTCGATGAACCCCCTGGCGATCGCCAGCCCGAGGCCGAAGCCCTGGTTGCCGCTCTCGCGCCGGTAGAAGGGCTCGAAGATCCGCGCCCGCTCCTGCTCGGGGATGCCGGGCCCCTGGTCGACCACGCGCACGACCAGCCGCCCGCCGGTTTCCCGCGAGCGCACCAGCACCGGCCGGCCGCCGCCGTGGCGCACCCCGTTCTCGAGCAGGTTGGCGAAGGCGCGCTCCAGCTGGACCGGGTCGGCGACCAGAGCCGGTACGTCGGGGTCGACCCCGAGCCTGACCTCTCCCCCGTCGCTGCCGATCGATTCCCGCGCCGCCTCCAGCACCCCGGCGAGGTCGACCGGCTCCCGCCGCGGCTCGGCCGAGCCCGACTCCAGGCGCGAGACGTCGAGGAGGTTCTCGACCAGGCGCGAGAGCCGCTGGCCTTCCTGCACCACCGCCTCGCTCAGCTCGTGGCGCTCCTGCTCGGTCAGGGTCGGCGAGTCGAGCGCGGTCCCGGCGGCGATTATCGAGGTCAGCGGCGTCCGCAGGTCATGTGAGACCGAGCGCAGCAGCGCCGTCTTCAGCTCGTCGCTGCGGCGCAGCGCCCCCGCCTCGATCGCCTCCGCCTCCATCCGGTCGCGCTCGGCGGAGAGCTCCCGCAGCTCCGCCAGCACAGCGTCGGTCTCCTGCCGCCGCCGCTCCGCCTCGGCGGCGCGGGCGCGCGCCATCTCCGCCACCGCGCTGCCGATGATCGCGACGATGACGAAGGTGACGAGGGCGACCGCGTCGCGGTCGGCGGCGACGTCGAAGCGGCCCGTCGGCGGGATGTGGAACCAGTTGAAGGCGAGGGCGCTCGCCACCGCCGCCAGCAGCCCGATCCGCCAGCCCCAGAGGGTCGCGATGAAGAGCACGCCGGGGATGTAGACGACGCCGAGCGAGACCGCGGGTGCAACTTCCTTCAGCGGGTAGACGAGCAGCGTGGCCAGCGCAACCGCCACCGCGGTCGCTAGAACTCCCCACCACCACGAAGGGGTCTCAGAGCTGAAGCGGAAGCTGAGAATGCGGCGCAAGGCCTGCCAGCGTAAAGATCCAGTCTGGACAACCGATCCGAATAGACCTAGATGAGCCCGTCATCGCAACCGCAAATCGAACTCCAGTGCCCCTCGGCGCCCGCTGCCGTGACCGCGCTGCGGCGCAAAGCGGCCGCCTTCGCCGCCGAGCAGGGAGCGAACGAGACCCTCGTCGCCGACGTCAACCTCGCCGTCTCCGAGGCGGCGACGAACGCGGTCAAGTACGGCGACGAGTCGGGCCGCCAGGGCAACGTCGGCCTCCTGGCCGAGGTCAACGACGGCTGGCTCGAGTTCAGCGTCACCGACGAGGGCGAGCGCTTCGGCAAAGGCTCCCCCGACGGCCTCGGCCTCGGCCTGGCGATCATCGCCCGCCTCTGCGACGACCTGAAGATCATCCAGGAAGGCGCCGGCACCACGGTGCTGATGCGCTTCGCCCTGGACTGAGGTCGCCCGGAGGGCTACCTCGTCACCGCGGGTGAGCGTTGAAACCGACCACCTTGCGAGTGCACCCAGGCAGGCCGGTCGTTTCGAGGCTGATGATCTTGCCGTTCACCCGGTTCGGCGCCACGAAGGTGCCTTCGAATTCGAGCCGGTTGGGAACGAGCGCGCCGCCGAAGTGCCCCGCTTCGTCGATTTCCAACCGCGAGTCCGGCAGGTGCACGCTCTGCTTGCCGCAGACCACCTCGCGAAAAGTCACCCTGACGTTGACGACCGCCCCTTCGCTGACACCGAAGTAGACGAAGTAGCCCTGCTTCGTCTTCCCCTTCCAGCCGCCTTCGACCGCTTCGGTCCCCGCCGCACTGGCAAGGCCCAGCCCCACAGTGAGGACGAGCGCACAAAGAACCATCACGACTCGCCCAGCACGAAGCTCTTTACCCATAGAGACGACCCTACGCCCGGCCATCGCCCATTACAAGTGACAGCCGCTCGACCAACAAGATGATGCGGTGCATAGAGGGGAATCACTCGAACTGGGGCAGCCGCGGCACCATCCGGGCCTTGAAACCGGGACCGGCGAGGCGAACGCGGCCGAGCCCCAGCAGCGGCGCGGTGAGGGTGCCGCCCCAGCGGTCGGGGGCATCGGGTCGGCGCAGGTAGTGGGCGGAGCCGGCGAAGGGGGCGGGCGGGTCGACGAGGGCGGTGCCGCGGCGGTTGTCGAACTCGAAGCCGGCGGACCGGGTGCCGGCGTAGGTAAGGCGATAGATGCCGACTCCTTCCTGGACCTCCAGGTTGGTGGCGAAGAAGAAGGTGGAGGGGCGTTCGTCTTCCTGGCGGGATGCGATTACTCCGAACCCGATCCGGTCGTGGCGGGAGTAGGCGCCCAGCGTCGCCTTGTCCTCCGCGTGGCGCCCGCGCACCCGGCTCGCCCCGGCACGCGCGTAGTCGCATTCCCATTCAGGGTGCAAGACCAGCGTTCCCTTCACCCTGGCTGCCTCGACCTGGATGTAGGCGCGTTCGCCGCGAAAGCGCATCGTGCCGCTGAAGAAGCCTTCCGTGGTAGTGGCAGGCTCGCCTTCGCAATGGCGGTTCGGCCCGTGCGCCTCCAGCGTGCGAAAAGGCTGGTAGTCGACGACGAATTCACCAAAGCTGCCGAATTTCACCGAGATCCCTTCCCGGCTCACCTCTCCCGGTGCGGAGTAGACAGTCATCTGACCCTTCTTGAGCACCCACAGCTCGATTTCGTCGTCGTCCGCTTCGAGCTTGACCGAGAGACCGTGACTGGCCTGAAACGGAACTACGAACGTCGTTTCCCCATCCCCATCGACGCCGAACGCGGCGGCCGGCTGCAGAACCAAACCGAGGACGACCAGCAGCATCGTTCTCCACGCGCGTCTCCCCATCGCGCCCGAGAATACCCACCCGCCGAGGATCCCGACCAAGTCTTCGACCCGTCAGGGAACATGCCCCTCAGCTCAGAAGCCGGACCTCGACCCTGAGTCCGGGGACTTTGGCCAGCTGCCGATCGCCGGTGACGATCAGATCGACGTCCGCGTCCGTCTCCGCCGTTGCAAGGATCAAAGCGTCGGGCATTCGAAGTGACTTGAAGCGGGACCGAAAGTCGGCTGCCGCATCGGCCACAGCAACGTCAACGGGCAAGACGGCCGACAGCAACCCGCGGAAGAATCCGGCGACGTCGTCGTTGTTGTGATGCCCCAGGCGAGCGCCGGTCAGAACCTCGGCGTAGGTGACTACCGATGCCACCAGCCGTTGCCCGCGCGCGAACTCGCGAACGGCCCCGTCCGCGGCCTCGTGGAGAGCGTCCTGTCGATCGAGAAAGCCGACAACGACGTCGGAGTCGAGGACTACCGCCACTCCTCGCGCAGCCCTTCCACGCGCTCGCGCAAATCGCCCCCCGTCTCTAAGCATCCGGAGTAGCGATCAACCAGCTCATCGATCCGCGTCAGGACCACCCGACCGGCCCCCTCGGCCTCGACCCTCAAGGTGTCACCGGGAGCAAAGCCGGCGGTACGAAAGGCTCCTACTGGGATCGTCACCTGGTGCTTACTGGAGACCGTAGTCTGGTCCTTTACTTTTTCTGCCATAGGTAAAGCGTAGCATCGCTAGCGCCTCGGCCGGATTCGAACCAGCGACCGTCGGATTAGATGTTCAGCCGGAGGGTGTCTAGCAGGTAAGCCTGGCCTGATAAAGCCAATTACATCCAAGGAGTTCAGCTGAGTTCGCTGGAGTTGGGGACCAAGTTTTCGCGGTCTCACCAGGGCCACTTGGGGTGCAGCCAGGCCGGTCGGCCCAAGCCGTCACGGCCATCGGCTACCTTGATCCCATGTCCGATGAGAAGTTGATCGCCGAGGCTGGTCGTCGCCTTTCCGAGGCTGCCCCCGGTGCGCGGGTCATCCTCTTTGGCTCCCATGCGCGAGGAGACGCCAGGCCGGGGTCCGATCTCGATTTGCTGGTGGTTGAGCCGGAGTTGAAGAGCCGCCGCGCCGAGTTCGTGCGACTGCGCGAAGCGCTAGGCGCAATGGGTGTTCCGATCGATCTGATCGTGGTCAGCGTTGAGCATGCAGAGCAATGGGGGCCGGTACCCGGCACGCTGATGCACGAAGCCCTCCGAGACGGCCGTGTCATCGCCGGAGCTTGAGCCAAGTCAGCTCGCGGCAATCCTTGCTCGGAAGGCAACCGAGGACGCCGTAGCCCTGAGCGAATTCGAGGGCAATCCCAACATCGCCGACAGCATCCTGGGCTTCCACGCACAGCAGGCCATCGAGAAGTGGCTCAAGGCGGTGCTCGCCGACAAGGGCATCGACTTCGAGTACACGCACGACCTTCGTCGCCTCATCGAGCTGGTCGAGGAACTTGGCATCAATTTCCCCTTCATCACCGGTGAGATCGTGATGTTCACGGAGTTCGCAGTTCCCTTGAGATACGAGGACCTACTCGATGCCGAGCCGCTCGATCGCGGCGCTGCGGTCACCCTGATAAGCGAAGTAGAAGCGTGGGCGCGGGGCCTCTTGCATCAGAAAGACGTGTGAGCCTTGATGCGCCGAGCCCGGACCCGGTGAAGTAAGCGCCCCCGGCTGGATTCGAACCAGCGACCGTCGGATTAGAAGTCCGATGCTCTATCCGGACTGAGCTACGGGGGCTCGTGTCGAGGGTAGCGTTGCAGGATGCGGCGGGGTGGGGATAGGATCGGCGGCGATGGCGGTCAAGCTTCATAGGTGCTCGCTGATGTGGGTGAAGATCGGGGCGCATCCCTGCTGGAAAGTGCAGAAGGCGCTGGACGAGCAGGGGGTCGACTACGAGGTGGTCAAGGGGCCGCTGCGGGATCGCAGCGATGTCGAGGCGGTTTCGGGGCAGAAGAAATACCCCGTGATCGAGTTCGAGGATGGGCGGGTCTATCGCGAGGAATCCGCCCAGATGGCCGAGCGGATCCGCGCCGGCAAGCTCTTCGACGCCTGAGCCCGTGCCCAGCGTCTCCACCCCCAACGCGGAGCTGCATTACGAGCGCGGCGGCTCCGGCGAGCCGCTGCTGCTGATTCAGGGGATGAGCGGCACCCACGTCTCCTGGGGCGAGCCGTTCCTGGAGCCGCTGCGGGAGCACTTCGACGTCACCGTCTTCGACAACCGCGGCATCGGCCTCTCGGCCCCGATCGACGGCCCCTTCACGATCGTCGAAATGGCCGAGGACACGGCGGCCCTGATGGGCGAGCTCGGGCTCGAGAGCGCCCACGTCGTCGGCATCTCGATGGGTGGGATGATCGCGCAGGAGCTGGCGCTCGCCCACCCCGAGCGGCTGCGCTCGCTGACCCTCGGCTGCACCTACTGCGGCGGCCCCGGCTCGCAGCTGATGCCGGAGGAGAACGCACGCAAGCTGCTCGGGGGGCTTGCCTCCGGCGACCGCGAGAAGGCGATCCGGGCCGGTTACGAAGTCAACCTCTCCCCCGCCTTCAGCGCCGACGAGAGCCACTTCGCCGCCTTCCACGAGATGGCGACCAGCGTCCCCGCCGCGAAACAGACGATCGAACTGCAGGCGCAGGCGATCTTCGGCCACGACACCAGCGGCCGCCTCGGCGAGATCTCGGCCCCGACGCTGATCGTCCACGGCACCGAGGACGGCGTCCTCCCCTACCCCAACGGCGAGCTGATCGCCTCGCTGATGCCCTCCGCCCGCCTCGAGACCCTCGAAGGCGTCGGCCACATGTTCTGGTGGGAGCAGCCCGAGGTCTCCGCCGACCTGATTCGCGAGCACGCCCTCACCGCCGGCCGCGCCTGAACCGAGCCGATGATTGGGCCCCTCTGAGGGGGCGGATCATCGGCTCGACGTCGAAGCCCTATTCGAGCGCTTCTTCTCCCGGCACCACCGGCCGCTTTTCCGGCTTGCACGTCGCCGGGTCGAGCCTGCCGGTCACCTTGAACACGTAGTCGGGCTCGGGGACGATCGTCGGCTCGGAGATCAGCAGCTTCATCGCCGGGTCGTTCTTCACCCAGGCGTAGATCGGGAACTGGTACGCGTTCGGGGTACCGGTGTTGTAGGGGCCGGTGTCCTCCGTGTACTGGCTCATGATCACGTATTCGTAGCCGCCTTCGTTGATCAGACGACGCAGCTGCGGGCAGCTGGTCGGCAGCCGGTTCGCCCCGTGCGGCCCTTTCACCCCGATGAACTCGACCTGGTTCGAGACGTCGTTGCCGTAGAACCCGTACTGGCCGAAGATGATCTCGCTGGAGCCGATAATCCCGATCTTGCGGTCGTGCTGCTTCTGGGCGAATTCGTAGGCTTTGCGCGGCCCGCCTTCGCCGAGGAACGGCAGCGGGTTGACGTAGTGCTGGTCGGCGTACTGAACCTGTTGCGCCCGCCCGAGCACCACAGCCAGCAGCACCACCGAGGCCGCGATCCCAGCCACCATAGCCCGGCTCACCCCGATCCGGCTGCGCGCCAGCGACAGCCCCGCCGGCGTCCAGACCAGCGCCAGGGTCAAGAAGATCGTGCCGATGAGGTAGGTGGTGGCCCAGCGCGGCGTCGTCAGCACCGTGATCGCATAGACCGCGCTCAAGAAGTAAAGCGTCATCTGAGCCCGCTTGTCCGGCGCCCGCAGCGGCCGAGCGATCGGCAGCATCACCATCGCCAGGACCAGCCCCGGCACCAGGTAACGAGTGTTGGTGAAGAAGCCGGTCGGCGAGCCCTCCTGCCCGGCCGCGGTCAGCGGCGTGAAGACGTAGACGATCGCGGTCAGCAGCGAGGCGACCGCGATCACCCGCAGGATCTTGTTGCGCGAGCGCCAGGCGATGTAGACGGCGGCCGAGACGGCGATGATCAGGATCAGCGGCCAGAGCGGCCCGAAGGCGTTGTCGAGCTCGGGGAAGAACCAGCGCCGGTAGATCGTCGGGTCGGTTATGTAGTGGGCGACGGCGAAGCGCGGTCGCGGGTCGAGCGGCATCTGATCGGGCGTCGGCAGTTTGAGCGGCCCGAACTTGGTGATCGGGATCGGGTTGCCGCCGCTCTTGATCGCCGCCCGCAGGTACCAGTAGCCGCCGACGACCAGCAACGGCAGGCCCATCACCCAGGTCGTCGTCCAGCGCCGCCCCCTGCCGCTGAAAACGATGACGCCGATCGTGATCGCCACCACCGGCACCAGGAAGGTCGTCTTCACCGAGGCGGCGAGGCCGGCGGCGATCCCCGCCATGACCAGCGGCCCCTTGTCGAGCAGCGCCGCACCCCGCTCGGGCGCGTCCTGAACCGCCCCGGCCGTGGGCGCGCGCCGCTGGTGCCCGTTGATCAGGAAGGCGATGAAGGCGAGCAGGAACGCCAGCCCCATGATGTCGTTGCGCCCCTCCCCCGGCTGGGTTTCGATCATCACCCCGGAGTCGAGGACGATCGCCGCCGCGACCAGCGTCGCCGGCCCGACCTTGTAGGGGCGGCCGACGCAGTAGGCAGCCACCAGCGCGATCGCGATCCAGAAGAGGTTGATCAGCGGCGAGAGCCAGTCGCTCTTGAAGATGACGATCCCGCCGGCGTGGATCAGCTCCGAGCTCTGCGGGTAGAACCAGGCCGCCAGGCGCAGCGGGTCGGTGAAGTGGAGGTGGATCGTCGAGTGGGTCTGGGCGATCCCCGCCGCGAAGGGCATGTGGTACCAGGTGGTGTCGCCGCCGAACATGCCGAAGTCGAGGCTCTGCTGGGCGGGGAAGGTCCACTCGGCGACGGTGAAGGAGGCGACCGCGAGGGCGATCAGCAGGGCGATGTTCTCGACCGGCGGCGCCGCGATCTCGCGATCGGTCCCCATCGCCCTCGAGCGCCCGAGCCAGGCCGCGCCCAGCCCGACCCCGATGCAGCCGAGGATCACCCAGCCCAGCAGCAGGATCGAGAGCGTGCCGAGGATCTCCAGCGTCACCAGCAGCAGGGCGACGGCGATCGTCGCCTCCGCCAGCCGCGCCAGGGCGCCGCTGAATTCGGGCACGATCCAGCGCCGCAGCCAGTAGCCGCCGAGGCCGAGCGCCGCGACGATGCCGATCACGGCGAGGCAGCCGACTATGTAGGAGCCGAAAGACGGTGCCACAGAGCGCGAGATGCTATTCGCCGCGCCCGGCGGGCACCGCCGCGGCTATGCCGCCGGCCGTCAGGCCGCAGTCGGGATGGTGCAGGCGACCCCGGTCCCTTTGAGCCCGCAGTAGCCGTTCGGCACCTTGTGCAGGTACTGCTGGTGGTAGTCCTCGGCGTAGTAGAACGGCCCCGCGGGCTCGATCTCCGTCGTCACCGGGTCCTTGCCGGCGGCGCGCAGCGAGCGGTCATAGGCATCCCGCGCCATCTCCGCCGTCGCCTTCTGGGCGTCGTTCGTGAAGTAGATGCCCGAGCGGTACTGCGTGCCGACGTCGTTGCCCTGGCGCATGCCCTGGGTCGGGTCGTGCTCCTCGAAGAAGACCTTGAGCAGGTCGGCGTAGGAGATCTTCTGCGGGTCGAAGGCGACCAGCACCGCCTCGGCGTGGCCGGTCTTCGCCGTGCAGACCTCCTCGTAGGTCGGGTTCGGCGTGGTCCCGTTCTGGTAGCCGACCGCCGTCGTGTAGACGCCGTCGAGCTCCCAGAACAGCTGCTCCGCGCCCCAGAAGCAGCCGAGCGCGAAGTAGGCGACCTCGATCCCCTCCGGGAAGGGCGGCTCCAGCGGCATCCCCAGGACCGCGTGCGTCTTCGGCACGTCAAACGGGCGCTCGCTGCGCCCCGGCAACGCCTCCTCCGGCGCGACCATCGCCGTCTTCTCCGGGTGCATCATCGTCATCAGCTTTCCAAGTCTGTCCATTTGAACCTGTTCCTTGTTCTGTCTCCTACGGAAACGTTACGGGAGAGAGATAACCAGCCGATTAACTGGGTAGCGTCTGCCTCATGGGCTGTCTCGTCGTTCTCCTCGCCTTCCTCTCGCCGCGTCTGGCGCTGTTCGCGATCTTCCTCTTCTCGGACCTGCTGAGCCGCGCCTTCGACAGCTGGTTCGTCCCCTTCCTCGGCTTCTTCCTGCTGCCCTGGACGACGCTCGCCTACGCAGTGATGTGGTCGAGCTCGGACCGCGTCTACGGATTCGAGTGGTTCATCGTCATCCTCGCCTTCGCGATCGACATGGGCTCCTACGCGAGGAGCGGCCGGTTGCGCTCGCGAAGCTGACCCCCAGGAGTCGAGCTCAGGGCTCGACCGGGTAGGCGACCCGGATGTGACGCTTGGAGATGATGAGGAAGGGCAGCTGCTTGACCTTGCCGTCATCGAGCGAGGTGACCTGCACATTGGTCAGCGGCACGAACTCGAAGTCGCCCCGGTTGAGCGAGTCGGAGAAGCGGCTCTGGTAGCCGGCCGGCGGCAGGGTCAGATCCCCCTCGACGATCTGGCGATCGGTCTCGAAGACGGCCCGCTCGACCCGCCGCCGCCCCGGTTTCTCCGTCGCCTCTCCTGCCTGGTTTTGCAGTGCCTGCTCCATAAATGCCTTCCTGCAGAAGTTTTTCGGCTCCAAGGGGGGAGAACTTGAAGCCCTCGCGACTTGGGAGGGACATGAATGCCCCCCACCCAAGTCCATCCAACCGAGTGGTCATTATTATGACCATATGGCTAAACAAGTGACCGCGACGACCGCAAAGGCCACCTTCCTCCGCCTCCTCGACGAGGCCGCCTCCGGCGAGGAGATCGAGATCACCCGGCACGGGCGCCCGGTGGCGCGGCTGGTCCCTCCAATCGGCGGTCATTCGCTCGAGGGCTTATTCCAGGGACGCGCGAGAACGGCCGTCGACGAGGAGACCCTTCTCAACACCGAAGAGATGTGGGATTTCGATTAGATGAGCGCCCTCCTGCTGGATACCCACGTGGTCCACTGGTGGTCGGCGGAACCAGACCGGATCAGCCGGCCGGCGCGGCGGGTGCTGAAAGCGGCCGACGAACTGCTGATCGCCGCCGTCTCCTGGTACGAGCTCGCATGGCTCGCGGAACGTCAACGCATCGTCCTCGATATCCCGATCCGCGCTTGGCTCGGAGACCTAAGTGCCCAGGTGCGGACCCTCGGGCTCACCCCCGGCATCGCAGACAGCGCCGCGGCATTGCCAAGCTCTTTCCCCCGTGACCCGATGGACAGGATCATCTATGCGACTGCGATCGAGCACGGCGTCAAGCTGGTAACCAAAGACGAGGCCATCGCCGATCACGACAAGCCCCGCTCGCTGGTCGTTTGGTAGCCGCCTAGCCGCCGTGCTCGGCGGCCTTCTCACGCGCTTCGGACTTCTCCTCCAGCGTCATCGCGCCGGGGTGACCGTCGCCGGGCCAGGGAGAGAGGACCAAAAGCAGGCGCGCATCGGAGCGGGCGACGATCGTCCGCCGCTCCCCCGGCGCGAATTCGAAGAGGTGGCCGGCGCTGACGCTGGCGAAGTCCCCGTCGGCCCCCGCCACGTCCACGTCGCCGTCGACAACGAGCACTCGCGCCCGCTCGTGCACCTCATGCTCCTGCAGCTCCTCCCCGTCGGGCAGATGCAACAGGATCGTCCGCGCATCCTCAGCCGAGGCGAGGATCCGCGGCTGGTGCGGCTCCACCTCCACCGTCTTCAGGTCCCAACTCTCCATTTGCCGCCTCCTTCTCCTCCGAATATTCTCGCTTGCAGCTTCCTCTACCCATGCCGACAGCGCAACTCACCCGAAGGCACCGCGAGCATGGGCAGGGCAAACTGCGCGGATGCCTTTGAAAAAGGTGAACACGACAGGCCCTCCCTGGTTCAAGGCGGCAACCGAGAAGGCCGACGACGAGCCGTACCGCGTCGGCCACGTCGTGCCGGTGCGCTACGAGGCATACGCGAAGATCCTCCACCCGCTCTACGAACTGCCTGACGTGGAGGACCGCGAGCTCACCTGGGACGAGTGGGAACGGGCGCGCTGGGAAGAGGAAGAACGGCGGGGCGCCAGCATCGAATCCGGCTTCACGCGACTGGTCCGCGAAAAGACGACGAGCTGGATGGGCACTCCCGACGACCACGAGCACACCCGGCAAGTGAGCTGGCGGACGCTCACCGAACGCTACGGCATGGCCTACGTCCCCGAGCTGAGCCACTGGTCCTTCACGGTGGCGTTCGAGACGAGCTGGCCCCGGTACTTGACGGGAGCGCAGGAAGGAGACCTAGACCCCCGAGAGGCCTCGGCCCTGCTCGAATGCCTGCGCCCTCATGCGGAAGAACGGTGCCGCTTCTGGTTCTGCTGGGCGGACGAGTGGACCCATGGCGGCGAACAAGCCGACGGGATCGCGGAGGGCGACCTCTTCGACTTGATGCGAACCATGGTTGACGGGGAAGCTAGCTGGCCTACGGCGATCTGGCCGCTGGACGAGAGCTGGTTCGTGGGCAGCGATCCCGATCTCGGCTTCACCCTGGTCGGCGGCTCCCACACCCTGATCGACGCGGTGCTCGCAGACGAGAGGCTGGAAACGTTCGAGGTCTCGCCTTCAATGGGGATCAGCCGCTACGCGGACACCGCCAACGCCTGACGGATATCGGGGTGCCCGGATTCGAACCGGGGACCTCGGCCACCCAAAGGCCGCGCGCTACCAGGCTGCGCCACACCCCGCTTAGGGCAAGTGTAGGTTCTGGGGGCGATGGCGGAGGTGCTTCCTTTCAAGGCGCTGCACTACGACCTCGGGAAGGTCGGATCGCTCGACGCGGTGGCGGCGCCGCCTTATGACGTCATCGACGCGGCGCAGCGGGCGGCGCTGCTGGAGCGCTCGCCCTACAACGCGGTCGCGATCGACCTGCCGAAACCGTTCGACCCCGCCGACCCCGACAGCGACCCGAGCGGCGACCCCTACGCCGGCGCGGCGGCGCAGATCGAGCAGTGGCGCGGCGACGGCGCGCTGGCGCAGGACGAGGAACCCTCGATCTGGGCGCTGACCCAGGACTACACCGCCCCCGACGGCAACAGCTACAGCCGCAACGGCCTGCTCGTCCGGGTCCGGGTCGAGGACTACGAGACCGGCACCGTCCGCCCGCACGAGCGCACCCATCCCGGGCCGCTGCTCGACCGCCTCGAGCTGACCCGCGCCACCGGCTACAACCTCTCGCCGATCTTCTCGCTCAGCACCGAGGACGCCTGGCCGCTGGTCGCGCCCTCGCTGCCGGACCAGCCTTGGGGCGAAGCCCGCGACGAAGACGGCACCGTCAACCGGCTCTGGAAGGTCGAGGACCCGGCGGTGCTGCAGGCGGTCACCGAGCGCCTGGCTGGCGCGCAGCTGCTTATCGCCGACGGCCACCACCGCTACGAGACCGCCCGCGCCTTCCGCGACGAGGTCGGCGGCGAGGGGCCCCACAACTACACGCTGATGTCGCTGACCGGGCTCGACGACCCCGGCCTGACCGTCTTCCCCACCCACCGCCTGCTCTCCGGCTTCGCCGACGATCCCGAGAAGCAGCAGCGCCTCGGCAACGGCCTGCGTGAGCTGTTCGAGGTGGAGGAGGTGCCGCGCGAGGCGATCGACCCCAACGGCGAGGACGGCGTCGGTGTCTTCGGCCTCTACGACTCCTTCCACAAGCGCGCCTTCCGCCTCCGCCTCAGGGACGTCGACGAGCTCGACCGCCGCCTCGAGGGAAAGCCCGAGGCCTACCGCCGCCTCGACTCGGCGATCCTCGAGACCCTCGTCCTCAAGGGCCTGGCCGGGATGAGCGACCACGACATCGACGAGCGCGACGGGCTCGAATACGCGAAGAGCGTCCCCGCCGCGCTGCAGATGGTCGACGAGGGCAACTACGACGTCGCCTTCATCCAGCGGCCGGTCCCGGTCGAGCAGGTCAAGGCGGTGGCGGAAACGGAGGAGAACATGCCGCCGAAGTCGACCTACTTCTTCCCCAAGGTGATGACCGGCTTCGCCTTCAACCCGGTGCGCTGACGTGGTCAAGATCTACACCAAGAAGGGCGACGACGGGACCACCTCGCTCTGGTACGGCGGCCGCGTCCCCAAGCACCACGGCCGCACCGACGCCTACGGCACCCTCGACGAGGCCTGCTCGCAACTCGGCGTCGCCCGCGCCCTCTGCGGCCCCGAACAGGAGGAGCTGGCGCGCGACGTCCTCCGCCTCCAGGACGACATCTTCATCGCCGGCGCCGAGCTGGCGACCGCGCCCGAGGCATCCGAGCGGCTCGAAGACGGGATCAGCCGCACCACCGAGGAGATGGTCGCCGAGCTGGAGCGGCTGATCGACCGCTACATGAGCGAGGTCGAGCTGCCGCCGCAGTTCGTCATCCCCGGCGGCAACCAGCTCTCGGCCCAGCTCGACGTCGCCCGCACCGTGGTCCGCCGCGCCGAGCGCCGCATCTCCGAACTGAACGAAGCCGGCGAGATCGCCTCGGAGACCGTGATCCACTTCGTCAACAGGGCCTCCGACCTCGTCTACGCGATGGCGCGCTGGGCCGACGTCGACGACCCCGCCCTGTTCGAGGGCCGCAGGCGGAGCTGAGCTTGCGGATCGTCGCCCGCCGCCGCCAGGGCTACGCCCACGATGTCGAGTTGGAGGGCCACGACCTGCGTGTCGACGAGCCGCACGACGTCGGCGGCACCGACACCGGCCCCCGTCCCACCCAGCTGCTCGGCGCCAGTCTCGCCGGCTGCATCGCGATCACGGTCGAGATGTACGCGAACCGCAAAGGCTGGGACGTCGGTGCGGTCGAGGTCGACGTCGAGATGTCCTACGAGGGGCCGGTGCCGACCAGCTTCGAGGTGGGGCTGAAGCTGCCGGGACACCTGGACGCCGAGCAGAAACGCCGGCTGCTGGTCATCGCCACCAAGTGCCCGGTCCACAAGGTGCTGGCCGGCGAGGGACACGTCAAAGTGGTCGAGCGCCTGGAGGCCGCCTGATGGACCTCGGCCTCGCCGGGCGCACCTGCGTCGTCACCGGCGCCAGCAGCGGCATCGGCCGCGCGACCGCGCTGCAGCTCTGCGCCGAGGGGGCGAATGTCGTGCTCGTTGCCCGTGGGGATGAGCGGCTACGCAAAGTGAGATCGGAAGCAGACGCAATCGGAGTCGATGCGGGTGGCCGCGCCACGACGCTTGTTCTCGACGTGACCGACGAGGACGCGGGACGAAAGATGGTGGAGCGAGCGCAGGAAGAGTTCGGCTCCCTCGACGTGCTCGTCAACAACGCCGGCGCCGCCAAGTGGCGCGACCTCGACGACATCCCCGACGAGGACTGGCGCGCCCAGTACGAGCTGAACGTGATGGCGCCGCTGCGGGCGATGCGGGCGGCGATCCCGCCGATGGCCGAGCGCGGCTGGGGGCGCGTCGTCAACGTCTGCTCGACCGCCGGCAAGCGTCCCTCGGCGGCGATGGCCGAGTACTCGGTCGCCAAGGCCGCCGAGCTCTCGCTCTCGCGCCTCTTCGCCGACCGCTACGCGAAGACCGGCGTCCTCGTCAACGCCGTCGCCCCCGGCCCGGTCGAAGCCGAGATGTGGATGGAAGAGGGCGGCCTGCTCGACCAGTCACGCGATCTCAGCGGCAGCGGCAGCCGTGAGGAGGCGCTGGCCGAAGCCGGCTCGAAGCGACCGATCGGCCGCCTCGCCCAGCCCGAGGAGATCGCCAGCGCGATCGTCTTCCTCTGCTCCGAGCGCGCCTCCTACGTCGCCGGCGCCGCCTGGAGCGTGGACGGCGGCACGGTCCAGGTCATCATTTGAGCGAGCTGCCGGACCTCTTACTGACGCCCGAGGAAGCCGCGGCGATGGCGGGGCGGCGGGGCACCCAAGCCGCGGTGCTGCTCGCGCTCTACGGGTGGCCGGAGGAGCCGGGGCTGATCTTCACCGAGCGGCGGGCTGACCTGCGGCGGCACGCGGGGGAGATCTCCTTCCCGGGCGGACGCCAGGACCCCGACGACGCCGACCTGGCGACGACGGCGCTGCGCGAGGCCCAGGAGGAGATCGCCCTCGACCCATCGGCGGTCGAGCTGACCGGGGCGCTGCCGCCGGTCTCGACCTTCGTCACCGGCTACCGGGTCCACCCCTTCGTCGGGACCGTCCCCCATCCCGGCGAGCTCGGCCTGCAGCCGAACCCGACCGAGGTCGAGACCGTCCTCACCTTCTCGCTAGAGCTGCTGCGCGAGGGCTACGAGATGCGCCGCCTGATCCGCCGCGGCGTCCCCATCCACACCCCGACCTACGAGGTCGAAGGCCAGCTGATCTGGGGAGCCACCGCGCGGATCCTCAGCGACTTACTGCAGCGCCTCGGATGAGGCGCTGCAGATCGTTCAGCCTTAGCTTTTGCCCACCGGGTCCGGGACGATCCGGATGTAGGGCTTCGGCGACTCCCAGCCGTCGGGCCACAGTTCTTTCGCCTCGTCCTCTTTGACCGAGCCGGAGATGATCACGTCGTCGCCCTGCTGCCACTGGGCCGGCGTCGCGACTTTGTGGTTCGCGGTCAGCTGCAGCGAGTCGATCACCCGCAGCACCTCGTCGAAGTTGCGCCCGGTGGTCATCGGGTAAACGAGGATGAGTTTGATTTTCTTGTCGGGGCCGATGACGAAGACGTTGCGGACGGTCTGGTTGTCGGCCGGGGTGCGGTCGCCGGGGTCGCCGGAGACGTCGGCCGGCAGCATCCCGTAAGCCTTCGAGACCTCGAAGTCGGCGTCGCTGATGATCGGGTACTCAGGGCGTGCGCCCTGCGTCTCCTCGATGTCGTTCACCCAGTCCTCGTGTTTGTCCATCGGGTCGACCGAGAGGCCGATGATCTTCACGCCGCGCTTCTCGAACTCGGGCTCGATGCGGGCCATGTAGCCGAGCTCGGTCGTGCAGACCGGGGTGAAGTCTTTCGGATGGGAGAAGAGGATCACCCACGAGCCATCGATCCAGTCGTGGAATTTGATCCGTCCTTCCGTGGTGTCGGCCTCGAAATCTGGGGCCACGTCACCGAGCTTCAATGCCATCGAAACCGCTCCTCTCGCGCTTTTTTCTCAATTACCTGAATTCCCATCGGAGTTTAGCTCTTTAGGTCTGCCGGCCCGCCAAGGTCGAGGCGACGGCGGCTACGAGGTCAGACTCCTCGGTGACGACCTCGACCGGAATCCGCCAAGTGCGGCCGGCGGCTCGCACGACCTCGCTCCCCGCCTCGGTCCCCTCGTAGACCACGCCCCGCACCGGCGTTTCGACCAGGTGTTCCATCAGCCGCTCCAGTCGCGGGCCGTGGATCGCCGCCACCTCCTCGTCGCTGCCGGTCACCGAGCCGAGCAGGAGCACCAGCACCGCGACGTCGCCCACCATCTCGAGGATCGTCCCCGGCCGGTCGGGATCGGCGAACGCCGGCTCGATCCCGGCGGCCTCGATCGCCGCCAGGCCCTCCTCGCGACGGCTGGTCCCGCGCACCGCCCAGCCCTCGGCCACCAGCCGCTCCCCCAGCTCCCGGCCGCGACAGCCGCAGCCGACGATCAGCGCTCGCGCCAACGGCGCAACTGCTCCTCGTCGGCACCGGGCCCCGGCCGGCTGCGGACATGGCGGGGGTCGATCGACTCGCCGCAGTGCGAGCAAGTCGGGACCATGTGGAAGGCGTGCCCGCAGTCGTCGTGGACCGTCTCCAGCGGCGGGCCCTCCGGTCCGGTCGTGTAGCGGTCGCCCCAGGCCAGCATTGCCAGCAGCACCGGCTCGAGGTCGAGCCCCTTCTGGGTGAGGCGGTACTCGAAGCGCTCCGGGTGCTCGCTGTAGCGGCGGCGCTCGGCGATCCCCTCGTCGACCAGGGTCGCGAGTCGCTGGCTGAGCACGTTGGTGGCGATCCCCAGCGACTCCTGGATCTCGTCGAAGCGGCGGCGGCCCAGCATCAGGTCACGCAGGACGAGCACGGTCCAACGCTCTCCCAAGAACGAGAGGGGGCGGGCGATCGAGCAGTTCTTCTCGGCAAAGGCCTGGATCGGCATACACGAAGTCTAGCCATTGGCTTTTCTTTTGCAAGCTACCTCTGATACCGTCGCTTTTGAAAAGCAAGCGACCTGATTGGAGCGGTTCGATGGCGCAGCGCTGGAAAGTTCTCCTGATCACCTCGGTCGGCCTCTTCATGGCCAGCCTCGATCTCTTCATCGTCAACATCGCCTTCCCCGCATTGGCGCGTGACTTCGAAGGAACCTCGTTGCCGAGCCTCTCTTGGGTCCTCAACGCCTACGCGATCGTCTTCGCGGCGCTGCTGGTCCCAGCTGGCCGGATCGCCGACCGCGTCGGGCGCAAGCGCGTCTTCGTCACCGGCCTGCTCCTCTTCTCGGCCGCCTCGGCCCTCTGCGCCCTCGCCCCGTCGATCCCCTTCCTGGTCGTGGCGCGGGTCCTGCAGGCAACCGGCGGGGCGATGATGATCCCCGCCACCCTCGGGCTCATCCTCCCCGCCTTCCCGCTCGAGCAGCGGACCCTGGCGATCGGGATCTGGTCAGCCGTCGGCGGGGTCGCCGCCGCCCTCGGCCCGCCGATCGGCGGCCTTCTCGTCCAGCTCAGCTGGCGCTGGATCTTCGTCGTCAACGTCCCGATCGGGATCCTCACCGCGCTGGTCGCCGTCCGAATCCTCGACGAGGTGCGCGAGCCCGAGGACGGGCGCCCGGACCTGCTCGGCGCCGCCGAGCTGGCGCTCGGCATCGGCATCCTCACCCTCGGCATCGTCAAGGGACCCGAATGGGGCTGGGCCGACACCCGAACCCTCGCCGCCTTCGCCGGCGCCGTCCTGCTGATCGCTGCCTTCGTCCACCGCTCGGCACATCACCACGCACCGGTGATCGAGCTGCCGTTGCTGCGCGTCCGCTCCTTCGCCCTGGCCAACCTCGCGGCGCTGGTCTTCTTCGCCGGCTTCGGGGCGATGCTCCTCTCCGGCGTCCTTCTCCTCACCGAAGTCTGGGGCTACTCCGCGCTCGAGGCCGGCTTCGCCCTCTCCCCCGGCCCGCTGATGGCGGCGACCTTCGCGATTCCCTCCGGCCGGCTCGGCGGCAAGATCGGGCAGCGACCGATTGCGACCGCGGGCGGGCTCACCTTCGCCGCCGGCTTCGCCTACATCCTCGCCAGCGTCGGCTCGACCCCCGAATACGCGACCACCTTCCTCCCCGGCTTCATGCTCGGCGGCGCCGGGGTCGGGATGACGCTCGGCACCCTGCCCGCAGCGGCTGCGGCGGGGCTACCACCCTCGCGCTTTGCCACTGGCACCGCCGTCTTCAGCATGGCCCGCCAGCTCGGCGCCGCGATCGGGGTGGCGGCGCTGGTGGCGCTGCTGAACGACTCCACCGGCGGCGACCTCCTCGCCGGCCTGCAGCGCGGCTGGTGGTTCTCTCTGCTCGCCGGCCTCGGCACCGCTGCGCTGGCGCTGGCGATTGGCCCGATCGCGGCGCCAGTCGCCCGTCCAACGCAAGCCGAGCTGGCAACGAGTCCGTGAAAAGTCCCCTCATGGGGAGTTTTCACGGACTCGCGCTCAGCTCGGGTCGAACGGCCCGCGCCCGCGCAGGCGCACCCGCTCGTCCTCGGCGACCCCACGGTGCAGATCCTCCTCGGTCATCTCCGGCGCCCCGCGCCGGCGCCGCATCTCGTTCTGCGCCTCCAGCATCTGGCGGACGTCGTCGATCTCGTTCTGCGCCTCGACCTCGGGCGAGCGGGTCGGGACCCAGTCGACGAGGCCGGCGGAGCTTCCCGGGTAGTAGTGGCCGACGACCAGCAGGACGCCGACCATGAAGGCGATGATGCCCAGGGTCCCCAAAATGAAAAGCACTCCAGAAGGATACGGTTCGCTCCCATGCCCGAGGCCTACGTAGTTGAGACCGCGCGGACCCCGATGGGTGCCTACCGCGGCGCCCTCTCCGGCGTCCGCCCCGACGACATGGCGGCGCACGTGATCGGCGCCGTGGTCGATCGCAGCGGGGTTGATCCCGAGAGGGTTGTTGATGTCTACTTCGGCGCTGCCAACCAGTCCGGCGAGGACAACCGCGACGTCGCCCGGATGGCGGCGCTGCTCGCCGGCCTGCCGCAGAGCGTCCCCGGCGCCACCGTCAACCGCCTCTGCGCCTCCGGCCTGGAGGCGACCAACGGCGCCGCGCGGGCGATCAAGGCCGGCGAGGGCGACTTCTACCTGGCGGGCGGGGTCGAGTCGATGAGCCGGGCGCCGTGGGTCGTCGAGAAGCCCGAGCGCGGCCTCCCCCGCGGCCCACAGACGATGCACGACACGACCCTCGGCTGGCGGATGATCAACCCGCGGATGGCCGGGCTCGGCGTCTCGACCGAGTCGATGGGCGAGACCGGCGAGAACGTCGCCGAGCGCTACGGGATCAGCCGCGAGGACCAGGATGCCTTCGCCCTGCGCAGCCACCAGCGCGCGGTCGCCGCGGCCGAGGCGGGAAAGCTCGCCGAGGAGATCGTCCCGATCGAGGCGCCGCAGGGGCGCGAGACGGTGACGGTCGAGGCCGACGAGGGGCCGCGCCCCGACACCTCGCTCGAGAAGCTGGCGAACCTGCGACCGGCCTTCCGCGAGGGCGGCACGGTCACCGCCGGCAACGCCTCCAGCCTCAACGACGGCGCCGCCTGCCTGCTGCTCGCCTCCGAGAAGGGCGCCGAAGAGCTCGGCGCCGAGCCGCTCGCCCGCGTCGTCACCACCGGCGTCGCCGGCGTCGACCCGGCCTACATGGGAATCGGCCCGCTGAAGGCGGTCCCGAACGCGCTCGCCAACGCCGGCCTCTCGCTCGAGGACATCGACCTGGTCGAGATCAACGAGGCGTTCGCCTCCCAGGTCCTCGCCTGCGCCCGCGAGCTGGGGATCGACGAGGAGCGCCTCAACGTCAACGGCGGCGCGATCGCCCTCGGCCACCCGCTCGGCTGCTCCGGCGCCCGCCTCGCCGGAACCCTGGTCCGCGAGCTGCAGCGCCGCGGCGGCAAGTACGGCGTCGCCACCCTCTGCGTCGGCGTCGGCCAGGGGCTCGCGACCGTCTTCGAAGCCGTCTAGAAGTCCAGAGACCGCGCCTGAGCGCTCAGGACCAATAGGCTGTCGGCAGTGACGGCTTGGGGAGACCTCCGCGGACGCATTGCCCTGGTGGCGCTGGCCTGCGCGCTCGTCGCCCTCTTGCTGCCCACCGCGGTCTCGGCCGCCCCGACCGCGCAGGCCTCGATCGTCGGCGGCAAGCCGGGGACGATCGAAGAATTCCCCTCGCTGGTCTACATCCAGGCGGTCGAAGGCAAACAGGGCTTTGCCTGCACCGGCACCGTGGTGGCGCCACGGATCGTCCTCACCGCCGCCCACTGCGTCGAGAACGTCGACAACGGGACGATGACCTCGACCCAGGCCTACGCGGTCTCCACCGGAGTCGCCGATCCGACCAAGGCCGGCCCCCCCAACATCTTCCACATCGTCGCCACCCACGTCTTCCCCGGCTTCGACCCGGGCGTCCTCCACGGCGACGCCGGGATCCTCGTCCTCGACCGTCCGACCACCGCACCGGTGCTGCCGATGGCCGGCGCTGCCGATGCGGCCCTCTACGGCGGCGGTGCCGAAGTGCGCCTGACCGGCTGGGGCCTGACCAACGCCCGCGCCAAGGAAGCTCCGAAGAACCTGCGGATGACGACGATGGTGGTCAAGCCGTCGAGCGTCTGCAAGCAGAAGGTCAAGCCCTTCTACAAGCCCTATCTGCCGACGGAGCAGGTCTGCGTCCTCTCGGCGAACAAGAAGAGCGGCGGCTGCTTCGGCGACAGCGGTGGCCCGGCGATCGGGCAGCGTGCCGACGGCACGCCGGTCCAGCTCGGGGTCACCAGCACCGGCGGCCCCGAATGCAGCACCAAGACGCCGACCGTGCTGACCCGGGTCGACTTCATCAACAGCTGGGTCTCGGAATGGATCGCGGCGACCGAAAGCGGGGCGCCACCGCCGACCGTCGACCCGAGCACGCCGCTGCCGCCGATGCTGCGCGAAAGCGCCGAAGAGCTCACCGTGTTCACCCTCATCGACGTGATGGGGAGGCGGTTCGAAAGCGCCACCCGGGTCCTCGGCGGCTGCAAGAAGCGCGGCACCTCCTTCCGCTGCGAAGTCGAGTGGTTCGCCGGCCGCGACATCTACGTCGCCACCGTCTCCCCCTTCTACCTCCGCCGCCAGGAAGCGGTCGCCTGGGACAGCCACTTCCGGGTCGAATGGGCGGTGCTGAAGTGCATCGAAAGCAAGGCGAAGAACCGCCGCTGCCCGATCCACAGCAAGCACGGGTAACGGCCGCGCCAGACAACAGGTAGCCTCGGCCGCTGTGAGCGAGGGCTTCGAAGAGCTGGCCAGCGTCGACGGCAAGATCACGCCGACGGCCGAGGCGACGATCGGCCTCAAGGACGACGGCCTCTACCGCGGCGACGGCGCCTTCGAGGTGATCCGGCTCTACGAGGGAAAGCCGTTCGCGCTGGTCGACCACCTCGACCGGCTGGAGCGCTCGACCGCGGCGATCGAACTGGGCTTCGACCGGGGCGCCCTGGAGTCTGAGATCGGGGCGCTGCTCAGCCAGGCGGGTCCGGTCGAAGGGCAGCTGCGGCTGATCGTCACCCGCGGTGGCCGGCGCATCGCCGCCACCGAGCCGATCCCGCCCCACCCCGAGACGGTCAGCCTGCAGACCGTCACCTACTGCCCGACGGTGATCCTCAACGGGGTCAAGTCGCTCTCCTACGCCGCCAACATGCAGGCGACGCGCATCGCCAAAGGCAAGGGCGCGGACGAGGCGGTGCTGATCCGCCCCGACGGCACCGTGCTGGAGCCGCCGACCTCCTCGGTCTTCTGGGTCTCCGCCGAGGGCGCGCTGCGGACGCCGGCGCTGTCCGACGGGGTGCTCGAATCGATCACCCGCGACCGGATGGTCAAGGCGCTGCAGGTGGAGGAGGGCAGCTGGCAGGTCGACGACCTGCGCGGGGCGAGCGAGGCCTTCCTCGCCTCGACCACGCGCGAGATCCAGGCGGTCGCCGCCGTCGACGGCAGGGCCTTCGACGCCGCCCCCGGCCCGCGCACGCGCGAGGCACAGGACGCCTTCGCCGAGACGCTGGGCAGAGAGCTACGCGAGCTTTAGAACCGAGACGAGTGAGGAACGGAGGCCAATGGACTTCCAGCTGAGTGACGAGCAGAAGCTGATCCGCGAGACCGCGCGCGAGTTCGCCGAGCGGGAGATCCTGCCGACGGCGAGGGAGAACGACCGCGCCGGCCGCTTCGACCGCGAGCTGGCGCGCAAGCTCGGCGAGGTCGGCTTCCTCGGAGCGCCGATCGCCGAAGAGTACGGCGGTCGCGGCCTCGACTACATCGGCTACGGGCTGATCGCCGAGGAGATCGGCCGCGCCGACTCCTCCGCCCGCACCGTCGTCTCCGTCGTCACCTCGCTGGTCGGCGGGCCGATCGAGAAGTGGGGCAGCGAGGAGCAGAAGCGGAAGTGGCTGCCGCGCCTGTGCTCGGGCGAGGGTCTCGGCTGCTTCGGCCTGACCGAGCCCGACACCGGCTCCGACGCCGCCAACCAACGCACCCGCGCGACCAAGACCGAGAACGGCTGGTCGATCAGCGGCCAGAAGATGTGGATCAGCCTCGGCAACGTCTCAGACTTCGCCCTGATCTTCGCCCAGACCGACCCCGAGAAGAAGCACCGCGGCCTCGCCTGTTTCATCGTCCCCACCGACAGCGACGGCTTCACGACGCAGGAGATCCACGGCAAGCTCGGGCTGCGCGCCTCCGACACCGCCGAAATCTCCCTCGACGAGGTAGAGGTCGACGAGGACGCGATGCTCGGCGAGGTCGGCGACGGCTTCAAAGTCGCGATGAGCGCTCTGGAAAACGGCCGCTACAGCGTCGCCGCCGGCTGCGTCGGCATCTGCGAAGGCTGCGTCCAGTCTTCGGTCGAGTACGCCAAGGAACGCAAGCAGTTCGGCGTCCCTCTCGCCCGCTTCCAACTGGTCCAGGAGATGATCACGGAAATGATTCTCAAGCGCGACGCCAGCCGGATGCTGGTCCTGCGCGCCGGCCTGCTGAAGGACGAAAAGAAGCCGAACGCGACCGAGACCTCGATCGCGAAGCTGTACGCGACCGAGGCGGCGGTCGAATGCGCGAACCTGGCGATCCAGGTCCACGGCGGCTCCGGCTACGTCGACGACTACCCGGTCGAGCGCTACCTGCGCGACGCCCGGGTGACGACGCTCTACGAGGGCACCTCGCAGATCCAGAAGCTGATCATCGGCCGCGCCGCCACCGGCGAGAACGCGATGACGCCTCTCAAAGAGGGATAGCCGGTGGCGCTGGTCGAGGTCTCGGTCGACGACTTCCACGTCGGCCTCGTGCGGCTGAACCGGCCGGAGGCGCGCAACGCGCTCTCGCCGGAGATGCGGGCCGAGATCGCCGACACGCTCGAGCGCCTCGACGCCGACCCTGAGGTCCGCTGCATCGTCCTCGCTGGCTCCGATGACTTCTTCGCCGCCGGCGCCGACATCAAGGCGATGGCCGATAGCCCGCTCGACGCCGCGCCCGACCCGAAGGGTATGGAGTTCTGGACTCGCCTCAGCGCGATCCAAACGCCCACGATTGCTGCGGTGTCCGGCTACGCCTTCGGCGGCGGCTGCGAGCTGGCGCTGGCCTGCGACATGATCGTCTGCGACGAGAAGACCCGCTTCGGCCAGCCCGAGATCACGCTCGGGATCATCCCGGGCGGTGGCGGGACCCAGCGCCTGGCGCGGGCAATCGGCAAGCAGCGGGCAATGGAGTACGTCCTCACCGGCCGCCGCTGGGATGCGGAGACGGCCGAGCTATGGGGCCTGGTCAACAAGGTCGTCGGAGACGGCACCTGGCTTACCGAGGCAATCGAGTTGGCACGTCGCGTCGCCGAGCGCCCGCCGCTGGCGGTGCGGCTGGGCAAACGGGCGGTGCTGGAAGCGCAGGAGACGAGCCTCGCCGAGGGGCTGCAGGCCGAGCGCAAGCTCTTCGACGAAGCGATGGCGACCGAGGATCGGGTCGAGGGGATGACCGCCTTCCTCGAGAAGCGCGAGCCGCGGTTCCAGGGCCGATGAGCGTCTCCCGGGTCGGCGTCGTCGGGGCCGGGACGATGGGCAGCGGCATCGCCCAGGTGGCCGCGCTGGGCGGCTACGAGACGGTGATCTACGACGTCTCCCCCGAGCTGGCCGAAGGGGGCGCAGCGGCGCTGCACCAGGCCCTCGACAAGGGGGCCAGCCGCGGCCGCTGGAGCGTCGACGAGGCGAAGGCGGCCTCGGCGCGGGTCGAGACGACGGCGGAGCTCGACGGTCTGACGGGCTGCGAGCTGGTGATCGAGGCGGCGCCGGAGCGAGTAGAGCTGAAGCGTGACCTCTTCACCAAGCTAGCGGAGGTGTTGGGACCGGAGGCGGTGCTGGCGAGCAACACCTCCTCGCTGCGCGTCGCCGACATCGCCGCCGGCGTCCCGCAGCCGGAGCGGGTGGTCGGCATGCACTTCTTCAACCCGCCGCCGCTGATGAAGCTGGTCGAGGTCGTCGCCACCGAGCGCTCCACCGAGACGGCGCTGGCTGCGGCGACCGAGGTCGGCAAGCGGATGGGCCGGGTGCCGATCCGCGCCAAGGACTCGCCCGGCTTCGTCGCCAACCGCCTCGCCCGCCCCTACACCCTGGAGTCGCTGCGGATGCTCGGCGACGGAGTCGCCGACGCGGCAACGATCGACCGCATCGTCCGCCTCGGCGGCGGCTTCCGGATGGGACCGTTCGAGCTGCTCGACCTGATCGGCCTCGACGTCAACCTCGAAATCGCCCGCTCCTTCTTCGCCCAGGGAGGCGAGCCGGAGCGCTGGCGGCCGAGCCCGATCCAGGAGAAGCTCGTCGCCGAAGGCAGGCTCGGCCGCAAGAGCGGCCGCGGGTACCACGACTACGGCGAGGGAAGCGAGCGCGAGCCGGACCCCGACCTCGGGATCGACGCCCCCACCCTCGACCCCGGGCGGCTCGCCCAGGTCGACGAGCGGGCCGAGCAGGTGCTGAGCCGCCTCTTCGCCCAGATCGCCAACGAGACCGCCTACGCGCTGGAAGAGGACGTCGCCTCGACCGCGGACATGGACACGGCGATGAAGCTGGGCTTCAATTGGCCGGTGGGACCACTCGATTTCGCCGAGCTGATCGGCCCGCCCCGTGCGGTGGAGCTGCTCGAGCGTCTCGAGGAGACCAACGGCGGCGCCTACGCGCAGGCGCCGCTACTGCGCCGCGCCGCCGAGCAGGGCGTCGAGCTGCGAGAGCTCGGGCGGCAGCGATGACCGCCGTCCGCGAGGCGATCGCGGCGAAGCGGCAGCCGCCTGAGGCGGTCCTCTCCCACCTCCCCGCCGACGGCGATGCAATCGTCGGCCTCGGCAACGGCGAACCGAAGACGGTCGTCGACGCGATCGAAGCCGGCGCCGCCCAGCTCGAGAGCCTGCGCCTGCACCAGATGCTGCCGCTGCGCGGCCGCCCCTACATCGAGGGCGAAGTCGAGGGAATGCGCCACGTCTCCTGGTTCCTCTCCCGGCACGACAAAGACGCCTTCCAGCGAGGCGACTGCGACCTCGTCCCGAACAACTTCAGCGAGGTGCCGATCCTGCTGCGGCATACGGTTCGCAACCCGCTCGTCCTCGCCGCCGTCTCGCCGCCCGACGAGCACGGCTACTTCTCGCTGGGGCTGCACGCCGAGTACGTGGCGCCGATGGTCGGTGAAATGCCGTTCTTCGTCGAGGTCAACGCGCAGATGCCGCGCACCTTCGGCGAGAACCAGATCCATATCAGTCAGGTCCTGGGCTGGTGCGAGGCCGATTACCCGCTGGTCGAGGTGCCGCCGCGAGAGCCCCAGGAGGCGGACCTGAAAATCGCCGCGCTGGTCGCCGAACGGATCCCGAACGGGGCCACGATCCAGGCCGGGATCGGCGCCGTCCCCGACCAGGTGCTGGCGCTGCTGAGCGAGCACCGCGAACTCGGCATCCACACCGAGCTGCTCTCCGAGGGCGTCGTCGAGCTGGTCGAGAAGGGGGTGGTCACCGGCACCTGCAAGCGCACCCACCGCAACAAGATCATCACCACCACCGCGCTCGGGACCAGGCGCCTCTTCGACTTCGTCGCCGACAACCCGGGGGTCGAGTTCTGGCCGGTGGACGAAACCAACAACCCGCGCAAGATCGCCGAAGAGCCCCACTTCACCTCGATCAACGCGACGATCGAGGTCGACTTCCTCGGCCAGTGCGCCTCCGAGAGCCTCGGCAGCGCCTACTGGTCCTCTTCCGGCGGCCAGCCCGACTTCGCCCGCGGCGCCGTCCTCTCCGAAAACGGCCAGGCGTTCATCGTCCTCCACTCGACCACCAGCGACGGCAAGACCTCGCGGATCGTCCCCCGCCTCCACCCCGGCGCCGCGGTGACGACCTTCAAGAACGTCGTCGACCGCATCGTCACCGAGTACGGCGTCGCCGAGCTGCGCGGCAGCACGATCGCCGAGCGGACCCGCCGCCTGATCGACATCGCCCACCCCAAGTTCAGGGACGAGCTGACGCGGGAAGCCCACGCCTGCGGCTACCTCAGCCAGCACTGAGGCGCATCATCACTCGACTCCCTCGAAGCGGCGAGTGGAGAGTTAACTCGCCTATAGCTATGTCAACTCTCCACTCGCGCATCCAGGCGTGCCGGATCGGTCGGGCTCGACTGCCTCTTCGCCCTCAGCGCTAGCGGCGCTGGTCGCAGGCATCGCGCTCCTCTCGCTGGGAGCGGATCACGTCGGCAGACTCAAAGCTGCCTAGCCCGGTCAGCGCAAGGCGAGCACGCAAGAGCGCCGCATCGACCGCCAGAGGGTCAGGCCAACCGAATCGGCGTCGCGCTTCTTTTGCCATGCAGGCAATGTACGACTAGATGCCTACCCGCTACTGAGGCGCATCATCACTTCGTCGGCGTAGCACCAGCTCCAGTCCTCGCCGGGCTCGGCCGAGCGGATGATCGGGTGGCCGGTGTCCTTGTGGTGGCCGGTGGCGTGTTTGCCGGCCGAGTTGTCGCAGCAGCCGACGTGGCCGCAGGTCTGGCACATCCGCAGGTGCACCCAGCTCATCCCCATCGCCAGGCACTCCTCACACCCCTCGACGTCAGCAGGTGGCTCGAGGTAGTTGACCGACTCGAGATGCGTGCATTCAGCCACTGCCCGTCGCGATCTCGGCCGGCTCGCCGCCGGGCATCCAGTGGGCCTCGACCGGGGGCGGCGCGTCGCGCAGGTAGCGCTCGGCGTCGAGCGCGCCCATGCAGCCGGTGCCGGCGGCGGTGACCGCCTGGCGGTAAGTGTGGTCGACGACGTCGCCGACGGCGAAGACGCCGGCGAGGTTGGTCCGGGTCGAGCCGGCCTCGGTGACGATGTAGCCGTCCTCGTCGGTGCCGACCTGGTCCTTGACGATCTCCGAGCGGGGGATGTGGCCGATCGCGACGAAGGCGCCATCGGTGGCGATCTCCTCCTCGGTGCCGGTCTCGGCGTTGCGGAAGCGCACCTTCTCCAGTTTCCCGCTCTCACCCGCGACAAACTCGAGCGGCACCAGCGGCGCCTTGAACTCGATGTTGTCCTTTTCGGCGGCGCGGTCGAGCATGATCTTCGAGGCGCGGAACTCGCTGCGGCGGGTGACGAGCTTCAGCTCGCTCGCGTACTTGGAGATGAAGATCGAGTCCTCCATCGCCGAATCGCCGCCGCCGATCACGATCACCTTCTGGTCTTTGAAGAAGGCGCCGTCGCAGACGCCGCAGGTGGAGACGCCACGGCCGCCGAGCTCCATCTCGCCGGGGATGCCGAGCCGTTTCGGCTCCGCTCCCATCGCCAGGATCACGGTCTTGGCGCGGTGCTCCTCGTCGCCGAGGAAGACCTTCTGCACATCGCCGTCGGAGAGCTCGACCCGGTCGACGTCGTCGGTGACGAAGCGGGTCCCGAAGCGCTCGGCCTGAGCCCGGAACTGGCTCATCATCTCCGGCCCCATGATCCCCTCGGGGTAGCCGGGGTAGTTCTCGACGTCGGTCGTGTTCTGCAGCTGCCCGCCCCACTGGAAGCCCTCGAAGACGAGCGGCTCCAGGTTGGCCCGCGCGGTGTAGAGCGCAGCGGTGTACCCCGCCGGCCCCCCGCCGATGATGATCACGTTCTCGACTTTCTTGCTCTCAGTCATTTCTCGCCGCCTGAAGTCTAATACTTTACTTTGTATAGTACGCCTCGCGCTCGGCCGATTCAAGCCAGGGACCCGTCCTCCACAGCCGGCTCCGGGTCCGGGCGGGCGCTGCCGCCGCGTTCGATCGGCAGGCCCTCCTCTTCCCAGCGATGGACGGTGTGGCGGAGCTGGAAGAAGGCGAAGATGCCGGGTGGGATCGGCATCCAGAAAGAGACGAGGCGGAAGATCAGGACCGCCGGGAAGACCGTCTCCTCAGGGATTCCGAAGAGGACGAAGGCGCCGATCATGCCGGCGTCGACCGCCCCCACCCCCGCCGGCGCCAGCGGGAAGAGGTTGGCGACCATGCCGAGGAAGTAGCCCTGGACGACGACCGCCAGCGGCACGTGGACGCCGAAGGCGTGGAAGGAAGCCCAGAGGACGCCGATGCTGAAAGCCCAGAAGCCGGCGGCGCCAATCACCGCCAGGCCGCCGCGCGAGGGATGGGCGAAGAGGCTGAGGGCGAAGCGGAAGCCTTCGCCCAGGGTCGCCGGCACCTTGCCGACTTTCTCGAGGATCTGGTGAGAGCGCTCGCTATGGGCGAAGCGGGCCAGCCGCCGTTCCAGGTCGGGGGGGATCAGCGTGATCAGGACGCCGACGATCAGCAGCAGGCCGGCGACGGCGGCGGGAACGATCGTCAGCTCGACCGAGCCCTTGCCGTTCATCACCCCGGTCCGCAGCAGGACGCCGAAGAGGATGAGGGCGATCGGGTAGAAGAGGTAGTGGAGGGAGACGAAGGCGATCATCCGCCGCCCGACCTCGCGGCGCGCCATCCCAGCCTTGCGCAGCGCCCAATAGGTGAGGGCGACGCCGCCCGCGCCCCCGGCCGAGAAGAGCAGCGTGGCGGCGACCCCGGCCATGTTGATCTCGTAGGTCTCGATCCACTTCAGGCGCAGGACGTCGCCGCCGACGACCGCCTTGAAGAGGGCGATGTAGGTTGCGTAGGCAGCGACGTTGAAGGCGACCGCGATGCCGATCCAGAGCGGGTCGGCGTCGTCGAGCTTGCTCAGCGCGTCGCCGAGGCCGACCAGCTTCGGGAAGAGGAAGTAGATCGCGCCGAGGAGGACAAGGACGAGGACGACGGTCTGGACGATCCGCCGCGTCGTAAAGATCGGCAATTCAGCGAAGCGATTGTTCTCGTTCGCCGAGTCTTCCTGAGACACCTCTTAGAAATTACCCGCTCGCGATCCTCTCCAGACGTTGCAGGCCGGCATTTACCCCGCGTACGAGGGGTTCTGCCAAAGGCTCGCCCCGCCGCACCGCGCCGACCAGGAAGGCACCGGCGATCAAATCGGTGACGTAGTGCTCGCCGAGGTAGACGAGGGCGAAGCCGAGGGTCCCGGCGTAGCCCCAGCCGAGTGCCCCCTCGACCTTGCCCGCTTCGGAGAGCGAGAGCGCCGCCTGCAGCGAGGTGGCGAAGTGCAGCGAGGGCATTGCCGCCCAGGGGTTGCCGCCGAGCGCGTCGTACATCCGCTCCCAGGCCCGGCCCCAGGTCGGTTCGCCGACCTCGAACATGATCCGCCGCACCTCGTCATCGCCGGTGAGCCCGTTCTCGGCCGCCCACCAGGGCGGCGCCGTCGGCACCGCGAAATACAGCGCGCAGCCGAGGTCGAAGACCGCCGCCATCTGCCGGGCGGCGCGCGGGAAACGCTCGTTGTGGCGGACCAGAATCAGGGTCAGGGAGAGGTAGGGCTCGATGAACCAGAGCCAGTGGGTCCAGGTGAGGACCTTGTTGACGACCCCCACCCGGGGAAGCCGGGCCAGCGCCCGCTGCAGGCGCGCGTTGGGGAGGCGGCCGGCGCCGATCACCCGGTCGGTGACGATCGGGTAGCGGGTGTGCAGGCGCGCTCGCAGCCGCTCGGGGTCGTCATAGGGAAGCTCGTGGGCGACGGTGAAGGCCCACATCTGCAGCGCGAAGAGGGCGACGTCCCGGCGTTTCGTCCGCGGCTGCAGCACCGCCAGCGCCAGCGGCCCGGCGGCGACAGCGGCGACGGTGACCGGCGCGGGGACACGCAGGCGCTTGCGCAGCAGCGGGACCGCGACGGCGGCGCCGATCGCCGCCACCCCTCCGGCCTGCACTGCCAGGCGAAGCGCTTTTGGTGGCCGCGAGCGCCTGCGCATCAGGTCGGCGAGTATAGGTCGGCGGCCTGAAGGCGGCCGGGAGGGCGCGGCGCCGCCCCGCCTGAATAGAATGGCCGCGCTTTGACGCCCCACTCGCCTGGCGCAGACCAGATCGACACCCTGCTTCGGATTGGCTTCGTCGCCGCCGTGATCCTCGTGGTCGCGGTCAACGTCGCGCTCTTCTACGTGGTGCGTCGCTTCCGCTCCGAGCGCGGCGCCGCCCCGCGCCAGTTGCTCGGCGGCCGCAGGCTGCAGTTCCGCGTCGGCGCCGTCCTCACCGTCTTCGCCGCCCTGCTCTTCGTCCTCGGCGTCGTCTTCACCGACAAGGCGCGCGAAACGCCCTCGACCGGCGACGCCGGCCTCGCCTCGGCCAAGTCCGAGCCGCTGAAGATCAAGGCGACGGGCCAGCAGTGGCTGTGGCGCTACGACTACCCCAACGGCGCCTTCTCCTACTACAAGCTGGTCGTGCCGGTCGACACCGCGGTCGAACTGGAACTGCTCTCGACCGACGTCGTCCACACCTGGAACGTCAACGACCTCGCCCCGAAGGCCGACGCGGTGCCGGGCAAGAGCCACAAGATCGTCTTCAGCACCGATGACGAAGGCGTCTACGAAGGCGACTCCTCGACCCTCTCCGGCCAGGCCTACGCGGCGATGCGGACCGCGGTCGAAGTCGTCTCCCCGGACGAATACAAGGAATTCGTCGAGACGCAGCAGTCCGAAATCGAAGCCGCCCAGGAACGGGTCGTCGGCTTGATCGAAAACGGAGAAGTGCCATGAGCCCCAGCCCTGGTCCCGAGCTCGTAGTCGACGGCTTCCCGAAAAGGCGGCCCCGCTGGATCGAGCTGGCGACCAGCGCCGACCACAAGGACATCGGCCAGATCCTGATCTGCGGCGCCCTCGGCTTCCTCTTCATCGCCGCGGTCGAGCTGGTGCTGATGCGCCTGCAGCTGCTGGTGCCGGAAAACTCCTTCCTCTCGCCGGTCGGCTTCAACCGCATGCTTTCGCTCTACGGGGCAACCTCGATCTTCTTCTTCGCGCTGCCGCTCGCGCTCGGGCTCTTCTACTACGTGGCGCCGCTGCAGATCGGCGCCCGCGGGACGGCGCTGCCGCGCCTCGGGCAGATCGGGGCGGCGCTCTGGGTCGCCGGCGCGACCATCCTCTACGCCGGCTTCCTCTTCACCCCCTCCGAGGCCGGGGTCAACCCGCTGGCGCCGCTGACCGAGCTCGCCTTCCTCTCCAACAACGGCGTCGACGCCTGGGCAGCGGCGACCGGGCTGGCGACGCTCGGCTTCGTCCTCATCGCGGTCAACCTGCTGGCGACGCTGCGGATGATGCGGGCGCCGGGGCTGGCCTGGCGGCGGATGCCGATCTTCGCCTGGGCCGCGACCGTCTCCTCCTGGCTGCTGATCGTGATCGGCCCGGTGCTGCTGGCGGCGCTGACGATGCTGCTGATCGACCGCAACTACGACGGCATCTTCTTCGCCGACGGCTCCGGCGGCTCGCCGCTGCTCTGGCAGCACCTGAGCTGGATCTTCTTCACCGGCACCTACATGCTGCTGCTGATCTTCGCCTTCGGCGCGATCGCCGAAATCCTCGCCACCTTCGCCCGCAAACCGCTCTTCAACCGGCCGGTGACGATGGCCTCGCTGGCGGTGATCGCCGTGGTCGGCACCCTGGCCTGGATGCAGAACATGGTCACGGCGCCGATCGGGATCGGCTGGACCTACTTCGCGATGCTGATGTCGCTGGCGCTGGTCGTCCCCTTCGGCCTCGTCATCCTCAACCTGATCGCCACCATCGCCGGCGGCACCCTGCGGATGCGGGCGCCGGCCCTGTTCGCGGTCGGCGCGATCTTCGCGATCTCGATCGGCCTCGCCGCCGAGCTCGAGCAGTCGCTGGTCGGCGCCGGCTGGCACCTGCACAACACCACCGACGCCACCGCCGCCACCCACTTCGCGCTCGTCGGCGGCGCCGTCTTCGGCGGCTTCGCGGCCCTCTACTACTGGTTCCCGAAGATGACCGGCCGGACGATGGGCGAGCTGATGGCCCGCTTCTCCTTCTGGACGATCGTGATCGGCTTGATCCTCGGCTTCGTGCCGCTCTTCCTCGCCGGCGCCGACGAAGGCCAGGTGGTCGACGCCTACAAGTACTTCAGCGGCACCGGCGTCACCGCCTACAACGTGATCGCCACGATCGGCGTCGTCATCCTCTTCGTCGGCCTGCTGCTGACGATCCTCAACGCGATCTTCAGCCGCGCCAACGGCGCCCCCGCCGGCCACGACCCGTGGGGCGGCGACACGCTCGAGTGGTTCGCGCTCTCGCCCCCCGAGCCGCACAACTTCGACGTCCTCCCCGACGTCCGCAGCCCCCAGCCGCTGCGCGACATCCGCGAGGCGATCGGCCATCGCACCCGCCGCGCCGAGCAGGCGGCGGCGCGCGAGTCACAGCCGGTAGCCTGAGCTCCGCATGAGCGGTGCCCAGACTGCGACCGTCGCGCAACGCCCGGCGGTCCCCACGCTTCTCCGCGACTACCTGACGCTGACCAAGCCGAAGGTGCAGTCGCTGCTGCTCTTCACCACGATCACGACGATGTACGTGGCTGGCAGCCCGTCGCTCGAGCTGGTCTTCCTCACCTGCCTCGGCGGCGCCCTCTCGGCCGGCGGCGCCGGCGCGATCAACCACGCCGTCGACCGCGACATCGACCGCACGATGGCCCGCACCGCCGACCGCCCCGTCGCCTCCGGCCGCGTCTCCGCCGCCGCCGCGACCGCCTTCGGCATCAGCCTCGGCGCCGCCTCCTTCCTGCTGCTGGCGCTGACGGTCAACCCGCTGGCGGCCGCGCTCTCGCTCTCCGGCTTCTTCGGCTACGTCTGCGTCTACACCCTCTGGCTGAAGCGGACGACGCCGCAGAACATCGTCATCGGCGGCGCCGCCGGCGCCGTGCCGCCGCTGGTCGCCTGGGCCGCGGTCACCGGCGGCCTCGACGGGATGGCCTTCTACATGTTCGCGATCGTCTTCTTCTGGACCCCGCCCCACTTCTGGGCCCTCTCGCTGCTGATGAAGGACGAGTACGCCAAGGCCGGGATCCCGATGCTCCCCGTCGTCCGCGGCGAGGAGGAGACGCGCCGCCAGATCCTCCTTTACACCGTCCTCCTCTACGCCGTCACCCAGCTCCCCTTCTGCGCCGGCGGCCTCGGCGTCGCCTACCTGGTCCCCTCGATGCTCCTCGGCGCCGGCTTCATCTACTTCTCGGCCCGCCTCTTCCGCAGCCGCGACCGCCGCTGGGCGCTCCGCACCTACCTCTACTCCCTCGCCTACCTGGCAGCCCTCTTCCTCTCGATGGCCATCGCGGCCAACGTCTGAGCGGCAGTCGGCGGACCGGATTGATAGAAATCCCGGCAATGGATCGCGAGACCGCACGTCGGAACATGCGCGCCGGGCTGGTCGCCGGAGGCATCGCCGCCGGCATCTTCGCCCTCTCGTTCGTCGCAGCCTTCCTCTACATCGCCCAGTAAGAGATGGCCGAGCACCGACATGTCCCCGAGCCGGGCGAGGTGATTTACACGCCTAGCCCCTCCTGGGCGCCGGTCTTCTTCGCCATCGGCGCCGTCGGCCTCGTCTGCGGGATCTTCGCCGCCGGCTTCATCTTCTCGCCCATCGTCTACGCGATCGTCGGCGCGATCGTGATCCTCGCCGCCTTCCGCGGCATCGTCAGCGGCTCGATTCGCGACTACTACCGGCTGCCCCGCCGCCAAGAGACTCGCAGCGCGGCTCTCCCGGTAGAAACGATCTCCAGCCCCCCGCAGGCCTAAACAAACCCTCAGTCCGAGCTGGGCAGGCTCATTTCGGACGTTGCCCCGTCCGAGGTCCAGCAGCGGACGATGTCGCGCATCGAGAGGACGCCGATCGCCTCTCCCCCGTCGAAGACGACCAGGTGGCGGACGCCGCGCCGCGACATCTCCGCCGCCGCCCGCTCGAGGCTCCAGTCGGGTGCCGCGGAGAGCACGCCCTCGCTCATATGGTCGGCGACCCGCTCGTGCTCGGGATTCTGCCCGCGGGCGACGGAGATCAGCAGATCACGCTCGGTGACGATCGAGGGAGCGGGCATCTCACCGTCGATCACGAGCGCGGCCCCGGTCCCTTTCTCGACCATCTTTTCCGCCGCCTCACGCAGCGTGTGGGACGGGCCCACGGTCAAAGTGATCTCCGACATGCCGTCCCTCACCTGCATCTGCGACCTCCCGTCGGGTCGGGTTCAAGTTAGTGCGGATCGTCTCAAGAGTAGCCCACAATCGGTGCCTGAGGAGACGCTTTCCCAGGGGTCCCGACATATAGACTCCCGCTCGCACTCTGCCCCATGAGCCACCCCTCGAAACTCATCGTCCCGCTGTTCGCGCTCGTTGCGCTGGCCGCACTCGCGGTGGTCAGCTCGGGCTGCGGAACGACCACGGCCGACACGGCCCGTGGCCGCACTCTCTTCGTCCAGAAGTGCGGCGTCTGCCACACGCTGGCGCAGGCCGGCACCACCGCCCAGGTGGGGCCGAACCTCGACGAGGCGTTCGCCGCGGCGCGTGAAAACGGCAACGACTCGGACACGATCGAAGGGGTCGTCAGGGCGCAGGTCGAGTTCCCACGCGAGAACAACGGCGACCCGCGCGTCTCGATGCCGGCCGACGTCGTCAGCGGCCAGGACCTCGACGACGTCGCCGCCTACGTCGGCGAATGGGCCGGCGTGGAAGGAGCGGCACCGCCGCAGGTCGCCGGCGGCCCCGGCGCCCAGGTCTTCGCCAGTAACGGCTGCGGCGGCTGCCACACCCTGGCCGCCGCCGGATCCGGCGGGGTGACCGGGCCGAACCTGGACGAAGTCCTGCCGGGCCAGAGCGAAGCGATGATCCACGAATCGATCGTCGATCCGAACAAGGTGATCGCCAAGGGGTACCCCCCGAACGTGATGCCCCAGAACTTCGAACAGCTGATCTCCGAAAAAGAACTCGAAGACCTCGTCAAGTACCTGAGCGAAAGCACCGGCGGCGGCAAAGGTCAGTCGGGCTCCAAGAGCAAAGGCTGAAGCAGAGCGGCCGAACAGCCGCTGCGATGATGCTGTGTAGATGCGAGAACGCCTGAAGAGCCGTCTCGAGATCTCCCGGGAGCGCTACGCGCAGGTGACGCTGATCGCGCTCGCCGCACTTTCACTGATCGTGCTGACCGGCGCCGGCGTGCGCCTGACCGGCTCCGGCCTCGGCTGCCCAGACTGGCCCAAATGCTACGGCGGCAACACGCCGCCGCTCGAATCGCACGCGGTGATCGAGTACGCGAACCGGCTCCTCACCGGCTTCGTCGGCTTCGCCGTTATTGCCGCCAGCGTGCTCGCCTTCTTCCGGCGCCCCTACCGCTGGCACCTTGCCCTCTTCGGAGGGCTGCTGCCGCTCGGCGTGATCGGCCAGGCGATCCTCGGCGCCCTGGTGGTCAAGTACCACCTCGCGCCGGGCCTGGTGATGAGCCACTTCATCCTCTCGATGATGCTGCTCGACGCCGCCTTCGCGCTGGCCTGGTGCTCGCGCTACGAACCCTGGGAGCGGCGGCGCTCGCAGGACCGCCTCGGCGTCTGGGCGGTGCGGGGGCTGATCCCGCTCGGCCAGCTGACGATCCTGGCCGGCACGATCGCCACCGCCTCCGGCCCCCACGCCGGCGCCCACGAAGGGCAGCTGGTCCACCGCTTCGACTTCGAGGGGACGGGGACGCTGGAATGGGTGGTCCAGCGCCATGCGGTAATCGCCACGGTCTACGGCCTCGCCGCGATCGGCATCTGGTTCCTGCTGCGGCGACCTGGCGGCGACCGGCGGGCGCTCAAGCCCCTGACCGTGGTGATCGGCCTGCTGGCGCTGCAGGGCGCGATCGGCGGCATCCAGTGGTGGCTGGAACTGCCTGGTGAGCTGGTCTGGGTCCACGTGGCCGTCGCCACCGCTAACTGGCTGGCGATGCTCTGGACGGTGGCTTCCGCGGGCCGGCTCGAGCCGCGCGGGGAATCCGCACCGGCGGCGCCCGAAGATCGGCAGCGGCGTGCTGCTGCCACCGCCGGCTCCGTCTGAGGCTTGCTTCCCTTCTGGCTCTCGATCGGCGTTCTGAGCCTCGTCCAGGCCCTCCTGGTCGCCCTGCCCAAGCCACCCGCCCTCGCCCTCCTCGAGGGCCTACAGAGCCGCTGGTGGGCGCTGGTGCTGCCGCTCTCGATCGTGGTCGTGATCTCGGCGATCGCCCTCGATTCGGCCAGCGCCCGCTTCCTCACCTACCTGGCGCTGGTCGCGGTGCCTCCGCTCGCCGCCGCCGCTCTCGCCTGGCTGGTCCGCGGCGCCCGGCTCGAGCTGGCCCTCCTCGTCCTCCCGCTGTTCGCGCTCGCCTGGGCCGCCAAGGGCTCGCTCAGCGGCCAGAGCGCCGCCCTCGCCCTCTCCGCCCTCGCCTGCACCGCTCTCGGTTGGCTGGTCGCCTGCGCGGTTCCCTCTCGCTGGCTGAAGCTGGGGATCTACCTGATGGCAGCCGTAGACGCCTACCTGGTCGGCTCAGACCTCCTCCAGGGCCCCAACGCCGTCCTCAACACGGCCGCACCCGGGATCGGCCTCCCCCGCCTCCAGCTCGCCTCCTTCGGCTCGGCGGTGATGGGCTTCGGCGACCTCTTCGCCGCCGCCACCCTCGGCGCCCTCCTCGCCTCCGACCGCCGCCTGCAGCTGCGCGGAGCCCTCCTCGCCGCCGCCCTCTGCCTCAGCTTCGACCTGCTCTTCTTCGCCGTCGACGAGCTCCCGGCAACCGTCCCGATCGCGCTGACGCTGGCAGTGCTGGAGCTCAGCAGCGGTCGCCCTAAATCTGCGTAGCGATCCCGACGAAACCGGTGATCATCACCCCAAAGATTCCAACCAGGCCGTAAATCATGTTGCGATTCATCGCTTCGAAACCGGTCGCCATCGTCTGCTGCATCGCGTCGAACCGCCGGTTCATCTCTGCCTGCGCGGCGTCGAAGCGCTGGCTCGTATCTTTCTGCGTTCCGTCGAAACGCTGGCTCATCTCGCGTTGCATCGAATCGACGTGATTTTCGAGTCGATTGAATCGCCGATCGACCTCATCGAAGCGTTCGTCGATCCGCTTCCCGAACTCGTCCAGCCGCTCGTCGGTCCAGCTCTCCCTCATCGTCTGCATGCTGCCAGACTACAGAGATAAATGCAACTTTTTGTCGTAGTTCGTAAATTTTCTGTGCCAGTTCAGTGCCGTTTCTGCCCCATCCACCGATAGGCGTAGACGCACCCGGCAATCACGATCGCCAGCCCCAGCAGCGCCCCCACCAGCGGCCGCGTCAGCAGCGTCACAGCGATGACCAGAGCAGCCGCGATCCCGACGATGACGACCCATTTGAAGACGGCCGCCTCGTCGAGTCTCACCGAGAGGCCTTTAGAGGATGTAGACCGTGACGTAGACGATGATCCACATGATGTCTACGAAGTGCCAGTAGATGCCTGGCACCTCGACACCGAGGTGGTCCTCGGCCTTGGGGCCGAAGTGGCCGCGGAAGGCGCGGATCGTCGCGAACGTGAGCAGCATCAGGCCGACGAAGACGTGGGCTCCGTGGAGGCCGGTGAGGCTGTAGAAGATCGAGCCGAAGGAGAAGTCGCGGGCGCTGAAGGCCAGGTGCACGTACTCGTTGATCTGGATGAAGAGGAAGGTCGCGCCCAGCATCCAGGTGGCGACGAGCCCGAGTTTGAGGCCGGCGCGGTTGCCGCGGCGGATCGACTCCAGCGCGTAGTGGATCGTGAAGCTCGAGGAGACCAGGATCGCCGTGTTCATCCCCGCTACGGCGACCGGCAGTTCGTACGGTTCCGGCGGCCAGGTGGCCGGGTTGACGACGACGCGGAGGAAGAAGTAGGAGGCGAAGAACGCTCCGAACAGCATCACCTCGGAGACGATGAAGAGGAGGATGCCGAGCGTCTGGCGGTCGATCCGCGAGCTCTGGTTGGCCTCCGGGGGGCCGTGGTGGTGATCGGCGTGGTCGTGGCCGACGCTGACGGTCGCGCTCTCCATCAGCTTGCAGCCCCTTCCTCGGCGACCGCGGCCGCGACGGCGGTGGCGGGCCTGCCGACCTCGATGTGCTCGACGGACTTCTCGGTGATCTCGCGCACGCGGCCGATCAGGTCGTCCTCCAGCCACCGCGAGCGCTCGCCGGCGAAGGTCGAGATCAGGATGTCGTCGATCCGATAGTGCTCGATCGCGTTCTTGACCGCGTAGAAGGGGTCGGGGCTCATCGGCTGGCCGGTGGCGTCGATCTCGGCGCGGTAGAGCTCGGCCAGCGTCGCGGCGAGGTCGCGCACCACCTGCGCCTCGCTGACGTCCTCGGCCCGGGGGCAGACGATCGTGAAGCGGTGCGGGCGGACGTTGGCGCGCTCCTTCATCCGGGTGACCAGATCGGGCGTGGCGACGGTCTTCGTCGCCACCACAAGCGTGTGGTTGAGGTCCCAGCGGATCGCGTCGTCTTCGATCCGGACCGGGATGTGGGTCAGCTCGACCTCGGGCTCGACCCGGTCGCGCGCCCACTCGACGAGGTCGCGGCGCATGAAGCCGAAACGGGTGTCGTAGAGGCAGGAGAGCAGCACCTCGCCGGGCTGGTGCGCCCGCACGGCGTCGTCGAGGGCGAGCGACGGCTCGGGGTCCAGCACCTCGCCCACCGACTCGATCCCGAACTCGCTGAGCAGCGACATCGTCACCTCGACCCTGGCGCGCGCGGCCTCGCGGATCTCGCCGGTGTCGATCAGCTGGCCGACCGAAGGCTGGTTCTGCGGCGCAGCGACGACGACGCCGGAGACCTGCTCCTGGCGCTCGCGCACCGCCTGCAGCAGTTTGCGCCCACCGGCCACCTCGTTGAGGAAGACCAGCAGCGGCTTGCGCTCGTCAGTCTGCTCGACGCTCATCAGCTGGTGCCCACCACGCTCGGCTCGCCGGCCGGGACCTCGGCCCCTTCGCCGGCCATGATCGCGTGTTTGGCGCCAGGGACCCCGAACTCGTAGGGACCGCCGACGACCCGCGGGATCTCGTCGAAGTTGAAGATCGGCGGCGGCGAGGAGACCTGCCACTCGATCGAGTTGGCGCGCCACGGATTGCCTTCCGCGCGCGGGCCGTAGCGCCAGCTGACGACCATGTTGTAGAGGAAGACGAGCTGGATGGCGCCGAGCATGAAGGCGAAGCAGCTGATCAGCAGGTTCCAGTTGCCGAACTGTTCGGCGTAGTCGGCGACGCGCCGTGGCATCCCGTCCATCCCGACCCAGTGCATCGGGACGAAGGTGCCCCAGGTGCCGATCAGGGTTCCCCAGAAGTGGACACGGCCGAGTTTCTCGTCGTACATCCGACCCGTCATCTTCGGGAACCAGTGGTAGATCCCGGCGAAGATCGTGAAGACCGAGCCACCGAAGAGGACGAAGTGGATGTGGGCGACGATGAAGTAGGTGTCGGAGACGTGGATGTCGATCGGCACCATCCCGAGCATGACGCCAGAGATCCCGCCGATCGTGAAGGTGACGATGAAGGCGAGCGCGAACAGCATCGCGGTCGAGTAGGTGTGGATTTTCCCGAAGTAGAGCGTGCCCAGCCAGGAGAAGATCTTGATCCCGGTCGGCACCGCGATCAGCAGGGTGGTGATCATCATCGGCACCCGCAGCCAGGAGAACATCCCGGCGACGAACATGTGGTGGGCCCAGACCGAGTAGCTGAGGACGACGATCCCGATCAGCGCCAGGGCCATCAGCCGGTAGCCGAAGATCGGCTTTCGAGCATGGGTCGATATGACCTCGGAGATGATCCCGAACCCGGGCAGCATCATGATGTAGACGGCCGGGTGGGAGTAGAACCAGAAGATGTGCTGGTAGCTGATCACGTCGCCGCCGGCAGCGAAGTCGAAGAAGTTGGTGTGCAGGGCGCGGTCGAAGAGGACCATGAACTGGACGCCGGCGATGAACGGGGTGGCGGCGACGACCAGCAGCGAGGTCGAGAGGTTCGCCCAGACCAGCAGCGGCATCCGCCAGAAGGTCATGCCCGGCGCCCGCATGGTGATGATCGTGACCAGGAAGTTCAGCGCGGTGGCGATCGAGGACGCACCGGCGAACTGGACGCCAAGGTTGAAGAAGGACTGGCCCAGCGGAGCGCCCGTCGAGAGCGGCGCGTAACCGGTCCAACCGGCGTCGAAGGCGCCACCCGGGCAGAGGAAGCTGCCGATGAAGAGCAGCCCGGCCAGCGGCAGCATCCAGAAGCTGAGCGCGTTCAAGCGCGGGAACGCCATGTCCGGCGCGCCGATCATCAGCGGCAGGACGTAGTTGGCGATCCCGGCGAAGACCGGGATCACGAAGACGAAGATCATCAGCACCGCGTGGGTCGAGAAGAGGCTGTTGTAGGTGGCGGCGTCGACGATCTGGGTGCCCGGCTGGGCGAGCTCGGCCCGGATCAGCATCGCCATCAGGCCGCCCACGAAGAAGAAGAAGAAGGTGGTGCAGATGTACTGGATGCCGATCACCTTGTGATCGGTGTTGAAGTGGAAGTAGTCCTTCCAGCTCTTCGCCCCGTGCTGGGAGTGGTCGTCGGGGATAGTCGGCAGGCCGGCGGCCCAGCGCAGCCAGTAGTCGAAGCAGCCGAAGCCCGCCAGGAAACCGAGCGGAGCGGTGATCGCGGGCACGACGATGTGCGGGTAGCCGGTCTGTTCGGTCTGGAAGATCGGCAGGTCGGAGATCGCCCGCAGCGCCACCACGAGGCCGAAGCCGAACGCCCCGAAGGCGATCGCCCCCAGGATTCCTCGGGTCCAACCCGGCTTTTTGATCGCGGCAACCATCAGCTGTCCCCCATTATGCCCCGCCGGCTCCAAGGCCCACGGGGTTCGTCTCGGTGCCCTGCGTGACCGATTCCATCAGTTCGGGCGGCGCCTTCTGTTCGAGGCCTTCGACCCATTTTTCGAACTTGGAGGGCGACTCGACGACGACTTTCGCCCGCATCGTCGCGTGCCCGAAGCCGCAGAGCTCGGTGCAGACGAGCTGGTAGGTCCCGACCTTGTCCGGGGTGACGTAGGCGGTCGTGGTGATGCCGGGGACGTTGTCTTTCTTGATCCGCCACTCGGGCACCCAGAAGGAGTGGATCACGTCCTGGGCGTGCATTTTGAAGACGATCTGGCGGTTCACCGGGACGTGGAATTCGCCTTCTTTCCAGACGTAGCCTTTGCCCGGGTAGGCGAAACTCCAGGCGTATTGCTGGGAGAAGACGTCGACCGTGAGGGCGCCCTTCTCAGGCGATTCGATTTCGTCCAGCACCTTCCAGCTGTAGCCGGCGCCGAAGAGGACGATGATCGTCGGGATCACGGTCCAGGCGATCTCGAGGCGGGTGTTGCCGTGGATCGGCTCGCCGTCGGACTCGTCGCCCGGCTTGGCTTTGAATTTGTAGAGGGCGTAGAAGAGCATCACCATCACCAGCGAGAAGACGAAGGACGAGAGGACGATCATCACGTTGAGGAGATCGTCGATCTTCGGCGCGGCGGTGGATGCCTCCTGGCCGTCCCAGTTGATCGAGACCATCACCGCAGAGATGACGACCGTCATCGCGATCGTCGCCAGCAGCATCTTCACTATGGGCAGGCGGCCGTACATTGGGGCGGCGGGCATTCTATTGAAGCGGCGGCGGGAGGCTTTGCGGTCCCCGAGTGACGTTCCGCACTAGCTTCCGGGGCGCGATAGACCGCCGAGTTCACCGGCCGCGGCGGCGAGGGCCCCGCGGGCCACTCCCTCCCAGCTCCAGAGCCGGCCAACGGTCTCGACCAGGGCCTGCCGCGCCGCTGCACGGTCGTTTTCTGGAAGGCCCAACCAGGCGTCGAGGCGCTCGGCGATCGCCTCGACCGCGCCTTCCTCGACCGGGAAGGAGGTGAGCCGGCCCACAGGCTCCGGCAGCTCCGCGCGCAGCTGCCGCGAGACCTCGAGCATCCCCGAGTGGCCGGCCGAGACCGGCAGGGTGCCGCAGGCGGCGGCCTCGACGGCGACCATCCCGAACGCCTCGGGGAAGGTGCTGGGCATGACCATCGCCTCGGCCCGCGGAAAGAGCTCGGCGACCTCGTGGTGCTCGAGCCGGCCGACGAGCTCGACCGAGCCGGCGGCGGCGCGGGCCATCTCCTCGTAGCCCCGCGGGGGGTCGGCAAGGAAGGCGCTGAGGATCGGCAGCGGCCTCTCCTCCCCACCTTCGAGCGCCCGGCCACGGCGGGCGATCTCGCGGGCTCCGTCCAGGTCCGCACGTTCCAGCGCCGCCAGCAGCCGGCGCAAGCCGTCCTCGTAGGCGCCGAAGCCCGCGACCTCGAGCCGCACCCCTGGATGGGCGGCCCGGACCAGCGGCCACGCCGCCAGCAGCAGGTCGACCCCCTTGGAGACGAGGAACTTGCCGACGAAGGCGACCAGCGGCTCGCGCTCGTCGCCCGGCCTGAACTCCTCGACGTCCACCCCGGGGGGGCCGAGGCGCGTCTTCCCGGGCAGGTCCGGAAGGTCAGAGAGCGCTGCCCAGAGCGACTCGGCGGTGTGGCCGGAGCCGACCAGGACCCCGTTCGCGGCTTCCATCCCCTCGCGGGCGTAGGGCAGGAAGCGGGGGTGCGGCTTGACCGTGTACTCGAGGGCCGAGCCGTGGATCTTCGCCGCGAACGGCGCGACCTCGGCCCGCGCCAGGATCGCCGGACCCATCACCAGGTGGTTGGCGAGGCCGAGGTCGATGCCGCCGGCCGCCTCGGCCACCTCCCGCACCGCCGCGACGTTGGCCTCTATGTAGTGGTCGAGCTCGGCCTCGTTCAGCTCGGGGAAGGTCTTGACCTCGAACCCCTCATATGGGTCCTTCACGTAGACGGGAAGCAGCCCGCCAATGTCGGGGTTGTGGATCTGCACGCCCTCCAGACGGGCCTCGCGGTCCTGGCAGAGCAGATGAACCTCGTGGCCGAGCCGGGCCAGCGCGCGGGCCAGGTTGACGTTGTAGATGTTGCTGCCGGTGCCGCGCAGCATGTAGCCGTGGAAGATCAGTACACGCATCGGAGCCGCCCAAGCTATTAGTCTTCCCGGCGATGAACGAGAAGCAGCTCTACCGGATGCGCGCCGCGGCCTCAGGTCGTGAGGCCCTCGCCCACGCCGAGCCCGGCTCGGTCTACGTCGACCGCGAGACCGGCGAGGAGATGGTGCCGGTGGCGATGGTCCTGCCCCTCGCCCCCTCTGCCTCGTCCCTCCCGCGCAGCCCCGAGAACCTCCGCGCCTGCCGCCGCTGCGACCAGCTGATCGGCCTGGACGTCAGCGACTGCCCTTACTGCGGGTTGCGCCAGGAAGCTCTTTAGCAGCAGCGCGTAGGCGTCGGTAGGCCCTCCTCACTTGCCTACCTGGCTCCTCGTCAGCTGTCGGTCCGAGTTGGGATAGGGCCAGCGGCACAAAACGTGAGGAGGGCCTACCGACGCCCCGCTTGAAGCTCTAAAGCGGCTCAAGATCAAGACCCTGAGCGGGCGCAGTCGCCGCGTCGTCTCTCTTCGAGCTACTTGTACACGTAGCCGTTGCTGCGATTCGGGAGGTGGGGTCGGGTGCCCCTCTGAACGTTTTGCGCCGCTGGCCCTATTCGACCTCGGAAGGCAGGCGGCGATCCAGCCAGGTAGGCGAGTGAAGAGGGGCACCCGACCCCTACCTCCGACGCCTCGAACTACGGCTTCTTGACCAGCGTCGCCGTGTAGAGCAGGCGGGCGTTGGAGTAGTAGCAGCCGTAGGTCTTGATCTTGCCGACGCCCTGCTGGGGGTGCCCGTTTTGGATGTCTTCCTTGGAGGAGCAGTGTTCGGGCAGGCGACTGCCGCGCCAGGTGTTTTCGGCGGAGACGTTGAAGGCGAACATCGGCGCCCAGGTGGGGACGGTGAGGGCGACGATCTGGCCCTGGAGGACGGTGAGGGGATGGTCGAGGGCGAAGACCGGGGTGCTGCCGAAGTAGGGGTTGAGGACCTCGACCGGGCCCTGGCGGACGAGTTTGTATTTCGGCGGCTTGGTGCCTTCGACCAGGCGCAGGACGCCGATCCGGGCCTCCGAGGGGGTGCCGAGGAAGTCGTTGAAGAAGCTCACCTCGTCGGTGGTTTCTTTCGTTTCCTTGGTCGAAGGCTTGGCGAGGGTGATCGACCAGGCGACGATCTTCCCTTCGAACGGCGCCTCGTAGGGACGGGCGACACCGTCGGCGATCGACTGGAATCCGGTCACGTGGCCCTCGACGCGGCAGGGGGTGATCTCGACGTTGTTGACGATCTTCCCCGGGCAGGAGGCCGGCGGGGTTTCCGAGGTCTGACCGAGGACGACGACCCGCAGCGGAGCCGAGTCCGCCTCGCGCGGGGCTGCGACCGCGACCACGGCGGCAAGCAGGCAGGCAGCAGCCGCCAGCAGGGCCCAGGCGCGGCGGGACGAGGTCTTGGTCTCTGCGATTCGCATCGTTTGAGGCAACACGGGCCGCTGAGCCCAGTTGCGGCGCCAATCTTGCCGTTCGCCCCGGCCGGATGCGCCGTTGCGGAGGCGCTTGCACGATCCCGGCCAAGCGCCCCGATAGGGTCCCGCGGCAGATGGAGGCTTCAAACCAAGCAGACGACTTCGTCTCGGCGGCACTCGCCGCATACGGTGTCGAGGCCGACGAGATCGAGCTGGCGGTGATGGGCGCCGCCCACGAGACGTTCTGGCCGCCGATCCTCGAGCTGCTCGAGCTCGACACCAGCGCCGCCGCCTCCGAGCGCGATCCCGACCTCTCGCAGGCGCCGCCGAGCCGATGAGCGAGCCGCTCGACCTCACGCTGCGCGACCAGGCGGCGGCGATCGCCGCCGGCGACGTCGACCCCGGCGATCTGCTGGAGGCGACGCTGGCGCGGATCGAGGCGCGCAACCCGACGATCAACGCGGTCGTCGAGACCTTCCCCGAGCGCTCGCGGGAGATGCTCGCCGCCGCTCCGGAGGGGCCGCTGCACGGCGTCCCGGTCGTGATCAAGGACGAGTGGCCGCTGCCGTGGCGGGCGCAGCGCTTCGGCGCCGCCGACATGCTGGCCAGCCCCGAGCCGGGCGAGTCCGGCCCCTACCGCGCCCTCCGCGATGCCGGGGCGGTGGTCGTCGGCGTCGGCAACATGCACGAGCTCGGCGCCAGCAGCACCGGCAACGTCTCCGTCTACGGGCCGGCCGGAAACCCGTGGAACCCCGAGCGCTGCCCGGGCGGCTCCTCCAGCGGCCCCGCCGCCGCCGTCTCCGCCCGCCTCGTCGCCGGGGCGGTCGGTGCCGACGGCGTCGGCTCGATCCGCTACCCGGCCGCGTACTGCGGGCTGACCGGGCTGAAGCCCACCTTCGGCCGCTCGGCGATGGAGGGCCACCACATGGCCGGCGTCTCGACCACGATCGTCTCCGGCCCCCTCTGTGCCGACGCTGCCGATTGCCGCCTTCTCGGCTCGGCTCTCTTCGGCGAGGAGCTGCGCGCGGGAGACGTGAGTGGCCTGCGGATCGGGGTCATCCGCGACGAGGTCTCCGAAGACGTCGCGCCCGCCGTCCGCGAGGCCTGCGAGGCAGCGATCGAGGAGCTGCGACAGGAGACCGGCGGCGAGGTGCGCGAGGTCGAGCTGCCGGAACTGGCGGCGGCGACGCTGGCCACGGTCCTGATCGCCAACAGCGAGAGCCTCGGCGGCATCACTCCCGAGCGCCTCAACAACCTCGACCCCGAGCTGAGCCCGCTCGGCCGCGGCCTGCTCAAGTACCGGCTGCTGCTGCCGGCGGTGGCGACTGTGAAGTCGCACCAGCTGCGGACGATCGCCCGCCGCACCCTGGCCTCGGTCTTCGCTGACGTCGACGTGATCGCCTGGCCGACGGTGCCGGCTGTCGCGCCACCGCTGGCGGCGCCGATGGTCGAGCTGCCCTCTGGCACCCTCACCGCCGACGCCGCCAACGTCCGCGGCGGCGCCCTCGCCAACCTCACCGGCATCCCCGCGGTCAGCGTTCCGGTCGGCTCCGCCGAAGGACTGCCGGTCGGCCTGCAGCTACAAGCGGCCTGGGGACGGGACGAGCTCCTGCTCGATGCGGCCGAGGCGCTGGAGCGGGCCAACGGCCGCCGCTGGGTGGAGGCGGTACCGCCGCTCGCCCAGGGCGAGCCCTCGGAGGCCTAGGTCATCTGATGCCGGCGATCGTCGTCGAGCGGCTCGAGCGCGCCTTCGGCGAGGTGCTGGCGGTGCAGGGCATCGACCTCCAGGTCGACGAGGGAGAGATCTACGGCTTCCTCGGCCCCAACGGGGCGGGCAAGACGACGACGGTGCGGATGCTGACGACGCTGCTGCTCCCGACCGGCGGGCGCGCCGAGGTCGCCGGCTGCGACGTGGTTGCCGAAGCGCGCCAGGTGCGCGCCTCGATCGGGGTGGCGCTGCAGGAAGCGGCGCTCGATCCGCTGATGACCGGCCGCGAGCTGATCCGGCTGCAGGCGACGCTGCAGGGGCTGCCGCCCGCCCCGGGGCGCAAACGCGCCGACGACCTGCTGGAGCGGGTCGACCTTGCCTACGCCGCCGACCGCCGCGTCGGCGGCTACTCGGGTGGGATGAAACGGCGGCTCGACCTCGCCGCGGCGCTCGTCCACGAACCGCGGGTGCTCTTCCTCGACGAGCCGACCACCGGCCTCGACCCGGTCAGCCGCAAAACGATTTGGGAAGAGGTGCAGGCGCTGAACGAAGACGGCACCACCGTCTTCCTCACCACCCAGTACCTGGAGGAGGCCGACCAACTCGCCGACAACGTCGGGATCATCGACAGCGGCCGGATCGTCGCCGAGGGAACGCCGGAGGCGCTGAAGGGCGAGGTCGGCCACCCGCACGTCGAGTTGCTGGTCGGCGAGGGCGCGGTGCCCGAGGCGGAGCGGGCCTGCCAAGCGCTCGGCAGGCTGCTGCCGCCGAAGGACGGCAAGCGGGTTCTGCTCGAGGTCGAGCACGGCGCCGCCGACATCCCGCGGGTGGTGCGGGCGCTCGACGAGGCGGGCGTCGTCGTCGAGTCGCTGGAGCTGGTGCGGCCGACCCTCGACGACGTCTTCGTCGACAAGACCGGCCACCACCTCGAACGCGAGGAACAGGAAGGCGAGCAAAGCGCCAACGAGGAGCCGGCGCAAGCATGAGCAACCTGGCGACCAGCGCGCGGGTGGTGGGGGCGCTCGGGGCGCGGTCGATCCGCCAGACCTTCCGCCGGCCGCAGTTGATCAGCCCGATCGTCGTCTTCCCCACCCTGCTGCTGGCGATCCAGACCGGCGGCGCCGGTGCCGGGATCGAACTGCCCGGCTTCCCGCCGGTGCAGAGCTTCCTCCAGTTCATGCTCGCCGGCTCGATGATGCAGGCGATGATGCTGGCCGGCAACAGCGGCGGCATCGCCTTCGCGGTCGACATCGAGATGGGCTTCACCGACCGCCTCTTCGCCGCCCCGATCCCCCGCTTCGCGATCGTCCTCGGGCGGCTGGCGGGGACGGCGGCGCTCGGGCTCTTCGCCTCGGTCTGGTTCCTCGCGATCGGGCTGATCTTCGGCGCCCACATCGAAGGCGGCGTGCCGGGGGCGCTGCTGGCGATGGCCCTGATCACCGCCTCCGCCATCGCGGTCGGCGGCATCGGCGCCGCGATCGCGCTGCGGACCGGCAGCGCCAGCGTCGTCCAAGGGCTCTTCCCGCTGGTCCTCGTCGTCCTCTTCCTCTCCTCCGCCTTCTTCCCCCAGGAGCTGATGGTCGAGCCGGCGAAGACGATCGCCCAATACAACCCCTTCAGCTTCATCGTCGAAGGGGTGCGGGAGCCGATCATCGCCGGCATCGACGCCAAGCAAACGCTGGAGGCGATGGCGGCGATAGCCGGGATCATCCTGCTCGGGCTGGTCCTCAGCGCCCGCGCCCTGAGACACCGGCTGCGGGTGGGCTGATGGAGGCGATCGCCGCCACGCCGCCGGCATGGCGCGCCAACCTGGCGACGATCGCCGCGATGATGGTGCGGGCGAAGAACGAGCTGGTGCGGGTGCCGGGGGCGGCGATCCCCGGGGTGCTGGCGCCGACGATCTTCTTCCTCGGCCTCAACGGCGTCTTCGGCGGGCTGATCCACCTCAGCGGCTTCGAAACCACCTCGTACGAGAGCTTCATCGTCCCGGTCAGCATGCTCCAGGGAGCCGGCTTCACTGGCGCCGCCGCGGGGGTCAACCTCGCCCGTGACTACGAGCAGGGATGGGTGGACCGGCTGCTCGTCTCCCCCGCCCCGCGCTGGGTCCTCCTCACCGGAAACGTCCTCGCCGCCAGCCTCCGCGCCTTCGTCCCCGCCACCTTCGTGCTCACGATCGGCTTCTTCATCGGTGTCCAGTGGCCGGGAATCGACGGGCTCCTCGTCTGTTACCTGATGGTCGCGGCGATGGCTGCGGCCGCCGCCTGCTGGGGCTCGATGCTGGCCCTCCACTACAAGAGCCAGTCGGCGGCGCCGCTGATGCAGGCGGGAACGATGGCGCTGGTCCTGCTGACCCCCGCCTACGCGCCGCTGGCATTGCTGCAGCCCTGGCTCGAAAAGGTCGCCGAAATCAACCCGGTGACCCACGTGATCGAAGCGGCTCGGCAGGGCTTCGTCGGCGAAGTCACCTGGGCCGACACCTGGCCGGGGCTGCTGGCGCTGGCGGGCCTGCTGGTGGTGCTGGGATCGCTGGCTCTGCGCGAGATGCGCCGCACGAATGTCTGAGGGCCCCAAGCACGAGGCGGTTCTGGCCGAGACCGAGCGGGTGCTGCGGCAGAACTGGGTGAGCGGGGAGCGCGGGGACCTGCGCTTCGAATACACCGAGCCGAGCCCCGGCCGCTATCCCTGGCAGTGGTACTGGGACTCCTGCTTCGCGGCGATCGCCTGGCGGCGGTTCGAGCCGCGGCGGGCTAGGGCCGAGCTCGAGAGCCTGCTCGCGGCCCAGCGCCCCGACGGCTTCGTCGGCCACACGATCTTCTGGCGGCGGCCGGTCACCCCGCTGCGGCTGCTCTTCTACAACGTCGCCTCGCGCTCGGCCTTCCAGACCGGTTCGATCCAGCCGCCGCTGCTGGCCTCGGCCTGGCGGATCGCCGTCGGCGACCCAAACGAGGAGCCGCGGATCGCCAAGCAGGTCGAGTGGCTGCAGGCCGAACGCGACCTCGAGGGCGACGGCCTGCTCTGGATCGTCCAGCCCGACGAGTCGGGCCTCGACGCCTCGCCGAAGTTCGAACCGGTCTGGAGATGGCGCTCGGACGGGCGCCTCGGCTTCCCGCTGCTGGTCCACCGCAACCGCAGGTTCGGGTGGGACGCGCGGCGACTTCGCGACGCCGGCGAGCCGGTCCTCTGCGAGGTCCTCGTCAACACGTTCTGGTCGCTGTCGCTGCAGGCGCTGGGGCGGCCGTCGGCGACGCCGGCGCTGGTCGAGCGGCTCTGGGACGAGAGTCAGGGCCTCTTCTTCGACCAGGCGCAGCCGGGCGGCCGCATCGCCGTCAAGACCTGGGCCTCGCTGGCGCCGCTGGCGCTGCCGGACCTGCCGGAGGAGATCGGGCGCCGGCTGGTCGAGGAGCACCTGCTGGACGAGGCCGAGTTCTGGACGCCGGTGGCGCCGCCCTCGGTCGCGGCCGACGAGCGCGGCTACGAACCGGATGGCGGCCGCGGCCCGATCCGCCGCTACTGGCGCGGCCCGACCTGGGTCAACTCCGCCTGGATGGTCTGGCTCGGCCTCCGGCGCCTCGGCTACGAGCGCGAGGCGCAACGGCTCGCCGACGGCGTCATCGCCGCCGTCGCCCGCGAAGGCCTGCGCGAGTACTACGACCCGCGCAACGGCAAAGGCCTAGGTGCCAAGGACTTCGCCTGGTCGGCGCTGGTTGCAGAGCTAGCAGACCCGCGGCCGGCGGATTATTTGTAGCGGTAGGTGATGCGGCCGCGGTCGAGGTCGTACGGCGAAAGCTCGATCTTGACGCGGTCGCCCGGGAGGATGCGGATGTAGTGACGGCGCATCTTGCCGGAGATGTGGCCGAGGACCTCGTGTTCGTTGTCCAGTTTGACCCGGAACATCGTGTTGGGGAGAGCCTCGGTGATCTCCCCCTCCATTTCGATCTTTTCCTCTTTGGCCATGCGATGGGAGCGTATCTAACGGCGCAGGTGCTCGATGGCACCTGCCCGGTCGGTGACTTCCCCTGCATACTGCGCCGCCTCCAGCTCGGCCAGCGCCGAGCCGAGCTCCGGGCCGGGCTCGATCCCCAGCTCGGCGGCCACCTCGTCGCCTCGCAGCAGCGGCCTCGGCGGCCCTTGGCGGCGCCAGTCGAGGCCGGCGGCGATCATCTCGCGGGCGAGCTGGAGGTGGGCGGAGACCATCTCCGGGCTGGCGATCGGCCCCTTGCCGCGGGCGGAGAGACGGTCGGCGACGGTCAGCAGGGTGACGTCGACGGTGACCGGTTCGGTCGCTCGCAGGTAGGCGTGGACACGGCGGGGCGGAAGCGGCATCTCGGCGATCAGGAAGCCGAGCCGCAGGTGGTGCAGCGCCATCCCCTGCAGGTGCTGGGAGAGCTTGCGACTGGCGCGCAGTCGCTTGCAGATGCCGCCGATCACCTCCGCGCCGAGCTGGTCGTGACCGCGGAAGCCGACGAAGCCGTCGCGCTCGGCGCGGGTCGCGGGCTTTGCGATGTCGTGGAAGAGGGCGCCGAAGCGAAGCGCGGTGCGGCGGGTCATCTCGTCGGCGAGCGGCTCGTCGAGCAGAGCGGCCACCTCGGCGGCGCGCTCGCCGGCGAAGCGATCGAGGTCGCCCTCGACTTCGAGCGTGTGCTCGAGCACCGCGATCGTGTGGTCGTAGACGTCGAGGTGGTGGTTGGGCCCCTGCTCGACCCCGCGCAGCTCCTCCACCTCCGGCAGCACGACCGCGGTCAGGCCCAGCTCGCCGAGCAGGCGCAGGCCCCGCAGCGGATCGGGCCCGCCCATCAGCTGTCGCAGCTCGGCCAGCTGGCGCTCGCCAGCGGGGTCGGCGGCGTGGGAGGCGGCGGCGTGGGCCAGCGTCACCGTCCGCGGCTCGATCTCCAGCTCGAGCTCTGCCGCCAGCCGGGCAGCCCGCAGCAGCCGTAGCGGGTCATCGACGAAGCTCGTCTCGCCGACCGCGCGCAAGCGCTTGTCGGCGAGGTCGACCAGGCCGGCGTAGGGATCGATCGGCTCGCCTCCAGACAGGGGGACTGCGACCGCACCGATCGTGAAGTCGCGCCCGGCAAGGTCGAGCTCGATGCCCTCGCCACGCAGGGCGGTGACGTCGATCTGCCAGCCATTGCTGGGGGCGACGACGCGCCAGGTGCCGAACTCGGCCGAGAGCTCGAAGGCGTGCTCGCCGATCTCCTTCGCGATCGCCCGCGCCGCGGCGCCCGGGTCTCCGGCCACGGCGAGGTCGAGATCGGCCACCTCGCGGTCGAGGACCGCGTCCCGTACCGCACCGCCGACGATCCAGGCGGGGTCTCCCCCCTGCAGCGCGCGGCGGGTCGCCTCGACGACGGGGGCGGAGGCGAGCCGCTCGGTCGCGCTCATGCCGGCCGCCGCGGCACCCGCGGCGAGATCGCGCAGGTGACCTCGTAGTTGATCGTGTCGAGGCGGTGGGCGACCTCCTCGGCGAGGATCTGCTCGTCACCCTGGCGGCCGATCAGCACCGCCTCGTCACCCGGCCGCACCTCCGTCTCGGGCCCGAGGTCGATCGTGATGTTGTCCATCGAGACGGTCCCCACCAGCGGCTGGCGGCGGCCGCGGACGAGGACCTCGGCGTTGTTGGTGAGGGCGCGGCGGACGCCGTCGCCGTAGCCGATCGGGATCACGCCCACCCAGGTGTCGACGGGGGCCTTCCACCTGCGGCCATAGCCGGCGCTGGCGCCGGCGGGGAAACGCTTGACGTCGGCAACCTGCGAGCTCAGCGTCAGCGCCGGCCGCAGCCCCTGCTCCGCCGGGTCGCGCTGGAACGGGTCGAGGCCGTAGATCGCGACGCCGCAGCGGGCCATGCCGAAGTGGGCGCGGCGGTCGCGCAGGACGGCGGCGCTGTTGGCGGCGTGGACGAGCACGCCCGGGTGCTCTTCCTTGACCACGGCGGCGACCTTCTCGAAGCGCTCCAGCTGCTCCTCGAAGTAGTCCGAGTCGAGTTCGTCGGCGGTCGCGAAGTGGGTCCAGATCCCGGCCAGCTCGAGGTCCGGGTCGAGGGCGCAGGACCGGACCAGCGCGAGCACCTCGTCGGGGTCACTGTTACCGAGCCGGCCCATGCCGCTGTCGTGCTTGACGTGGACGCGCGCCGGGTGGCCGTGGGCGCGAGCGCGGTCGGCGACGAGGCGGCGGAAGCCCTCGTCCCACACCGCCAGTTCCGAGCCCGCAGAGAGGACCGTGTCCGCCTCCTCCGCGGTCAGCGCCCCCATCGTCAGCAGCGGCACGTGCTGGAAGCGGCGGCCGACTTGCTCGGCCTCGCCGGCGGTCGCGACCGCGAGCCGGGTCGCCCCTCCCGCCAGCGCCGCGTTGGCGCAGCCGTCGGCGCCGTGGCCGTAGCCGTCGGCCTTGATCACCGCGCAGAGCTCGGCCTCCCCCAGCTCCACCTTCAGCCGCGCGCAGTTGGCGCGGACGGCGTCATGGTCGATCCGGGCGCTCGCCCGCTCCATGGCTACTCGCCGTCGGCGACGAGGGCGGCGAGGGCGTCGGCCCTGGTGACCATGCCGAGCAGGTGCCCGTCGCCGTCGACCACCGGCAGGTGGTTGTGATGGTGGTCGGCGATTTTCTTCGCCACCCGCTCGGCCGCCTCGTAGTCGTGGGCGACGATCGGGTCGGCGCTCATCAGCTCCGAGACCTCGGTGGCGAAGGCTTTCTCCAGGCGCTCCTCGAAGCCCTTCATCGAGCCGACGAAGACGATGCCGCCCATGATGTTGAGGTAGTGCGGGAGGTGGAGGTCGGACTCCTCTTCGCTGAGGACCAGGTCCGACTCGCTGACGATGCCGACGACCTTGCGGTCGCCGTCGACCACCGGGATCGCGCCGAGGTCGGTCTTCGCGAGCAGGTCGATCGCGGTGCGGGCGTCGTCGTCCGGGCTGACGGTCGGGACGTCGCGGTCCATGATTTCGCCGGCGGTCTTCACAGGCGCGAGGTTATTCGACGCGGCTGTCGAGCCGCAGCGCCGCGGGGATCGCCTCGATCACGTCACCGGCGATCACCGACTCCGCCACCCCCACCCGCCGCGCCGCCTCGCGACCGGCGCGGGCGTGGGCGACGACCGCGGCACAGACGGCGGCGAAGGGCTCGAGCCCGCGCGCGAGCAGGGCCGCGGTGATCCCGGAGAGGACGTCGCCGCTGCCTGCGGTGGCCAGCGCCGGGGCCGAGAGCGCGTTGACGGCGACGCGGTCGCCGTCGGTGACGATCGTGTCGTCGCCCTTGAGGACGAGGATCGCGGCCGCTGCCCGAGCCGCCTCTTTGGCGCCGGCGAGCCGGTGGGTGTCGATCTCCGATGACTCCCGTTCCAGCAAGCGGCCGAGCTCGCCGGCGTGCGGGGTCAGCACGGTCGGGGATTGGCGCGCAGCCAGGATCTCCAACCGTCCGGCGAAGGCGTTCAGCCCGTCGGCGTCGATCACCAGAGGCGCCTCGATCTTCCCGACCACCTCCCGCGCCAGTTCGAAGGAACCGGGGTCACGGCCGAGCCCGGGGCCGAGCACACCGGCGGCGGCTCGCTCGAAGGCCCGCACCACCGCTTTCTCCGAGGCAGGGACCAGGCAGCCGTCGCCCCCGGGGCAGGGAGCCGACATCACCTCCGGCTGGGCAATCTCGTAGACCAGATTCAAGTCGGCGGGCACGGCCACGGTCGCGTAGCCGGCGCCGGCCCGGATCGCCGCCAGCGAGGCCATCCGCACCGCGCCGGTGAGGCCGCGCGAACCGCCGGCGACAGCGACCTGACCGGAGCTGAACTTGGTGCTTTGGGGGCCACGATGTGGGGCAAGCTCGAGGATCGCCGGGTCGATCTCACCCCCCGCCGCCTCTCCAGGCGCACCGGCGGGGATCCCGATCGGCGCCACCCGCAGCTCGCCGGTGTGCCACTTGCCCGGCGCGATCCGCTGCCCGAGCTTGGCCGCATGGAAGCTGACCGTGACGTCGGCTTCGACCGCCTCCCCCGCCACCTCACCGGTGGAAGCGTCGACGCCAGAGGCGATGTCGCAGGCGACCACCGGCGCACCGCACCGATTGATCGCATCGATCGCCCCCACCGCCGGCTCCCGCGGCGCCCCTTCAAAACCAGTGCCGAAGACTGCATCGACGACCGCCCCCGAGCCCGCCAACCCCCCCTCCAAATCACCCTCCACCAGCTCGCCCCCGCAGCGCTCGAAGTTGACCGCCGCATCCCCCCGCAACTCCTCCCCGGGCCAGAGCAGCAGCACCTCGACCTCAAACCCCATCTCCCGCAGCAACCGCGCCGCCACGAACCCGTCACCCCCGTTATTCCCCTTCCCACAAACAACCCGCACCGCCCCCTCCGGCGCCAACCCCGCCACCGTCTCAGCAACCGCTCTGCCAGCAGCCTCCATCAACTCCAGCGAAGGCGCCCCCTTCTCCTCAATCGCCCACCGATCAACCCCCCGCATCCCCTCGGCGTCGTAAAGGGGCTTAAGCCAAGACTCCATCGGCTCACCCTAGCCGCCTCAAACTTGCGGTTCCTTATGCACCCATAGCGTGCAAAAGGAACCACGGAACTGCTGGCGTCAACCGGAACTCGCTCCGGCCGGAGGGACGGGTGCCCTACTTGCCGACGCCGACGATCAGCTTGGCGACCGCAAGATCGCCAGATGCTTCGGAGCCCAGCGCCAGGTAGTCGACCTTGGTCAGGTACGGCTTGGCTTCCTTGAAGCCTTCGTCGTCAGACGGGACCAGCGCCGAGGCTAGCTTCAGGGCCGAGGGGCCGTCGACGTAGGCGGTGATCGGGGTGCTGCCGAGGGCGCTGACGGCTTCCTTGTAGGCGGGCGAGTCGGAAAGGGTCTGGCCCGATTCCTCGAAGCTCGCCAGGGTCGGGGCGAGCCCGTAGCCGATCGCGATCCGGCTGCCCTTGGCGGCGACGACGATCGGCTGGCGGCCCAGTTCGGAGCTGCGGATCGAGAACCCGCTCGCCCCTTCGGTGATCCGGGTGATCCCGGGAGTGCCGGTGGAGCGGAGGAAGAGGCCGATGTTGGCGACGGTGTTCTTGGCCTGGGTGGCACTGTCGGTGGCCAGGACCATCGCCCCGCCCAGGCTGCTTTCGCTGTTGCCCGTGACGTAGGCGCCGACGTCGCCGATCGAGTTGGCGATCGATTCGAGGTCGATCCCGGCTTCCTTCAGCGCTTTCTTCAGCTGGTGCGGGGGCACCTGGCCGGGGATGCCCTGCGCGTCGATCTGGTCGATCCCTTCGTTGAAGCGCTTGCCGAATTCGGCCGAGGCAAAGGCGCCGACCGAGGTGGCGGGCAGCGAGCCGAGCAGCTCGGAGGCGTCGCCCGAGGGCGGGTTGTCGCCGCTGAGGTTGGTGCTGAGGTCGATCTCGACGTTGTCGGAGCCGGGGATGAGGCTCGCAACCGCGGTGGCTTCCTTCGGTTTGATCCCGACGGCGTCGAGGAAGAGCTGCGTTTCGGAATCGATTTCGTTGCCGGCTTCGTCGATCAGCCCGCCGATGTCGACGAAGACGTCGGCGGCGCTTTCGTCGGGGGCGTGGTCGATCGCGTCGGTGAACTCCTTCTCGCCGGCGAGGTTGTCGCCGTTCGACGCTTCGACCATCGACTTGAAGATCGCTTCTTGGCCGGCGAAGACGACCAGCCCGTCGAAGACACCGATCGTGGTGCCGTCTTCCTGAACCTTGAAGTCGACTCCTTCGAAGGAGCCGTCGGTCACTTTTTCGTCTCCACCGGCCATCCGCTTGTCGACGAATTCCCGGGCTTCGTCTTCACTGCTGGTCTGGACCGCTGCACCGGCCGCTTCGAAGTTTTCGTCGTGGTATCCCTGCAGGAAGAGGCCCCCTTTTTCGCCCAGCCACGGTTCGACTTCCTTTTCGTAGTTGAACTCTTCGCCGCCTGCGGAAGCCGAGTTTTCGAGTTCTTCGAGGATCAGGCCGCCAAGGTCGTCGACCCCGGCGATGCTCTTAGCCAGCGCTTCGATGTTCTGCTTCGCTTCCCCTTCGGGGCGAACCGTGAAGCCGACGTAGACAGGGGCCTTCGCCGGAGCGACCGAAGCGGGATCGGCGCCGCTGCTGCTGTCGCTACTACCGCCGCAGCCGGCGACGAGCGCGGCGGCCAGGGCCGCGAGCAGGACTGGAAGGACGAGACGATGCTTCACGAGGGCGGGCATCCTAGCGAGCCTTTTGGACAGGTTCAGCCGACCGACCGCCGCCTGGCCGAATTGTCACTCGACGGTGACCGTCTTCGCCAAGTTGCGGGGCTGGTCGACGTTGAGGCCGCGGCCACGGGCGATGTCGTAGGCGAGCAGCTGCAGCGGCAGGATCGCGACGATCGGCTGCAGGATCCAGTCCGTCGCCGCCACCTCCAGGACTTCGTCGGCGACCTCGGCGACCCGCTCGTCGCCCGCGGTCGCGACCGCGATCGTGGCGGCTCCGCGCGCCCGCACCTCCTCGACGTTGGAGAGGACCTTCTCCAGCACCGGGCTATCGGTGGCGATGCAGACCACCGGCGTCGACTCGTCGAGCAGCGCGATCGGGCCGTGCTTCATCTCCCCCGCCGCGTAGGCGTCGGTTGGGATGTAGCTGATCTCCTTCAGCTTCAGCGCCCCCTCGAGGCAGACCGGCAGACCGATGTGCCGCCCGAGGTAGAGAAAGAAGTTCTCCTCGCTGTGCTTGGCGGCGATCGCCCGCGCGGCCTCTTCGCTCCCCGCCAGCGTCTCCTCCATCTTCGAGGGCAGCGCCTTCATCTCGGCCACCAGCTCGGTCAGGCGCTCGACGCTCAGCGTCCCCCGCAGCTCGGCCAGGCGCAGCCCCAGCAGGTACATCGCCGCCACCTGGGCGACGAAGGTCTTGGTCGCGGCGACGCTGATCTCCATCCCGGCGCGGATGTAGAGGACGGCGTCGGCGTCGCGGGTCGCCTGGCTGCCCATGATGTTGGTGATCGCCAGCACGGTGGCGCCGGCCTCCCGCGCCAGCCGCATCGCGGCGAGGGTGTCGGCGGTCTCCCCCGACTGAGTCATCCCGATCACCAGGTCGTCGGGCCCGACGACCGGGTTGCGGTAGCGGTACTCGGAGGCGACGTCCATCTCGACCGGCACCCGCGCCCACTCCTCGATCGCGTAGCGGCCGACGAGGCCGGCGTGGTAGCTGGTGCCGCAAGCGACGATCACGATCCGCCGGATGCCGCGCAGGAGCTCATCGGAGAGGCCGACGTCGGCGAGGTCGACCCCCTCCGCCCCGGGGAGCCGGTCGGTGATCGTCTCGGCGACGGCGTCGGCCTGTTCGTGGATCTCCTTCAGCATGAAGGTCTCGTAGCCCGCCTTCTCGGCCGCGTCGGCGTCCCAGGTCACCTCTTCGGTCCCGCGCTCGATCGGGTTGCCGTCGGCGTCGGTGACGCGGATCGAGCCGGCTTCGACTTCGACGATCTCGCCGTTCTCGATCGGCATCGCCGTGCGGGTGTCGGCGAGGAAGGCGGGGATCGCCGAGGCGAGGAAGGTCTCGCCCTCGCCGACCCCGGCGACCAGCGGGCACTCCTTGCGTGCCCCGACCAGCCGCTGCGGCTCGTCGGCGTGCATGGCGACGAAGGCGTAGTGGCCGCGCAGCTCGGCGTAGGCCGCCCGCACCGCCGCCGCCAGGTCGCCGTCGTAGTGGCTGGCGATCAGGTGGGCGACCACCTCGGCGTCGGTTTCGGAGCTGAACTCCTGTCCTTCCCCCTGCAGGCGCCGGCGCAGCTCGGTGTGGTTCTCGACGATCCCGTTGAGGACGATGTGGACCTGGCCGGAGCTGTCGTCGTGGGGGTGGGCGTTCTCCTCGGTGACGCGGCCGTGGGTCGCCCAGCGGGTGTGGGCGATGCCGGTGGCCGACGGCGGCAGCGGCCCGGCCCCGTTTTCGGCCCGCGCCTCGACCGCGGCCCGCAGGTTGGCGAGGTTGCCGACCGCGTGCACGCTCTCCACCCGCCCCGCCGCGAGCACGGAGAGGCCGGCCGAGTCATAGCCCCGGTATTCGAGCTTTTCGAGCCCCGAGAGGAGCAGCTCCTCACAGGGCCTCGCGCCCACATATCCGACGATGCCGCACACGAAGGCGAGTAAGGGTAGCTGGGAGCGGGTGGGCTACCGCTCAGGCGAGCTCTTGGCGCACGAGGTCGGCCAGGCGCTCGCAGACGGCGTTGGCCTCCTCGTCGGTGGGCGCCTCGACCATCACTCGCACCAGCGGCTCGGTCCCCGACGGGCGCAGGAGGACGCGGCCGCGTCCCTCCAGGCTGACGTTCTCGCGCTCGACCGCCGCCCAAACGGTGGCGGCGTCCTCGATCGCCTCGCGGTCGGCGACCTCGACGTTGACGAGGACCTGCGGCAGCTTGCTCATCGGCACCGCCTGCTCGAGGCCGGCGGCCCCGAGCTCGCGCATCGTCATCAGCGCCGCGGCGATGCCGTCGCCGGTGGAGACGAACTCGCTGCAGATGATGTGACCGGACTGCTCGCCGCCGAGCTTCCACTCGCGCCGCAGCATCTCGTCGATCACGTAGCGGTCGCCGACCTGGGTGACGGCGACCTCGATCCCGGCCTCCGCCATCGCCTGGTGGAAGCCGTAGTTGCTCATCACGGTGACGACGACGCCGCCGCCGTTCAGCTCGCCGCGGGCCTTCATCCCCCGCGCCGTCAGCGCGATCAGCTCGTCGCCGTCGTGGACGCGGCCGGAGCCGTCGACGGCGAGGACGCGGTCGCCGTCGCCGTCGAAGGCGAAGCCGATCTCGGCCTCGGAGGCGGCGACCCGCTCGGCCAGCGCCTCGACGTGGGTGGAACCGCAGCCGGCGTTGATGTTGCGGCCGTCCGGATCGGCCCCGACCGTCTCCACCTCGCCCCCGAGGCGCTCGAAGATCGCCGGCGCGGCACGGAAGGTGGCGCCGTTGGCGCAGTCGAGGACGACGCGGCGACCGCTGAGGTCGAGCGGGAAGGCGGCCTGCAGCTCGCGCAGGTAGTCCTCCAGCCCGCCGTTCAGCTCGCGCACGTGGCCTGGCTGCTCTGCCGTCGGCACCGTGTCGATCTTCGCCTCGATTTCCGCCTCGACCTCGTCGGCAAGCTTGACGCCGCGGCCGTCGAAGAACTTGATCCCGTTGTCGCCGAAGGGGTTGTGGGAGGCGGAGACGACGGCGGCGAGGTCGAGCCCGAGGCGTTTGACGAGGATCGCGGCGGCGGGGGTCGGGAGGATGCCGGCGAGCAGCGCGTCGCCGCCGGCGGCAGCGATCCCGGCCGCGAGGGCCGCCTCCAGCATCGGCCCCGACTCGCGGGTGTCGCGGACGATCAGGACCTGCGGCCGCTCGGCCTCGAGCGACCAGGTGGTGGCCCGGCCCAGGGCCGTGGCCAGCTCGGCGGTGAGGAAGGTGCCAGCCTCTCCTCGGACCCCGTCGGTTCCGAAGAGCTTGCGCGCGGTCTTCACCCCGTCCAAATCAGCGCTTGCTGAACTGCGGCCGCTTACGCGCCTTCTTCAGACCGGCCTTGCGCCGCTCCTTGACCCGGGCGTCGCGGGTGAGGAAGCCGCGCCGCTTGAGGTCGGGGCGCAGTTCGGAGTCGATCTCGGTCAGGGCGCGGGCGACGCCGTGGCGGATCGCCCCGGCCTGGCCGCCGATGCCGCCGCCGTGGACGCGGACGCGGACGTCGACGTTGCCCTCGTAGCCGGACACCGCCAGCGGCTGCTTGACCATCGTCTGGTGCAGGGGCCGCGGGAAGAACTCCTCGAGGCTGCGCTTGTTGATCTCGATCTTGCCGTTGCCGGGGACGAGGGTGACGCGGGCGATCGCGCTCTTGCGCTTGCCGGTGGCGAGGAAGCTGGCGCCTTTCTCGATTTTCGCCGGCGCGCGGCTAGCGGCCACGGCGTCGGTGTCCTCGTCGCCGACGAGTTCAGCTTCGCGCCGGGCTTTCTCTTCTTCCTCGGCTTCGAGGCGAGCGCGCTCCTCCGCGCTCAGCTCCGGTTTCTCCGGCTCGACCAGGATCGGCTCCAGGTCAGCCCCCGGAATCACATCTTTCTTCTTCTCCTCAGCCGCGGGAGCCTCCTCAGCTACAGGCTCCTCAGCAACCTCCTCGGACGGCTGCTCCTCGGCTGCGGCCTCGGGCGCCTCGTCCTGAGTGTCCTGGGCCTCGTCCTGCTCCGGCGTCTCGTCCTGTTTCTGCTCGTCGTCCATCAAGTTCAGTCGGTCTCCATCGGTTTCGGCTGCTGCGCCGCGTGCGGGTGGTCGGGCCCGGCGTACACCTTCAGCTTGGTCAGTTGCTGGCGGGCGAGGCGGTTGCGCGGCAGCATCCCCTTCACCGCCTTGCGGATCACTTCCTCGGGCTTTCGCTCGAGCATCTCGCCGAGGGTGCGGGACTTGATCCCGCCGGGGTAGCCGCTGTGACGGTAGTAGGTCTTCTGCGCCAGCTTGTCGCCGGTGACGTGGATCTTCTCCGCGTTGACGACGACGACGAAGTCGCCGGTGTCGATGTGCGGCGTGTACTCCGGCTTGCGCTTGCCGCGCAGCGTGTCGGCGATCTGCGTCGCAAGCCGGCCGAGGGTCTTCCCCTCGGCGTCGACGACGTACCAGTCGCGCTGGCGGTTGGCAGGAGTGGCTACAAAGGTCTTCATCGCGCAAAAACCGCGCGGATTCACCGACGCGGCCGGGGGATGATAGCCATCTCGCGGTCTATACTGCCGCCCGAGCAATAGCCGAATCCCGTTCGGGCCACCGATCGGGAGCGGAGGAACCGAAGGGACCTTTGCAGGTCCCAGGGGCGAATCGGACGAAAAGCGTCCGTAGCGCGACTCTTTCAGCGCGAGCCCGTCAGCTAACTCCGCAGGCGACGGAAAGAGAGGGCTAGCGGTTGAGCACTGGGTTCGTCCGGCCTGGACTGGCCGGGAAATTAGGCGTAATGGTTGTTGTGGCCCTGTTGGCGTGCTTCGGCGCCAGCGCCGCGGCGACCACCGGCGGCGCCGGCACCCCAGGCGCGGCCCCCACCGCCAAGGGCAGCCCCAGCGGCAGCCCCGCCAGCGACCCGAGCGCCGGCACGCTCACCTTGGTCGCCGCCGAAACGAGCCCGCGCAAGTCCTTCTACTTCGGCTACCGCTACCCCAAGCTCACCTACACTATCGGCAGCAGCCAGTCCGAAAACGACCTGCAGATCGACGTCCTCGACTCGGCCGGCGAAGTCGTCAAGACCTTCTACCGGGAAAACGTCGCCCCGAACGTGGCCAGCAAAGTGCGCTGGGACGGGACGACGAACGAAGGGCGACCAGCCCGCAACGGCCGCTACAGCTTCCGGATCAGCCCGCAGTCGGCGACCGCCACCACGTCAGCGGCGCGCAAGGCGACCGCGTCCACCACCCTCAGCCTCGGCTTCGCCTTCTACGGCTACGCCTTCCCGATCCTCGGTCCCCATGAATACGGGATGGGCGCCGGCCGCTTCGGCGCCCCCCGCTCCGGCCACACCCACCAGGGCCAGGACGTGATGGCCGCCTGCGGCACCCCGCTCGTCGCCGCCCGCGGCGGCATCGTCCAGTACGCCGGCTACGAGGGCAACGCCGGCAACTACATCGTCATCGACGGCCGCGGCACCCCGAACGACTTCATGTACGCCCACCTCGCCGAACCCTCCCCCCTCCACACCGGTGAAACCGTCCGCACCGGCCAGCCGATCGGCGTCGTCGGCGAAACCGGCGACGCCCAGGGCTGTCACCTCCACTTCGAGATGTGGGGCGCTCCCGGCTGGTACGAGGGCGGCTCCCCCTTCGACCCGCTTCCCTACCTGCAGAAGTGGGACGCCTACTCCTAATCCGGCCGCTTCGAAAGCCTCGCAGCAGAGTGGAAGTGCCAGGCACGAAACCTGAGGTCAACTTCCAGCGATTCTTTTAAAGAAATTAAGTGTTCTGGATTGAAACAGAAGAATCGTCTATACGTAATGAGTGAGCGGCGAACAATGCCGTATCCGCCCCCACTCGAAGGAGCCCCAAAATGAAGCAAGAGCAACCAGTCCCCATAGATCAGCGCCTGGTGATGTCCGTCGCCCATCCGCTGCGGATCGGAATCCTCGAAGCCCTCACGGATCACGTCGCCAGCCCGAACGCAATCGCCGAGAAGCTCGACGCGAACCTGCCCAGCGTCGCCTACCACACGCGTGCGCTCGGCAAACTCGGCGCCCTCGAACTGGTCGACACGGCGAGGCGCCGCGGAGCCATCGAGCACTTCTACAAGGCGACCCCGCGAGCGTTCCTCGGTGACCAGGACTGGCGCAAGGTGCCGCCGTCGCTGCTCGGCGGCGTCTCCGCGGCCACCCTCCAGACCTTCCTCGACAAGGCGATCGCCGCGCTCGACGCGGGGACGCTCGACGGCCGCGACGACACCGTCTTCCGCTGGATGCCGCTGTCCCTCGACGAGGAGGGCTGGAAAGAGGTCGTCGCGATCATGGAAGAGGCGACGAAGCTGATGCTGGCGGCGCACCTGCGCAGCCAGGACCGCCTCGGCGAGAACGGTGAGCAGGCCTCCGTCTCCACCGTGGTCGGGCAGGCCGCCTTCGAGACCGCGGGGTCGCTGGAGGCCGCTTAGCGGCCTCTACTCCCACTCGATCGTCGCCGGGGGCTTCGAGGAGATGTCGAGGGCGACGCGGTTGACGTCGCGGATCTCGTTGATGATCCGGTTCGAGACCCGCTCCAGCAGGTCGTAGGGAAGTCGCGCCCAGTCGGCGGTCATCGCGTCGTCGGAGGTGACCGCGCGGATCACAATCGGGTAGGCGTAGGTGCGGCCGTCCCCCTGCACCCCGACCGAGCGCACCACTGGCAGCACGCAGAACGACTGCCAGAGCTGACGGTAGAGCTCGGCGGCGCGGATCTCCTCCTGCAGGATCGCGTCGGCGGCGCGGAGGACGTCGAGCCGCTCTTTCGTCACCTCGCCGCCGACGATGCGGATGCCCAGGCCCGGCCCCGGGAAGGGCTGGCGCCAAACCATCCGCTCGGGCAGGCCGAGCTCGGCGCCGACCGCGCGCACCTCGTCCTTGAACAGCATCCGCAGCGGCTCGACCAGCTCGAATTCGAGATCGTCGGGAAGGCCGCCGACGTTGTGGTGGGACTTGATCGTCGCCGCGTGGTCGGAGCCGCCGGACTCGATCACGTCGGAGTAGAGCGTGCCCTGGACCAGGTAGCTGACGTCTTCGAGCTTCGCCGCCTCCTGCTCGAAGACGCGGATGAACTCGGCGCCGATGATCTTCCGCTTCTCCTCTGGGTCGTCCTTGCCGGCCAGCTTCTCGAGGAAGCGGTCTTCGGCGTCGACGTGGACGAGCGGAATCCCGAACTGGCTGAAGGCCTCGACCACCTGCTCGGCCTCGTTCAGCCGCATCAGGCCGTGGTCGACGAAGACACAGGTCAGCTTGTCGCCGACCGCTTTGTGGACGAGCATGGCGGCGACCGAGGAGTCGACGCCGCCGGAGAGGCCGCAGATCACCCGGCCGTCGCCGACCTGCGCCTTGATCTTCTCCACCTGTTCGGCGATCACCGACTGCGGCGACCACTGCTCGGTGCAACCGGCGACGTCGCGCAGGAAGCGGGTGAGGATCTCGGTCCCGTAGGGGGTGTGGACGACCTCGGGGTGGAACTGGATCCCGTAGAGGCCGCGATCGGGCATCTCCAGGGCCGCCACCGGCGAGCTCGGGCTCGAGGCCAGGGCGGTGAATCCCTCCGGCGCCTCGAAGACGGCGTCGCGGTGGCTCATCCAGCAGCTCTGCTCCTCCGGCAGACCGCCGAGCAGGTTGCCACCACCATCCCGCAGAACCAAATCAGTCCGCCCGAACTCCCCACTCTCCGCCGACTCAACCCGGCCGCCGAGCGCCAGCACCATCGCCTGCATCCCGTAACAGATCCCCAGCATCGGAACGTCCAGATCCAGTAGCTGAGTCGGAAACGTCGGCGCCCCCGGCTCATACACAGAAGCCGGCCCACCGGAGAGCACCAGCCCTTTCGGCTTCCGCTCCCGAATCTTCTCGACTGGCGTCGATGCGGGCAGCAACTCAGCGAACACCCCGCATTCGCGAATCCGCCTGGCGATGAGCTGTGAGTACTGCCCCCCGAAATCAAGGACCAGTACCTCCTCCAGCGCCCCTCCGGCGGGTGGCGCCGTAGGGGGGACCGCCCCTGAGGAAGCTTTAGCTACCGGAAGGGGCGGTGGGTCCCCTGCGGCGACAGGACCCGCCGGCCGGGACGCTTCCGTCCTACTAGTCATCCGATACGGCGACCCCAGTAGACACGGCAGCCCGACCGTTCGAGCCCATGCCCACCGACTGCTCGTTCTGCAGCTTCTTACCCTCGCTCATAAGAGCTGGGGCAACCATGACCTCCGCGCGTTGGAAGCTGCGGATGTCCTCGTAGCCGCAGGTGGCCATCGAGGTTTTCAGCGCCCCCATCAGGTTGAAGGTGCCGTCGTTCTCCTTGGCCGGGCCGAGGAGGATCTCCTCCAGCGTCCCGTCCTGCTTGGTCGAGACGCGGGTGCCGCGCGGCAGCGAGGGATGGAAGGTCGCCATCCCCCAGTGGAAGCCCCGACCGGGGGCCTCTTTGGCCCGCGCCAGCGGCGAGCCGATCATCACCGAGTCGGCGCCACAGGCGATCGCCTTGGAGACGTCGCCGCCGGTCCGCATGCCGCCGTCGGCGATCACGTTGACGTACTCGCCGGTCTCCAGCATGTGCTGGGCGCGGGCGGCCGCGACGTCGGCGATCGCCGTCGCCTGCGGGACGCCGATCCCGAGCACGCCGCGGGTGGTGCAGGCAGCGCCGGGGCCGACCCCGACGAGGACGCCGACCGCCCCGGTCCGCATCAGGTGCAGCCCGGTCGAGTAGGAGGCGCAGCCGCCGACCACGGTCGGCACCGGCACCTCGGCGATGAACTCCTTCAGGTTCAGCGGCTCGACCGTGGTCGAGACGTGTTCGGCCGAGATCACCGTGCCCTGGATGAC